>Ga0213825_1000004_pt1 | contig 700527 bp, 663 predicted proteins | sample MC6MC0900MG_FD_179896 | JGI IMG/M metagenome (GOLD analysis project Ga0213825, IMG submission 179896) | Enriched soil aggregate microbial communities from Iowa State University, Ames, United States - MC6-MC0900-MG | ecosystem: Environmental > Terrestrial > Soil > Unclassified | place: USA...
AGAGAGAGGGATTCGAACCCCCGGACCTGTTACAGTCAATAGTTTTCAAGACTATCGCAATCGACCACTCTGCCATCTCTCCTTAAACTCCGATTGTATCGTTGTTTTCAGTGGTGCAAATATAGAAAGTTTTTTTATTCCAACAAAGAAAAATTTTACAATTATTTTAAATTTTTAGCTAAAATTCAAAAAATGAATTAGTTATAAAACTTAAATTTCTTCGATGACTTCTTCATAACTCACGGGATCTGCTATTTTCTGATATTGTTCCCATTCGGCTTCCAAAGTTTTATCGGTTTTCATTTCCTCTTCAAGTTTTAATGTCTCTCTGTATTGTTTTGCTTCAGCCAAAAGTGTCCATTTACAATTGATTCCGATTGTTTCAATATGATTTTTCAGATCGCTTAAATCGAGTCTGAAAAATTCTTTTCTTGGATTAATTTCATTGAGCTGATTTTTAAGAAATTTCTTGTGAAGTTGTCGTTCCAAAACGGGAGCGTCCTCCGAATAAATCATTGCATGCACGTCAAATTCAAAAGGAACACTTGCATCACCCAATTCACGAACCCGGTCTAAAGGCTCTAAACGTCTCGTCATCCCGATTTTATAAACATGTTCTCCAAACGAACCGATGTTTGAAATGACATATACATTTCCGGTTTTGGTCTGTTGCGCCATAGAGATAGCTCTTTGATTTTTTTCTTCTGCCTGTTCGAGTTTTCCTTGCAGTTCTTCTAATTTTTGCTGAAAAAGAGCTTTTTGTTCTTCATTGGCTCTCGAAACTTGAGCTTCGGCTTTTTCAATCAGTCTTTTTAAAGTTTGCTCTTCTTTTTCGGCATCTTTTATTGCTTTTTCAAATTCTTTTCGGGCTTTTTCTTCTTCACGGATCTGTTCACGAATCTGTCGCTGCTCTTCAAGTTCAGCCGCCCGTAATTCCTGTGCTACAACTGCCCATTTTAGCTCTTCAAGTCTTGCCTGATGATAAATTTCTGAAATTCTTGCATTACGGAAAGCTTTTCCATTAAAATTAACCAACTGAAAAGCATCCTCAATTTTCTGTTTTAAAATTCCATAATTATCTTTTCTTACCGTTGACAAAATAGAATCTACTTTTCCGTTGTAAGCATCTATTACAAAATCCACGGCTGTTTTTTGTCTTTCGTTATCCATATACTCACAGATTCCGGCTTGTCGGTTGACGATCATCATCTTATTATTCTGACGGAGTTTTTTAAGATTTTCACCTGCATCTTTATGACCAAAATCTTCAGCAAGCTCATCTAAAAGAGTGTAACTCGGCACAAGATATTCATTTCCGTAGCCTTTAATAACGTTTTTCATGGTCTGAATTCTGTTTGCAATTTCATCAGCTTCTCTTAGACTTCGGTAAGCATCTCCGCCAATAGTTTCGGCTTTGTTTTCAGCATGATCGACGATTCTTTTAGATTCTCTTACGGCATTTTCATACAAAAGTTCAATTTCTCTCTGCTTCTTTTCAGTAAGTTCTTTGATGCTTCTTCGGGATTCTTTAGCATTTTTCTCAGCCTCAGATAATTTCAGATTACCTCTTTCTCTAAGCTTTTCGTAGTCTTTTTGCGCTTTTTTAAGCAGATATTCACATTCAATTTTTACATCAATAATGTTTTGATATTTGCTCAGCTCTGCAATTTTATCTTTTAATTCCCGATTGGTAATCTGAATATAAGACAAGTCTTTTTTTGCAGACTGAAGATTTGTTTTTAAAGAATTATTTTCTGTCTGATATTTTAATATTTCAGATTGAAACTGATTAATAATTCTTGTTAAATCATTAATTTTAAAATCCTTATTTTTAATTTCGTTCTTTAGTTTTTTAGCTCGTGTATAGAAATAGACAGCCAACACAGCTAAAATTACAATGAGAATAATTTCCATGGTTATTAGTTTTTGTGCTGCAATAATACACAAACATTGGATTATTTCTTTACGGGAAACCGTATTTAGGTTTAAATTAATAGGAAAGCTAAAGTTTGCTTAAAATAAAACGAATTAACCTTTTAATATTCATTCGGTCATTCATGATAAAACACTATTTTTATAAAAAATAATTCATGAGAAAATATATATTCTTTGTTTTACTATTTCTTACCATCACGGCTTCAGCACAAGGAAAAAGATTTTTTGAAAATGGTGAAGCTGAATTAAAAAATCCTGTTGAAAAAATTAATCTGACATATACTAATGAACTGCCTTTCGTTAAGGTAAATATCAATGGGAAATTCTATCAGTTTCTTTTTGATTCTGGTGCTCCGACAGTAATTTCAACGGCAATTTATAATGAGCTGAATCTTAAGAAAAAACACCGCAGTAAAGTCACAGATTCCAAAAAAAATAAGCAGGAACAAATCTTTACAGTTGTTCCGGAAATAAAAGTTGATCAAATTACCTTCAAAAATATTGGAGCTATTGTGATGGATTTAAAAGGAATTGAGTTTGAATGTTTTAAAATTGACGGTATTATCGGAGCCAATCAGATGGCCAAACTTTTCTGGAGAATCAATTATTCAGAAAACTCAATAGAAGCGACTAAAGACTTGGCAAATTTTTCTAAAGAAGGATACGAAACCGTATTTTCATTTATTCCAAAACCTCAGAAAACACCTGTAATAAAAGCTAATATTTTAGATGAAAAGATAGACCTTACTTTTGATACAGGATTTACAGGGACGGTAAGAATTTCCAACAAAGAATATGATCTCAAAAACACTAAAGTAAAGTTTGTTGAAACTTATGGTACATCTTCTGTTGGAGCATTTGGAGCGGGAAAGCCTGAAAGTTCGTATTATTTTAAACCAAACGAAGTGCTTTTGGATGAACAAAAATTTGAAGAGGAAATTGTTTCTACGGGATCATCAAGTCTTCTTGGAAACGAATTTCTGAAAAAGTTCAGATTTATAATGGATTGGAAAAACAATAAAATCTATTTAAATAAAATTAAAAATTATCCTTCAAAACTGGAATCTTTTGGTTTTGGATATCGTTTTATAGATCATAAAGCAAAAGTAGTATTGCTTTTTAACGGAAGTGATCTTCCTCTAAAACTTGACGACGAAATTTTGAGCCTGAACAATATAAGCTTAGAAAATCTTGACCAGGAATCTGTTTGTAAATATTTGCAAGATCGTATAGAAAAAGACCTTAATTCTATCACCATTAAAGTGAAAAGAGAAGGGAAGGTTTTGGATTATATGATTGCTAAAAAAGAATATTTGAAATAATTAAATCTAATTTTAAAAAAAGTCCTCCATTTGAGGACTTTTTTGTTTTGTCATTTTTACTACAAAAACTGGCTTAAAGAAATAATACTTTCCTCCAATTCTTTTTCTGAAAGAGAACCATAACCCAGCCTAATTCCCTTGACAGATTTATCGAAACTGTAATTATCAGGCGGAATAATTTTTATGCCTTTAGATTTTAAATTTTCAAAAATTTCAGACCAATTAACCTCATTTTTAGGGTTGATCCAAAAAGCCAAGCCTCCTTCTGGAATGTTATAATCTGCTTTATTTTTAAGATGTTGGTTTAATAATTCAGCAACAGAATCCCGTTTATTTTTATAATAATTCGTTGCTTTTTTGATGTGCCTTTTTATCGTTCCGTCTTTTATTAATTGCAAAACAGCCTGTTCCATAATATTGTCGCCCTGTACATCAATTATTTTTCTCAAATCTCCTATTTTTTCGACAAATGAATGATCATTACAAACTAAATATCCGATTCTTAAAGCAGGAGCAACCACTTTACTCATCGTTCCGATGTAAACATAATTTTTAAGTTCCTGTAAACTTGATAAAGGCAAAATAGGACGATAGCCAAAATGAAATTCATTATCATAATCATCTTCAATAACTGTAAAACCATATTCGTTGGAAAGCTTTATCAATTCCATACGTCTTTTTAGGCTTAAAGTAACCGTTGTAGGATATTGCCGATGCGGAGTGATATAAATGGCTTTTATTCTTTTATTTTTATTTAAATAATGAATAACATCTTCGATGATCAGACCATCTTTGTCGACATTTACAGGTAACAGTTTTGCTCCGGCGTTTTCGAAAGTTTTCCAGGCCGGTTTATATCCCGGATCTTCTATCATCACAAGATCTCCTTCCTGTAAAAGACATTGTGCCGTTAAATACATCGCCATTTGGCTTCCTCTTGTAATGCAGATCTGCTCTTCATTGGTCTGCATTGCTCTTTGATGATTAAGCATTTGCGCAATTGTTTTTCTGAATTCTATGTCGCCCAATTCATCACCGTAACCCATCATTTGCCATTTTGCTTTTCGGTTGAAGATCTGCCGGTACGCTCTTGCCAATTCTTCAATCGGAGCAATTTTACTATCCGGATAACCGTCATCAAACTGAATTCTAAAATGATTTTTACTTTTCAAATCAGATGCTTCATCTGTTTTTTGATCTCGACTGCTTTGATGTTGAGAAGGTAAAATATCGGCAACAAAAGTTCCTTTTTTTTCTTTAGAAATCAACCAGCCTTCATTCAGTAAAACATTTAATGCTTCTACAACGGTGTTTCTGTTGACTTTTAAAAGCTGTGCAAGATTTCGGCTTCCCGGTAAAGCATCTCCTGCTTTCAATCTTCCGGAATGAATGTCATTCATAATTGCATCGGCTATTTGCAGATAGATTGATTTTTCTGAATGGCTGTTCAGTTCTATTTGAAATTTCCAATCTCGTAACATCTGGACTATTTATTTTTATAAATTCTGTATCAGTAAGATGGTCCAAATGTACAATACTTTTGTAATGCAATAATGCAATAGGATATTAAAAATTTAAAAACATGTCAGAATTAAAAACAAATCAGGAGTCTGAACAAAAGCAATTTAGTTCAAAAGATTTTCATCAAACATTCGCAAGACCCACTTTCGTGAAGCCAAGTCACGTGATTCACAAAAATGTAGAAAATGAAGGGGTTCATAACCAGTTTTCTGAAGAAAGAAAGCATCCTGTTTTCTTCGTAGATCTTCCAAGTAAAAATGTGAGTATGACAATTGGCGGACTTTTACCAGCACAAAAAACAAACCGTCATCGCCACACTTATGAAACAATTTTATATGTTTTGGAAGGAAAAGGCTGGACTCTGGTTGAAGATGAAAAAGTAGAGTGGGAAGCAGGGGATGCAGTTTATATTCCATCTTGGGCGTGGCATCAACATCAAAATTTAAGCGAAACTGAACCTGCAAGATATATTGCCTGTGAAAATGCACCACAACTTCAGAATTTGGGAGTTGCTTTGAGAGAAGAAGAGGGAAGAGATTTCAATTGATCATTTTAAACAGAAGAAATTATGAATAAAGTACCATTTAAAGGCGTAATTGCTTATCCGATAACTCCTTTTGATCAGGAAGAAAAAGTAGATATTTCTTTATTTAAAAAACTGGTGGAGCGATTGGTCATTTCTGGTTCACACGGAATTGCACCTTTGGGAAGCACCGGAGTTTTGCCTTATCTGACCGATGAAGAAAAAGAAGCAATTACAGAAGCAACCATTCAGCAGGTTGCGGGAAGAGTTCCAATTTTGGTAGGAGTTTCGAATCTTACGACTGAAAAAACAATTTATCATGCAAAATTTGCCGAAAATGCAGGAGCGGATGCCGTAATGATCATTCCGATGAGCTATTGGAAACTGACCGATGATGAAATTGTTGCTCATTACGATGCTGTTGCTTCAAAAATTTCGATTCCGATCATGGCTTACAATAATCCTGCAACAAGTGGAGTAGATATGTCTCCTGCTTTGCTTAAACGTTTGCTGGAAATTCCGAATGTGACGATGATCAAAGAAAGTACAGGCGATATTCAACGAATGCATTACCTGAGAAAAGAATTGGGCGAAGAGGTGGCTTTTTACAACGGTTCAAATCCTTTGGCATTGGCAGCTTTTGCAGCTGGAGCGAAAGGTTGGTGTACTGCTGCACCGAATTTAATTCCTGAATTGAATATTGAGCTTTATAATGCTGTTCAAAATAACGATTTAGAAACTGCTCAAAACTTATTTTATAAGCAGGTTGATTTGCTGAAATTCATTGTAGCTAAAGGTTTACCAAGAGCAGTAAAATCAGGATTAAATATTTTAGGAGAAAATAGCGGACAATTAAGAAGTCCTTTAAAACCATTAACGGAATTGGAAACTTCAGAATTGAAAGAAATCCTGTCGACGATTACCAACAAAGTATATCAATTATAATTCGTTTAATTTAAAAACAAACAAAATGTCAAAAGCAATTTTTTACCATGCAGGTTGTCCCGTTTGCGTAAGTGCAGAACAGGATCTTTTAAACCTAATTCCTGAAGATCAGGTAAAGGTAATTCATTTAGGAGAAGAAAAATCGAAAGTGAAAGAAGCCGAAAAAGCAGGCGTAAAATCGGTTCCGGCTTTGGTTTTACCTAACGGAAATGTTTTGCATATTAACTTCGGAGCCTCTATTGAAGATTTGAAATAATCAAACAAAGAAAACCCGAAAACAAACTGCTTTCGGGTTTTTATTTTACCAGTTTTTATCAATCATGTAAATCATTTGTGTCATAATTGTTGCTCCTAATAACAATTCGCGACGATTAACTTTTTCAAAAGTATCTTCTTCGGTGTGATGAATATCAAAATATCGCTGAGAATCCGGAACGAGTTCCGCTGTAGGAATTCCCATATCTTTTAAAGGATAAATATCTGTTCCCGAATATCTTCCGTCAAAATCATAAGCTCCGTAAGGAAGAAAAAGAGGAGACCAGCTTTTAATCTGATTGATTTTATCATCATCCATTTCCAAAGCAATTCCTCTTGGAGAGAAACCTCCTGCATCAGATTCTAAGGCAAAAAGATGTTTTTCGTTGTTCTCTTTTACCGTTTTTCCGTATTGTTGACCGCCTTTCACACCGTTTTCTTCATTCGCAAAACAAACAACTCTTATCGTATGATTGTTTTTTAGACCTAAATTTTTAAAGGTTCTTAAAACTTCAATGCTTTGTACAATTCCGGCTCCGTCGTCATGAGCTCCTTCACCAACATCCCACGAATCTAAATGTCCACCGACAACAATGACGCTTTTATCTTTATTTCCTGTAATTTCGCCAATCACAGAGTGGGAAAGCTTTTCGGCTTTCATTCCGCAGTTTGAATTAAGTTTAGCGGTAATTTTTTGTGATTTTAAAAGCGATTCCAATTCGTCTGCAGTGGTATTTCCAATAGCAACGGCAGGAATTTTTTCTGAATCACCATATCTCATCGCTCCGGTATGCGGTACATCATCAAAGGCAGAAGAAAGAGACCTTACAATGGCAAATTTTCCGCCTTTTTTTGCCGTTAAAGCAGCTGCTGTAGACCGATAAACTGCGGCATCGCTGTAGGCTTTGAAAGTCTGAACATAAGACTGACTGAAAGGATAATTAAAGAAAACAATTTTGTCTTTCACCTGCTCCGGACTGAGTTTATCGTATTCTGCTAAAGATTTTACCATGATGATTTCCCCAGAAACATCTTTTCCTTTTGTTCCTTCGGAGTTACCAAGAGAAAGCATTTTTAGAGTTTTCCATTTCCCGTTTTGAGCTTTTATTTTTAAGGATTCTTTTCCTCTTTCCCAAACCGGAATCATTACTTCCTGCAACCAAACTTTATCAGCTCCGGCTTCTTTCAGCTTTTGTTCTGCCCATTTTACCGATTTTTCGTAAGCTTCAGAACCGCTCAGTCGATGACCTATATTTTTGGTTAAATCTCTAAGTTCGGTGTAAGATTTTCCTTTATTTAAAATTTCTGTTGAAATTCTGCTGAACTGTATTGAATCTTCTTTGGTCTGCCCAAATAAGTTTAAGCTTAAAAAGGCAACCGCAGCTGATAGAATGTTTTTCATAATTACTACTTTGTTTAGATTTTAAAATTAATATTTCAGCTCTACATCGATCTGTCTTCCTTCTTCGAATGATTTCTTATCCATTGAAGAACCTACTGCAGCTCCCACACCTAAACCAATTGGTAATCCTATTGCCATTAATCCCATATTTTTCATCAGCAAACCAAAAACAACTCCGATTGGCAAACCGAAAGCCGTCATTCCTACCGCTAACCATAATTTTTTATAGTAGCTTTTGGGAACAATTTTATGTTCTTTTTCCAAATATTTTATGATGAGATTTTGCTTGTCTTTTAAAAATTTCAACAACGCTTTATCTTCTAATGTTGTCGAATTAGTTTGTTCAACAATATTATTAATATACTGTACCGCTTCAGAAGGTAACTTTTTATCATTAAGTTTTTCTAAAATTTCCTGAAACTGAGAATAGAGTTCATTAAGTTTCGGATTATTTATTTTGTTTGATTCTAAGTTTAATTGATTGATTTCCATTATAGTTTTTTGATTTGGCTTTTAATATTATTTAGTAATGATTTTTATAACTTGAAGTGTAATTTTCTACCAATTCTTATCAATCATAAAAACAAACTGCGTCATCGCAACTGCTCCAAGTAATAATTCTCTTTTATTGACTTTATCGAAAGTATCCTTTTCAGAATGATGATAATCGAAATAACGTTGCGTATCGACCACCATTTCTGCCAAAGGAATATCTAATTTTTTCAAAGGCGCAATATCCTGAATTGCATAAGTTTGGTCGAAATCATAAATTCCGTAAGGTAAAAAGTAGTTTTTCCATTCGAAAATAAGCCTTCTTCTCTGTGGTGACATATCTAAAGAAAAACCTCTCGGAGAATATCCACCGGAATCACTTCCTAAAGCCAGAATATGCTTTTCTTCTTTCTTTTTTACGCTCATAGCATACGTTTCACGACCCATTCCGCCATTTTCACTGTTGGCGTAAAGAACAACTCTAATCGTGTGATTGTTATCGTACCCTAAAGCTTTAAACGTTCGTAAAACTTCCATACATTGTACCACTCCGGTTCCGTCATCATGTGCGCCTTCTGCAAAATCCCATGAATCGAGCTGAGCTCCGAGAACAATGACTTTAGAATCTTTTTTTCCTGGAATTTCACCAATAATATTGTGATTAATGGTTTCACCTTTTGACTCGGCAGACATATTAATTTTAGCTTTAACAGAAGTCTTTTTAAGAAGATTTTCAAGCTCATCTGCTGAACGAACTCCAATGGTCATTGCCGGAATTCTTGTTTTATCATCCGGTTCGTAATAAACCTGTTTTGCATGCGGAATATCATCTGAAGCTGTTGTTAGTGATCTTATGATCAAAGCTTTTGCTCCTTTCTGACCAATAACGGATGCGGAAATAAGCTTAGATTTGGCTGCGATCATATAAGAATCTACTGTACTGATTACCGTAGGATCGATAGGGTAGTTGACAAAAATGATCTTATCTTTTGCATCGGAAGCCCTAAGATTTACCAGTTCCTGAACATCTTTTACCAAAAGAATATCTGCAATAAGGTCTTTTCCTTTTGTCCCTTCAGAGTTTCCGAAAGAAAGCATTTTTATGGTTTTCCAATCACCGCTGGAAGTTTTTATTTGTAAAGATTCTTTTCCTCTGATCCAAATTGGAACTCTCACTTCCTGTTTCCAGACATTTTCTGCACCAGCTTCTTTTAAGTTTTTTTCAGCCCATTCTGTAGCTTTTGCGTAACCCGGTGTTCCACTGAATCTTGAGCCAACTCCTTTGGTTAATTCACCAAGATTATCATAAGCGGTTCCGTGAAGAAAAATTTCGTCAGAAATTTTCTTAAACTCTTCGTGATAGTTGAATTTAGCGATTGGCTTTGGCTTTTTTGCCGGAGTTTTTTTCTGAGAAAATAAAAATCCACTCAAAAAGAGTGGAAATATGATGAGTAAGATTTTTTTCATTTTTTACTGACCGTTTTCTTTTCGGAGCATAAAAATAAATAAAAATTAGATAATTATGGCTTCATATCGTACATTAATAATGCAGTAACCAGTTTAGGCTCAATAAAAGTACATTTTGGAGGCATACGAAGCTTTAAATCTGATATTTTAATCATATCATTAAAGCTTACAGGATAGATTCCAAAACCTACTTTTCCTTCGCCATTGTCAATTTTTTCTTTCAACAGATTGATTCCTTCAATATTGGAAGTCCCTTTTACATACATAATCTGATCTGAGCTGTCAGAATCTTCAATATTTAAGATGTCTTTAATGATATATTTATCTAAAATATGATGATCCAGATTATCAAGAGACATTTCCGGAGAACGCAAATCGTGTTTTACGTGAAGTGAATAGAATTTCCCATCCAAATACATTGAAATATGGAATTTCTGAGAAGGGTAGTATGGAGTCTGATCTTTCTCGTGAATAAGGAAATACTTCTCCAATTTTTTCAAGAAATCTTCAGTAGACAAATCTCCAATGCTGCTCAGAATTCTGTTGTAATCGTGAATTTTAATGGATTGATTGGAAACAATAAAACTATAGACAAAATTATACGCTTCAGTCCCGTTGTGGCGTTTGTTTTTTTCTTTCAAACGCTTTGCGTGAAGTGCTGTAGAACCAATTCTGTGGTGACCATCGGCAATATAAAAAGATTCAATCTGATCGATCACTTCTTTGAATTGCTGTAGTTTCAGACGGTTATCGATTCTCCAGATTTTATGTCTGATTCCAATGGTATCAACATGATTGAAAATCGGAACATTTTTTTCTTCATGATTCATCAGCAATTCAATTTTTGAATTTGACGGATAAGTCAGCAAAACAGGTTCTGCCTGAAGATTCACTTTATCAAGATAATGCGCCAGCTTTTCTTTTCTTTGAGGAATGGTACTTTCGTGCCTTTTTATTTTTCCGTTCCAGAAATCTTCAATGCTCGATAAACCAAGAAGCCCTCTGAATATCTGTTTGTTTGGATAAATCTGCTCATAAAGATAATAGGCAGAACTATCCTGAACTAAGGTTTTATCTTCCAGAAGTTCTTCAAAAGTAGTACGGATTTTCCTTAAATTCCGGTCAACATCTTTAGATTTACTTACAACATAGGGTTTAATCATATTGATGTAAGTTTTTTCTTTTTGTGCTTTTTCAGCAATTTCAGCTTGTGTGAAATTATCTAAAGGATGAGTAGGAAACGTTGCCTCATGATCTTTATGAGGTCGTATTCCACGGAAAGGTTTAAAAACTGGCATATATAATTTATAGTTTCTTTTTAATTTCAATAATCTGATGGGCAAGTTCTACACCGATTTTTTCTTGTGCATCTACGGTGTTTCCTCCTAAATGCGGTGTAAGAGACAGGTTCGGATTCATTAATAAAATCAATTCAGGCGACGGTTCGTTTTCAAAGACATCAAGAGCGGCTCCTGCAACTTTACCAGATTCGATAAAATCGAGCAAAGTAACTTCATTGATGACGCCTCCTCTTGCGGTATTGACAATGTAAACACCATCTTTCATCTTTTCAAACTGTGGAGTATCAATAATATACTCGTCAGTTTTTGGAGTATTGATGCTAATAAAGTCTGTATCTTTTAAAAACTCTTCCGTATCATTCGTAGAAGTAATTTCAAAGTTTAATTTTTGTCCGTCGAAAAATTCTAAACTTAAAACTTCAGTTCTGGGTTTTCTGGTAAGAACTTTTACTTTCATTCCTAAAGAAATTCCCATTTTTACTACTTCCTGTCCGATACTTCCGAAACCAATTACTCCTAAAGTTTTGCCCGAAAGTTCGTACGCTTTGCTGAAAGATTTTTTCATCGCACTGAAATGAGTATCTCCTTCCAATGGCATTAATCTATTCGATTCATGTAAAAATCTCGCTAAAGAAAAGAAATGTGCAAAAACCAACTCTGCCACCGATTTTGATGAAGCAGTTGGTGTATTGATTACATATAATCCTTTTTCAATGGCATATTCAACGTCGATATTATCCATACCGATTCCGCCTCTTCCGATGATTTTAAGATTCGGACAAGCGTCAATCAAATCCTGTCTAACTTTGGTAGCACTTCGCACCAAAAGAACATCTACGTTATTTTCATTAATGAAATTGATAACGTGATCCTGAGCAACTCTATTGTCGAGTAACTCAATTCCTGCTTCTTTTAAAGCGATCTCTCCACCTTTGGAGATTCCGTCGTTAGCTAAAACTCTCATTTATTATTAAATTTGATTTAAAGATTAAAAAATAAAATATTTAAAAATTAAAATCGGGTCGCAAATTAAGAAAATTTTAACAATGATAATAATCTTTTAATCTTTGAATTTTTTAATTCTAAAATTACTTAATAGATTTCATTACATCTACCAAAACCTGTACACTTTCTATTGGCAATGCGTTATACATACTTGCTCTGTAACCACCCAAACTTCTGTGTCCGTTTAATCCATTGATTCCCGCAGCTTTCCATGCCGCATCGAATTCTTCTTTCTTGTTTTCATCAATTAATTTGAAAGAAACATTCATCAAAGAACGGTCTTCTTTTACACAGAACGTTTCAAATAAAGGATTAGAATCTATTTCGTCGTATAATAATTTGGCTTTCGCTTCATTTCTTGCTTCTGCTGCAGCAATTCCTCCATTTTTTTCTAAATACTGTAAAGTCAATAAAGATGCATAAACAGGGAAAACCGGAGGAGTATTATACATTGATTCTTTTGCAATATGCTGAGAATAATCGAAATAGGAAGGCATGTTTTCTCTTCCTGATTTTTCAAGAATTTCTTTTTTTACAACCACTAAAGTTACACCTGCAGGTCCCATATTTTTCTGAGCTCCGGCGTAGATTAAATCAAATTTAGAGAAATCTAATTGTCTTGAGAAAATATCAGAACTCATGTCGCAAACCATCAAAGTTTCCACTTCAGGGAAAGTTTTCATCTGAGTTCCGTAGATGGTGTTGTTTGAGGTACAGTGGAAATAATCATATTCTGCTCCTATTTTATAGTCTTTAGGGATGAAAGAATAGTTTTCTTCTTTAGAAGAACCTACAATATCTACACTTCCTACTTTTTTAGCCTCTTTTATAGCTCCTGCAGCCCAAGTTCCTGTATCAAGATAAGCAGCTTTTCCGCCTACTTTCATTAAATTGTAAGGCACCATTGCAAACTGAAGACTTGCACCGCCTCCCAAATACAAAACTTCATAATCATCACCAAGATTCATCAGTCTTTTTACAATAGCACGAGCTTCATCCATTACTGCAACAAAATCTTTACTTCTGTGCGAAATCTCAAGAATTGATAAACCAATCCCGTTGAAATCTAAAATAGCTTCTGCCGATTTTTCAAATACTTCCTGAGGTAAGATACATGGTCCTGCGCTGAAATTGTGCTTTTTGCTCATAATTTTACTTGTTGTTTTTGCAAATTTTACTCAAGATAGAGAAAATTTGCGGTTTCATTATTACTATTTGAAGAGATTTAATTTAAATATAAAATAAAACCGTCTCATAATCTATGAGACGGTAGTTTTTATTCACCGTGTAAGAAAGCTTTTTTATTTAGCAAAGCTTCATCAGATTCTACATGATCTTCATCCGGAACACAGCAATCTACCGGGCAAACCGCGGCACACTGTGGCTCCTCATGGAAGCCTTTACATTCTGTACACTTATCTGTTACAATAAAATAAACATCGTCACTCACAGGTTCCTGTGGTGCATCTGCGTCAACTGTAAGACCTGATGGTAAAGTTACAGTTCCTGAAAGTTCAGTACCCTCGGATGCTTTCCAATCTACCGCTCCTTCATATATTGCATTGTTTGGACATTCTGGTTCGCAAGCCCCACAATTAATGCATTCATCAGTTATTTTAATAGCCATCGCTAATTTTTTTTAAATTTGCACAAAATTACAAAATATTCCCCAATTTTACAGTAATTATGAATATCGAAAGTAGAGTTTTAGGACTAAATAAATTAAGTGCTTATATAAAAGAGTTTTTAGCAAAGAATTCTGAATATTATAATGAGAATGATGTTGAATTTCAACAAGTATTAAAGAAATCGGAAATTGAAAATCCTTGGTTTACGGCTGATAATCAGAAATATGCTTTGAAGCAATGGTCTGTATTGCTGACAGAAGAAAATATAAATGAATGGTTGCAGCACTATTCACCATCTAAAACTTCAAAAAAAGTAGGATTAATTCTTGCCGGAAACATTCCTTTGGTAGGATTACATGATGTGATCTCTGTGATCTTAAGCAATCATATTCCTTTGATCAAGTTATCATCAAAAGACAAAACAATGCTTCCGTTTTTACTTAAAAAATGGAACGAATTTTCTGAAGAAGCCATCAATTTTGAATTGGTTGAAAGATTAGAAAATTTTGATGCGGTGATTGCTACAGGAAGCAATAATACTGCAAGATATCTGGAATATTATTTTAAGAATCATCTAAGCATTATCCGTAAAAACAGAACTTCGATTGCTGTTTTAAAAGGTGATGAGACGGAAGAAGAATTGAAACTTTTGGCTCATGATATTTTCCAGTATTTTGGTTTGGGATGCAGAAATGTGACCCGAATTTTTATTCCGCAAGATTTTGTGATCGACAGATTGTTTGAGAGTTTCTTAGACTTTAAAGAAATCATCAACCATAACAAATACGCCAATAATTACGATTACAACAGAGCCGTTTATCTTTTAAATCAGGATAAATTCTGGGATAATAATTTTGTGATGTTGAAAGAAGACGCTCAATTATTCAGTCCGCTTTCTGTGATCAATTTCAGCAGATATTCTTCTTTGGATGAAGTGAAAGATTTTATTGCTGAAAATGAAGAAAATATTCAGTGTGTTGTGGCTAAAAATGAGCTAGGAATTGATTCAATTCAATTCGGAGAAGCACAAAACCCGGGATTGAATACTTATGCAGATAATGTAGATACGATGAAGTTTTTGGAGGTTATTTAATTTATTTAGCTTAAATTAGGTCAGCCAAATTTAAATATCTCATAAAAATGAAAAAATTAATCGTTGTTCTGTGTCTGTTTTCGGTTTCATCAGCTTTCGCACAAGAGGTGAAAAAAATGGAAGTTCAAAATCCACCAATGGATATTTCGGCTTCTATTCCTAAAGATAAAATTGAATTGTACAATCAGTCGTTTTCTAAATTTATTTCTGCTCTAAAAACTGCAGATAAGCAAGCGGTTGGAACTCTTATTTCTGAAAAGGTAAAGAGTCTGGTAGACGAAAATATGATTCAGAGGCTTTCCGGCGGAATAAGCTTTGACAGAAAGACGGAAGTTTATCAGTCAGGGTATCAAAAGCTACCCGATAATCAGACTTATCCTTCAGTTCAGTATAAATATACAGATGATAAAAATGATCCGCCGAGAGATTTGATTACGGTGATTTTTGAAAATGATGGTAAAATTCTTGGTGTAAAACCGGATTACAGTAAATAATTTTACAGTTGAAAATACAAATGAAAAGATTATTATTTGGATCTATTTTATTAATAAGCCAGTTTATTTTTTCACAAAATACTATTCAAACAGATATTAAGGGAAAGAAAATTGACTATTATTTTGAACTTGAAAAAAAATTAGGAAGTAAAATTTATAAAACTGATAAGGAATATATTTCAGTAAAACCAGTTATTGCTCCTTTTGTTTTTGAAAGAAAAGAAAAAGAAATACCAAATTTATTAGTATTTTATAAACTATATAAAGAAGACTCTGCAATAGCAGAAATTCTGTATGAATGGGATGTTCGTAACTTTGAAAAAGGTGATAACATTAATAAATCGCTAAGTTTTAATAAAGCGATGATCAAAAAGTATTATAAGCTTGTTGATGAAATTTCTAAAAAATATGGTGATAGCAAATATGAAGGAAATTTAGAAAAATTAGAATTACTCAATTCTGAAGAAGGTTTAAGTAGAAGAGATAATTGGCAGGTAAATGATAAATTTAAAGTTTTTTCGTATATTAATTTATCAGAATATTACGAGAGTAATGGTTTGGTTACAACTATTCCGACCCATAGAATTAGGTTTTATGTAATCAACGAAGAAGAGAAATAATTAAAATTATAAATAGAGAACTTATGATGACAGATGTTTTAGTCGCGCATTCTTCGGATGTAGAAAAGGCTAGTTTTTACAAAAAAACCTATTTGCATGTTGCTTTTGCAATTCTTGCATTTATTGCTGTTGAAACTGTTTTATTAGCAGTTGTTCCAGGCGAAATAGTGTATATGATGGTTGGGCAGAAATACAGCTGGCTTTTGGTTTTGGGGATATTTTGGTTGGCTTCTTTTTTAGCAAACAAATGGTCTTTAGCTCAAAGCAGATCTACTCAATATTTAGGTCTTGCTCTTTATACTTTACTTCAGGCAATTATCTTTTTGCCAATGATGTATATGGCAATGGCTTATCCCAATACAGGTCAATTGATTTTTCAGGCAGCAACTCTTACAATTGCTATGTTTGCTGGAGTTTCTGCGGTAGCTTTTACTTCTAAAAAAGATTTTTCATTCCTTAGAAACATTATTACCATAGGAGGATTTATTGCTTTAGGATTAATTGTTGCCGGAATGATTTTCGGTTTTGATCTTGGACTTTGGTTCTCAGTAGGAATGGTGATCTTAGCTTCAATTACAATTTTATATCAGACAAGTAAACTGAAAGATTCTTATACAACAGATCAGTACGTTGGAGCTTCTTTACAGCTTTTCGCTTCTATTATGCTATTATTCTGGTATATCTTAAGAATTTTAATGAGCAGAAGAAGCTAATTTTAGTGAAAAATGATGAATTATAAGTTATGAGTTTCATCAAAATTTTATAATTCACTTTTATAAACCCAAAAAATCCTGATGTCTTTTCATCGGGATTTTATTTTTGGTGTTTTAAACACAAATGGCACTAATTTATTCACAAATAACACAATTTTTAAATTAAATATTTATGCAGATTAGTGAAAAAATATTCGTGGAATTAGTGTTTAAAATTATTTGTCAATTGATCCTAAAACCTTTTGAGCAAAAGAGTTTAAAGCATCTTTTTCACTCATTCCGTTTTGTACGTTTGCATGAACTTCCAAAGCACCGCAAATATTGGTAATCAATTCACCTGTAACATTCATATCTTCTTCTGTAGTTCCTCTAAACTCTGTGAAAGATTCTAAAACTTCTAACGTTTTTTCTAAATTTTCCGGAGTTTGGTTTTGATAAAACTGTCTGATTACTGGTAATTTCATAATTCTTTTTATATTTTTTTAATTGTAATAAATTTTAGTTATTAAAAATATTTGTTGTTGTATTTCAACGGAAAATATTGAATTTCATCCCAACAACTATCAACTAAAAACTCTTAACGCTTATTACAATTCGTTAAATAAATTAATTAAACTTTCCGCTTGGTTAGACTGCACTTGGTTGACCAATTCACCATTTTTGAAAATTGCGAAAGTAGGTAAGTTGTCAACTTTTGCTAATTTTCTGCTTTCCGGTAATTTTTCAGCATCTACATATAAAAAAGGAATTGCGTCATTTTCTGATGCCAGTTTTTTGAATTTAGGCTTCATGATTCTGCAGTTTCCGCACCATGTTGCGCCGTATTGTACAACCACTTTTTCATTGTCGTTAACGATATTTTGTAACGTATCTTCTGTTAATTCTGTATACATTGTTTATTTTTTTTAGAAAAAATAAACAATGTAGCAATCTGATAATTTACCAGTGTAACAATTAAATTTAACAGACCCAAAATATTGGTAAACTGCTACTTTGTTATATTGGTACATTTATAAGTTGCTACATTGTTAGATTAAATTTAATTTATTAATTTTTAGCTAAATATTCAGCAGTAGAAGTTCTGTCAGCTTTCATTGCATCTTTACCTTCTTCCCAGTTTGCAGGGCAAACTTCACCGTGCTTCTGAACGTGAGTATAAGCGTCGATTAATCTTAAATATTCTTTTACGTTTCTTCCTAGAGGCATATCATTTACCGACTCGTGGAATACTTTTCCGGTTTCGTCGATCAAATAAGTTGCTCTGTATGTTACGTTTGAACCTGTGAAATACTCATTTCCTTCTTCGTCAAATTCAAGATCCTGATCCACAATATCTAATAAATTTGCCAATTGTCTGTGAGTATCAGCTAAAAGTGGATAAGTAACTCCTTCAATACCACCGTTGTCTTTTGAAACATTTAACCAAGCAAAGTGTACTTCGTTTGTATCGCAAGAAGCACCGATTACTTTAGTGTTTCTTTTTTCAAATTCACCTAAAGCTTCTTGAAATGCGTGAAGCTCAGTCGGGCAAACAAAAGTAAAATCTTTTGGGTACCAGAATAAAAGCACTTTTTGTTGGTTTCTTGTAGTTTCTTCAAAGATGTTGATTCTAAGATCATCACCCATTTCAGACATTGCATCAATCGTTACGTTTGGAAATTTTTTACCTACTAAAGACATAATTTTCTAATTTTTTATTTGATTAATTTTACAGTGCAAATATACACAGTTTTATCTATTGGAAAAATACTTATTGATAAATAAAATCTATAATAATGTTTTTTAGATTGAATAAAAAAAGAGCTTTAAAAGAAGCTCTTTCTAGTTTTTTATAAAATTGTGCTCTTCTATTTTTTCAGGTTAAGTTTATTTTTTAAATCTTTAATAACTTCTTCATTTTCTTTATTTCTTATGACTAAATTTTTGAATTCTACTAAATAATTTTCTTGGAGATTATTTAGAAAAATAGTTTGATTGTGATTTTTATTTATATTATTCACTGGCTTTTCATCTAAAAAATATTTAAAATCTTTATCAAAAAACTGGCAAATTTTATCCACCAATAAAAAATCTATTTTCTTTGAATTTCCACTTTCTATGTTGTGTAAAGTTCCTTGTGAAATTTCTAATTCAAAAGCTAATTCACTTTGGGAAAGATGATTTTTGTTTCTTAATTTTTTGATTTTAGTACCAATATCCATATTTCGAAATTAATTTTTGTGAAAAGCTGGTGTCACTCATTTTAAGTTATACAGCTGTTAAAATATTTAAAAAGCCAACTTACTGATGTTTGCTTATAAAATCAAGAAAAGGTATTGTACTTTTCCGGAATTTTACAAGTAAAAAAGAATATATTTTTAATTTTTTACTAAATTTTAAAATGTATTTTTAGATACTTAAATTTTGGATCAAAATATTTTTAATTAGTTTTCTAATCGACATAATTAATTTCTTAGTTGGCGAGACATAAAGGAATTTTTAAACTTGTAAAAGCAATCTAAAAATTGCCACATCAAATATTATAAATTTAAAAATTTAATTTTATGAAAAAATTAAGAAAGCTTTCGAGAAATAAGCTTAAATCATTAAATGGTGGAGTTGGCACCTTAGGAACGATAAATACTGAAGGTAGACTGTATCAATGCTGTAAAGAAGGAACTTATGATTGTGGAGGTTGTCATGAGGGTGGATGTGGTGCAGGATACTATGCTATTTATTGTGGAACAAATAATCCTCCTTCAACTGGTCTTGAACCAGTCACAGACATTGGATAGAATTTAGCATTTTTTTAATTTAAATTACAATAGTTGAGGTAGTAATATGCCTCAACTTTATCTTTATAAAATACATAATATGAAACTTTTAATTCTAATATTTAATCTATTTTTCTTAGTAGGTTATTCTCAAAATCTAAGGGTAATATATTTGCTTTCTTCCCGCCCTAATTATAATAACGCAAATATAAATAAAAGAGAAATGGCTCTTGAGATTAACAAAAATAATAGTGTATTCTATGACTATCAAAGTTTTAAGGAAGATTCTTTGTACGCAGAAACGAAAAAATTTGAAATATCTGATGGTAATATATCTTATAAGATAAATAAGCAATTTGATAAACAATATTTTGTCTATGAAGAAATTATGGATGGAGATAAATATATCTATCAAGATTCTATTTCCCTCGATTGGAAAATAACATCAGATAAAAAAAAGATCGGAGATTATAATGTGACGAAAGCATTAACAACATTTAGAGGTAGAAAATGGGAAGCTTGGTATTGTGATAAAATACCTTTGCCTTTAGGTCCTTATAAGTTTGGAGGATTGCCTGGATTAATTTTAGAAATGAAAGATTCTTCAGGTGATTATCAATTTGCATTTCTAGGCATTCAAAAAAAGTTTACTCCAAATTCTCAATATCCCTCACGGATAAATTTTAGTTCTTCATATACAATTACTCGAAAAAAATTTCTAAAAGAAATAGAGTTAAATAAAAAAGACCCTGCCAGAAAATTCAAGGCATTAGTTTATAATAATAAAATTAAATTGGTTGACAAAAAACCGGAAGAAATAATAAAAGGAATTGAAAAAAAAGCTAAAGAAAATCAAATCAATAATCCACTTGAATTAAAAGATAAATAAATCTTCTTCATTAATTAATAAATGAGAAAAATATTTTTTTTATTTCTGCTATGGGGTATTTTCATTAATGGAAAGGTAAAATCCGACACCTTGACAACAATAATAAAAGGGAATATTGAAAATTTATCCGATGGTAAAATTTATTTATACAAAAATACTTTTGATAATGTTATCGATAGTACTGATGTAAAAAATGGAAAGTTTTATTTAGAACATATGTTTTTGGAAAACCAACCTCAATATATTGGCTTTTTTCATTACGATAGTCAGAATTTAAAAACATTATTTTTCTTTCCAAAAAAAGATTTAAAATCAGATAAAACAAAATATGTTGATAGAATAATGTCTGATTCTCTAATAATTTTTGATAAAGCTTTAAAAATAAATAAAGAGGTTTCAAATTCTCATACAATATATGCTAATACTACAGTAAATGGTGGGAAACAAACTTTAGCTTATCTACAATCTGAAATTGACTTATTTGATAATATAGATATAACAACAGTAAATTTAATTGGTGAAAGAATAAAAAAAAATCCTTTCTCATATCATCTTCTTTATGAATTGCAAGATCATAAAAATGATTTGGATGCAAAAGATTTAGAAAAATTGATGCATTTATTTAATAATGATATTAAGAAATCATTGGTTTACAATAATATTGAAAGTTTTGTCATTTTAAAAAATAAATCAAAAAAAGAAAAAATAATCACGTCTTTAAAAAACAATAATGGAAAGAATCAAAAAATTATAAATGAAAAATATAAGAAACATTTAATCATTTTTTGGGCGAGTTGGTGTGGACCTTGTTTACAAGAAATTCCGCATCTAAAAAAAATAAATAAGGAAAATAAAGACATAGAATTAATATCAATTTCAATAGATAAAGATGAAAAAGCATGGAAAAAGAAACTATCAGAGGAGAAAATAACTTGGAAGCAACTGATTGCAAACTTACAAGATCAAAAACTTTTAGAAGCTAGTTTTGGATTTTCAAATACTGTTCCTTATACGATACTTATTGATAATAACTTTAAAGTATTATACCAATTTACAGGATTAATTTCAAAAGAAAATTTAAATAAGATTTTAAAAGAATAAAAAAAGAGCCTCTTTCGAAGCTCTTTATTTTAATAACCGAATATTTCAGTAAGACTTAACTTTTTAAGTTCGCCTAATTTCAGTAGATCCTCATCTTTTACTTTATCTTGTGCAGCGACAAGGCAGTAGGTGTAATTTTTCCCTTTCATTTCAGAATCATGGAAGGTATTGATGTCTGTAAAACTTAGTTTCGGAGACTGTTCATAGACATTTTTCCTTTTATCATGATCGAGACCTAATTTTTGAGCGGCTAAATAAGAGAAAATAATTCCATCCTGAGTAATTCTTTCTGCAGCAATTGTTTTTCTTAATCCGCTTTTTGCGGTTTCAAATAGCTGCTCAGATTTTGGAAGAGTCGTTAAAAGCTCGTTCATTGCCGTTGTAGATTCATTCAGTTTGTCTGCCTGAGTTCCTACATAAGCCATAATCATATTTTTGTCATCTTTTTTGTTTGGCTGACCAAAATATGCATAAGTAGAATATGCCAAAGCTTTAGATTCTCTAATTGTTTGGAAAACGATAGAACCCATTCCGCCTCCAAAATAATTATTAAATAAGCTTATTGTAGGACTAAGGTTTGGATTGTAATTATCTGCATTTCTTACCCAGAAAACTTCAGCTTGTACCATATCATAATTGGCAAACAAAACTTTATTTTTATCTGTCGGAACTTGGGTGAAAGTTTTAGATTTTGGCATTTCTTTCAATGTTGCCGGAACTTTATGGATCAACGTTAAAGAAGATGAGACCTCTTGTGCAGATTTTGGTCCGTAATGAAGAATTTTATGTTTAAAATTAAATAGATCATGAAGGATATTCACCAGATCTTCCGCTTTCAAAGCATCTAATTCAGCATCAGTTAAAACATTATTGAAAGGGTTTTGAGAGCCATATTGAGCATAGCTTCTTAGTCCGCTCATAATTGTCCCTTTATTTTGTTTTGCATTGGCTCTGGCTTTTTTCAATCTTGCTTTGTAAGACTCTAAAGCTTTTTGGTCTGCTACACAATTTTTAATTAGATCCTCAAATAAATCTGCAGTTTTATCAAAGTTTTCATTTAAACCTTCTAATATTACATACGTTTCTTCGTTTCCTGCGCTTATTCTAAAGCTTGAAGCCAGTTTGTAAAATTCTTTGCTGATTGCTTCAGAAGACTTATTTTTTGTTCCTAAATATTCTAAATATTCTGCAGCTAACGGAAGCATTTTATTATTCCACTTACCTGAATCGAAATAATAATACATTCTGAAAAGGTCATTATCAGTATTTTTTACAGAAAGAATATCAACGCTTTTTATTTTGCTTTTTGCAATATCTTTGTCGAAATTTAACCAAACCGGAGAAATTGTGTTTTCCGGCATTGCGTCGATTTTTTTAAGAAAGGGAGACTGATCTTCTCTGTTTACCGAAACCGGTGTGATGGTTGGCTTATCTACTTTTACAATGCTTTTATCTTCGCCTTTTTTCTTGTAGATGGCAACGTAATTGTTATTCTGAAGATATTTAGATGTAAAATCCATAATATCTTGTTTCGTAAGCTTAGAGATCTCTTCTAAATATTCTAATGAAGCTTTGTGATCGATATCAGATGTAAATTCATCCATTAAGATACTTGCTCTGGAAGAGTATTTTTCATCTTTTTGAATGATATTTTTCTTCTCATTATTAACAATAGACTGAATTAAGTCATCCGAAAATTCACCTTTTCTAAGCTTTTCAATTTCCTGAAGAAGAAGATTTTTTACTTCATCCAAAGATTGACCTTCAGTTGGCCTGCCTTGTAAAAGCAATACCGAATAGTCTTTTAAAACATACGGAAAAGCATAAGCTCCCAAAAGCTTTTGTTTTTTTACAAGATCCAGGTCAATTAATCCGGCTTGTCCGTTGGTCAGCATATTTCCTACCAAAGCTAAAAGCCTTGCGTCTTTGGTCGTCGCTCCGGGAAATCTGAATCCCATCATTACACTTTCAGGATTAGGACCTACAACTTCTTTTATAACAGGTGAAGCAATTGGTTTTTCCTGTCCTACAACGTAAGGAGGAACAGTTTTAGACTTCATATAAGAAAAAGCTTTATCGATTTTAGCAATCATTTCATCAGGATTGAAATCTCCCGACATAATCACTCCCATGTTATTGGGAACATAATAATTGTTGTAATATTCTCTAATTGCTTTTAAAGAAGGGTTTTTCAAATGCTCGATTGTTCCGATGGTGGTCTGTTTACCATAGTTGTTATTCGGGAACAAGGTCTCAAACATTTTATCGTAAACCTTGTCGGTATCGTCATCCAAACTTCTGTTTTTCTCTTCATAAACCGCCTCAAGTTCTGTATGGAAAAGCCTTAAAACAGGTGCTCTGAAACGTTCTGACTGTACTGCCAAAAATTTATCAACCGCATTTGCAGGAATATCTTCTACATAAACGGTCTGCTCGAAAGAAGTAAATGCATTCGTTCCATCTGCACCCATTCCTGCCATCATTTTGTCGTATTCATTGGCAATGGCGTAGTTGGCGGCTTCTCCTGAAACTTTATCTATTTCTTTGTAAATTTCTTTTCTTTTGGCTTCATCTTTTGTCTGATTGTACTTCTCATAAAGAGCATCAACTTTATCTAAAAGAGGCTTTTCTTTAGCCCAATCTTTTGATCCAAATTTATCAGTTCCTTTAAAGAGCATGTGTTCCAGATAATGCGCAAGACCGGTGTGTGTTGAAGGATCGGTTTTACTACCTGCTTTTGTTGCAATATAAGTCTGAATTCTTGGTTCTTTATTGGTAGCACTTAAAATTACAGTAAGTCCGTTTTTAAGCTTGTAATATCTTGCAGAAGTAGGATCGTTGGTTACATATTTATACGTATAACCATTTGATTTTGCTTCTTTCCATTGAAAATCCTGAGCTTGAGCATATCCACAAAAACTTGCAGCCGCAATGCTCGTTACAATCGTTAATTTTTTAAATAAATTCATGAGTGTTTTTAATTAAATTTTTCTAATAATTCTTTTATTCTTCTCATCGCTTCTCTTAAATCTTCTTCAGAAGCTGCATAAGAAAATCTGATACATTCCGGGCTTCCGAATGAAACTCCACCAACACAGCCTACGTGAGCATTTTCTAAAATAAACATCGCAAAATCATCTGCGTTTTTTATTTCAGTTCCGTCTAATGTTTTTCCAATGTAATGAGAAACATCTGGGAAGAAATAAAAAGCAGCCTTTGGTAAAAGAACTTTAAATCCGGGAATTTCTTTCATTAAATCAAATACCAGATTTCTTCTTTGCTTAAATGCATCAATCATGTATTTATATTCTGAAGGATCTGTTTTTAAAGCAACAATTGAAGCTCTCTGAGCAACAGTATTCGCTCCGCTTGTCATTTGTCCCTGAATTTTTTCACAAGCTTTTGCCAACCATTCCGGACAAGCAGAATAACCAATTCTCCAGCCTGTCATTGCAAAAGCTTTAGACATTCCGTTGATCACTGCGGTTTGCTCATAAACTTCAGGAAACTGAGCGATAGATGTCGTTTTAGTTTCGTAATTGATGTATTCGTAAATTTCGTCGGAAATTACCGTTACATGAGGATATTTAGCAATCACTTTCGCTAAAGATCTCAACTCATCATACGTATAATATCCACCTGAAGGATTACAAGGCGAGCTGAAAAGAATAGCTTTTGTTTTTTCGTTAATTGCTTCTTCAAGCTGTTCTGCAGTGATTTTAAAATCGGTAACATAAGAAGTAGGAAGCATTACAGAATTTCCACCCATCATTTTTACCATCTCATCATAACTTACCCAAAAAGGAGTAGGAAGGATTACTTCATCTCCATCATTGATAATAGCTGCTAAAACATTAATAATTGCTTGTTTAGCTCCGTTTGAAACACAGATCTGTGTTGGTTTATAATCGAGTTGATTGTCTCTTTTTAATTTTTCAGAGATTGCCTGACGAAGTTCTAAAAATCCCGGAACAGGAGAGTAGTGGCTGTAATTTTCATTGATTGCCGTAAAAGCAGCTTCTTTGATATTATCGGGAACGTCAAAATCCGGTTCTCCTAATGTTAAAGAAATTACATCTATTCCGCTGGCTTTCATTTCTCTAGCTTTGTTTGACATGACGAATGTCTGCGAGTAACCCAACCTGTTTACTCTGTCTGAAAGTTTATTCATGTATTCTTTTTGTCTTTTTAACAAATATATATAAAAACTTAATTTGAATAAACTGTTAATAAAACTTATTTTTGCCCTTTAGAATTACTTTTATGTCGATAGCAATCATTCAAAAATACTTTCCGGATCTTACAGAAAAACAAATCGAGCAGTTTACAAAGCTTGAAAGTCTGTATGGAGAATGGAACGAAAAAATAAACGTCATTTCCCGAAAAGATATGGAATCTCTTTATGAGAAACATATTCTGCATTCTTTAGGGATTGCAAAGATCATGGAATTCGCTCCCGGAACAAAAGTTTTAGACGTTGGAACAGGTGGTGGTTTTCCCGGAATTCCTTTGGCAATTTTGTTTCCTGAAACTCAGTTTACTTTAATTGATTCAATCGGTAAAAAAATTACGGTGGTGAATGCAGTTGCGGAAGGGGTAGGTTTATCAAATCTTACTGCCATTCATGGAAGAGCAGAAAAAGTAAAAGAAAAGTTCCATTTCGTGGTAAGTCGTGCCGTTACTCAAATGCCTGAGTTTTTAAGATGGCTGAAAGGTAAGTTTGAAAAAGAACAATTAAATGCAAAACATAACGGAGTTTTATATCTAAAAGGTGGAGATCTTGCTGAAGAACTTGCCGGACTAAAATGTGAGCTTTTTAGTCTTAAAAATTACTTCGACGAAGAGTTTTTTGACACTAAAAAGGTTGTTTATCTTTCAAAAGGCAATTTTAATTCTTAAAATATGTTAATTCGCATTTATTTTCACTAAATTTATCTTTCCAAACGATCAAAATCCAACATCATGAAATCTCTATTAAAAATAAGTTTCGCTGCGGCAGTTTTAGGTGTTTTTTTTACTTCATGTAAAGATGATGATGATTATCAGACGATAGAATCTGTAGATAAAGTAAAGATAGATAGTGTGAAGATCGTTAGTGATACAATGAGCGTTTTCTCAGTTCAAAGCATCAGAACCTATTCTACGTATGCTTCAACGTGTAGAGGATTCTATGGATACGATTACGTTCATACTGGAGAATTTGACAGAGATGTTACCGCTTATCAATACCTGACTAATGGGATGTGTTCGCAGGCAAATCATAAAGCAGCCAATCAGATCAACTTTAGTCCAAGAAAAAAAGGGAATTACACATTCAGATTTTGGAATGGTAATAACAACTGGATCACTAAAACAATTGTAGTGGAATAATGAAGTTTTTTTTAGTCGTTTTTTTATTGATCTTCAACATTGTCTCAGCTCAGAATATTTTCTGGAGCGAAGATAAGAAGTTGGTTTGGGATAATTTTAAAAGCAAAACTAACAATTTGGGTGGCGCAACGGTTGTAGCTTATACTCACTGCGGTTGGGAATTTTCAGCAACTACATCCAGCGATCCTAAAGTTCCTGTGAAAATAAATATTCAAACGGTTTTTAATGAAAATCGATCATGGAAAGACCCTAAAAGGATCAATGATCATGTATTGCTTCATGAGCAGAAACACTTTGATATTGCAGAAATTCACGCCAGAAAACTTAGAAAGGAGGTTTCAGAAAAAATAAAAACTACTGCAGATTACAATAGGTTTTTCAAAACAATTTACGCTAGGATCTCTTCAGAATACAAAAATTATCAAGCTGACTATGACCGTGTAACCGAACATGGGATGAATAAAGAAAAACAGGCAGAATACAATGTTTTAATTAGCGAAGAACTCGAAAATCTAAAAAACTACCAGAAAATTTGAAATTTCTAAACAAAATAATCGATGAATTATTAATTCAAAATACTGATCTATCGCAATTTAATATTGTTCTTCCCGGTAAAAGACCCATTGTTTTTATTCGTCAGATCTTAGAAGAAAATAATTACTCAGGATTTCTTCCCAATTTTTATACGATCGAGGAGCTGATCATCAATATTGTAGACCATCAGACGATCCAGGGGATCTCTCTATGGCTTTTTGCTTTTGATGTTTATAAAGGTTTAAATCTTATTCCAAACGACGATTTTTCTGAGTTTTTAAAATGGTTTCCTACTTTGCAAAAAGATTGGGATGATATTTTAAAATTCTCAGATTCTGATGAAGCTGTTTTGCAATATATGTTTGATGAAGAACGTATTAAAGAATGGGCGCAGGATCTAGGTGACGACGATGAAGTTCCACGAAAAAAATTCCTGAATTTTTGGCGTAATATGAACATCTTCCTTCCTGTTTTAAAGGAAAAATTAAAAGAAAAAAACTGGGCAACTCCGGGAATGATCCATGAGTCTGCCAAAGCAAAAATAGGGGAGTTTGCAAAAAATAATACTGAGAATTTTGTTTTTTGTGGTTTTAATGCATTCACTCCGGTTGAAGAAAAACTCGTGAGAGGTCTTTTACAGTGGAACAAGGCGCAGTGTTTTTTTCAGGGAGATAAATATTATTTTGATGACGAAAGACAAGAGGCAGGAAAGTTTCTCAGAAATCATAAAATGTGGAAAGAATTTGATGATAACAGAGCTTTCAATTGGATTGAAGATGATTTTAACCAGCCTAAAAACATTAAAGTCTACGAAGTTTCAGGTAATGTAACGCAAACCAAAATTTTACCTGAATTATTTAAAAATATTAATAACAAAACATTTACGAATACGGCGGTTGTTTTACTTGATGAAAACCTTCTTCCAGCAAGTCTTGATGTAATGCATGAAGTTGAAAACCTTAATATAACCATGGGTTTTCCTCTGAAAAATCTTTCTTTTTCAAATGCCGTAAAGCAGCTTTTTTATCTCCAGAAACAGCTTGAAAAGAGCAAATCTTCGTATTATTATCGCGATGTTTATCTAATTCTTGAAGAGCTTCCGAAATCTGAGGATGATGAAAAGATTATCAATGATTTTAAATCTAAAATAGAAGAGAGAAATATTGTATATATTTCTCAGAAGCTTTTGACTGAGCTTTTGGGGAGTCTTTCGTATTTCAATCTTCTTCAGAAAGCAGACTCTGTTTATCAGTTTTTGGATGATCTTATAGCATTTTGTAAAAAGATTAAATGGCTTGAACTGGATGATATTCAGTATGAAAACGTTTCTCATTTTGAAAATGCATTCAGGATCATTAAAAACCAGATTACACCTTATGGTTTTAGAATTAATATAGAAACGCTTGAGATTCTCATCAATCAGCACATTAATTCAGAAAGCATCGATTTCCAGGGTGAACCATTGAAAGGACTTCAGGTAATGGGACTTTTGGAAACCCGTCTATTAAATTTTGAAAACGTAATTCTTCTGTCTGTTAATGAAGGCAAATTACCGCTTGGAAATTCGCAAAACACCTACATTCCTTTCGATATAAGAAGATATTTTGACTTACATACTTTCCTTGAAAATGACAGTATTTATGCCTATCATTTCTATCGTTTAATTCAGGATGCGCAGAATGTACATTTGCTTTTCAATGCTTTAAGTTCTGGTGTAAATACGGGAGAAAAGAGTCGATTTATTACTCAAATCGAAATGGAAAGTTCTCATCATATTGAGCACGTTATTGTTGAGAATTCTTCAGAGCCAATTTTAAGTCAGCCTATCGAAGTTTTTAAAACCGAAATTGTGCAGCAACAACTTTTAAAATGGAAAGAAAAAGTTTCAGCATCTCATTTGACAAGTTATCTCTATAATCCGATTGAGTTTTATCTTTCAAAGATTTTAAATACCTCTGAAGCGGATGAAATTGAAGAAGAATTATCGATTAGAAATTACGGTAATTTAGTTCATTACACGCTTCAAGAAGTTTATGAAGTATTAAAAGGTAAGGTTTTAAAATTAAATGACTTACAAAATTCAATTAAACGAATAGATGAATTTATAAATATTGCAATTGAGAAGCTAAAACATCAGCCTGAATTTTACAATAAAGGGATGAATTACATCCATAAAGCCATTGCTAAAAAAGTAATTGAGAATATTCTAAACCATGATTTAGAATTGATAAAAGCTGGTAATTCTTTAGAAATAATTGATATTGAAAGAAGATTTGAAGGAGTAGATTTTTATCTGAATGAAGACAAATCTGACAAGGTTTCTTTCTTTGGTTTCATCGACCGAATTGACCGATTAAACGGAACGATTAGGATTATCGATTATAAAACTGCAAAAACCAAAAATCTTACCGTAAAAATTGATGAACTAAACAAGTCAGATTATTTCCAAAACAGCGACAGAAAACAGGCGATGCAGCTTTGCTTGTATCAATATGTAATTCAAAGTTTACCGGAGTTTTGGGGATTTCCTGTAGAAACCGGAATCTGGAGTTTTGCGGACGCTAAAAAAGGAGTAGTTTCGCTGGAATTTGCTCAGGGAAGTCTTGATGACGCTATGGTTTCTATTCAAAATTTAATACATGAAATTTTGAATCCTGAAATCAGTTTCTTAGAAAATGTGAAGAATTATAATTATTAGTTGGATTATAGGTAGAAATTAGTCTTTATGATATAAACTACCGTAATTTTAATCGTTTTCATCAATTTCTTCGCAATCTTCATATGAAGTATAAGACCAGTCAATTTCAATATTTTCAAGCATTTTGTCAAATTTTTCTTGTTTGCGTGTACCAATAAAAATTGCGTCACAATTATTTTGATTGTCAAATGAAAGGCTTAAAACTTCGTGGAAATTATCTGTGTAAATCTTTTGTTTGTCCCAAGAAATCTCTGTCACTTTTGTCCAATTCCGTTCTATAAAATCAACGGTTTCAGGTTGAATTTTTCCAAAATAATTTGCGTTGTATTTTAGCCCACCAAGAGTTCCGTTATAAATAGACATTAGCAAAAAGAAGTTATTAGTTGAACTCGCTTCAATATGCCAATCCGGATCTTCTTCCGTTCCATAATTTCCCCAAACAGTCGGATTGTCTGATTTTAAATCTTCTTCTTTAATTCCCCAATAAGCAACCGATTGATTTTCTTCATAAAACACTAAATATCTATCGTTTGAAAACCCTAATTCTTTGTTAGGTTTTAAAAGTCTGTTGTGAGAATAATTTATTGCTTCAACTTTTCCTAATGTCAAATAATAATTTTTAAGCTCCAAGGGAAATTCAATGTTCAGATTTTTTTCAGTTTCATTGATTTCAACTTCTGAAAATCCAAAATTTTCATTTTCAGGTAAATCGTAAAGTTGTCTTATTTTGTCTGTACTTGCCATTATGTTTCGGTTTTGAGAATTTTCGTTCTGACAGGATTTGTCGATGGTTACACTTTCTGCTAAATAGAAAAGGTGTGACGGTTTTTGCTTTGGTTTCAGCCAAAAATATACAATGCATTTTCAATGGAATTGAATGAAGAAAAGTGCAAAACCGAAAATAGGAGAAGATGGTTTTCAATTTATTTTTTAAACCTATCTTTTCTCAATAGTTATTGATAATTGATATAAACCTAACAGGTTTTTAAAACCTGTTAGGTTTGAGAAGATATTATTTTAGCTTAAAAAGCGTTAATTCCTGTAATATCAAGACCTGTAATCAACAAATGAACATCGTGAGTTCCTTCATACGTAATTACTGATTCTAAATTGGCAGCATGACGCATCATCGGGAATTCACCCATTATTCCCATTCCGCCAAGAATTTGACGTGATTCTCTTGCGATATCAATCGCCATTTTCACATTATTTCTCTTCGCCATAGAAATTTGAGCCGGACTTGCTTTATGGTCATTCTTTAAATTTCCTAACTGTAAGCAAAGCAATTGAGCTTTAGTAATTTCAGTTAAGAATTCAGCTAATTTTTTCTGCTGTAATTGGTAAGAACCAATTAGTTTTCCGAACTGTTTTCTTTCTTTAGAATATTGAACAGCAGTACAATAACAGTCGATTGCAGCTCCGATTACGCCCCAAGAAATTCCGTATCTCGCAGAATTTAAACAAGACAAAGGTCCTTTTAATCCTGTAACATTGGGAAGTAAGTTTTCTTTAGGTACTTTCACATCATTGAAGACTAACTCGCCAGTTTTAGAAGCTCTTAAGCTCCATTTATTGTGAGTTTCAGGAGTGGTAAAACCTTCCATTCCTCTTTCAACGATTAATCCCTGTACTTTTCCTTCTTCATTTTTAGCCCAAATTACTGCGATATCGCATAGCGGAGAATTGGTAATCCACATTTTGGCACCATTTAAAAGATAATGATCTCCCATATCTTTAAAATAAGTTTCCATAGAACTTGGATCTGAACCGTGATTGGGCTCAGTAAGACCGAAAGATCCGATCATTTCACCAGAAGCTAGCTTTGGTAAGTATTTTCTTTTTTGTTCTTCAGAACCGAATTCATTAATCGGGAACATTACCAAAGAACTTTGTACAGACGCCGCAGAACGCACCGCTGAATCTCCTCTTTCCAATTCCTGCATAATCAAACCGTAAGAAATCTGATCAAGACCAGAACCACCGTATTCTTCGGGAATGTAAGGTCCTAAAGCTCCGATTTTCCCCAATTCTCTCATTAAATTTGGTAAATCGGTGTGATTTTGAGCTGCCTGATCAATATTTGGCATTACAAAGCTTTCAACCCAATCTCTTACAGATTGACGGATAAGCTTGTGTTCTTCGGTAAGTAAAGCATCAATTCCATAATAATCAGGAATGCTTGTAAGAGGATAATATGACATGTAATTTAATTTCCCTAAAAATAAGATTTTTTCGGAATGCTGAAAAGAAAACTTCTTTAAAGAGAAAAAAAACTATTTTTTGATGAATTTATAGAGATAAGGTGCTTTATTTGCTGAACCATCGAATAATTTCTCCATTCTTTCCAAAGAATTAGTACTTAATATTTTACGCTGAAAATTATTTCGTCTGAATTTTTCACCCAAAATAGTTTCATACAACGATTGTAGGTCTTTCATGGTAAATTTTTCGGGTAACAAATTACTTGCAGCAACCTGAGTATCGATGTTTTTTCGCAGATATTCTAATCCTTCAGCAATTACTCTGTCGTGATCAAATGCCATTTGCGGAAGTTTATTTACTTCAAACCAAGCACAAGATTCGTTAAAAGCATCAGGAAAAGTATTTGCCATTGTAAAATCTATTAAGCTGCAATAACCAACTGTGATAAATCTTTGTAAAATCCAGTGATCTTTAGGAACATCTAAACCTTTATTATTAATTAATGTTTTGTGGACGTTATTTTCGGTTCTGTTCAGTCTTCCAAAAGTATGAAACTGCTCCAAAAATAAACCTTTAAGATGCGTTCTTTCATACAAAACACGATCAGCTGCTTCTCTTAAATCTTCATCAATAAAAACAAAACCACCGGGAAGAGAGTACAAATTAAGGTCGTGGTACTTTAATAACAGAACTTTCAGGATGTTATCATGAAACCCAAAAATAGTACAATCGACGGATACATTGGGGATAAGATCTTTACTATCAATAAGTTCCTTTAATGTCTCTATGTTTTTATTGTGATCAGTTTTCATGGGGTAAAAATAAAATTATTTTTTAAATTTTATTAGCACTAAGTTTAAAATAAGAATATGCTAAAACGGAAACCATAATTACAGCTCCCAAAATATATAAAGAATAATAAGTAAGCATTTGATTTTTAAACAGTACCGAAATTGAAATTGAATTGATTGAGCTGCTTATTGAAGATACACTTACTATTAAAGAAGTAAAAGCATTGATTTTATCCTTGTCAATTTTTGCAATCATTTTTGAATTGATAACCGGATAGAGTGGTGCGAGAAACAAACCGATAATTGGAAAAAGAAATAACAAAATCTTCGCATTCTCATTAAAATAAAACTGAATGCCTGAAATGATAGCCAACAAAATGATAATCATCAACACACACATCATGAAATATTTTGACAACGGAAATCGCTGAATAATCTTTGAAGTTATTGCCCTTCCTGTATATGAAAAGAGCGCCAAAAACGAAGATGCCTGAAGCGCAAAGAAAGAATTAACTTTTAAATGATCTTTGTAAAATGCAGGAAGCCAGGAATTAAAACTCTGTTCGATAAAAATAATAAAAAAGCTTACTGCAAAAAAAAGTATAAAAGTTGTTTTCCCAAATCCTGAGAGATCAGGGAAAATTCTCGTGCTCTTATTTTGCGGTTCGGCAATTTTAACTTTCGTAAAAAGATAAACAGTAAAAAAGGAAATCAGAGAAATAGACATAAAGCCAAATTTCCAATATTCACCAAACTGACTGGAAATTAACCATCCAAAACCTGTATTGACTGTAAAGATACCAATCATAAAAGAAGCTTCAACGCTGTTCATTGTTTTGGCTAATGATTTTTCTTCGGTCATATTATTTCGAATAATGCCGTAAACACAAATTTTTCCTATCGCAAAACAGGTTCCGATAATCGCAAACCATAATTTAAAAAACCAAAAAACTTCGACAAAGGGCAAGAATAAAGAACAGACTCCAACTAACATTAAAGCAAACACCAATGATTTTTTTGTTCCGAATCTGCTGATAAAATTAACCGCAAAAAGAGAAAATATTGCAATCGGTAAATCTTTAAATGACTCTAAAAAACCAAGTTTGTCATACGTAATTTTCTGCTCGGAAAGCTGAAGAATAACAATCCCCATACAATTTAGAACCATTGAAAAAACAAGGAAAGTAAGTTTCAGCGGAAGTGAAATATTTGGTTGTTTAGTGGTCATTTTGGGAATTTATATCAGCTAAATTTTAACAAATAATCAAATATTTATTAAAATCAACAGCCTTTGATTGCCCAAAAATAGTGGAAATATTAAAATAATTATTAAAAAAATGTTAATTAATAAAAAAAAGATATATTTTTATTGTCTCAATTTGAGAATTAAAAAACTTAACTGTATATGAATGTAAAAATATCAAGAAGCTTAGGGATTATTGCCGCACTTTATTTTACGGCAAATTTCAATGCACAGACTACGCCGCGCGACACTGTTTCAAAAGAGCAGAAGATTGAGGAAGTAGTTTTGATTGGTTATGGTTCGGTAAAGAAGTCGAATTTAACAAGTGCTGTTTCTACTGTAAAAGCTGATGCTTTTACTGATAGACCAATTACAAATGTTGCTCAAGCTTTACAAGGTAACGCAGCTGGTGTAAATGTTGTACAACCTTCTGGAAAACCTGGAGCGGCATTGGATGTAAAGATTAGAGGAAATACGTCTATTACTTCAAGCACGTCCCCGTTATATGTTGTAGATGGAATCCAAACTACAGATATTAGTGGTGTAAACCCAGATGATATTGTAGAAATGACAATATTAAAAGACGCAACATCTACAGCAATATATGGTATTAATGGTTCAAGTGGAGTTGTTTTAGTAACGACAAAGAGAGGTAAGAGTAATAAATCTCAATTAGGTTTTAATGCTTATTGGGGATTTTCTAAAAAAGTTAATAACATAGATGTATTGAATTTAGATCAATATAAATCTTTGATGAATGAGATTAACCCGTCTTATCTTACTACAATTAATAATCCTATGTATGCAGGAATAAATACAAATTGGGAAGATAAAGTATATCAGAATGGATTTGATCAAAATTATAATGTAAATTATTCTTTTGGAAACGAAAATGTAAAAGCATATACTTCATTAGGTTATCAAGGTACAGATGGTATTATAAACCCTTCCAGATTTGATCGATATTCTTTTAAAGTAAATTTAGATGCCAACATAGCAAAATGGTTAAAATTTAATACTAGCTTAAACTACATAAAAACAGATTTAAAAAGCACATCAGATAATCTTAGTACAGCGAGAGGAGGTATTGTTTTAGCAGCTCTTAATACACCATCTTTTTTACCAGTATATGGTTCTGAAGTTAATGGTACTCCAACTAATACTGATGGAAGTATAAAAGAGGGTTATAAACCAGGACAATTTGCTCCCAACCCTTTTCAATCTTCTTGGGAAAATCCTGTAGCTTATCAATCAAGAATCGATGAGACCAATAATAATCGATTTATGAGTAATTTTGGTTTTGACGTTACTTTAGCTAAAAATTTAACATTTAAACCTAGTATCTCTTTAGATATTGTAGATACCAAATACATGAATTTTGTAAACGGCTATCAAACAAGCTACGGAAGACAAGAGCAGGGAACAGGAAGTTTAAATAGAAGTACTTGGCAAAACGTATTATATGAGGGAACATTAAATTACAACTTTAAGTCTGGTGCTAATGAATTACAATTATTGTTAGGTGGAAATGTAAGAGATGGAAAATATATTATGAATAGTCAATGGGGAAAAATGTTTCCTGTAGATACCAATGAATTTATTTATGATTTAGCGCAACAGCCACATTATAATTATGCATCAACTGATTTAAGGGAATTGTCAGGATTTTTCCGTGCTATTTATACATTTAAAAATAAATATACAGTAATGGGAATCATAAAGACTCAATCTTCATCTGCATTATCTAAGGATAATAGATGGGGATATTTCCCAGGACTTTCTGCCGGTTGGGTAGTTTCTAATGAAGATTTTCTTAAAGATAATTCAGTGATAAACTATTTGAAATTAAGAGGAGGATGGGGGAAATCAGGTAATGCATCAGGGATTAGTCCTTATTCTGCTCTTTATCTTCAAAGACTTTCTGAGTTAGGGTATAATGAAGACGGAACTCCTAAAGGCTCTTGGAGTCCTTATCAATATAGTAACACAGACCTTACTTGGGAAACTACTACAGATTCTAATATTGGATTAGATGTAAATTTTCTTAACAATCGTATCAAATTTACAGCAGATGCTTATAAGAGAGATACGAAGAATCTGATAATGGGTATTGTCTTCCCAATTGCAACTTATGGTTATAATACAAACGTAGGTTCTGTAGAAAATAAAGGTTTGGAATTCTCTTTAAATACCGCTAACATCAAGAACACAGATTTTAGTTGGAATACAAACTTCAATATTTCTTTTACCAAAAATAAAATTCAATCAATAAATTATGTTCCTATATCATATGCTGCATATAATGAGACGGTAGGAGAAAGTATTACAAGATTTGCTCCAGGAGTAGCTATAGGAAGTTTTTATGGTTATCAGGTACAAGGTGTGAATCCTACAACAGGAAGTTTAACTTACAAAGATCTTAACGGAAATGGATTCTTCGATACTGGTGATCGTACAAATATTGGAAATCCAAACCCAAAATATACTTTCGGATTTACAAATCACTTTAACTATAAAGGCTTATATCTAGATATATTAATTACAGGATCGCAGGGAGGTGATATTTTTAATGCATCAAGATTAGATTTAGAATTAATGACTGATTTTAAAAATCAATCTACTGCAGTTTTAGATAGATGGACAACTGTTGGTCAAATTACCAATGTTCCAAAAGCTAATGATCCAGAATCTTTGCACATCTCTGATCGATTTGTAGAAGATGGATCTTACATTAAACTTAAAGCCGTAACATTAGGCTATAATTTTAAAAATTTATTTAAAGGCGTATCGAATGTTAACGTTTATGTTACTGGACAAAATCTTCATACATGGACAAAGTATAGCGGTTTTGACCCTGAAGTTAATGCTTATTCAGGATCTGCAGGAGTTTTAGGAATAGATTATGGAACCTATCCTCAAGTTAGAACATTTATTGTAGGTCTAAAAACAACTTTCTAAATTTAAAATAATGAAAATCAATAAAATATTATACTCAATTTCTATTTCAGCTCTATTTTTCACTGCTGTTTCCTGTGAAAGATATTTGGATACCGAACCTATTTCTGACCAAACAGTAGATATAAATAATCCCATATCAAATGCAGATGATGCAGAAAAGGCTATGATCACTATTTATTCTGATTTTGGCAATGAATATTGGCAATTAGACTATCTTCTAAACGGCGATGCACAGACAGACATTTCGTACGCCGGCGCTGATAACGTGCAAAACTTTCAACAAGATGAATATAGAATCTTAGCAACCAATACTAATGTAAATAGAGATTGGGGATATCTAAGCAATTTTATGGATCATTGTAACAAAATTCTTAATTATGTAGATGGTGCTGGAGATCTTTCTACTGTAAGGAAAAATCAGATGAAAGCTGAAGCATCCATTTTCCGTGCAATGTATTTATTTCATATGGTGCAATTATGGGGAGATGTTCCTATTGTTACGAAATCATTCATAACTATCAATTCAGAAAATTTTGATGAAGCATATACCCAGCTATACCCAAAAAGACAATCTGTAAATGATGTTTATGCTCAAATTATTTCAGATTTGGAAGGGGCAATTGCAAATGCTCCTGCGTCATCAGAAAAATATAAAGCAAATAAAGGTGCTGCTTATGCTCTATTAGCGAAAGTTTATGCTACAAAACCTACTCCAGATTGGGCAAAAGTAAAGCAATATTCGGATCTCGTTATTTCTCAAGGGTATTCTTTACTTCCTGTTTATGATCATTTGTTTGATAGTAATCACGAAGGAAACGCAGAATCAATTTTTGAAGCAAATGGAAATGCCAGTAATATTTGGGCATGGTGTACTTCAATGTATGTAGGAACTGATTGGAAAAAATTCAACACTCCTTCCAATGATTTGATAAAAATGTATAATGATGCAGGTGATATTCAAAGATTAAACACTACTATTAAGTTTTCAGCAGTAAGCTGGTCTGATCCTTACTGGTCAGGTAATAACTTCCCATTTATGAATAAAATGCGTCTGACAGATGGTAATCAAAATTTTTATATTCTTCGACTTTCTGATATTTTATTATTGAAAGCAGAAGCTAACATTCATTTAGGCAATTTTTCTGATGCTCAAAATTTAGTGAATCAAGTAAGAAATAGGGTGGCTCTTGCACCAATTACGATCACTTCTGAAGATGACGGAATCAATAAAGTTTTGTTAGAAAGAAAATCAGAATTAGCTTTTGAAGGGCAAAGATGGTTTGATTTAAAGCGTACAGGAAAAGCAATTTCTATTCTTTCTCAACAAAAAAATGGTAATGGAACAGTACTTCCATATGCCACCAACATTAATCAAAACAGATTGTTATGGCCTATTCCTCAGGCGCAATTAGACAAGAATCAAAATTTAACTCAAAATCCTGGATATTAAATATGTTAAACAAAAATTCATATAGTTTCTTTTTAAAAAGTACTGCACTGCTATTTAGCGGTGTGGTACTTTTGCCTTTATCTTCGTGTAAATCTGTAGCAAATACAGATAAGAAAGTACAGATCTGGATGACAAAAGGTGATGAAAGCGTAAAATTACAGCAACAAAATGCATTAACTTTTGTTAATACTTCTAATAACTTTCAAAATATTGAAATTGACGAGGCTCAGAAGTTTCAATATATTGATGGTTTTGGGTATACATTAACCGGCGGAAGTGTTGAAGTAATCAATCGTCTTTCTCCTTCAAAAAGAAAAGCGCTTTTAAACGAACTTTTTGGGAATGATAAGAACTCAATTTCAATAAGTTATTTAAGATTGAGTATTGGCGCATCCGATTTGGATGGTGAAGTTTTTTCTTATGATGATTTACCAGAAGGTCAAACCGATTCTTCTCTTTCTAAATTCAGTTTGGCAAGAGATAAAGATTTGATTTCAATGCTAAAAGAAATTTTAGCAATCAATCCTAAAATAAAAATCATCGCAGCTCCTTGGTCGCCACCGGTTTGGATGAAAGATAATGGTAAATCGATTGGTGGAAGTTTAAAAACTGAATATTATGATGTTTACGCAAAATATTTCGTAAAATATATTCAGGGAATGCAGAAAGAAGGAATTACTATTGATGCAATCACTCCTCAAAACGAGCCTTTACATCCAGGAAATAATCCAAGTTTACTGATGGTTTCCGATCAGCAGAGAGATTTTATTAAGCAAAGTTTAGGTCCGATTTTTAAATCAAATAATATTAAAACCAAAATCGTTGTTTACGATCACAATTGCAACAAACCTGAATACGCTATTAATATTTTAAATGATTCAGAAGCCAATCAATATATAGACGGTTCTGCTTTCCATTTGTATGAAGGAGATATTTCAGCTTTGAGTACGATTCACGAGGCTCATCCCAATAAAAACCTTTATTTTACAGAACAATGGACAGGTGCAAAAGGGACTTTCAATGAAGACCTAAATTGGCACACCAGAAATGTTGTTATCGGATCGATGAGAAACTGGAGTAAAATTGCTTTAGAATGGAATCTTGCGAATGATACTCAATATAAACCGCATACTCCGGGAGGATGTACAGAATGTAAAGGAGCGATTACGGTTTCAGACAGTGAAAATTTTACAAGAAATGTTGCGTATTATATTATTGCTCATGCTTCAAAGTTTGTTCCGGCAAATTCTCATAGAATAGCCTCTACACAAACAGAAAACTTAGCTACAGTTGCTTTTAAAACTCCGGAAGGTAAAACGGTTTTGATAGTTCAGAACAACAATAAATCGGATGAAAGTTTCAATATAAAATATAATCAGAAAACAGCGCCGGTTACAATTACTGGAAGTTCTGTTGCGACCTATATTTTTTAAATTAAAGTTATTATTGATTGGTAAAACTTCGTTTTTTTGCTAAGTAAAAGATTTTAGTGAACTTAAAAAATCAACCGCATTATTTGCAAGAAAATCTTTGCGAACTTTGCTTTTAGAAACATACCAAAACTAATTATAAATGAAGAAGATATATTTCATATTAGTATTTACAGCATTCGGATTCAACGTCTTTGGACAAAAAACGGTCGATCAGAAAGTTTCCGAATTGTTATCGAAAATGACGTTGGAAGAAAAAGTAGGACAACTCGTTCAATACAGTGGTTTTGAATATGCAACGGGTCCGCAAAATTCAAATTCTGCGACGGTTTTAGAAGAAATAAAAAAAGGAAAAGTTGGCTCTATGCTCAATGTTGCAGGAGCAGAAGAAACGAAAAAATTTCAGGAATTAGCTTTAAAATCAAGATTAAGAATTCCTTTACTCTTTGGTCAGGATGTAATTCATGGCTACAGAACAACATTTCCCGTGAATCTTGGTCAAGCGGCGAGTTGGGATTTAAAATTAATTGAAAAATCAGAAAGAATTGCAGCAACTGAAGCTTCAGCTTATGGAATTCACTGGACTTTTGCACCAATGGTTGACATCGCAAGAGATCCGAGATGGGGAAGAGTGATGGAAGGTTCCGGCGAAGACACGTATTTGGGAATGCAAATTGGTTTGGCAAGAATCAAAGGTTTTCAGGGAAAAGGTCTTGGAAATCTTGATGCCATTATGGCTTGTGCGAAACATTTCGCAGCGTATGGAGCGGCTGTTGGCGGAAGAGATTATAATTCTGTGGATATGAGTTTAAGGCAATTACACGAAACTTATTTACCTCCTTTCAAAGCTGCTGCAGAAGCGGGAGTCGCGACTTTTATGAATTCTTTTAACGACATTAATGGAATTCCGGCAACAGCAAACAAATATATTTTAAGAACTCTTTTAAAAGACCAATGGAATTATAAAGGTTTTGTAGTTTCAGATTGGGGAAGCATCGGAGAAATGGTTCCTCACGGATATGCTAAAGACAATAAAGAAGCTGCCGAAAAAGCCATGAATGCAGGAACCGATATGGATATGGAAAGTCGTGCTTATATGGCTGAACTTCTGAAGTTAGTTAAAGAAGGGAAAGTCGATCCAAAATTTATTGATGACGCAACAAGAAGAATTTTGGTTAAAAAATTTGAAATGGGATTATTTGATGATCCTTACAGATTCAGTAGCGAAAAAAAGCAGAAAGAACAATTAAATAATCAGGAAAATAGAAAATTCGGGAGAGAATTTGGTTCAAAAAGCATTGTTTTACTTAAAAATGAAAAGAATATTCTTCCGCTTTCAAAATCTATTAAAACTGTAGCATTGATTGGTCCTTTCGGAAAAGAAACAGTTGCCAATCATGGTTTTTGGTCAATTGCATTTAAAGATGACAATCAAAGAATTGTTACTCAGTTTGATGGAATTAAAAATCAATTAGACAAAAATTCGACTTTATTGTACGCAAAAGGAGCCAATGTTGATGATCAGGATAAATCTATGTTCGCAGAAGCTATAGAAACGGCAAAAAAAGCAGACGTTGTGATTATGACTTTAGGTGAAGGTCACGCAATGAGCGGAGAAGCGAAAAGCAGAAGTAATATTCATTTTTCGGGAGTTCAGGAAGAACTTTTAAAAGAAATTGCTAAAACCGGGAAACCAATTGTCTTAATGATCAATGCTGGAAGACCTTTGGTTTTTGATTGGGCTGCAGATAATATTTCAACTATTGTTTACACTTGGTGGTTGGGTACAGAAGCCGGAAATTCTATCGCAGATGTTCTTTTTGGAACGGTAAATCCGGGAGGAAAACTTCCAATGTCTTTTCCTAGAACAGAAGGACAAATTCCTGTTTATTACAATCATTACAACACAGGAAGACCAGCAAAAAACAACACCGACAGAAATTATGTTTCAGCCTACATTGATCTTGATAATGATCCTAAATTCCCATTTGGTTATGGTTTAAGTTATACTCAATTTAAATATTCTGAAATGAATTTAAGTTCAACCAACCTTAAAGGAAATCAGACTTTAAATATCAGTGTAAATATTTCCAACACCGGAAAATACGATGGGGAAGAAGTGGTGCAGTTGTATATCAGAGATTTATTTGGAAAAGTAGTACGACCTGTAAAAGAATTAAGAGGTTTTCAAAAAGTTTTCATTAAAAAAGGAGAAACTAAAACTATCAATTTTACATTAACTCCTGAAAATCTGAAATTTTATGATGATGAATTGAATTATGATTGGGAAGCTGGAGAATTCGACATCATGGTTGGAACCGATTCTCAAAATGTTCAGACAAAAAGAATTAATTGGTCAAAATAAATAATATTTTTCATTACTAAGAGCGGGATAAAACCCGCTTTTGGTGGTAGAAAGTTGTTTGTAAATAACAGTATTTTTTGTCATTTAGAACGTAGCGAAGCGGAGTGAAGAATCTCAACATCATTATTAGAGATTCCTCGTTCCTCGGAATGACAAACTTTGCTTAAAAAAATAGAATAGCTCATAACATAAAACTCAAAACTTTAATACAAAATACACTTCATATTAATATTTTTAATTAAAATTCAGCGAAGCCTTTGGCTCCGCTGAATTTATTTTTCAAAAGATCTTTACAAATAACGATCAAAAAAAATCCGAAACAAAACGTTCCGGATTTATATAATAAAGTATTACTTATATACCAATTAATCATTACTGATGACTTCTTATTCAACATCATATTTGCTGATTACTTTCTGAGTAACTCCAGAGCTGCTGAATCCTCCATCATGGAAAAGGTTCTGCATCGTTACTTTCTTCGTTAAATCAGAGAAAAGAGTTACGCAATAATCTGCGCATTCAAGAGCCGTAGCATTTCCTAGTGGAGACATATCTTCAGCATACCCTAAGAAACCTCCGAAACCTTTCACACCGCTTCCTGCAGTAGTTGGAGTAGGAGACTGAGAAACCGTGTTTACACGTACTTTTCTTTCACCCCAATAGTTTCCGAAAGTTCTTGCGATACTTTCCAGATAAGCTTTGTTATCAGACATATCGTTGTAATCCGGGAATGTTCTTTGAGCAGCAATATAAGTTAGTGCCAAAATACTTCCCCATTCGTTCATACAGTCTTTTTCGTAAGCCACTCTCATTACTTTGTGGAAAGAAACTGCTGAAATATCCCAACCTTTTTCCAACCAATCGTAGTTCATTTCTGTATAATGCTTTCCTTTTCTCACATTGATAGACATACCAATTGAGTGAAGGATGAAGTCGATTTTACCAAATTTTGCAACAGCAGCATCAAAAAGTTTTTCAAGATCTTCGATAGAAGTTGCGTCTGCACCGATTACCTCAGAACCTGTTTTTTCTGCTAAACCGTTCAATTCTCCCATTCTAAGAGCAATCGGAGCGTTTGACAGGATAAATTCTGCGCCTTCTTCGTGGCATCTTTCAGCAACTTTCCATGCGATAGATTGTTCATTAAGGGCTCCAAAAATAATTCCCTTCTTGCCTTTAAGTAAACCGTATGACATAATTCTTTAATGTTTATTAATCCCACAAATGTAGCAATAATTTGTGTTTAGAACATAATAAAAAACGAAGCCTTCCTAAAAAGACTCCGTTTTTCTTTGATAATATATAAAAGACTAATAAACTTAGTTCGTTTTTTTGTTCCATTCCGCCTTCACATCTTCTGCTGCATCTTTGGTTTTTTCCCAAGCATCATTGGCTCCGTCTTTAATATCTTCCCACGTATCTGCTGCATTAGCTTTTACCCTGTCTAGCCAACCTTCATGGTTTGCTTCTTCGTCATTATTTCTTTTTTCGTTGATATAATCTCTGGCTTTGTCTGCCAAATCACTGATTTTCCATTTTGCATCGGTTGCCGCATTTCTTAAAGAGTTTTCAGTGTTGTCTACTGCTTTTTCAGCTTTGTTATAATCCTGGTTTTCCATAATGTTAATATTTAAGTGTTATGTTTAAGAATAGGCAAGAAGTATTCCTAAATAATTTTATAAAAGTTAAAAAAAACATAATTTTTTTTATATTTGATTTTAATAAAAAACTATAATCAATTTCATGAAGATTAAAATACTACTGTCTTTACTTTGTTTCGGTACAGCGAAGATTTATTCCCAACAATATTATGGGAAGAAACAGGATAAAGAACAACCGAAAGCTGAATTTGTGATGGAGGATGGCTCAAAAATAAATGGCTTTTTTGTCGGTTACAATTACCCAAATGGTACATATCCAGGCTTTTTTGATAAAGATAATATCTATAGTTTTGAATATAAAAAAACACAAAGTTCTTCGGCAGAAAAACTAAGTGCTAAAGATGTAAAATCTCTGAAAATATTTGATGATCATGATGATGTTACCAGTGCTATCGAAAGATTAGACATGAAGTATGTAGATAAAAACGGCAAAGTTGAGGATAAAAGAAAAAGATCTTTTCAACCATTGTTATATGATGGAAAAATTCAGATTTTTGGCTCTAATATAGACATTTGTACCAATTCAATCTGCAATTATGCATATTCTGAGTTTTATATCAGAAATGCCAAAGATGATTTTGCTTTGATGCCTGTAGATTACGATAAAATGAGTCTTTTCAGTATAGGTTCGATGTACGACAGAATGGTGCAGAGTTTTAGATATGCAGGAAGAAATTGTCCTGATTTCCAAAAATACATGGATGTTTTTGAAGCGAAATTAGAAGAAAAAAGTTTCAGAAAAGAAATTAACGAAAGATTTAAACAAGTCCGTAAACAGGCTTATGACGATGCAAAAAAACAAGGCTATAAACACAATCGAACGCAGCAGGTTATCGGAGACTATATGCTTCGAGCTTATCTCGAATTTTATGCAGGAATCATAAAAGAATACGAAAAAAATTGCCCATATTAATAAAAACTAAAAAAGGATTGCAACTCGCAATCCTTTTTTTATTATTTAATGATTCTATCGAGAACCCATTCTATCAAATTCTTTTCAGAAGCATGATGATCAGATGAAAACTCGCCACGTCTTCTGTTGGCAATCACATTATTTACAGTAATCGCTTTGTGGCCCAACAATTTTGAGAAAGCATAAATTGCAGAAGTTTCCATTTCAAAATTGGTAATTCCTAAATCATTTAAAATTTCAAGGAACTTGTCATCCAAAGCTTTTAAACGAAGCTGTCTTCCTTGTGGAGCATAAAACCCCGGGAAAGTAGCTGTATTTCCGTGATATTTGGCATCTTTATACAATTCTCCCAATTCTTCAGACCATTCAGAGAAATAAAGCATTGGCTTAATTTTTTCGTACGGGAATTTTTCAAAGAAATTTTTTGAAAACTCATTTTCAAACTGATAATCCTGATAAAAATGCATCAAACCGTCAAGTCCAACCACGTTTTGAGTAACCAGCATATTGTCGACCTGCACATCAGGATTTACACTTCCGCAAGTTCCCATTCTGAATAATTCTAATGATTGATGTTCAGATTTAAATTCTTTTTCCTTTAAATCGATGTTCACCAAAGCATCAAGTTCATTCATTACGATATCGATATTTTCGGTACCGATTCCGGTTGACATTACAGAAATTCTTTCACCACGCAAAGTTCCTGTGTGAGTATAAAATTCTCTTTTGTTTTTCTTTACTTCAACTTTGTCAAAGTATTTTGAAACCTTTGGAACTCTGTCCGGATCGCCTACCAAAATTATTTTGTTGGCAATATCTTCCGGCAAAAGGTTAAGGTGATATACACTTCCGTCTTCGTTCAGAACTAATTCTGAAGCTGCAAGTTTATTTAGCATAATTATTTTATTAAAAAAGGGAGGTGAAGATAAGAATTTTGTTTTAAAAAAGCAGATCAATCAAAAGATAATCTTTATTTAATTTAAGATTAAAGTTCCGGTAATATTGAAATCTTAGATTTGTGTTTTAATAATTACACTTTCTCTTTTGCTGTCGTCATGTTCTTTGTCGATGGCAATTTTTTTTATTTATACATTATTAAAAATAATTTCCTGAAAATATTTATGCCTGCTTTTCAGTTTTAAAACTTGAATTCATACTGTAAACTATCACCTATCAACTGCAACCTAAAACCTAATATATTCTATCCGCCGACTCTTTTAGTTTTATAACCCAAATCTTTTAGAATCGCCATAATCTTATCACGGTTATCTCCCTGAATAATAATTGTTCCGTCTTTTTCAGAACCACCGATTCCCAAAGTGGTTTTTATTTTTTTTGAAATCGTCTTCAAATCGTCTTCACTGCCTTCCCAACCTTCTACAATCGTTACAGGTTTTCCGTTTCTGCCTTTCTTTTCAAATTTACAAACCAGAGGTTCTTTCTGCTTAAATTCTTCTTCGGGCATTTGAAAATCCTGCTCTTCATGCTCAGGAAAAAGGTTTTTTAGTTGGTCTCTTAAATCCATAAAACAAAATTAAAAATAATATTTATAATTCAGGATAATTTAATTTCAATCATAATTATCATTTTAAAAAAAACTGATTTTCTCTGATCTATTATAAATGAAAATTATTAGAATTCTTCGCTGAGTAGAACGCCTTTACGAACTTAAAAACAGTTAATTGTTAAAAAAAATCTTAGCGACCTTTGCGTTAAAATTAAGTATTATAATAAATAACAAATAATCAATAAGAATTCTAAGTTAGATTGAATATTTGGAATAGTTTTCTTTAAACTTTTAAGGAAAATTTAAACCTTGAAAATTCTTCAATTCACTTTAAAATCAATAAATTTGTTTGTTTAAAAATCAAATTAAAATGTCTAAAAAAGCAATATTGGCAATACTTGACGGATGGGGTTTGGGAACAAATCCTGAAGTTTCTGCATTAGCTCAAGCAAATACACCATTCATAGATAGTTGTTATCATAGATTTCCACATACAACTTTAGAAGCGAGCGGTTTGGCAGTTGGTCTTCCGGCCGGGCAAATGGGAAATTCTGAAGTAGGACACATGAATTTGGGAGCAGGTAGAGTAGTATACCAGAATTTGGTAAAACTAAATATGGCTGTCGAAAACGGAACTTTAGGACAGGAAAAAGTAATTCAGGAGGCTTTTGCTTATGCCAAAAGAGAAAATAAAAATGTACACTTTATCGGTTTGGTTTCCAACGGTGGAGTACATTCACATATCAATCATTTAAAAGGACTTTTGTCTGCCGCAAAAGATTTTGGTTTAAATGAAAATGTTTACGTTCATGCTTTTACAGACGGTAGAGATTGCGATCCGCATTCAGGTTTAGGATTTATCGAAGAATTGCAGGAACACATGAGTCACACAACCGGAAAAGTGGCTTCTGTTATCGGAAGATATTACGCAATGGATCGTGACAGAAGATGGGAGCGTGTAAAATTAGCGTACGACGCAATGGTTGAAGGAGTTGGTTTGCAGACAACCAATGCACTTGCAGCAATCAAAGCATCTTATGATGAAAGTATTACCGATGAATTCATCAAACCAATTATTTTGGTTAAAGAAACTCAGATTGGAAACGTTGTTCCTGTTGGAAAAATCGTTGATAATGACGTAGTGATTTGCTTTAATTTCCGTACAGACAGAGGCAGAGAGATTACAGAAGTTCTTTGTCAGCACGATATGCCTGAATATTTTATGCGAAAGCTGAATCTTCATTATGTTACGCTAACCAATTACGATAAAACCTATCAAAACGTAAACGTGGTTTTTGACGAAGAAGTTTTAAAAGATACAATGGGCGAAGTTTTAGAAAGAAACGGAAAAACCCAGATCAGAATTGCTGAAACTGAAAAATACCCTCACGTTACGTTTTTCTTTTCAGGAGGTCGTGAAGAAGAATTTCATGGCGAAAAAAGATTGCTTTGTCCAAGCCCGAAAGATGTACCAACTTACGATTTAAAGCCTGAAATGTCAGCTTATGACATTACTAATGCAATTTTACCTGAACTGGAAAATGAAACTGCTGATTTTGTATGTTTAAACTTTGCAAACACCGATATGGTAGGTCACACCGGAGTTTTTGAAGCAGCAGTAAAAGCAGCCGAAACGGTAGATAAATGCATCGAAAAAGTAGCAACAATGGCTTACGAACATGGTTATGCAGTTTTTATTTTGGCAGATCATGGTAATTCTGATGTTATGATTAATTCAGATGGTTCTCCAAACACGCAACATTCAACCAATTTGGTTCCATTAATTGTAATGGATAAAGATAAAAACTGGGAACTGAAACCAGGAAAATTAGGAGATATGGCACCAACAATTTTATCGGTAATGGGTGTAGGAATTCCTGCAATAATGACAGGAGATATTTTAGTGAGCTAAAAGTGAAATAATATTATCAAAAAAATACCGTTATTATAGTGATAGCGGTATTTTTTTTATGATTTATGTCAGAAATAGTATGACTTACATATTATATTATGTCACAAATAACAAATAAACCTTATCTTTGTAAATTATAAATATATTATTTGATGTATAATGCTCTCGTAAGAAAAGAAGTAATGGGTATTTTGGAAAAGGAAGTTGGTTCTTTTCTCGATAAGTTTTTGACTCCAATTGAGAAAATTTGGCAGCCTTCAGATTATTTACCAGATCCTTCTAGCTCTGATTTTAAACATGACTTAGAAGAAATTCAAACTTTCGCTCAAGAAATGCCTTATGATCTTTTTGTAACATTGATTGGGGATTGTATTACTGAAGAAGCATTACCTTCTTACGAATCTTGGCTAATGAGCGTTGATGGAATTGATCAGGAAAAAAGCGGACCGACCTGGGCAAGCTGGATCAGATCTTGGACTGCGGAAGAAAACAGACACGGTGATTTACTTGGTAAATATCTGTATTTATGTGGTAGAGTAAACATGAGACAGATGGAAATTACCACCCAATATCTGATTAGTGATGGTTTTGACATCGGAACAAGTATGGATCCTTACAGAAACTTTATCTACACAAGTTTTCAGGAAACAGCAACCAACGTTTCGCATAGAAGAGTAGGTACTTTGGCAAAACAAACTGGTAACGGAAAATTGGCAAAAATGTGTGGTGTAATTGCAGCAGATGAAGCAAGACATGCAAAAGCCTACAAGCATTTCGTAGCAAAAATTTTAGAATTAGATCCTTCGGAAATGATTTTGGCATTTGAAGATATGATGCGTAAAAAAATCGTTATGCCTGCTCACATGATGAGACAATCTGGTCAGAAAGCGGGTGAGCTTTGGGGACATTTTTCAGATGCAGCACAAAGATGCATGGTTTACACAGGTCAGGATTATATCAATATCATGAAAGATCTTCTTGATGAGTGGAAAATTGAGCATATTACAGGTCTTACAGAAAAGGCAGAAAAAGCTCAGGAATATCTGATGAAGCTTCCATCAAGATTACAGAAAATTACAGATAGAATTTCTACTCCAGATTTGCAGTTTGAATTCAACTGGGTTAAAAAATAATTAGATTTTAACAATAAATTATAAATTGAAGTGTCGGAGTTTTTCGGCACTTTTTATTTATTTAGTATCTTTGCCCAGCTAAAAACGCAACAAAATGTTAAATAATAAAAAAATTGCTGTTGATTTTGACGGAACTATCGTAGATGACGCATATCCTGCAATTGGAAAAACTAAGATTTTCGCTTTCGAAACACTTAAAAAACTTCAGGCTCAAGGTTTTAGACTGATACTTTGGACGTACAGACATGGTAAGACTTTGGATGAAGCTGTAGAGTTTTGCAGACAAAACGGTATTGAATTTTATGCAGTTAACTCAAGTTTTGAAGGAGAAGTTTTTGATTCTGAAACTCAGTCTAGAAAATTGGATGCAGACTGGTTTATTGATGACAGAAACTTAGGCGGTTTTCCGGGTTGGGGCGAAATTTACAATATCATCAACGAAAGAATTGAGTTTCGCGTAGAAGGGAAAGAGGTTTTAGCGTATTCAAAACTGAAAAAAGAAAAGAAAAAAGGATTATTCTGGTAGAAGAATAAATCTAACAATATAGCAGTGTAGCAATTCACCAATGATAATTGTTACATTGTTAAACTTTTAAATTGTTACATTAATTACATGATTCAATTAAAAACAATAGACGAGCTTCGTCTTATGAAAGAAAGTGCCCAATTGGTTTCCAGAACATTAGGAATGTTGGCAAAAGAAATCAAACCGGGAATTACTACTTTATATTTAGATAAATTAGCACACGATTTTATTAAAGATCACGGTGCTGAACCTGCATTTTTAGGATATGGAGGTTTTCCGAATTCTTTGTGTATTTCACCAAACGAACAAGTAGTTCACGGTTTTCCAAATAAAGAAGAGATAAAAGAAGGCGATGTACTTTCTGTAGATTGTGGCGCTATTCTTAACGGTTATGTTGGTGATCACGCCTATACTTTTGAAATTGGTGAAGTAAAACCTGAAACCAAAAAATTACTGAAAGTTGCTAAAGAATCTCTTTACAAAGGTATTGAGCAATGCATCAGAGGAAAAAGAATCGGAGATATTTCTCACGCAATCCAGAAACACTGCGAAAAAGAAGGATATGGAGTTGTGAAAGAACTTGTTGGTCACGGTTTAGGAAAGAAAATGCATGAAGATCCTCAAGTTCCGAATTACGGAAAACAGGGAAGCGGAAAAGTGATTAAAGACGGTTTGGCAATTGCTATTGAACCGATGATTAATTTAGGTACTGAAAAAGTAAAATTCCATAATGATGGATGGACGGTTACAACACTAGATAATCAACCTTCTGCACACTTCGAGCATGATGTTTGTGTCATCAACGGTAAACCTGTATTATTATCAACTTTCAAATATATTTATGATGCTTTGGGTATTGTAAGTGATGAAGAAAAGCCATTTCAATTGGATTTTTAATGAAAAAGCTGACTAAGTTTTTATTAAATAAAATCCCTCGTCCGATGCTTATCAAGATGAGTATTTGGGCGCGTCCGTTGATCTATCAGTTTTTTAAAGGTGATAAATTTTACGATCCTATCGATGGAAGATCTTACCGAAAGTTTTTACCTTATGGATACGGAAAACAAAGAGAAAATGCTTTGTCTCCGGGAACTTTAAGTCTCGAAAGACATCGCCAAATGTATTTGTATCTTCAGAATGAAACCGATTTTTTCATTAAAAATTATAAAGTTTTGCATATTGCTCCCGAACAGGAATTTTTGAGGAAATTTAAAAGAATGAGTAATCTCAACTATATTTCAGCCGATTTATATTCGCCGATTGTAGATGTAAAAGCAGATATTTTAGATTTACCTTTTGAAAATGAAAGTTTTGATATTATCTTTTGTAATCATGTTTTAGAACATATTCAGGATGATGCAAAAGCAATGAGCGAATTATACAGAGTAATGAAACCGGGAGGTTGGGGAATTCTTCAGGTTCCGATGAAAAATTCTTTGGAAAAAACCTATGAAGATTTCACTATAACAGATCCAAAAGAAAGACAAAAACATTTCGGACAGTACGATCATGTTCGCTGGTACGGAATGGATTATTTTGACCGACTTAAAGATGCCGGTTTTGAAGTGGAAGCTAATTTTTATTCGCAACAATTTTCTGATGCAGAAATAAAAAAATATGGCTTACGACTCAACGAAATTTTACCCATCGTTTTAAAGAAATAAAAAAACAGCTTCAGATTCTGAAGCCGTTTTTTGTTATAAGCTGAAAATTTATTTTTTAATAAAAATTTCTGGTTTAAAGTTTTCTACACTTAAAATATATTGTCCGGTTGCAAAACTGCTCACATCTATTTTTAAAGTTTTATCCGATGTTACTGTTTCAAATAAAATCTTTCCTGAAAGATCATTAATCTTCAATTTTAAGTTCTTTTCTACATTGTCTATGATAACAAAATCTGTAGAAGGGTTTGGGTATAATTTGAAAGCTTTCTTAATATTATTCTCCTTTGTACCTAAAAATGAATTGTTATAATAAATTTTATCTCCAGTTGTTACTTTTGTTATAATAAGCGTTTTTGAAGCACCATTGTTTACAATTTCATAATTAAAAACAGTTCCATTGGGAACATTTCCCGCAGGTAGAAAACTGCCAACATAGAAATCACAGTTTTTTTGATCATACTCCTGGACTGCAGCTAAATTTACACCCCAATAATCAGCCAATGTACATGCTCCTCCATTTTTGGTAAAACTGCTCGCCGTTGTAGAAAATGTTATATTAACACCTGCGGTATTAAAATATTTGGAAGCAAAAGAGTTATCAGAAATATTTTGACCAAAAACAGAGGGTGAGACTGGATAAGCCATTGAAGGAGTTGTTACTGTTTGCCCATTCATGATAATCTGCGAAATATACCAACTGTTATTAAAAAGATCCGAATTCTGCCCAAACAGAAAAGAACTGATAAACAGAAAAAATAGTTTTGTTCTCATATAAATAGTTTTTCCCAAATATAAGAAATAAACCATTTACTTTTAATGAGAAACTGCTTTCAATCCAATTACAGAACCAATCAATGTTGAAATGAAAAATATTCTCCAGAAACTTGCAGGATCTTTAAACACTAAAATTCCTACCAAAGCAGTTCCTACAGCTCCAATTCCGGTCCAGACTGCATAAGCGGTCCCGATAGGTAAGGTTTCTGTTGCTTTGATGAGCAAAAGCATACTGATGGTGAGACAAACCAAAAATCCTCCAAACCACCAATACATCTCGTTTCCGGTGGTTTCTTTTACTTTTCCGAGGCATGATGCAAAAGCAACCTCAAAAATTCCTGCGATAATTAAAATAATCCAGTTCATTACTATTTAATTTTATACCGCAAAATTGAGGCTTTAAAGTGAAATAAAATTTTACAAATGTTAAAAAATGAAATTTATTTCTAATATCTTTTTGAAAAATATAATAAAAAACTCTCGTAGATTTAGCTAATTAAGCAAATTTTTTATCTGCGTCATCTGCTCAATCTGCGAGAATAATTTAATACTATTTAATTTCCGCACGAATTCTACTCAAACTAACCTGTGTAATTCCTAAATAAGAGGCAATATGACCCAACTGAACTCGCTGCAAGAGATAAGGCTTTTCTTTCAGCAAGTCTTTATACCTTTCAAGTGCCGTTTTATATTGTCTTGAAATAATCAGTTCCTCCGTTTTTACAAGTTCCCTTTCTGCAAACTTCCGTCCCCAATTTGCAATATGAATGTCTTCATGATACAGATTTTTTAACTTTTCAGTTTCAAGTCTGTAAAATTCACAGTCTTCCAAAAGTTCTATATTTTCATAGCCTGGTTTTTCATCCACATAACTTTTCATAGAAACAACAGGTTCGCCTTCAGTCCCAAACCAAAAAGTAATATCATTATTTTCTGTAGAAGCATAAGCGCGAACAATTCCTTTCTTTAAAAAATAAATATAAGGAATCACTTTATTAGCTTCCATCAGGCAAAATCCTTTAGGATAGCTAACTTCGGAAATATGTTGTACCAAACTTTCTTTTGAAGCTTGAGGAAGTGAGTAAATAGTATCTATAATCTCTTTAATATTCATTAGAATAATTGTTTGGAATTAACAACGAAGGTTTCCAATTTTATAATCATTATTAAATAGCTGAATTAAACCGAAAATATAACGAAGTCAAACGTCTTTACAGTCTTAAAAGTATTTAGTTTAATAAAAACTCTGCAGACTGTATTAATTAAATTTAGTTCAAAAATAATCTTTTTTAGGCATCTAATTTTCAATATTGGCCGAAAGACCAGTTTTGTTTTACTAACTTTGCAAATCGTAACAAAACGAATTAATACTTTTATATGCACAAAGCAGGATTTGTAAATATCGTTGGAAAGCCAAATGCCGGAAAATCTACCCTTCTGAATCAGTTGATGGGAGAGAAGTTGGCAATTGTAACGCAAAAGGCTCAGACAACACGACATAGAATTTTTGGAATTTATAATGAAGAAGACTTACAGATTGTATTTTCTGATACTCCCGGAGTTTTAGATCCAAAATATGGTTTGCAGGAAAAAATGATGGATTTTGTAAAAGATTCTTTACAGGATGCAGACGTTTTTCTTTTTATTGTAGATGTTACCGATAAAGCCCAACCATCAGAATTTTTAATTGATAAACTGAATAAAATTCCGGTACCGGTTTTATTATTATTGAATAAAGTTGACCAAACTAATCAGGAAGGTCTTGAGAAACTGGTTTCAGAATGGCATGAGAGAATTCCTAAGGCAGAAATTCTTCCTATTTCAGCTTTAAATGCTTTCAACACCGAAATTATTTTACCGAAATTAAAATCGATGTTACCAGAAAGTCCAGCGTATTATGATAAAGACATGTACACCGACAAACCGGAACGTTTCTTTGTAAACGAAGCCATCAGAGAGAAAATTCTTTTGAATTATGAAAAAGAAATTCCTTATTCTGTGGAAGTGGTAACTGAAATGTTTAAAGAAAAAGAAGGCATTATCTTCATCGATTCTATTATTTATGTAGAAAGAGATACCCAAAAAGGGATCATCATCGGTCATAAAGGTGAAGCCATCAAAAAAGTAGGAACCGAAGCAAGAATTGATCTGGAAAAGTTTTTCTCTAAAAAAATTCACTTAAACCTTTTTGTAAAAGTGAAAAAAGACTGGCGAAAAAATGACAGAGATTTGAAAAATTTTGGATACAGATAGACTAAAACGTCTCTATTCATCGTTGTATTAACGGATATTTTTGTTATCTTTAGTTTAAATTTTCAATCAATGAGCTATTCAAACACAAAGGCGAATCCTGTAATTTTTGATATTGTACTATTTCTTGTAAGACTATTTATAGGTTTTGCGATGATTTCGCACGGTTTTCCCAAACTTCAAACATTAATTGACGGTGGTGAGATTCAGTTCTACGACTTTTTAGGTTTAGGTCCGCAAATCTCTTTAGGATTAACGGTCTTTGCTGAATTTGTTTGTTCTATTTTCCTTATTTTAGGTCTATTTACAAGAGTTGCGGCAGGGTTTTTAATCTTTACAATGGGTTTTGCTGCCTTTGTAGTTCATGGCGCAGATGGTTTTGATAAACGAGAATTAAGCTTATTGTATTTTTCAATTTACCTGATCATTATTACATTTGGAGCCGGAAGATTTTCAATTGATGGAATGATCGAAAAACGAAGAAGAGCCAATGACTGGTAAAGTCAATTTGATATAAAATAAAATCCCGAAACATTTTGTTCCGGGATTTTTTATGTGAATTTGAAATATTTTATTCAATAAACGAATATCAAATCTCAAACTTCAGATTTCAAATTCTTACGCCAATTTTTGAGAATCTGCAACAAACTGAGCCAAACCGCTGTCTGTTAAAGGATGTTTCAATAAACTCAAGATTGGAGGAAGTGGTGAAGTGATAACGTCTGCACCAATTTTTGCACAGTCAATGATATGCATTGAATGACGGATAGAAGCTGCTAGAATTTCAGTGTCATACATATAATTATCAAAAATCAATCTGATTTCCTGAATTAAATTTAAACCGTCTGTTGTAATATCATCTAATCTTCCCAAGAATGGAGAAACATAAGTTGCACCAGCTTTAGCCGCTAAAAGAGCCTGTCCTGGAGAGAAAATCAAAGTACAGTTAGTTCTGATTCCTTTGTCTGAAAAATATTTCAAAGCTTTGATACCGTCTTTGATCATTGGGATTTTTACCACAATATTTGGGTGAATTGCAGCCAATTCGTCACCTTCTTTGATCATTTCTTCGTACGTTGTAGAAAGTACTTCAGCAGAAATATCTCCATCTACAATCTCGCAAATTGCTTTGTAATGATTTTTGATTGCTTCAGCTCCCTGAATTCCTTCTTTAGCCATCAATGACGGGTTGGTTGTTACACCATCTAAAATTCCAAGGTCTTTCGCTTCTTTAATTTGCTCTAAATTAGCAGTGTCAATAAAAAATTTCATTTTGTTTAAATAGATTTATTTCCGCAAAGATAAACATTCCATTTTGAGTGCGAAATTAATTTGTCTACTTACAAGATTTAGATTCTAAAATTCCCCTCCAAAGGAGGGGTGGCGAAAATTCGAAAGAATTTTTGACGGGGTGGTTTCAGATTAGTCATTTTAAATATCAGAAAATTATTAATTTTAACTTCAATGAAAAACCAATTCACCGCAAAGCTCGAAATCACAGGAATTAATCCTTTTGTTTTTCTTCCTGATGAAGTTTTAAATGAAATATTTGAAACTTCAGGAAAGAATAAAAGCCCGATTCCTGTAAAAGGAACTGTAAACGATAAAGAATTCAGACAAAATTTAATGAAATATTTAGGAGAATGGCGGTTGTATATCAATTTAACCATGCTAAAAGATTCTCCGAAAAGAATTGGTGAAATGCTTGAAATTTTTGTGGAATTTGATAATTCAGACCGAACCATTTCTATTCATCCAGATTTAGAAAAATCAATTAGAGAAAACCCTATTGCTTTACAAAACTTTGAAAACCTCATTCCTTCAAGAAGACTGGAATTAATTCGCTACATTAATAATTTAAAGACTGAAGCAAGCATCCAAAGAAATATTGAGAAAACCATTCGATATTTAACTGGCGAAACAGACTTTTTCGGAAAGTCAATCAAATAAAAAACCGAAGAAAATAAATTCTCCGGTTTTTATCTTTATGAATTAAGAGCCTGACTCAATTTTACAGCTTCCTGATTAGTCGGATCATACTGTATTGATTTTGCAATATGCTCTTTAGCTTTATTTGGATTGTCTTTTTGTTCGCTAAATGCGATATAATAATAAGCATAAGCAAGATTTTTCTTACTTGCTTCAATCTCTTCCGGTTTTACGGTAGCAATATATTTCTCATAAGAAAGTTTAGCATTTACATCATCTTTAGCCGATTGATAAGAATAGGCCTGACTGTAATAAGATGGAGCCCAGTCTGGTAACAACACAGATATTTTTTTCCATGTAGCAATTGCGTTTTGCCAATCTGTAGCATCCTGATAAGCAGTAGCTAATTTAGCAAGAGATTCTGCATCTTTAGGATTGGCTTCGACCTGTTTTTTCAATCCCTCAATCACGGGATTTGTTTGTACCTGAGCTGTAGAAGCAGTAACTTTTACACTGTCTGTTTTTGGTGAAGTCTGGGCAACAAGAGCACCTGTACTTCCTATCATCATTAAACCTACAAATAATTGCTTAGTATTAATTTTAATCGTTTTCATATTTCTTACATTTTTAAAATTGTAAATAGTGAAGTTCAAGAATAATTCCATTAAAAGAAAAGTTTTAGAACTCTTAAGTTTTTTTTGAATGTATTAACAGTTATCAGACTTTTTTTAGCGTATTTTTTGATTCTTACCTTGTTTGAGTTTATCTTTGTTTCATTACAAACCTATTATTTTTCATTTTATGAATGTATTATTAGCCTCAACATCTACACTTTTTGGCGGAGAATATCTTGAATATTTAAAAGAAGAACTTATTGATTTATATAAAGGTATTGATGAAATCATCTTCATTCCATTTGCAAGACCCGGTGGAATTTCACATGACGATTACACTGCAAAAGGACAGTCTTTTTTTGAAACTATCAATATTAAAGTAAAAGGTTTACACGAATTTGATAATAAAACCGAAGCTTTACATTCAGCAAAAGGATATTTTACAGGTGGTGGAAACACGTTTTTATTGGTTAAAACTTTGCACGAAGAAAATCTGATGTCTGTTTTAAAACAAAATATCGAAACCGGAAAGGCATATTTAGGCTGCAGCGCAGGAAGTAATATTGGCGGACAAAACATGAAAACTACGAATGATATGCCGATTGTTTATCCTCCAAGTTTTGAATGTATGGGATTGGTTCCATTCAATCTCAATCCGCATTATTTAGATCCGAATCCTGATTTGAAACATAATGGAGAAACAAGAGAAACAAGAATTAAAGAATTTTTAACGCAAAACGACACCAAAGTTGTAGGACTTCGCGAAGGAAACTGGATCAGAAGAATTGGCAATAAAATTACCGTTGAAGGAAATGAATTAACAAGAATTTTTGAAAAAGGGAAAGAGCCTTACGAAATTAAAGCAGGAAGCGAACTTTAATTCTTATTTTTGAATACTACTCAAATAATTTAATATTATTAGCGTTGTCATGCTGAGCGGAGTCGAAGCATTCTGTAAAGCTTTTTAATAAATATCAAATGAAAAAAACTTTTGTATTTCTTACACTTTCCACACAAATTATTTTTGCTCAAAATATTTCGCAGAAATTAGATGATGCCACAAAAAATCTAATGAATTCTTCTTTGGCAATTTCATCGAATTTATCTTTTTATGTTGCTGATGAAAGCGGAAATCTTGTGTATGAATTTCAGGGAAATAAAGGATTATCTACAGCTTCAACACAGAAAATTTTCACAGCAGCTGCAGCTTTAGAAACTTTAGGCAAAAATTATACATACAAAACAACATCATCCTATTCAGGAACGATTTCTAACGGTAATTTAAATGGAAATCTTTTTATTACTTCAAACGGCGATCCTACTTTGGGAAGCTGGAGATACGAAGGTTACAAAACCGAAAATTTCAAACAAAAACTAATTGAAGCAGTTAAAAAATCAGGAATTACAAAGATTTCGGGCGATTTGGTGATTGATGATTCTTATTTTGACCATCAAACCATTCCAGGAGGTTGGCCGTGGGACGATTTGGGAAATTATTACGGAGCCGGAGTTTGGGGTGTAAACTGGCGTGAAAATCAATTTGACATCAATATTAACGGGAATGATTTTAAAAGTTTTTCTTACCCTTTAGAAAATGTAAAATGGCTGAATGATTTAAAAGCTGCAGGAAATTCAGATCAAAGTTTAATTTTTACCGCACCGCATTCTAACGTCGCTTTAATCAACGGAAGTTTACCTGCAGGAAAAGTATCAACGGTTTCAGGTTCTGTTCCGAATCCTCCATTACAATTGGGTATGGAAGTTCAAAAGTGGCTAAAAGAATCTGGTATTGATTTTTCAGGAAAAGTAGTGACGAATTCCCAATTAGAAATAGAAGGTAAAAAAACATTAGAAACTCCAAAAAACAATATTATTCTTACCTACGAATCGCCAAGTTTAGATAAAATCGTGTATTGGTTTCTGAGAAAATCGGTGAATTTATATGGAGAAAATTTAATTAAAACTTTAGGCAAAGAGAAAAAAGGAAATCCAGGTTTTAAAAGCGGAATTGTTTATTTAAAAGAATTCTGGAAAGCAAAAGGAATCAATTCAAATATGATCAATTTTGCTGACGGTAGCGGACTTTCACCACAAAATTATGTCTCTGCAAAAGCTGAAGTTCAGGCATTATTGTACGCTAAAAAACAATCTTGGTTTGATTCTTATTACGATGGATTTCCCAATCAGGACAACGGTATGAAAATGAAAAGCGGAACAATGCGTGACACAAAATCATACGCAGGTTATCATACTTCAAAAGATGGAAAAAAGTATGTATATTCAATTATTATTAATAATTATCAGGGAAGCGGAAGTACAGAATTGCAGAAAATTTTGAATATTTTAAAATAAATAGAATTGAAAAAAAGATCCATATTTTCCAGATTCAACAACTGGTTTATTTTTTCTTTGATGACTTTGGTGGTTATCGCTATTGTGATTTCTTCCACTTTGGTTATTAATTATTTAAAGAAAGAAGAAGTAAAGAGAGTTGATATTTTGGTGAAAGCTATAAAATTTCAGCAGGACATGACTCCGAGTTTAGAAGTTCAGGAATTGCTTCTTGCCATTTATAGCTCAAACACTACGATTCCTGTGATTATTTTGGATAAAAATGATCAAGTTATAGAATATAAACATTTACCGAAAGAATTTGGAACTAATCCGGATGATATTGTTGCTTTAGCAAAAAAAATGGAGAAAAAATATCCTGCAATTGAAATAAAAGTTCAGGGTGGAAATGACCAATTTGTTTATTATGACAACTCCATAATGCTTAATAATCTACAGTATTCTCCATTTTTGTTAGGATTTTTTGTTTTGTGTTATTTCTTATTTTCATTCTGGTTTTTAAGGACGGTTAAGAAAACCGATGAAGGTTATCTTTGGGCTGGATTAGCAAAAGAAACCGCCCATCAAATCGGAACTCCATTATCATCCATGATGGGCTGGATGGAAATTATGAAGCTTGAAAATCCCGATTCAGATGGCGTTATCGAAATAGAAAAAGACATTGAAAGACTGAGAACAATCTCCGAAAGATTTTCGAAAATCGGTTCAGTTCCTGAATTAAACGATACCAACTTTAATGAAACCATTAAAGAGAATTATGACTACCTGAAAACAAGAATTTCAAGAAAGATAGATTTTACACTTTTGCTTCCAACGTACAATATTTTGGTTCCGCACAATAAAATTCTGATGAGCTGGGTGATTGAAAACCTCGTGAAAAATGCAGTTGACGCCATGAAAGGTGAAGGAACTTTGCAGATGTCGGTTTTCGAACGCAACAAAAATATTTTGGTTGAAGTAAAAGACAATGGAAGCGGAATGACAAAATATCAGGCACAAAATGCCTTTAAACCTGGATATTCCACGAAAAAACGAGGTTGGGGATTAGGTTTAAGTTTAGCCAAAAGGGTAGTGCAAGAATATCATAATGGTGATATCAGGATTTCTCAAACGGAAGTAGGAAAAGGAACTACTTTTAGAATTGTGATCAGAAAAGCATAAATCATTATCATTACAAAATATATATTTTACAAGTCAAATTTTCATCTTAAAAGCAACAGTCAAAACTTCAAAACAAAAGAAAAAATCACTATTTTTGAAGCATGATTAAAGCGAGTAATATCCATAAATCTTATGGAAGTCTGGAAGTATTGAAAGGAGTTGATATTCACATCAAAACTGGAGAAGTTGTCTCTATTGTTGGAGAATCCGGTGCCGGAAAATCTACATTGTTACAGATTTTGGGAACTTTAGATACCCCTTCAAATCCTACAAAATACAATACTGAAATCATGCTGAATGATGAATCGTTTATCAATATGACCGATAAGCAGATCTCAAAATTCAGAAACCAGAATATTGGTTTTGTTTTTCAGTTTCACCAATTACTTCCTGAATTTACAGCTTTAGAAAATGTTCTGTTGCCTACCAAAATTGCCGGAACCAGCGAAAAAGAGGCTTTAGATAAAGCGTATCAACTGTTTGAGGATTTAAAAATAGTAGAAAGAATTCATCATAAACCCAATCAATTATCAGGCGGTGAAGCGCAAAGAGTTGCCGTTGCGAGAGCATTGATCAATTCTCCAAAGATTATTTATGCAGATGAACCGACAGGAAATTTAGACTCAAAAAACGCAGATGATCTTCACCGATTGTTTTTTGATTTGAGGGATAAATACAACCAGACTTTTGTAATTGTAACCCACAACCCACAACTGGCTGAAATTACAGACCGTAAACTGGTGATGAAAGACGGGTTGATTATTGAGTAATTTTTAAAATATGAAATCTTTACTATTTGCATTCTTATTTTTAATTTCCTGTAACTCTTCAAAAGCTCAGGAAAGTATAGATATTTTGCCTAAAGAAAGGATTTTAGAGCTTAAAAATTATATTAAAAATAAAGATTACAATCAAAACCTGGCCGTTTTTATTAATTTTAAAATTCATTCAGGGAAGTACCGTTATTTTATTTATGATTTGAAGAACGATAAAATAATACAGAAAGCAGTTGTTTCCCACGGTTCAGGATCTGTAATTAAAAATTCAAATCAACTTAAATTTTCTAATGTTGAAGGCTCCTATCAATCTTCATTAGGAAAATATGAAATTAAGGAAAGTTATTCCGGTCAATTCGGGAAAGCATATCGCTTAAAAGGTTTAGATTCCACCAACAGCAACGCCATGCAACGTGCAATTGTATTACATTCTTTTGGATGTGTTCCGGATCAGGAATCTCAAAATTTAGCTTGTTTAAGTTTGGGTTGCCCGATGCTTTCAACAAAAGCCTTTAAAGAAACCGCAAAACATGTAGACCAATCGAAAAAGAGCATTGTTTTGTATGCTTTTTATTAATTTAGTTGATGGTTTTTAGTTGATCGTTGTTGGATTGATATTCAATATAATAGAAATGTATTAATAAATGTTTTTAATAGCTAACAACTAAATCCCATAACCTAAACCCTAAAATCATGTCTATAAAATTTTTGGCAGAAGACGACAGACCCAGAGAAAAGTTTTTACTGAAAGGTAAAAATTCACTTTCTGATTCTGAACTTTTGGCAATCATTATGGGCAGTGGAAACAGAGACGAAACAGCTGTAGAATTAGGCCGGAAAATTCTGGCATCGGTTGATAATAATTGGCATCAGCTAAGTTTATTAACCGTTAAAGATTTAATGAAATTTAAAGGAGTAGGTGAAGTGAAAGCGATTTCAATTGCAACAGCTTTGGAAATCGGGAGAAGAAGAGCCAATCAGGAAATCCCCGAAAAACCTTTGATTTCGAGCAGTAAAGATGCTTACAATATTTTGAAACTTCATTTATCGGATCTACGAACTGAGGAATTTTGGGCGCTTTTTCTCAATCAAAGCAATAAAGTAATTCATATCGCTCAGTTGACGCAAGGTGGAATTAATCAGTCGATTGTAGACATCAGAGTACTCTTTAAAACCGCATTAGAACATTTTTCGACGGGAATTATTATTTCGCACAATCATCCGTCAGGAAATTTAAAACCAAGTGCAGAAGATATTAGTATAACCCAAACAGTGAAAGAAGCAGGAAATGTTATGAACATTCAGCTTTTGGATCATTTAATTATTACCCAAAACGCATATACCAGTTTTGCAGACGAAGGATTATTATGATTAAAAGATTAAAATACCATGAAATTGATTTTGAAAAATATGCTCAATGCCTGGAAAATTCCGCACAGCGAAAATATTCTGCTACAAAACAGTTTTTAGATATTTCATCAGATAAAAAATGGGAATTATTGGTTTACAATGATTATGAAGCCGTAATGCCTGTTCCATATGTGTTCAAATCAAAAATTAAAATAGTTCATAATCCTATGCTTTGCCAGCAATTGGGTATTTTTTCAAAAGAGGATGATGTAGAAATTAACGAACAGTTTTTAAGCTTTTTAGAGAAAAATTATCTCATCAGAATTTATACTTTTAATGAATTTAATCATTTTAAAACTCCCTTAAATTCTAAGAAGAACTTTCTTATTCTTGCTGATAACTACGAAACGGTTTACTCTAAATATTCTCCTAAAAGAAAAAGAAAACTTAGACTTGATGAAGAAGTTGTAAAAAACTCAGAGATTAAAAATATCAGTTTTTCTAAGGCTGAAAGCTTTATTAAAGAAAATTTTTTGGGAGCCAATAAAGAAGAAGATGTAGATTCTTTCATTTCGATATTTAAAAATATGTTTGAGTCAAACTGTTTGAATTTTTCAGCTTTTTATCTCAACCAAAGAATTATCAATATTATCGTCACTTATTTTGATGATTTTACAGTGGCACTTTTAGGAACGTTTAATGATAAAGAATCGGTTAAAGTATCGGGATCTTCTGTTCTAATAGACAAGTGTATAGAAGAAAATATCTCAACAAAAATCTTTGATTTTGAAGGGAGTGAATTGCCGAATGTAGAAGAATTTTTCAGAGGTTTCAGACCCGAACTTCGTCCTTATCATCTGATTGAATATTCTAAAAAAGATATCGTTAAAAAATTGTTGAGCTTGAAATTTATCATGAAACTTTAATTTAATCACGTTCTTTAGAATAGTTCTATATATTATTCTTAAATTTATAAAAGTATTTACAAACTGCTCACAATGCTAAAGAAGATTCGCAATTATAAGTTGCCTTACATGATTTATAATTTTTTCAACAAAAAAAAATTACAGCATAATATTCCGCTTTATAAAAAATACGGTCTTGATAAAAGCTATTTTTCGAGTATCTCAAGCAAAGACTTTGCGCATTTACCTGAAAATGAAAGAAAATTTGATGAGCAAAAACTTTTTAATACCGAATTTTATAAAAATCTTTCTGAAGAAAATAAAACCAGCGCTGAAGGTTTTGATGATAAAGGTTTTTTGGTTCTGAGAAACTATTTAAAACCTGAAACAGCCGATCAGATCAACGATGAGATTGAAAAACTGATGAAAGATGGAACCATTAAATTCCGTTATGGCGGTAAGTTAATGTTCGTTATTCATCATTCTGAAATCATAAAAAACATTGGAAATGATAAAAATTTACTCGAATTTTTATCTATTTTAATCGATGGTGATGCTAAATTGTTCCAGAGCATCAATTTCATCAACGGAAGTCAGCAAAAAACGCATTCAGACAGTATTCACATGACGACTTATCCTTTGGGCGGACTTTTAGGAGTTTGGATTGCCTTGGAAGATGTGGATGAAACAAATGGTGCTTTACACTACATTCCGGGAAGTCATAAGCTTCCGTATTTCTTAAATTCTGACTATGATAATGAAGGAACAGCTTTTAAAATCGGCAAAAAAAGTTATGTAGCTTACGAAGAATTTCTTGAAAATAAAGTGAAAGAATTGGGTTTAAAAAAAGAAGTTTTCAGAGCAAAAAAAGGAGATCTTTTGATTTGGCACGCTAATATTCTTCATGGTGGAGAACCACATTTAGATAAAACAAAAACACGGAAGAGCTTAGTTTATCATTATTTTGACGAAAAAAGTGTCTGTTATCATGAGGTTACGCAAAGGCCTGCATTATTTGAGCTTTAAAAAATGCCGAAGAAAACTAATCTTATTTTGAAGGTTTTACTTTCAGTTTATCTCTGTTTGATGTCGTATTACCTTTATACGCATCAGTATTACAATGTTGATATTGAGGCTTATATGGGATTGCTGTACAAAGCTGAATATCCTGAAATGAAGATTGAAGAAATTCACAAGAAAGTATTTGCTGAGTTGGACGAAAAAAGACCCGGAATGTTTGAGTCTGATCTTTCACATGAAGAAACTGCAAAAGGTGAAAATACTTATTACAAAATCATTTCAGAAAATCCAAAAGTTTTTGAAGAAGAATTGCAGTTGTTTTCGGTAAAACCATTTTATAATTTTGTTAATTTATTATTTTTTAAAGCTGGTTTTGCGGCATCGACTTCTACATTTTTGGTTTCGATACTGTCTTATGCTTTAATACTTTACTTTATCTTTTTATTTCTAAGCAAAATATTAAAAAACCATCAGTTAGCATTTCTGTTAACGATCTTATTATCGCTTTTCAAACCGCTTTTAGAATCGAGTAGACACGCTTCACCGGATAGCTTATCTTGCTTACTTTTGCTTTTAAGTATTTATGTTTTCATTATTAAACGGAACTTTTTTATTGCAACAATTTTTGCAATGCTCTGCATTTTAACCAGACCTGAATATTTTATTTTTTATGCTTTCTTTTATATTTTAATTTTTATCCAGAGAAAAAAATTAGAGATTAAAAACCATGAACTTGCTGTTTCTTTTGTTTACTTATTTCTTTCATTTGGTGTAGTGCAGTATTTTAACCAGATTTCCTGGTCTACATTATTTATGAATCAGTTTACGGAAGTTCAGTTATATCCGATTTCAAACCCTGATCCGTTTAATTTTCAGGATTATTTACATTTTATTAAATCTAAAATATTGTTTGAATTTAATTCATCATACTTTTTGTTACTGTTGATTTTTATTATAATAATTGTTTACAATAAATTTTCTTTTCACAAGAAAAACTATCTGCCATACCTGTTTTTTGGGTTTATTTATCTATCTATTTTTCTTAGATTTTTAATTTTTCCTACCATGGTCAACAGAATGATGATTGGTTATTATCTAATAATCATACTGGGTTTAGTTTACATTCAGAGTTCAAAAGAAGATTTATTTAAAAAACTTTCCTAAGAGCCAATTTATTAGTAATTTTGCTACCTCAAATTATGACAGATTTTTCAGACTATTTACCCTATGCAACTGCATTAGTTATTGCAATTCCGTTTTTGGTTTTGCTGAGACAATTTGTGTATTCGTACATCAACTTAAAAAATCAGGAAATAAAATTACTTTCTGTAAAATCGAATTCTGAAAACAAAACGCATTCTTATGAAAGAATGACTCTTTTTTTGGAAAGAATAAAACCTGCAAATCTTATTCTTAAGTTTGATAAAGATCTTGCAGCTCATGAATTTGTATTTCTTACCGAGAAAACGATCAACGAAGAATTTGATTATAATGCTTCACAGCAGCTTTATTTAACAAAAAATTCATGGCAGAATATCGTAGATTCTAAAAATGCAATCATAGATTTGCTGCACAAAACCTACGAAAGTCTTAATAACAATCCGAATCTTAATGAGTATAAAACCGTTTTTATCATGAATTACATGAATGATAATGATTATATCGGAGAAACTATCGAAGATTTGAGGAGAGAAATTTTAATAATAGCTTAATTAAATAATAAATATAAATAATGATTCCAAATTTTAAAGCACATCCGTGGCATGGGATTTCTGCAGGAGAAGATGCGCCAAACGTGGTAAACGTATTCGTGGAAATAGTACCTTCAGACACAATTAAATACGAAATAGATAAAGAAACTGGTTACCTTAAAGTAGACAGACCTCAGAAGTTTTCTAACATTATTCCTGCATTATATGGTTTTGTTCCTAGAACTTACTGTAATGAAGAAGTAATGAAATTGGCAGTAGAAAGTGGCGCAACTGACGTTACAATGGGAGATCACGATCCTTTGGATATCTGTGTATTAAGCTCTCACAATATTCATTCTGGTGGACTTTTGATGGAAGCTATTCCAATCGGAGGTTTCAAAATGATCGATGGAGGTGAAGCTGATGATAAAATTGTAGCCGTAATGGTAAGTGATCATGCATTCGGTCATTTCAGAGATATTTCAGAATTACCTGAAGCTGAAGTAAAAAGATTGATGCACTATTTCTTAACGTACAAAAACTTACCAGATGAGCCTGCAAAATGTAGAATTCAGGAGGTTTACGGAGCAGAGCACGCAAGAAAAGTAATCATAGCTTCACAAAATGATTATTCAAGCAAATACGGAGGATAAAATTCTCTTTGTTTAAATATAAAAGGGTAAATGAAACTGTTCATTTACCCTTTTATATTTTTTTATCTGAATGTTAAAATAGATTTCCAAAATCAATTACTTTCTAATATAAACCGGAATATCTTCTTTAATAGTTTCTAAAACCTTAATACTTCTAATTTTTTCAGGATCTATTGTTAAAGGATTTTGATCAAGTATTACAAAATCAGCTAATTTTCCTTCTTTAATAGAGCCTTTTTTATTTTCTTCCTGTAATTGATAAGCAGCATTGATGGTGATTGCCTTTAATGCTTGAAGAGTAGTAATTCTTTCATTAGGACCTAAAATTCTTCCTGAACGGGTTTTTCTGTTGACTGCAGCGTAAACCGCAGTGATAAGATCTGGTGGAGTAACAGGAGCATCATGATGAATAGTGAAAATAATTCCCGCTTTTAATGCAGAGTTTGCCGGGCTAATAAAAGAAGCTCTTCCAGGACCAAAAACACTTGAATAATGCCAATCTCCCCACAAATAAGTATGAGTAGAAAAATAAGACGGAATAACCCCCAATTCTTTTATTTTTTGAATGTGATCTGGTCGGCTGTTTTGCACATGAATTAACGTTGCTCGCAATTCCGGAGTATAAATATTTTCGTCTTTTAATTTTTTGATGACACGGATTGCCTGATCTATTGCAGCATCACCATTTACGTGAAGTTGAGCGGTAATATGATTTTGAAATAAGGTTTTTAAGTCTTCATATAAAGTTTCATCTGTAAATATCGGGAAACCTTTGTAGTCTTTCGACTGTCCTTCAGGTGGAACAAGATAAGGCTGTGTAAGCCAAGCTGTTTTACCTTGAGGAGAACCATCGTCAGAAAATTTAAATCCTCCAAGTTTTAAATGATTTTTATATTTCATGTATTTAGGTTTAAAAACATCTAAATCTTTTTTAAAATATTCATAATCCGGAAAATAAACGACATCAGCTTTAAACAAGCCTTCAGTAGCAGCTTGCTCCAAAAGATCTACACTTCCTCCCATCGTTCTTCCGTCACAAATGGTAGTTTGTCCATAACTCAGCCATTCTTCTTGAGCTTTCATCAGATTATTCATAGCCTGAGCTTTAGAATCACCGGTTTTCATTTTTTCGGTAATAGTAAGTAATGCCATAAAACTTGCATTTTCTTCCAATTTTCCATTGAGCTTTCCATTTTTATCTCTTCCTAAATGCCCGCCTTCAGGATCTTTTGAAGAATCTGATAGGTTGAGCAACTTTAGCATCGCAGAATTAACAACACTGGCATGACCTGAAGTATGAATCACAATAATCGGATTGGTTGTGCTGATTGCATCAAGTTCTTCTTTTGTTGGATGTCTGTGTTCTGTCATGATGGCATCATCGTATCCATTTCCTATAACAGGTTGGTTCTCCGGAATTTTATTTTTTATAATAGAATTTCTAATAGTATTTTGTAAATCTTTGATAGAATTAACCGTACCGTATGGTTCCGGAAATAAATCTATCGCCTGTATCAATCCAGCTCTTGAAGTAAAATGACCATGAACATCTATAAAACCTGGCAACAAAGTTCTGCCTTTCAAATCAATCATCTTTGTTTTGTTATTGATATGAAGATTTGCATCAGCTTTAGATCCCGCAAAAAATATCTTTCCATTTTTTATGACAACAGCTTCTACCTGAGGAGAAGAATCTTCCATTGTCAAAATTGTTCCGCCAAAATAAAGTGATTCTGCTGATTTTTGGGTTTGACAACTACTGACGAATAATGCTGAAATAGATAGGTAAAGTAAAAATTTCATGGTAAAATAGTTTGGATGGTGTTGACTAAATTTACAAAAAAATAGAATAATCAAGCTTGTTTTTACAAAGTATTTATAAAAATCATTATATTTATAAAGATAATCACGAACTTTTAATATAAAAATAATAAACTATGGACTTATTTGTTTTAGTACCCATTTTTGGTGTTATTGCCCTGATCTATACTTTTATTCAAAGTAATTGGGTAAGTAAGCAGAATGCTGGAAATGAAAAAATGAAAGTAATCAGCGGACATATCGCTGACGGTGCGATGGCTTTTCTAAAGGCCGAGTACAAGATCATGATGTATTTCGTAATTATTGTTGCCATTTTATTAGCCATAATGGGAATGACCAATTCCAATTCACACTGGACTATTGGAATTGCCTTTGTAATCGGAGCTATCTTATCTGCTTTGGCAGGTTTTATTGGAATGAAAATCGCTACAAAAGCCAACGTAAGAACTGCAGAAGCCGCAAAAACTTCTTTATCTAAAGCATTGAAAGTATCTTTCACCGGAGGTTCCGTAATGGGAATGGGAGTTGCCGGATTAGCTGTTTTAGGTTTAGGAGCGCTTTATTTAATTATCAAACAGATTTTCGCTCCTGATGCTGCCGTAAATTCTCACGAAATGGAAAGAACCATAGAAATTCTTACAGGATTTTCTTTAGGTGCAGAATCTATTGCATTATTTGCCAGAGTAGGAGGTGGAATTTACACTAAAGCTGCCGATGTTGGAGCAGATTTAGTGGGAAAAGTAGAAGCCGGAATTCCTGAAGACGATCCTCGAAATCCGGCTACCATTGCCGATAACGTTGGTGATAACGTTGGTGATGTTGCAGGGATGGGAGCCGATTTATTCGGTTCGTATGTAGCAACTGTTTTAGCAACAATGGTTTTGGGAAGAGAAACGATTTCAAATGATTCTTTTGGAGGTTTTGCTCCGATTTTATTACCGATGCTCATTGCCGGAACAGGAATTATTTTCTCAATGATTGGTACTTTATTCGTTAAAATTAATGATAACGAAGGTTCATCAACATCCAATGTGCAAAATGCTTTAAACTTAGGGAACTGGGGAAGCATAGTCATCACCGCAATAGCTTCTTATTTTTTAGTAACTTATCTTTTACCTGAAAAAATGGTTTTAAGAGGTCATGAGTTTACTAAAATGGGAGTTTTTGGAGCCATCATAGTTGGCTTGGTTGTGGGAACTTTAATGAGCATCATCACAGAATTTTATACTGCAATGGGAAAAAGACCGGTTTCAAGTATTGTAAGACAGTCTTCTACTGGTCACGCAACCAATATTATTGGCGGGCTTTCCGTAGGAATGGAATCTACACTTTTACCAATTCTTGTTTTAGCAGGCGGAATTTACGGATCTTATTTATGCGCAGGGTTATACGGTGTTGCGATTGCAGCAGCCGGAATGATGGCAACAACAGCAATGCAGTTGGCAATTGATGCTTTCGGACCTATTGCTGATAACGCAGGCGGAATCGCCGAAATGAGTGAATTACCAAAAGAAGTTCGTGAAAAAACAGACATTTTAGATGCAGTAGGAAATACAACCGCTGCAACCGGAAAAGGATTTGCTATTGCTTCTGCAGCATTAACAGCATTAGCTTTATTTGCCGCATTTGTAGGAATTGCAGGAATTGACGGTATCGATATTTACAGAGCTGATGTTTTGGCCGGATTATTTGTCGGTGGAATGATTCCGTTTATATTTTCATCTTTGGCTATTACCGCAGTTGGACAGGCTGCAATGGCGATGGTAGAAGAAGTAAGAAGACAATTTAGAGAAATTCCCGGAATTCTTGAAGGAAAAGCCGAACCCGAATATCAAAAATGTGTAGCGATTTCTACCGATGCTTCCATCAAAAAAATGATGCTTCCTGGTGCCATTGCAATTGTATCGCCTTTATTGATCGGTTTTATTTTCGGACCTGAAGTTTTGGGCGGTTTTCTTGCCGGAGCAACTGTTTGTGGGGTTTTAATGGGAATTTTCCAAAATAATGCAGGTGGAGCTTGGGATAATGCTAAAAAATCTTTTGAAAAAGGAGTTGATATCAACGGACAAACCTATTACAAAGGTTCAGAACCTCATAAAGCCTCTATTACAGGAGATACTGTGGGAGATCCATTTAAAGATACTTCCGGGCCTTCGATGAATATTTTGATTAAATTAATGTCGATTGTTTCTTTAGTGATTGCACCTACTTTAGCTGTATTACATAAAGATAAAATTGAAGCCAACAGAAAAGCAAAAATTGAAGCTTTAACCAGGGTTTCGGGAATAACTCCTGTTGTTGTAAATTCTGTACACAATACAGTTATTTTGGCTCCGAGAGTCATTAAAGGATATCTGAATGAAGAAGGAGATTTTGTTTATGATACCGGAAAAATTCAGGAAGTAGAACTGGAAGATGGTAAAAAATTGACCATTGGTGAAGGAAGCCAGTTGCTACAGATGTATAACGCTATAAAAAGTAATGATAAAACTGTTTTAGATCCTAATAACTGGTATACATTAGAAAACTTTTACTTTGAAAGTGGTTCAAGTGAAATTAAGAAAAAAGCAGAAGCCCAATTATTAAATCTGGTGGAGATCATGAACGCTTATCCTAATATGAGAATAAAACTCGGCGGATACACAGATAACACCGGAAATCAGGAAACCAATGTAAAGCTTTCAAATTTAAGAGCGCAGACAACAAAACTAAAATTACTCGAACTGGGAATTGCAGGACATCGTGTAGAAACAGAAGGATATGGTTCTCTTTATCCTGTTTGTGAAGCTAATGACACCGATGAATGCCGCGCAAAAAACAGAAGAATTGATGTAAGAGTTCTTTCTCTTTAATTAAAAATTTAAATAAACAGAAGCACTGCATTTTGCAGTGCTTTTTTATTCTTTAAAATATTCAAGTTTTAAAACAACTATTAATTAGTTGTTTTCAGATCTTTTAAAGTTTCTTTCAGAATGAAAATATTAATTTTTATGGGATTTTTTGATATTTCTTCTGGAATACTTGCAACATTATTGAAGCTTTTTTTAAGCATATCATATGCAATAGAAGCATCTTCTTCATCATAAAACAAATTATTCCACTTTTCGTTTTTGTAATGTTTTTTTAATGCAATTCCATTTCCATAAAATTTGAAAGGCAAAGGTTCTGAATAAAGGGTCATTGCGACTTTATCTTCAAATTCGTGATATTCTAAAAAAGCAATTGAAAACTCCAACGCATTTTCAATTTTAGATCTTATTTTTTCTTTTGTTTGTTTACTCTTACTTTTTATACGCCATTTGTTGAGCTTATTATTTGTAAAGTTATATTTCGAGCTACTTACATCATTATAATCTTCTTTTTTATATTTAAATTCAATTCCCTTTACTTGTTGTTGTTCAGGAAAATTCAGTTTCATATTTCTCTCATTACTAGAAATTATTTTGGCTGAAAATTCCGGGCTGTTCTTATGATTTTGAGTTTCAAAATAAATTACTGAGTCTTTTACCGACCATGTTCCGAAATAAACTTCGGTGTTATTATCATTTTCACTAAGTGAATCTTTAGGAATACTCGATGTAGTTATAGGACTCGATTGTCCGTGATCTACGAGCAAAAAAGAATTATCACCAGAAAGAGTTATATACGATTTGTATGATGAATAATCATCTTCTTTATACTTATCCGCTTCATTATTTGCATGACTGTAAGTAAATTTCCATGCTCCAATTAAAGGATCTTTTTTGGTGCACGAACAAAATAATATGATGATACATAAATACATCAAATTTTTTTTTGAGATTTTCATTGAAGTTTTTTATTAAGTTTTATTTTCTATACATCTGTCAAATTCATTTAAACGAATTATAAACGAATTTGAAAATGTCAATTTTGGTAATTATAAGGTTTTGCTAACATTTATAATACTTTCTTCAAATGCTCCAAAGCCTGAATAATCACTTCATCTTTTTTAGCAAAACTAAACCTTATATAATCTGAATCTGTTTTGGAATTATAAAATGCGGAAAGCGGCAAACAAGAAACTTTTTTTTCTATAGTCAGCCATTTCGAAAACTCTATATCGGTCATGGTTTTAGTAACGTTTCTGAAGTTTACAATCTGAAAAAAACCACCTTGAGATATTTTTTCAACGACCAAAGGTGTCGGTTGTATCAATTCATTAAAAATATCACGTTTACTCTGCATGATTTTTTGATTTTCTGCAGGATCAAAAACATCAAGATATTTTGCAATTGCGTATTGACAAGGCGAATTGGAGCTATACGAAATGTATTGCTGATGATTTCTGAAATTTTCAAGCAAACTTTCTGAAGCTAAAATATAACTTACTTTCCAACCTGTTGCATGGAACATTTTACCAAAAGAAAAAATGCAGAATGTTTTTTTTCTTAATTCAGGATGCAAAAATGCGCTGTAATGTTCAGCATTATCATAATGGTAAATATCATAAACTTCTTCAGAAATAAGATAAATTTCCTGGTGTTTTATAAGTTCGTATAGTAGATCCCAATCTTCTTTATTCCACGTTTTTCCGGTCGGATTTTGGGGTGAATTTACAATGATGGCTTTTGTTTTTACAGAAATGCATTGCTTTAACTTTTCCCAGTCAATTTTAAAATCATTTTCCAAATTGTAGTAAACAGGAATACCGCCATTCATAACAATTGAAGGAGCATATGTATAATAAGAAGGCTGAATGACAATTACTTCATCGCCATTATTTAAAATTGACTTTAAGGAAGTGTACAGCCCAAATGTAGAACACGGTACAATATTAACCTCTTCGTATTTTAATGGTAAGCTGTTTTTTCTGTTTAAATTAAACCGAATAATATTCTCGATCAATAAAGAATTTCCTGAAAGAGATTCGTAGCTGTGACTGATCATATCGGCAGATTCTTTAAGAAAATACCGAAGACGAGGATCAATTTCAAAATCGGGAAGGCCTAATGATAAATCATAACTTTTATGCCTGGAAGAAAGCTCCGACATGTCTGTAAAAAATTTATAATCATTAAATCCGTAATTTTTTTCCATAGTGTTTATCAAATATATAAAAAAAATGTTTGCAGTAAGCAGATGAATTATTTTTGTTATTTTTAAACAAATATTTTTTACCATGAAGAAATTACTTCTCCCTATATTTTCAGCAATACTTCTTACAAGCTGTGGAAGTTCAGCAATTTCAACACAAAATCAGAATTCAGATCAACATTTAAATTCAAATAATTTAAAAAGTGAAAAAGCTTTTAATAAAGCATATCAAAGAATTAAACTGAAAGATTTAAAGAAGAATCTATACGTCATTGCATCTGATGAAATGGAGGGAAGAGACACGGGAAGTCCCGGTCAGAAAAAAGCGGGAGAGTACATCATCAATTTTTATAAAGATTTAGGAATTTCGTTTCCAAAAAATTTAACTTCCTATTATCAAAAAGTTCCATCTTCTTATATGAACAAAAGAGGTGGTGGAAATTTACCGGATTCCGAAAATATTTTGGCTTTTATTGAAGGGAGCGAAAAACCTGAAGAAATTATTGTGATTTCGGCACATTACGATCACGTAGGAACAAAAAACGGAGTGGTTTATAACGGGGCCGATGATGATGGAAGTGGAACGGTTGCAGTAATGCAGATTGCCAAAGCTTTTCAAAGTACTAAAAAAGCTGGAAATGGCCCCAAAAGATCAATCTTATTTCTACATGTAACTGGAGAAGAACATGGACTTTTCGGATCGTCTTATTATTCGGATAATCCTGTTTTTCCGTTAGAAAACACAGTGGCAGATTTAAATATTGACATGATCGGAAGAGATGATATTGCAAACAGAGGTAAAAATTACGTGTATGTAATTGGTTCTGAAATGTTGAGTTCAGAATTGAAAATTATTAATGAAGCAGCTAATAAAAAGACCAACAATCTGGAACTGAACTATAAATATGACGATCCGAAAGATCCAGACAGATTGTATTACCGTTCTGATCATTATAATTTTGCGAAGCACGGTATTCCTGTAGCATTTTTCTTTGATGGAATTCATGAAGATTATCACAAATCAACAGATGATGTTGACAAAATTGATTTCCCTTTGCTGCAAAAAAGAACACAGCTGGTTTTTACGACAGCTTGGGAACTGGCCAATCGTGAAGCAAGAATTGTTGTAGATAAGAAATAATATTTCGTTTTTTAAAATTCAAATATGATTATTCGTGAAGCTAGAGTAGAAGATATTCCTCAAATTCAGGTGGTAAGAAATTCTGTTAAGGAAAATACTTTATCGAATCCTGATCTTGTGACTGATAAAGACTGTGAAGGGTTTATTACAGAAAAAGGAAAAGGCTGGGTTTGCGAAATCGACGGAAAAATTACAGGTTTTTCGATTGTAGATTTAAAAGATAATAATATTTGGGCACTGTTTGTTGATCCCGATTTTGAAAAGAAAGGAATTGGCAAGAAACTGCACGATATTATGCTTGATTGGTATTTTACTCAAACAAAAGAAAATGTTTGGCTTGGAACTTCTCCAAATACAAGAGCAGAACTTTTTTATCGAAAATCTGGCTGGAACGAAATAGGAATTCATGGTAAAAATGAAATTAAGTTTGAAATGAATTTTGAGAACTGGACAAACAACAAAACAATATGAATCAAAAAATAAAATCAATAAGACCTTTTATCGGTTCAAAAGACTTTGCCGAAAGCAGAGCATTTTACAGGGATTTAGGGTTTGAAGAAGTTGAGATCGATTCTAAATTTTCGGTATTTAAAAAAGGAGATTTTGCCTTTTATTTGCAAGATTATTATACCAAAGAATGGATTGAAAATACCATGATCTTCCTTGAAATAGAAAATGTAGATCTATATTGGGAAGAGCTTGTGTCTTTAAATTTAAAAGAAAAATACAATACAATCCGATTAGTACCTACAAAGACTGAAGTTTGGGGAAAAGAGTGTTTTCTTCTTGATCCGGCAGGAGTTTTATGGCATTTCGGAGAATTTTTTACTTCTTAAAAGATGATTTACGCATTCGACACTTTTTATTACGAAGACTTTGCAAAAACAGTCTGTATAGCCTTTGAAAACTGGACTTCTGAAATGGAAAGCTTTATCTATTCAGAAAATACAGAAATCAGTTCTGATTATGAAAGCGGGGCTTTTTACAAAAGAGAATTGCCCTGTATTTTGAGTTTGCTAAAGAAAATCGATCTAAAAGAAGGCGATCTTATTATTGTTGACGGTTATGTAACTCTAGATAATAGCGGGAAAATAGGACTCGGTGGTTATCTTTACGAATCTTTAAACAAGAAATATCCTGTAATCGGTATTGCTAAAAATGGATTCGCTAGTGAAGACGATCTGAGAAAAACTGTTTTTCGAGGTGAAAGCAAAACTCCATTATTTCTTACAGTTGTAGGAATTGATACAAATGACATTAAAACCAAGGTTGAAAATATGTATGGAGCGTATAGAATCCCTACTTTATTGAAAAAGCTTGACCAACTAACAAGAGAGAAAGATGAACTAAATGTGAGAAGCTGACAAAAGTCAGTTGAATATTATTTATATTTAGTCTAAATAAATATAAATTTGCTTCAGAATTAAGAATGATTCTAAAAACATCAAATAGTTCATATCCATATTAATTTTTCATTTTTCAAGAACCGATGAGCACTGCTTGTCGGTTTTTATTTTATTAATCATTTTTGATTTACTGATTTTAAATCTTTAAATTTGATTGTCTTTAAACACATAGCCATGAAAAAAATTATAACTCTACTTGCGATAACAAGTTCGTTGTTTGCATTATCACAAAAAAATTATACAAAAATAAGTAGTTCTAAAATCAGTACTGAAAGAATAAATGTGAGTGAAAATTTCATCAAAGAATATTACAAAAAATGTGAGAACAAAGATTATTCTCAGTTCACAAATTTTATTTTAGACAAAAGGTTAGAGCGAAAACTTTTTGGTGATTATGAGAAGAAGTGCGAAGAACTAAATCAATCAGGAAAAATCAATTCCATCAAGTTTAATTCAGCTTACATAAAAGATTACACGAGAAATAGTGATCCAATAGAATTAATTGTTTTTGATGCTGATTTTGAAAAATCTAAAGATCTGAAATATATCAATGTGTGGATTTATCGTGATCAAAACGTCATCAATGGAATCTGGATTTCTAAGGTGAAAGCTTTTGTAAAATCTAAAGACTAAAAGAATCCGCTCTTTAGAAGCGGATTCAGTAGATAAATACATCTCATTTTTTTAATTAGACAACAACAAAAAAGCACAGCCGACGATGCTGTGCTTAAATTTTTATTTCAAATTTAATTGCGATTTCGAAGTCGAAAAAGGCAAGAAAAAGATTCATGTCATTTTTATTACATAGTAAATGTAGGAATATTTTTAATACGAAATATAAATTTAATGTTAAAATTCACAAGTTATCCACAATTTTTTGTGGATAACATAGCTCATGATACTAATCACTTATCAATTAAAATCGTTTTAAATAAAATAACTATATTGCCGGTGAATTAAAAATTAAACCATGACATCAAAATCACTTGTATTAATCGCTTTTGGCTCACTTTCTATATTTTTTAAAGCACAAACATTTCCTTACGAACGAACTTGGGGGACTTATATAGGAGCTACAGGTACTTATCTTGGTGATTTTACTTTAAATGGAAATTCATTTTTCATTGATCCTCAACAAAATATTATTGCCAACGGACATACTTCTTATCAAAGCAGTTACAATCCATCTTATTATAATCAATATGTAGTCGGTGGCGGAAATATGATTGTTCCGAGCCAACAAAACTATTATTCAGCAAAAATTTCCCCTAGCGGACAAATGATTATGGGAGGTTATAACGGTATTTCCAATGATTTTGAGAAAATCATTGGAGTTGATAATTCTGGAAATGTTTATGTACTAAAAAATTATCCTTCACAAATTCCCAATTTAGCAACATCAGGAGCCTGGCTCAATCAAAATGTAAATACAGCAGGCAATCAAACTTATACACTTACAAAATACAACCCTTCTCATAATGTAGTGTGGACTACTTATATACCAAACAATACTATAAGCTTAAGGTTTGATGACAATCAGAATATTTATTTATTAGGATCTGTAAAATATGATATTCCTGGACTGGGAACTCCCGGAGTATTTCAGGAAAATTTTGTAAGCTATAACATAGGCGGAAATAGTCAGGAGAATTCATATCTTGTAAAACTTAGTCCTTCAGGGCAGAAATTATGGGGAACGTTTTCAACTCCCGGAATTTTTGATTTCAAATGGTTTAATGATGAATTATATCTTGTAACAGCTTATTCACCACAAATGCCTGGAAATTTCACCAATCCCGGAACATTTCAGCCAACCGCAACCGCAAATAATCTCATTTTAAAATTTAACGCTAATACAGGTCAAAAAATTTGGGGTACTTTTTATGGTACTCCTATTCATCCTACTTCATTTACAGGCTATGGTATTAGTGCTATTGAAGTTAATTCTACCGGAATCTATGTAAGCGGACAGAATGAAGATGATGCGTACCCAAATTATTTTGCAACTACAGGCGCTTATAAAAATCAATTGGTAAATGGTGATTTGTTCTTATCTAAATTTGATTTTACCGGAAACAGAATCTGGAGCACCTATTTTGGAAGTGCAGGTTATGATGGCTTGTTTGGCACGAGCAACTTAACAGTTTTGGGAAATAGAATCGTTATCACCGGAAGCCAATATGGAGCTACAAGCAATATATCAACACCCGGAGCATTTCTCACAACAGTTCCAAACACTGCTTTAGGACATACCAATATGTATTTTGCAGAGTTTGATTCTAATGGTAACAGAATTTGGGCATCGTATTATGGTGGAATTGGCAGTAATTCTCTTGGTGAATATATTAATGCAAAATTTATGGATAACGGATCATTAGTATTGTGGGGAGCTACAGGATCACCAACAGGAATTGGAACAGAAGGTGCAGCTTACCAAAATATGATTAGTCCTTATTCGAGTGCGCCGTTTGGTTTTATTGCTAAATTTAGTCTGAAAGACGGATTATCAACCTCAGAATTAAATAAGCAAAACGAGCTTCAGCTTTATGACAATCCCAATAACGGCAACTTTTATTTATCTGGAAAAGCTCTTGAAAAACAAATTACAGTTGTGAAGATCTTTGATATGTCTGGGAAATTACTCAATACAGAGCATCTCAATGCAAACAAAACTCATTATCTGCAGATGAATGGTAAATTACAACCCGGAAACTATTTAGTTGAAGCAAATACTGAAAAAGGAGAAAAACTAAAAGTCTTTAAAATGACTGTTAAATAAAGAGAAAAGGAAGCATAATTTGCTTCCTTTTTATTTATCTCTTTTTCGCAAAGCATTGCCTTCGAATTGGGCCATTCTTCGAACTGTATAAGAATGATAACCTAAGCTATCAATATCTTGTAAAAGCTTGGAGATATTATAATTTTTAATGGTATCATTTTCAAAAGCAAAAGATAAATGTCGTAAATTTTGTCGACCATCTTTCATTTTTTCTTCTGCAGCCTTCGTTTTTAAAAGATTGTAAATTTCACTGTATTTTATAATTTTCAAACTGTCTGAAGATAAAACTCTTTTTGTCGGTTTTAACTTTTCTAATCCAGTTCCGCATATTAAACTGAATAGCTGTTCATTATAATAATAGACTGAGTTATCTTTCAAAAAGATAAAATTTACAGCTCCTTTTGGATAATCGTAAAATTTAATTTCTTTAATTAAAGCTAAATCAGGATTTTTCAGTTTCGCTTCCTGAAAATGTTTTTCAATATCGTCATTAAATTTAGAAACAATAAAATCTCTCTTTTCAATATTTTTTGAATCGTCTTTTTTACAAGAGCTAATGAATAAAACTATTAATGTCGAAAAGAGAAATTTCATGATATTATTACAATTTCTCAGCAATATATTTCGCCGTATGCGATTTCTTATTCTTCGCTAGATCTTCCGGAGTTCCTGCAAAAACAACTTCTCCGCCGTATTTTCCGGCTTCTGGACCAATATCTATGATATGATCTGCACATTTCATAATATCCGGTTGATGCTCAATAACAATCACAGAATGACCGAGATCGATCAACGCCTGTAAAGATTTTAATAATTTTTGAATATCATGGAAATGTAATCCGGTAGAAGGTTCATCAAAAACAAATAACGTTTTATCAGTTGTAACCCCTTTTACTAGGAAAGAGGCCAATTTCACACGTTGCGCTTCACCACCTGAAAGGGTAGAAGAGCTCTGTCCGAGCTGTAAATATCCCAAACCAACATCCTGAAGCGGAGTCAGTTTTGTAACGATTTTATCTTCTTTATTTTCTCTGAAAAATTCTAATGCTTCATCCACCGTCATGTGAAGAATATCCGAAATGTTTTTTTCGTCGAATTTTACTTCCAGAACTTCATTTTTAAAACGGGTTCCTTTACACGCTTCACATTCAAGCTCGATATCTGCCATAAACTGCATCGAAACACTGATTACACCTTCACCTTTACATTCATCACATCTTCCGCCATCAACGTTGAATGAAAAATGTTTTGGCTTGTAGCCCATCATTTTAGCACTTTTCTGCTTAGAAAACAGATCACGAATATCATCATACGCTTTCAGATAGGTTACAGGATTTGAACGGGATGATTTTCCGATAGGATTTTGATCAATCAGTTCAATATGTTTAATCAGTTTTTTTGGAAATTCTACAGAATCGTAATCGCCTTTTTTTCCGCCCATTCCTAACTGAATCTGAATGTCATTCGTCAGGATTTCTTTCATCAAAGTAGATTTTCCACTTCCTGAAACTCCTGAAATAACAACTAAACTTTCCAAAGGAATATCTACATCGATATTTTTCAGATTATTGGATCTTGCTCCTTTAATGTGAATAAATTCTTTTGCTTTTCTGCGCTTTTCCGGCACTTTTATTTCAAGCCTTCCTGTAAGATATTTTGAAGTCAGTGTATCTGCATCTTTCAATTCCTTATAATCGCCTGCAAAAACCAGTTCACCACCTAAATATCCAGCTTCAGGACCAATATCTATAATATAATCTGCCGCTTTCATCACATCTTCATCATGCTCCACAACGATTACCGTATTTCCGATATCACGAAGATTTTTTAAAACTTCAATTAAATTTTCGGTATCTCTGGAATGTAAACCGATCGAAGGTTCATCTAAAATATAAATAGATCCAACCAAAGAACTCCCCAAACTTGTAGCCAAATTAATTCTCTGACTTTCACCACCAGAAAGCGTATTAGAAGTTCTGTTAATTGTTAAATAACCTAAACCAACTTTCAGTAAAAACTCTAAACGGGTTGTGATTTCGTACAACAATCTTTTGGCAATTTCTTTATCATGTTCTGAAAGATTTAAAGATTGGATCAATGGTAAAAGTTCATCCAAAGGAAGCTCAATCATCGACTGAATATTGTTTCCATCGATTTTCACCCAGCTTGTTTCTTCACGCAAACGCAAACCTTCACAAGTCGGGCAAAGCGTTTTACCACGGTAACGCGATAACATGACACGATACTGAATCTTATATAAATTTTCTTCAAGCATTTTGAAGAAATTATTTAAAGAAGGGAAAGTGCTTTTACCATCACCTTTCCAAAGATAATTTTTCTGCTCTTTGGTTAATTGATGATAAGGCTTATGAATAGGGAAGTCTTTCGCTTTTTTAATGAAATCTTTTTTCCATTCGCTCATTGTTTCACCTTTCCAGGAAGCAACAGCATCTTCAAAAATCGATAAAGCTTTATTTGGAATAACAAGATCTTCATCAATTCCGATTACTTTTCCGTAACCTTCACAAGTTGGGCAAGCTCCAAAAGGATTATTAAAACTAAAAAAATGAACATTTGGTTCAAGAAATTCTATTCCGTCGAGTTCAAATTTATTTGAAAAGTTTTTTACAGTTCCGGTTTCTGTATTTTTTAAAGAACAATAGCCGTGACCTTCATAAAAAGCCATCTGAATAGAATCTGCCAATCGCTGAAGGAAACTTTCATTTTCTTCATACGAAAAACGGTCGATCACTAAATTGATTTCCATTCCTTTTTCGGGAGTGAAACCAAAACTTTCCAGATCTTCAATTCCGGCAAGATTTCCGTTGACTTCTAGTCTTGTGAAACCAGCCAGTTTTAAAACATTTAAAGTATCTGTAAAGCTTTCAACATCAAAATTTAACGGCGCTGTCAGTAAAAACGGAACATTATTTTTTGAATTCTTAATAAAATCTATCACATCAGTTACCGAATCTTTTTTCACCTCATCTCCTGAAACCGGAGAATATGTTTTTCCGATTCTTGCAAAAAGAAGCTTCATATAATCATAGATTTCTGTAGAAGTTCCTACAGTAGATCTTGGATTTGAAGAAATTACTTTCTGCTGAATAGCAATTGAAGGTGCCAAACCTTTGATGTCATCAACTTTTGGTTTTTCTAATTTACCTAAAAACTGACGTGCATAAGAACTCAGACTTTCTACATATCGTCTCTGTCCTTCAGCATAAATTGTATCAAAAGCTAATGAAGATTTTCCGCTTCCGGAAACCCCAGTAATGACGATCAGTTTATTTTTCGGGATTAAAACATCAATGTGTTTCAGGTTGTTAAGATGTGCATTTTTAACGAAAACCTGTTTTTTAATATCTATTTCTGTTGTTGAAGCCATAGTAAAATTAAGACTAACAAAAATACGAATTTTCACTGGATTTTCTCATAAGAATTATCTTTTACTATTTTATTAATTTGAATGAGAATAATTTAAATCACTATAAATAAATCTCTACTATTTTTTATAATAAATTAACATAAAAACGTTTCATTTTTTTAACAATAGCTCTTGTTTTATAAATATTTTTCTTGTAAAATTGCACCAACAAAATAGTAATAAAAATGAGAACACTCTTCAGACATTTTATTACACATTTAATGAAAAAAAGATAAAAAAGGTTTCTATGGCCATGAAAGATGCATTTACATGCATCTTTTTTTATGATATCTATCATTTTTTGGTCTTGTTAAAGACTCTTAATTTTGGAAACTTCAAAAATAAACCAACAAGTATTATGAACAAGAAGTTCGGAACTGTATTTTTTCTTGCTACGTTTTGCGCACTCAGCGCACAGGTGAAAACTTCGGAAATCGATTCTGTTGAAATTCAGGGGAAATTTATTGCAACTACCTATAAAAATGCCAATCAGAATATTTCTGTAATTACAAGGGACGAAATTCTAAATTCTCCGGCTGCAAGTATTGATGAAATTCTTCAGCAGATTCCCGGAATGGACATTAGAAGGAGAGGAGCAAATGGAGTGCAGAGTGATGTTGGTTTCCGTGGAAGTAATTTTGAGCAAGTTTTAATTCTAATCAATGGAATCAGGATGAATGACTCACAAACGGGTCATAATTCTTTAAACGTTCCTGTTGATTTGGACAATGTTGAAAGAATAGAAGTTATTAAAGGACCTTCAGCAAGAAGATTCGGGCAAAATGCTTACGCAGGAGCTATCAATATTATCACTAAAACTCACGTTGGGAAAAATGTGAAAATCAGCGCTAATGCAGGTGATTATGAAACGTATGGTTTCGGATTTAATGCGAATCTTGGGAACGAAAAATTTTCAAATTCTTTACAGGCCAATTCAAATTCTTCACAAGGTTACAGACATAATACCGATTTTGAAATCAGAAATGTTTTCTATCAAAATCAGTTGAAAATAAAAAACGGTGACATCAGATTACAGGCTGGTTTTTCTGAAAAGAAATTCGGAGCCAACGGATTTTATTCTTCACCACAAGCAACTGAGCAATATGAAGAACTGCAGGCTTCCATTTTAAGTATTGCCCATCAGCAAACTTTCGGAAAATTGAAACTTAATTCTAATGTTTATTGGAGAAGAGGACAAGATATGTATCTCTTTAACAGAGAAAAGCCTGAAATCTACAGAAATATGCACATCGGAAATAATGTGGGCGGAGAAGTGAATTCGAGTTACCAATCAAGTTTAGGAACTACAGGTTTAGGCGTAGAGTTAAGAAAAGAATTCTTGGCAAGTAATAATCTGGGCGACAGAGAACGTTTCGTAACACAGGTTTTCTTTGAGCATCATTTTTCTTTTTTTGATAAAAAATTAAATATTAGTCCGGGAGCTTCCTGGGCAAATTATTCTACCAACGGTAACTTCTTTTACCCTGGTTTAGACGTTGGTTACACATTCTATCAGAATAATAAAGTTTTTGGAAGTATTTCAAAAGTTCACAGAGTTCCTACTTTTACAGACTTGTTTTATATAAGCAAAACAGAGCAGGGAAATCCTAATCTTTTACCTGAAAATGCAGTATACGCAGAAGTTGGTTATCAATACCAAAACAAAGGCATTTTAGCAAAATTCAGCGGTTTCTACAGAGATTCTAATAATTCTATTGACTGGATTAAAAATTCTCTGCAAGACCCGGTTTGGTACTCAAGAAATATCGGAAATAAAGAAATAAAAGGGATTGAAGTAGAAATCGATCATAAAGTTTTTGATTGGATGAAATATACTTTGGGTTACACCTATATCGATAATAAGCTGAAAGATTTAAATGACCTTAACTCACGTTATGCATTAGATAATCTGAAACATCAGTTTTTAGCAAAGCTTCAGACAAAGTTTCTGAAATACTTCACCAACGAATTGGTTTACAGATATAACGACAGAATGAATTTGGGAAGTTATCATTTGCTGGATGAAAAGTTAAGCTTTAATAAAAAAGACTTTTCTGTATATGCATTAATCAATAACGTGACCGATTCAGAATATACGGAAACTTTTGGTGTACCGATGCCTCAAAGGTGGTTTCACATTGGTTTTTCTTACAATATTAATATTAAGTAAACTTAATATTACCGAATCGTTAAATGATATAATTTTGCAAAAATTTTTTTGGATGAAACTTATTTTAAGCATAAGCCTACTTTTTAGTTTAAGTATTTTCAAAGCACAGGAACATATTTCCTCTTTTAACGCTTTGACATTGACCTATAAGTTCCATCCAAAATTTTTCCTTTATGCAGAAGGACAATTGAGAGGTATTGAAGACTATACTTATCCTGATTATTACGAAATAAAAGGAGGTTTAGGATATAACCTTACCAAAAATCACAAACCATTCATCGGTTTAGGACGATATGCAACTTACAAAGATCACGCAATTAACAAAGAAGAATTCCGTGTTTGGTTGCAGGATGTAATTGATTTCAAAAAAGGAATTGTAAAATTTGAAAACAGATTCCGTGCAGAAAAATCATGGTTTTATGAGCCTCAAACCGATAAGAATTCTGAAAGAATGCGTTACCGTTACCGTCTGAATGTTTCGGTTCCTTTAAATGCTAAAAAAATTGCGCCGGGAACAGTTTTCGCAAACGTTTACGATGAAGTTTTTGTCGTTACACCAATGAAACCTTCATTTGCAAGAAACAGAGTTTATGGCGGTTTTGGATACCAAATCGATGAAAACTTCGGTATTCTTGGCGGTTATTTATGGCAGAGAGAATTTGAAGCAAAAGGAAATAAAAATGTCCATTTTGTTTACTTTGCTCTAAACATCAATATCGATGATACCGATAACGACAACAAAACCTATCATTTCCCGGGAGCAGATTAATCTAATATTTCTCTGATAAATATCGGTACGCTTTCAAATATTTATTGAAACGGTGAATATCTTTTGAAGTTAATTCCCTGTTTACTCTTCTCAAATCCATATTATCACGAAGGTCATTGAGTTTCACCGCAACAGCAAGAGGCGATCTTTCAGTTCTTTTTACGAAATCATCATAAACTTCTTCCGGATCAAATTTTGTGAGACAGCTTATCGCAAAAAGTATATACTCAGGAAAACCTTCAGATCTTAAATATTCAAAGCTGAATTCTTCAGGATGATCTTCCACCACATCGTGCAAAACACCGACGATTTTTTCGTCCATTGTTTTACCGTATTCCATCACACGCATTACGTGAGCAATGTAGGGCGCATGATATTTATCTTTTTGCCCTTTATGTGCTTTGTCGGCAATTTTTATAGCTTTATTTAAAAGTTCTTCTTTTGTCATTATTTTTGAAAAAATAGAATACAAAAATATAAAACAGCTTAGAAAAACTTGATAGTTTTGATAAAAATTTTAAGATATTTTATCAACAATCAGAATTGCCACTGAATTTATTTTACGCTTAGTTTTGGTGGTTTTGCTACATCCAACAGGTTGGGCATTTTATATAATGTAGTATCTTTTTTAGGAGCCTTTAAACTGGAATTAATTTCAGGATTTTTCGGCTTTGCAATAGGCATTTTATACAATTTAGCAATAGAACTATCAAACTTTGATGCATCTAAAGGTGTTATAATAAATGGTTTTTCAATTTTCGGAAACTTTATGGAATCAATTTTCAAAGGTATTCTGGGAGAAACCTGTGCTGAAAATGAGATAGAACTTAATATTGGGATTATTAATAGCTTTTTCATTGTTTTAAATTTTTATCAGATTTAATAATTTAAATTGGCTTAAAACTCCAAGTATTATTATAAGACAACTGAAAACGTTTATTTATTACTTCTTTGGGAAAAGTAATTTCTAGTTGGATATATTCATTGTGATCATCTATCTCATTTGAAATAATTACAACCGAGAAATAGGAATGATTCTTTTCAGACTTCCATTGTTGAATTTTGGTTTCTTCAGCTTCGTTGAATTTAAAATTTAAATCATCTTTGTCTTTTATTTTTTTACTGATCCAAAATATGTTTAGATCTGAATGATCTTTTGTTATTTTTTTTATTTCATCTAATATAAACGGATATTTTTTCTCTATCAATTTAGCATTTGTACAAGCTAAATTTCGAGCCTGCTGTCCTATTTCTGTACCACACCAAGCTAAATTAATTTTAGGTTTAATTATATCAGGCTTATCTTTTTGCTCATATTTGTAGCTGTATGCATATTCAAGCCTACTCATGACACTGTCATCAAGTCTTCCATTACATTCTAAAGTATCATTCGCATTCGGATGTGTCTGCGAAAATAAAATGCCAAACGAAATAATTGATATGAACAGATAGATTTTAAATATCATCATTAAGAATTTAATATTATTCTAAAGGTAAGTAAAATAAAAAACGTCCCAAAAAATTGAGACGTTTTGAAATCAAATTTATTTATAAAGACTAATAATGTCCTTTTTCAATATAATGAGCAGCCACTTTTTCAGTTAACGCCACTACATTCGGACTGTTTGTATATTTTGTAAATCTTCTCAATCCTGAACGCATCATTCTCTGTTCGTCACCTTCAGCAAAAGAAACAATTCCTTCTTTTGCAGCAGCAATGATTTTGTCAATTGCTTTGTAAAGGTTTAACTGAGCCATTGCAGCTTCTACAGAATCAGCAGAGAAGTGTTTTTCAGCTCTTAAAATTGCAGATTCTGCCATGTAGATTTGGTTTAAGATTTCAGAAGCATTTAATAATAAATGTTGCTGTTTCTCAATATCCATCATATATTTTTGAAGAGCAGCTCCAGAAACCATTAAGAACACTTTCTTAAGATTTGCAATGATTGCTTTTTCTTCACTCATGAATGCAGAATAATCAGGAACTTCAAATGACGGAATTCCCATCAATTCTTTACTGATCGCCATAGCAGGAGAAAGTAGATCTAATTCACCTTTCATTGCTCTCTTAATCAACATTCCAACAGCAAGAAGTCTGTTGATTTCGTTCGTTCCTTCATAAATTCTACCAATTCTTGCATCTCTCCATGCAGATTCCATTGGAGTATCTTCTGAGAATCCCATTCCACCATAGATTTGAATTCCTTCATCTGCAGTATTTTGAGTAAGATCTGAAACGAAAACTTTAAGAATAGAAGCTTCTACAGCAAATTCTTCAACACCTTTTAATTCAGCTTGTTGATGATCCATTCCACCAGCAACCAACTCTGCAATTTTATCTTCAACATTTTTTGCTAAACGGTAAGATCCCGCTTCACTTACGAAAACCCCTGTTGACATTTCAGCAATTTTCTTTCTGATCGCTCCGAAAGTTGAAATAGAAACACCAAACTGTTTTCTTTCGTTTGAATATTGAATAGAGTGATTTAAAATCCTTCTTTGCCCGTCAAGGTTTGCAGCAGCTAATTTAATTCTACCAACATTTAATGCATTCAAAGCGATTTTGAAACCATTGTTTCTTTCACCCAACATATTTTCAACAGGAACCTTCATATCATTGAAGAAAACCTGACGGGTAGAAGACGAACGAATACCTAGTTTATGCTCTTCCTCACCAAAAGTTAAGCTTTCAGGATTCTCCAATTCTGAACGGTTGATTACAAAACCTGTGATATTTTTATCATCATCAATTTTAGCGAACAAAGTGAAAGTATCTGCAAAACCTGCATTTGAGATCCACATTTTTTGTCCGTTGATGATGTAATGTTTTCCATCTTCTGATAATTTCGCTCTTGTTTTTCCAGAGTTTGCATCAGAACCCGCATCCGGTTCAGTTAAACAATACGCTCCGAATTTTGTTCCTGTAGCTAAATCCGGAAGATATTTCTTTTTCAATTCTTCACTTCCGTAAAGAAGAGTTGGCAATGTTCCGATTCCTGTGTGCGCCCCATAAGCTGTTGCTAATGAGCCATTTCCTCCTGAAACGTAATCGCAAGCCAACATCGTACTTACGAATCCCATTCCAAGACCACCATATTCTTCAGGAACGGTAATTCCTAATAATCCCATTTCACCCAAATTGCGCATCGTTTCTTCAGTCAATGCATAATCTTTTTTCTCAAAACGATCGTGATGTGGGATCACCTCTCTATCTATAAATTCTTTCGCAGAATCACGAAGCATTTTTTGCTCTTCACTCAGTTCTTCAAGACTAAAAATTTCGTTTGCAGGAATTTCTTTGATTAAGAACTCACCACCTTTTACTATATTGCTCATTATGTTTATTTTAAATTTTAGTTATTTAATTTTGAATTTTAAATTATGGATTTTGAATTACAATTTCGGTCTTAATTTTACTTGAAGTGTCTTAACAATTGATGTTAAAATATTGACAATACTTTGTATATCTGTTTTATATTTTGATTCATCAAATTTTACTAATTGAGACTGTGACAACAAATCAATCCAATACTGTGTTTCTCTTGCTTCTTTACTAGCTATTGACATTTTATGAAGAAAATCTTTTTCTGAAAATCCAGCTAAAGCTTCCTGAACATTTGCGCCAATAGAAGTTCCACTTCTTAATAGTTGTTTTGAAAGAATAAATTCATTTTGAGATTTACATATTTTATATAACTCAATAATTGATAAAGCAAAGTTGAATGTCTTTTCTTTAATTAAATTTTCCTTTTGCATTCAATCCAAAATTTAAAATTCATAATTCAAAATTATTTTATAGAAGTTCAAAGATACTCGCTGCTCCTTGTCCCGTTCCAACACACATAGAAACCATTCCGTATTTGTTTCCGCGTTTTCTCATTTCATCGAGAAGCTGAACGGTTAATTTTGTTCCGGTACAACCAAGTGGATGACCAAGTGCAATTGCCCCTCCGTTTACATTTAAAATATCAGGATTTAAACCTAATTCTTTTTTGATGGCAACAGATTGTGATGCAAACGCTTCGTTTAATTCAATTAGCTCAATATCTTTTAATTCTAAACCTGCCTGTTTTAAAGCTTTTGGAATTGCATAAATGGGTCCCATTCCCATAATTCTTGGCTCTAGACCTGCAGCTGCATAAGCAACTAATCTTGCTTCTGGTTCAAGACCTAATTCTTTCACCATTTCTTCACTCATCACCATTACGAAAGCGGCTCCGTCACTCATTTGAGAAGAGTTTCCTGCAGTTACGCTTCCTCCATTGGCGAAAACGGGTCTTAATTTAGATAAACCAGCCAAAGAAGTATCTGCTCTTGGACCTTCATCTACTGAAAAATCAAACTTCTTAGTCTGCATTTTCTGGTTTTCATCCAGAAAATTATATTCAACAGGAATCGAAACGATCTGGTTGGCAAATCTTCCTTCCGCATTCGCTTTTAAAGCTTTCATATGAGATTCAAAAGCAAACTGGTCTTGTTCTTCTCTTGTGATATTATATTGTTTTGCAACTTCTTCCGCTGTGTAACCCATTCCCCAATAATAATCAGGATTTGTTTTGGCAATATCCGTTTCAGGAACCGGTTTGTAACCGCCCATCGGAATGTAAGACATTGATTCTGTACCTCCTGCAATGATACAATCAGCCATTCCTGCCTGAATTTTTGCAGAAGCAATCGCAATTGCCTCACTTCCAGATGCACAATATCTGTTTACCGTAACTCCGGGAACTTTATCGGTATTTAAACCCATTAAAGAAATCAGACGTGCAACATTTAAGCCTTGTTCAGCTTCTGGCATCGCATTTCCGACGATAAGGTCATCGATTCTGTTTTTGTCTAATTGCGGAAGTTCAGCCATTAATTTTTCAATTACGGTTGCCGCCATTACATCAGGTCTCGTGAATCTTAAACTTCCTTTTGGAGCTTTTCCAACGGCAGTTCTGAACCCCTTTACTATATATGCTTGTTTCATTTTGTTGTATTAATGTATTTATGTAAAATGTATTTATGATTAAAATGCTTAAGTATTAAATTTCTGCTTCAATTTTGCCAACATGTTTTGAATGTATTTGATTTCTGAATATATAATATTAAAATCATCAATTTTTAAGAAACCTAAATCATTAGCAATTAAGATTTGTGTCTCAAATTCAAAAGAAGACCCTAATGCAATATTCAAAAAATGTGAAAATTGGGCATTTGTATCTCGACCTGCACCTTCAGCGATGTTTGAAGGAATTGAATATAAACTTCTTCTTGACTGGGAAGTCAAACCGAACATTTCGTCTTTTGGAAAATTGTTAGAAGCCGAGTAAAATATTTTACAAAGTTTCATCGATTTTGTCCAAACTTCTAAATCTCTAAAGTTATGCATCGTTAATACATTAATACTTTTTACATTTTACAAGAAATCTAATTTCTCAACGGCTTCCCTTTCTGTAACATAAACTGAATTCTCTCCAATGTTTTTCTTTCACCACAAAGCTGTAAGAAAGTTTCTCTTTCAAGATTCAATAAATATTGTTCAGTTACGATTGTTGGTTCAGAAAGATTTCCTCCAACCATAACGTTGGCTAACTTATCTGCAATTTTTTTGTCGTGTGCGGAGATATAATTTCCGGTTAACATCTGGTCGGTTCCAACATAGAACATTCCTAATGCATCTTTACCCAAAACTTTTACTCGTTGCTCGATTGGTTGAGTATAGCCTTGTTCTGCCAATAATTTTGCTACCTTTTTAGCTTCTGCAATCTGTCTGTTCTTGCTTACGGAAACGATATCTTTTCCTTTTTCAAGAATTCCCATATCGTAGGCTTCATAAGCCGAAGTGGCTACTTTACCCATGGCAATATTCATGAAGGCTTCACGAAGTCTGTTGTTTTTAACATCATCGCTGTGGAATTCTCTTGAAGTTCTCAATGTCAATTCTTTCGTTCCACCACCACCAGGAATTACACCAACTCCGGTTTCAACCAATCCGATGTAAGTTTCAGCTGCTGCAACCACTCGGTCTGCATGCATTGTCATTTCGCAACCACCACCTAAAGTCATTCCGTGAGGAGCAACGACAACAGGAATAGAAGAGTAACGAACTCTCATCATCGATTTTTGGAAATAAGCAATTGCCATATTCAAATCATCCCAATCTTGCTCGATTGCCATCATTAAAATCATCGCTAAATTCGCTCCAACAGAGAAATTTGTGCCTTGATTTCCAATCACTAATCCATCATATTCTTTTTCAGCTAAATCAATCGCTCTGTTTAATCCATCTAAAACTTCGCCACCTAAAGAATTCATTTTAGAACGGATTTCAAAATTGATAATTCCGTCGCCTAAATCTTCAATTGAAGAACCTGAATTGCTCCAAAGTGTCTTATTTTTTCTGATATTATCTAAAATAATGAAAGCATCTTGCCCAGGAATTTTGTTGTATTCTCCCGAATTTTTATCAACATAAATGCTTTGTCCATCTTCATTGACTTTATAGAAAGATTCCACATTTTCAACCCAGTCTGAAACCTCGTAACCAGCTTCTTTAGCCAATTCAATACCTTTTTGAACACCAACTGCATCCCAAATTTCGAAAGGCCCGTTTTCCCAACCGAAACCAGCTCTCATTGCATCGTCGATTTTATAAACTTCGTCCGAAATTTCAGGAACTTTGTGCGAAACGTAAGCGAATAAAGCTCCTAAAGATTTTCTGTAAAGTTCTCCAGCTTTATCTTTTCCACCAATTAAGACTTTAAATCTGTCAATTGGTTTATCGATATTTTTAGTTAATTCTAAAGTAGGGAAAGAAGATTTTCCTTGAAGTTCGTATTCTAAAGTATCAAGATTTAATCCGTGAATTTCAGATTTTCCGTCTGCGCCTTTCACTTTTTTATAGAAACCTTGTTCAGTTTTTGAGCCCAACCATTTGTTGTCTACCATTTTCTGAATATAATCAGGAAGGGCAAAAACATTGTTGAAATCATTCGCTTCAGCACCGCTTTGACGAACACCGTTTGCAACCATGACCAAAGTATCTAAACCTACAACATCGGCTGTTCTGAACGTCGCAGATTTTGGACGCCCGATAACCGGACCGGTCAATTTATCTACATCAGAAACATTTAAACCTAATTTCTGAACATTATGAAGCAAATCCATCATCGAGAAAACCCCGATTCTATTGGCGATAAACGCAGGAGTATCTTTAGCTAAAACAGTTGTTTTACCTAAGAATTTCGCTCCATAATTCATATAGAAATCAATGATTTCAGGAGATGTATCTTTTGTAGGAATAATCTCTAAAAGAGGAAGATATCTTACAGGATTAAAGAAGTGCGTTCCTGCAAAATAATGTTTAAAATCATCGCTTCTTCCTTCCACCAACATATTGATTGGGATTCCGGAAGTATTTGAAGAAACTAAAGTTCCAGGTTTTCTGAACTGTTCGATTTTTTCGTAAACCGATTTTTTGATGTCAAGTTTTTCAACGACAACTTCAATGATCCAGTCTGTGTCTTTTATTTTCGCTAAATCATCATCAAAATTTCCTACTTTAATTCGCTCGGCAAATTTCGGAGAATAGAGTAGTGCAGGACTTGCTTTTTTAAGTTTTTCAAAGTTTTCAGAAGCAATTCTGTTACGAACAGCTTTGTCATCTTTGGTCAAACCTTTTTTCTGTTCGGCTTCATTTAATTCAAAAGGAACAATATCGAGCAGTGAAACCTGCACGCCAATATTGGCAAAGTGTGCAGCAATACCGCTTCCCATAATTCCGGAACCTAATACCGTAACGTGTTTGATTCTTCTTTTCATTAATATTTATTTTAGTTATTATCGCTTAATTTCACCTCTTTTGGTTAGGATTTTTATTTAAGACGTTCCAAAAAAGGCGAATTTTTTATTTTCTGTTATTCAAGTCGGCAGCAATTTTCATTATTTCACTCATTACTTCCTTAAAGGTTTCCAACTTATCAGGAGAAATTTTCTCCATCACTTTTTTGTTGAAATTTACCACCACTTCTTTTGACATGTTTCTTGAGCTTAAACCTTTATCCGTAAGCTTAATGATAACTTCTCTTTTATCGGTAGTCGTCTTTTCTTTGTAGATATATCCGTTGTCTTCAAGGAGTTTAATAATTCTAGTGAGAGAAGTTGGTTCGATTGCCATTTTTGGACCTAAATTAGTACTTCTTGTCCCTTCTTTGGGATCAATTTTCAGTAATGTTAAAGCCTGAACAGCAGTAGAATCGTGTTCTTGTGCAAGCTCAGTATACATTTTTGAAACAGCCAACCAAGTCTGCTTCAGAATGAGGTCTACGTTTTCTGTTTTTTCTTTATTATTATCCATCATATTATTTTTGCTAATCGGTTTTATCAAATGTAGTAAATATTATGCATGCATAGTATTAATTAATATTAAAATTTATTAATTAACTGAATATCAATGATTTAAATTATATGACAAGCATAATACTATGCATGCATAGTATGTAGAATAAACAAATAAAAGATTGTATTAATGAAGCTTTGTAACCAAATTAACGATTTCTTCGAAGGATTCGCATTTGTGGATTTTGTTTTTGTAAGAAATCTCCCAAAATGTATCGTTATATTGAAAATGGAATAATGAAAGGTCTTTTTGAAAGTTTTTTTGCAATAAAGAGTAGAGCATTTCTTTTTGAATTTCGGGCGAAATAATGGAAGGAGCAACAAAATTTTTATTCACCTGGAATAATGATGCATTGGTCAACTCATCATGCTTTAGTAAAATATCCTCAACAATTCCGGAAAATAATTCCTGGTTTTTAACATACCAGATCTTATCGGCAAATTCTTTTGCCAAACGCCAATCATGCGAAGAAAACAAAATCAGCTTGTTTTGTTCTTTGGCAAGTTTCCGAAGTGTTTTTAGAATGATGATTTTATTTTTTTCATCTAAATGAGTTGTCGGCTCATCGAGAATAATAATAGGAGAGTTCTGCGTTAATGCTCTACCAATAAATGCTTTTTGCAGATTTCCATCAGATAGATTTTTTAAAGGAATATTTTTGTATTGCTCTAAATCTAATTCTAAAATAATATCTGAAACTTCTTCTCGGTCTCCTTTTTTAAGTTCAAAATAAAAAGGATAATAAATGTATTTCCCCAAAGAAACCAAATCTTCAGTCGTGAAATTTTGCGGAATGACCGCTTTAGAAAAAACAATGGCAATGTTTTCGGCAACTTCTTTTACAGATAAATGCTTTATATTTTTATTATTAATTAAAATTTCGCCATCTAATAAAGGGTTTTGATGGAGAATAGATTTAATTAAAGTAGTTTTTCCAACACCGTTATTTCCAATTAGCAAGCAAACGTCCCCTAAATTCAAAGATGCATTAGCATTTGAAATTAAGGTTTTGTCGTAGCCGATATTGGCTTGTTTTATTTGTAGGTGCATTTTGTTGGTTTTAATTTTCCAAATATTTTACTTATTAGAGTTTACGTTTCAATCGTTTTATTTTCTCTCGCAGATTTTACAGATTACGCAGATTTTCACATTCTATTTGTTATGCTAAAAATATCTCTACATAGTTAATTTAGATTGACTTCGTCGAACCAATTTGTTAGGTTTCCTACGGAATGACAAACAACCATTTAAACTTTAAGTAATAAATATTCTCAATCATCTGCTTTATCTGCAAAATCTGCGAGAATATTTAAAATTAACCATTGACTCATTCACTATTCACATTTACACTTTATTCTGTTTCAAAAGCATCATTAAAATCACAGGAATACCGAAAACTGAACTGATTACATTCAAAGGAATCTGCGATTTTTCTGCAACCACTGAAAAGAGTAACATCATCAACATTCCCAAAAACATATTCAAGATCCACTGTTGCCAAAGTTTTGCAGGATTATAAATCAATCTGCAAAAGTGAGGAACAATAATTCCGATGAATAAAATAGGTCCTAAAAATGCTGTAACCGATGCAGAAAGTAAAGAAGAAGCAACAATGATCATCAATTTCAGATGATTTAAATTAACTCCTAAACTCTGTGCGTATGAACTTCCAAGAGAATTTCCTATTAAGGGTTTTATGGTTTTAAAACAAATTAATAATCCGATAAAAACTAAAACAGAAAGCACCATAATCTGATTTCTCGACACCATATTATTGGCTCCGAAAGACCATAAAATATAATTTTTTAAGCTTTGATTTTCTGCATAAAACTGAAGCAGAGAAACAATAGCTCCAGCAAAAGCCGATACCAAAAATCCAAAAATAATCAGATAAGATTTATCCTGAAATTTATTTGACATCGACAGCAAAACCAGCATCAACAGCAAGCTTCCGATAATTGCAGACAAACTCAGAAAACTGTTTTGCAGAAATTCGGGCAGTAAAATATTATGTGAAAAGAAAATATAGAATGCAACTGATAAACTTGCGACAGAGGTTATTCCTAAAATATCTGGTCCCGCAAGAGGATTTTGAAAGTATTCCTGCATCAGAAAACCCGAAGTTGGAATTGAAATTCCTGCCAAAAGCGTTACCAAAACACGATTCACACGAATTTCTGCAATCTGACTATTGGTAGAATCCAGGAAAAAATCCTGAAGATTTAAAGACAAAAATCCTGTATTCAGATTAATGATCGCTGTCAAAATAACTGCGATTACTAAAAATAGACACAGGATTTTAAATTTTTTAGACATTTCGAATTACTGCTTAACTTTTATTTTAAAAGAGAAGAAATTTTTTCGTTGAGCTGCTCTTCACTGATCATTCCCAATGTTTCGTCAGTTTTGTCGCCTCTTCTCATAAACGTAAACGGAATTGCGTTTCCTGTCCATTGTTTAAAATTATTTGTGAAAAAATTCCCATCCAAGAGTTGGCTGTCTAAAAGAACAGTATGATTTTGAATTCCATGCTCTAAAGTAAAACGAGGAACTTCAGTATTCCAAATTTCTTTTTGATCTAAACTTACAAAAGTAATTTTTACAGGCTGATCTTTTAGCTCTTCAATTTTCTTTTTAAAATGAGGAATTTCTTTTACACACGGTCCACACCAAGTTGCAAAGAAATTGGTAACATATAGTGTATCATTTTTCTTTTGCAAAAAGTCGGCAGTTTGTTGTGTAGAAACAGATTTTAAAGAGATATTTGCCATTTCTGGTTGTGCAGTATCCTGAACATTTGCAGAGTCTGTTGCACTGATATTTTCTTCTGTTTTTTCTGCTTCTTTTTTACAACCGATAAGAACAGTTACTAAAATTGCAGTCAAAATTATTTTTTTCATAAATAATATTTTTTGTTAAAATGAAATATACGAAAGGTATTTTTCATTGGTTTTGTTGCAAGAAAGTTAGGTGAAGGTCGGTTTCATAATTATTTTTTATTTATTTTTGAAATGAAGTATGGAACAACAAATCTATAAAGGAAAACTGACGCAGTTTCACCGCCTAAAAATAGCTAAAAAGGAAGACCTGACCAAAAATACTTTTTCGCTGGAGCTTGAGATCCCGGAGGATTTAGAAGAGAATTTTAAGTTTGAAGCAGGGCAATTTGTAAGTATAAAATTCAATACTGAAGGAAAAGAAGTTATTAATGATTATTCAATGACTTCGGCTCCGTATGAGAAAAAAATAGCTTTAGGAATTAAAATAAATTCTGAAAACGGTGCAACCGCACAGCTTTATAACAATTATGAAGTTGGTGATGAATTGCTTGTGAGCGAACCCAGCGGAAGATTTACTTTAGTCTCCAAACCCAGCGAATTCAGAACGATTGTAGGCTTTGCTACAGGAATTGGAATTACCCCAATTTTAAGCCATTTTAAAAATATCCTTCATAATGAACCGCGAACAAGGTTATTTCTATTTCTTGGAAATAAACGCTCTGAAGAACTTGTTTACCGTGATCTTTTAGATAATCTTGCAAGGCAACATCACAACAGATTGCAGATTTTTTATTTTTATTCGCAAGAGAAAACCGCAGATCAGTTTTTCTACGGAAGATTAGATGCAAAAAAATTGAATTTAATCATCAATCAAATCCTACATTTGGATGATACTGATGAAGAATCTACCATTTGGGATGCCGTTGACGAGGTTTTAATTTGTGGAAAAGGAGAGATGATAAAAACTTTAGCCAATGCGTGTTATCACCACGGAATTCCAAAAAAGAACATTCATTTTGAATTGTTTGAAGAATTTAATGATGATATTTATCCTGTAGAAAAAGAATTTCCGCTGATTGAAAATGTACAGGTAGATTTTCAGCTTTTAGGAAAAAATTATCAGACCGTACTTTCAAATAATCGGGAGAAAATTCTTCAACAGCTTTTGATTCAGAAATTCCCGATTCCTTATTCATGCAAATCAGGGATTTGTGGAAGCTGCGAATGTACTGTAGAAGAAGGCGAAGTAGAACTTTTGGAAAACGAATATCTTACCGAAAAAGAGGAAGCTCAAGGTAAAATATTAGCGTGTATGTCAATTGCAAAAACTAAGAAAATAAAGCTTAACTTTGATTTCAATTGAGAATCATCCGAAACATATTCAAATTATTTTTTGTGTCAGTAGAAATTGTTTTTCTTCTGATATGTTTGTCTAATGCCTGGGTTTTCGGATTGACCAATGGTAGAACTTATACCAAGATTTCAAAAATTCCGCCAAGAGAAGTGGCGTTGGTTTTAGGAACCTCTCCAAGAATGCGTTCCGGACTTTCTAATCCGTATTTTACAAAAAGAATGGATGCAACTGCATTGCTCTATCATCACGGAAAAATTAAGAAAATCATTGTAAGCGGCGAAAAAAGTAAAGGGTATAACGAACCAGCTGCGATGAAAAATTATCTGATTTATCAGGAAGGTGTACCCGAAGAAATCATTATAGAAGATCCTGAAGGTTTTAATACGTACAAAAGTATCTTAAGGTGTAAAGATGTTTACAATAAAAAAAATGTGATTATTGTTTCTCAGGGTTTTCATAATTTGAGAGCATTATTTTTTGCAAGAAACAACAACATGAATGCTTTAGGTTTTGATGCGCAAGATGTTACAAAACCAGAAAGTTACTACAGAAACCAATCCCGCGAAATCCTCGCAAGAGTGGCCGCTGTAGTTTATTTTATTTTTGGAATTTCTTCGGATTAGAAAGGATATCCGAAAGCGATATTTAAAGTAGGTTTTAATGGTTTAATATCATGGAATCTCCATCTGTCACCATCAGGCTTGTTCGGATCGTAAATTTTATACGCTAAATCTACTCTTAAGGTAATGTAAGCAACGTTTACTCTAAGTCCAAATCCGCTACCAATACCCATTTCTCTGATGAATTTATTGAATTTAAACTGATCATCAAAACCATTATTTTCAGTATTCCAGACGTTTCCGATATCAGTAAAAATAGCACCTTCGTACATTTCGGTAAATGGAATTCTGTATTCTATGTTGGTTGTAAGTTTAATATTCCCCATCAAATAAGTACGCACTTTTTCGTCAATTTGAGAACCTCCCGGTCCTAAACCACCAAATGCAACCCAAGCTCGGATATCATTAGAACCTCCGTTAAAATACGATCTTACAAATGGCATTGCTGAAGAGTTTCCGTAAGGAATACCTATCCCAATAAACTGTCGCAATGCTAAAGTCTGATTACCATTAAATTTAAAATATTTTCTGACATCAAAATCAAATTTCACAAACTGCGCATATGGAATTCCGAAAATTGTTCTTTCAGGACTTCTTAAAATTCCACCATCATCTTGTCTTTTCTGATTAAAAACACTTGGAATATTTCCCGCCAATTCTACTTTTCCGTTAAAATAAAAAGCATTAGGATAATCTTTTTTACCAATTTCATTATAAATAAAATTATAAATCATTGATGAGATAAGAACGTCCTGAGTCTGTCTGTCTTTATTCACAATTGTTCCCAGAAAAGAAAGTAAATCATCAGCTTTTTTAGGATCCGTCGCAATAGATGCTGCGTATCCTAAATCACCAATAATCTTTTCTGAAACCTGGTCTCTTGATAAAATTCCGGACTCAAAATCCTGCTTAATTTGTGGATTAGAAATAAAATAATCATTAAAAACAGTCTGTCTTACAACATCATCATTAACGAAGAAATCATAATAACTGTCTTTGTTTTTAGTTAAACTGAAAAGGGTATTAAACAAAGTTAATCTGTGAGAAACCTGATCATTAACATTGGCAAAATAATTTAAACCTGTATTAAAGTTAGTTCTTCCCAAACCGATATTATTCTGCACCGAAGCTCCCAAAACAATTGATGATGTAGGAGTATATCTTTTAGGAATCAGTTTATAATAATTAAATGGAAGCAATAATCTAGGAAAGCTTAAAGAAGCCTGCGCAGAATATTCATATGCTAAAATTCTTGTATCTAAATTTTTAGGATTTCTGATCGATCCGAAAGTTCCTGCAACACTCGTAGTCAAGTTTTCAGCACCACGAAACACGTTTCGGGTTGTAAGGTCAACAGAAGGTGAAACTCCTAAATTTAATAACTGAGAATAATTGACATCTGTTCCTATCTTTAGTTCATATTTATCTAAAGGTTTCAAGATATATAAAACATCTACAATGCTGTCGTTTGGTGCAGTTGCGCCGCCTTGTCTCAAAGAATCTCTGGCTTTAAGGATGCTAAAGTTATTCATTGCCAAAAGGTTTCTTTTGGTAAGATCTAATTTTTTCTGATCATAAATAGTTTTACTATCAACAATAATGGTTCTCCATAAAGCCGAAGTCTTATAATTTTCATTCATTTTATGAAATCTAATTCTTCTAAGACTGTCTTTCACTGTTCTTCTTGGGAAATCTGAATGACGGTCAACAATTGCGACGTCAATATTTCCAAAAGTAGCTCTTTTGTACGGACGATTGATGGAATCTTTACGAATTTCTAAAACCAACGGAACTTCTTTTCTGCTCAAAAGAGAATCTGCAACAAAACCTACCTCATCATTTCCTGCATTGAATCTGTAATATCCGTTTTCACGCATCCAGTCGTTGATTCTGGTAATTTCTTTTTCTAAAACAGTCTGATCCAGCAATTGCCCGCTTCTTACCAAACTTTCATGCATTTTTTGCTGGTAAAGTCCTTTAATCCCTAAATCTGGAATGTGGTAATAATATTCTTTAATATTTGTAGGACTGTTGTGTGTAATAGAATACTTTACAGACGCTTTTTTAGCTGTAGAATCAAGCTTGTGGGCATATTTTACTTCCGCATCCCAAAAACCTCTGTACGTCATTCTTTTTTCAATAGACTGCGCACTTTTTTCGGTTCTGGTTTGATCTAAAATCACAGGCGGAGTTCCCCAATTGTGATATAGTCTGTCCATGAAAAGACTATTACCAACACTGCTCTGCATATTGTATTTTGTAAAAAGAGAATCACGAAGTTTCTGATTTCTCATTTCACTCGGATACGTCATATATTCATTAAGAATCGTATCGTATTTAGGATTGGCTGCATTGTATAAAAGAAGACTTAGCGGCATAAAAAGCAACTGCTTCTTGTTGGGCTTTTGCTGTACATAATCTTCCAGCTCATCATCAAAAAACTGTTTTTTATCTTCAAATTCAAAATTGTTTTGAGTAAGCAGATATTCACCATCCGGAACTTTTTTTGTGGTACTGCATGCATAAAGTAAACCGACAAATGTTGCAAATGATATTATTTTATAATATTTTTGAGGAGAATTCTTAAAATGCTTACAGCTCATACAATTAAAATTTTACAGTCTTTAGATAAAAAGAAGTTCAGGCAAAAATACAACTTGTTTTTGGTTGAAGGGAATAAAACTATTCTTGAACTTCTTAATTCTAACTTTAAAATTAAAGAAATATTTTCTACAGAACCTAACAATTTTCTGTCCAAAGATATTCAGTTTACACAGATCACTGAAAATGAACTTAAAAAAATAAGTTTTTTACAAAATCCTAAAGATTCTGTAGCGGTTTGTGAATTGCTAGAAAGATCTGAGTTTATTGACAAAGATTTCCAATTGGTTTTAGACGGAATCCAGGATCCCGGAAATTTAGGAACGATTATTCGTTTGGCAGACTGGTTTGGAATTGAACAGATTATCTGCAGTGAAGATACGGTTGATTTTTACAATCCGAAAGTTATTCAGGCAACAATGGGTTCTTTTACAAGAGTAAATATCGTCTATTGCAATTTGGTTGACTATCTTTCAAAAACTGAAAACATCAATGTGGGAACCGATATGGAAGGGGAGAATATTTATCATTTCGAAAAACCAAAGAAAATCAATCTGATTTTAGGCAACGAAGGAAATGGAATGCGTGATGAAACAGAAAAACTTCTTCACAAGAAAATAAGTATTCCAAGATTTGGAAAATCGCAGTCTACAGAAAGCCTGAATGTTTCTATGGCTGCAGGAATTATTTTAGGCCAAATGTTTTCAAAATAGAAAAGAAATTAGAAGTTAGAGGTTAGAAATTAGTAAAACAAACTTTATTTTAAACTAACTTCTAACCTCTAGATTCTAACTTCTAAGATTATATAAGTTGCTCCATACTGGATACACTTTTTGTTTTTTGATAAGTTTCCAACTTTGTGCGGATAAATTTTAAAGCCATTGGTGCCACATAAATTAATGCTGCTCCCAAAATCTTCTTTTTCCAGTTTGAACTTTTCATATTTTTCTTTGCATAATTTGCCACAAAAGCGGTAACTGCAAGTTTGATAACAGTGTCCATTGCGTCGCCTTTGAATGCGCTTCCTGCAATTCCCATTGCTGTATTTTTACTTAGAAAAAGATCTTTTACTTCAGATGTAATCTGCTTTGCAATAACATCTTTTCTGATCACTGTCTTTTCTTCACCATCTTCATCAATCTTCTCCTTTAAATACTGATCACTAAGACCATTAGTAAATGCACTCAAGCTTTCTTTTGTATTTTTAAAAGTCAAAAGTGCTTCCAGATCAGTTATTTCACTTTTCAAAAGTTTCTTCTTTCTTTTAAGTTCTTCCAGACTCTCGTAATTTCTGCCCATAGTTTAGTGATTTAAGAATTCTATTACTTTATTTGCTACCATATGCACGATTCTTTTCTTAAAGGTAACAACTAAAAGCATTACTACAAAATAAAATGCTGCAACAATCAAGAATCCGTATGAATAATTATCTAAAGCTTTACCAATAAGAAACGCCAACCCAAAATTGAAAAGAATGATAAAAAAGCCAAAAGCCACCAACAATATCACTAGATAGGCAATAACACCTGCAGAAATTGAAGATTTTTCTGTAGCTTCAATTTTTAGCAAATCTATTCTCTTAGATGCGTATTCTTTAATAGTTTCAATCATCCTTATATTTTTTTAAAAGTTACAAAAAAAGGAACTCTTTTAACTAAAGTTCCTTTTTTATATTTAATGAAAAATTAAATACAATTATTTAAGATTGTTCAATTCAGATTCTACATCTTTTACCATATCGGTAGTTTTAGAAACAATTTGATCTTTGTATTTGTCATATCCGTCTTTTACAGTATGAGCTACATTATTGGCAGTTTCTTTGAAAGTAGAAGAGATACTGTCGTACTGATCTTTTACTTTTTCAGATACTTCACCGTATTTATCTTTAGCCTGATCTTTTAGATCATTTGCTTTGTTTTTGATTTTTTTTCTTGTTTCTTTTCCTTCTTCAGGAGCATAAAGCATTCCTAAAATTACACCTGCTGCAGCACCTGCTAAAAGACCTGCCAAAATACCTGCTGTATTATTTCCTTTTCTAGACATTTTTTGTTTTTTTTAATAGTTAATAAATATTAGTTTTCGTTTTAAAAGGTTACAATTAATATACCAATCAAGATTTGTGACTAATAAAAATTGTTAATTTTTGTAAGATATTGCAATATGCTTTCGATTGTTTGACTTTTTGTCAGGTTTGTGTTATCAATTAGGATGGCATCTTCTGCCTGTCGCAATGGTGAGATCTCTCTTTCACTGTCAATACGGTCTCTTTCAATAAGATTTTCTTTTACATGAGCCTCATCAGCTTCGATTCCTAAAGATAAAAGTTCGCTGTATCTGCGTTTTGTACGTTCGTCAATACTTGCGGTGAGAAAAAATTTAAAATCAGCATCAGGTAAAACTACGGTTCCGATATCTCGTCCGTCCATAATTACACCGCCGTTTTTTGCAATTAATCTTTGTGCATCAAGCAAAAAATCTCTTACTTCTTTTTGTTTTGCAATTAAGCTAACATTTTCAGACACTTCATTGCTGCGGATTTCTTTGGAAATATTGATATGATTAAGCAAAAGAATCAATTCATCTTCTTCTTTTTTAAATTCAAGATCAATTAAATGAAAAGATTTGAAAAGTAGCGGTAAATTAATAGTACCGTCTTCATCCATACAGTTTTGCAGAGCAAACCAGGTAATGCCCCGATATAAAGCACCGGTGTCTAAATGGACGATGCCCAATTTTTCGGCAATAATTTTTGAGATAGAACTTTTTCCGGTAGAAGAAAAGCCATCAATAGCAATCACTGGTTTTTTCATAAGACAAATTTCAAGAAATTTTCTGAAAAAATCAAGTATGAATCAATGATAAAGTTGAATATTTAAAGTTTTACAAAAAACTTACTCTCCTCGATGACCGCTTAAGTCTACAGAAATCCCGATTTGATTGACATTAGAAGAATTATGATATCTCACATGAGCATAATCTAAACGGAATTTGGAAATTTTTAAACCAAAACCGGCAGATAATCCTGTAAAGTTTCTTTGATCAGCTAAAGCAAGCTCATTTCCTCTTCTCACATTATATCCTAATCTGATGTTGAAACCTTTTTCAGGGAAAAGTTCGGCACCAAGAGAAAAGTGATCGGCAAGCTTTCTTCCGAAACCAATTTCCTGCCCATTAATATCATAATCTGACGAAATATCAAATTTCTGTAAATCGTGCGCCGTAATAGTAATCGCAAGAGGAATTGCTTTTAATATTTTGGTATATCCTAAATCTATTCTAAACGGAAGATTTTCTCTCTCGCCATTGAATGATTTAAACTGATATCCGAAATTTCTCAGCACTACAGAAGCTACTTCTTTGCTCTGTTTGTTGTGATAAGTCATCCCTAAAGTTCCCGATAAGGCAGAAGAAGTATAAGTATCGATTTTTGAAGTGATGAAATTTAATCCCCCTCCAATCGTCCAGTCTTCTTCAAACTGATAAGCATATCCTGCTCCTACAGCAACATCTGAAGCTGAAAATTCTCCCATTTCAAAACCGCTTTCGTCGGTTCTGGGAATATTTCCGTAGCCCAAATATCTTGCATTGACGGTAACCATATGCCCATTATCTAAATCTTTAGCAAAGGCAATTGTTCCAAACTTTGAGTCTGCCAAATAAGTAGAAGCGTTTATTGAAAGCTGTTTATCTGAATCTTTATTCAACAAAGCCGGATTGGCAATGGCAAAAGAAACATCATAATCTCTAACCGTAATAGCATCGCCACCTAAAGCAGCCTGTCTTGCAGAGACGGGAATATTTAAGAAAGAGTAAACGTTTGTTCCAGTTTGTGCAAATGAAACAATTCCCGAAAGAAATAGTGAAAAAATTAGAACTTTCTTCAAATCAGTATTTAATTAATGCAAAAATAATCCTTTTTGCTACTTATCAAAATATTTCTTTCATTATTTCTGTATAATATTTTTCTTTTTTTCAATATTTTTAATGATTATATTTGCAAAGTTAATTTTCAAAGAAATTAATTCTCAAAAAACTATTATTAAAATATACAATGAAATATAAAAGAATCCTTCTGAAACTGAGTGGTGAGGCATTAATGGGGAACAGACAATACGGTATCGATACCGAAAGACTGATGGAATATGCTCAGGAAATCAAGAAAGTGGTTGACAGAGGCTGCGAAATTGCGATTGTAATTGGAGGAGGAAACATTTTCCGTGGTGTAGCAGGAGCTGCAAAAGGAATGGATAGAGTACAGGGTGATTATATGGGAATGCTTGCAACCGTTATCAACGGAATGGCATTACAAGGCGCTTTGGAAGATGCGGGAATTAAAACCAGACTACAATCTGCTATCGAAATGGATAAAGTGGCAGAACCTTTCATTAAAAGAAGGGCAGTAAGACACCTTGAAAAAGGTAGAGTAGTGATCTTCGGAGCCGGAACAGGAAACCCTTATTTTACAACTGACACTGCAGCAACATTAAGAGCTATCGAAATAGGAGCTGATGTTATTCTTAAAGGAACCAGAGTTGATGGTATCTACGACAGCGATCCTGAGAAAAACGAAAATGCAGTAAAATATAATTCTTTAACTTTCGAAGAAGTTTTTGAAAAAGACCTTAAAGTAATGGATATGACTGCCTTTACATTAAGCCACGAAAATAAATTACCAATTATTGTTTTTGATATGAACAAAGACGGTAATTTATTGAAAATTGTAGACGGAGAAAATGTAGGAACTTTAGTGAATCTTTAAAAAAAGAGCAAAGTAAAAAGGTAAAAGTACAAAATCCTAATTACTAATTACTTATTATTGATTGCTCATACAATGTGTAACTATTCAAATTTTATATATATAATGGAAGAATTAGATCTTATCATAGAATCTGTAAAACATGATATGGAAGCGGCTCTTAAGCACCTGGATCATGCATTTCAAAGAATCAGAGCGGGACGTGCGTCTACAAGCATGGTTCAGGATGTGATGGTAGAATATTACGGTGCGCCAACTCCTATTAATCAGGTTGCTAACGTTTCTGTGCCGGATGCAATGACCATCTCTATTCAACCGTGGGACAGAACCGCAATTGGTGCTATTGAAAAAGCTATTATTAATTCTAACTTAGGATTTGCACCTTCTAATAACGGAGAAAACATCATCCTTAACGTACCTCCTTTAACTGAAGACAGAAGAAAAGAATTGGCTAAACAAGCTAAAGGTGAAACTGAAGATACTAAAATCGTTGTAAGAAACGCTAGACAAAACGGTATCAAAGAACTGAAGAAACTGGAAGGAGTTTCTGAAGATTTAGTTAAAAATGTGGAAGCTACAATCCAGGAGCTTACAGACAAGCATGTAAAGCTTTGTGACGACCATTTGAAAACAAAAGAAGCTGAAATTATGAAAGTATAATTTTCAGGTTTTTGAAAATATAAAAAGAGAGGATTCGGTAATGAATCCTCTCTTTTGTTTTTATAAAATACAATCTGTCTTTCCTTTTTTATCTCTGTTTTTTATAAGAGTTTCGAAAGTTTTTCTTAATTCTGTATCATTACAGTTTTTACTTTCTCCATCAGAAACATTTTCAGGTTTTGATTGGTTTTTGGTTCGCAGTGTATATTTTTTATCTCTGCAGGAAATTAATTGATCACTGATGTAATAAAATCGTTTTTCTTCTACATCATCTTTGGTTTCGGGCTTTTCTGGTGTTCCTCCGTCGAAACTCCAACCGGTTTCTTCCTGAAAAATAAAAAATGGTTTTCCGTTCATCAAATAATAATTTTCTACTGATGAAAAATGGCTGTCTCCATGAAAATGTTTAATACTTTTGAGTTCTCCGTTTAATCTGTAATAAACCACGTTTCCGGAAACTTCATTACATTCATACTCAAAACTTGTAGAATCGAGCTTTTTGGCGATTAACTGATTATTAAGTAAAGCATATTCAGTTTTTATTTCTTCAATGCTTTGCGGAGAATTATTTTTGGGTAAGCTGTCTTTTACTGAAACATTTTGTAAACTGTCTGATTGAGAATTTGCATCAACCGGTTCTTTCTTTTTGTTTTCGCAGGAAAATAGAAAGATAAAACTTGGTAGCAGAATAAGTTTTTTCATTAATTAATATTTGGTCTTCTGGAAGGAGCAAAAAATATGCAATTCTAAACTTAATTTAAATAAAAATGCAACTGAAATTCAGCTGCATTTTTCATCATTTGTTAGGTTCTGCAATAATCCGATATCCATAAAACTGGGAGGGGTTATAGGCAGAATACTCTTTCACTAAAGCAATTTTACTTTTAGGAGTAATCCATATATTTACAGGGATATCATTTTTTAAAGATTTTTTAAAATTCTGCACATAAATATCTTTTAAATTCGGAGTATTAGCTTCAGAATATTGTGGTGTAGAATACATTTTTACAAAATAATTATACAGGAAATCTTTGTCCATAGTTTTTATTTGATCTGCAGTGTAGCTATTCATATTGTCCCATGAATTTGAAACGAAAATATATGGATTTCCGTTTTCAAAATCATTATAGAAAACCAATGAATTTTTTCCAAGCGCATTATAATATCCTGTAGGAGTATTAACTGAAAAATTATCCCAATTCGTTACAAGAAAATCTTTGGTGTCTGAAACTTTTAGGTTAATGCCGTCTTTATAAATTATTTTCCCGCTTTTATAGCCTAAAATACTTGCATTGTAATTTCCTGGAAGATAGAAGTTGTGATTGAATTGAGTTGTTCCCACATTTCCATTATCCATTTTTTCAAAAAGTTTTTTTGTTTCTTTTATATCAGAAATTTTAAAAACTAAAGAATCCAGATGCTGATCAAGATCACCAAAATAACTTGACTGGTTCTTTTGTTCTAATTTAAATACAAAACTATCAAAGATATTACCTGATGTTTTATTAACAGATAATTTAATTCCCATACCTGTTAAATCCGGATCATTAACGACTGGAGTTTCTGCAGGAATTAAATCTGCAATTTGGTCATCGGTTTCAGAGCATGAAATAAGAAAAAGTCCTATTAAGGAAATTTTTAAAATATTTTTAAGCATTTAAATTTATTTTTAAAATTAAAAATCACTAGTTATTGAATAAAAACTAATGCAAATATATTTATTAATGAATCACCTCACAACTTCAAGAATTATATTTACCATAAAAATGACAACAATCAGGTAAGAAAAAATAGCAAAAAAAAATCCGAAATTTCTTTCGGATTAAATTATTATTGATAACGTTTATGTTCTTTCTGTTTTACGAAGAGTTTTGTAAGTGGCTTAAAGAAGGCTTTGTATTTCTCGGAATCGAATAACTGAGAATCTGTTAAAGCTTTATAAGTCATTAAAATTCCAAAAGGAAATAATATCATATTAGGAAGCCAAGCTGCAAGATACGGACTCATTTTACCGGACCAGGCAACATTTTCAAAACCTACATTAATTACATAGAAAATAATGAATATTATAATTGCTATGATTACCGGAACTCCCATTCCTCCTTTTCGGATAATAGATCCCAAACTCGCACCAATCATAAAGAAAATGATACATGTGAAAGAGTAGGTAAGAATTCTCTGCTGGTAAATAACCACTTTACTGAAATATTTAACGCTCGGATCCAGTTCTTTGTCTTTAGAATCCAGATTTGTTTTCAGATTATCAAGCCTTGAATAGGCATTCGTAAGAAGCTGCAGTTTCTTTTCTCCTTTTATAGAGTCTAGTTTATATTGTGATTTTACAGGAGCTTTGGTTTTATTTTTATCCATATAAGTAATCACAGCATTGGTTTGCGAAATAATATCGTTACTGATATTATCTGCAGTTCTGGTGTTGTCTTTTTTGGTTTTATCAATCGTAGCCAAAAGTTCAGTATACGTCTGAAAACGGTAATCGTCTGTAATCTGTTCTTTCTCGATGGCTTTATCAATCAATTCACTGATGTCGAAGTGAATGGTTAAGCTATCAAATTTTGTTACCTGATCGGGCTGTTTTAATCTTACATTATCGGGTTTTCCGGCATAGCTGTCTTCAATTACACTTCCGTTATATAAAATAAGCTTCATGAATTTACGATTTTTTGCATTCGCAAATTTTCCCTTTTCAGCAACAATCGTTTGTTGGTTTTCGTAGTTGCCTGCTTTTTTATGAATAAAAATACCTTCTAAATCTCTTTCATCCTTACCAACAATTTTATCAAATTTCACCATCATACCAGGAATCTGATCAATAAACTGTCCCGGAGTAAAATTCAATGCAGGCTTGGTTTGAGCAATATTAAAAAGCATATTCTTCGCTTTCCTCTGAAAATCAGGGATAATATTGTTGGAAAAAAAGTAGAGCATGACTGCCAAAACAGCAGTTACGCCCAAAAGCGGCATCATCACTCGTGTTAAAGAAATTCCGGCAGCTTTCATTGCGGCAAGTTCGTAGCGTTCTCCCAGTTCACCGAAAGACATGATACTTGCCAATAAAACCGTCAATGGTAAAACCATACTTACAACACTTACTCCAAGATAGAAAAGGAGCTTCATGATCTGTAAAGTCGTTAAACCTTTACCCATAAACTGACCAAGCTGAATCCAGATAATGTTTACAATAAATATAAAAAACAGTACACTGAATATAAATAAAAACGGACCAAAAAAGGTCTTGATGATATATCGGTCTAAGATTTTAAACATTCGCCAAAATTAATGAAAAAGCCACAAAGTTTTCTTTGTGACTTTAAATTTTAATATTTATTTAGAATTATAATTCTGTAACAAGATAATTTTTGAATTTTGCCTTGTCAAAAACAAACATATTCGGGTCTAATTGCTGGTTTTCTTTGTATTCTTTTATCGCAATTACAGAGATATCTTTATTGTTTCCGTGTTGTTCCAATTTCAGCATTTGCTTTTTCGCAGAATCTACATAAAGATAAATGTATTTTAATCCATTTGCTTTTACCGGAGTTAATTTAATTAAATCTGCATTCACACCATCAACTGTTTTTTTCCCTCCGTATGCAACATTATAATCTTTTCTATACGATGTAAGATAATTGATAGGGGAGAACATGGTGCTGCTTGCGTTTGGTTTCGCAACGGTAACTTCCATGTCTTCGGTATTGATGTTATAGATTTTGTTTCCATCGAAAATCTGCTCGGTTTCCATGATTTTCAACTTGTACTTATCACCTGCAGAATAATAAATTCCTGGTTCTGTCTTAGAAACAGCTCCGTTCATTCCGCTTCCAAAAGCAAATTTGAAATATGAGTTTTTCTTAGAATTGTAGTTTGCCGTAATATCGTCTAATATTTTTTTTGCTTTCGCATCAATTTTCTGAGCCTGTACAAAACCAATACTTCCTACCACTAATGTTCCTAAAACTATTTTTGATATTATTTTTTTCATTCTAAATTTTTCTAATTTTTCCTATTCTTTAGACTTTCATATCCTCTGAAAGTTAAAATCGCAGATTTTTTTAAATTTTAATTTCGCAGATCTTCCAAAAACTGTTCCAACCGTTTAATTATTTTCTTTTTTGATAATCAAGTAAAAAATTATAGATAGCGTTTTTGAAAGATTTTTTCAGACTTTTTGTTTTACTACCTCCACTTGCATTCTTAAATCTTCCTATACTTTCATAATTTCCAAAGCTTGTGTGAAAATTAATTTTTGTTGTAAGTTCCGCGCTGGATAATCCAAATTTCCAAGTGGCATCTAAAACTTTTACATCAATATTTGAATTTGGATAAATGTCAGTTCTTAGATTTAAGTTTGTTTCTTTAGCCATCTCATCAACTGCTTCAGCAAACGTTTCATCAAAATTTGGTTGTTCAGTAATACCCATGTAAGCACCCTCCATATTTACATATTGAACTCCTGTTGAAGTCAGTTGAAATGCGAGTTTTTTGTCTTGATAATAAGATAAATCAAGATCATTTTTCGTGTAATTCTGAACAGAGGAACAACTAATGAAAGAACCTATAAACAGTAAATACAATATTTTTTTCATCAATATCCAAAAAATTAATTTCTCAGATCTTCCAAAAACTGTTCCAAAGAATAAAGATCACTGATGAGAACTTCTCTTGCTTTAGCACCATTAAATCCTCCAACAATACCGCTTGCTTCCAATTGATCCATAATTCTTCCGGCTCTGTTATATCCTAATTTAAGCTGTCTCTGCAACATAGAAGTAGAACCTTGCTGAGTTGAAACAATAATTCTTGCAGCTTCTTCAAATAAAGCATCTTTTTCGTTAGGATCAAATGCACCGACTGTACTTGTTGCTTCTTCAGAAACAAATTCAGGAAGTAAGAAAGCTGAAGCATATCCTTTCTGTTCGCCAATAAATTCTGCCAATTTTTCAACTTCCGGCGTGTCAACAAAAGCACACTGAAGTCTTAAGATTTCATTTCCGTTGAAATAGAGCATATCACCTTTACCGATCAACTGATCTGCACCTGTAGAATCTAAAATTGTTCTTGAATCCACACTCGAAATTACTCTGAAAGCCGCTCTTGCCGGGAAGTTTGCTTTAATCATCCCCGTAATTACGTTTACAGATGGTCTTTGTGTAGCAACAATTAAGTGAATTCCCACCGCTCTTGCTAACTGCGCCAATCTTGCAATCGGAAGTTCCACTTCTTTTCCAGCCGTCATAATCAAATCTGCAAACTCGTCGACTACCAAAACAATGTAAGGCAAATAACGGTGTCCGTTTTCAGGATTTAATTTTCTTTCGGTGAATTTTTTATTGTATTCCTTTAAATTTTTACAGAAAGCATTTTTAAGCAGATCATAACGCTGATCCATCTCTACGCAAAGAGAATTCAAAGTATTAATTACTTTATTGGTGTCTGTGATAATGGCATCATCAGAATCCGGAAGTTTTGCAAGATAATGTCTTTCAATTTTTGAGTATAAAGAAAGTTCCACTTTTTTAGGATCCACCATTACAAACTTCAATTCACTTGGATGTTTTTTGTATAATAGAGAAGTCAAGATTGCATTAATTCCGACAGATTTTCCTTGTCCTGTTGCTCCCGCCATCAAAAGGTGAGGCATTTTAGACAAATCTGCCATGAAAACTTCATTAGAAATTGTTTTACCAAAAACAACCGGCAAATCCATATCTGTATTCTGGAATTTCTGAGAAGCAATCACCGATCTCATAGAAACCATCGTAGGATTTTTTCTCGGCACTTCAATTCCAATTGTTCCTTTTCCAGGCATTGGTGCGATAATTCTGATTCCTAAAGCGGAAAGGTTCAACGCAATATCATCCTGCAATTTTTTAATAGAAGCAACTCTGATTCCTGCTTCCGGTACAATTTCATACAAAGTAACCGTTGGTCCGATTGTCGCTTTAATTTCAGCAATTCCGACATTAAAGTTTTTAAGAAGTCCAACAATTTTATTTTTATTTTCTTCTAATTCCTCTTTATTGATTGAGATTTCTTCGTTTCCGTAATCTTTCAATAAATCGATTGGAGGCATTTGGAATTTAGCCAAATCTAATCGGTGATCATACAAACCATGTTTGTCAACTAAATCCTGAGATTGTTTTTCTGCATCATCTATAATATCAATTACCGGAGCAACTTCTACCTTAAATTTGATTTCATCTGCCTCAGAAGACGAAGAAAAAGAAGTAGAAGGTGAAGAATTTGAAACCGGAGCATCAAAAGTATCTTCTGGTTTTATAGCAGGAATTGCAGGTGTTGTTGTTATATTTAAATTTAAAGTAGGTGCGGTTTCTTTGTTATCTTCAAAAGAAGTTTGGTTCGGCGTTACAATAGTTTCAACTTCCGCAATAGGCTGTGTTTCCTGAATAACCGGATTTTGTTTTGCAACTTCAGGAGTTTTTCTATTATCAGATAAACCTGTAACCGTAATATTTTGTGCTTCCTCATTTACTTCCTCTTCTTCCAGTTCCTGATCGGCATCAAAATTTTGATCCGAATTTGGCATCATCGATTTTACTTTTCCGATGGTATTTTCATTAATTATATCAAGTTTAGCTTTTATTGAACTTGGTCTAAGATTAAATTCAAGAATAAAATATAGGGCAATGCTTACAACTAAAACTACCCAAAGACCAACATTTCCAATAATTGCAGAAAGAGAATCCATGATTTGATACCCATAAACTCCGCTTAAAACGCCACCATTACCATTACCTCTTGTAATAGCTCCCAATAAAATGGGTAACCAGCAGATAAAGAAAAGTGAGTGACCAAAAGTCATCCAGGGTTTAAAGATTTTTTTCTTTAAAATCATTGTTCCGAAAACTACAAATAGAAATGCAACAATAAATGAAGCAATACCAATGCTTTCAAAAATAAAAAGATTACCAAGCCAGTCTCCAAGCTTTCCAAAGATGTTTGATGATTTTATCGATTTATCTAAAATTGTTCCGGCCTGACTTTGGTCTGCCTTCCAATTCATTAAATAAGAGATAAAAGACAGCGCAAGTACTCCGGCGAAAACAATTGATGTAAGTCCGAAAAAAATACGTTGTTTTGATAAGATTCTGCCTGTTTCAGGCATTTCTGGTTGTTTTTTTTGTGATTTCTTTTCCATAATGTCAGTCTGGGCAAATTTAATGTTTTTTTTAGATTTTAAATATTTTTTAGGAGAAAACACGTTTGTTTTTTGATGTGATATTTTATGTTTGAAATCTATGTCTGTTTTTATATTTTATTTAATAAAAATCAGCTTATTAAGAATGTTTCAAAATAAGCTAAATCCCTTTTAATGTGATAAAAAACAGCTTTTTTTAGCCCTCTTTCGGTTTATCATCCTTATTTTTGCATGTCAAGTAAAAAAAATCATGAAGAAGATCCAAGATATTCTTATTTCAACCAGAACAATGGCAGTTCTATTGCTGGTTTACGCATTTTCCATGGCTTATGCGACGTTCCTAGAAAACGATTACGGAACGCCTGCAGCAAAAGCCTTAATTTATGAAGCAAAATGGTTTGAGCTCATTATGCTTCTCCTCATTATTAACTTTTGTGGAAACATTAACCGTTACCGCCTTTGGAAAAGGGAAAAATGGCCACTTTTGGTTTTTCACCTTGCCTTTGTTTTTATTTTTATTGGGGGTGCGATTACAAGATACATCAGCTTTGAAGGGCAAATGACCATCAGAGAAGGTGAAACTTCAAATGAAATCGTAACTGACAAGCAATTCTTTAAAATTCAGATTGAAGATAAAGGGGATGTATTAAATTATCAGGATGTTCCTTATTTAATGTCACCATTACACAAAGACTTTAAAGCAACTTATGATTTCCACGGAAAACAAGTTAAGGTAAAGACTTTGGATTATGTTCAGAGAAAAAAAGACAGTTTAGTTGCTGATGCGAATGGTGCAGAATATCTTCATTTGGTATCTACTGCAGAAATGGGAAGACAAAATATTTACATCAAATCCGGAGAAACAAAATCAATCAACGGAACTTTGGTTACTTTCAACAGAGCTATTGACGGAGCTGTAGAATTTAAACAAGAAAACGGACAGATTTTGATCAAAACTCCTGTTGATGCAACATATATGACGATGGCAACTCAGGCAACCGGAAATACGGCTAAAGATCAATATCAGCCTTTGGTTTTAAGAAGCCTTTACAGCATTAACGAATTAAAGCTAGTTGTTCCTGAAGGTCTTAAAAAAGGGAAATTAATGGCTTTTGAAGGCGACAAAAAGAAAGATCAGAATGTTCCTGATGCAATGACGATAGAAATAGAAGGCCCGAAAACGAAACAAATCGTAGAGCTTTCTGTGGAAAGAGGAAATCCTAATGCTTACAAACAGGTAACAATGGATGGGTTGAATATTATGGTTGGGTTTGGTCCTAAAATTTACACCACTCCTTTTGCTATAAAATTAGATGATTTCGTAATGGAAACTTACCCTGGAAGTTCATCTCCAAGTGCCTACGAAAGTCACGTAAAAATCATCGACGAAGGAAAACAGACTCCTTATAAAATCTATATGAATAATGTTCTTAATTATAAAGGTTACCGTTTTTTCCAGGCAAGTTATACGCCGGATAGAATGGGAACTTTACTTTCTGTAAACCACGATTATTGGGGAACTTTAATTTCTTACATCGGTTATGCATTCTTATTCGGAGGTATGTTTGTAATGTTTTTCTGGAAAGGAACACACTTTTGGAAACTTAATAAAATGCTGAAAGACATTAATAAGAAAAGAGCTGCAACAGTTGTTTTATTATTCTTGAGCTTAACGTTGAGCGCTCAGAAAATTGAAATGCATGGAACAAATGATGGAAGTGGAGAACATGTACATGTAGAAGGAGATGGTCATACTCATGAAGTAGCTCCTCAAGCAACCCAATCACAGGGAAGTCAGCAGAATTCTAATTCTTTAGCTGCTCCTTTGACGAAAATGAGGATAATTTCTCCAGACGAAATTATTTCGAGAAATAAAATCAGTAAAGAACATGCTGATCAATTTGGTTATCTTTTGGTGCAGAATTACGAAGGTAGAATTGTTCCCATCAATACACAGGCTTTAGATATTTTAAGAAAACTGTATCAAAAAGATAAATTTAAAGGAACTGACGGAAAATACTTAACAGCTGAACAGTGGTTTTTGTCAATTAATACAGATACACCAAGCTGGACGATGGTACCTCTTATAAAAGTGGATGCGAAAGGTGGAAAAGCTCTTTTAAAACGTGTAAAAGCAAACGAAGATGGTTATACAACTCTGATGAATCTTTTCCCTTCTGATGCTAACGGAAACCTAACTTATATTTTGGATGAAGAATATAATACAGCATTCCGTAAAAAACCGGCATTACAGTCTGAGTATGACAAGGAAGTTATTAAATTAAACGAAAAGGTTCAGATTTTTAATGAATTTTTCAGTGGACAATTCATGAGAATCGTTCCGGTAAAAAATGATCCAAACCATACTTGGCATTCTTGGCTTGACCAGAAAATGGAACCAGATATGGAATCTCAAAAAGTAATGGGACCTTATTTTGCAGAAGCACTTCAGGCTCAAAAAACAGGAGATTGGAGCAAAGCAGATGCTGAATTAAAAAAACTTTCAGACTATCAGCAGAAATGGGGGAAAGCAGTTGTTCCTTCAAAAGAAAAAGTTGATTTAGAAGTATTTATCAATAAAGCAAACATTAACTTTTTCTTATTAATTTTCTACACTATCGTTGGTGGTTTGGTATTTATTTTAGGTTTTGTAGAATTATTTAAACCTACCAAAATTCTTAATAATATCATCAAAGGAATTATTTATCTTGGTCTTGTAGGTTACGTTGTACACTTTTTAGGACTGATTGCAAGATGGTATATTTCTGGTCACGCTCCTTGGAGTAACGGTTATGAAGCAATCATTTTTATTTCATGGATAGGAGTTTCAGCAGGGATGATGTTCTATTTCGGATTCGGAAATCCAAAATTGAAACAACAAGATTCTGAAAATAAATTATCAAATAAAAATCATTCTAATGCATTAATTCCTGCAGCAGGATTTATGGTCGCGGTGATCATGATGGGCTTTGCTCACGGAGCAGTAGCACTTAACCCGCAGATCACACCTTTGGCACCGGTTCTTAAATCTTATTGGTTAGTTGTACATGTTGCTATTATTGTATCGAGTTACGGTTTCTTTGCACTGTCGATGATCATTGCTGTAATTACACTAATATTTTATATCATTACAGATAAAAAACAGTTCAAATTGCATAATGATTCAACATTAAAAGAATTAGCAATTGTATCTGAAATGTCTTTAACAATCGGACTTTTTGCATTAACCGTAGGAAACTTCTTAGGTGGTATTTGGGCGAATGAATCTTGGGGAAGATACTGGAGTTGGGATCCAAAAGAAACATGGGCATTTATCTCAATTATGGTGTATGCATTTGTTTTACACATGAGATTGGTTCCGGGATTGAGAAGCAGATGGGCATTTAGCGTAGCTACAATGTTTGCTTTCTGTTCTATGGTAATGACGTATTTCGGAGTAAATTATTACTTAAGCGGGCTTCACTCTTATGCAGCAGGAGATCCTGTTCCAATTCCGGCTTGGGTATACATTGGTTTAGCAACTATGTTTACTTTAGCATTAGTATCTTACTTTAAGTTTGCTGCTTTAAAGAAAAAGTAAATCATTCACATTATATTTATAGAAATCCCGAAAGTTATTTTCGGGATTTTTTTGTTTAAAAAAACGACATAGGAAACGGAAACGTTAATAAAATTTAAATTGAATCCGTTAAAAAATTCCCACTATTTGAGTACGTAATAAAATTTCAAACAAAGAACAAATTTTAAGTTCGTACGAGTTTTGGGAATTTTAGGATTGAATTTAAATTTTTAGTGAAAAATTCCAAGTCTTGAATTTTTATTTCTTTTGTTTCAAGACAAAAGAAATAGTATAAAAAAGTAAATTATATTCAATTTATACATATCTTTATGATATCAAAATAATATCACTTTAAAAATTACATTTATGGAAAAAACTTTAAAACCAATGTCAGGTTATTTGACACTCGTAATCTCTCTTCTTTTATTGGGAGGTTCAGCTTATCTTTTCATTTATGGTATTAATGATGGAGAAAATCCGGATATCACTTATATCATTATTTCAATTATTTCATTTTTTATTACCTGCTTTTTATTGAAAGGTTTAATGATCATCCAACCTAATCATTCAAGAGTTTTAAATTTCTTTGGGAAATATGTTGGTTCTGTAAAAGACAACGGACTTTTTTTTATCAATCCATTGTATTCATCTCAAAAAATGTCTTTACGTTCAGAAAATTTACAGGGACAGACTTTGAAGGTAAACGATAAAATGGGTAATCCAATCGAAATTGCAGTTGTTATGGTTTGGAAAGTAGGAGACACCTACAAAGCTGCATTTGATGTAGAAAGATATTCAGATTTTGTAAAAATGCAAAGTGAGGCAGCGGTTCGTCATTTGGCAATGAGTTTCCCTTACGATAACTTGGAAGACGATCACGCTCCAATTACTTTAAGAGAAGGTGGTGAAAAGATCAATTCGATTCTTGAACAGGAATTAACCGACAGACTTTCAAAAGCAGGAATTATCATTCAGGAAGCAAGAATTTCACACTTGGCTTATGCATCAGAAATTGCAGGAGCAATGCTTCAAAGACAACAGGCAACAGCCATTGTAGCAGCAAGAACAAAAATTGTAGAAGGAGCAGTCGGAATGGTAGATTTAGCCTTAAAGAAACTTTCGGAAGAAAATATTGTTGAATTGGATGACGAAAGAAAAGCAGCAATGGTAAGTAATTTAATGGTTGTTCTCTGTGGTGAAAAAGCAGCGCAGCCAATTTTAAATGCAGGAACTTTATATAATTAAAAATGGAAGCAGTATGTCATTCTGACGAAGGAAGAATCTCAAGATATTAAGTTAAAATAGATTTTTCACTCCGCTACGCTTCATTCAGAATGATAAATCACCGAGAACTTTTGCTGAATGAAACGCCTTGGCGAACGAAAAACATCCTCAATAATTTTAAGAAAAAGTCTTTGTGACCTTTGCGTTAAAAAGAAATTTCTGACTAGAAAAATAATAAAATGAAATCAGAAAAAGCTCAGAACTCTCCCGAAAACAAAAGCAAAAAATCTTTCGTGATAAGGATAGATGAGTCTACCTATAAACTTCTTGAAAAATGGGCAAATGACGAGTTTAGAAGCGTCAACGGGCAGATTGAGTATCTTCTTAATCAGAATTTAATCAATGCCGGGAGAAAGAAAAAAGAATAAAATAAATTGCAAAACAAAATCAAAAGCAGAGAATATTTTCTTTGCTTTTTTTATTGAAAAATTCCAGTAAAATAACCGCTGATTATGCTCCAGAAGTTTTTACCTAAGAAATAAATCAATGTAGAAGTGATAATTCCTTTTACTGTAAAAAAGATGATTCCGCCAATACCGAATTTCTTGAGCATTTTCTTCCATCTTGATTTTTTTTCTACATTTTCTTCGTTTATAGCTTCTTTCGTTTCCATTTCTGCAATTATAAATGTTATTTACAAAGATAAGCATGTTTATAATTAGTCCAAATAAAACCAGTTAAAAAAAATTAAATTTCCCATTTAAGTAATATTTTCTATCTTAGGCAAAACGAAAAGTTAAATTTTTATGTCAAAGAAAATCAAAGATTTCGGAATTGAAAAATCATTAAAAAATTTAGGAATCAAAGATGAAAATAAAGGAACTTCTACGGGAGGGAAATTTTTTGCATCAGGAAAATCTATAGAAAGTTATTCTCCGGCAGACGGAAGATTAATCGCCAAAGTAAAACTATCACACGAGAAAGATTACGACAAAGTAATCGAATCTGCTCAAAAAGCATTTCTGGAATTCAGAACGGTACCTGCTCCAAAAAGAGGAGAAATTGTACGTCAGCTTGGGCAAAAATTAAGAGAATACAAAGACGATCTTGGAAAGCTTGTTTCTTACGAAATGGGAAAATCTTTACAGGAAGGTCTTGGTGAAGTACAGGAAATGATAGACATCTGCGATTTTGCAGTAGGTTTATCAAGACAGCTTCACGGTTATACAATGCATTCTGAAAGACCAGGTCACAGAATGTACGAGCAATATCATCCGCTTGGAATTGTAAGCATCATCACAGCATTCAACTTTCCGGTAGCAGTTTGGGCTTGGAACACCGCTTTAGCTTGGATTTGTGGAAACGTTACCATCTGGAAACCATCAGAAAAAACTCCTCTTTGTGCAATTGCATGTCAGAATATTATGAATGAAGTTTTAGCAGAAAACAATCTTTCTGAAGGAATTTCAAGTGTATTGGTTGCAGATCACACAATCGGGCAAAAATTGGTTGACGATAAGCGCGTTGCTTTAGTTTCATTCACTGGTTCTACAAGAGTAGGAAGAATGGTTTCTTCTAAAGTTGCTGAAAGATTTGGTAAATCGATCTTAGAATTAGGAGGAAATAATGCCATCATCATTTCTAAAGATGCAGATCTTGATATGTCAATTATCGGAGCTGTTTTCGGAGCGGTAGGAACTGCAGGACAAAGATGTACATCTACAAGAAGACTGATTATTCATGAATCTGTTTATGATGAAGTGAAAAACCGTTTGGCAAAAGCTTACGGACAGTTAAAAATCGGAAATCCTTTAGATGAAAATATGCATGTTGGACCGCTTATCGATGTTCAAGCTGTAAATCAGTACGAACTGGCAATCGAAAAATGTAAAAAAGAAGGCGGAAAATTCGTTGTTGAAGGTGGAGTATTAACAGGTAAAGATTACGAATCTGGTTGTTATGTAAAACCTTGTATCGCTGAAGTTAAAAATTCTTACGAAATCGTACAGCACGAAACTTTTGCACCGATTTTATATTTAATCAAATACAAAACTTTAGAAGAAGCGATTGCCATTCAGAATGATGTTCCGCAAGGTTTATCTTCAGCAATTATGACTCAGAATTTGAGAGAAGCAGAATTATTCCTTTCTCATGCAGGTTCAGATTGTGGAATCGCCAATGTAAATATCGGAACTTCCGGTGCAGAAATTGGTGGAGCTTTCGGTGGTGAAAAAGAAACAGGAGGTGGTAGAGAATCTGGTTCTGATGTTTGGAAATACTACATGAGAAGACAAACCAATACTATTAACTATACCGCAAGTCTTCCATTGGCTCAGGGAATTAAATTTGATCTTTAAAATAATTTAGAATTAAGAGATTCTGAGATAAATGCACAGAATCTCTTAATCCATTTCACTTAAAAATTTTTAAATTAATATGAACAATATATTAGAAATTCAGTCAAATAAAGTAAAAGAAACAGTAGGTAAACACGTTTTAGCAGATGGTTTTGATTTTGTAATGGATATCGAAAACTCTCACGGATCTTGGATTCACGATTCAGTTTCAGGGAAAAATTTTCTGGATATGTTTTCAATGTTCGGCTCAGCTTCTATTGGATACAACCATCCTTATTTGGTTGAAAAGTCTGATTGGCTGGGAAAAATGGCAGTCAACAAACCTACTTTGGCAGATGTTTATTCTAAAGAATATGCTCATTTTCTTGAAGTTTTCGAAAGAGTTGTTTTACCTAAAGAATTGCAGTATGCATTTTTTATTGAAGGCGGAGCTTTAGGTGTTGAAAATGCGATGAAAGCATGTTTCGACTGGAAAACAAGAAAAAATTTCGAAAAAGGATTAGATATTGAAGCTGGAATCTGCATCCATTTCAGACAGGCATTTCACGGAAGAAGCGGTTATACTTTAAGCTTAACCAATACTTCAGACCCAAGAAAATATCAGTATTTCCCGATGTTTGAATGGCCAAGAATTCTGAATCCTAAATTACATTTCCCAATCACAGAAGAGAATTTAGAAGAAACCATTAAGAACGAAAATTTAGCGTTAATTCAAATTACAGAAGCAATTCTTGCAAATCCTGATAAAGTAGCGTGTATCATTATTGAGCCAATACAAGCTGAAGGTGGTGATAATCATTTCAGAGACGAATTCTTTGTTGGTTTAAGAAATATCTGCGATGAGCATGAAGTTTTATTAATTTTCGATGAAGTACAAACAGGAATCGGAATTACTGGTAAAATGTGGGCTTTTGAACATTTAAGCATAAGACCGGATATTATTTCTTTTGGTAAAAAAACTCAGGTTTGTGGAGTTTTGGCGAATAAAGAAAAGTTTGACGAAATACCCAATAACGTTTTTAGAGAAAGCTCAAGAATCAATTCTACTTTTGGTGGCAACTTCATTGATATGCTTCGTTTCCAATTGGTGATGGAAGTTATCGAAAAAGAAAACCTTTTAGAGAACGCTAATATTGTAGGAGAATATCTTTTGGAAGGTCTGCAAAATTTAGCTCAGAAATATCCTGAAAAATTATCTAACGCAAGAGGAAAAGGTTTGATGTGCGCAATAGATTTACCTTCGGGGGAACAAAGAGATCACATAAGAAATGAGCTGTACAATGATGGTTTAATCATTCTTGCTTGTGGAGATCAGTCAATAAGATTCAGACCACATTTGAATGTTACAACAGAGGAAATTCAGATTGCTTTAGATAAAATTGAAAACAACATTAATAAAATTTAAAACTTCAAAATTTGGAATTCTGAAAAAAACGTCCTATATTTAGATACTCAAAATGTATATTATATGGAACGTAACACGAGAGTATCAGTTTTTGAAAGCGATAAATCAACCGAAATTCAGTTAATAAAGTCAAAGTTAGATGATGCACAGATAACTAATGACGTTGAAAATAATTATCTGACTTTTACAACAACGCCTACAGCGACAAGTTTAAAAGTAATGGTAGATTTACATGACGAGAAGAAAGCATTCGAGATTATCGATGCCTATCTTCAACAAAATCAAAATCAATAAAAAATTTCATAATTTTAAATTTTACTACTTCGGAACCGAAAATTAATTCTCATTAATTTTCGGTTTTTTTTAGCACCAACTATAAATATTGTATTCTTAATAAAATTTTAATGGAAAACATTTGGCACTGATTATGTTATTTCCCAATTTTCAAGTTTGTAATATAAACCTCTTATGAATAATAAAAACGAAATCCATTTTAGAAAAGCAAATGCAACCGATATAGATATTATTTGGGAAATTATTCAGCAATCCATCGAACGCAGAAGAAAAGATGGCAGTGATCAATGGCAAAACGGATATCCCAATTTACAAACCGTAGAAAGTGATATTGAAAAAGGATTTGGTCATGTTTTGACAGTCAATAATGATGTTGCGGTTTACGTTGCACTGATTTTTAATGACGAACCAGCCTACAGTTCAATTGAAGGAGCCTGGTTAACAACAGGAGAATTTGTCGTTGTTCATAGGGTAGCCGTTTCAGAAAATTTTGCCGGACAAGGACTTGCCAAAAAACTTTTCGATTATATTGAAGATTTCACAAAATCTCAGAATGTTTTAAGTATCAAAGTTGATACGAACTACGACAACCTTGCCATGCTTAAAATTTTAGAGTCTAAAGGTTACTCCTATTGTGGTGAAGTTGTTCTTGCAGGTGGTGTAAGAAAAGCTTATGAAAAAGTACTTATTATTTGATGTTTTCGTCAAAAAGCTTTGGAATTCTTTTATTTTTGTTGGTAAATCATTTTCATACACACACAAATGAGTAAATTATCTATTTTAATGATTTTTTCTTTGCTGTTGCTATCTTGTTCAAAAAATATTTATCAGCAAAAAGAACAATATATTAAATTCAAAAATACAGGAAGACATATTAGTATTAATCTGAAAATTAATCAATACGATGAAGGAAATTTCTATTTTGATACAGGGTCACCTTGGTTACTTATAGACAGTACTTTTTATAAAAATCAGAAAATGTCTTTTAATCATTTCTCTGAATCTGAAAATGCAGGCGTTGGGAATAATCCAGTGAAGATGACCAGAATTCTTGATACGGTTGAATTTTCTGTTATTGACAATACATTTTTTTCGAAGTATAATATGATTCATAATTTGAAAAAACCTTTGGGCAAGAATATAGACGGAATTGTAGGATTTTCGAATTTTGGCACCACACCATTTGAAGTTAATTATATCACACAGAAAATTATACTTAATCCTACAATAAATGATAGTTATCAGGAAGTTGCAATTAAATTTGATGGTTATTTTATGTATCTCCCAATGGAACTAACGCTAAACGACAATACAACTATAAAGGGAGATTTCTTAATTGATACAGGTTCTAAAGAAACAGTCTTAACAAGTGAGTTTGCAAATAATAAAGACATCCTAAATAGTAAAAAAGTAACTTATAGGAATAATGGTGGTGTAAGTGGATTACATATGGGTTATTCTCTGTTTGCTTCCGAAGTAAAATTTGATAAATTCAAACTAACTGACCACCAAATAGATGTGAGTAATGATAGCATTGGAGCACTTTCGAAAAACAAGAATTACATCGGTATTATTGGCAACGATATGTTAGATAATTTTGATATCATCTATCATCCAACTCAGTATAAAATTTGGGTAAAACCAAATGAAAATTTCAACAAAACTTCAGATGATTTATACAAATCTTTTATTTTGATTGAAACAGAAAATGTAGATAAAAACTGGTCTGTTGGCAGTATATATGAAGAAAGTGATGCTTATAAAAAAGGATTAAGACATAATGACGAAATTATAGAAATCAATAACAAATCCGTCAAAAAATTAAATATAGAAAATTTTGCTTATAAACTTAAACCTAACCAAAAATTAAAACTCAAAGTTAAACGCCAAAACGAATATTTTGAAATTGATACATATTTAAATATTTTCCTGAAAAGAGATGAGTAAAAGCCTTTGAAAAAGTTGTGATTTAAAAAAGCACAAAAGGTTAAATTGATATTCATTGATTCTTTAAGAAACTGTTTATTTATAAACTCTATCACCTTTGTTCGTTTAGTTCCGAACTAATCTCTACATTTGAGAAAATTTTCAATAATGAAAAAAAGTCTAGAAGTAGATGAGAAAATATTTCAGGATGCTGTGAAGTTTTACGGCACTGTTCTCAATCTGCCGCCTCTGGCTTCAAAAATTTATTCCTACCTCATTTTCGATTTCGATAAGGTAGGAATTACCTTTGATGAGTTTGTTGAAGTCTTTTCAGCAAGCAAAAGCTCGGTTTCTACCAATCTTAATTTACTTATTAGCTCAGAATTAATTATTGACGTTAATAAAATGGATGAAAGAAAGCGTTATTTTTTTGCCAACGATGATTATAAAAAAATAAGGTTTGAAAAAATTGTTCAAAAAATGCAGGATGAATTGAAACTGTTAGACGATCTAAAAAACTTCAGAAAAACAGAGCATAAAGAAGACGACGAAAGAATTGAAGTCTACAAAGCTCTTTTAAATAAAAACATAACAAATATTCAGGAATCTCTTAATAAACTATAAAATGACAAACAAGCTTATACTATTTTCTGTAGCAGCATTTTCGTTGACTGCCTGCAAAAAAGAAGCTCCGAAACAGGATGGCCCAAAACCTTTTCCTGTGGTTTCGGTAGAGAATAAAAATATAGTAGGGTACGACACTTTCCCTGCAAGTATTGAAGGTAGAGTTAATAATGATGTCAGAGCTAAAATTCAGGGTTATATTACCCAGGTTTTGGTAGATGAAGGTCAGTATGTAACTAAAGGACAACCCTTGTTCCGTCTTGAAACTAACATTTTAACGGAAAATGCCGCTGCTTCAAAAGCAGGAATTGGCGCAGCAGAATCTAATATTGCTGCTGCTCAAGCTCAGGTAAATGCGGCTAATGTAGAAGTAAATAAACTGAAACCTCTTGTTCAGAAAAACATTATTAGTAATGTTCAGTTACAGACCGCTCAGGCAAATTTAGCTCAGGCTCAAGCTGGTTTACAACAGGCAATTGCTGCTAAAAGACAAGCTGTTGCTAATTACAAAGGAGTAGAAGCAAACATTGATTATTCAGTGATTCGTGCTCCTATTTCAGGGGTTATTGGTAAACTTCCGTTGAAAGTCGGAAGTTTGGTTGGTCCTACAGATCAGGTTGCTTTAACTACAATTTCAGATACTTCAGAGATATTCGCTTATTTTTCAATGAATGAAAAAGCATATTTCGATTTCTTAGAAAAATCTGTAGGAGCAAATGTTCCAGAGAAAATAAAAAACCTTCCGATGGTTGAACTTCAGTTGGCAAACGGAAGTATTTATCCTGAAAAAGGAAGAATTGAGGCTATTACAGGTTCTTTAGATCCTACAACAGGAACTATTCAGTTCAGAGTTTCGTTTAAGAATGCTCAAAAACTTTTGAGTAACGGTAACAGCGGAACCATCAGATTCCCTAAACATTATGACAATGTTTTAGTCGTACCGGAAAGCGCAACTTACGAACAGCAAGGAATTGTTTACGTCTATAAAGTTGAAAAAGATACGGCACGAAATACAGTTGTTGAAGTCATTGAAAGAATCGACAATTTAGCTTTAATAAAATCTGGGGTTAAAAAAGGTGAAGTAATTATTGCAGCCGGAACAGGAAATGTAAAACCTGGTACAGCAGTAAAACCTAAAAAAATCAGCATGGATAGTCTCGTTCAATCAGTAAAACCGAAATTCTAATGATAAAGAACTTTATTAACAGACCGGTTTTATCAACTGTAATCTCCATTATCATCGTTATTCTCGGTGTTTTGGGACTTACAGCACTTCCGGTTACACAATATCCCGATATTGCTCCGGCAACGGTGAGTGTGAGAGCCAATTATACGGGAGCCAATGCTGAAACCGTAATGAAGAGTGTGGTTGTTCCTTTGGAAGAACAGATCAATGGGGTTGAAGGGATGGATTATATTACTTCAACAGCAGGAAATGATGGTTCAGCTCAGATTCAGGTATTTTTTAAACAAGGAATAGATGCAGATATTGCTGCGGTAAACGTTCAGAACCGTGTTTCAAGAGCAAGCCCGTTACTTCCAAGTGAAGTTACCCGTGCAGGTGTTGTAACTCAGAAGCAACAAACGAGTGCGTTGATGTATCTTTCTTTTTATTCAGAAAATAAAAATATTGATGATGTATATCTTCAAAACTTTTTGAATATCAACGTAATTCCAAACCTACAAAGGATTAATGGAGTAGGTGAAGCCAACGTTTTTGGTGGGAAAAACTACTCGATGAGAGTATGGCTTGACCCTGCAAAATTGGCAGCTTACGGAATTACACCAACCGAAGTTACCAATGCAATTAATGATCAGAGTAGAGAGGCTGCAGCAGGATCTTTAGGGCAAAACAGTGGAAGTTCTTTTGAATATATCATTAAATATGTAGGAAAGTTCAGCGATAAGGAACAATACGATGATATTATCATCAAATCTCTTCCGGATGGACAGAATTTAATGTTGAAAGATGTTGCCAAAGTAGAACTAGGCGGATTATCTTACAGCGGAGTTGGTGAAAACGGAGATCACCCATCAATCAGTATGGGAGTATTTCAAACTCCGGGATCTAATGCTCAGGAGATTATCGAAAACATCAAAAAACAGCTTAAAGAAAACGAAAGTTCTTATCCTGAAGGAGTAAAATATACCTTTAACTTTGATACCAACGAATTTTTGGATGCATCTATCGAAAAAGTAATTCATACTTTGATTGAAGCATTTATCTTGGTATTTATTGTAGTTTATATTTTCTTACAGGATTTCAGATCAACATTGATTCCGGCAATTGCGGTTCCGGTATCGATTGTGGGAACATTTTTCTTCCTGAATCTTTTTGGATATTCATTAAACCTATTAACGCTTTTCGCTTTGGTTTTAGCAATTGGTATTGTGGTAGATGATGCGATTGTCGTCGTCGAAGCAGTTCACGCTAAAATGGAGCATGGAATTTCTAATGCTAAAAAAGCAACGGTAGAAGCAATGGACGAAATTACAGGTGCGATTATTTCAATTACATTGGTAATGGCGGCGGTATTTATTCCTGTTACATTTATTACAGGTCCTACCGGAGTATTTTATCAGCAGTTTGGGATTACCTTAATTATTGCGATCATTATTTCGGCTGTGAACGCATTAACGTTAAGTCCGGTTTTATGTTCATTATTCTTAAAACCTCACGAAGATCATCACGAAGATTATAAAAATAAAAATTTCATTCAGAAATTCTTCTATAAATTTAATATCGGTTTCAAAACAGCAACTGAGCGTTATGGTAGAGGATTTAATTTTTTAATTAAACATAAATGGGTGACTTTAGTAATTCTTGTCGTTACCGGAGGAATTATCTATTGGGCAAATGGAAGCATGAAGAAAGGTTTCGTACCAACAGAAGATAGAGGAATTATCTTTACAGACGTACAGCTTCCTCCGGGAGCATCTATGGAAAGAACCTATAATGTTCTGAAAACTTTACAGAAAAATGCATTGCAGATTCCTGGAATTCAGAATGTAACTATTTCTACAGGTAGAGGATTATTATCCGGAAACGGTAGTAATAACGGTCTTGCCTTCGTAAAGCTTAAACCATTTGATGAAAGAAAAGGGGATGGATTATCATCTGAAGAAATCACAAAGAGATTATTTGGTCTTGCAGGAAAAGTTCCTGATGCTAAAGTTGTTTTCTTCCAACCTCCAAGTGTACCAGGTTTTGGTAGTAGTGCAGGTTTTGAGATGGTACTTTTAGATAAATCGGGAGGTGATTTTGCTCAGCTTGATGCTAAAACCAACGAGTTTATTGGAAACCTGATGCAAAGACCGGAAATTGAATTTGCTCAGACTTCATTTAATACAAAATATCCACAGTATTTAATGGAAATCAACGTTCCGTTAGCTAAACAAAAGGGAGTTTCTGTAAATGATATTTTGTCTACAATGCAGGGATATGTCGGTGGAATTTACAGTGCTGACTTTACCAAATACGGAAAACAATTCAGAGTAATGATTCAGGCACTTCCTGAAAACAGAGTAAATGCTGAAAATCTTAATCAATACTTCATTAAGACAAGTTCTGGAGAGATGTCGCCTATTTCACAATTTGTAACATTGACGAAATCTTACGGACCTCAATCTGTTGGACGTTACAACCTATTTACTTCAGTAAAAATTACCGGAGCAAACAAGGCTGGTTACAGTTCGGGAGATGCAATTACTGCGGTTCAGGCGGTAGCTAAAGAAACACTTGATCAAAATTACGATGTTGAGTTTACAGGTCTTACAAGAGAAGAATTAAATTCAGGATCTCAGACTTTATTGATTTTTGCTTTGAGTTTGGTGTTTGTTTATTTCATTCTTTCTGCTCAATACGAAAGTTACATTCTTCCTTTAGTTGTGGTAATTTCACTTCCTCTTGGGGTAATGGGAGCTTATTTCGGACAGAAAATAATGGGCTTAGAAAACAATATTTACTTCCAGATTGCATTGATTATGTTGGTCGGTTTGTTAGCGAAAAATGCGATTTTGATTATCGAATTTGCTGTTCAGAGAAGACATCATGGTGAAACGATTGTAGAGTCTGCCGTAAATGCAGCGAAAGCGAGATTGAGACCAATTTTGATGACTTCATTGGCATTTATCTTCGGTTTATTACCATTGGTTTTAGCAAGCGGAATTGGTGCGGTTGGTAACCGATCAATTGCAACAGGTGCATCGATTGGATTATTGATCGGTACCATTATGGGAGTATTTGTGATTCCGGTTTTATATGTGATTTTCCAGACTTTACAGGAAAAAATAAAACCGATCAAGCACGAAGAAATGAACTTAGCTGAATAAGAAATCTTTAAGATTTAAATAATGAAAAATTTATCAATAATAATAAAAGGAACTGCTTTTTCAGTTGTCACGTTCGCTGTTTTATCATCTTGTATGGTAAGAAAAGAGTACGAAAGACCTGCAGCTGCAGTTGACGAAAAACTATTCCGTACCGATATGCTGCCTCAAGACAGTACAAGTATTGCGAATGTTTCGTGGAAAGAGATCTTCACAGATCCTATTCTTCAGGGGCACATCACAAAAGCTTTGGAAAACAATCTTGATGTAAGAATCGCAGTACAGAGTATCACTTCTGCAGAAGCTTATTTAAAACAGGCAAAAGCAGCTTACGAACCTACGTTGTCAATAGGTCCGAATTACACTTTTCAGACACAATCGATCAACACACAGTTTGGTCAGATCATCGGAGAGAGACGTTATGTCAATCAGTTTGATATTACAGCAACAATCGGTTGGGAAGCAGATTTGTGGGGGAAAATGAAGTCTCAGCAAAAAGCTCAGTTAGCAACTTATTTGGGAACTTTAGCAGCTCATAAAGCTGTGAAAAGTGACCTGGTTGCATCCATTGCTTCTGCTTATTTCCAGTTGTTGACTTATGATGATCAGAAAAGAATCATTGAAGAAACAATTAAAGTAAGAGAAAATAATTTAGAAACTACAAAAGCGTTAAAAGACGCTGGAACATTAACAGAAGTTGCGGTTCAGCAAAGTCAGGCGTTGGTTTATAATGCGAAATCTTTACTGATCGACATTGATACTCAAATTCAACTTTTGGAAAATACGATGAGCTTATTGATGGGTGAATCGTCACAAACGATTGCAAGATCATCATTAAAATCGCAGTCATTACCGGAGAGTTTGGCTTTAGGATATCCTGCAAGTTTGCTGTCAAATCGTCCTGATGTGATGCAGGCAGAATTTAATTTGATGAATGCTTTCGAGTTGACCAATGTTGCCAAAGCTCAGTTTTATCCAACTTTAAAACTAACAGGAAGCGGTGGAGTACAGTCGGTAGATATCGATCATTTATTTAGTGTAAACTCTCTTTTTGCAAATGTTGTAGCTGGTTTGGCACAACCAATTTTAAACAAAAGACAGATCAAAACCAATTACGATGTAAGTTTAGCCAACAAAGAAACAGCTTATCTTAATTTCAGAAAGTCTATTCTGACTGCAGGAAAAGAGGTTTCTGATGCGATAAGAGTATTTTCGGTTCAGGATTCTTTTATAGATTTAAAGAAAAAAGAGCTTGATTCTTATAAAAAATCGGTTGATTATTCTCAGGAATTGGTGAACTACGGTATGGCAAATTACCTTGAGGTTTTAAATGCAAGTGTAAACTCATTGAACGCCGAGCTTAATATTTCAAATGCAGAATACAGTAAAATGAAAGCTGCAGTAGATTTATACCAAGCTTTAGGCGGTGGATGGAAATAACGGAAAGTTAGTTATTATATATTCAAATCTTGTTAAGACGTGTGCTGGAAACAGTGCACGTCTTTTTATTTAAAATTGCAAACAATTGATTTTCTATATTTTAAAAATAGATTTTAATTTCCTATTGCATATATGTAGTTAACTACGTAGTTTTGTACATAAATTAAATCATATGTTAGAAATTAAACTTGTAAACGATACTTATTCAAAAGAAATAATAGACTTGGTTCTGAATATTCAGCAAAAAGAATTTAATGTTCCCATTACAATAGAAGACCAGCCGGATCTTATGCAAATCGAGGATTTTTATTTTGCCAATGGTGGAAGTTTTTGGGGGGCTTTCATAAGCGGTGAGCTTGTTGGAACCATTGCTTTGGTTAAATTTGATAAAAAAGCGGCGGCAATTCGAAAAATGTTTGTGAAAAAAGAATTCAGAGGAAAAGAATATGGTATCGCTCAGAAACTATTAGAAACCCTGATTGCTTATTGCCAGAAAAACGGAATAGAAGAAGTATATTTAGGAACAGTATCGATACTGAAAGCAGCATTGCGTTTTTACGAACGAAATCACTTCGAAGTCATTGAAAAAGAATTGCTTCCTTCAAAATTTCCTTTAATGAATGCCGATAATGTTTTTTGTTTTCTTAATCTAAAATCATAGTTTATGAATGTCATCAATGAATCCGGAACATTAGCTTTATCTACAAGATTACAACGCCTTAGCGAGCAATTGCGTAAAGAGGGAGCTTTAGTTTATAAAGAATTTGGAATAGATTTCGAACCCAAATGGTTTCCGGTAATCTTTACATTACATCACAAAATTACACTCAGTGTTGTAGAAATTGCCAATGAAATAGGATACACGCATCCTTCCACAATCAGTCTTTTAAAAGAACTTGAAAGGCAACAAATGATTATTTCTAAAAAAGATAAAACAGATGAACGCAAACGCTTAATCGAATTGGCACCAAAAGGCATTGAATTGATAGAGAAAATGAAACCAGCATGGGAAATCATCTCCAAAGTATTGGAAGAAATAGCAGATAATGAGAATCATTTACTAAAAGCAATTAATGAAGCAGAAGAAAAAATCGCCAAACAGTCTTTTTTACAAAGAGTTTTACAATTAAAAAACAACCAATAAATAATGGTAATGAATTGATTGTCTTAAATTTAATTTATAGTTTCACTCAAAAATAGTTTGCAAAACGAAATAAATTTTAATAAAAGTTTGCGTATGTGTTTTAAATAGTTACTTTTGTACGGCTTCCGAAAAAATGGGGGATTAGCTCATCTGGCTAGAGCGTTAGACTGGCAGTCTAAAGGTGACGGGTTCGATCCCCGTATCCTCCACATCTATCATGAAAAAACCTTCCGAATTGGAAGGTTTTTTCATTTATTCAAATCCAAATCTTTGTGGTTATTAGATTGCTCAAATCTAAATATTTTGATAACCAGTTATTTATGATTCCAGTCACATTCAGAAAATCTTAAGCTTTTTTTAATTAAATTCCCTTTAAATAGAGTTTTTATCACGTTAAAAAAAATAATAGTCATGAAAAATAATATTTTACAATAAATTTCCTTCAAACCGTTAAAAATTATCTTCTGTAAAATATTAAACTATAAAATTAAATTGATATATTTGCCCAATTCTAAAAATATAGAGATAGCGTCAATTTTAAAAACTATCTTGAATTTTTCAGACTATTTTTAAGAATAAATTGAATAAATAAACTTATTTCATAAACTATTGTAACCTATGAAGAAACTATTTTTACTTTTATTGACTATTTTTTCATTAATTGGATGTACTGCAGATGACGAAACCCTTGTTGATTATGTAGGAACTTGGTCTGGAACTTACGAAGGAACCGAAAAAGGTCTTTGGAAATTCGTAGTAGCCACCGACGGAAAAGTTACCGGAACAATGTATAATGAAACGAGCAATGAAAACTATAATATTTCAGGATTTCTAGACAGATCTGGTCAATTAACTGCTGAATTGGTTGTACCTGCAGACGGACAGTTTAACGGAACATTAAACGTTGAAGAAAAAGGTAGCGGAAATTGGGTAAATGAATCGCCAACCCCTGCAAGAAGCGGATCTTGGTCTGGACAAAAAAATAAATAGATAAAACTATTATAAATTAAAATCGGCTGCAAACAGAGTTTGCAGCCGATTTTTTTATTTAAACAAATCCCATTTGTACAATTTGAGAAGCTTTCTTTATGGCTACAAAATGAATCACATTATCTTCTTCTGAAAAATGATTTTTAAAGATCAATTCAGTTTGATTACGTAGTTTTATTTCTTCTTCGACAGATTCAGTAAGATAGTTTTCAAAATCTATTTTTATACTGACGATTGCTACTTCATCAGCAACAATTTTCTTATCCAAATGTAAACTTCTATCCCATAATCCCAGTGAAATATAAGTATTCTGATTAAAATTAGGAATATTTCCAAACTCAAATTGCTGGAGTATATTTCGTCCTGCAGTAGTTTTTAAGCCTGATTTTACAGATCTTTTTCCTTTTTCATGTTCTACATCTAAATCTTTGATATTGGTCATCACTTTTGCAAACCGTTGATAGAGTAGGGTTTCGTTCGCAAATTCAATATATTTTGAAATGCACAAGCGGATTATTTTTCCAATTTTTGAGCAGTGACCAAATTCAAAACTGTTTTGTCTTACTTTTTCATAAGTCGGACTTTTCTTATAGGCAGCTTTATTGAATCCGCTTTTTTTACGCACCACATTTTTACCATTCAGATTATAAAAAACCAAATCACCAACTGCTCCGTTGAGCTTAATGAAACTTTCGTAAGTCGCCATAATTTTAAAATAGCTTCAAATATAGCTATAAATTTTAACATTTTTTTAAAAATTGTAATATAATTAATATATACTTGTAGTATAGTTATAAAATAGTTATTGTATAATTAATAAAAATAATTTATATTTGTCTCGTATTAATAAATTGATTTTCAAATGAATATGGAAATGCGTTTTTCGGAAATTAAATTATATAAAAATCTTGCTGTTTTAGCGATAGCTTCTACAATTATTATCTCTTGCGGAAGTTCTAAAAATGTCTCTTCTTCTAAGAAAAGTCCTTCAAAAAATGTTGTAAAATCTGAAAATCTGAGAAAATTAGATTCTTCTTTTGATGGGAAGGTTTCAGGTTCTATAAAAAGTCTTTTAAAAGATGCTGAAACTTATTTAGGAACTCCGTATAAATTTGGAGGTAATAATTCTTCAGGTTTTGACTGTTCGGGATTTACCGTAAAAGTTTTTCAGGATAACAATTTCAACTTACCAAGAAGATCTTCAGATCAGGCAGATGCAGGAAAATCGATTGATATCAAAACAGTAAAACCAGGAGATCTTCTGTTTTTTGCCACTTCAGGCGGAAGTCGCGTTTCGCACGTAGGAATAGTTCATACTATTGAAAATGATGGCGAAATAAAATTTATTCATGCATCAACTTCTAAAGGAGTGATTATCTCTTCTTTAAACGAAAAATACTGGAACAAAGCATATCTTCACGCTCAGAGAGTTTTATAATTAAATTTAAACTTTGCAATAGAATTGCATTTAACGGAACTCTACATTTGTCAAAAATTAATAATTATGACAGATTTTATCAGAGTTTTCATTCCTCTATTCTTTATCATTTTCTTTATGACCGCATTTTTTGGAACAAGTTTTATCGTTTCAAAAAGAATTGGTAAAAATCCAAATGTTCTTCCAAAAGATGATTCCGCTTACGGACTGATTGGGAGATATTTTAAATATACCTTGTTCCTTATTTTTATTTATACCGTTTTACTTTTCATTTTTCCTGAAGATATTTTCAGCAGTTTTAAAATCAATTTACCCAAAGAAAGCTTCTTTAAATATATAGGAATTGCCTTGTTAATTTTAAGTTTGATATGGATTCTTATCGCTCAGTTTCATATGAAAAACTCATGGCGAATAGGAATTGATCAAGATCAGAAAACTGAATTGATCACAACCGGACTTTTCAATTATTCGAGAAACCCTATTTTTCTGGGCATTTTAGTAAGTTTAATAGGTTTGTTTTTCACATTACCTACGTTAATTTCATTAAGCTTTTTCCTGATTAGTTATATTCTGATTCAAACCCAAATCAGATTGGAAGAAGAATTTTTATTAAACCAACACGATAAAATTTATCTCCGGTACAAAGCCAAAGTAAGAAGATTTTTATAGAAATATTTAATAAAATTTTAATCACTTAGATCTATTCTAAATCATCACTTTTGCCCAACTTTTTTGTATATTTGGCAGTGATTTTTTAAAACAAATTTTATACATTATTATGTCATTACAACAAACTATTGAAAATATTTGGGACAACAGAGATTTATTGCAGAATGAAGACAGCCAAAAGGCGATTAGAGAGGTTATTTCTTTGGTTGACAAAGGAGAACTTCGTACAGCTGAGCCTACAGAAAACGGATGGCAGGTAAATGAATGGGTAAAGAAAGCTGTCGTAATGTATTTCCCGATCCAAAAAATGGAAACTATTGAAGTAGGTCCGTTTGAATTTCATGATAAAATGCCTTTGAAGAGAAACTATGCTGAAAAAGGTGTAAGAGTTGTACCACATGCAATTGCAAGAGAAGGAGCTTATATTGCTCCAGGTGTTATTTTGATGCCTTCTTATGTAAATATTGGTGCTTATGTAGATTCAGGTACAATGGTTGATACTTGGGCAACAGTGGGAAGCTGTGCACAGATTGGTAAAAACGTTCACTTGAGTGGTGGTGTTGGTATCGGTGGTGTTTTAGAACCGCTTCAGGCTGCTCCGGTTATTATTGAAGATGACTGTTTTATCGGTTCTAGATGTATCGTTGTAGAAGGAGTTCACGTTGAAAAAGAAGCTGTTTTGGGAGCAAATGTTGTATTGACGGCTTCTACAAAAATTATCGATGTTACAGGAGATACTCCAATCGAAATTAAAGGTAGAGTTCCTGCCCGTTCTGTTGTAATCCCTGGAAGTTATACGAAGCAGTATCCTGCAGGAGAATATCAGGTTCCTTGTGCTTTGATTATCGGTCAGAGAAAAGAATCTACAGATAAAAAAACATCTCTTAATGATGCTTTAAGAGAAAATAACGTAGCTGTTTAAATCTTTGCAAAATGGCAATTCCTAAACAAATTTTTCAGACGTTTAAAACCGATAAGCTTCCTTGGCTTACGAAGTTTCATATCAAAAGAATGCTCAAAAAAAATCCTGAGTACGAATATCATTTTTACGATGATAACAGAATTCAGACTTTTTTTAAAGACGAGTTTCCACCTGAATATTTGAAAGCTTACAACAGACTGACGATAGGAGCTGCCAAAGCAGATTTTTTCAGATATGCCATTCTTTATAAAAAAGGTGGCGTTTATCTAGATGTAGACAGCGGAATCAACAAGCCGATTAAAAAGTTTATTCGTGAAGACGATGTAGCTTTGGTAACGGATGAAATTCCACACACATATTATGTACAATGGGGTCTTGCATATGCTGCAGGACACCCATTTTTACAGAGAACTCTGGAGATGATTTTAGATAATATCAAAAACAATCCTTATCCTCATAATGTACATAAAACAACCGGACCAACCGTTTATACAGACGCAGTTAAAGCGTGTTTAAAAGAAGATCCAACTATTCCGCATCGATTTATGGGACCGCATTATGACAATAATATGCAGTTTAAATATAAGCTCGGGAAATTCTTCCTTTACAGTGACAAATCTGAACACTGGAAGAGAAAACAGCTTACCCAAAACATTATAAAACCTGAGAATGAAGATAGCATTTGATGCCAAACGTTTTTTTCATAATACTTCAGGATTAGGGAATTACTCAAGAGATTTAGTCAGAATTTTGTCTAAATATTATCCTGAAAATCAATACTTACTACTCAATAAAAACAAATCGGAAAGAGGTTCAGATATTTTAGAAAACTCTAATGTTACCTTTGTAGAAACCTCCAAAGGAACAATGTCTCGACAGTTTAAAATGGGAAAAGATGCGCAAAAAGAAAATGCGGATATTTTCCATGGATTATCGGGAGAATTACCTTTAAAATGGGATAAAAAACCGATTAAAAAAATCGTCACCATTCACGATTTGATATTCGTAAGATATCCTCAATATTATTCTTTTTTTGACAGAAAAATTCATCTTTGGAAATTCAAAAAAGCAGCAAATACTGCAGATAAAATCATTGCCATTTCAGAACAAACCAAAAGAGATATCATTCAATATCTGAAAGTGCCGGAAAGCAAAATTGAAGTAATTTATCAAGGCTGTCACAAAGCTTTTAAAGAGCAACAATCTGAAGAACTTATTCAGCAAACAAAGCAAAAATTTAATCTTCCTAAACGGTTTATTTTAAATGTAGGAACTATTGAAGAGCGTAAAAATCTTTTCAATATCGTTAAAGCAATAAAAGATACCGAAATTCCTTTAGTCGTAGTTGGGAAGAAAACAAAGTATTTTCAAAAAATAAAGCATTTTATTGAGAAAAATAAAATGGAGAAGCAAATTCATTTTTTAGAAAATGTTTCAATGGATGAGTTAGCTGTCATTTATAAATCAGCCGATATTTTTGTTTATCCAAGTTTTTTTGAAGGCTTTGGAATTCCTGTAATTGAAGCTCTTTTTTCAAAAACAGTTACCATTACAAGCAACACAAGTTGTCTTCCTGAAGCAGGAGGTTCAGATTCTGTTTATATCAATCCCGAAAATCATTTGGATATTCAATCAAAAATAAAACTTTTATGGGATAGTGGATCTGAAAGGAAACGCCGTTCTGATAAAGGTTTTGAGTTCGTTCAGAAGTTCAATGACGAACCCATTGCACGTCAACTGATGGATCTCTATCAAAAAATTATTTCATAAAATTCTTGCGGGATTAAAAATTAGTCCTACATTTGTACCACAAAATTTCAACAATGAAACCGAATTTTTTAACAGTACATCATTATTATCATCATCTCTGCTAGACGGAATTGTTGATCTATGACTATGTTAAAAATCAAAATAATTAAAAACCGTCTGAGTAACCAGACGGTTTTTTTGTTTCTAAATTCTTCTCGGGCAATTTATTTCAATTAATCATTTTCGTTTACTCAGATTTAAAATAATAAAATGAGTAAATTAAAAATTGCCATACAAAAAAGCGGGCGCCTTTACGAAGAATCGCTCCAACTCCTCAAAGACTGCGGAATTTTCGTCAACAACGGAAAAGACCAGCTCAAAGTTTCTGTAGACAATTTCCCAATGGAAATCATGTATCTACGAAACTCTGATATTCCTCAATATCTGGAAGACGGAGTGGTTGATATTGCCATCGTCGGCGAAAATCTTTTATCAGAAAAACAAAAAAATATTGAAATTATCCAAAGTTTAGGATTTTCAAAATGCAGAGTTTCAATAGCAGTTCCTAAAGAAGTTGAAACTGATGATATCAATTATTTTCAGGGTAAAAAAATTGCTACTTCTTACCCGAATACATTGAAGAGTTTTCTTCAGAAAAATAATATTTCAGCAGATATACACGTTATTTCCGGCTCGGTAGAAATCGCTCCAAATATTGGTCTTGCCGATGGAATCTGTGATATTGTAAGCTCCGGAAGTACTCTTTTTAAAAATGGTTTGAGGGAAACTGTTACCATTTTAAAGTCTGAAGCTGTTCTTGCAAAAACATTCCAGCTAAATAATGACAAGCAAAAAATCTTAGAAAAGTTTCTATTTAGAATTCAATCTGTTTTAAGGGCAAAAAACTCAAAATACATTTTGATGAATGTCCCCAATGAAAAGATATCAGAAGTCTCAAATGTTCTTCCGGTTTTAAAAAGTCCAACCGTAATTCCTTTAGCTGAAAAGGGTTGGAGCAGTATTCATTCAGTCATTGATGAAGAACGCTTTTGGGAAGTCATTGATGAACTGAAGCAAAAAGGAGCACAAGACATTTTAATTATTCCAATCGATAAAATGGTCATTTAAGATGAAAATTAATAAATATCCTCAAAAAAAAGTTTGGTCGGAGTTAGTTAAAAGACCAGTTTTAAAAAGAAAAGAGTTAACAGAATTAATAACCGATATTTTTGATGAAGTACAAAAAAATGGTGATCAGGCTTTAATAGCTTTCAATAAAAAATTTGATCGGGCAGAAGTTGAAAACATTCAAGTTTCAGAAGAAGAAATAGAAAGTTCAGAAAATTTAATAAGTGAAGAATTGAAACTTACCATTCAAAAGGCAAAAGAAAATATCACGAAATTTCATGCTTCACAAATTCCTGAAATTCAAAAGATTGAAACTACAAAAGGAGTTATTTGCTGGAGAGAAAACAGAGCCGTCGAAAAAGTAGGGATCTATATTCCTGGAGGAACCGCACCATTATTTTCCACAGTTTTAATGTTGGCAATTCCTGCTCAATTGGCTGGTTGCAAGGAAATTATTTTATGTACTCCGCCTGATAAAAATGGAAATATTAATGCTGCCATTTTATATACGGCAAAACTTTGCGGTGTCACAAAAATCTTTAAAACTGGCGGCGCTCAAGCCATTGCAGCCATGACTTTAGGAACAGAAAGTATTCCAAATGTTTACAAAATTTTCGGACCAGGAAATCAGTATGTTGTTGCAGCAAAAGAATTCGCTCAAAAATATAATGTAGCAATTGATATGCCTGCAGGACCAAGTGAAGTTTTGGTCATTGCTGATGAACAGGCAATTCCAGAATATTGTGCTGCAGATTTGCTTTCTCAAGCAGAACACGGAAGTGACAGTCAGGTGATTTTTCTTTCAACTAATGAGAAAATTTTTAATGAAACTATTAAAGAAACAGAAAAGCAACTTCAGCAACTTCCAAGAAATGAGTTTGCAAAAGAAGCTTTGAAAAACAGTCATTTCATTTTGTTGGATTCTTTAGGTGAAGCCCTTGAATTCAGCAATCTATATGCTCCGGAACATTTGATTTTAGCTTTGGAAGATTATGAAAAGTATATTCCAAAAATTCAAAATGCAGGTTCTGTTTTTCTGGGAAATTATTCTTGTGAAAGTGCAGGAGATTATGCAAGCGGAACCAATCACACACTTCCAACCAATGGATTTGCAAAAAATTACAGCGGAGTTTCTTTAGACAGTTTTGTGAAGAAAATTACGTTTCAGAATCTATCAAAAGAAGGACTTCAAAATTTAGGAACAACAATAGAACTCATGGCCGAAGCAGAAGGATTATTTGCTCATAAAAATGCCGTATCAATCAGATTAAAATAAGAAAATGAAAGAATTTAACATCAATAGTTTAGTAAGAAAAAATATCTTGGAATTACAGCCTTACATCAGTTTTAGGGACAACAATGATTTTGGAAATCCTGTTTTATTGGATGCTAATGAAAGTCCGTTTGGAGAATTCAATCGTTATCCGGATTCTACTCAGAAAAAATTAAAGCAAAAACTCTCAGAAATAAAAAATGTTGCCGGTGATCAAATTGCAGTCGGAAATGGAAGCGATGAGCTCATCGATTTGATTATTAAAGTTTTTTGTGAACCTAAAAAAGATTCAATTTTAATGATGGATCCATCATTTGCAATGTATGGTTTTTATGCTTCTATCAATGAAAATAAAGTTATAAAGCTGGACTTAAATTCAGATTTTGAAATTGTAAAAGATGATTTTCTGAAAATTTCAAAAGATTTTAAATCTAAAGTTTTTTTCCTGTGTTCACCGAATAATCCTACCGGAAATTCTATAAAAGATATTGAGTTTTACATTAAAAATTTCAATGGAATTGTAGTTGTAGATGAAGCTTATATTGAGTTTTCAGGTAAAAGATCTTGTATTGAGTTATTAGAAAAATATCCAAATCTAATTGTTCTTCAGACTTTCTCAAAAGCTTGGGGAATGGCCGGAGCGAGAGTAGGTATTGCATATTCTTCCAAAGAAATTATCAAGTTAATTAATATGATAAAGGCACCTTACAACGTGAATTCTTTAAGTTCGAATAAAGTAATTGAGCTCATCGATAAACAGGAAAATGTAAAACAAAACATAGAAAGTATTTTAAATGAAATTTCATGGTTAGAACATGAATTTCAATCTGTTAATTGTATTAAAAAAGTATATCCGACAGATGCTAATTTCTTTTTGATTGAGTTTGAAGATATAGAAAAAGTTTACGAAAAATTGTTGGAAAAAGAAATTTTGACCAGCAAAAGAAGTCCTCAAATTCCAAATTGTATCAGAATTAATGTAGGAACTAGAGAAGAAAATATTCAATTAATTCAGGTTTTAAAAAGTATTTAATCATGAAAAAAGTATTATTTATAGACCGTGACGGAACTTTGATTCTAGAACCTCAAGCAGATTTTCAGGTTGATTCTTTGGAAAAACTTGAATTCTATCCTGGAGTTTTTCAAAACCTTCCAAAAATTGCCAAAGAACTGGATTTTGAATTGGTCATGGTGACGAATCAGGATGGATTGGGAACAGAAAATTTCCCCATGAAAGCTTTTCTAAAACCTCACGAAAAAATGTTGAAAGCTTTTGCAAATGAAGGAATTATTTTCAATGATATTCTGATCGATAAAAGTTTTGAAAGTGAAAATCTTCCAACAAGAAAACCAGGAATTGGAATGTTGGGAAAATATATTTACGGTAATTACGATCTTGAAAATTCTTTCGTGATTGGAGACAGAATTACGGATATTCAATTGGCAAAAAATTTAGGTTCAAAATCAATCTTCATTAATAAAATTCAAAATGAAGATGCAGATTTAACGACAGAAAGCTGGAGTGAAATTTACCAATATTTAAAACAAATTCCGCGAACAGCGAAAGTTTTAAGAAAAACGAACGAAACTGATATTGAAATAGAAATCAATCTCGATGGAAGCGGAAATTCTGAAATCTCAACAGGGTTACACTTTTTCGATCACATGCTTGAACAAATCTCAAAACATGGCAATTTAGATTTAAAGATTAAAGTAAAAGGTGATTTACAGGTTGACGAACATCACACCATCGAAGATACAGGAATTGTGTTAGGAAAGGCAGTTTTAAAAGCATTGGGAAAGAAAAAAGGAATTGAAAGATATGGTTTTTTACTTCCGATGGACGACTGTTTAGCACAGGTTGCACTTGATTTTGGAGGACGTTCGTGGTTGGTTTGGGAAGCAAAATTTAAGCGTGAAAAAATTGGAGACGTTCCAACTGAAATGTTTGAGCATTTTTTCAAATCTTTCACCGATTCGGCAAAATGTAATCTCAATATTAAAGTGGAAGGAGAAAATGAGCATCACAAGATTGAATCTGTTTTTAAAGCATTTGCAAAAACGATAAAAATGGCTATAAATCAATCTGATCAAAATTTTAATGTGCCATCAACAAAAGGAAGTTTATAAGATGATTGCGATTATAAAATACAACGGCGGAAACGTAAGTTCTGTACAAAATGCATTAAACAGATTAGGAGCTGAATCGATTATTACAGATGATTTTGAGTTAATAAAAAATGCCGATAAAGTAATTTTTCCTGGAGTTGGAGAAGCATCTTCAACGATGAAAACCTTAAAGGAGAAAGGATTAGATAAGTTAATTCCGACTTTGAAGCAACCTGTTTTGGGAATTTGCTTAGGAATGCAGTTGATGTGCAAAAATAACGAAGAAGGAAATACGGTTGGAATGGGGATTTTCGATATTAATGTAAAAAAGTTTCCTGCAGAAAATATCATTCCGCACATGGGATGGAATACAATTTCAGATCTTAAATCAACCATTTATTCCGGAATTAAAGAAGAAAGTGATGTCTATTTCGTGCACAGTTTTTATTGTGAACTGTCAGAGGATACAAGTTCGATTTGTGATTATATATTGCCTTTCAGTGCGTCTTTGCAGAAAGATAACTTTTATGCGATGCAGTTTCACCCTGAAAAATCTGGGAAAATTGGAAGTCAATTATTACAAAACTTTTTAAAACTTTAGATATGCGAATTATTCCTGCTATTGATATTATCGACGGAAAATGTGTACGCCTTTCGAAAGGTGATTACGGAACAAAAAAAATATACAACGAAAATCCTGTAGAAGTTGCCAAAGAATTTGAAAGTTTCGGAATAAAATATCTTCATTTGGTCGATTTGGATGGTGCAAAATCTAAACATATTGTCAACCAAAAAGTATTGGAAAATATAGCCCGAGAAACCTCTTTAAAAATCGACTTCGGAGGCGGTTTGAAAACTATTGAAGATATAGAAATTGCCTTTAATTCAGGCGCAAAGCAAATTACAATTGGAAGTATTGCCGTTCAAAATCCTGAATTCTGTTTTAATTTAATTGAAAAATATGGTTCTGAGAAAATTATTTTAGGAGCCGATTGTGAGAACAGAAAAATAAAAACTTCAGGTTGGCTGGAAGAAAGTGATCAAGATGTGATTGATTTTATTCTTTACTATCAGAAAAAAAAAATTCAAAATGTGATTTGTACCGATATTTCAAAAGATGGAATGTTAGAAGGCGCTTCAGAAGATTTGTACAAAGAAATTTTAGATAAAACAAAAATTCAGCTTATTGCAAGTGGTGGAATTTCATGTATTGAAGATATTTATAAAATGAAAGAAATCGGATGCAGTGGAACAATTATCGGGAAAGCGATTTATGAAGGGCGAATTTCACTGAAAGAATTGGAGGTATTTGATTAACCACAAAAGGCACAAAAGTTTAAACACATTAGGAAATTTTAAGTTACTACTAGCTACAACATAAGAACGAATAAGTTTTAGCAACTCAAAGATTTCCAGAGAAAGTCCCGAAGGGACGATTTAATAAAAGATAGGATAAAATCCTATCAAAAAATAATTAAAAAATTTGCGCCGCTGCGTAACCCATTAAATAAAATGCTTAAAAAAAGAATCATTCCATGTCTGGATATAAAAGACGGAACAACTGTAAAAGGAATCAACTTTGAAGGCTTGAGAAATGCCGGAGATCCAATAGAATTAGCGAAAAAATATGAAAATGAAGGCGCTGATGAATTGGTATTTCTCGATATTACCGCAACAATCGAAGAGCGAAAAACTTTCGCTGAATTGGTAAAAAACATCGCCAAAGAACTGAGTATTCCTTTCACCGTTGGAGGCGGAATTTCTTCTGTAGAAGATGTAAGAAAACTTTTGGAAGCCGGAGCAGATAAAATCAGCATTAATTCTTCAGCGGTGAAAAATCCTAAACTTATTTCTGATTTGGCTAAAGAGTTTGGAAGTCAATGTATCGTTGTTGCGATTGACACAAAGTTGATTGATCATTTAGATTGGGTTTTTGTAAAAGGAGGAAGAGAAATGACGGATTTAAGAACTTTAGATTGGGCAAAAAAAGTTGAAGAAATAGGAGCCGGTGAAATCCTTTTAACCTCAATGGATGGAGACGGAACCAAAAATGGTTTCGATTTAAGAATCACAAAATTAATTTCTGAAAACGTGAATATTCCAGTGATTGCTTCTGGAGGAGCTGGAAAAACTGAAGATTTTGAAACTATTTTTAATCAAACCAAAGCAACAGGAGCTTTAGCAGCTAGCATTTTTCATTTTCGGGAAATTCGAATTGATGCGTTAAAAAAGGAATTGAAAAATAAAAATATTAATGTAAGATGAAAGTAGATTTTAGTAAAACAAATGGTCTTGTTCCTGTCATCATTCAGGACGATAGAACTTTACAGGTTTTAATGTTGGGTTATATGAATGAAGAGGCTTTTGAAAAAACAAAAGAAGAAGGGATTGTTACTTTTTTCAGTCGTTCAAAAAACAGACTTTGGACAAAAGGAGAAGAGTCAGGAAATTTTTTAACCGTAAAAAATATGGATATTGATTGCGATAACGACACCATTTTAATTAAGGTCATTCCTAAAAATACCGTTTGCCACACTGGAAGTTTCAGTTGTTTTGGAGAGAAAGATTCTAAAGGATTTTTATATGAATTAGAAGAAAAAATCAGCCAGCGAATTGATGACAAAGTTGAAGATTCTTATACCTATTCTTTATACCAAAGAGGAATCAACAAAGTTGCTCAAAAAGTAGGAGAGGAAGCAGTAGAATTGGTGATAGAAGCTAAAGATGATAATGATAAACTATTTAAAAATGAGGCAGCAGATTTATTATATCACTTTTTAATTTTACTGAAAGCTAAGAATTTTTCGCTGGAAGAAATTGAGGAAATACTTTTAGCCAGAAATAAATAAGCTTACAAATTGATTGTTTTGATAGCAAACTATGTATTTTGCCACGAATGCACGAATATTAATATTTTATTTTAGGTAAATACATACAACTTTACACAAAGTTAGGAAATAGATAGTAAATAATAAATGTTATATATTTTGAAGTAAACCAAAAAAAATACTCTCTAATTATTTAGAGAGTATTTTTAGTTTTTAACGTTAAACATGCTTTTCATCACCTTATCAAAATCAGTTAATTGTTCTACATATTCTGCTTTTATATAATACTTCTTACCGACGATTAGAATTTGCTTAACGTCAATTTTTAAATCAGGATGATTTTCTTTTATGTCTGTAACATCAAAATATTCAATGCTGTTCATTATTACGCTTTTCACGTTTTTATCTTTAAGTTCTTGTACTAACATTTTTAGGCTGCTAAGTCTTTATACTTTGTTCTCACATCACTATTTACTAATAGATGTTTGAACTTTTCATTGTCCGGAGTATTTCTTAGATTAAATCTGTAAACAAATTCATCAACATATTTTTGAAGGTGCTTTCTTGAAACGTGATTATACATTCCGTTTACTGCGCTTTTAAGAATCTTCCAGCTTCCCTCAATATTATTTGTGTGTATTGAACAGTCTTGCAAACTTACATATTCTTTTTTAGAATGATCAATTAGCTTATGGTCGTAATACTTACTTAATCCTGTATATCCCCACCATTCATCGCTAATTAATTGTGTAGTTTCAGGATTTACGAATCTGCAGATTAATGGCTGAATGCTATTTCTTTTTGTATCCGGAACTACAAAGGCATTCATCTTTCCGTCTCGTTGTAACATTCCCATTACAGGCGTTTTATCTTTAAAGCTTCTTCCCTGGGAATTCTTAACTTTTTTATCTTTATGTCTATTTTTGTTTTTGCCTCCAATAAAAGTTTCGTCACATTCAACTACGCCCTCAAGTTCATTATTATTTTCAACTATAAAACACGCTCTAATTCTTTGAAGCATAAACCAAGCTGTTTTTTGTGTAACATCAATATCTTTTGAAAGTTGTATTGAGCTGATTCCTTTTTTATGAGATGTCACAAGCCATATTGCTAAAAACCATTTACGTAAACTAATCTTTGTATTCTCAAACATTGAACCAGTTTTGACGTTAAAATATTTTCCGGTATTCTTACATCTATACTTATTGCCTTTACATTTATAAACAGCCGAAGATGAATCAAAAGGACTTACAATAACGCCTCCCCATCTCATTTGCTCTAAATATTCAATACATATTTCCTCTGTAGAAAAAGTATTTAAAAGCTCCAATACTGATTTAATATTCGTGTTTATCATTTTGTGACTATTGGTATAACTAATTTACAAAATAATTTTCATTTGTTGTTGTTTTTTAACACTTTAAACTCCTATTTTTGTTGCAATATTTATCGAAAAAAATAAAGCGTTTGCTTTTATTCTGTTGAAAGGAATCTGACAATTCAAAACAACACTACAGAATAAACAGTTGATGCTCATGCCTATGGCGTGGGCTAATCTTGTTTGTAGTGTTAGGTTTTGTCAGAACCTCTTTCAACAAATTAAGTGATAGTTCCACGCTTTCTGCATTTATAACCTTTCATTTTGGGACTGAGTGAATCAAAACAGACCGATGAAAAATATAAGTATTCCTGTTCTATTCTTTATTTCTATTGTTCTACAAATTATATCATGCTATTTATTTTTAGGCAAAAATTCTGAAATTATCTTTTCTATAATTTCTGCGTTAGGGAGTTTTACAGCTACTTTTTTAGCTTATGCTTTAATCTATTATTTCAAATTTAATTCCGGAGAAAAAAAATCTGAATCTGATATTAAAATTGGATTTACTACTTGTCATTATCTAATAATATCAGTCTTTGTCCTATTCTTATTTATTCTTCCTGACAATAAGCTTTATGAAAACCAAGCTATAGCATTCAATGGAATTATTTTAGGGATATATGGTCGTCAAATTTTAAATAAAGAACTTAAAAGATTTAAATAATGAGAAAAATATTAACAATTTTAACTATTGCATCATCAAGTATTCTGTATTGTCAGAATGTTTATCAAAATGGATTTTCTGCAGGTTACAAAGCTGGATATTGCTACAATCAATTAGGATGTGTACCTCCAATTGCGCCAATCGGTCAATTAGATATAAAAACCGATTATCAAACAGGTTATAACAATGGTTTCGTAAAAGGTCAGCAAGATAAAATTTATCAGAAGAGTTCTAATAATACAGGTGGTGTTCAGGGGCAATTAAGACCATCAATTCCTGATATGGATTTAAATATAGATCCGAATTTATCTCGTGAAATGTGGGTAAATTATTATGAAAAAAAGAGAGTAAAAAAAGAACAGCAAGCTAAAAATAATGAGATTTTAGTAAGGATGATAACTGAACAAACAATTGAAGTTATGGTAGAAATGGATAAATTGAAGCTTAGATTGAAAGAAAAAAATGTAAACGATAAAGAAATTGAAAATATAATTTATGATCTACATTATGAGAATCAAACGCTTTATAATGAATATAAAGTTAAGCCAGAAAAAATAAAATATTTTAATAGAAAGAACGAGGAATTAAAAGAAAGAATAATTAAAATGAGTCCGCTTAATTAAAAGAATACTCATAATGGTGAGGCTCTTAAATCAAGAACTATTCAAATTTATAAACTTTTCTCTATATGGGGAAAGTTTTTTATATTAGTACAAACTAAAACTAATAATTATGGCAAAATTTATAATCTATATGGACGCAGAGAATATAAGTTTAGATGAACAGAAAAAATTAAACGAGCAATTAAGTGAAATTGGATATTACACAGTAACTACTAATAATGCAGATAATAAGCGCTATATTTTACCTGTTTATGAATATCATTATGAAGGCAACATCAACAATCTTGATGTCATTGTAGATAATTTTGTTGAACTAGTTAAAAAACTAACTAAAAAATACGAAATTAGCGCTCACGAAGTTGTTGATTCTAGATATAGAGGCTTAAAAGAATATATAACCTAGAAGTCGCCTCTGGGGTATTTATCCCAATCAGGAGTATGTTTAAATAACACTCTTTCTTTTGGAGGGTTAACTGAAACTACAAAACTATCTATAGGGGTTCTTGTATCAGACATAATCCAAAATCCACGAGCTTTTAGCTCTTCAATTAATTCCTCGTTAGTAATCTTTTTTAATTCTGCCATAGCTTTATTTTTCAGTGAAGTTACGGCAGAATTTATTTTTTGATGGGTTGCTGAAAATAAAATGCCAATCAATTATGATAGGCATTTTGTAAAATTTAATCTAATGTATGAAATTTGGTGTGCTGGGTTAATTACAAACCTTATGCCATACATAAATTTATTAATGATGAGTATTTAGTTGTGTATATTTGTATATAGTTACCTTATTTTATAATATTCGTGCATTCGTGGCTTATAAATTCAATCATTATTTTTCAATAATCACTTTTTTCGTAACCGTTTCACCATCGGATTTTACAGTACACAAATAAACTCCGCTTGATAATTTTGAAACATTTATCGTCTTTTCATTTTCGTGAGCCGAAATTAATCTGCCGTTCATATCTTTTATTTCAAAACTGAAGTTTTTAAATTCTGTCGGAATTTCAAGATTCAGAATATCTTTTGCCGGGTTAGGATAGATTTTAATAGATTCCAATTTACTTTGAGAAATTTCATTTGTTCCTAAAACCGATGTTGCCACCGCAAAATGTTGTAAAGCTCCCACTGCGGCTTTTCCAACATTTAATACATAAACAGGATCTATATTCGCATACGTATCATTTGCAGAATGCTCGTTCATACTTCTTTCCGTTTCATAAAACCCAGTAATAATATCTCCTTTTGCTTCAAAAGGCATATAATCTGAAGCATACGCATTAGACATACTTACCTGAAGAGGAGAGTAGAGTGTTGTACAATTTGCCAACTGCTGAGTCATTGCAAGTGAAGGTGCATTATTAGCAGTTCCTCCGGCTGATGTTTGATCGCTCTCACAATTAATAGTATCATTTAAATTTCCAAGTTGACCACCAACCTGATCGATGTTAAAAACAACTTTTAAATTTAATTGACGAACATTATTAGAGAAAACTACATTATTTACGTAATGATTACTTCCAACCAAGCCCTGTTCTTCACCCGAAAAATGAATAAATTTCACAGAATATTCTGTAGGAACATCTTTTAAAATCCTTGCAGCTTCCAATAGAATTGAGGTTCCGCTTCCGTTATCACTTACTCCGGGTCCGTTTACGGTATCATAATGTCCACAAATAATTACATACGTATTGGGATAAACCGTTCCGGTTTTAGTAATAATTAAATTCTTAGAAGTAGTACTTCCAAAAGTGAAAGAATCTTCTGTAATCTGGCTTGCGTTGTAACCAAAAGACTGATATTTAGCTTTAAGCCAATTTAGTGCATTTGTATTTGCTGCAGAACCAGTTGTTTTTATACCGTAACTCGCAAATTCCTGGAGCAAAGTATTAATATTGGTTTGAGTAACCTGATTAGCTCTCGTTTGATAAGCCTGAATAAAATTCTGTGCCTGTAAATTATAAGATGCTAAAGAAAGAAGTAGAAGACCTGTTAGTTTTTTCACTTTAAATGGTAGACTTTTATTAATACGCAAATGTAGATAATAAAAAAATCCCGAGCAAAAAACTCAGGATTTATATTGATAACAAAAAATTTTACATTATTTTACTTGATCTACAACTGCTTTGAAAGCTTCAGGGTGATTCATTGCTAAATCAGCTAAAACTTTTCTGTTAAGCTCAATGTTGTTCTTTTTAAGAGCTCCCATAAACTGAGAGTAAGACATTCCGTGCTCTCTAGCTCCTGCGTTGATACGCATGATCCAAAGTGATCTGAAGTTTCTCTTTTTCTCTTTTCTTCCACGGTAAGCATATTGCATTGCTTTTTGTACCGCGTTTTTAGCAACAGTCCAAACGTTCTTTCTTCTACCGAAAAAACCTTTAGCTTGTTTCATTAATTTTTTTCTGCGAGCTCTAGAAGCTACTGCATTTACTGATCTTGGCATAATTTAAATTGTTTTTTTGAAAAGGGCGGCAACACATGTTGCTCTTTGGTGCACCGTTTCAGGGTTAAAATGTTGAATTTGTTTGAATTCTTATAAACCGAATAATGATTTATAAAAACTACTTAATTGCTAATTGACGTTGAACGCTTTTAGTATCCACTTTAGCTACATAAGAAGTAGTAGTAAGATTTCTCTTCTGCTTAGTTTCTTTTTTAGTTAAGATGTGGCTTTTGTAAGCGTTTTTTCTTTTGATTTTACCAGTTCCGGTAAGAGCAAAACGTTTCTTAGCACCTGATTTCGTTTTTAATTTTGGCATTGTTTGCTTTTTTATGTTTTTGTTATCAATATCGTTTCAAATGTACCAATGTAGCAGTTTATCAATTTACCAATAATTGTTACATTAGTAAATTATTAGATTGTTACATTGATTGGGCGTGTCCCTCACTCGCTCATTCCGCTTCGCTTCATTCACTCATTCGGGTCGGGCTATACATTGCAAGTCCTCGCTCATCCGCATATTCTGTCGTTTGCTGTGGGCTTTTCATTACTATCCCTCACGCAGATAATTGGTGTGCAAAATTACGAAAAATTTTCGAGATGAAAAAAGATTTTACAGAGAATAGGGAAGGCTTCTATTTAAAATCCACATTTTAATTAATTTATAAAAAATTAAAACCACGATTCGTTGAATAATCGTGGCTCAAATATAGAATGTTTTAAATTAAGATCTGATAAATTCCAGTAGATCTTTGTTGATCGTTTCTGCTTCTGTTGTCGGCATTCCGTGTGGGAAACCTGGATAAGAAATCAGTTTTCCGTTTTTCAATAGAGTAGCGGCAATTTTACCCGTCGTTTCAAAAGGAACAATTTGATCGTCTTCGCCGTGCATTACCAAAACCGGAACATCTACACTTTTTAAATCTTCAGTAAAATCGGTTTCAGAAAAAGCCTTGATACAGTCGAAATGTGCTTTAATCGAGCCATTCATTCCCTGTCTCCACCAGTTTCTCTGAATACCTTCTGAAACATTCGCACCTTCTCTGTTGTATCCGTAAAAAGGGAAAGTAAGATCAATATAAAATTGTTGTCTGTGTTTTGCTGTATTATTTCTGATATCATCAAAAACCGATATCGGTACACCATTAGGATTATTCTCGTTCTGCACCATAATCGGTGTAACAGCACTTACCAAAACGGCTTTTGCTACTCTGCCTTCACCATGTTTAGCAACATATCTTATCACTTCACCACCTCCGGTAGAATGACCGATATGAATGACATCTTTTAAGTCTAAAGCTTTTACAATTTCGGCAACATCAGAAGCGTAAGTATCCATATCATGTCCATAAGGAGTCTGTTCAGATCTTCCGTGACCTCTTCTGTCATGAGCAATTACTCTATAACCTTGCTCAAGGAAGAAAAACATTTGTGCATCCCAATCGTCGCTTGATAATGGCCATCCGTGGTGAAAAAATAAAGGCTGACCTTTTCCCCAATCTTTGTAAAAAATTTCTGTTCCGTCCTGTAATTTAAGTGTACTCATTGTTTAATTTTTTTTTGGTATTAATATTAATAGAATAAGGATTATTGTTTCTTATTTCTAAAGCAAAGGTAGAACTAAAGTTTTACCCTCATCTTGATCTACCTCAAGATTCAAAAAAATTAATCAAAAAATAACAGAAAAACTTTGATAAGAGTGGCTTTAATTTTTCACTATTGAAAACAACAAAAACCTCAAATTACTTTGAGGTTATATAATCTTCATTCCAAAAAAGGAATTTACTGAATTATTTAGCTGGTTTCTTAGGACTCATCATCATAATCATTCTTTTACCTTCAAGTTTAGGCAACTGATCTACTTTACCAACGTGCTCCAATTCCTGAGCCAGTTTTAAAAGTAAAATTTCACCCTGATCTTTAAAGATAATAGAACGTCCTTTGAAAAATACGTATGTTTTCAGTTTAGAACCTTCTTCCAAGAACTTTTCAGCATGTTTTTTCTTAAACTCATAATCATGTTCGTCAGTCTGAGGTCCGAAACGGATTTCCTTCACGACAACTTTGATCTGTTTTGCTTTAAGCTCTTTCTGCTTTTTCTTTTGCTCGTATAAAAACTTTTTATAGTCTAATATTCTCGCAATAAAAGGCTCAGCTTTATCTGAAATTACAACCAAATCAAGTTCCTGTTCTTTAGCAATCTGTCTTGCTTTATCGATAGGGAAAATTCCTGGCTCTACGTTATCGCCCACTAAACGAAGTTCTCTTACGCGAATCTTGTCGTTTATCATGTGTAAGTCCTCTTGTACAGGACGTCTTTGTGGGCCTCTGTTGTTAAATCGCTGTGCTATTGTATTAAATTTTATTGGTTAACTTTCTATTAAAATTATTCTAACAAAACTATTTTGTTCAGAATAACTGTTTTGGATCTTAAGCTTGGTACTCAACCGCAGTTTTTGAAGCTTCTTTAAAATAAGCGACAAAATCTTCAAGGTTCATTGCTCCCAAATCTCCTTCTCCACGTCTTCTTACAGAAATTGTGCCATCCTTTTCTTCATTTTCTCCCACTACAATCATGAATGGGATCTTTTTCAATTCGGCATCACGGATCTTTTTACCCGTTTTCTCATTTCTGTCGTCAATCAGACCGCTAATATCGTGATTTTCTAAAAGTTGTGAAACTTTTTTAGCATAATCTACATATTTTTCACTGATTGGTAATATTGTAAACTGATCCGGAGCCAACCATAATGGGAAATCTCCGGCAGTATTTTCTAATAAGATTGCAATGAAACGCTCCATAGAACCAAATGGCGCTCTGTGAATCATCACTGGTCTGTGCTTCTCGTTATCGCTTCCGATGTAAGTAAGGTCAAATCTTTCCGGTAAATTATAATCTACCTGGATTGTTCCCAACTGCCATTTTCTACCTAAAGCATCTTTCACCATGAAATCTAACTTAGGACCGTAGAATGCAGCTTCACCATATTCAGTAACGGTATTCAAGCCTTTTTCTTTGGCAGCAGTTACGATTGCGTTTTCTGCTTTTTCCCAGTTTTCGTCAGTTCCGATGTACTTTTCTTTGTTATCAGGATCTCTTAAAGAAATCTGAGCTGTAAAGTCTGCAAAACCTAAAGAACCGAAAACATAAAGAACCAAATCAATCGTTTTCTTAAACTCGTCCATCAACTGATCCGGAGTACAGAAAAGGTGCGCATCATCCTGAGTAAACCCACGAACTCTCGTTAAGCCGTGAAGCTCACCACTTTGCTCGTATCTGTAAACTGTTCCGAATTCTGCATATCTTTTTGGTAAATCTCTGTAGCTCCATTGTGAAGTTTTGTAAATCTCACAGTGGTGCGGACAGTTCATTGGCTTCAGCATAAATTCTTCTCCTTCATTCGGAGTTTTAATCGGTTGGAAGCTGTCTGCTCCATATTTATCCCAGTGTCCTGAAGTTACATACAATTCTTTAGCTCCGATGTGAGGAGACATTACAAATTCGTAACCGCCTTTTTTCTGAGCATCAGAAAGGAAATTTTCTAATTTTTTTCTCAAAGCAGTTCCTTTTGGCAACCAAAGTGGTAAACCTGCACCTACTTTTTCTGAAAAAGCAAAAATTCCTAATTCTTTACCTAATTTTCTGTGATCTCTTCTTTTTGCCTCTTCTAATAACTCAAGATACTCAGTCAGTTCTTTCTGTTTTGGGAAAGAAATACCGTAAACTCTTGTTAATTGAGGATTTTTCTCATTTCCTCTCCAGTACGCTCCTGCAGCATTTAAGATTTTCATGGCTTTCACAATTCCTGTATTTGGAATGTGACCACCACGACAAAGATCTGTGAAGTTATCGTGTGTTACAAAAGTGATTTCCCCATCATTAAGATTAGAGATCAATTCTACTTTGTAAGGATTGTCTGCATACGTCTTTAAAGCTTCTTCTTTAGAAACCGGATATAATGAGAACGTTGATCCTTTTTTAGCATTTTCTAAAACTTTCTTTTCGATTTTTTCGAAATCTTTTTCAGATAAAGTTTCGTCACCAAAATCTACATCATAGTAGAAACCGCTTTCGATGGCTGGACCAATCGTCAACTTAGCATTTGGATAAAACTCAAGGATAGCCTGCGCCAAAAGGTGAGCAGAAGAGTGCCAAAAGGCTTTCTTACCAAGATCGTCATTCCATGTCAAAAGCTGTACCGTAGAATCTGTGGTTATAGGCGTGGTAATTTCGACTTGTGTGCCGTTTACAACTGCGGAAATGGTGTTTCTAGCCAATCCCTCGCTTATAGATTTTGCCACATCCAAAGGAGTAGTTGCTCCTTCAAATTCTCTGACGCTATTGTCTGGAAGTGTAATTTTTATCATTGTTTACTAAGAAATTTTAAGTTGCAAAAATACGCTTTTTTTACGTCTTTAGGAAATCGTAGCGCGATAATTCACAAAAAATACAATTTATTTTAAATTTTTACGTTGATGATTCCTTTTGAATATCATACATGGACATCATTTCCGGATTATAACAGATCTTGAAAATCTGCGGAAAGTTGCAGCCCGACCTGAGCGGAGCTCATTTTTTGCTTGATCATAAAGTTCTGTTAAGCCTAAAATGTATGCAAAAAATAGCGGGAGCGGAGGGCGGAAATTGCTGCCATAAAAAATACCAAGCTTTCACTTGGTATTATCTGTTTTTCCTGACTTGTTTTTGGAAGATTTCTGAACGTCTTCCTTATCAACATCGGGTGGATTTTGTTTCTGTGAAGAAGCCGGAATATCGCGGAAGTCTTCATTTTGCTTTTTTGTTTCTGCAGAATTGGCAGATTCTTTCTTTTTGTTATCGTCTTTTGAATCCATAGATTTGAATTTTTAGAGTCCAAGAACACCGATTTTGCCGGTTTGATCTTCTATCTTATAATTCAAAGCCTTTGCCAAAACGAAAATATTATTAAGATTTTCCATCAATTGCTGATGACCTTCACTTCTTAATTTATTCTGATCTACAGATTTTATAGCAGCTTGCTTGGCTTTTTGCTGCACATTTTTGATGTCCTGCTCAGAAATCCTGTTGATGAAAGAATCGTCTAACGACTGAATTTCTACACTTGGCGTAATTCTGATATCCGCATTGGGAAGTTCTGTAATGATCAGTTTTTTGTTAATAGAATCAACTTCTATTTTCATTTTATTCAGATCATATGAAACCTGCGCATTGGTTTTGGTATAAGTAATAATGCTATTACTCGTCATTTCTTTCCCAAGAAATTCGTAACCAAATTTGGTTTTCTGCATCGCAGAAAAATCCTGCTCCAAGACCACCATTTTGTTCATTTTTGAAATCTGATTGGTCAGAATATAATAATCAGACTTTTCAGTTTTTTCGCTCATTTTAAAACAAGACTTAAAACTAAAAAACAGAATCAGCATCAAAAGAATTCCCGCAACAAAGGGAATAATTAATTTTAGATTTTTCAATTTTCTTTTTTAAATATTTCTTTCAATACCGACCCGTCATCTTTTTTTAAGATTTCTACAAGGTCTCTTTCTACATAACCTGTAGTCGGCATTTCTATGATTCTTCCAATTTCCTTGCCATATTTTTCGACAATGATTGTAGGAACCTTTGAAACATTATATTTAACTTCATCACCTGTAGGAGATTCTTTTTTACGGTTCACCGCAATAATCGTCAATCTGCTGTCAGGATATTTTACTTCTTCCAGAATTTTCATCAGTCTAGGAAAATCTCTGTGGCTGTCTTCGCACCAAGTTCCTATAAAAACAATCAGATTATAAGAAGTAATATTTTTTTTTCTCAGTTCTCCAACTGCTTTCTGATCTAAAGCATATTCATTAAATTCTTTTGTGTACCATTCTGAATATGGCTCTTTCAAAAACTGCTCTTTAAGCTGGTTTCCTAAAAGCATTTTTCCGTCATTGGTAGTCTCCACCTCTCTGTTTACTACGACTTTCTGAGCATTAAACTGCTGCATAGCCAAAGTAAAAACTGAAAGAGTAAAAATATTGGTGATGATTTTTTTACAAATCATATTTCTATTATTTCTCATTGTATTTGTGAATCTTTGATTTCATATTAATTTTCAATAATTGTTTTTAAATCGGCAGGAGAGTAGTATTTATTTTTCAATACTTTATGATCTGCTTTTCTGTAAACATTGAATTTTTCTCCTGATTTTTCATAGAAAGATTCAACTTCTTTTTCTTTGTAAAATTCTACCGTTTCATTTGCCTGTTCTTCGTTATCGCAAGCTTTAGACATGTTAGAACGCTGTACTTCGTTGAATAGTTCTACAAACTTATTTCCCAATCCGAATTCTAAAACTGCACCGCTTAAAACATACTGCAAGTCACACAATGCATCAGCAATTTCTACAATATTATTATCTGCAATAGCCTGCTTCAACTCATTTAATTCTTCCTGCAAAAGCTCAACTCTCAAATCACATCTATCCTGAGAAGGAATTTGTGGAGTATCTAAAATAGGTGCTTTAAAAGTGGTGTGGAATTCTGCTACTTGGTTCAGGCTGTCAATTTTATCCATGAAATTTTATTATTTAAGGCAAATATAAAAATTAGGAATGAGAAAATATGATTGATTGAGATTTAAATTAACACACTCAGTAAAGTTGGAGATACGAGATTCGATTTGTACGAGTTTTTAAATCCCAGAACTCGAAACCCAATATTCCAAATAAAAAGACTGCCCGTTTCCGAACAGCCTTTTTTACTCAAGGTTAATTGAGAGGGTAATTAGTTTTTAATAAATCGCTTAGAAACTTCGCCCACCTGGATTACATAAGCACCTTTTACAAGACCACTTACATTCACCGAGCCTTCTTTGAGTTTTCCTGAATTGATTAGTTTTCCACCCATATCGAAGATTTTATAATCTTCACTAGTCGTATTTGAAACATTTAAAATATCTCTTGCAGGATTTGGATACAATTTAATATCTGTTATTAAATCTTTTGTAGCAAAATCATCACCTCTTCCTGATGAAACAATATTTAAAGTGTAATCTTCAACCTGTCCGTAAGTATAAGAACCACATGAAGATGATGGTACAGAATTATACTGCATCATTACTCTCATTCTCGTATTACCAAGAGTTGCAGTTGACGGAATTGTAATTGAACCTGTTACCGGACTGGTTTGAGATCCTGTTTTTGTCCAAACCAATTCTCCGCTGTCTGTAAAGTCTCCATCTTTATTATAATCGATGTAAACTGCATAAGCTTCATTGTATTTAGTTGAAGTCCAAACCGGAGTTATAGAAATGGTATAAGCCGAACCTCTTGTTACATTCGTAGAAATTGCGGTAAAGTTTTCGTAACCCGCTGTTCCTGTAGAAGTATTATTAATCGTTCCGAAGCTTACATTTCCGATTCTTTCATCTGACGTATTCGTTGCTGCTGCAGAACAATAAGTAACTGTACTTCCAGCAAGCGTCGTTACAGAAACCGTATTGCTTGAAACAGAATTATTTCCTGCAGCATCTTTAGCTTTAACTGTAAAACTATACGTTGTAGAAGGCGTTAAGCTTGTTACTGTATAAGAAGTAGAAGTTGTAGAACCAACCATTGAAGCACCCTGATAAACATCATAACCCGTTACAGCAACATTATCTGTAGCGCCCGACCAAGAAAGATTTGTACTTGTAGAAGTTGTTCCCGAAGCGGCTAAAGTTGGAGCTGTTGGTGGAGTAGTATCAGAAGTTCCTGAACCTGCATTTACTGTAATATTTGCATTATTTACATCGAAGAAAATATGATTTGAACCTTTTACCATAATTCTTCCTGTTGTTGTGGAAGCATTTGGAATCGTCACCGCCTGAGAACCATCGTTTGGAGTTCCTGAAAGTAGAGTAGTCCATGTATTTCCGCTGTCTGTAGACCAAAGAATATCTACGTTTGCAGCATTTACACCGTTCGTAGTTGTTCCAGCAACATTCCAGGTTATCGTTTGAGAAGTCCCTCCTGAATAAGTTGTTGCTGTATTTTGAGAACTTACACTAAATGGTCCTGCAGTTCCATTAACGGTAATTACAGCATCATCAGAATTGTTTCCAGAACCTCCTGATTTGTTATCACGAACTGTAAATCTAAAATTATACGTTCTTGCTACATTAGATAAAGCCTCCACTGTAATTTCTGAGCCGGCCGTTGTTGTCGCGCCCGTTAAAACAGAAGCCATTCTTGGGAAATATCTTGTAGGAGTTGTTTGTGGAGTCCAAGATCTGAAAGTTGGACCTGTTGCCTTTGTAGCACTTGCAGCCGAACTTGCTCCAGTTTGAGAAGAAGACGCATTATTCATCTGTTCCCAGATATAGGTTAAAGCATCTCCGTTAGCATCAGTTCCAGAACCTGTTAACATAAACGGGGTCCCTTTTGGAATTGTATAATCTGAACCGGCATTTGCTGTAGGAATAGCATTTCCTGTATTTGTGCTTGTTGGGCAGGTTTTAGCTTTAATATTATCGGTAATCTGCTGAATACTCACCGCATGAAAGAAAGAATCTGAGTGCGCCTGAACATCCTGACCCGTAATTCCCGCATATCCCATAATGGTCGATCCTGAACCAGGCTCCATGTTAACACCTGTTCCTTCGTTAGAATGAGAGAAAGTGTGATTTCCACCAAACTGATGACCCAATTCGTGAGCCACATAATCGATGTCGAAATTATCTCCTGAAGGAATTGCATCTGCCGGAGAAGTATAACCACTTCCTTTTGATCCGTTTACACAAACGCAACCAATACAACCCGCGTTTCCGCCACCTCCGGAAGCTCCGAATAAATGTCCTACATCATAATTAGCTTCACCAATTACTGAAGTCAAGGTCGATTGAAGCTGAGAATTCCAGCTGCTCATTCCTGAAGCTGCAGAATAAGGATCCGTAGAAGCATTGGTATAAATTACAGCGTCATTATTGGCAATTAAAACCATTCTTGCAGAAAAATCTTTTTCAAAAACTCCGTTTACACGAGTCATCGTGTTGTTCATTGCCGCTAAAGCAAGAGCTTTTGTTCCTCCAAAATAGGTAGTGTATTCTCCCGTGGAAGACAAAGCCAATCTGAATGTTCTTAGTTTTGCATCATCTGCATTCGGTCTCGCTGCAAGATTATCAATAGTTGAAACTCCTTTCTGAGCAACATCGATTACCGTACATTCAAACTTATTAAGATCATCTTTTTTGTCAGATTTTCTGTAAACGACATACGTTGAAAGATCTTTTGTGTAAGGTTCAATAAAAACAGCAGACTTATCACCATAAATTTCCATAGAGGATAAACCTAATGGAGAAATACTGAAATACACTGTAGAATTTGAATCTCCCAGACCTTCACCAACATAAGATTTGATATCAGGATATTTAGCAGCTAACTGAGGATCGAAATTAGAGTTTTCTTTCACTTTGAACTGCTCCAATTTTCCATCAGAATTTGGGAAAGAGATGATAATTTCTGATTTTTCTCCAACAGCCAATCTTTTTGGAGCTTTTGCTAAAGCATTTTTCAATCCGTTAATATCTAAACTGTAGATTTTCGGATTGTTGATTGTTGATTTGTTCTCAAAAATTTCTGAAGTTGTTTTACTAGAGCTTTCAGACCAAAGACGGTCTGTCTGAGCGAATGAAATACCTGAAACCAGCATTCCAATCACCAATAGTTGTTTTTTCATATAGTAGCTATTTTGATTTTGGAATATCAAAGCTAATAAAATTATATTATGAAAAACAAAATTATTTAAGAAATTTTTAGACAATGAATATAATAAATTATGCATTACATTAAATAAAATGCACGACATAACGAAAATAACCCTATAAAACAACAAAAGCACACGTAATCTACGTATGCTTTTGTTTTATTTTGATTTTAAGGTAAATTAAACCTAAAAATTATTTTGTGATATCTCTACCAATAACTAGTCTCTGAATTTCAGAAGTTCCCTCACCAATAGTACAAAGCTTAGAATCTCTGTAGTATTTTTCAGCCGGGAAATCTTTTGTATATCCGTAACCTCCAAAAATCTGAACCGCATTGTTAGAAATTCTTACACAAGCTTCAGAAGCATACAATTTTGCCATTGCACCTTCTCTTGTCATTTTCTGTTTTGCATTTTTCAGCGTAGAAGCTCTTTGGATCAATAATTCTGCTGCATCAATTTCTGTTGCCATATCTGCCAACATAAAGTTGATTGCCTGGAATTCTGAAATTGATTTTCCGAATTGCTTTCTTTCTTTAGCATATTTTAAAGCTGCTTTGTAAGCTCCTCTTGCAGTTCCTAAACTTAGCGCAGCAATAGAAATTCTACCACCGTCAAGAATTTTCATTGCCTGTTTGAAACCTTCACCAACTTCACCTAAACGATTTGCATCTGAAACACGAACGTTATCAAAAATAAGTTCTGCAGTTTCTGAAGCTCTCATCCCAAGCTTGTTTTCTTTTTTACCAGAAGTAAAACCAGCCATTCCTTTTTCTAAAACGAAAGCTGTAGAATTATTTTTAGCTCCGATTTCTCCAGTTCTTGTCATTACAACAGCAATATCACCAGAAATTGCATGAGTGATAAAGTTTTTAGCCCCGTTGATTACCCACTCGTCACCGTCTCTTACAGCCGTAGTAGACATTCCTCCAGAATCAGATCCTGTATTGTGCTCTGTCAATCCCCAAGCTCCGATTACTTTCCCTGTAGCTAACTGCGGAAGCCATTTGTTTCTCTGCTCTTCATTTCCAAATTCATAGATATGATTGGTACAAAGTGAGTTGTGTGCAGCCACTGATAACCCAATTGAAGGATCAACCTGAGAAATTTCATCAAGAATAGCAACATACTCATGATAGCCAAGACCAGAACCACCATATTCTTCAGGAATAACAATTCCCATAAAACCCATATCTCCTAACTGGTGAAATAGCTCTTTAGGAAAAGTCTGACTTTCGTCCCATTCCATAATATTTGGTCTGATATTCTTTTCAGCAAATTCCTTTGCTGTTTCCGCGATCATTTTGATGTTGTTAATCGTTTCTGTGTTCATATTACTTGTATAGTTATGTCCCAAAGATACTTAAATTGCCGAAATACGAAAATAATTTATTTTGAAGTTGAGTTATCACAAATAAGTAATTAACTTTCAACAAATTAAATTTAAATTATTAATAATATATTAATGACATTAATTAGCATTCAGTATGTTTATTTCATACATTAGCCGTCCAATTTTTTACACATGAAAAAACTTCTACTTCCTATACTTTTAATATCTGCTTATGTTTCAGCACAAATTCCGGCAGGATATTATGACGGAACGACAGGATTGACGGGTTATGCACTAAAATCAAAACTGCATGATATTATTTCTTCAAAGAATATCAATTGGCATTATGGTGATTTAACGAATTATTATAATCAGACCGATTTAGATAAATATTATGATCACGGACCAACCAATACTACGATTTTACTAGACATGTATTCTGAAATTCCAACAGGACCCGATGCTTATGAATATACAACCGCAAATATTATCGGAAGTGCAAACGCAGAAGGACTAGGATGGAACAGGGAACATATGATGCCTCAAAGCACATTTTACAGTAACTACCCAATGTATTCTGATTTGTTTTATGTAGTTCCAACTGACGCAAGAATCAATCAGTTAAGAAGCAATTACCCTTACGGAATCGCAGGAACTACAAATTATCATACGTTTACAAATTCTTCAAAAATAAACAACAGTGCAATTCCGAATTACGTATATACTGGACGTGTTTACGAACCAATTAATGAATTTAAAGGCGATGTAGCAAGAAGTTTATTATATTTTGCTGTAAGATATGAAGGAAAACTGGGAACTTTTAATTTTAACAATAATGCAAATCCTGCATCCGACACCAATCCTCTAGACGGAACAGAGGAGAGAGCTTTTGAGCCGGCTTATATTGCAATGCTTATTCAATGGCATAATCAGGATCCTGTTTCCCAAAGGGAAATCGACAGAAATAATGCGGTTTATAATCTGCAGAAAAACAGAAATCCATTTATCGATAATCCATCTTGGGTTAATGCGATTTGGGGGCAAACTCCAGATTCTGCAGCACCTTCAACCCCGGCAAATTTAGCAGTAACTCAGAATAGCGCTTATTTCACAACATTAAGCTGGGCGCCAAGTACAAGTACAGATGTTATTGGTTATAAAATTTATCAGAATGGAACTTTAATCGGTTCAACACAAGGAAATTCTATTAGCATTGACCATTTAACGCCTTCTACAACATATACTTATACCGTAAAAGCTTATGACAACGGATATTTACTTTCGGGAGACAGTAATGTAGTTTCTGCAACCACTTTAGCGACGGATATTTATGCTAAAGATTTAATTATCACAAAATATTTAGAAGGAACATCAAACAATAAAGCGATAGAAATCACCAATAAAACGGGTCATTCTGTTAATTTAAGTGATTACAGATTATCAATTCAGTTTCCAAGTGGAACCAATTATTACTTTCCTGCACCTTTTGAACTGGAAGGAACTGTACAGAATAATGAAACTTTCGTCATTCTAAATCCTGAAGCCAACTTCTCTTGTTTTACCATTAATCAGGCAAAATTTGTAACTGCAGCTCCACAAATGACATTTTCAGGAAGTCAATATTTAGAACTGAGATATAAATCTACCACTGTGGATGCAATTGGAATTTCTTCACAAAACAATTCTTCAGTTTTAGGAAATGTTTCTTTATATAGAAAAGCAATCATTAATCAACCAGTGACAACTTTTGATGTCTCAGAATGGGATTCTTATGCAAGCAATTACTGCCAGAATTTAGGAACATTATCAACTTCTGAAGCAGAATTATTGGCTGGAAAGGAATTCAAAATCTATCCAAATCCAGTAAATGAAAACATTTTTGTAAGCGGAAAAACTGAAAACATTCAGACTGCTCAAATTGTAGATTATTCGGGACAATTGATTTACACAGAGAAAAATCCTTTTAAAAACAAGAAAAACATTTCTGTACAGAATTTAAAAACAGGTTCTTATCTATTGAAACTTGATGATAAAGCTTATCAGTTTATTAAGAAATAAAATTAAATTTAAATACAAAACTTTACAACTTCGTTCAACTTTGAGCGAAGTTTTTTGTTGATAAAATTTATAAGCAAAAAAGCTAATATTTGAGATTTATAATCAAATTGACTTATATTTTTTATTTATAAGTAATAATGATTATATTTGCAAAATGATAGCGGTCATCACTGGTGATATTATTAATTCGCAGCATGCAGACACAGAAGTTTGGATTACCAAGCTTAAAAATCTTCTCGACACGTGGGGAAGTGCTCCCGCAACATGGGAAATCTACAGAGGCGACGAATTTCAGTTTAAATGCAATATCGACGATGTCTTTTGGCATTTCTTAGCTATCAAATCTCTTATAAAAAGTCAGGAAAATTTAGACGTAAGAATTGCAATCGGCATTGGTGAGGAAAACTTTTCTTCTGAAAAAATTACAGAATCCAACGGTTCGGCTTATGTAAATTCAGGAAGGTTGTTGAATGATCTGAAAAGTGATGGTCATACCGTTTCCATTAAAACATCCAACGACTCTATAGACCGCGATCTCAATATTTTATTAAAATGGGCATCCAAAGATTTTGATAACTGGACGATGGCAACTGCCGAAATCATCCACGAAATGATAATGAATCAAGATTATACACAAGAAGATCTTGCCAAAAAATTTACCATTTCGCAATCCTCAATCAGCCAAAGACTGAAACGGGCAAACTATGAGCTTATCGTAGAAACCAATCAATATTTTAGAAAGAAAATTTCAGAATTGTAAGATGATTTTTATTCAACTCATATTGGCACATTTACTTGGAGATTTTATTCTTCAGCCAAATTCTTGGGTTGCAGATAAGGAGAACCGTAAACTGAAAAGTTCATATTTATATTTTCATGTTCTGATTCATACCATTTTAAGCTTTATTTTCCTTTGGGATCTTAAACTTTGGTGGGTTGCAGTTTTAGTAGGAATTTCTCATTTTATTATTGATGCCTGTAAACTGAGTTTTCAAAAAATTCAGACAAAAAAAAGATGTTTTTTTATTGATCAAGCTCTTCATGTAGCAGTGATTGGTGGAATTTCTCTTTATTTCAGTGAATTTAATTTTGAATTTTTAAAAGATCAGGATTTTTTGAAAATGATAATGGCGGCTTTGTTTTTAACATCACCTGCTTCAATTTTCATCAAACTATTATTATCATCATGGACTCCCGTAACCGGAGAAGAAAACAGCGTACAAAGCGATTCTTTATCGAGTGCCGGAAAATATATCGGGATTTTAGAACGACTATTGGTTTTCACATTTATTGTGGTCAACCATTGGGAAGGAGTAGGCTTTATGATTGCGGCAAAATCTGTTTTCAGATTCAGCGATTTGGCACAGGCAAAACAGAGAAAACTGACAGAATATGTATTGATCGGTACATTATTAAGTTTTGGAATCGCTGTTTTAGCAGGAATTTTAATTAAGTAAAAAGTATATAAATCTAACTATAATTGAAAACCTTTGATTCAAGGTTTTCTAAAGTAAAAAAAAGTAAAAATTATGAGTCAAAAGCTAGAAATGCTGTATGAAGGGAAAGCAAAACAAGTATTTGCAACCGAAAATCCTGACGAAGTTGTAGTACGTTTCAAAGACGATGCAACTGCATTTAATGCTCAAAAAAGAGGATCTGTAGATTTGAAAGGTGAAATGAATAACGCTATCACCACTCTTATTTTTGAATATTTAAATGAAAAAGGAATTAAAACTCATTTCATCAAACAATTAGACGAAAGAGAGCAATTGGTAAAGAAAGTATCAATTATTCCTTTAGAAATGGTCGTAAGAAACTATTCTGCAGGAAGCATGGCTCAGAGATTAGGAGTTGAGGAAGGAATTAAATCTCCGGTTACCATCTTCGATATCTGCTACAAAAAAGACGAATTGGGAGATCCGCTTATCAATGATCACCACGCTGTTTTCTTAGGAGCTGCAACGTATGAAGAGCTTGACGAGATGTATGAATTAACTTCAGACATCAACGAAATCTTGATCGATCTTTTCGATAAAATGAATATCATCTTGGTAGATTTCAAAATCGAATTAGGAAAAACTTCAGACGGCGAAATCATTCTTGCTGACGAAATTTCTCCTGATACTTGCAGACTTTGGGATAAAGACACGATGAAGAAGTTAGACAAAGACAGATTCAGAAGAGATCTTGGTGAAGTTACTGAAGCTTATGTTGAGATCTACAACAGATTGAAAACTTTACTTAACAAGTAAAGTTTGAGAAGTTAGAAGTTAGATATTAGAATTTAGTATGAAATCGCACTGAATTGAGGATTTGAAAGTTTGGAGTAAATCAATGGCTTTAGTAAAAGAAGTTTATTTGGTTACCGCCGAATTGCCAAATGAAGAAAGGTTTGGCTTACTTTCTCAAATCCGAAGATGCGCAGTTTCAATACCTTCCAATATTGCAGAAGGAGCAGGAAGAAATAATAAGAACGAATTTATCAATTTCTTGGAATTGCGTTTGGTTCTACTTACGAATTACAAACTCAGTTACAATTATTAATAGATTTAAATTTTATTTCCGAAACTAAAATAGTTCCTCTAAAAGAACTTTTAGCTGAGATACAGAAAATGATTTATTCATTGAAGACAAGTTTAAAATTATAATTGAAGTTAACTTAGACTAATTTCTAACATCTAATATCTAACTTCTAATTTAGAAAAAATAGAAATGAAAAGTTTAGACATTCATAAAAGTGAATATTTAAAACAGTTTGAAACTCAAACCTACGGAAGAAACCTTTTCAGAACGCAGGAAGAAGAAAGACTGGATGCTCCGAATGAGGAGTGCGGGATTTTTGGAATGTATTCTGATAATGATCTGGATACGTTTTCTCTTTCACAGTTCGGACTTTTTGCGCTTCAGCACAGAGGGCAGGAAGCTTGTGGTATTTCTGTTCTTAAAGACGGAAAAATCACCAATATGAAAGATGAAGGTTTGGTTTTGGATGTTTATAAAGAGATTCAAAATCCTGAGACTTTTATGGGGAATTCTGCAATCGGACACACCCGTTATACGACTGCAGGAGACAAAAAGAAGTATAATTTTCAGCCATTTTTTGCCAAAAACGAATATGACCAGATTATACTTTCTATCGCTCACAACGGTAACTTAACCAATGCGAAAGAGCTAAAGCATGAACTGGAAGCTGAAGGTGTAGTTTTCAGAGCTACTTCAGATTCTGAGGTAATTTTAAGATTAATTCAAAAAAATCTTGACCTTGGACTTCGTGGTGCGATTAAGGCAACCATGGAGAAAATTGAAGGAGCTTATTCGGTTGTAGGAATGACGAGAAATAAATTCTTTGCATTCAGAGATTTCAACGGAATCAGACCTTTAGTCTTAGGAGCAATCAACGAAAATTCTTACGTTGTCGCTTCTGAGTCTGTCGCTTTAGATGCTGTTGGCGCTCAATATGTTCGTGATATTTTACCTGGTGAAATCATTTATACAAATGAAAACGAGCCTGGAAAACTTCACTCTATCATGGTGGATGAAGCCAAAGCGAAGCAAAGAATCTGTTCGTTCGAATACATTTACTTTGCAAGACCCGATTCTACTTTAGAAAACATCAACGTTTACGAAATCAGAGAAAAATCTGGTGAAAAAATCTGGGAACAGGCTCCTGTAGAAGCTGATATTGTAATTGGAGTTCCTGATTCTGGAGTTCCTGCTGCAATTGGTTTTTCAAAAGCTTCGGGAATCCCTTTCCGTCCGGTTTTGATTAAAAACAGATACATCGGAAGAAGTTTCATCGTTCCAACTCAGGAAATGAGAGAGAGAATCGTAAACCTGAAACTGAATCCTATTATTTCTGAGATCAAAGACAAAAGAGTGGTTATCATCGACGATTCTATCGTTCGTGGAACAACTTCTAAAAGATTGGTTAAAATTTTAAAAGAAGCAGGCGTAAAGGAAATTCACTTCAGAAGTGTTTCTCCACCGATTATTGCACCTTGTTATCTTGGAATTGATACCCCTTCAAAAGACGATTTGATTTCTGCAAATATGACGACAGAAGAACTTAGGAATTATTTGGGAGTAGATTCTCTTGAGTTTTTGAGTACTGATAATTTAAAAGAAATTTTAGGTTCTTCTAATCACTGTTTCGGATGCTTCACAGAAGAATATCCGGTAGCAAAAGGAGAAGAAATAGAATTATTTAATTAAGATTAATTTCTAAATATAAAAAGGTCAGACTTAATTTTAAGTCTGACCTTTATTATTGAAATAAGATTTTCTTTTCTTAGAATTTATAAGCTAAACCTACCTGGAAAGTATTGTTTCTTACAGCATCAGAACCATTTGGTCTGTCTTTAGCAACATCAGTTACACCAGCAACATATCTTGCAGTAATACCAATGTTATCTGTGAAATAATAACCCGCACCAAGACCAATACCTAAGTTGAATGAATTTAAATCATCTTTATAGTTATCTGTTGTTGATGAAGCACCGTTAGATTCGTTTTTAACTTTATTTTTTGCGCTTACCATCAACCCAAATTCCGGACCTGCTTCTACATAGAAGTTTGGTACAAAACTATACTGGAACATTACCGGTACAGCAACATAATCTAAATGTGTTGATGAAGAATATTTAGTTCCTAATAAAGTATAATCTGCTTTACTTCCGTATTGAGTATATAAAACCTCTGGCTGAATGCTGAAAGATTCTGCTACCGGAATCGTTGCAAATACACCTGCATTAAATCCGATTTTTGATTTTTGGTCATCTAATGATCCGTCTTTTGATAATGAAGAAACGTTCATTCCTCCTTTGATACCAAATCTTACATCTGAAGACGATGTCGTTTTAGTTGTAGTGGTTGTCGTCTGAGCAAATGCCAAAGATGTTGACAAAACTGCGATTCCTAAAATTAACTTTTTCATAACTTAAATTTTTTAATATTTTACTAATTCTAATTTTAAATTTACTACCAAACTTTTTCAGTTTGACGAGACGTATCTTTCAAATTGTTTGCCAAAACTCATAGAAAACTAAAAACATAAAAAAACCATTCACAATAGTAAATGGTTTATATCATAACAGCATGAATATTAGGTAATTAAATTTCAACTAATTTATATGCTATAAATAATAATTATTTGAATTTAAATCTAAAAATTTAGTTTAAAACTTAAAATTCACTTAGTTTTTTGTAATAATTGATTGATTTTTGAATATTTTCAGTGCTACATTCGTGATCATAAATACAAGAACCAATTCCTGAAAGCAAAGAAAAATTGATTTTTGCATCTGTATTTTTCTTATCATTCAATAATAAGTTGAAAATATCTTCATCTTTAAAGTCACCCAAATCAATAAAAGAGAAATATCTCTGAATATTTTCTATAATCAAGTCTGAATCTTCTTTAGAAATTAAACCTTCAAGATAAGAAAGATGGCTTTCGCAAATCATCCCCAATGCAACTGCTTCACCGTGAAGAATAGGATTTTCGCTCTGAAGACATAAACTTTCGATAGCATGACCAATCGTGTGACCGAAGTTCAAAGTTTTTCTCACATTTTTCTCATGAAAATCTGCATTTACAACTTCCTGCTTAATTTCCATTGACTGTGGAATCAGCGGTTCAACTCCTGTCGGATCAAGATGTTGCAGCTTAATCAAAGCTTCCCAGTGTTTTTTATCAGCAATTAATCCGTGTTTCAACATTTCGGCAAATCCGCTTTTCAGTTCTTTTGCAGGAAGGGTATCTAAAAATCGTGTGTAAGCATATATTTGTTCAGGAAAAGAAAATGTTCCCACCATATTTTTATAATGCATCAGATCAATTCCTGTTTTACCACCGATAGATGCATCACACATGGAAAGAAGCGTCGTTGGAATATTAATAAACTGAATTCCTCTCTTATAGGTAGAAGCTACGAAACCTCCCATATCGGTAATCACACCGCCGCCAAGATTGATTATCAAAGCTTTTCGGTCGGCCTGCATTTCTGTAAGAATTTCCCAAAGTTGATTGGCGGTTTGAATATTTTTCATTTCTTCACCCGCTTCAATCTCCAGAATTTCAAAAGAAATATCGGTTTCTAAATTCCCTAATAATACTGGGAGACAATATTCATGCGTATTTTCATCCACCAAAATAAAAATTTTGCTGAATGATTTTTCGGTCAAAAATTGATTGAGCTGCGAAAAATTTTCGTCTAATAAAGTAATCATTGTATGATTTTTTTATAATTAAAAGCTATACTAAGCTACAAAGTTATGATTCTTAATTTCTAACTCGTAACTAAATTACTATCTTTGCAAAAATATTTAGAATGAGCAGAGACAATAATAATTCAGGGAGACCTAAAAAACCTAGATCTTCAACAAGAAACTCAGACAGTCCTCGTTCTCTTAAATCTGGAGATTCCGGATCAAAACCTTTCAAGAAGTCATTCCCTAAAGCGGGAGAAAGAAATTCTGATTCCAAAAGAAGTGACGATACCAGTTATCAAGCTCGAATGAATAAGAAATATTCAAAAACTGAACAAGAACCATTTATTACCAGTTCAGGTGAAGAGAAAAAGACTTTCGGTAAATCTGCTCCCAAAAGAGGAGGTAGCAGACCCAATAGTTTTGACGCTAGAGATAAATACGAAAGAGGCAGCCTGAAATACGGAAGAAGACCCGGATCTCAAGGAGACGACAAAGATCAGGATAAAGCAAAATCTTTTGTACAACAAAGAAGATTCAAGAAAGTAGAAAAGGACGTTCATAAAGATACTATTCGTCTTAATAAATACATTGCCAATTCCGGAATTTGCAGCAGGAGAGAAGCTGACGAGTTAATTACTCAAGGTTTGGTAGAAGTAAACGGTAAAGTAGTAACTGAAATGGGTTACCAGGTTGAAAAAACTGATAAAGTAGTTTTCGACGGACAAAACATTACACCTGAAAAGCCGGTTTATGTACTTTTAAACAAGCCAAAAGGATATATTTCTACTACGAAAGATGACAAAGCAAGAAAAACAGTTATGGATTTGGTTGCAAATGCTTCTCCATACAGAGTTTTCCCGGTAGGAAGATTAGACCGTTCTACAACCGGAGTTATTCTTTTGACGAATGACGGACACATGACTAAAAAACTGACGCACCCATCTTTTGATGCAAAGAAAATTTATCATGTTACGTTAGATAAAAAGTTGACTAACGAAGACCTGAAACTTATTTCAGAAGGAATTCGTTTGGATGAAGGTGTTGCTGAAGTTGATCAGATTTCATTTATCGAAGGGAAACCTAGAAATGAAGTCGGAATTGAAATTCATATCGGCTGGAACCGTGTTATCAGAAGAATTTTCCAAAGATTAGGATACGAAGTGGAAGCTCTAGACAGAGTAATGTTTGCAGGAATGACAAAGAAAAACATCAAAAGAGGACACTGGAGAATCCTTACGGAGCAGGAAGTGAATAATCTTAAAATGCTTTAGTCGAGATACGAGATTAAAAGTTTCGAGTCATAACTTAAAATATAAAGACGTTGAAAAAATTCAACGTCTTTTTTTATTTTCAAAGTTTGTCATTCTGACGAAAGAAGAATCTATTATTTAGATTAAAAAGATTCTTCATTTCACTTTGCTCCATTCAGAATGACAAATCGAATGTTAAGTTTTAATGCAAATTACAAAATTGAAATTTGCGTTTATTCAAAAAACTATCCCAAGATTGTCACTCCTTTCTGTAACATTTCAAAGATAGCATCTTTTCCGTTATCAGGTTTTACATTGACAGCACGGGTTCCGTTAAAGTGAAGACAAGTGATATATCCAAGATTAGCTGCATCAAGGCAAGTAAATTTCACACAATAATCTAGTGCTAAACCTACAATTTCAACCAATTGAATTTCGTGATATTTCAAGAAATCATCCAAACCCGTTTTCATAAAATGATTGTTGTCCTGGAAACCGCTGTAAGCATCAATCTCAGTATTTTTTCCTTTCTGAATAATGTGAGTTACTTTATCTCTGTTTAGATCTTTATGAAATTCTGCACCAAAAGTATTTTCTACACAATGATCTGGCCACATAAACTGCGGAACACCGTTTAAAATAATGCTTTCACCTACTTTTCTATTGTTATTGCTTGCAAAACTTTTGTGATTTGCAGGATGCCAATCTTGGGTAAGAACAATCTGATCGTAATGATTTTCTTCCATCAAAAGATTGATGTAGGGAATTACTTCATTTGCTCCCGGAACAGCCAAAGCTCCGCCTTCACAAAAATCGTTTTGTACATCGACTATTATTAATGCTTTTTTCATATATAGCTTTCTAATTTTTTATTAATTGATGAAAGTTACCATTCAAAAATTTGTCCAAAACCTGATTATCTGCCAAAACGGCATTTTAAAAAATAAAATTACAATCTGAAAAGCATTTAGAAAGAAAAAACAAACAGCAATAGTTTATCTTTGCATTAAATAAATACTATATGTCATTCGAATCTTTAGGTCTATCACACAATATTATTCATTCTGTTAAAAAATTGGGTTATCTGAAGCCTTTTCCAATTCAGGAGCAAGCGGTACCGGTTATTTTAAAAGGAAAAGATTTGATGGGAATTGCACAGACAGGTTCCGGAAAAACGGCTTGTTTTGTGATGCCAATTTTAGAAAAGCTACAAAATACAGAAGTTAAAAAAGATCGTAATGTACAGGTTTTAATATTGGTTCCTACAAGAGAATTGGCGATTCAGATTGATGAGGTTTTCAGAGCATTTACAGACAATTTGAAACGTGAAGTCCGAACAATGGCTGTTTATGGCGGCGTTTCTATCAATCCACAGATGAAAGGAATGTTTGGGGTAGAAGTTCTTATTGCAACGCCCGGTCGTTTATTGGATTTGATTGATCATAAGGCATTAAGCATTTCCCAAATAAAGCATTTAGTGATTGATGAGGCAGATAAAATGTTTCAGTTAGGTTTTGGTGAAGAGATGAATAAGCTTTTTGCTATGATGCCGGTTGCAAAACAAACCACTTTATTTTCTGCGACTTTAAATGATAAAGTTTCTGAGATGAAAGAACGTTTATCAATCAATCCTACGATTATTGAAATTAAAAAAGAGGAAGTTGAAATTGATAATATTGAGCAATTGGCTTATCATGTTTCTCCTGAAAATAAAGGTCCTTTCTTACGATATTTAATTAAGGAAAAGAAGGTTGAGAAAGCTTTAATATTTGTTTCTTCTACAAGATCCGCTGATAATTTGGTTGAAAAACTAAAGAAAAATAAAATAAAAGCTGTTGCTATTCACAGCCAAAAATCTCAAGGTGCCCGTAGAAATAATCTTGAAGAATTTAAAGTAAACGGAGCTCAGATTTTAGTTGCTACAGACTTAATCGGTCGTGGAATTCACATCGAATCTTTACCTTGTGTGATCAATTACGAATTGCCGCGTTCGCCTTTAGACTACATTCACCGTATTGGTAGAACGGGTCGTGCAGGCGAAAAAGGAACAGCTATTTCAATTTTAACAGATGACGAATTGCAGCATTTCAGAGTCATTCAAAAGAAAATGGGAAGAAAAGTTACTTTGCAAAGAACGGAGGATATTAATTTGCATGGCTATTAATATTTAAATATTTTTCTCGCAGATTGAGCGGATTTTGCAGATTGGCAAGAAGTAGTTTTAATTAATAAACTTGTTTAAATTTTTAATTAGCCACAAAAGAGACAAAAGATTTAAATATTTTTTAATGAGTATAAAGAAAAAAGTACACAAAAGCTCTTTAAAAATCTCTGATTTTTTATTCTTTTGAGAACTTCGATTATCTAATAATAGCATCATAATTGTCTTTTGTTCCTTTTGTGGTTAAATTTAAACAGACTTAATATTAAACTGTTTATAAAGTAAACAACACATTAATTTTGATCAAATCATTAAAATATTATCATTGAAAATGGACATTTTAGAACAGAAAAGATTTCCGATAGGTCGCTTTGAAGCTCCTGAAAATATCTGCGACATTCAACTCACAGAATATATTAAAGTCATCAAAAATTTTCCAGACAAATTAAAAAATCTGATTGAAGATTTTAATGAAGATCAATTAGATACACAATACCGAGAAGGCGGCTGGACAGTTAGACAACTTGTCAATCACATTGCAGACAGTCACATGAACAGTCTTATTCGTTTAAAATTGGCGCTTACAGAAGAAAATCCCACAATAAAACCTTACGACGAAGCAAAATTTGCAGAGCTTCAAGACAGCGTAAATATGCCGATAAAACCTGCGATGAGAATTATAAAAGGAACTCATCAAAGATGGACTGTTCTATTAAAGGCAATGACCAATAAACAGTTTGAAAGAACTTTTCATCATCCTGAACACAACGAAAGTTATAACCTGAGAGTTTACCTTGCGAATTATGTTTGGCACTGCAATCATCATTTTGCACATATTGAAAATCTGAAGAAAGAAAAAAACTGGTAGTGAAAAGCCTTCATAACAAGAACGATTTTAACGAAATTAAGCAGAGGATTGCTCAGCTTTCAGAAACTTCAGAAAGAAAATGGGGAAGTATGAATGCTTCTCAAATGCTAGTTCATTGTGATTTGATCTTACAGATTGCATTAAAGAAGATCACTCTTCCGCCAATCAATTTTTTATTCAAATCAATCGGAATTTTTGTGAAAAGAGAAATGCAGATTTTCAATAACGGAATTCCCCGAAATATGCCTACTTTTAGAAAAGTAATCGTTAATTTTGAATGTAACTTTGAAGAAGCAAGAAACAATCTTTTAAAAAGGTTAGACGAGTATTATCTTGCTTACGAAAATCATCATTTGCCAAATCGCCATGAGCTTTTTGGTGAAATGAAAGAAAAAGATTGGGGATTTATGGAATATAAACACCTCAATCACCATTTAAAACAATTTAATGTATGAGTTTTTTAGATAAAATATTTGGCGGAAAACAGGAACAGGGAGAAACAAAATCTTTCTGGAAAACAATAAAGTCTGAAGAAGATTTAGAAAAAGCAATCAAACAGTCTTATGAAAATAGAGTAGCCATTTTCAAACATTCTACAAGCTGTTTTATAAGCAAAACGGTTTTGAAGAATTTTGAAAAAGAAATTGAAAATTCAGACGAGCAAAATGTAAGTTTTTATTTTCTTGATCTTTTGGCTTTCAGACCAATTTCCAATAAAATTGCTGAAGATTTCGGGATTCGTCACGAAAGTCCGCAATTGATTGTTTTTGAAAACGGAAAAGCCATCAATAACGCATCACATCAGGATATTTCTTTAAGCCAGATTTTATGAGTAATATAAACGAATATTTAGCAAAAGTTTTTGAGGTTCCTGCTGAAAAAGTAAATTTATGCAGCATTCAGTATGAAATGAAAAAAGTAGGGAAGCACGAAATGCTTTTGCAGGAAGGCGAAGTATGCCGAAATACTTTTTTTGTTGAAAAAGGGCTTTTAAGAATGTATTCTATTGATAAAAACGGAAAAGAACACGTTATACAATTTGCGCCTGAAAACTGGCTGATTGGTGACCGAAGCAGTCTTTATTTTAATGAAAAATCCCGTTACTATATTGAAGCTGTTGAAGATTCTGAAGTACTGTTTTTGCAACCGGATTTTTTCAGTAAACTTTTGGAAGAATTCCCGAATACGATTGAAAAAAATGATCTGATTATTCAGAAGCATGTAAAAAGTTTGCAGGACAGAATCAATTCTTTGTTAGGAGAAACAGCGGAAGAACGCTATTTAAAATTCATCAAAATGTATCCGGATCTTCTATTGAGAGTTCCACAATGGATGATTGCTTCTTATCTGGGAATTACTCCGGAAAGCTTAAGCCGTGTGAGAAAAGAACTAGCAAAAAAGAATTTTGTTACCGATAAATAATCTTTAATTTAAGATAAAAATATAATCACCGCACCAAACAACTAATCGTTGTTCAGTGTGGTGATTATTCTATTTAGATATTCCTGTTCTCTTAAAACTTTCTCATAAGATTGTTTGGCATACGAAGGCGACAACTGATAACCATCGGCATGAAGCTGATAACTGTCGTTCTCAACATATCCTGTAAAATTCACCGTATATTCATGGATAAATTTATCGATCACTTTCTTTTTAATATCGCAAATTGTACTGTTCTTTATTTTTTGTAAAGAATTTAATATAAAAGACTTATCTCCAGTGAATTGAATTACCTGAGTAATCATTGCAAAATTGCTCAATGGCTTGTTATTCGTTTCATGAACAACAGCGTGCGGGTCATCTTCGAATATCATGATCTTATAGTTTTTAAAGTAAGTAATATATTAAAATTTAAACTCTAGCGTTCCCTTCTACACCGTCAGAATTATCGGTTTTATTTCCGGTAACTGCGGCAGCTACAAAACTTAGAAGACTTACGAGTTTTCCAGCTTTGGTGTCCCAATAATAAGTATCTTTCGGCGTTACACGGATAATCGAAACATTCGGATCGTCTTTTCCGTCAAACCATGCATTTGCCATTGCAGACCATTTTTCTTCTATGGTTGATCTGTCTTTATAAATGACAGCGTCACCAAATATAGAAAGATATTCTGAATCTGAGTTATTCATAAATAAAAGTTGTACTCTTTTGTCATCTTTTATTTCAAAATTTTTGTTGCTGGCTTCACTGCTGATAAACCAAAGATTTCCGCTTTCATCAGTTTCCTGGAGACCCATTGGTCTAGTATTGATGGGTAAACTTTCGAGATTGGTGCAGAACATACAGATTTTAGCTCTTTCTGAAAGTTCCTTAATTTTTTTTACCGCTTCTGTGTTATTCAAATTTTCTGTTGACATAATACTATATTTTGTAATTGTGGTGTGTATTGTAGAATAAAAAATTCTATGATGATTGGTCGCTTCAAAAACCTAACCAAAAATATAAAATCTTTAAAAAAAAATTCAATTCCCTTATAAAATAAATTAAAAACAACAATTATTGATAAAAAGGAAACAATGTTAACTGAAATTTATGATTGAAATCATAAAGACCTAATTTAATTTATCGTATATTTGAGTAAGGCTGATAAATCATACTGATTCAATCTTATAGTATGCTATCACTATTCACAAAATAAAATTGTGAAAGATTTCTCTATTTAAAAATACTAAATACTGAAATTCAGTAAAATATTTAAGTATTGACATTACTTTTAATCGTAATTCACCATCCGTTTAAACCTTGTTACCACTAATATTTACTTATATCTTTTGTGAAGATTACCATCACAATCAATCGTAAATATTAAAAATTATGGTTATCCACCAAAAAATCCTGAAATCTGCAGGAGCTATCAGTAAAAATTACTTGGCTACAGAAAATATTTTCACAGAAGGTGAGTCTGCTCAATATTATTTCCAGATTGTTTCCGGAAGTGTAAAAATGAATAATTATGATGCATTTGGTAAAGAACATATTCAAAATCATTTGGAGGCAGGAGAGTGTCTTGGTGAGTCTTTTCTTTTTATAGATCATCAATATCCTATGAATGCAGTAGCCATCAATTCTTGTGAAGTTTTGAGTTTAAAAAAAAGTTTATTTATCAGTTTAATGCAGAAAAATCCCAAAATGTGTTTTGAAATAAATAAAAATCTTTCTAAAAAGCTCCATTTTAAATAAATTCTGGCACAAAATATGTGTTGAAAAAATCCGACAGTAAAACTTATAATTAACCTCAATTGGCAGTATACTGTATTAAATGATAAAATTTTTATACCATGAAAACAATAAGTTGCATGAAGATTGACGAGCAATTGCTGAAATCTTACAGTGCTGAAACTAAAACTTACAAAGAAAAAGAACTTATTTTCAGAGAAGGCGATTCGCCGACTTTTTACTACCAGATTATAGAAGGTGTTGTAAAGGTTAATAATTTTAATGATGAAGGGAAAGAATTTATACATAATATTTTAGGAAAAGGGCAAAGTTTTGGAGATGCGCATTTATTTATAGAAAAAAAATATACTGTGAATTCTTACGCTCTAAAGCCTACAACACTCATCATATTGCCAAGAAAGAATTTTATTAATCTCGTAAAAGAACATCCTCATGTTTCTTTGGAAATAAATGCATGTTTATCGCACCGTCTTTATTTCAAAATGAAAATGATTCATGACATGGTCTCACTACAGCCTTCCGCAAGAATTCTTGGCCTTTTCAGTTATCTTAAAAGTTATACCGATTGTGAAGATCAACATTCGTTTAATATAAAACTTACAAGACAGCAAATTGCTGATCTTACCGGTTTGCGCGTAGAGACAATCATCAGAACCATCAAAAAAATGGAAAAGGAAAATTTACTGAAAATAGAAGACCGTAAAATATATTATTAAAGAAAGTAGATGACTCAAATCATAAGTTAATAAATCCAAAGCGAAGTATATTTGATATATTTTATCATAAAAATCACAAAACCAACCACCTAAATTAATTATAATATGAAAACATTAGAACTATATTTCACCCAATAAGGTTTAGAATTTACAGTCTTTAAATCCCGGATTTAAAACTGTAACGTCAGTTTTTTATTCATAATTTACTTTCATGATTACCTCTTTTGTGGAGGAAGAGGTAATCTTTAGAACGCTTTAGAATTGGCATATTCATTAAGCTTTTTATGCTGTACTTAAAAAACTGATGATCTCCATTACTTTGAAAAACACGTGAATATTTTACAACTTCATTAAAACAAATCTTATGGAATTTCAACAAAACTTACTCAATTATATCAGCGAATCATTAATTGCTACCAATGAAACGATTTCTATTGCTGAAAGTGTAACTTCAGGGCTTTTTCAGCTCGCCTTTTCACAAATGCCCAATGCATCAATGTTTTATAAAGGTGGAATAACCGCTTATACTTTAGATCAAAAAGTTAAACTTCTCAATGTAGATTATGATGAAGGAAACTCATGCGACTGTGTTTCTGAGGAAATTGCAGAAACAATGGCTCTCAGTGTAGCAAAACTATTCGATACCGATTGGTCTATCGCAGTTACAGGTTACGCCAACCCAATGAGAAGCTCAACTTACAAAATATTTTCATATTATTCTTTTGCTTACAAAGGTGAAATTATTTTATCTAAAAAACTGGAACTTCATCCTAAAACACAGGCTTTAGGAGCGCAACAATATTATACAGAATTTATTTTGGGATGCTTTAAAAGTGAGATTAATAAACTTTTAATTTTAAAATAACAAAGCTCAGGTAAAGAATAATATTTTAGAGATTAATAAAAGATCTTTCTGTTTTTGATTTTTAAAATTTCTTCTTTCTCCATGTTTTTTATTACCCTGATTACAGTTTCTACGCTTAATCCGGTAAGAGAAGCGAGCTGCTGTCTGGTTAAAAGAATCTGAAGAGCATATTGCGACTGGTCGTAATGATGATCTTTAAGATAATTCATCAAGGTTAACAATTTTTGGGCAGGTTTTTGAAAAGCCATACTCTGCATCATCAAAAACTTGTAATGCATATGCTCAGAAAGGAACTGTATATTTTTGAAATAATCTTCGGGATGTTGCTGCAAAAACTGTAGATACTGCGCTTTAGGAAGTCTTATAACTACAGATTCTTCTACAACAACTGCATTTACCGGATAGTTTTTTTCTGTAAAAAGTGAAGAAAGACCTACACTGTGACCTTGTGAAAGTATTCCTTGAATAAATTCTTTACCTCCTTCATTAAAATTATTTAATTTCACTTTTCCTTTGGAAATCAGGAAAAAGTAGCTTGGAACCTCACCTTCAGAAAATAAAAGATCATCAGGATGGTAAGTTTTTAAATCTGCTCCAAAAGAAAATAATTTATCTTCATTTATCATATTATTGGGATTAATTGTATCTAAAAAATTCATCATTATGTTCGGAAACATAAGAATGTTCAGATTTTTAGACATGTAAAGAAAGAGTAATTTTATACAAAAGTGAATTATTTGCCTACCACACAGATACCACATTAACAGTTGCAGGCTAGAATTTTGATTAAATTAAACTCATAAACAAATAGTATAGCTCCAATTAAACTAAAAATATAAATCGTTATTTGTTGATTAGAATCATAAAAAGAAAGATGAAAATTCTGATACATTTGAATCCAAATTTTGAAGAAGGAAAGATTAAGAATAATTTAATGGTAATGTAATAGTAATTTAGAAATTATTACCATTAAAAAATAATCACAGTCTGAAACTACAATAATAAATTGAAAAAAACTGATAATAAGAACGTTAATCAAACCAATGTTTTCCCAGAAACTTTGGTAATGATAGAGAAAAATTCTGCCAAATAATGAATAGAAATAGAGAAAACACCCAAGACTTTAATGCAGAACAATACAATGCAAAAATTTTGCTTGATGAGGAAATCATCAGACTTGCAAAACAAAATTCACCGCGCCTTTTAAGTAAATTTAAATCTGCATATCCCGAGTTTTTTGTAAACTTAGCTACCGTTAATTCAAATCTGCAAAATTCTGAAATTATTTTTTGTATTTATCTCAAGTTGGGATTGAGTACTAAAGAAATTGCAACTTATACATTTGTAACTCCAAAAGCCATTCAGAATAGAAAAAACAGATTAAGGAAAAAGCTTAAAATCTCTTCAGATACCGATATTTACAAATGGTTTGATCAATTGTAAAAAATTATATCTCATAGATTTCTGCATCGGTAAAAACATAGAATCTTCCTTTTTTAGGAAGATTTTTTATGTCTAATCCTGTAAACTCGCTGAAGGCAGGAAGCAACAATTGGTTTTCTGTTACTACAAAACAGGGCAGTTTTATTTTTTTCACCATAGAATTGATGACAAAACCGGGATGAATATGTCCCGTAATCTGAAATTTTGAATTTGATTTATCGAAATCGTGAACAAATAAAATATCATTGATTTCTAATGAACTATTTTTTAAATCCAGGCAAAGCTTCTTCTCTAAAGTTTTTGAAATCTTGTCGTGATTACCTTCCACCAAACAGAATTTAATGTGTGGATATTGATTTTTCCATTCACAAAATTGATCAACATCAGAATTGTCTCCTGCATGCAATAAATCACCGACAATAATAAATTTTTCGGGCTGAAAATATTCAATTAAAATTGATAATCTTTCCAAATCATTTTTCATAATCTGGTTGGCTAAAGCAATTCCGTTTTTACGGAAATGTGCCGTTTTACCAATATGCAGATCCGAAAAGATCAATGCTTTTTCTTTTCCCCAAAACAACGCACGCTGATTGGTCAACGTAAAAATTTCGTTTTGAGTGGTTATATTTTTTGTCGTTATCTTCATTTTAATTTTTAGGTTTGTCATTCTGAACGAAACGAAAGTGTAGTGAATAATCTATACGTTGTATAGTTTAGATTCTTTCTTAACCAGAAATCTTTATATTCAAGGAGTCAATAATAAACCATATTAAATAAATTCACAATTGACTTATTGACAATTCACTTTATATTTCTTCCCGATTGTTTAATCAATTTCTGAATTCTTGCATCCAGATTTTCACTCGTCAACGTTTGTCGTAAACTGTCAACTTTTATTGGAAAACTCAAAGGCGTAAATTTATTTGAATATTTTAAAATAAGCTTAGATTTTTCGATTCGTTTAAAAGCTTCTACCAAACGTTGCTCCTGTAATTGCATATTAAAAACTTCGGTATATGCCTGTCTCACAAGAAAATGATTCGGGTCATAATCTTCCAATACTTTAAAAATAAGTCCCGCTGAACTTTGTAAAGCTTTATTCGACCGTTGTTGTCCCGGAAAATTCTGTACAACCATTCCGGAAATTACTGCAATATCTCTGAATTTTCTTCTCGCCATTTCTGCTGAATTAATGCTGGAAATTACATCAACCATCAGATTTTCCCGGGTTAAAATTTTCTCAAGATTATCTTCGTTTAAAGGGATTTCTTTGTCGCTGAATAATTCAAAACCATAATCATTCATCGCCATAGAAAAGGAAATTGGAGCTAATTTTGAAATCCGGAAAGCAATTAAAGCTGCCATTACTTCGTGAACCAATCTGCCTTCAAAAGGATACATAAACAAATGATAACCTTCTCTGTTTTTAATTAGTTCAATCAAAAATTCATCTTCTTTCGGAATATGTGACCGCTCTTCCTGATTGATTAATAAGGGATGTAAAAATTTCAGTTCTTTTTCCGATGCTTTTGGATTTAATGCACCGGATAATTTTTCTCTTAAAAATCGTCCCAAATTTGAACTTAAAGGTAATCTTCCGCCCAAATAACTTGGAGCCATTGCTTTTCCTTTAGAAGCACGCACAAAAACCGTCATATCTTTTACCATCGCCACTTCCAGAACTCTTCCAGCCAAAATAAATTTTTCTTCTTTTTTCAGCCTCGAAATAAAATATTCTTCAACCATTCCGATATATCCACCGGAAATAAATTTCACTTTCAGCAGGGCATCACTTACAATTGCCCCCATATTCATTCTGTGAAGCATCGCAATTTTTCTCGAAATGACTTTGTGCAAACCATCTTCCATTATTATAACTTTATGGTATTCTTCATAGTTTTTCAGCGCGCTTCCGCCAATCGTTAAAAAATCAATAATTTCTTTCCATTCTTCATCCCTAATTTCCTGAAAAGTATAAACCTGTTTAATTCTTTCGTATGTTTCTTTAGGATAAAATCCGTCACCAATTGCTAAAGTCATTAGAAACTGAACCAAAATATCAAAACATAAAACCTGCGGCTCACGAGGTTCAATTACATTTTGTTTAACGGCTTCTTTCAAAGCTGAAACTTCGATTAACTCTAAAGAATGCGTAGGAACACAATAAATTTTTGAAGTTTCAAAAGGAGAGTGACCGCTTCGTCCAGCGCGTTGCAGAAACCTTGCAACACCTTTTGAAGAACCGATTTGTATCACGGTATCAACAGGTTTAAAATCAATTCCTAGATCTAAAGATGAGGTAGAAACGACTGCTTTTAACTTTCCGTTACTCAAATTTTCTTCAATCCAGATTCTTAAATGTGCATCGATCGAGCTATGATGAATTGCGATTTGTCCGGCAAAATCAGGATAAGCATCCAACAATAATTGATACCACATCTCACTCTGACTTCGGGTATTGGTAAAAACAATTGTTGATTTAGATTCTAAAATAATCGGAACCACTTTATCTGCCAGTTTATGACCAAGATGTCCTGCCCAAGGTAAAATCTCTACTTCATCTGGAAAAACTGAAATAATATCAATCTTTTTATGTTGTTTCGCCGTGATTTTTGTCTTCTTTATATCGTAAGGAATCAAAACTTCCATTGCTTCATCAAGGTTTCCAATTGTCGCTGTAATCCCCCAAATTTTTAATTTCGGAACATATTTTCTTAATTGAGAAATCCCTAATTCAACAATTACTCCACGTTTCGAACCTAATAATTCGTGCCATTCGTCAATAACAATACTTTGCAGATTTTGGAAGAATCTCTGATGATTTTTTTGCCCAAGAAGCAAGTGTAGACTTTCGGGTGTTGCCACTAAAATTTCTGGCATATTTTTAATTTGTTGTTGTCGAACTTTTGGATCTGTATCGCCGTTTCTTACCCCAACTAACCAATCTAAACCAATTTCGTCAATGGCTTCCTGCATTGCTTTCGCAATATCTTTTGAAAGGGATCGAAGCGGTGTGATCCAAATCATTTTTAATCCTTTCTTATATTTTTCAGGATGATTCAAGAAATCAGAAATTAAAGCTAAAAAAACAGAATAGGTTTTCCCAAAACCTGTCGGCGCAACGACCATTCCGCTGTAACCGTTTCCGAATTTTTTCCAGGTATCAATTTGAAATTTAAACGGAGAAATCGATTTTTCCATCATCCAGTTTTGAATGATTTTAAATCCTTCGGTATTTTCGTAGTTACTCAATTTTTTTTATAAATTAAATAATATTAAATCTACTGATTTAGAATAAAAACTGCAGAGCAGTTTCATCTGTGTAGTAATTAATTAATGTTATTAGCGGCGCTCCTACGGAGCGCTATTTCTTTAAAATTTAGTTATAAGATAGAACTCCTACGGAGTTCTCCAATGTTTATGTTTTTTTCTTCTACACAGATAAAGCTCCTCTGGAGCTTTGAAGAAATTATTGTATCAGCTTTTTAATCTCTTCAATATCATCGATTTCGTCAACGGTTTTATCTTTTCTCCATCTTAGAATCCTTGGGAAACGCAATGCGACACCACTTTTGTGACGATTGCTGAAACCAATTCCTTCAAAAGCAATCTCAAAGACCAATTCTGGTTTTACAGTACGAACCGGACCAAATTTTTCAATTGCATTTTTATTCACAAACTTGCTGACTTCCATAATTTCTTTATCGGTCAATCCGGAATAGGCTTTTGCAATCGTGACCAATTTATCGCCGCTTTTCACAGCAAAACTGTAGTCCGTGTAATAAGCGCTTCGTCTTCCGCTTCCTTTTTGGGCATAAATAAGAACTACATCAATCGTCATCGGATTGATCTTCCATTTCCACCAATCACCTTTTTTTCGCCCTGGATGATATTGTGAATTTTTCTGTTTCAGCATCAAACCCTCGCTGTTTATTTCTCTGGAATTTTCTCTGATTAAATCTAATTTGTTCCAATTATCAAAATCGATCGCCCGAGAAATTTTGATGTTTTCGGGAGCTTCATTTAATAATAGTTCTTCCAGCATTGCTCTTCTAAAAGACATCGGTTTCTCGCGCAAATCAGTTCCTTCGAGTTCCAAAATATCATATGCAAAAACTTCAATGGGAATTTCAGCAAGCATTTTTTTGGTTAAAGTTTTACGGTTCAAACGTTTCTGTAATTCATTAAAATTTAAAACGTTACCTTCCTTTACCGCAAGTATTTCTCCATCTATCACAAAATTACCTTTCATTGCTTTTACGGTCTCTGCAATTTCAGGAAACTGCTCTGTAACCAACTCTTCACCACGAGACCAAATAAAGACTTCATCATTTCTTCTGATGATTTGTCCACGAATTCCGTCCCATTTATATTCGATGAGCCAATCTTCGGGTTTCCCTAAATCTTCCAAATCTTTTTCTAAAGGATAGGCGAGACAGAAAGGGTAGGGTTTTGAATTATCAGGATTGATATTTTCAGCAGAAATCAATTCTTTAAATGAAACTTCATCGGGTTGCCATTTTCCCATTAAACTGTGCATCAAGGTACTTGCTTCCTGTCCGGAAAATTTTGTCAGAGAATTAATCAATGTTTTTGACGAAACACCAATTCTGAAACTTCCGCCTAATAATTTATTGAAGATCAAACGTTCTGTATAATCCAAACCATTCCAAGAACTGAGAACGAATTCTTTTTTTTCAGTTTCGGTTTTATTCTTTAAACTAATAATTTCTTGCATCCATTCAGATAAAGATCTTTCAATTTGTTGAGTTGGTGGCGGAAGAATTAACGATAACGTTTCGCCTAAATCTCCAACCGACGAATAGCTTTCCTGAAAAAGCCAAAACGGCAATTGGGTAATTTCCAACGCCCATTCTTTCATATAATTCGTATTGACATTTCGCTTGGGTCTTTTGCCTGTAAATAAAGCAATAAACCACAATTTGTCATCATCTGGCGCACGTTCAAGATAATCGATGATAGCATCGATCTTTGCATTGGTTTTATTGGTGCTTTCGAGAGCGTTGATGAGTTCTGCGAAATTTTTCATTTCTTATTATTTATAATAAATTTTGACGGTTTTGAAATCTTTTTTATCGCAAAGATTTTATAACAAATCTCATATTTTTTAAGATTGCAAAGGCAAATAAAATTTGCTGCGCAAAGCATATGCATTAGCTTAATCAAATCAACTTGTTGATTCTTTCTTTGCTCCTTAAAATCAAAAGAATAGATAAAACTTTTGCGTTTAATAATTATCTAATTCAGTTTCAATTTTCAATAATTGTTTTTTCTTTTTCTTCTTCATCGTTGTCTCCATACAAAGTTTCTACAACATCAGACTTAATTCTGATTTCGTTTAAATATTTTGAAAAAACTTCGGTTTGTCCGTGAGTAACGTGAACGATTTCGGCTTCAGTAGCTTTTATAGCCTGCAACAAACCTTTCCAATCGGCGTGGTCACTCATTGGAAATCCGGCATCGGCACTTCGCCATCTTCTTGCACCACGAACCTGCATCCATCCTGAACAAATTGCTGTTGCTGCATCAGGAATTTTTTTAATGACATTGCTGTCTAATAAAGCGGGTGGAACGATTACAATATCGCCTTGAACATGTTTTATATTTTCTCTAAAATCAGAAACTTCGTAATCAGGAAGAACAATTCCGACTTCTTCAAAGGCTTTATTCAGTTTTCCGATCGAGTAGTGGACGTGGATTTTTCCCATTCCTTCCACGGCTTTCATAATTCTTTGCGCTTTACCCAAAGAATAACCTATAAATACGGATGTTTTTTGATTTTCTTGGTTTCTGAGAACCCAATTTTGAAGTCTTTTATTTAAATCAGGAACTTCCAGCCAATTGTAAATCGGGAGTCCGAATGTACTTTCGGTAACAAATTCATTACATTTTACCACTTCAAAAGGCGTACTCAAACCATCATCCTGAGTTTTATAATCACCGGAAATTACGCTTACATAACCTTTATATTCGAGGCGAATCTGCGCCGAACCAATAATGTGACCTGCAGGATGAAGCGAAAGTTTCACGCCATTGATATCTAAAACTTCACCATACTGCAATGTCTGACATTCAATATCCGGAGAAATTCTTTGGTATAAAATGGGTTTTGTAAAATGATGGCAAAGGTATTTTTTCATTCCCCAACGAGCATGGTCTGCGTGACCGTGGGTGATGACCGCAAAATCAACAGGTCGCCAAGGATCAATATAAAATTTTCCCTGCGGACAGTAAATACCTTTGTTTGTAAATGTGATGAGTTTCAAGAGCGTGATGATTAGTGTGTTTCTGAATATTCAAAAACCTAACCAAATTATTTCTTTACAAGACTTTTCTGCAAATCGCTCCACGCGCCGCCGTTATAAACTTTTTTAAAACCTTTTTCCTTTAAAATAGATTCTACTTTTACACTTCTTAAACCATGTGAGCAGACTGTAATATAAGTTTTTTTCGGATCAAGTTCTACATATCTTTCACGGATAGTTCCTAAAGAAATATTTTGTGAACCATCAATATGTCCGGTTTCAAACTCTTTTTCGGTTCGCACATCAAGAATTACGGCTCCGTTTTTAATTAATTTATCTAAGCCATCGTCCAACGTTTGGAATTTATAGACTCTGTAAACAACATACATCAGGAAAACAATTCCGCCAAAGATCAAAATACTTTTCATTTGTAAATATTTATTGTTTTTTAAAAGAGGTGATTTTATAGTTTACTTAATATCTTTCGGTCAATATAGAATGTTCCAAACGGAATGATGCAAGCCAATAATACTTTCCAGGTAGTTTCTTTGAATTTCCAGTTTTGTTCTACACCAACGCTCAAAGTATTAAACAAAAACAGCAGAAATAATGAACCGTGAATTGGTCCCATCATTTTTACAAAAGCTGGATTATCAAATCCATATTTCAATGGAACTGCAATAAATACTAAAGTTAATAATGAAATTCCTTCAAGAATTGCAATAATTCTTAAACGTCCGATTTTAGTTTTAAATAAATCAATCATAATTATCTGAAATAAGGTCTGTTAGCAAGTGGCGAAAATGGCCAGGGAATAGCAATGAAAATAATAACTAAAGCAATTATGAAATAAATCAATATGGTTTTAAATTTCTCTTTATCAATCATTTTTCTTTTTGAAATGGATGAACCAATTGTGATCAGAATAATTGAAAACAACATCAGAAAAATATGGATCAAACCGAAAAACAGTAAATCAAATGATTCTTTAGCTTCATTAAAATGATTCCAAAAGTATTTGATAATCGGACTTTGAGAATACAATGTAATTCCTAAGATCAATTGAATATGAGCAATCGTCGCTGTGGAATGTCTTACAAAATCATCTCTTTTTGTGAATTCTTTATTCGAAAAATAACCTTTGTAAGCAATGAAAATCGAGTAGAGTAAACTCAGTAAAACCAACCATCGAAAAGTAGAATGCAGAAATGTAAGGGTTTGATACATCTTCAAATTTTTATCAACACGACAAAGATAAAACAAAACATACTAATTAGTATGTTTTTAAATAAAAAATTATTTCAATGTATCGAAATAAGATTTAAGTCCCTTTAAATAAATAAGATAAACTCCTTTAGAATTTTCTAATTTACCCAAATTTCTTACTCCCCAATAACCGGACATCACAAAAACAGTAATTTCTTTAGCGTTAATATCATATTTAATTTTACCGTTTTCTTTTCCTTTTTCTATGGCACCGATCATTGCTTTTTCCCATTCCAGAGAAAGTTCATTTAAAGCTTTTGTAAATTCAATATTCCAGGGTGCCATTTCCTGTGTAAAGTTGGAGGCCGGACAACCGTATTCAACCTTCAAATCTTCATTCTCCATCAATAAATGATGCATCAGATTATAAATGGTATCTAAAGGATTTACATCGCTTTGAAAAGGTTCGATAAAAGTATTTTTGAAAGTAGGTCTCATCCTTTCATTGATGATGGCCAAACCCATTTCATCCTTCGTTTTAAAATGATAATAGAAAGCTCCTTTTGTTACCTGAGTGGTCGCAATAATCTCATCAACACTTGTTGTCTGATAACCGTTGGTGTAGATCAGTTCAAATGCTTTTTGAAGAATATTTTGGCGGGTTGCTTCCGATTTTTTCATAAAATACCAATGGGTCTGTTTTACAAAGGAACAAATTTTATCAATCAAAAAAAAGAGCTGCTTTGAAACAGCTCTTTTAAATTAATCATCTAAGGAATAAGTTTTTCTTCTCTTAGCTTTTCAAATAAATCAAGAAAAGATTCTTCTGTGTTTTGATATTCTACAAATCCTGATTTTCTACTGTTGCTCATGTCAGTCATTACTTCCAAAGGTCTTCCCAAATCTAAATCGGTATGCCAAGCTGAAGACAATCGGTCTAAATTGCTTTCTTTTAAACCATATTTTTCGGCTATTGTTTTCCAGATCTCATGTTTGTTCTGCATTTCTTTTTCAAGAGGTTTAATTTCATTCTCAAAACCGACTGCTTCTATTCCAAACCAATCTGCAAGTCTTTTCCAAAGCCATTTCCAACGAAATACATCACCATTTGAGATATTAAAGGCTTTATTTTTAGCTTCTTCAGTAGTTGCCCAAACCAATTGTTTGGCTAAAATTCTTGCGTCTGTAACATCCGAAACTCCGTTCCACTGTTCAGAAGATCCAGGCCAGACAAATTTCTTACCTGTTTCTTTACAGATACTTGCATAAACCGCCAAAGTAGTTCCCATATTCATTGCATTTCCTACAGCATAACCGATTACAGTATGCGGTCTGTGAATGCTCCAGGTAAAACCATCTCTCTCAGAAGCAGCATAGACCTCATCTTCCTGAGCGTAATAAAAATTAGGAAGCGGAAGTCTCGGTTTATCTTCTCTCACAGGAGTTTCCGGAAGTTTTCCTTCTTTTGCATACGCTTCGAATGGTCCTAAATAATGTTTCAATCCTGTAACCAAAGCAACATGTTGTACCGATCTTTTTGGAGATAAAACATTGAGTAAATTCCTCACCAATGCGCTGTTTACATGGATATTTTCTTCTTCAGTATCATTTCGCATCCACGTTGTGAAAAAGATATGAGTAGGAGAGATGTTCTCTAATGCATTTTCTAAATTTTGTACATTTAATAAATCAGCTTTTACGGGAATCAATCCGTTGATATTATCATTTGTATTTCTTGATATTCCGTAGGTTTTCCAGCCCTGAGATATAAGCTCCTGAGCGAGATTGCTTCCGGTAATTCCTGTTGCACCGACAACCAATGCAATATTTTTAGTGTTTTTCATAATGTAAAATTTCTTCTACAAAATTATGAGGATGAAAAGCGAAAACACTTGATCTACATCATGAGTTTTAGTTGATTCTAATCAAGTCCGTATTAAGTAAACATCAACCTTCTAGCAAAATTTTCTTTCGGATTCTACTGATCGTTTCAGGAGCTAATCCTAAGTAAGAAGCAATAAGATTATGCGGAACTCTTTGAATGACCTGTGGATTTTTATGGGCAAATTCTCTGTATTTTTCTTCTGCTGTATAACTGTTGGATACAATTAAACGATAATCTTTTGTTACCAGACTATTCTGATACAAGATCCTGAAATAACGATCCATTACAGGAATTTTGAGCATCAGATCTTCATAATCTTCTCGGGTGATCATCAACAGTTCAGTATTTTCGACTGCATCGATATTCAAAACAGATCTTTCCTGATTAATAAAGCTATTAAAATCTGAGATCCACCATCCTTCGAAGGCAAACATATTGATGTGTTCACCACCTTTTCCATCAGGAAAATAAGACTTTAATAAACCTTCACTTACAAAAGAAAGATACTTGCAGACATCTCCTTCCTGCAACAAATATTGTTTTTTCTTCAATTTTTTCACTGAAAAAAAAGATTGAAGTTCAGTTTTCTCTTGATCCGTTAAATCAACTTTATCCTGAATATGAGAAAGGAGCGTATCAAACATTAGAAAAATATTTAATCAAAAATAATACTTTTACAAGCTACTTTCTTCTGTTTTAAATTTTTCATAAAACCAAAACAATCCGAATAAATAAAATGAATGGAGTAGCTGTGCTTCAATGGCAGACCAGTTCTCGATGGAGCAGCTTCCAAAAATCAAAATACTCATTAACACTAAAGCCGAATATAAAGTATATTTTGTTTTAAAATTAATCAACAACAAGATTCCGAGAATTGCTTCTGCAATAGGTAAAACATAACCGAACGGAACAATTACAAGTTTTGGGATCATCGATTTTTCCATTGTGGTAACCATCCATTCGCTAAAAGTATGAAGCTTCGGAATTCTTACCAATCCGTGTCCCAATAAGGAAATGGCAATCGGAAGTTTTAAAAAGAAAAATGCTGTTTTAAAATCTTTCATCAATTACTGACTTTTCAGTTTTTTCATAAATTCCATGATGGCAGGTCGCAGATCTTCAAATAAAGGATGCTGTTTGTTTTTTAGCATCACTTCCGTAAAAAGCTTTAATCCTAATGCAAATTCGTGAGCAGTATTTTCGTCTTCAAAAATATTTTTTGATTTTATAACTTCAAATATTTTAAAAAGATCGTCATGATTTTCAAAATCAAAATCTAATTCTTTATCTCCAGCAGAACCATCTTTTAATGATATTTCTTTAAGCTGGAGATGATATTTATTATTTCTTTTTTCCATTTTTAAAAAGTATTTACCAGTTGATCTATCGTTTCAATTTCTTCTTTTGAAAGATCGATCTCAATAGCTTTCGCATTTTGAACTGCCTGTTCCGCATTTCTGGCTCCCGCTAAAGCGATGGTAATTCCAGGTCTTTCTATCGTCCATCTTAAAACTAATTGTCCCAAACTTGCATTATTCTTTTCTGCAATAGGTTTAATTTTATCTAAAAGCTGATTCGTTTTTTCAATAAATTCTGGCTGAAAATGAGGAAGTTTTGCCCGGTGATCTCCTTCCTGAAATTTGTAATCAGTTGTCATTTTACCTGTCAACAAACCTCTTTCCAACGGACTATACGCTAAAATAGATTTATTGTTTTCAATACAGTAAGGAACTGTTTCTTCCTCAATCCCAGGATTGACCATACTAAACGGGATTTGATTGGAAACTAAATTCAGCGTTTTTTCTGCTTCTGCCATTTGCTGGGTATTATAATTACAAACTCCGGCAAAACGAACCTTTCCCTGATTGATCAATCTTGAAACGGCTTCAAAAGTTTCTTCAATCGGTGTGGTAGAATCTGGCCAGTGAATTTGGTATAGATCGATGTAATCTGTACCGAGTCTTTTTAAACTTTGCTCACACTCATAAATAATGCTTTCTTTTCCTGCGTATTTATAGACATCAATGTCTTTTCCTTCGTTATTTTTGCTGTGCATTGCAAAATCACCTTTCGCCAAATCCCAACGCATTCCGAATTTTGTAAGAATCTGAACTTTATCACGCGGAATTCCTTTGATGGCTTCACCTACTATTTCTTCGCTCGTTCCCTGTCCGTAAATTGGAGCTGTGTCAATAGAACTTACACCAACATCGTAAGAAGCTTTGATGGCTTCAATCGCATCATTTCTGTCGGTACTTCCCCACATCCAGCCTCCTGCAGCCCAAGCTCCAAAAGTAATTGCTGAAATTTCCAAATCGCTGTTCCCTAATTTTCTGTATTGCATTTTATATAATTTTTTATTTAATGAATGGTAAAAAAGATTAATTTAATTTTTATTCGATCTCAAAAAGAGATATAGAATAGGCTATTACAAATTTTGACAAAAAAAATGGCAAAACACTTGTAATAATTCTACAACATATTGTAATTTTATTACATGAAGAGAAAACAGTTTGAGCCTTTAGAGCTTGATTGCTTTGAAGCCGAGGTTTATCCGTTCCCCAATCACAGTCATACCTATTATGAGCTTATTTTTATTGTAAAAGGAGCGGGAAATCATCACATCAACAAACTGGTGATTCCTTATAAATCCGGAGACCTTTATCTTATTTCTCCCGATGATGAGCATTTTTTTGACATCAAAAAATCAACCAAATTCTGTTTTATAAAATTTAACGACAGTTATTTTAATTTTCATAAAAACCTTTCGCCGGACGACATATTCATGGCTTCACCTTTTGATATTATGCGTAATCCTGTGTTTAAAGAAGAAAAATTAAATTTTGATGAGCCGTGCAAAAGCATTTTAAAGAAAACTGTTGAAAATATTTTTGAGTATCATCAGTATCATAAAGTTTCAGATTCGCCGATTGCCTTTTTCCAGATCATGTCGCTTTTTGGTTTAATCCGTGAAGTTTCAATGAAAAACATAAAGTTTAATATCGACCGGAAAACACCCGAGAAGGAAGACCTCATCACTTATATTCATAAAAATATTTATAATCCTGAATTTATAAGAATGCAAGTTATTGCCAAACATTTCAGCATTTCACCAGGTTATTTCAGTAATTATTTTAAAAGAAATTTTGAAGTAAGCTATCGTGATTATGTGAAAAATTATAAATTAAGATTAATAGAAAGAAGAATTCTGTCGGGTAAAATGACTATAAAGCAGATTGCTTTCGAGTTTGGGTTTACAGATGAAAGCCATCTCACCAATTACTTTAAAAAGCAGATGAAAATAAATCCTTCTCAATATAAATTGAAGTTTGCAGAATAATTTTTCAAAAAATCAAATTTCTGTTTTTAATCACTTTAGAATTAATAAATCTTACGGAAATTTGCAAAAAATAAATCAATGAAGGTTATAGATGTAGAAAGTTGGAACAGAAAAGAGCATTTTGAGTTTTTTTCTAAAATGAAAAGTCCATATTTCGGATTTACAACAGAGGTAGATTGTACAAAAGCTTATGATAAAGCCAAAAAAGAAGGTCATTCTTTTTATGCTGTTTATCTTTATAAATCAATGGTGGCAATCAACACTGTGGATGAATTAAAACTCAGAATTGTTGACGGACAAGTGATTTTGTATGATGAGGTACATGTAGGAGGCACAATTGGAAGAGCAGACGGAACCTTTGGGTTTTCATTTTTTCACTATTCTCAAGACTTTGAAACTTTTAACGAAAGACTTCAAGAAGAAATTAAATCGGTACAAAATTCTACAGGTTTAGGAATAAGCAACGATGTTTTACCGATTAATCACATTAGGCATACTACAATCCCGTGGAACTCATTTACTACCATTTTACATCCGACAAATTTTGATCCTAAAGAATCTATACCAAAGATTGCATTTGGAAAATTCAGCATTCGTGAAGGTAAAAAGTATCTTCCGGTTTCCATTGAGGCACATCATGGATTGGCAGATGGGCTTCATTTGGCAAAATATATTGAAGAATTTCAGAGACAGTTAGACTTATAAGTGGTTGATGGTTTTTAGTTGATTGTTGATGGATTAGGGTTCAAAATACTAAAAACTAAAAATATATTCTTTTTTTAACCGCAAAAGAATCAAAAGATCGTACTAGGATTTCGTTATTCAAAAGCTTGCAATACGATTGGCTATACAGGCTTTTTAGATTTTTGTAAACTATTGAATTTCTATTTTTTCAATCATTTCTTTTAAGCCTTTTGCGGTAATATATTTTCCAAAAAAATACAAAAAAAAATCCTGATTTCCTCAGGATTTTTTTATTACCAATTGCTCAGTCCGTTTTCTAACGCTTTTTTATAATTTTCTTCGTCAAAAGAGTAGAGGTCGGGAGATTTGTGGGCACCGCCACGACGTTGCTCATTTAATTTTTTGAGAATTTCGAGGTTTTTTATTTTTCTGTAAAAGTTTCCGCGGTTAAGCTCTTTCCCAAGAATGGTTTCGTATAATTTCTGTAATTCTGAAAGGGTAAATTTTTCAGGCAATAAATTATAACCGATTGGCTTATACGTAATTCTTTCACGCAAAGTCAATAAAGCTTTTTCTATAATTTCGCGATGATCCATTGCCAATTCTATTTCGTTTAGCTGGCTCAGAGAAATCCATTCACATTTTTCGCTGAGCTCATCCACGACAAGAATTGCATTATCAGGATTGTATAAAGCATAATATCCTATAGAAACAAAACGCTGTTTCTGCCATAGAGAATCATCGAAATCCTCAAAATAAAATTCGCTTCTTTTATTTTTACCAAAAACAGCAAACTCTTCCAAATAAACATCAGAAATTCCTGCTCTTTCTTTTAAAACTCGTTTAGCTGCATCATCTATATCTTCTTCTTTTTTTACATAACCACCCGGTAAAAGCCATTGCTTACGATACGTCATCTGAAGAAGAAGAACCTTTAATTCACTTTGATCAAAACCAAAAACTACAGGGTCTGCAGAAAGGTGCGGAAGAAAAAGATCTTTTGCCTCCTCAGATTTCTTTAAAAATTGTTGTTGTGAATCCATAAACTGTTTGTGAATACTTAGTTCGACAAATTTAACATTAAAAATTTAACATTAACCCTAATAATACAATTCAGAAACTTTTTTTAGATTTTTTTAAACTTCACCTCTATCATAAGCTCATAATGAAGCAATGATATTTCAGACTTTAATTCATTATTAAATTGTTTAAAATCAGATATTTAAATCTTTATTCTCAATCAACATGGTCTTTGAAATTGATAATTCAGGATAAAATTATTGTCCCAAATTAAGATATTATCAACAAAAGAGGTTATCTTAGCCTCTTAATTTTAATGTATATGATAAATAATGAAGTAAAATCTAAAAGGAATTATACTATTCCTTTGATTACTATTACGCTTTTATTTTTTATGTGGGGATTCATCACATGCATGAATGACATCCTCATTCCATACCTGAAACAACTATTCAAACTGACGTTTTTCGAATCGATGTTGGTTCAGTTTTGTTTCTTCGGAGCTTATTTTATAGGTTCTCTAATTTATTTTCTGATTTCCATGTCGAGTGGAGATCCCATTAACAAAGTAGGCTACAAAAAAGGAATTCTTTTCGGGATTTTTCTTGCAGCTTTCGGATGTATTTTATTTTATCCGGCAGCAACATTCTCTTCTTACGGATTGTTTTTAGGCGCTTTATTCGTTCTTGGATTAGGATTTACCGTTCTTCAGATTACTGCAAACGCTTACGTATCGCTTTTAGGTTCGGAAGATTCTGCATCAAGCCGACTGAATATGACGCAGGCCTTCAATGCCTTCGGAACAACGATTGCTCCGGTTTTGGGAGGACATTTAATTTTTGAATTCTTCTCTGCAGCTGACGGATCTTTCTCAGCAGTGGCAACAAGAATTCCTTATTTAATCTTTGCAGGGATTTTATTATTAGTGGCTTTATTGATTTCAAGAGTAAAATTACCATCTTTTCAAACTGCGGAAGAAGAAATCGAAAAAGGGTTAGGTGCACTTCAATATCCGCATCTTTTATTCGGCGTTTTTGCGATGTTCTGTTACGTAGGTGGGGAAGTAGCAGTAGGAAGTTTTATCATCAGCTTTTTAGAACAACCTCAGATTATGAACCTTAATGAAGTGGTAAGTAAAAACTACCTTTCTCTGTATTGGGGCGGTGCGATGATCGGGCGTTTCTTAGGTGCAATTTCGTTGAATCATTCGATCAGTCAAGGAAAGAAAGCATTATATATGTTGGGAGCTGCAGCTGCAGTATTCCTAGTAATTTTCAGCATTGTTGATCTTACGTTCTCACAAATTAGTTTCTTCTTGGTATTTATTGCATTAAACTTTGTGGCATTCTTTGTGGGAAGATCTGCTCCGGCAAGAACTTTATCTATCTTTGCAGGGATCAACGTTTTATTATTGATATCTGCAATGTTAAATCATGGCGAATTGGCAATGTACAGCATTTTAGGAATCGGAATTTTCAACTCGATTATGTTCTCTAATATTTATACATTGGCTATTTCAGGATTAGGAAAATACACAAGTCAAGGTTCTTCATTGGTTGTAATGGCCATTTTAGGGGGTGCTATTGTTCCTATTTTCCAGGGCTATTTGGCTGATATTTTCGGAGTGCAGCAATCATTTATTATTCCTGTGTTCTGCTATATTGCCATCTTAATTTTTGGTGCTTATTGTACTAAATATTTAAGCCATGTGAAACAGGACGCTGATGCAAAATCTGGACATTAATATTTTTAATTTTATATATGGAAAAACCTGCTTTGAAGCAGGTTTTTTTGTTTGATTTACTAAATGAGCACGAGCTGGAAGCTCGCGCTATCAATACATTATTTGAATTTATTTTTAAATTGATGCTGGCGCGAGCGTCTCGCTCGTGCCCACGACTAAAGATTCACGTCAATTTTCAGAACTCCATCAAAATCATCGCAATAGTTTCTAGCACTGCTATATTTCCATTCCCAAGGTTCTATAACAAAACCAGATTCAACAGGGTTTTGATGAATGTAGTTTAGCTTTTGCTCAAATACTTTCAATGACCATATTTCAATAGGCTGATTATTCTGTTGCCAAAACTGATATTCTTTTACATTAGAATTTTTACTTCCTGCTTTTTTGAATACCCAAAGCATCCATTCTTTTCTGCTTTCCTGATTATTTTCTTGAATCGCTTTAAGTATTTTTCTGGATGTAAAACCTTTAAAATCTCTAATGAGTTCTGACGGTTTTCCATCATCAGAACGAAATATTAAATGAATATGACTCGGCATAATGCAGTAGCCAAAGATGATCATTCCTTTGTTTTTTCTACAATAATCTAAAGAATTGATAATGATATCGAAATATTCCATTCTAGTAAAAACATCGATCCAATAAACAGTTGCAAAACTTATAAAATAAGCACCATCTTTCTCGAGAAATTTATATTTTCTACTCATTGTGTTTTGTTTAAAATAAAATTACAACAAATAATACTAAAAAAGCACGAGCTGGAAGCTCGCGCTAGCGTTAAAAAACTTCCATTATAGAAATTATTCTACCACTTCAGAATCTTTTGCTGATTCTATTTTATAATAAGTATATTCATCTTCTCCTTTGTACCATCTGTAGTTTACTTGTTTAAAACGCAGATTTGCTAGCATTTCATGAAGAGTTTCCTGTGTAGTTTTAATATTTTTATTCGAAGCAAAATAACCCGCTGTTAAACTTAAAATTGTGTTTTTACTTCCTCCAATTTTAACATCAACATCATTTTCCCATAATTTATCTTTTAATATATTATTATAAGCTAATCTTAATTTTGGAAAATCTTTCACTTGAGAATTTGAAACTTTTTGCTCTAACTTTTCAGCAAGTTTTTTTTCATCATTATCTGTACTCTCTTTTCCTTCTTTTATTATGATATAATAAGATTTATAAACAGCCAATACTATAATAATATCATCTATAGATTTTAAATTTTTTGTTAAACTACTCTCTGTTTCAAATCCTTTTATATTATTTTCTAATCTTGTTTTTAGAGGAACTTCAGAGACTACTTTATTTGTATCAGACGTTAAAGGTTTATAGTTTTCATTTTTACTGTCATCATCGCTTCCATATGCGATAAAAAGGAAAAATCCTATTACGATTATTGAAGTAAAAGGCTTTAGTTTTTCTTTCATAAGTTATAATTTTTTAAATTTATAGTTTTAGTAGAAAATATAATGGGCATAGTAAATCCCATTATATAAAATAGCAGATCATAGTGATCATAAGTTCCATGCACAAATTTTATTTTTAGTCCGATCTCAGAAATAATTGCTATAAGAGGAATGAATATAATCCAAAAAATATTTTTGCTATTTATTTTAAAATCCCAAATACAAAGCATCTTAGTTTGTCAAAAATAAAAAGATGCTGATAAGTTTGATTATGGTAAACCGTAATCAAGCTTAATTAGTTTATAAACTATATACGTAATCAATCATCACCTTACAATAAGTCTAGACCGCTAGATCAAGCATTCCGCACTTCTACAAAACCCCTAAACCGATAGATTAAACTCATTGTACAACTACAGAATATTTAATCTACCAAAATAAACTCTCCGTCACATTACAAAAAAGTTTAAACCAATTGTTTTACTCAAATGAAAAAATGATTATCTTCATGCTTGAAATATTTAGATAATTTCTAACAAAAACACACTTGATTATGAAAATTTCACTCACAAGGCTGAGTACAAAAGACTTGGCTACACTTACCCAACGTATTATTAATACTTCAGATTCCGGTACTTATGGAGTCATTACCAATCATCCGCTTCTTACAGAGCTCAAAACAAATTATACAGATTACGATGCTGTTTACACCAAAGAAACATTCAGTGGTAAAGGTGCAGATGTTGCGGGTGCAGACAGAAGCAGAGATATTGCTTTCAGAAGCTTAAAAAACTTCCTGAACGGATACCGGAAAATGGCCACCATGCCCAATTATCATCTTGCCGAAGATTTATTTGAGATTTTCAAAGCGTACAGTCTAAATCTTGATAAAATGAGTTATTCGTCCCAAACCGCACAGATGAAAAAACTCATTGAAGAACTTGAAACCTCGGAAAATATTCAAAAGCTTAATGCTCTTTCATTACTTCCGTCTTTCAATGAAATGAAGTCTAAACATGAAGCCTTCGAATTGCTATTTGCAGAATAGGCAGGAGCGAATGCCCATCTCAGACAAATGAAAAATGCATCAGCAATTCGCAGAGACCTCGAGAAAATTTTAAAAACTTTCCTCAGTCTCATCACCGCTATGAAAGATATTCAAGATTGGAAATTGCTGTACGCAGATCTTAATGAACTGGTAAAAGCAGCAAAAAATTCTACATTAAATAAACCCGAAAATAATATCCAACAATCTTAAATAAATTCCCCTTCTTTGGAGGGGTGGCGAAAATTCAAAGAATTTTTGACGGGGTGGTTACTAAAGATAGACCAGCGTCAGTTCAAGTTTTTATTCGCAGCAAAGCGTAGAAAAATGTATCGAAAACCGAATTTGAAAACATAGACTTCTCGATACGCTTTTTGCAAAAGCTACGCGAAGTGACGGCTTGACGAACAAATATAGATCATAAAAAACGAGAGCCATTTATAGGTTCTCGTTTTAGGTTTTAAGTAAAGGTTCTCGAGTAAAATTCTTTCAGAATTTTACTCGAACTGACGGAAGTTGATCATTAATCATCCAGGTAAATATCATTATTTGCTTTTTTCGATTTCAAGAGCATAAAAGCTAATCCCAAACCTAATCCGGCAACCAATGCAATTTTGGTTTTCTTTCCGGGAACGGGAAGGATGGTTTCACCATAAATCTGATGAGGTTCTGAAGATGGTTCAAGTACATTTCCTGAATCGGGTGGTGCGTTTTTAAGTTTCATCATCAATCGCATTCCTGCTGAAGCGGTATTGATAATAACTTTTGGAAACATTTCATATAAATTGACCAATGCTCTCGATTTAAAATCCGGAAACATATCTTTTTGTGGCTCTTTTGCCAACTTTACAATTTTATCTGCTGTATCTCTAGGATCTGAAGCAAAGGGCGGAATTTTAAAATCTAATCCTGAAAACTTTGCCGAATGCATATTTCCTGTAGATCTTTGAATTTGAGGATACAGATTGGCAATATGAATGTTAGGATAATCTGAAATTTCTCCATGAAGGCATTCCATCATTCCACGGATTCCGAATTTTGTTGCCGAATAAACTGCGCTGTAAGGAGCGGGCATAAATCCGCCAATTGAAACATTATTAATCAGAATTCCTTCGTTCTGTTCTTTGAAAAGTGGTAAAACCGAATACGCTCCATGCATATAGCCGAAAAGATTGGTTTTAACGACCTGTTCGTGAAGTTCCATCGGGATTTCTTCAAATTTTCCGCTTGCCATTACTCCGGCATTGTTTACCCAGATATCAATTCTACCAAATTCTTGTACTGTAGCTTTCAAAAGATGGTCTACCTCTTCAGCTTTCGAAACATCGGTAGAAACTGCAATAGCATTTACACCTAAGTCTTTACAGATATTTAATGTTTCGTCTAAAGCTTCCTTACCTCTTGCTGCGATAACGATGTTGCAACCCTCAAAGGCAAAGGCTTCAACGGCAGCTCTTCCGACTCCACTGGTTCCTCCTGTAACGACGACAGTTTTACCACGAAGGCTTCTTTTTTCTAAACTGTTTTGTGATTTCATATTGTGATGTTTATAGATTTGAGATAAAGTGTTATCTGTTACCTATCTATTTTTACACCAAATAAGAATTTCAGAGCTATTAATTTTAAATCTAACCATTACTAAAATAAAAAACACAGACTAAATTGCCTATGTTTTGTTTGAAATAATATTTAAATTGAGTGTTTTATCTGTATAAATCGAGTTCGAGAAAATTGTTTGTTTTTTTAAGTGCATCTTTTCTTTCTTTTTCCATCAACTTTAGCATATCATCTTGTGAATATGTTTTACCATCGAAAGTAATCGATGATGAAACGGTTACAGGAGCTGAAATACTTGAGGAACCTGAAGTTTGTCGCAGATCTTTCACAGGATCTTTCTTATAATCATTCCATAATTTTTTGAATTTCTCTTCGTCTACAATAATTTCTCTGTTTTTTTTACTCAGCATTTCATCAGAATTATCAGTCACTTTTTTTGTTGCGATAAGCGTAAATTGATGGTCACCTTTAGAATCTTCGGCTTTTACAATCAGACCAGGGAGCCCACAAAACTCGTGTGGTCCATCCTGAATCGGAATTTCGGGAGCAAACCAAACATTCCATTTTCTGCCGTGCAAAACAATTGTTGCCAACTGAACATCATAACCCAGAACTTTTGATTTTTCTTTGCTGATTTCCCATTTTATTTTTTTATCATAAACAATTAAAAGCCGGTTTGAGCTGATGCTTCGCTTTAATGTTCTTTTATAATCGGGATAAGTTTTTATCACTTCTGTACTTACTTTAGACTGTTTCAAATTTGTAAAATCAAAATGCGTCTTCTGTGTTGCCTGTGCATTTTTAAATGCTGCAGTCATGGTAGAATCATACACCTGTTTTACCTGACTGTAAAATTTGGAACCTTTAGGAGAAGTCTGCAATACCATATTTTCAGTTTCTGATTTATCGCGGTTCAGAGAATCCATTTTGAAAGTGTATTCATAAATGAACTGATTAGATTGTGCTAAACAGAAACCTGCAATTAATAATAGCAGAATAGATAATTTTGTTTTCATATTTGTGATTTTATTTAGAATGTAATGCTTTCTTCTTTGTAATTGTAGATAATTACATGAGAATCTTCTTTTTTACCAGTCTTGTGAACCGATTTTGCAGCAATAATTTTAAAATTTTTCGGATGATAAATGGTGTATGTTCCGTTTTCCGGATTGTGAATTACTTTTTCTGCATTTTCAAAAGAAATATTATCATTTTTAATCATAACATTACCTTCATAAATGGTCGTTTTATCTTCTAAATTTCTTTTGGTTTTATCAGATTTAAAAGTAAAACTTTTCATCTTACTTTGTTCTTGTGCAAAAGTATTTTGAGAAAGTAGAAGAAGCATAAAAATGCCTGAGATTGTAAAAAGTCTTTTCATAAGTTTAATTTATAAAAACGAAAATACAGATAAATCTCAATCTGGTGTGAAATTTAATATTATTTATGATTTATAAGAAATTTTTAACTAAAACACTTACAGTAAAAGACTTCACCAGAGAACTGGCAAGAAATATACAAGACCGGAATTAAAAATAGAAGCAGAAAAGGAACGTTAATCAAAGCAATAGAATATTGTTTCTTAAAAATCCTGATAAGAGAATCTGTAATAAAACCTACCAAGAGAATGATCAGAACAAAAGCGAAGAGAAAGGCGATACCCAAACCTACATCAGTACGATGTTCTCTTTGTCGATTGGCTTCGATCGCCATTTCCGAATAAAAATACAAAAAAAGCAGGGGAATTGCTACCGCCAAAATTCTGATGATAATGTGTCTGGTGATTTTCATAAATCTTATATTTTTATTTTTTCGTCACTTTCATATTCTTTTTTAAGCTTTGTGAAGAAAGATTATTTTCAAAGCTGAACGGAACCGATTTTAAAGTCTTTCCTTTTTCAGGAACCAGAACATTAAAATGCAAATGTTCACCGGAAGCAAAACCTGTCGCTCCGCTCAATCCAATAGGTTGATTTCTTTTTACAGCATCACCAACTTTTACAAAACTTCCGTCTTTTTTTAAATGGACATATTGTGTAAACAGTCCACTTTCTGGGTGATAAATAGTAATGTAATTTGCATAATCCCTCCATTTTCTATCATTTCCGCCATATTCATAATCTTTAATAACACCTACAACAAATCCATCATCTGCACTTGTGATGATATCTCCAGTTTTCATATTAAAATCTACAGCATATCTGGAATAATCATCATTATGACTGAAACTTCCATTATTAGATTGCATAATTTGATACGTTTTTCCTTTAGAAAAGGGGAGTGCAAGATTATTCTCTTTTATCGTCTTACGATCATCACCAAATGCCTGATTAATATTAAATTTTATTTTTTCAATATCAATATTCTTTGCGAAAATCTTGATTTCTGCAAAAGAATTTTCATTAGCCATAACCTTTAAAGTATCATCAATTAAATTTTCGCTTTTTAAATAGTCCGAAAAAACTCTAATTCTTAAAGGGCAAGACAATGGATTTTCAATTTTGAGAGATAAGGTATCGTTCTTATAATCTTGTGTATAACTATTTCTAAACTGATTCAATTTCACTTGATGAAGTTCCTGAGCATCATAAAAGGAAAAACAAAAAAATAAAAGAAGAGAAATGACTTTAGAGAATTTCATGCGGTTGTATTTTTATCAAAAATAAACATTTTTATCACAAATATTTGAAAACTAAACTTTCACATCTTAGTTTTGACTACAACAATCTTTGATTTGGTCACATCAATCTTTTCATCATTTTCCAACTTTGCAATGTAGAAATTAATCAATTAAAACAAGTAAAAAATGGACACAAAAAAAGTATGGTTTGTAACCGGAGCATCAAAGGGTTTAGGATTAACCTTAGTAAAAAGATTATTGAATGAAGGATATTCTGTAGCTGCAACTTCAAGAAATCTTGCTGAACTGAAAACTGCAGTCAATTCTGAAAGTCAATCTTTTCTTCCTTTAGAAATGGATTTAATTAATGAAAGCAATGTTGGTGAAGCGATTCAGAAAACTGTTGAATATTTTGGGAAAATCGATATGATTGTCAACAACGCAGGATACGGTCAGTTGGGAACTTTAGAAGAATTATCTGATGAAGAAAGCCGCAAAAATTTCGATACCAATGTTTTTGGTTCACTGAATGTCATCAGAAAAGCAATGCCTTATTTAAGAGCTCAGAAAAGCGGACGTATCATTAACATCGCTTCAATTGCTGGACTTACCGGAGATTTTGCAGGTTGGGGAATTTACTGTTCTACCAAATTTGCAGTAGTAGGTTTCACAGAAGCTTTGACGGCAGAAATAAAAGAGTTTGGTCTTCATGCAACCGTTGTTTATCCCGGATATTTCAGAACTAATTTCCTTACAGGTGGCTCATTAAGAACTCCTGAAAATGAAATTGAAGAATACACCCAAGCAAGACAGCTTCAATCCGTTCACGAAAAAGAAATCAACGGAAATCAGCCGGGAGATCCTGAAAAAGCAGCAACTGTTTTAATAGATCTTGCTTCAATGGAAAATCCACCGGTGCATTTAATGTTGGGTTCAGATGCATTTCAATTTGCAGGAAATAAACTGGATGCACTTCAACAAGAAATTTCAGAATTTAAAAACCTGAGTATATCAACAGATTACTAAATTTGTGGAGGCAGTAGTTTTCTGCTGCCTTATTTCAATTATGAATAAAAGAAAATTATACACCATCGATACGATATCCGAACTGCACAAGATTTCAGGATTATCGCAACCGGAACATCCTCTAATCAGCCTTGTTGATTACAGTTTGGTGAATTATCAGATAGACGAACCGGAAATAAACTGGATTCAGGATCTATATTTTATCGGTTTGAAACGTGATCTTCATGGAAAAATGACTTACGGACAAGGAAAATATGATTATGATGGCGGATTGGTATCTTTTATTGCTCCTAGACAACTCGTCGGTTTAGACATCAGTCGTCAAGAAAAGAAACCGTCTGGTTATATTCTAGCTTTTCATCCCGATTTTTTGTGGAATACCGCTTTGGCAAAAAAGATTCACGACTATGATTTTTTCGGATATAAAGTGAATGAAGCCTTATTTCTTTCGGAAAAAGAAGAACAGATCCTGATTGGGATTTTTCAAAGCATAAAGCAGGAATATCAATCTGGAATCGATCAGTTTACGCAGAATATCATCATTTCCCAGATTGAAGTTCTGCTCAATTATTGTGAACGTTTTTATCAGCGGCAATTTATTACCAGAAAAAAAACGAACCATCAGATTTTAGATAAACTTGAAGTCTTTCTTGAAGACTATTTTACAAGTGAAAATATCATTAATAACGGACTTCCAAGTGCGCAATTGATCGCTGAACAGCTTAATATTTCGACCAATTATTTAAGCAGTTTACTAAAATCTCTTACAGGACAAACAACACAGCAACATATTCACGGAAAACTAATTGAAAAAGCCAAAGAAAAACTGTCTACAACCCAGCTTTCTGTAAGTGAAATTGCTTATGAATTAGGATTTGAGCACTCACAGTCTTTCAGCAAATTATTTAAAGCTAAAACCGATATTTCACCTTTAGAATTTAGGAAATCTTTTAATTAAAAACTCAGCGAGACGTTTTTACAAGTTCACTTTCAAAGACAACACCTTTAATTAAAGTTTCAATATAATAAAACAAACCGCTATTTTCATTCATTTGATTTTCAAGAACAATAATATGTAAATCTGCTTTTGGAAAATAAATATTCATCGATGAAAAACCATCGCCTAAACCTGTGTGACCAAGATATTGTATTCCTTTTGTTTCAGCAATTCTGATATTGTAACCATAACCCATTTTTTCCTTTCCAAAAACATCATGCTGTGATTTTGCAGATTCTGTGGTCATTAATTGATAAGATTTCGGGCTTAAAATTTTGCCTTTATGAAGTTGATTATTCCAAATGATCAGATCTTTTACAGTAGTAATCACTCCATCTGCAGGTAAATTTTCATCATTGATCATTGAGTTTTCAACTTTCGTGAACTTATTTTCTTTATTGATGTAGCCAAAAACAAGATTTCGTTTATCGTTTTTAGAATAGCAAAATGTATCATTCATTTTTAGCTGCTTAAATAGTTTTGAAACCAATTCCCTGTACAATTTCCCTGATACATTTTCAACAATTTTTCCTAAAAGGATATTCGAAAGATTACCATATTTAAAATCAGTTCCGGGTTTAAAAGCTAATGGTTTTTCAAAATCAGTAATTCCATGAGTATGATTCAAAAGCTGGTGAACCGTTACAGAATCTGCCCAAGTTTGCTTTAATTCTGGTAAATATTTTTTGATAGGAGCGTGAAGATTAATTTTCCCTTTTTCGACTTGTTTCAAAACTAAAACAGAGGTAATTTGTTTAGTATTAGACATGATTTCAAACTGATCATTCATTTTCAGCCGAGTTTTATTCTCAATATTCGAAAATCCGAAAGCTTTAGAATATACAGTTTTACCGTTTTTATTGATCAGAACGACACCGTTAAAATTGGCTGGTTCTTTAATCTGTATGATACTGTCTATTTTATTTTGCCAATTTTTATCGGTTTGAGAAAAAACTTTTACACTTAAAGAAAAAATAAGAAAAGCCGAAATTATCTTTTTTGAAATCATTATTCTGTGAATTTTTTAGAGTTTCCAAATATAATCTTTTACACTATTTCATGGAAAAAAACTATTGTACTTAATACATTTTTCACCTTTTAAAATCCGACAATCATTGAATGAATCCTTATCTTTACGTAAATTTTAAATAAAATGAAAATAGAAATCTGGTCGGATGTGATGTGTCCGTTTTGCTATATTGGAAAGAGAAATTTTGAACAGGCTTTAGAAACTTTATCTTTCAAAGATGAAGTAAAAGTAGAGTGGAAGAGTTTTCAGCTTGACCCAACTTTAGAACAATCGGAAACAAAAACAACTTCAGAATATTTCAGAGAAAAGAAAGGTTTTCCGGAAGAGCAAGCTAAACAAATGACCAACCAGGTGATACAAATGGGAAAGGCTTCAGGAATTGATTTCAATTTTGAAAAAGCTTTGATTACCAATACTTTTACCGCTCACAAACTTCTTCATTTAGCGAAAAAACATAATAAATCTAATGAAATGGAGGAGGAGCTATTCAAAGCTCATTTTCTGGATGGGAAAAATGTAGGCGACATCGATACGCTTGTTTCTTTGGCGATTTCTTTAGGAATTGATGCGGAAAAAGCTAAAAAATCTTTACAGTCTGAAGAATTCGATTACGAAATCAATCAGGATATTTTAGAAGCTAGAAATAATGGAATTTCTGGTGTTCCGTTTTTTATTCTTAATGGAAAATATGCGGTTTCTGGCGCACAACCTGCAGAAGTTTTGAAAAACGCTTTAACTCAGACTTATGCAGAAACCGTAATTCCTTTTAAAGATAATGTGCAAAACAATCTTTCTTGTGACGCAGATGGTTGTTCAATTTAACATAATATAACTTCATGATTCAATTAAATAAAGAACTTTCTTATCCGATTTCTGAAACTCTTTTTGTGTTTGCATTAGATTCTGAAGCAGGAAAAGTATTTGATCACACCCGAAAATTAATTACCGGAATCGGAAAAGTAAATGCAGCAATTGCACTCACAAAAGCAATTCACGAAAAGAAACCAAAATTGATTGTTAATCTTGGTTCGGCAGGCGGAAATGGTTTCAAAAAAGGAGAAGTTATTTGTTGTACACAATTCATTCAACGGGATATGGATGCCCAAGGTTTAGGCTTTAAAAAATTTGAAACTCCGTTATCTGGAATTCCTATTGTTTTGGAAAATGGGCTTAAAATGGATAATCTGAAAGAAGGTATTTGCGGAAGCGGTGACAGTTTTGAAATGAATCACATCAACACAGAATACAACGTTATCGATATGGAAGCTTATCCTTTGGCACTGATTGCAATGCAGGAAAATATTCCGTTTTTATGTTTAAAATATATTTCGGACGATGCCGGAAGCGAGGCAGCAGATGATTGGTCGGTTCAGGTACATCTTGCTTCAGAAGCATTTAAGCAAATATTATTTACAGAATTATAAAATTTAAACCAATCTAAAATTAAAATATGAAAGCGATTATTTTAGAAAATGCAGGTGGAACTGAAAATTTAAAACTTACGGAAATAGAAAAACCAACTATTAAACAAGGTGAAGTTTTAGTTGAAGTAAAATCCATAAGCATCAATCCAATAGATGTAAAAACCCGTTCAGGTAAAGGAGCTTTTCAAAAATTAAAAGATGAAAATCCATTGATTTTAGGTTGGGATATTTCCGGAGTTGTAGTTGAAACCAATTCTTCGATGTTTAAAGTGAATGACGAAGTTTTTGGAATGATCAATTTTCCGGGACATGGAAAAGGTTATGCTCAATTGGTTGCTGCTTCTGAAAATCATATTGCTTTAAAGCCAAAAAATATCAGTTTTGAAGAAGCTGCAGCGACAAGTTTAGCGGCCTTAACCGCTTTACAGGCAATCGAAAAAGCTGAAGTGAAAGAAGGTCAAAATGTTTTGATTCATGCTGCTTCGGGTGGAGTGGGTCATTTTGCCGTTCAGATTGCAAAATATTTGGGACTTTCTGTAACGGGAACATCATCCGACAAAAACAGAGAATTTGTTTTGAATCTCGGAGCTGATCAGCATATCGATTATAAAAATTATGAATGGGGAAATTCTGAAGAAAAGTTTGATTTTATTCTAGATACAATCGGTGGCGAAAATATTGATCATTCTGTAAAAGTTTTAGAAGAAGGTGGAATCATCATTAGCATTCCTAGCGGTTTAAATGATGATATAGAAGAAAAAGCGGCTTCTGTAAAAGGAAAAGGATTTAAAATGATGGTTCAATCTGATGGAAATGATATGAAAAAACTCGCCGAACTCTTAGAAAAAGGCTTTATAAAACCTCATATTTATAAGGCGTATCATTTTGATGAAATGTCGAATGCTCATGAAGAGCTAGAAAAGGGGAGAACTGTTGGGAAAATCGTGGTAAATTTCTAAAAATAACAGATTAAATTGATCAACACAAATGAACTATGGAGAATATGTCTGAAATAATATCGCATTTTAATTTTACCCAAACCAGAAAATCTAAACAGTATTTAGCATCATTTTTCAGTCAAAAAAATTTTAATAAATGGAACCAATATTAATGATGCCGCAAAAATAACAGTTGACACGATTGATGGCTTATCTAAATATAAAAACTCGATGTTTGTTTTTTCAACTCATTTAAATTTGATAGAAAATTATTTAGTGAACAATAAAAAAATTATGTTGCTAAATCTGGAATCTTACCTTACAGATAATGAATTAACATTTACGTACAAGCTAAAAGAAGGCTGGTCTAGACTCGAAATCGGAAAAATACTTTTTGATAAATATGGCTTAAATGATTTATTAAAACAACATTAATTAAAAATTTACTTATGAAAAACTATATATTTTTAGCATTTGCAATACTTTTCGAATCTGTTGCAACATCTTTTTTAAAGGCATCTGAAGGATTTACAAAACCCTTGCAGACCATAATTTTTGTCGTGTCAATGTCAGCTTCATTTTATTTATTGACTCATGCGATCAAAGTTATTCCAATTGGGATTGCTTATGCAATTTGGTCGGCGGTCGGAATTGTTTTAATTTCTTTAGTAGGATATTTTGTTTACAAGCAAACTCTTGATCTTCCTGCAATTTTAGGAATAGCTTTAATTATTATCGGAGTAGTAATTATCAATGTATTTTCAAAATCGGCGTCTCATTAATTATATGAAGCGATAGTGAGGTTTTACTGTTTCCAGAAAAATATCCAATTTAACATAATATAAATTATAGGACTTTTATATTTGTGTAATAATCTGACTACAAAATATTAATTTTGAAATTAAGGGCTTAATTATTGATTACAATTTTAAAAATATTTTATTCACTCTTTTAGCAGATTATTTTTAGAATTGATGCTTAAAATCAAAAATGCTTAATCTGTCATTCTTTGATAATAAAATGAATAATAAAAATTCTTCTTGAAACATCAATTAAACTTAAATACAATCCGAAAAATATTTTTTAAACGATTCTCAGCGATTAGAATTTGAACATAAATTTTCAATTAGTTTCAGAATTTTTTTATGTTTAAATTAGCAGTAATAATGTTTAACATACTCTTGAAATTATGAAAAAATATATTGTACTCGGCGCATTGTCAGTTTTGGCAATGAGCTGTAATAAAAAAAATGAAACTGTAAAACCTATTGTTACTACAGATTCACTTGAAAATCCTGCAGAACCTGTTGTTGATACTTTAGGATCAAAAACTTTCTGTTATTTGGGGATTACAGGAAAAGACAGCGTTTTTGTAAGCCTCGATGATAATTTGGGTACGCTTTCAGGAAAAATGGCCTATAAAAACAGTGAAAAAGACAGTTCAAAAGGTGAATTATTCGGATTTAAATCTGGTGATACTTTAAAACTGACGTACGAGTTTGCCTCTGAAGGAACAACCAGTAAAAGAGATATTTACTTCATTCAGAAAGGTAATGTTTTAACAGAAGGAATTGGAGATCAGAAAGATGAAAACGGAACAATGCGTTATGCAGATGAAAAGAAAATAACTTATAAAGACGGACAAAAACTGGAAACAGCTGATTGCAAAGTCGTCACAAAAGCTTTAAATTAAATTATAATCAAACCAAATCTTTATGCAAAATTTTAATGTGAAACCATTTACGAAAAATGAGTTTATTGACGAATTAAGGAAAAAATTTCCGCAATATAAAATTCAAACCAGTTTGGGTGCGCTGCAGGTTCGGAAAAGTGGTTTTACGCTGACAGGAAATGTAAAAATCGATACAAATCCTAATACCGGAAAAATCACGACAACGACCCAGCTCGACTCTATGCCTTTTTTATGCCAATTGGCCTTTACGTTTGGTCAAAAAAACAGAAAATTAAAGACTTTGAAAACGAAGTTATTGAAGGCATAAAAGCTATGATGAACTGATTAAGCAAAATAAAAATGCAACTCAAAAGAGTTGCATTTCTTAATTATAATTCACTATTAAAAGTTTTAATAAATTCTTCAACGGGTTCATTCTGAGTATTCCAAGAAGTTATTAAACGAATTGCCGATAAATTTTCATCTATTTTTTTCCAGATATAAAATTCAAATTTTTCAGACAAAACTTCAATGATTTTATTGCTCAAAATCGGAAAAATCTGGTTGGTAGAAGTATCAGAAAGGAACTGCACTCCCCTTTCAGACAATGCTTTTTTAATCTTCATCGCTTGTTGGTTTGCATTTCTGGCTAAATCAAAATATAAATCGTCTTTCATCAGCTCCAAAAACTGAATTCCCAAAAGCCTTCCTTTTGCCAACAACGCTCCTTTTTGCTTGATATTAAAGGCGAAATCCGGACGCAAATCTTTTTCAGTAATTATTATTACTTCCCCTAATAAAGCTCCATTTTTGGTGCCTCCCAGATAGAAAACATCCGTTAATTCAGCAACATCTTTTAGTTCTAAATCGTTCGCTTCTGAAGTTAAAGCGTGGCCCAATCGAGCTCCATCCATAAAAAGATACAAGTTGTTTTCCTTACAAAACTTAGAAAGGTTTTCGAGTTCTTTTTTTGTATAAATTGTCCCAAGTTCAGTAGAATTTGAAATATAAACCAACTTCGGCATTACCTGATGCGGAACACTCTGATGACTTTCCAAAACAGGAATAATATCTTCAGGAAAAAGTTTTCCGTCTTCTTTTTCTATACTTAAAATCTTGTGTCCGGTTGCTTCAATGGCTCCGGTTTCATTATTTAAAATATGTCCGGTTGAAGAAGAAATTACACATTGATAAGGTCTTAAAATCGAAGAAATTACAATGAGATTTGCCTGCGTTCCTCCGGAAACAAAATAAACTTCAGCGTCCTGATTTTCAATTTTAGCTTTAATTAAATCTTTAGCTTTTTTAGAATAATCATCTTCACCATATCCTGCCTGCTGATCGAGATTATTTCGAAGAAGTGATTCTAAAATCTGAGGATGACACCCTTCGGAGTAATCGTTTTTAAAAGAAAATTTCATAGTGTAAAATTAAAAAATCTTAAAATAACAAGACCTACATTTAAAAAATATTTTGTTAGATTTGTAATGAAAATCATCTAACATTTTGAAAACAACATTAACAGAAGAAAATTATCTGAAAGCTTTGTTTCATGTAGTTGACCATGAAGGAAAAGTGACGATTAACGAACTGAGCAAATTTCTCAACGTAAAAATGCCGAGCGTTAATAATATGATGAAGAAATTTGCCGACAAAAATTGGGTAATCTATGAAACCTACAAACCTCTCAGAGTTACCGAAAAAGGCAGACGTGAAGCAGCTTTGGTTGTAAGAAAACATCGTCTTACCGAAATGTTTCTGGTTAAAAAAATGAATTTTGGCTGGGAAAATGTACATGAGATTGCAGAACAATTGGAGCATGTACATTCACAGGTTTTCTTTGATAAAATGGATGAAATTTTAGATTATCCGAAATTTGACCCTCATGGCGAACCCATTCCCGATAAAGACGGAAATATCATTGCTCAGGATTTACAGCAGTTAAGCAACTGTAAAATTGGTGAAACTGTTATTTTTACCTCTGTTACTCTATCTGATGATGCCTTTCTGAATTATCTTACCGAAAGAAAACTTCTATTAAATACTAAAATCAAGATTCTTAAAATTGAAGATTTTGACAAATCAATTACTATAGAAATTTTAGGAAAAACAGAAGTTCTCAGTAAGAAGGCAACCGAAAAGATCCTGGTGAAACATTAGTTCCCGGTTTCTTTTATTTCACGTAATTTTTTCGGTTTTTTACTTAATAAAAATACGGTCGAAATAATAAGCAGACTCCCTACCCAATCGATTGTAGAAAAAGAAACATTCAGCCAAATTACCGCCAAAACCGTTGCTGAAAGTGGCTCCATTGAAGCTAAAAGGCTTGTTTTTTGTCCGCCAATAATTTGTACCGCTGTAAGATAAGCATAAAACGCAATTAAAGTTCCGAAAATCACGATAAATGCGGTGTACCAATAGGTCTGAAAATCCCAGATTCCTTCAACGCTGAAAGGAGATTTCACAAAGCTGAAGACAAAACCACCACACATCATCCCCCATCCGATGACCACAGAAGATTTATATTTTGAAAGTAATTTTACAGGCTGTAAAGTATAAATTGCCAAAGCAACCGCTGAAGCTAAGCCAAAAAACAAGGCTGTTCCTGAAATATTTAAACTATTTACATTTCCGTGAGTGACTAATAAAAAGGTTCCGACAACAGCTAAAATAATAGCTAAAAACTCAATCATCAACGGAATTTTTTTGTTTTTAAAAGCTAAATAAACAGCAATTACAACAGGACCTGCATATTGTAAAACCGTTGCTGTCGCTGCGTTTGAATGTTTGATCGCCGCAAAATAAGTGTACTGTACAGCAAGCATTCCGGTGATGCTGAAAACAGTAAGCTGAATAGCATCTTTTTTGTTTTTCCAGATAGAAAGCAAGTCAGATTTTTCGAAAAATTTCGCAAATAAAAGTAAACATATTCCGGAGATCAACATTCTTACAGTTATCAGCCATTCAATATTGATTCCTCTTTGTTGAAAAAGAAACTGTCCGAAAGTACCGGAAACTCCCCAAAGTAATGCCGCAAGTACAGCCAGCAGAAAACCTTTAAAAACATTCATCGTCAATTGATTTATTTTTGCAAAATTGCATCAAAAACCAATTGCTTTTTAATGAAATACCGATAGTTTTTTGCAATTTTGTTTCATATTTAATCTAATTATTGTATTTTGAAATCACTTGATCAATTTGACACAGCAATTTTGAAAATTCTTCAGAAGGATAACCTGACTCCGCAAAGAGATATTGGCGAAAAAATTGGACTTTCTGCAGCAGCGGTTCAGCGTAGGATTAAGAGAATGCGTGAATCTGGAATTATTAAAGCCGATGTTTCTGTGATTGATATCAACAAGATTCATCATTGTGTCACCTTGGTTGTAGAAGTTTTTATGGAAAGCGAGAAAATTGAATTGCTTGATCAAGCCAAAGCTATTTTTACAGCAACTCCGGAAGTACAGCAATGCTATTTTGTAACCGGAGATTCAGATTTTATTTTAATCATCGTAGTTCCTTCCATGAAGGATTATGAAGTTTTAACGAGAAAGATTTTCTACAGCAATAAAAACATCAACCACTTTCGAACCATGGTCATCATGGATACTTTGAAATCTAATCTTGAATTACCGTATCAAATATTACAGCAATTAGAATAGAATTAGGAAAATTTAAACATAAAAAAAGCGGATTAAAAAATCCGCTTTAAAAATATAATTTGAGAATTATTTCAAATATTTAGTAATTTCTACATCCGTAGGTTTTACTTTGCTTACAAAACTATCGATTAGCTTACCGTTTTCGTCAATTAAAAACTTAGTAAAGTTCCATTTCACTTCGGTATCTTTTACGCCGTTCAATTGTTTTTCAGTAAGGAATTTAAAAATTGGTGCAGTATCGTCTCCTTTCACAGAAACTTTAGCTGCTAAAGGAAAAGTAACTCCATAATTTTTTTGGCAAAAAGCACCGATTTCAACATTCGTTCCTGGTTCTTGTCCACCAAAATTATTTGCAGGGAAACCAACCACAACCAATTTATCGCCGTATTCTTTAGAAAGCTTTTCCAAATCTGCATATTGAGGAGTAAATCCGCATTCTGAAGCAGTATTTACAACAAGAATTTTCTTTCCTTTAAAATCTGCAAAATTGATTGTTTTGCCTTCTTCAAGAGCATCTACTTTGTAATCGTATATTGTTTGTGACATAGCCTGTTTGGTTTTTACTTTAGAAACTTCGCTTTTTTTCTGAGCGCAACTATTAGAAAATGCTATAAAAGAAATAAGCACTATAAAAAACTTTTTCATTTTGAGATATTTATTTTAAAATTTAAAACTGTTTGCAGGAAATACTTTGTTGATTTCCACTTTGTTGAGAAGCATCACATAATCGCCATCTTTTTTGGCGCTCGATGATTCTAATCTGAATGGCATCATCAAATTCCCTACCTTTTTGTAATCTGAATACGTTAAAGTTTCATCTTTTTTTATTTCTTTTAAAAGCATGAACGATTTTGTATCGAAATAATAGTAATTTTTGTTCACATTTTTCGTTAATTCTACTTTGTGGCAATAGATCTCTCCTACTTTTTCCTTTCCTAAATATTTTGCTTCAAAACCTTTATTTTCCCAATCGATAAAATCATTATCAAAACTTTCCGGAACATATTCTTTATACTCCTGAATTTTATTGGTTGCATAGTTCATTGCATAGCCTTTAGAGCCATCATAACCTTCAATTGCAGTTTCTTTATTGCCGATTGTAATAACCGTTTTGGTTAAATTAGGTCTTTGCTGATATATTTTGATAGGATATTCGTCCTTAATTCCTAAAATTACTTTTCCCTGAAGTAATACTGAATTTAAAAGTTTCCAATTGGTTAATCCTCCCGATAATTCTATGTTTTTATCTATAATTTCTTTAGCAGTCTGAGCGAAAGACAATTGCGAAATGATCAGGACGAAAACGATGAGTAATTTCTTCATTAAATCAATTTATAAAATCAAATATAAGCCTTTCTTGTCTAATGTAACAATGTAGCAGTTTAACAGTGTAACAAAATATCACAAATTTGTAATGTATTGTTTCAGTAAACAAAACTTTTACCTTTATACTTTTGCCTTGGCTCTTATAATAATTTTCTAGCTTTTTCTAGATCTTCCGGAGTATCAATCCCGACTCCGATGAAATTGGTTTCTATTAATTTGATTTTCATTCCATATTCCAGATAACGGATGCACTCAATTTTTTCTGAAATCTCTAAAGGTTTCATTTCTAATTTTGAGAATTGAAGCAAAGCGTGTTTTCTGAAAGCGTAAACTCCGATGTGTTTGAAGTAATCAACATCATAAGAAATTTCCCTGTGAAAAGGAATTACAGAACGGCTGAAATACAATGCAAAACTATTGTTATCGGTAATCACTTTTACATTATTCGGATTTTCTATTTCTTCTTTTTCGTGAAGTTTTATTTTTAATGAAGCTAAAGAAATTTCCTGGTTTTCATCTTCTTTAAAAACTTCTATTAACTGCTTTAAAGGTTCTAATTTTAAAAACGGTTCGTCGCCCTGAACATTGATAACAATATCACAGTCGATATTTTGTACAGCTTCTGCAATTCGGTCGCTTCCTGTTTCGTGTTGTCCTGTCATTACAGCCTTTCCGCCATGATTTTGAATTTCATTAAAGATGATTTCAGAATCTGTGGCTACAAAAACTTCATCGAAAAGTCCGGTTTCTACAACATTTTGATAGGTTGTTGTAATGACTGTTTTTTCACCCAAAATCTGCATCAGTTTTGCGGGAAAACGGCTGGCTTCATAACGCGCAGGAATAACAGCGATAATTTTCATTTTATTTAAATATAAATTTTAAAAGTTTATTTTTAGCTTAAATAATTAACTAAAAAGATGATTCCGTAAATCCATGAGATGTACAGAAACGAATAAAAAAATCCAAATGCAAAACTTTTCAGCAAATCACCTTTGCATTGTCTTGAATTTTTAAATACCAGTCGTAAAGCTCGGAAAAAAATCCAATATAACATCGCCACAAAAAATAAAATCGTTGCCCAAAAGAAAATTCCTAAAAAATATAATAGAAAAACAAAAACGACCGTAAATAAAACCCAAAGAATAACTGAAAGTATTACTCCTCCCCATCCTTCTGCATCACCCAAATCAGGAATATCTAAGTCTAAACCATCAATTTTAGGAGTTTTATCTACATATTTCTTTATTCTTTCTATATGTAAAATATGTCCAACATTATCTTTGAGTTTTAAGCCAAAATATAATCCTGAACTGATAAAAATGAAAAAAGCTCCGGCTAAAATAGATGTTGAAACAATAGAATTTTGAAATAAAGACCGGTGAGAATTTGTTCCTGAAAGCCAAACACTCAAAATGACCAAAACGATAATCGCTAAAGTGAAATAACTTAGCCATTTTGTTTCAACAAAAGTTTTTTTTGAAAATTTCATCGATAAATTCTAAATAATTTTAAATATTTTTCAGTTGTACAACAGCGAATTGCTTTGCAGCCCGACTTGAACGGAGCTCTTTTTGCCGAAACGAAGTGAAGGCAAAAAAGCGGGAGTGGAAGGCGGAAAAAGCTGCCCAAATTAATCTATCTAAAAAACGTGACTAAAAATAAAATTGCCGAAGTACAAACCTTCGGCAATTTATGTGATTTTTCTTAAAACTCAAATTCTCCAATCAGAATTTTGCTATCATTTTCTTTTTTATTTTCTTTCTGGCTTTGGAAAACAGCAATCTTTCTTTCCTGTCTTCCATCAGAATAATAAAGATAAACTTCCGCCATAACTGTTGTTGGTCCGGAAAGAATATTCTGTCTTTCCCCAAAGAAATTGGTCTTGATTTTATATTTTCCTTTCACTGCTTTTTTCAGCAAAAACTGTTCTGGGCCGAAGCCTTGTGTAAAATCATTACTTATTCTTCCACCAATTGCAGTAGATTTATGCTGATAAGAGCAATCTTCACCTTTCGGATCGGTTACCCAAAGATCGATGTCTGTATTGTCTTTATTCCAATTGATCACGACACGAATATCTACAGGCAAATCTGCTTTCAGGCGATCATCGATTTTACTTCCGTCAACATTTTTATTTTGCTTTAAAATATTGTTGATTTCCATAATCAGGATTTCTTCAATTCCGTTATCTCTTACTGAAATTTCGTCTGTAAATTCCTGATACAGCAAAGATTTATAAATATTTAAAGCTTCCTGCGGTTTTTTGTTATCGACCAAAGCTAATGCATAATCTCTGTGGCTTTGCGCATCAAAAGGTCGCCATTCAAGGATTTTCTGCGTAATCCAAAGTTCTTTATCGTAATGACCTCTTTGTTTTAACAGATAATAAATGGTTTTGTACAGCTCTTCATTTTCAAGATCCAGCTCTGCTAACGTACTTAAAACTTTTAGTGAAAGTGCTTTGTCACCTTTTTTGAACAGTAATTTAGAAATATCAAAATAATAAGAAACCTGTTTTTCATGCTTTGAGCGATTTTCTAAATATTTCTGATAAATCACTTCTGCAGACTGCAAATTCTGAAAGTCTTTCATGTATTCTTCTGTACTTTCTACATCGACTAAAGTGATTTTTCCTTTTGGTTTTTCAGCTATAATATCTACCATAGCATCTGAACTTGAAGCTTCCATTTCAACAGCTCTATTTGCATTAGGAGTATATCCTAAAAGTACTACTTCGTCCAAACCTCTTGCAACACTTGTCGTATCTCTTGTTGATTGGTTAATAACTCTTGGATATTCCTTTTTTTCTACAGGTTTAAATTCTGTATTCCACCACGTTTTTAATTCTCTGGTTTTATCGAAAGCTTTAGATAAAAGATTTTTTCTCTGTTCTAAAACTCTTCCTTTGTTCTGAGAAACAATTTTCTGATAGTCAGCCAATAATTCCTGTGGCGGAGTAATTTTATAGCGTACGTAATCATTAATATCATCCAAGACAATCAAACTTGTGTTTTTACTTACAACCCCGAATTGTTCGCTGATGTTTTTAATTTCCTGACGATTTTGAGTGGAATTTAATTCTAATTCATTTATTTTTTTCTGAGCCCAAAACTGAGCAATCTGCCAGTTTTCTAATTGCTGAGCTTTTGAAAAATCTACAGGTGTTTCAAATTTTTCATTTCCAACCGAGAAAACAGCGGTTAATTTCCCCGCATTTCCAGAAGTAATTCCAAAAATATTGACAGGCTCGCTGATTACCGAACCGATATTTGGAAATAATTCCTGCATATTGGGATTTTCTTTAAATCCTAAAAAACGAACCGGTAATTTTTTGTAGGTTTTTAAAGCTGATTGTGTATCTAATTCATTTAAATTAATAAAATTTCCACCGGATTGATTCGCCAATAATTTAAGAAGATTAAAATCTGAAGTCGGTGTACTTGCAATACTGTTTAAAGGCTTTTTAAACTTCATCGTTAAATCTCCAAAATTGGAAATTCCATCCGAAAATAAGAGATATTCTTCTATTCCATTGATTTCTTTTAAAGCTCCGAAATCTGTTCCGCCATCATATTTTAAATTTAAAATTCTAGCTTTCATTTCACTCCAATTTCCCTGAGAAACAGTGAATTCTTCAGCTTTTTCAAAAGTATTGTTCAACAAAGAAAAAGAAACTGAAACATTTTTATTATCTGCGAAGTAGGCATTCAAAAAATCAAGTTCTTTATCTCGGTTTCTTTTGGATCCGCTGAAAGAATTATCCCAGATAATCGCAATTTTTTGAGATTTTGGTTTTTCTTTTATAGGAAAATCTAATCCGACATTCGCAGCAAAATAAAATTTGTCTCCCGAAGCTTTCTGCAAAATAACATTTGATGAATTTTGATTTTTTGGAATCGTTACTTTTAAACTTTTATTAGGTGTAAAATCAGATTTAGCGATTTCTGCAATCCATTGATTTCCCTGTTTCTGAAAAGCAAAACTTCCGTCAGGGTTTTCTAAAATCTTCGGAATACTTGCTGTTTCACTTATCCAGACTTTCAGATTAAATTTCGGAATTGTCGTTGCATTCGCAAAGCTTAAAAAATATTGATAATCTGAAGCAACATTCTTTAACTCCTGATGATAAGTGATTTGAATTGTTCGGCTTCCATTTTGTGGAATAGGATAAATTCTGGTTCTGAAATTATTTCCTTCTACTTTCTCAATAATTCCGGGGTCTACATTTCTTCTTTCAATACTTTCAAAAACTTCTTTGGCTCTTTCTTTGGGAACAGGAACTGCATTTCTGAGTTTTCCGTTGATATCCAAAGCGTAACCACTTACTGAAACACCTTCCGGAAGCGGAAAAGTAAGTTTTCCCTCCAGAATTCTGTTGCTTGGATTATAAAAAGTATACGTTGCCGTTGTTGTAGCAAGATTTCCTAAAATTTTGGTATCAATTTTAGCTTCCTGTAGAATAACAGGATGTTTTTTCTGGTTGTCAACTTCCAATGTCGGAATTTGCGCCATTGCAACACTGAAAAGCAAAGTTACAATTAAACTATTTATTTTTTTCATCTGATATTTTGTTTTTTGTTATCATAAATTGGTTTAAATTAATTAGGGAAAATCTGATGATAATATTGTTCATTCAAATTTTCAATCCGATAAAGGTAGCGCTCCTACGGAGCGCATCCTTTGTGGTATATATTTTTGCTACACAGTGTTGCTCCTCTGGAGCAATGGAGATAGTAAATAACAACTTTAAACTCCATTTAAATTAAATTGTTAAAGGTAGCGCTCCTACGGAGCGCAGTCTTCCTGTTATATATTTTTGCTACACAGATTTTGCTCTTCCAGAGCAATGGAGATAGTAAATAATCTAATGCAAAAAGTGGCTTAAATATGTAGTAATTTCATGAACGTTCAATAAAATTGTTTTTCTATTTTTTTGTTATTCATAACAGCAAATTAATATCTCATTTTTTATAGGTATCATTATTCCGTACTTGCTTTTGCTTCACCAGCTATAACAGGATATACAGAGTAAATTTTCTTGGCAATAATTCCAAAATTGTAACCCTGTACTTTTTCAACTCCGCTAAAATTGATGGCAATTAATTGTCCGCAATTGTTAAAAACAGGAGCTCCGCTTGCGCCGTGTGTTGAAGTAACACTATATTGGATTTTTGTTCCGTCAGATTCTTTACTGATCTGCCCGTTGTACAACTGTACTTTAATTCCGGAAATTGTCTGTGCTAAATCTTCGCCTAAAGGATAGCCAATCATCACCGCTTTTTCACCGGGACGTAAACTTTGATCATCGGTTACAGCATTATCAAGATTGATAATATTTACAACAGTATTTGGCGTTTCTTTATTTGTTAATTGTAAAATTCCTAAATCAATTGATTGGTCTTCAGAAATTTTTTCAATAGTACAGGGCAACCATAGTTCAGCAGAATTATGTAAAGCGACAGAAATATCTACTGTTTTCATATAAACTTCAATTTCGTCTTCTGAAACATAATCTTTCTGAGGAATTGAGGCTGCAATATCATCAGAAGTTGTAGCAGAATCTACAGCGACATCATTTGAATTTATAAACTCTTCGCCTCCTCCTTCTTCACTGTCTCCTTCATGATAGCTGCCTTCTTCATTATATTCTGAAGATGCATTTCCCCAATTGGATGCAATAAAGGTTTCGTAACCGTCTTCCGAAATATCAGTGGTAAGAATCGAAGCAATTTTTCTTCGGATGTTGGCTGCATCAGTATTTATTTTATCAATATTTTCCAGAGAATTCCAAGGTTGTAAAACGTGACTGTTTGAAATCATATTTCCTTTTTTGTCAACAAAAAATGCAGTTCCAAAAAGTGTTTCTTCTGAAGCTTCAGGAATATTCAGCTGAACTTCTTTTCCTTTAATTTTTGCGACAAAAGCATATCTGTGTTTTACCATTACTACAGCATCTTTATATGCATCGTAAATTTTGGTATCGGTATCTAAGCAGACATTTTCAACGATAGGTTCAACCTGATGATTTTTGTAGTATTGATATCCAAAATAAGAAGCTCCGCCTAAAAGAATGATCCCTCCCAAACTGAAAAATGCAATTTTATAACCGTTCTTTTTCTTTTTTTCGGTTGCAGTCAAGATTTCTTTAGATTCTTCTTCTGTAGGTTTTCCCTGAATTTCATTTGTCGGATTTTCAGAAATTATATTTTCTGATTCAGAATTTTGCTGCTCTGAAAAGTCATCAGAAGGCGAATTATTGTTTTGTTGTGGCTGATTTTGTTCCAACTCATTCTGGTTGGATTCTTTTTTTTCATTATCCATTTGTGTTACAGTTATTAAGTATTTATAATAAAAAAGTTGATTCTTAAAATTAAGAATCAACTTGATATAAATTTAGAAAAAATTTTTAAACTATTTTAAATTATTTAAAGCATTCTCCAGTTTCGGCATCATCAGCTCGATTTCTTTGATATCTAAACCTCCTACAGAAGCTCTAAACCATGGCTCAGATTTTTCTTCACCAAAAGCAGAGAAAGGAACTAAAGCAACTCCCGCTTCATTGATCAAATAGAAAACCAAATCAGAAGAATTCCCGATTACTGTTCCGTCTGGTTTTGTTTTTCCAATGTAATCTAATTTAATGGTAAGATACATCGCTCCCATCGGTTCGATGCTATCAACTGCTAAACCATTGGTTTTTAAATTCTGGATCCCGTTATGAAGAACTTTTAAACTTGCTTCTAATTTCCCTTTAAAATCAGTAATAAATGTGTTTACATTCTCTGAATTTTGGAAATATTTTGCAGTTGCTTCCTGTTCAGGTTTTGGCGCCCAAGCTCCAACGTGAGTCAGCAAAGCTTTCATTTTGTCAATAATATGAGCCGGACCAAATCCCCATCCTACACGAACTCCTGTTGCAGCAAGACATTTAGAAATACCATCAATATAGATGGTAAAATTTCTCATTTCAGGGAAAAGTGAAACCGGATCTACATGTTTTGCACCAAAAGTAAGATTAGAATAAATCTGATCGTACATTAAATATAACGGCTTTTCGTCTGCTCCTCTTTTTGCGTTTTCTTCCAAAATCATTTCACAGATTTCTCTTAACTGAGCTTCTGTAAACATGGTTCCTGTAGGATTTAACGGTGAACAAAGCGCTAAAAGAACAGCTCCGCTCAAGTGTGGTTTTAAATCTTCAGCAGTTGGTAAGAAATTGTTTTCCTGAGTAGTTTTTACTTCAACAGCATCTGCAGAAGTAAGATAAGCGTAATGATTGTTGTTCCAAGACGGTGTAGGATAAATTACCTTGTCATCTTCGTCTACGATTACTTTATAAACTGCATAAATCAACGGTCTTGAACCTGCTGTAATCAAAATATCATTTGCCGAATATTCTAAATTCCATCTTGTTTTCAAGTCTTTAGAAACTTCATTTCTTAATGACAATAATCCGTTTGCTGGTGGATAATTTGTTAAGTTATTCTGATACGCTTTCTGAATTTCTTCTTTTAATTCTGCAGGAATCGGGTAAAGATTTGAGTTCAAATCACCAATCGTAAGATTAGCAATCTCTGCCCCTTTCGCCTTTAAATCATTTACTTCATTACCAATTTTTACAATTTCAGAACCAATGAGGTTCGCTGCTAATTTTGAAACTTTCACTTTTATTTACTTTTAATATATTAGATTTTTAGGTGTGAGGAATTAGGTTATAGTATTTAGAATTATAAATTAATTAGATACTTGTTATGTTATTAATGCTTGATTTTAACGCAAAGTTCGCAAAGTTTTTTTTACAACTAACTGTTTTTAAGTTCGCAAAGGCGTTTGATTTCATCGAATCTTCGATTTCACTCAGCAAAGAACACAAAGGTTTTCAATAAATGACTAAAATTAATGATAATCAAAATCAGTAAAACTTTTATCTAAAACCTAATTCCTGCAACCTTATTTTAATTCAACTGAAGGTCTTTTCTTACTTCTTCTATTTTTGCTTCCAAAACTTTTAAAGTTTCTTCAAAATCTTCTTTTGAAGTTATGCTCTCTTTTACAGAAACATAAAATTTAATTTTCGGTTCTGTTCCTGAAGGTCTTACACAAACTTTTGTTCCGTCTTGCGTGTAATAAATCAAAACATTAGATTTTGGAATATCATCCATCACATGTTTTTTATTTTCAGAAACGACGAAATTGGTCTGCTCTTTAAAATCTTTCACTTCTTCAACTAGTGAACCAGCCAATGATTTTGGAGGATTTTCACGGAAATTTTTCATCATATTCTGAATTTCTTCTGCTCCGTCTCTTCCTTTTTTAACGATATTAATTAAACCTTCGTAATACATTCCGGTTTCCTGATAGATTTCAATCATGTATTCATACATGGTTTTTCCGTTGGCTTTACACCAAGCTGCAATTTCGCAAGCTAAAATGATACTTCCACAAGAATCTTTATCACGAACGAAATCTCCAGTCATAAAACCGAAACTTTCTTCGCCACCGCAAACAAATTTTTCTTCGCCTTCAAAATCACGGATCATTTTCCCAATCCATTTGAAACCTGTCAATCCAACTTTACAGTCAACTCCGAATTTTTCAGCAATATCAAAGAAAATATCTGAAGTTACAATCGTAGAACCGATGAATTCTTTCCCTGTGATTCTTCCTTGTTTTTTCCACTGATCTAAAATATAATACGTTAAAATAGTATTACACTGGTTTCCGTTTAACAACTGAATTTCACCTTCCAAATTTCTAACAGCAATTCCTAATCTGTCTCCATCAGGATCAGTTCCGATAACGATATCTGCGTTAGTTATTTTCGCTAGATCCATCGCCATTTCCAAAGCTGCAGGTTCTTCCGGATTCGGAGAATCTACCGTCGGGAAATTTCCGCTTGGGATCATCTGCTCCTTAACAAGGTCTACTTTTTTGAAACCTGCTTTTTCCAAAGCTTGTGGAACTGTTGTATAAGTTGTTCCATGAATAGATGTGAAAACAATATTTAAATTTCCTTTTCCAACATCTTGGTAGGTTGAATTTTCGATACACGTATCAATATAAACATCATCCTGCTCTTCTCCGATCCATTCGATTAAATCATCATTTCCTTCAAATTTAATTTCTTCAAATTTTACAGAATATACTTCATTGATAATCGCTTCGTCATGTGGCGGAACGATTTGCGCTCCGTCATTCCAGTATACTTTGTAACCATTATATTCCGGTGGATTGTGAGAAGCCGTCAAAACGATTCCTCCGTTACATTTTTTATCACGAACGGTGAAAGATAATTCAGGAGTTGGTCTGTGGTTTTTAAACAAAAGAACTTTAATTCCGTTTGCCGTTAAAACATCTGCCACCAATTTTCCGAATTCTTTTGAATTATGACGAACGTCATAAGCAATCGCAACGCTGATTTGCTCACCTTGAAACTGCTGCAACATATAATTTGCAAGTCCCTGTGTCGCTTGACCTAACGTATATTTATTTAAACGATTAGTTCCAACACCCATAATCCCTCTCATTCCTCCAGTTCCGAACTCTAATTCTCTATAAAAAGAGTCTTCCAAATCAGGAGAATTGCTGTCGATCAATAATTGAACAGCATCTCTTGTTTCTTTATCAAAGGTGTCACTTAACCAAAGTTTCGCTTTTTCTAATGTTGTCATATTTGTATTTTGTTCGTTTATTTATATAATTTGATTTCTAAATTTGGTAGTTTTCCCTTTAATAAATTTAATTTTAACTGTAAATCATTTAATTCAAAAGTAAAATCTCCAAAAACTTCTTTGCTTATTTCAAAATTTATTGTTGTAGATTCTTCTACAATTTCAGTTTCTACAATTTCTTTAAAAACTGTATATCCTTTTTCAAAAATAAATTGAGCTTTTTGATTGTTATAAATTGTTGTCAATTCACATTTTTCAGAAACTGCATTTATAGTAGTCATTCCAACACGACAAAATTCATCCCCAACTTCCAAATGTTTTTTTTCATTACTACAAGCTCCTATTTTTGTCATAATACATTCAGCTTTAGTCAAATCCCAAGATTTATCCAAAGACATTCCTGCATTATATTTTATATTTAATGAATTTCCATCAGCATTAATAATAATTTCATTGCAATTATCATCAAAGTATTCATCAATAGCATGACATAGAGCGCCAAATACCAAAGAATTTAAATTATTTTCTGTAAAACAATCTTCAAAATATAGTTGAGGACGAAGTCTTACATGCTCCACTCCATCAAGACTTTGAATGTTACTCTCCGTATATTTTTTGTCTTCCATTTATATGTTACTGAAGTTTCTTATTCTCCACTCTTGTTGTTTTATCTACTTTAAAAGCTCTGATCGGATCATTATAATATACAAATTTTGCTGTATTTTTCACAGTTCCTTTCAGCGTATCTTTTACGTTGACCTCTGCGTAGTTCCCGTTTTGAGAATCTACGTTCAGATTGACAATTTTCCAGTAAGGAGCAATTAAACTCGCCGTGTCTGAGATTTTTATTACCGCATCTTTAGTTTCACCTAAAAAATTAGCGCGGCTTCTGTTTTGCATATCAATCTCAGCTCTTCTTGTGTTCAAAGAACCCATAAAAGTAGCATAATTTTTCAAATTTAATTTGAAATTATCGGTTTTAATTTCACTCGAAATATTCATTTCAACAGAATCTGAAATTGAAATTTTCTCCAGATTATATTTTGAATAAATCGTGATATTATAAAAATCGACACCTTTTGTTTTTCGGCTTTCTTTGATAGATAAAGTCTTATCATCAACATCAATATCCAGATTTCCGGCTATGTTTGGGTAGGTCTCTACTTCTACAAAATTTTTCGGTCCTCTTGCATAAAATACCCGAAATTTCCCTTCAAGATCAAGGTTTACAAATTCTTCAACATCAATTTCTTTCTTCTCTAAATTTCCTTTTGGAGAAATTTTACCACAAGAAAATATAGCCAGTAAACTTATTCCTACAACTATTTTTTTCATTATTTACTTTTTTTATAAAGCCATGTTAGTTTTTTACCATCAGTATTTCTTAAAAGCAAATATTTTTTGTCAACAACAGAATAATTAAACTTTATTGGTTCAGGCAGATTAGAATATTGCATCACCAAAATGTTATTTTTTAAAGTATAAGTACCCTCATTTTTGTTTTTGCTTCCCAACGATAAAAAAGACAGATCATCTTTAAATTCTAATGTACCAGTACCATATTCTGCGTTGATATTATTCAGCATTTTAGCATCCACTTCGCTTCTTTCACCTTCATTTATGCTGATAAATTCCCATCGTGAAGTTATCGGTTCAGTATCTTTCACTTCTGAACATGATAAAAATAAGACACATAGAATTAATAGATAAAACTTCATACAGCCTATATCACTTCGTCAATATTGTAATTTTTATGCTCTCTGTTGGTTCTGATGATCATTTCTCCCAAGAATCCTGCGATGAAAAGTAAAGTTCCCATCAACATCATGGTTAATGCAATAAAAAACCAAGGATTATTGGTAATTAAATGCCCATAAATTCCTCTTGCAACGTCGATTAGCTTAGAAATCCCCAACCAAAAAGCTGAAAGAAAACCTACGATGAACATAATCGTTCCTACTGCTCCGAAAAAATGCATTGGCCTTCCTCCAAAACGGCTTACAAACCAAAGTGTTACCAAATCTAAAAATCCGCGAACGAATCTTTCAGTCCCGAATTTGGATGTTCCGTAAGGTCTTGCCTGATGCGGAACTTCTTTTTCTGTAATTCTTCTAAAACCTGCATTGGCAGCTAAAACGGGAATATAACGGTGCATATCTCCATACACATCAATCGATTTTACAACCTGTTTTTTATAAGCTTTCAGTCCACAGTTAAAGTCATGCAAATAAACTCCTGAAACTTTTCTTGCCGCAGCATTGAAGAGTTTTGAAGGGATATTTTTGGTCATTACATTATCAAAACGTTTTTTCTTCCAACCCGAAACGATATCGTAATTGTCTTCAATCACCATTCTGTAAAGCTCAGGAATTTCTTCCGGGAAGTCTTGTAAATCGGCATCCATGGTGATAATAACATCACCGTGTGCTCTTTCAAAAGCGGCATGTAAAGCCTGAGATTTTCCGTAATTTCTTGAAAATTTTATTCCGTGGATTTGTGGATGCTGAACTTTTAAATTCTCAATAATGCTCCACGACAAATCTGTACTTCCGTCATCGATAAACCAAACTTCATACGATAAGTTGCTGGTTTTGCAAACGTTGTCGATTCTTGTAAACAACTCTTCGAGAGATTCTTCCTCGTTGAGTAACGGAATTACTATAGATAAATTCATTTAATTTTAATAAAAATTATTCTTGATTAATTGCTTCCTGATGGTTTGTTTTCTTTCTGAAAAACGCTCCAAAAAAGACAGACAAAATTACGTAAAATATAAGAATTGCGGCAAAATATCCTGAAAAATGACTCGCCGTAAGCATATCTTTATCTTTTATCGTCGCAGGATCAAACCTTTGAAGACCTTCCTGATATTTTTGCTCCAGCTCATCAATGTCTTTTTGGTGCTTCAGAATCTTTTTTGCAGACTGATATTCTTTATCCAATTCAGATTTCTGACGCTGTACATATTGATAATTTAACAGTTTTTTTGCATCTGTATCGATGAAGTTTAAGAAAGAAAAGATACTTACGATAGATAAAATTCCGCCTACAAACATTGGAACGAAAGCTCTTTTAAAAGCTCCTTTAAAATCCATTTCATGGTTATTCCAATAAGATTTTACAGACCAAAAAGCAAATAAAACATAGACAATTGGTAAAACGAAAGCATTGACTTTCAACGTTGTATCAAAATACTCGATACCTGAAAAAAATGTGTAGACTACAAAAAAGATGGCCATTGTAACGGCATACAGTAAAATTCCTAGGGTAAGTGGACTTTTCGTCATAATTCTAATTTTTAGAAAATTTCTTAAAAAATATTGGTCTAAATTTCAGCGTTTTAGCTTTGATAAAGGGATTTTTAAAGATTTTTTCTGTAATAATATTTTTAATTTTAAAATAAGTTCCTATCTTTGCAACGGCAAGTCCTAAACAACCAGCTCCTGAGAATCCTCCAGGGTGGGAACGCAGCAAAGGTAATTGGTTGAGCGGTGTGATTTAGGTAGCTTGCCATTTTTTATTTTTATAAGTTAAGAGATTAAGATGATTTTATTTAAATTACTTAATCTCTTAATTTTTTTGTTATATATCGAAACTTTCTCCGAGTTTAGGTAAAACCAATTCAACATTCTTATCGGCAAAATGTTTCGCTGCACCATCATGATTAATTTCAATTGCAGGGAAAGTATCAAAATGACATCCGATTACTTTTGGAGTTTTTAATAATTCTGACGCCGCAAAAGCTGCTTTTCTTGCACACATCGTATAATGACCACCAATTGGAAGGATTGACAAGTCTAAATTTCCGAATAATCTTGGGAAAAGTTCCATATCTGCCATTACTCCTGTATCTCCAGCCAAATAAATGTTTTTACCTTCAGGAAGTCTGAAAATATATCCTACAGGAACACCGCCGTAAGTTCCGTCAGGAAACGAACTTGTATGATGAGCCGGAACCATAGAAATTTTAAGATCATCGATTTTTGCCGACCCTCCTAAGTTTACATCGTCTGTATTTTTAGCGTTTTTGAAATAAGCACAGATTTCCGGTTGGCCAATAATTGTAGCTTCAGGATAATGTTGCAAAACTTCTCCTACATCAGCAATATGATCGCCGTGAGCGTGAGTTAATAAAATATAATCGATTTTCTGAGCCGAGATATCAAATCCGGATTCTGCTTTTTTGTAATTGTAAAAAGGGTCACAAAGAATCGTTTTGTCTTTGTACGTGAACAAAAAACAGTTTTGTCCTAAGTATTGTATTTTCATTTTTAATTTACTTTTGAATTAATAACACGAAACTGTTGAATTGAAAAAAATATAATACAACAGTAAGCATGTGGGGATTATTATAAAAATTTGGAGAATTAGTAAAGAACGACTTGATTTTATTTTTTTGATTAGTAAAAGAAAGCCTAAAATAGCATTAGAAATAATTATTATTAAGAATAAAACTGCAATAATATCAATATCTTCAAGTGAAATACCATCCCTTAATTCACCAATCAAATTGTAAATAAGAAATAAAGCCAAAACAATTGACAAACAAGATGCTAACTTTGATATTGCACTCATATTTATAGTTATTTCGAAGGAAATTTATCTTCAATTAATTTCAAATTAATTCCATGTTCTAAGTATGCTTTACAACCATCTAAAACGGTTGTAAAACCGCCTGTATTATCATTAATTACAGATAAAAGTTCGTCTCCTTTTTCAGAATACCCATAACTTTTAATAATGACTAAAGTTCCTTTTTGCATTTCCTTAAACTCGTAATCTACATTGTTGGAAAACAATCCCCACTCCGTTTTTATCAATTGATTTGGAATAATCTGGAGAACTTTTACTTCAGATTTCGCATTGTACATTTCCCATTCCCAAATGATGGTTTTACCTTCTTCCAGCTTGCCGGTAGATTTTGTAAACCAAAAATTAGTGGTAATTTCGGGATTAATAAACGCTTCAAAAACCTCATGAATAGGTTTTCGTATAAGCATCTGAGCCTGAACAAATATTTTAGATTCCATAACAGAAAATTTTAGCTAAAATAATTAAGACCTACAGCCGTTAAAACTGCCATCATCAAAGTAAGAATTCCTACCTGTTTCAAAAATGGATCAAGTTGTTTTGGTTCTTTTACTGCCATAATATTTCTTCTTAGTTTCGCAACCGGAATCAACAAAATCATTACAATAAACACATAATAATTTTGCATCTGAATAAAGTTGTTGATCCCTAAAAACACAAGAATCAAAATCAATGGAAGTTGCAATAAAACCATTTCGTAAATCATTGCATTTCTAAAACCTATTCTCAAAGCAAGACTGTTTTTTCCTGATAATCTGTCGCTTTCGATATCACGCATATTATTCAGATTCAAAACCGCCATACTCATCATTCCGATAGCGGTTCCCGGTAAAAGAATATCCCAAGAAAAAGTTTTTGTAAACAGAAAATAACTTCCGCAAACCGAAACCAAACCAAAGAATATAAATACGAAAACATCTCCCAATCCCATATATCCGTAAGGTTTTTTACCAACCGTATAACCAATTGCTGCCAAAATACTTGCCACTCCCAATCCAATGAAAATATAAAATTCATTCATAAATTCAGGAATAAAAGCCAAATATAAAAGGGCAACTGTTGCTACGAAAGATAAAACAGAGAATAAAATCACTGCATTTTTCATCTGTTGTGCAGTTATTCTTCCCGACGCAACCGCTCTGGCTTCTGCTTCACCAATTCTTTTAGCATCGGTTCCTTTTACGCCGTCTCCGTAATCATTGGCATAATTTGATAAAACCTGATACAGCAAAGTCACAAAAAGCGCCAAAGCAAAGATCTTCCAATCCCAAATTCCTCCATCTTCATTAAGTCTCCATTTTGCAATGAAAGACCCCATAATAATTCCGCTTAAAGAAAGCGGTAATGTTCTCAACCTTGCGGCTTTTATCCAATCGGTCATAAATTGATATGTAATGAGTAATGGGCAATAGGTAATTTTAAAAATTACTTATTGCTAATTACTAATGTTAACGTATTTCTATTTTATAAATGCAGTAATTCAAAAGTTTTTTGAGCTTTGTAAAGTTTAAAGCAACGATTTTGAAGCGTCCTGCAGAGGTATAAAAAGTGATACTTCCTAAGTTTGTTTTTCTTTGCCAAAAATACTGAGAAATTTTCACAGTTTGAAGCTTTTCTACCTCAAAAGTTCTGTTATCGACATCCCAAATTCCTGATTTTAATCTTATGAATCTTTCGCTGTAAAACAATTTTAAGTTTCTGAAAGAAATCAGAATAAACAATTCCGCTAGAACAACATAGATAACTGCTAAAAACCAATAATTTATGAATAACTCTTTTTCAATAAAGAAAACGAGAAACAAAGGCAGAACAATCCATTGAAAAGTGTGGACGATAATTAATCTGAAATTAGGTTTTAACTCATTTTCAAAAACAGGATTTTCATTCCAAATTGTTAAAATCACTTTTGCTTTTTCTGTATTATTAATTCCGGGAACAGCTGCAACTTTTTTTTCATCTTCTTCATTTTTTCCAATCTGAAGAAATTTCACGAAAGAAATTTTCATTTTCTTCTGAATCCAGTTCTGTGTTTCGGTAATCACCTGAACTTTTGATTTGTTGACAATTGAATTTCGGGTGTTGAACAATCCGTATTCAAAAGAAAAACTCTGATTATTTTCGCTGATTTTAAAGTTGAAAAATTTAATCAACGTACGAACCGTATTAATCAGAATTCCTACAATAATGACAACCACAACAATTCCAAGAATAACGGGAATGGAAAATGCCAAAAACCGTGATTCCAGAGTATCGTAATCTAATTGCGTATCAAATTCAACTTTTTTAAGCAAATTAGTCAGCTCAGAAAATCCATAAATCAGTAAACTGACCAGTGCGAAAAAACTTTGAATATAATTTGCCGTAATGCCATATTTTAAAATACTGAACGTGGAAATTTTGATTGAACGAAGCTTTTCAACTTCCTGATTTTCGGTAATTTCAACATCCTTTATTAAAGTATTTTCGAGCTGAGTTTCTTTTAAAAGATATTTTTTAAGGTCAATTGCATTTTGTTTCGTCAATGCTGAAATTTTGACTTCTTTTTCTGAACTTCCAGGAGTATCGATTTCGAGTTTGTAGATATTGAAAAAACGATGAACAAAAGGTTGCGAAATATTCACTTCCTGAATATTTTCTTTTTTAATCTTAGTTACCGATGTATTGATGATTCCTTCATGAATAACAAATTCCTCGTTTTCTTCATCAATATAATATTTGAAATGATAGTATTGCAACACCGCAGAAACAATGAGAATTAAGAGTCCGGCAATTATGGCAAGAACAATAATCCAAGGTTCTATTTTATCTTTTCTGACAAAAAAAAGGATAACAAAAACCCATAAGTTTTTAATCACCATTCCGATATTGTACAGAAAAAGCAATACGATACCCGTTTTCGACTGTCTTTGAGGCTGAAAAAAAGAATTAAGCTTCTCCTCCATCTTCTGTTTTTTCTTTCGAAATTGTTCCTCTGATGTGATGATTAATTCCTTCAGCGATATCTTCAGGAAGACCGTTTACAGTAACATCTCCACCGCTAACTCCGGCTGTAAAAACAGAAACCGATTTCAAGCCCAACATTTTAGAAAACCAACCCTGCTCTACTTTGATATGCTGAATTCTGTTGAACGGAACAATAATCACGCTTCGTTTCAACCAACCGTATTGGTATACCAAATCTTTTTTACGAACTGCATATTTTCTGAATTTAAAACCAATCAGCGTATTCAGAAAAAGAAAAACAATCATCAGAAAAATTCCAATGACAATCGTCAAAACCTGAATAAGGTTCAAATTGAAATAAAAAAAATAAAAAGCAACAGCAACTGCTCCGATTAGAAAAACAGAGAATAAACCCAGATTAAATAAAATAATCTTGAGGTATTTTGGTGAAACTGCCGTCAGTTTTAAATCCTCAAAATCAGGAATTTCGAAATCTAAAATCTGTGGGTTTTGAAAGTTTTGTTCCATATTATAAAGATCTCTCGCAGATTTTCCAGATAAAGCAGATTCTTATTATTTATTGTCTTCCAAATCATCCGAAAGAATAAATTAAATTTTAAAACTCAGTTTAGGTCTGAGCATAGCGCAGTAAATCAGCATTAGAAAAGCAAAAATTAAATAATAAGATTCTTTGGGAGAATAGTGAATAAGTTTGTCCCAGAAGTTAGCTTTTGAAAATTTATATTCATCCGCATCAAAATAACCAAATCCACAACCTCCATTACCATCTATACCAGAAAACATTTGATAATGATTTTTTTTGTAAAGAACATATAAACTATTGGTTTCATCCATATCAAGACCGTACATTTCCTGTTTGGTTTTTAACATTATATTGAGTAAACCAACAATATCTGCGTAAACATTTTTATCAGAAAGCTGAAATCGTATTCCAGTTTTGTCAATATCATTTTCTTTTAACTGATTGATTTCTTTAATGAAATTCTCTTCAGTTTTTTCATCAAAATCAGGCTTTACATTGATTGTTTTATAACTCCATCCTTCTTTTGGAATTTGTGCATATTCCGGAATCTTTTCTCCTTTTTTAGCTTTATAGGGAAGTCCAATATCTATGGCTCTCATGCTCATTTCATAATAAACAGGAGTTGCGTAATAAAGAAACAAAAGAGGAACTAAAAGTGCACTGATAATTCCGGCAATATAATATATTTTTTTATGCTTTCTCATTTCTATTGAATTTAGAACTTCCCTAAATTACAAAATAATAGGTAATGAAATCACTCATTACCTATTACTTATTATTTATATTTTAAGAGATCCACTGGTCTTTGCCGAAGTCTGGCTTTCTCTTTTCAAGAAAAGCATTTCTACCTTCTTTTGCTTCTTCAGTCATGTACGCCAAACGGGTTGCTTCACCTGCAAAAACCTGCTGACCAACCATTCCGTCGTCTGTAAGGTTCATTGCAAACTTCAACATTCTAATTGACATTGGAGATTTAGCTAAAATTTCCTGCGCCCATTCGTAAGCAGTATCTTCAAGCTCGTCGTGAGGAATTACAGCATTTACCATTCCCATATCAAAAGCTTCCTGTGCATTATAATTTCTTCCTAAAAAGAAGATCTCACGTGCTTTTTTCTGTCCAACCATTTTAGCTAAATAAGCAGAACCATAACCACCATCAAAGCTCGTTACATCAGCATCAGTTTGCTTGAAAATAGCGTGTTCCTTACTTGCCAAAGTAAGATCACAAACCACGTGAAGCGAGTGACCGCCACCAACTGCCCATCCCGGAACAACCGCAATCACAGCTTTTGGCATAAAACGAATCAGTCTTTGAACTTCCAGAATATTCAAACGGTGTCTTCCATCTTCGCCTACATAACCTTGCTGACCTCTTGCTTTTTGGTCGCCTCCGCTGCAGAAAGCCCAAACTCCGTCTTTAGAACTTGGTCCTTCTCCTGAAAGCAAAACCACGCCGATTGACGGATCTTCTGATGCATCATAAAAAGCATCATACAATTCTGAAGTTGTTTTTGGTCTGAAAGCATTACGGATTTCTGGTCTGTTGAAGGCAATTCTTGCTACTCCGTTGCATTTTTTATAAGTAATATCTTCGTATTCCTTTACGGTTTTCCACTCGATCATTTTGTAAAAATTTTTCCCAAATATACGGAATTAGAGAGAGATTTTTATGATAGTCATTCTTGAAATATGAATAATGATTAATTGGTAATAAGTAATTTGATGCGAAATTTTAAAGGAATTATTTCTCTGCCATAAAGTTTTTCATTTCGTAAGAATGTAGTGAGTTTATTTTTCTGCTTAGATTCCTGCGGAATGACAAAGCGAGAATAAGTTTTTTTATTTAGAATAAAGTGAAGCAGAATAAAGATACTCAATAGCGTTCATTTTTTGTGTTCAGAAACCTGAGTAATTTAAAATCTAAATATGTAAATTTGAATAAAGATTTTGAAAATGAGTACTTCCGAATTACAAATGAAACTTGATTTGATCAACAGAATATCAATATTGGATGATGCCAGAATTATTAAAGAGATTAAAAAATTACTGGATTTTGAACTTGATGAAAAAGTATATGAACTTAATCAACCCAAAAAAAGCAGAATTGAAGAGGCTCGTAATGAATATAAAAATGCTCAGATATTAACTGAAGAAGATGCTAATAATGAAATTGACCAATGGCTCAATGAAAAAGAAATCATCATACAATCGGTCTGGGATGGCAGACGTGACACAAAATAAAAGCCGACTCTTACGAATCGGCTTTTACATTTTTACAATTTATCCAAAATCTTTTTTGGCAGAACCTTCGTCAGTTGTTTTTTATATTCTTTATCAGCAAAAACTACTTTCCAGTTTTTCTTATCTTTTGAAACAGCAACCATTTTCATGGGTGCGTTAATGACATAAGCCCCTTCTTTAGCCAAATACTCTACGGTTCCCTGACCATATTTTTTGGTAAGCATCTCTGAAATAGACTTTTTCATTTCTTCATTCATTGAACTTACATCAGCTTTCAGCTTTAGATAATAGCTTGTAATTGAAAAATTTTCGCCTTCAACTAGCTCGGGTTTTCCTACCGAAATAAATTTCATATCCAGAACATCTATTTTCACAAAAGGATTATTGTAGGTCATGTTCAGCATTTGCGTGAACTGCTCCTTATTGACAATCGTGAAGAATTTTGGATAAATAGCATCAACAGTCTGGTCTAGCTTTTTATACTTAATTGTATTGGCAAAATAAACCATCGATTTTCTGATTGCCTGATCGTCTGTATTTACTTTTGTTTGAGCAAAATAAAACAGAGAAACAAAAATAAACAGCGCTGTAATTAATTTAGTTTTCATGAAATGATTTTATTTAAAAATTATAAAAGCCATCTCTTTCGAGACGGCTTTCAAATATATTTAAAAATTTCCGATTAAGGAACTTTTACCAATTCTACATCGAAGATCAACCATGCATTTGGTGGAATAACTCCTCCTGCACCTCTTTCCCCGTAACCCATTGCTGGTGGAATTAATAAAGTAGCAGTTTCACCTTCTTTCAATAACAAGATTCCTTCGTCCCACCCTTTGATTACTCTACCTGTTCCTACAGGAAATTCAAGAGGCTCATTTCTTTTGAATGAAGAATCAAACTCAGTTCCGTTAGTTAATTTACCTGCGTAATGTACCTGTACGTTGTCACCTGCTTTAGCAGCTTTTCCTTCAGTTTTTTTAGTAATTTTATAGTAAAGACCAGATTCGGTTACCTGCATTCCAGCTTTTAAATCTTCCAAAGCTTTCTTAGCTTCAGCTTCAGCTTTTTCAGCCATAGCTTTATTATTAGCAGCGATTTTACCTTTTCCTTCGTTGAAAGTTTTTGCAGCATCATACCCTTTGTACTCATCTCCTTTGCTGAAAATGCTTACTTTTTCAAGAACGATGTCTGTTTTTGGTTTATCCTGAGCTCCTTTTTCAACCGCAGCAATTGCATCGATAGTTTCAGTTCCTTTTACAACTTCACCAAAAATAGTGTGTCTTCCGTCTAACCAAGGTGTAGCAACTTCAGTAATGAAGAACTGAGAACCGTTTGTGTTTGGTCCTGAATTAGCCATAGAAAGAATACCTTTTCCTGTATGTTTAAGGTCGTTTTTCTCGTCTTCAAATTTGTATCCAGGATCTCCCATTCCTGTTCCTTGAGGATCACCTCCCTGAATCATGAAATCTTTAATTACTCTGTGGAAAATTGTTCCGTCATAAAAAGGAACTCCTTTCGCTTTCGCTTTATTATCGATTTTTCCTTCTGCAAGACCAACAAAGTTAGCCACAGTTACCGGTGATTTTTTGTCTTCAAATTTTACAATAAGGTTACCTTTTGTAGTTTGAATATTAGCATAAAGTCCGTCTTTAAGCCCTTCGTAAGTTTCTTTGTCTACGTTCATCTTTTTATAAATTGGAGTACAGCTTAAAAGCGAAACGCTTGCCGCTGCTAAGATTATATTTTTGTTTAAGAATTTCATTTTACAGTACTTTTAATTTTATAATTAAAGGAATATCATTATCAATTTTATTTTCGTCTCCGTAAGTTCCGTAAGCTAATGATGATGGTACAAGAAGCGTAACTTCTTCCCCGTTCTGCATATATCGAAGTGCATTTTCAACAGCTTTAAGCTCATCAAAATGTCCGAATCTTGCATCGTTTCTGCTTATAGATTTATCATAAATTTTAGTCTGATCAAAATCATAAAGATCGTACGAATACGAAATGGTAGATTCATCAGGTCTTCTTTCCCGCTTATCAAAACCATCGACCGTCGTCCAATAATTCAGTTGTGTTGGAAAGAATTTTATATTTTGACTTGTAATCCAATCCTGAATTTGCTGCCTTTCCACCGTATTCAGATTTTTCATACGGTTTTTGGAAACATCCAGATCATTTTGGCTCAAAACACCACCAACCGGTGGATGCACCGGATTATTTCTTTTGCAGCTCAATAAGCTAAGAAGAGATATGAAGAGTATTTTTTTCATAAAAACTTTTGCGAAAATAAGCATTTCGGGAATCAATTACAAAACTTGGTGAATTTATATTTAGAAACTACTGAAATTTCATTAAGAGACTAAGATTGTTAACGATAGTTTTAATTTAATATTAAAATCAATTACTATTTCGTATAACAATTTTAAACAAAAAAGCCAGGAAATAATTCCTGACTTTGTATTGATATTTAATTCTAAAATTAAACAGTTTCTAGTGCATGATCAACCAAAACTCTCCATCCGAAAGGATCTTCTGTAAGGTTATTTTGTAAATCTACTAAATCATTTTTAAGGATTACTGCAAAACTTTCTTCGTCTGAAAGTCTAGGTAATTCAAGTTTTTCACCATTATATCCTAAAGCCTGGAAAACAGTTGTAACAACCGCTGTTCCTACTCCCCAAACTTCTTTCAAAGTTCCGTTTTTCTGAGCTTCCACAACATCTTTTACTTTGATAGGCTCTACTTTTATTTCAAAGCCTCTTTTCTTAGCCAATTGAATGAAACTATCTCTTGTAACACCATCCAAAATTTTCTCAGAAGTAGGTGGCGTATAAATTGTATCGTTGATTCTTACGAAAACATTCATTGTTCCACTTTCTTCGAAATATTCGTGAGTAGCATCATCAGTCCAGATAATCTGATCATATCCTTCTTCCATTGCCAACTGAGTGGGGTAGAAAGAAGCAGCATAGTTTCCTGCAGCTTTAGCAGAACCAACACCACCACTTGCCGCTCTAGAATAATGATCTGAAATTTTCACAGACACAGGCTCTGTATAATACATTTTTGCCGGCGTAGCTACAATTGCAAACATATATTTATTAGCTACTCTTGCTTTTAAAGCTTCTTCAGTAGCGAAAATTAATGGTCTGATATATAAAGAATTACCTTCTCCTTGAGGAACCCATTCTCTATCAATATCGATTAAAGCTTTCAAACCATCCAAAAAGATTTCTTCTGTAACCTGAGGCATTGCCAAACGAGCTGCAGATTTATTGATACGCTCAAAATTCTTTTCTGGCCTGAAAAGGAAAACCTGTCCGTCTTTATCTTTGTAAGCTTTCATACCTTCAAAGCAAGCCTGTCCATAATTCACTCCCATCATCGCAGGTGTAAACAATAAAGGCCCGTAAGGAACCAATTTTACTTCGCCCCATTTTCCATCTTCGTACTCACAGATGATCATGTGATCACTGAAAGTTCCTCCAAAAGAAAAATTATTAGGATCGAAAGTAGAAATTCTAGAGTTTTCTGTTTTTTGAATTATCATTTCTTAAAATTTTTATGATGTTCTACAAATTTAACATAATTTTCCAAATATAAAAATTTTAGATTAAATTTGAAAAAAATTACTTTGGAAAGAGAAATAAAGACCACAAACGACGGTAGTAAAACATTGTTTATCAGTGAATTAAATGAAAACTATCACTCTCATCATGGAGCTCTTCAGGAAGCTGAACATGTATTTATTAAAAATGGATTAAACTTAATAAATGATTACGAAATTAACATTTTAGAACTCGGTTTTGGAACAGGTTTGAATGTTTTGGTAACAATTAATGAATATTTAAAAACTGACAAAAATCATATCATCAACTATTTTACCCTTGAAAAATATCCAATAAACGAGTCTGAAATTGAAAACTTAGCCTACTTTGAGCATTTTGATAACATTGAATTAAAAAATATTTATCAAAAAATTCATCAATCTGAATGGGAAAAATCAGTAGAAATCATTCCAGGTTTTCATTTACATAAGATTCAATGTGATTTTTTTGACCTTAAAAACATTGATTTACCGAAAATTAACCTTGTCTATTACGATTGCTTCGGAGCAAGAGTGCAGCCAGATCTTTGGGAAATGCCTTTATTTGAAATGGTTTCCGATAAAATGAATATAAACGGACTGTTAACAACCTACTCTTCTAAAGGAAGTGTAAGAAGAATTTTACAAGAACTCAATTTTAAAGTTGAAAAAAAACAAGGCCCTCCCGGAAAAAGAGAAATGATTAATGCTATAAAGTTATAGGCTGAAAGCTGGATGTTTGATGATGGATGTTTAACCGTGAATTTAATCATAAATATCACCCCGCTTCAAACTTCCAGCTTCCATCTTATCAATATTTTCCCTATTTTAGCTAAGCAAAATACTATCTATGATTGACAATATTAATGTAAGAGTTTATGCATGCGTTGTAAAAGACAAAAAAGTTCTTACGCTTTTTGAAGAATATGCAGGTGAACCTTTAATGAAATTTCCTGGCGGTGGATTGGAATACGGAGAAGGATTAACAGATTGCCTGAAGCGTGAGTTTGAAGAAGAACTAAATGTAAATATAGAAATTGTAGAGCACCTTTATACTCAGGAAGATTTTTTGGTTTCCCGTTTCAAAGAAAACGAGCAGCTTCTTACTATATATTATATGGTAAACATAATTAATGAAGAAGATTTCATTATTCTCGATCCTTGCATTGAAAAAATAGACTGGATTTCTATTGACTCAACAGAAAATCCTTTTAGTCTGCCTATTGATAAAATCGTTTTCGATAAGCTGAAAGAAAAATTCCTGTAAATAATTTACAGGAATTTTTTATTTATCTAGATACTTTAAAATCTTTTGCTCCGGGATATGGTTGCAAATAACCGGAATTCCAATTGGACTGCAATAGCGATTCTAAAAACTCATCCGTTCTATTCTTGTGAGGATTGTAAGGCTCTTTCAAATCAATATCTGCCATTTTCCCTTTTACATTCCACCAAAATGCACTCCATCCGCCGCGCAATTCTCTAATGATTTCATAAACATTTTTTCCGGTTGCTCTGTTCATTAATTTGGCGAAAACCTGACCTTCTGTTGTTGTTAAATCTCTCAACTGCTTTTCATACTGATCAGCCAACATATTTTGTCTGTCTCTTACATATTTTCTTTTTGCTGCACTGTCCAGATTATTCATTTCACCCTGAATATCTCTGTATTGTTGCAACGCAGTTAAAAATAAAGGATAGACACGGTATAATTTTTTATTTAAAAAGAAGTAATAATTTTTATCGAGTTGATTATTAAATTTAGGTTTATTTAAAAGAACTAATTCATCCATCACAACGACAGTTTCACCGTTGATTTCGTAGAATTTAGCTTTTTGCCTTTCATCATAATAATATTTATTACCAAATTCATCGGTTTTCAATTGTTCTGGTGGATATTGACTGAGAGGCTTTATAGTTATAGAATCTTTCTGCTGCCCAGAAACACCAATCACAAAAAACAGAAGAAAAAGGCAGGCAATTTTATGAAATTTCATTATTTTTACACGTATTATAACAAAATTTGACAACAAAAATCATTCCCTTTATATGAAATTCGAAAAGAAATCTTTGAAATTTTTAGAGAAATATTTAAACACTTCATCACCAACAGGTTATGAACATCACGGACAAAAAGTTTGGATGGATTATATCACTCCATATGTAGACAAAGTAGAAGTTGACCATTATGGAACATGCTACGGAATCATCAATCCTGAAGCAGAATTCAAAGTAGTTATTGAAGCGCACGCCGACGAAATTTCATGGTACGTTAATTACATTACAGATGACGGATTAATTTATGTAATCAGAAACGGAGGTTCAGACCAAACTATAGCTCCTTCTAAAGTTGTTCACATTCACGGTGAAAAAGGAATTGTAAAAGGAGTTTTCGGATGGCCTGCAATTCACACAAGAAGCGCCAATCAAAATGAACCCACTCCAAAAATTGACAATATTTTTATCGACTGTGGAGCAATCTCAAAACAGGAGGTTGAGGATTTAGGAATTTTTGTTGGGTGTATCATTACATATCCCGATGAATTTTTCGAAATGAACGACCGTTATTTTGTTTGCAGAGCTTTAGATAACAGAATCGGCGGATTTATGATTGCGGAAGTTGCAAGACTGTTAAAGGAAAATAAAAAACAAATTCCTTTCGGTTTATATATTACGAATTCGGTACAGGAAGAAGTTGGTCTTTATGGTGCAGATATGATCGCAGATACGATTAAACCTAATATCGCAATTGTTACAGACGTCACCCATGATACAACAACACCAATGATTGAAAAGAAAAAAGAAGGCGACCAAAAATGCGGCGACGGTCCGGTTGTGTTTTTCGCTCCAAGTGTGCATCATACAATAAGAGAACTGATTATTGACACTGCAAAAACTAAAAAAATACCTTTTCAGCGAGCGGCTGCAAGCAGAGCAACAGGCACAGATACAGATGCTTTCGCTCATTCTAACGGCGGCGTACCAAGTGCTTTGATTTCCTTACCTTTGCGCTACATGCATACAACAGTAGAAATGGTCTCTAAAGAAGATGTCGGAAATGTCATTCAGTTGATTTACGAAACACTTCTAAAGATAAAACCGGAAATGAAACTGAAATATCATTAAAAAGGAAGTTAGAAATTAGACTTTTAGAAGTCAGTTTAAAAACTAATGGTTGATTTCTAATATCTAACTTCTAATATATCTAATATCTAAGTAAAGTAAAAATGAAAACGAAGCTTATTGCTCCTTCCCTTTTATCTGCAGACTTTGGGAATCTGCAAAGAGACATTGAAATGCTGAACAATTCTCAAGCCGACTGGTTACATGTTGATGTAATGGACGGAAGATTTGTTCCTAATATTTCGTTTGGTTTTCCGGTGATGAAAACAATCCAGCAACACGCAAAGAAATTTGTTGATGTACATTTGATGATTGTAGAACCTGAAAAATATGTTGAAGAATTTATCGATTACGGGGCAGATTTGGTTTCTGTACATTACGAAGCCTGTACACATCTTCACAGAACAATTAATTTGATCCAAAGCAAAGGTGCAAAAGCAGGAGTTGTATTAAATCCTTCTACTCCGGTTTTGATGTTGGAAGATATTATTGCTGATGTAGATTTGGTATTATTAATGAGTGTAAACCCAGGTTTTGGCGGACAAAAATTCATTGAAAACACTTACAAGAAAATTGCTGAGACCAAAGATCTTATTTTAAGCAATAATTCCACAGCGCTTATTCAGGTTGATGGTGGAGTAAATTTAGATAATGCATCTAAGTTATTTGAAGCGGGTGCCGATGTTCTAGTTGCCGGAAACGCAGTTTTCTCGACAGAAAATCCTGAAAGAACCATTGAGCTTTTAAAGGTTTAAGAATTCAAACTAAATACAAGAGGCTGTTTCATTTATCGTGAAACAGCCTTTTTTTAAATTATATTGTGATTATTTAATCAACTTGCTGAAAATTAAAACTTAAATCTCCGCCATTATAATCCAGAGAAATATTGGTTGGAAAAACTTGAGAAGAACCTCCTACCCATCGATATTCCCAAAATTTTATATTTCCCGCTGTAATTGGATACACTGCATTACTGTTATCCGCTTTACTCCTTTTATACCAATCGTTAGAGTTCATCGTAATAACATATTTTTTGTCTTTTTCAAGCATCATTTCAGGAATGCTTTTTACAACAACGGTATTTGCAGTAGCAACATTTACCGTTTCAGTTCTTAACACCGTTTTTGTATCAAAATCCCAGATCGTTATTTTTAAATTCGGATTCAAGTCAGGCAATTTTACGACCAAAGCATTTATTTTACCTTTTACATTTGGGGAAAATGTAAGACCAAATTCATAATTTCCAGAATTCACAAAATTAGATGTTGTTGTAAAACCTGCCAGATTATGATATTTATCTAAAGGATTTTCTTCATTATACACAATTGCAGCCGGCGGTTGATTATCATCTTCATCTTTACTGCAGCTCAAAGAAGAAACCACAATCATTAAAGGTAATATCATCAATATATTTTTTATTGATACATATTTTTTCTCAAAAAGGAAACTTAGATTTTTCATAATTTTTTTATTTAAATATTATGAAGCAAATTTCAAAATAATACCTTTTTGAACTATCAGGAAAAACACTTTTTCTAACAGAGGCATTTACCTTAATAATGTACAAATAAAAAAAAGGCAGTTTTATCAACTGCCTTTCTTCTCATTACATTGAGGAATTATATGGTTATTAGTTTTTCTCTTTTTTTGTTTCAATTTAGTGAAACCGATTACCCTTTTTTTAATGACATAAAGATGGTAAAATAAAAAACACCATCCTATCCGTAAAAACACTGAAATTTCAATAAATAAATCTTTATTTTAATTTTTAATTCAAGCATATTAGACTTTTGATTACAATACTTTCAATCATCAAAAAGTTAATTAGATTTAATTTAAATAATATTTTTTATAAAAATCAAATTTTTAAATTATAATTTTTTAGGACGAAATGGCAGATAATTAATAAAAAAAAATATTAGCACAAAAAAAATCCGGAATAATTTCCGGATTTTTTATTTATGGGATTTTAATTAAAAAATCTCTCTTCCTGAAAAATGAAATTGAGCTTCAATTAAAGCATTCTCGTTAGAGTCAGAACCATGCACAGCATTCTCTCCGATGCTTCTAGCAAACATTTTTCTGATAGTTCCTTCAGCTGCTTCAGCAGGATTTGTAGCACCGATTAAAGTTCTGAAATCTTCCACTGCATTATCTTTTTCTAAAACCGCAGCAACGATTGGACCTGAGCTCATAAAGTCAACCAATTCTCCGTAAAAAGGTCTTTCTGCATGTACTTCGTAGAATTTTTTTGCATCAGCAACAGTAAGTTGAGTTAATTTCAAAGCTTTGATCTTAAATCCTCCTTCTGAAATCTTTCCTAAAATAGCTCCAATATGACCGTCAGCAACTGCATCTGGCTTAATCATTGTAAATGTAATGTTTGACATAACTGTATATTTTTTTTAATGGCGCAAAATTACAAAAAATATCCAAAATATAGTTTTAATTTAATTTTAACATAAAATAACTTTTATTAAGAAATTTTAAAATCATTTTTGGCACAGTAATTGTAATTACTAATTCGATTCTCATGTTTAATTTGAGTTTTCATGGTTATTAGTTTTTACCCAGCTTCGGCTGGGTTTTTTTATTTACAAAAAATAACCAAATTATTTGCAAAATTCACAATAACACAATCATTCACAATCACACATAATAATCTTTTGCTTCAAAATCAATCAAAGCAATAAATTAAACGTAGAAAATAAGATAAGAAATAACTTATATACGAGTGTTTTCTTCTGCCTCGTCCATAAGTTTGACATAGGTAGAATATCTTGTAGATTGGATTTCACCAGTCTCTAAAGATTCTAAAACTGCACATTTTGGTTCATTCACATGCATGCAGTTATGATATTTACATTCTTCCCTTTTTTTGAATATTTCAGGAAAGTAATGTTGCACTTCTTCTTTCTCAATATCAATCATGGCAAACTCACGTACACCGGGAGTATCGATCACGTTTCCGCCAAAATCCCAAAAATGCATCTGCGCAAAAGTTGTGGTATGTTTTCCTTTCAAATGAGTATCGGAAATTTCGGAAGTTCTTAAATTAAGATTTGGCTGCATTGCATTGACCAATGTAGACTTCCCGCAACCTGAGTGGCCAAAAAATACAGAAGTTTTATCTTTCAGTATTTCAACCAAGTCATCCAAATTAAGTTTAGAATAAGAAGAAATCTCTAATGTTTCATATCCAATTTCGTTGTATAGAAATTCAATATCTTTTACAATCTCAGATTCTTCTTCAGACAAAACGTCCATTTTGTTAAACAGAATAAGGGGTTTTATATTATAAGCTTCACAGCAAGCAAGAAACCGGTCAAGAAAACCGAGAGATGTTTCAGGATGCTTTAGTGTAAAAATAAAACACGCCAAATCAATATTCGACGCAATAATATGTGCTTCTTTTGAAAGATTTACAGATTTTCGGATCAGGTAATTTCTGCGGGGTTCTATTTTTGTGATCCACGCAATATCATCCTGCTCCAGCTGAAATTCGACAAAATCACCAACAGCTAAGGGATTGGTAAGTCTGGTTTTTATTAGTTTAAATTTTCCACGAATTCTCGCTTCAAAAATTTTTCCGGTTTCTGTTTCCAAAACCTGATACCAGCTTCCTGTAGATTTAATGATTTTTCCTTTCATACGATATCTGCAAAGATAAGGAATTAGGTTTTAGATAACAGGATTTAGTTTATATCAGATTTACTTAAATATAAATTCTAAACCCTATCATCTTTTTTAAAACCAATTTATCTATTAATCATAATATTGTTTTGAACTTCAATAGATTCTTCGTGAATCGCTTTGAAGACTTTTTCAATAAAATCTTGAGACATTCCTGTTTCTGTAGCTTTTTGTGCAGCATATTCAGTAATTACTTTCCAACGATCCGGCTGAAAAATAGCTATATCGTTTTCCTTCTTCAGCTTACCGATTTTTGCAGAAATTTTCATTCTTTGAGAAAGCAATTCGATTACTTGAAAATCCAGATCAGAAATTAAAGTTCTGTGTCTTCCCATTTCATCATCAAAACCAGCTAAACCTGTACTTCTAACTTTAAGATTAGAAATCATCTCGCCCAAAACTTCCGGGGTAATCTGTTGCGAAGCATCGCTCCATGCTTCATCAGGATTACAATGTGATTCGATAATAGCACCTTGGTAACCTACATTTAAAGCTTCCTGAGTAATTCCTGCCAATCCGGTACGGTTTCCACAAATATGTGAAGGATCAATTAAAATTGGAATATTTGGAAACTGACTCTTGAAGTCTAAAGCAATCTGCCAGTTTGGATTATTTCTGTATTTTGTTTTTTGGTACGTAGAAAATCCTCTGTGAATCGCTCCCAGGTTTTTAATATCCTGTCCTAAAAGCCTTTCTAAAGCACCAATCCATAAAGCTAAATCAGGATTTACAGGATTTTTTACCAAAACTATTTTTTCAGTACCTTTTAAAGCTTCCGCAATCTCCTGAACTGTGAAAGGATTTACTGTGGAACGTGCCCCGATCCACAAAATATCAACATCTGCTTTCAACGCAGCATCTACGTGATGGGCATTAGCAACTTCTGTTGCGGTTTTGAAGCCATATTCTTCCTTTACTTTTTTTAACCAGTTTAAACCAATCACACCAACTCCTTCAAAACCATTAGGTTTCGTTCTTGGCTTCCAGATTCCTGCACGGAAAATAGGAACTTGTGCATTAGTTTCTTTAATTCTTTTGGCAGTTTCCAGCATTTGCTGTTCGCTTTCTGCGCTACAAGGTCCTGCGATAATGAGTGGCTGTTGGAACTGATTAATCCAGCTGTTTTCCAAATCTCTTAAGTTCATATTGTTGTAAATTTATATTTTTAAATTAGAGTCAATAGTATATCTATTATAAAGTTTATTTATAATTCTTTCAAAAAAATGTCGTTCAAAAATTGTTGTGAAATCAGGAATCTAAAAGTGAGTCCTTATATTTTTTTAAGAAAGAAATTAAATTAGCTATACCAATAAAATCGATAATAACTTCTAAAATTTCTATAATAAAAAGCGTCAAAAGAAAGATAGCTGCTTAAGAAATAAGCAGATATAGTATTGATTTTTGTAGCAAAATCAGAAGTATATGGAATTTTAGAATGTTCCACTTTTATACTATAATTTATCTTTTGTTTTGTAAATATTTAGCAAATATATAAAAAATTATGACAAATCAAACTTCATTAAATCATCTAAATCTTTTAATAAAGGATTCATTTCCACAAATTTCTCAAAGATTTTCTTAGTTGTCATGATTTCTATCTTTAAATTCTCATGATCTTTTTTAAATTCGAAAACGATGGAGTGATTATTTACTTTATGTTTAAAATGATTAAAAAACTCAATGCTTATTTTGTCAAACTCACCTTTGGCAGAATCTGATGGGTAAGAAATCTCAATGGTTTTTTCGTCAATTTTCGCAAGTTTAAAAGCTTTAATAGCATTAAAAACTACAGGATCTTTAGAGCGAAGGGTTTTTAAAAGTATCGTCCATTCTGTCTGAATATCAGTATCTGTGAAATGATGTTCCGGAAGATTTCCTGTATTTACAATTGCAGGTTTTTCTTTTTCATCAGCTTTTTCTTCTTTATTTAAAAAAGAATTAATGCTAAATCCGGAAGAAATATTTGGTTTTGATAAAGGCTTTAAAGGCTTAGTAACAGGTTGTGAAATTTGTTCTGGCTCAGTTGTTTTAACCTGAACTTGCACATCTTCTACTTTCTTTTCCTGAACTTGAGTCGGTAATTTTACTTTCTGTTTCTCGTTAAGAAACGGAGCCAGTATTAAGAACTTTTTTTTTTAGCTATTTCGCCAGCGGCTGAAAGAGACGATAATTGCATCAAAGCAATTTCTACGGTAAGTCTAGGATTTTTTGAATTCTTATAATTGATATCTGCGTGATTACAGATTTCAATTCCGTCGATGAGATTTTGAGGGCTCCATTTTTGTCCCTGCTCAACAAATTTTACTTTAGTCTGCTCTCCTACTTCAATTAAATCTATTGTTGAAGAATTTTGAGCCATCATCAAATCACGGAAATGGTTTCCAAGTCCGGCAATAAATAGATGCGGATCAAAACCTTTTTTTACAATTTCATTAAAAGCAAAAAGAATTTCCGGAATTTTATTTTCTTTAGCCAGATCAACAATTTTCAGATATTGATCGTAATCTAAAATATTGAGAACTTCAGCAGCCTTTGCAAGAGTAATGTTTTTTTGAGAAAAAGTAGAAAGCCTGTCAAAAATTGAAAGCGCATCTCTTAATGCACCGTCTGCTTTTTGAGCAATCAAATACAATGCATCGTCTTCATACTTTACATTTTCTTTTTCTGCAATCCCTCTTAAATGACTCTGAATATCAAGAATTGTGATTCTCTTGAAATCATAAATCTGACAACGTGATAAAATTGTTGGAATAATTTTATGCTTTTCGGTTGTCGCCAAGATAAAAATAGCATGAGCAGGAGGCTCTTCTAAAGTTTTAAGAAAAGCATTAAATGCAGCAGAAGACAACATGTGAACCTCATCAATAATATACACTTTGTACTGACCAACCTGAGGTGCAAAACGCACCTGATCTATCAGTTCACGAATATCATCAACAGAGTTATTGGATGCTGCATCGAGCTCATAAATATTATAAGCAAAACCATCTTCAGAGACAGATCCGTCTTTTTCGTTGATTTTTCTTGCCAGAATTCTGGCGCAAGTAGTTTTACCAACACCACGCGGTCCGCAAAACAATAATGCCTGCGCCAACTGGTTTTCTTCAATGGCGTGTTCTAAAGTATCTGTAATATGAGATTGCCCAACAACGGTGTCAAACTGTTGAGGACGGTATTTTCTTGCAGATACGATAAAATTTTCCATTGCCCAAAAGTAAGAAATATAGTTTTAATTTGAAAATTTTAGCTTTCAAATTTTAGAAAACTACGCTTTACATTTGGGCAACAAATTATTATTTATTGTAAGCGAAGTCGATAATATCTACCAATGCTTTTTCAATTTTCTTTCTTCCTTCCTCAGTCTTCATCTCTATTCCGCAGAAAGTAACTCCGTTGTGACCGGTATAAAGATTCAAGTGGTAAATTCCGGCTACCAAAATTGCAGTAATCGCTCTGTATTCTTCTGCTTTATCACCGAAATGAGGATCTGTAATATTCTTGAAAAGCTCTTCACCTACTTCTTCTCTCTGATCCAAAAGTTTTTTAAGAATAGGTCTGCTTTCAGACATTTCCCAAACTAAAATCTTTTGAAGCTCTTTATTTTTCTTGAGGTTTTCAAACTGGTTAAGAATTGCCAATTTAGACATTTCTCTTCCTCCATCAGACAAATCGACGTCTTCTCCTAACTCAAATTTACTCCAGTAATCCTGAGATCTGATGTATTCATCAATTAATTTGTCTGTACTTCCGAAATATTCATAGATCAGTTTTTTGTCAAAACCGGCAACAGCAGCAATCTTGCTTACCATTAATCCTGAATATCCTTTCGTTTTCAAAATCTTTCCTACTGCATTCAGTAGTTTTTGTTTTGTTTTTTCTTTGTCTCTAATAGGACCTTGTACAACTTTTCTGGGCATCGTTTCTATTTTTTGCTAAAAGCAATTATTTAATATTTAAAAATCTTACACAATATCTAATGTTTTATTTATAAAAGATTTATAAGTCTATTCACAAATATACATCTCTTGAGTGAGAATTGTATAAGATATATTTTAATTAACTACGATTTTTTTCATCATCCGGTTTTCGCAATGTAAAAAAAGGAAACAATTTATTTTATTCTTTAATTTTTTTTCAAATAAAGAGTGCAAAAATACTACATACAAATCAATTATTTATCATAAAAAAATACAAAATATTTACACAAAATAAATTATGTATAAAATATAATTAAAAATAAATGCATTTAAAAACAACAATCACAATAAAGCTATTATATGATAAATGATATCATGAATTACAATAATTCACCATTCTTAATTAAAATTACAATTTTTTTCAATATTAAATTAATAATTCATAAAAGATTTTAATATTTTTTTTCACTGCTTTCTCCGTACTGTTGCATGTTTGATGCTATCCTTGTTTTTAAAATAATTTTTATTCATCAGTTCTATTTTTTGTAGCAAAATTTTATTTTCATCCATATTACAGATGTATCTTTGCAGTTCTATTCTAACTTTATTCAAAAAAAACAAGGGTATAATTATACTTAAATGAAAATCATTCCTATAAAAGAAGGTAATTTCATTGCCGATAAATCCAAAAATTTTAAAATTCTTGAAGAAAATCCGGAAGCTAAAGGAGTCCGAATGTCTATTCAGCCTTTTTTAATTATTACTGAAAATGATCATATTCTTATCGATACAGGTTTAGGCTGGAAAAACAAAGAAGGAAAGCTGATTATCAATGAAATTTTGCAAGAAAAAAATATTCAGACCAGTCAAATCACAAAGGTTTTGCTTTCACATTTACATAAAGATCACATCAATGCAACTTTAGTGAAAACAAATTATGGATTTGAACCTAATTTTCCGAATGCTGAAATTTATATTCAAAAAAGAGAACTTGATTTTGCTTTTGAAAACCGTGGAAATCCATCGTTTGATTTTGAAATTTTAGAAGCGCTTATTCAACAACCCAATATTATTTGGATGAATGATGATCAGGGAAAAATTAATGATAAAATTTATTATAAAGTTGTTGGCGGTCACAGTCCTTTCATGCAGATTTTCAAAATTACCGAAAATAATGAAACGGCATTTTATGGCGCCGATGATCTTCCACAAGAGTCATATTTAAAATATCATGTCGCTTACAAAAGTGATTTCGATGGTAAAAAAGCCATGCAGCTTCGTTTAGAATGGCAAAAAGAAGCTATTGAAAATAAATGGAAAGTTCTTCTTTATCACGATCTTGAAAAAAGTATTTTACAGTTCTAAATTTCCACATATAAAAAAACTCCTGCAAAATAGATTTACAGGAGGTTTTTATGACAAGATCTTAATTATTGACTTACTTTATTTAGAAGTTCAACATCTTCAGAACTTAACTTGAGTTCAGGAGCTGCAAACAAAGTTTTTAGTTGAGACTCACTGGTTGCACTTACAATTGGAGCGGTCACCAAAGGATTTGCTAAAAGCCAGGCTAAAGCAACAGAAGCCTGAGTTGTTTCTAATCTTGCACTGATTTCATCCAAAGCTTTTAAAACATTCAGACCCATTTCATCCAAATATTTTCTGACACCTTCTCCTCTTGCACTTTTCTTTAAATCATCTTCATTACGATATTTTCCGGTAAGAAAACCTGCAGCCAAAGACCAATACGTAAAGACACTCAAATCATATTCTTTCACCAAATTTGCATATTGAGATTCAAATTTTTCTCTTTCCAATAGATTATAATGCGGCTGTAATGCAACATATTTCGGAAGATTGTTTTTTTCGGCAACTTCAAAAGATTCTTTTAATCTTTCTGGTGAAAGGTTCGACGCCGCAATATATCTTACTTTTCCGGCTTTAATAATTTCATCATACGCTTCTAAAGTTTCTTCAACCGGAGTTTTTTGATCATCAAAATGTGTGTAATAAAGATCGATACGATCGGTTTTAAGTCGGGCAAGAGATTCGTCAATTGATTTTAAAATATGTTTTTTACTGATGTCGAAACCATGCTCTTTTGTTTCTGAGCCTACTTTCGTTGCGATCACCAAATCATTTCGATTGTTTCTTTTTTTCATCCAGTTTCCGATAATTTCTTCCGACTGACCACCTTTTCCATTGACCCACCACGAATACGTATCGGCTGTATCAATAAAATTAAAGCCTCTCGCTGTAAACTGATCTAAAATATCAAAAGATTTTTTCTCATCTAAAGTCCAACCAAAAACATTTCCTCCAAAATTAATCGGCGCTATTAAAAGATCCGTATTTTTTATTTTTATCTTTTCCATAAACAGATTTTATATTATTTAAAAAGTGAAGCTAATTTATGAAACAACCTTTGGAAAACAGCTCTGGAATTTAGTTTTAATAAAAATGTAGCCAATAGAAAATTTCGATTGAAAAAGTTTTAAATCAAATCTTGCAGTCAAATTATTTATGAATAAGATATTTATCTTAAATTTGTTCTTTCGAAATAAAGGAAATGGTGTCTTCCTTACCTAACCGCATTAAAAAGCTGATGGCGCCTGATTAGTTGAATGTTTACCATTTAATCAGGTTATTATGTTTAAAAAAAATAAAAGATCAGTTTTTAAAATTCTCAGTGTTTTAATTCAATTATTTTTCAGAAAATATCCTTCTGTATTTTTTGTAGTGAAATGGCTTTTCATTACTGCAATTATTGGAGTTTTTATCGGATGTGCGTCCGCTTTTTTCTTACAGACTTTAGAATGGGCAACCCAATTCAGAGAAAATCATCTTTGGATTATTGTTTTTTTACCTTTAGCTGGATTTTTAGTTGGTTTACTCTATCACTACTTTGGTAAAGATGTTGAAGCCGGAAACAATTTATTATTAGAAACCATTCATGAGCCCAAAAAGACAATTCCTTTTAAGATGGCTCCATTGGTCTACTTTGGAACGATGATTACTCATTTTTTTGGAGGTTCTGCAGGTCGTGAAGGAACAGCTTTGCAAATGGCTGCATCAATTGCCGATCAATTTTCAAAACCGTTAAGACTTTCAGCTGATGACAGGAAAATTTTAATTATATCAGCGATTGCGGCAGGATTTGGTTCTGTTTTCGGAACTCCAATAGCCGGAGCTATCTTCGGGCTTGAAGTTTCTCTTACTGGAAGAATAAAATATAAAGCTTTATTTCCCGCAATTTCCGCATCAATTATTGCAGATTTAGTCACAAAATCATTAAACACTCATCACACTGATTACCTCATCAATTTCGTGCCTGAAATTTCATTGTTGAATATTTTATATGCTCTTATTGCCGGTATTTTCTTTGGTATTTGTGCTGCTTTTTTCAGTAAAACCATTCATAAGACAGGAGATTTTTTTAAATCTAAAATTTCCTATCCGCCACTTCGCCCTTTGATTGGAGGAGTTATTGTTTTAGTATCAGTCTGGTTAATGGGAACCACAAAATATCTTGGTTTAGGAATCCCTACAATTTTGGATTCTTTTTCGCAACAGCTTCCGGCTTATGATTTTGCTTTAAAAGCGATTATTACGATTATTACTTTGACTTCAGGTTTTAAAGGTGGTGAAGTAACTCCGTTATTTTTTATTGGTGCAACTTTAGGAAATGCTTTAGGATATTTTATCCCTTTACCTTTAGCACTTTTGGCGGGAATGGGTTTTGTGGCTGTTTTTGCAGGAGCAACCAATACGCCGATTGCATGCAGCATAATGGCTTTTGAATTGTTTGGAATAGAATGTGGAGTTTATGTGATCATTGCGTGTGTTGTTTCTTATTTATTTTCCGGACAAAACAGTATTTATAAAAGTCAAATTATTGACAAGTCTAAGCACAAAAGATATTGGAAAAAGGAGGAATATCTTTAAAATTAAATCTAAGACCAAAATTTTTAAGCTTCGGTCTTAGATTGAAGTTTTATTTTTGCAATTCCGGGATTGCAATTTTGTGTAAGTTCATTTTAAAACCTTCTAACTGATTTTTAATTCGGTCTTTTTCTGTTGAGAAAAAAGAGGTTTTCTCAAAAAGTTCTTTATAGTAATCAATCCCTTCAAAAAGATTAGATTTAAAAGTTTTCCATTTTTTAATCTGAGAATTAGTCAGTTCTCCTGAAAAATCTGAAATTTCATTCTTTAAATGATTCACATACATTTTGAGTTCATTAATTAACATATTCGGTCGCTCGGTTTCAGGAAGAATATTTCTATTTCCATAAATATGCTGAATCATTTCTGAAAGAGAAACTTCTTTATCGAAATACGCCAAATTTGGTCCAGGACAAATTACAACTCCCTGTTTTTCTCCTTTTATTTCTATTCCTTGTTCCAAATAGGCTGAGTTGACTAAACCTACACAAAGGCAAGCTTTATCTGTGATTTCTTTTTTTCTTGATTCAAATTGCTTCTGAGTAATTTCATCTTTTACAGTTGCAAGATCTTTCAGTTTGATATCCTGATATTTTTTTGAGGCCGTACAAATTCCTTGTGGAGAGTATTCTTTGCTTAATGCCAATAATTTTTTAGGACACGAACTTCCAAATTTATTTTTAGCTTCTTTATGATGTTTCAAAATTTCATTTGATGTTCCTTTTACTGTATTAAACGGAACTCCCAAAGGAGAAATATTACTCAGATAATAATCATTCTGTTTAGATTTAACCAAAAGATCTCGTGTTTCAATATCTACTGATGTCGCTTCAGGAACCAATAAAAATGGCGAACCCCAACCTATACTGTCAACTTTATAATTTTCAAGAAGAAAATCATGTTCTTCAGAAGTTCCTACTCCACCCTGAACCGTAATTTTCATTTCTAAAGGTTCGGCAGGAACATATTTTTCTTTTTGCTCTAAAGCTTTAATCATAAGAGAATGTGCCGAAGAAATCAATTCATTTTTTTTCAATCTAAATTCTTCCATGATCGGACCTAATAACAATCCTTCCGTAGCAAAAGCATGACCGCCACAATTCAGTCCCGACTCAACTCGGTATTCCGAAACCCAAAGTCCTTTTTTAGCCAAAAAACTCCCCTGAATCATTGCAGAACGGAAATCACTTACTTTAAGAATAATCTTCTTTTTTATTAAATTATTAGAATCCGGAAAGAAATCTTCAAACTCTTCAATATAACTGTATAAACGAGGGTTCATCCCCGCAGAAAGCACCATTGATGAAGAGATTTTACTTTGAGCGAACCCACGAAGAGAAGCATGTGCATCATTAAAAATGACAGGAAGCTGTTCATTATTACGATAATTGTCTTTATCAACCTTCGTCATAATATTAACATCAATATTTCCCGGAGTAAGATTTTTTTCTATAAAGTTTTTAATATTTAAAGCTATTGAATCACCCTGGTTCAGAATATTCTGTAGTCCGTCTTTTAATTCGGAAGTATTTGGAAGCATCGCCATGAAGTTCTTCAGAGCATCTGTATTTTTAGAAATTTCTTCTTTAAAAGATTCAAATTTTTCTGTGACGATATCGTCCATCATGTCTAGATAATCTGTAATCCTTTTTGCTCTGTAATCTTCGGTTTTTGAAGAAATTCCAAAATAATTAAGGTTGAATTTCTTGCTGTAGAAATTTTTCATTTTCTCTACAATTTCGTCATCGATGATCGATATAACTGAAGAAATTCCGTATTGCGCGACACGAATCGGGCTGTCTATCGTATAAGATAATCCCATAACGGGAATATGAAAACTGTGTAAAGGCTTATTAATCATTATTTTAAACAATAATATTTTACTTTCATTTTTTATGAAAGTGATAATGATCTGAAAACCTGTATTCTTTACAAAAGTATAGAATTAAGATAAGCTATGCAAAAAATAACAAATCATTTTTAATGATGTCATAGCTACGATTTTACCCATTACTTATTTTTAATTTTAAAGTTAAAAATCATATTGATTTGATATAATTTACATTATATTTTTATTAAATTTACACTTTCAATTCTCTAAATATCTATTTATTTACAATGCTTGTGTTTAGAAAAATACTCTTATTCAACATTATACTTATAAGTTTTCTGACAGCAGCACAGGATCATCTCACTGCCCCACAACTGAAAACCAAAATCTCCAACAATTCTAAACTCTATAAAAATAATATTGACGAAGCTTATAAAGAATTAAACGGACTCTTGAAACAGTCTATCATTTTGAAAGACTCTATTTCTGAAATGAAACTTCTTGACAGGAAGTGCAGGTATTTTTATGGCAAAAATATGATGGATAGCCTTATTATCACCAGTGAGAATCTTCGAAAAAAATCAAGCTTATATAAAGACATTTATTTTGAAGCAATGTCTAATATTTATATTGCCGAAATATATTCTATCAACAAATTTCCTGATAAAGCAATTTCATATCTAAATTCTGCCTATCAAATCCTTCAAAAAGATGAATCAAACAGCAAAAAAATATTTTATGCAAAATCGAATGTCCTGAATAGTTTTGCCAATGTTTATTTAGATAAAAATCAACCAAGAGAAGCTTTAAAAAAGATTTACGAAGAAATTGAAAGTGGAAAAATGTTAAAGGATAAAAATGAACAAGCCAATTTTCAATATTTGAATTATGCTAATCTGGCAAATATTTACATCCAGATTAATTCAGATTCGGCTTATCATTACGCCAAAAAATCAATTTTAATAAAACCTTCGGATGTAATCGATGACAAATCAATGATTGATAATTACTCCGTGATTGGAAAAGTATATAAAGATAAAAAAGATTACAAAAATTCTATAAAAAACTTTCATAAAGCATTATTTATAAGCAACAAAAACGGAACAGAACTTAATAATAATCAGATTTATCATTCATTAAAAGATATTTACGATATTCTGAATAATAAAGACAGTGCTAATTTTTACAGCAATAAAATTGAGCAATATGAACTAAAATCCCTCAAGAGCAAATACAATTCTTTACAGGAAGTAATCAGTAAGGATAAAAAAGAACAGGAAAACGCTCAAAATCCTATCTGGTATTGGATTATGCCAGCGATTTCTGCGATCGTTTGCGGTGCTTTTTTAACAATTAAAAGAAAGAAAAGTAAAGTTGAGCCGGAAATTAAACCGGAAATTGATCGAAGAGAAACCTATCATCATCTTATGGAACTTTTAGAGAAAAAGGATCCTGCATTTTTATTTACTTTTGAAAAAGTCTATCCTGAGTTTTCTAATCAACTCCTTATTAAAAATCCGGATTTACAACAATCAGAAATTGAGTTTTGCGCCCTGTTAAAAATGAAACTTTCAACCAAAGATATCGCTAGAATAAGTTTTATAGAAACCAGAACGGTTCAGAATAAAAAGTATCGAATTAGAAAAAAATTAGATATTCCTCAGAATGTCGACATTTATCAGTGGATTGATCAAATTTAAGTTTTATGATCTCATTTTTGAGAAATAAATTTGACAAGACAAATCGTAAAAAATTAATTAAATTCAGAAGAATAAGGCTTTGGTTTTTCAAAGTCTTATTTTTTTATTTGAATTTAAACAAGTATATAAATAAATTATTTAAAACAAATTAAGTATATTTGTTTACTATAAATGATTTAATTATGAATTATAATTTAGCAAAAGATGTAATTCAGTTGCTTGAACAATTTGATTCTGAAAATACAAATTCACAATATACTTCTGATATTGAAGGATTTAAAACCTGGATTCAGCATCAAGAAAATAAAAAAACACCTACTCAAAAGAATATTGTTTGGGAAGGAAAAGAAAACGGAAGAAGTCCGGAAAGCGTTATTAGTACACTACTTGTTCATATGAACAGATATGCAAAAACCTATTCAAAGTCTGCAATTGCCGGTTCAGAATTTTCTACACAAGAAGAATTTATATATCTGATCACTCTAAAATCTTTTGGTAATATGACCAAAACCGAACTGATTAAGAAAAATATTCAGGACAAACCGGTCGGAAACTTGATTATTAATAGACTAATTAAACAAAATTGGGTAAAACAATCTGATTCTAAAACAGATAAAAGATCGAAAGTATTGAGTATTACTGAAAAGGGACTGGAAACACTGGAAAAGCAAATGACTAATATCAGAAATGCTACCAAAATCGTCAGTGGAAATCTTACAGAAGACGAAAAGTATACTTTAATTGAACTTCTACATAAACTTGACCACTTCCACAATCCTATATTTGGCAGAAATATTGACAGTACAAATTTATTAGATACGGTCTTTAAAGAATATTCATTTAATGATAATTAATTATGATTAAAAAAATAGCAGTTATTGGTTCGGGATTTTCAGGATTATCTGCTGCAGCTTATGCTGCACAAGCTGGTCATGAAGTTCACGTTTTTGAAAAAAACGGTAGTTTGGGAGGAAGAGCCAGACAATTTACCACCGATAACGGTTATGTTTTTGATATGGGCCCAAGTTGGTATTGGATGCCCGATATTATTGAAGATTTTTTTAATGCATTTAATAAAAAAACTTCTGATTATTACCAGTTGGTTTCTTTAAACCCTCAATTTGAAATGGTTTTTTCTGACGGAATTATGGCTGTTCCGAAAGATTATTCTGAAATGCGTGATCTTTTTGAAAATACCGAAAAAGGAGCAGCAAAAAAGCTTGACGAATTCATGAATGATGCTCAATACAAATACGAAGTCGGAATGAAAGATTTCGTGACAAAACCTTGTCATTCATGGTTTGAATTTGTTTCTCCAAAGATTGCAAAAAGTGCTTTAAAGCTTGATTTATTATCCAATTTTCATCGTTTTGTAAGAAAATATTTTTCACATCCTAAACTGATTATGCTGATGGAATTTCCGGTTATTTTTCTCGGAGCTGCCCCAAAAGATATTCCGGCTTTGTACAGCCTGATGAATTATGGTGGTTACAAATTGGGAACATGGTATCCGATGGGAGGTTTTTATAAAGTGATTGAAGCAATGTCTGAAATTGCCAAAGAACAAGGCGTTCAGTTTCATTTAGATTCAAATGTCGAAGAAATTAAAATTAAAGATGATAAAGCGCAATCAATCATTGTCAATGGTTCAGAAATTGAGTTTGATAGTGTTATTGCTTCGTCTGATTATCATCATACAGAACAGAATTTACTTCAGAAAGAATATCAAAATTACAACGAAGATTATTGGAAAAAGAAAACTTTCGCACCTTCTTGCTTGATTTATTATTTAGGATTTAAAGAAAAAATTCAAAATCTGAAACATCATACTTTATTTTTTGAAAATGATCTGAAACTTCACACTTCTGAAATTTACGAAGATAAAAAATGGCCGACAAAACCTTTATTTTATGCTTGTTGTCCGTCAAAGACAGATAAAAATGTAGCTCCCGAAAATTGCGAAAATATATTTCTTTTGATGCCAATTGCAATAGGAATTGAAGATAACGAAGAGATCAGAGAAAAATATTTTCTCGAAATGATTGAAAGGCTTGAAAAACACACCAAATCATCAAATCTTTTATCAAAAATCGACTATAAAAAAAGCTATTGCATTAATGATTTCAAAAACGATTACAATGCATACCAAGGAAATGCTTACGGTTTGGCAAATACGCTGAATCAGACTGCAGTTCTGAAACCTTCACTGAGAAACAAAAAAGTAAAAAATCTTTTTTATACAGGACAGCTCACCGTTCCGGGACCGGGAGTTCCGCCCTCGATTATATCAGGAAAAATAGCCGCAACCGAAGCCACTAAATAACCACAGAATATGAAAAAACTTTTCGATGAACTTTCTTATAAGATCAGCAAACAGACCACAAAACAATACAGCACGAGTTTTTCTTTGGGAATTTTGGCACTTTCACCCAAGATCAGAAATTCTATTTATGCCATCTACGGATATGTAAGATTGGCTGATGAAATTGTCGACAGCTTTCATGGTTTTGACCGTACTACTCTTTTGGCTAGATTTCGTGAGCAAACCAACCAGGCTTTAGAAGAAAAAATTTCTTTAAACCCTATTTTGCAGGCTTTTCAGGAGACGATTCACCGATACGAAATCGATGTGCAACTGATTAATCAGTTTCTTAAAAGTATGGAAATGGATTTGCAGAAAATCGATTATGATTCTGAACTTTACAAAGAATATATTCTGGGTTCTGCAGAAGTTGTCGGCTTAATGTGTCTTCATATTTTCGTTGACGGAAATAAAGAAAAATACAATCAGCTGAAACCTTCTGCGATGAAATTGGGTTCAGCTTTTCAGAAAGTGAATTTTCTTCGTGACATGAAAGATGATTATCAGATTTTGGGACGTACTTATTTTCCGAATGTTGATATTTCTTACTTTGATAATGTTGTAAAGTCTCAAATTGAAAAAGAAATTTATGATGAATTTAAAGAAGCTTTAGAAGGCATCAAAAAACTTCCCAATTCATCAAGATTTGGAGTTTATTTGGCTTACCGATACTATATTTCTCTTTTCAGAAAAATAAAAAAAACCTCAGCCAATAAAATTATCAACCAAAGGATAAGAATATCAAACGGTAGAAAATTTTCTTTAATGATGAGCAGTTATGTGCAATACAAAATGTCTTTCCTATAAAATATAAATAAAAAAAAATGGTACACCAGCTTAAGCGTCAACAACAACTTAACTGCGATATAAAAACTGCCTGGAAATTTTTCTCTTCGGCAAATAATCTTTCAGAAATTACCCCAAAAGACATGAAATTTGTGGTAAGAACACAGCTTTCTGATGATGAAATCTATAAGGGAATGTTGATCGATTATTATGTTTCGCCTCTTTTAGGAATTAAACTAAACTGGCAAACCGAAATTACGGAAGTTAACTTTGAGAAAAGCTTCACCGACTTTCAGAAAAAAGGTCCTTTCAAACTATGGAATCATTTTCATGAGTTTATTCTTAATGATAAAGGTGTTTTGATGATAGATACAGTAAGTTACGAATTGCCTTTTGGATTTTTAGGAGAAATTGCACACAGCGTAATGGTAAAGAAAAAGTTGGAACATATTTTCGATTACCGATTTAAAATTTTAGAAGAAACATTTAATAAAAAATAGCATGAATTTTTTAATTGTTGTAGCTACATTTTTTACGATGGAAGGAATTACCTGGTTAGTTCACAAATATATTATGCATGGTTTTTTGTGGACGCTTCACCGCGATCATCACGATCACAGCAACGAAGGACATATGGAAAGAAATGATTATTTCTTCGCCATTTTCGCTATTCCAACCATTGCATTAATGTATTACGGAACGATTAATAATTTTAATATTTATTTCTATATTTCTCTTGGAATAACAATTTACGGAATGGCTTATTTTTTCGTACACGACATATATATTCATCAGCGTTTCAAGATTTTAAAGAATACAAAAAATCCTTACTTACTGGCCATTCGAAGAGGTCACAAACAGCATCATAAACATACTGGAAAAGAGCATGGCGAATGTTTCGGTTTTCTATGGGTTCCTGTGAAGTATTTTAAAATGTTTTTTAATAAAAATAACGCGTAAATGTTGCAATACACCTATTTAGCGATTAATTTTTTCACAATAATTATCTGTTTTATATTTTCTTTTCATCCGAAAATTAAATTTCACAGACATTTTAAAGCTTTTTTGCTTTCCTCAATTATTGTTGCTCTATTTTTTATTGCATGGGATGTCTGGTTCACCGCAAATGGAGTTTGGTGGTTTAATGATAAATATTTAATTGGCAAACGACTTTTCGGACTTCCGATTGAGGAATTATTGTTTTTTATCTGCATTCCATTTTCATGCGTATTTACGTTTTTCTGTTTAGATAAATTCTTTAAATTAGACTGGAAACCTTCTGTTGAAAAGGTTTTTGTGATTATTTCAATTATTGCTTGTATTATTTTAGCAATTCTATTTAGAGATAAAATTTACTCTTTGGTTACTTTTCTTACCACAGCAATCACTTTAATGGTACTCTATTTTGTTTTAAAAGTAAAATGGATTGGTAAAGCTTCTTTTATTTATCTGGTTTTAATGCCGGGATTTTTAGCAGTTAATGGAATTCTCACCGGAACCGGACTCGATTCTCCCATTGTTAATTATAACCCGAAAGATCTTATCGGTTTCAGAATTTTAACAATTCCTATTGAAGATACAGTCTATGGTTACGAAATGATCATGTGGAATCTTTTTTTCTTTTATAAATTTAAAAATGATGAACAAAATTAATATATTCTGGTTTCGCAGAGATTTGAGGCTTTCGGATAATACAGGTCTCAATGCCGCATTACAATCAGATCAGAAAATACTTCCAATTTTTATATTTGATACCGAAATTTTAGATCAGCTTGAAAATAAATCAGACCGAAGAGTTGATTATATTCATCAGGCTCTCGAAAAAATCAATAATGAACTCAAAAGCCACCAATCAGGAATCAAAACTTATCTCGGTAAACCCTTAGAAATTTTCAAAGAAATCATCAACGAATTTGATGTTGAAACTGTTTTCTGTAACCGGGATTACGAACCACAAGCAATAAAACGCGATCAGGAAATTTCAGATTTTCTCCATAAAAACAAGATCAATTTTAAAGATTATAAAGATCAGGTCATCTTTGAAAAAAATGAAATTGTAAAAAACGATGGTTTGCCTTATACGGTTTACACGCCGTTTTCAAAAAAATGGAAAGAAAAATTTCATCAAACAGAAATTCATTCAGCAAAAACTAACATTAAAAATTTTTATTCATTTAAAACTAAAGACATTCATACTTTGAAAGAAATTGGTTTTGAAAAAACAGACATGGTTTTCGTTGAACCTGTTTTAGATAAAAAAATTATAGAATCTTATGATAAATACAGAGATTTCCCGGCTTTAGATCAAACGACACGATTGGGAATTGCTTTGCGTTTTGGAACAATTTCTATCAGAAAATGTGTAAAATATGCTTCAGAACATAACGAAACATGGCTGAATGAATTAATTTGGAGAGAATTTTTTATGCAGATTCTGTATCATTTTCCAAAAGTTGTCACAAAATGCTTTAAGGAAAAATACGAAAACATTCAATGGCGAAATAATGAAGAAGAATTTAAACTCTGGTGTGAAGGGAAAACAGGTTATCCAATTGTAGATGCAGGAATGCGACAGCTTAATGAGACCGGATTTATGCACAATCGGGTAAGAATGGTTGTTGCAAGCTTTCTTACCAAACACCTTCTCATCGATTGGAGATGGGGCGATGCTTATTTTGCCGAAAAACTTTTAGACTACGAGCTTTCTTCCAACAACGGAAACTGGCAATGGGCTGCAGGTTGTGGTTGTGATGCTGCGCCATATTTCAGAATATTTAATCCGAGTGAACAAACTAAAAAATTTGATAAAGATTTAAAATACATCAATCAGTGGAATCCTGAGAAACACGCTGTAAAAACGCCTATCATTGAACATTCTTTTGCCAGAAACAGAGCTTTAGAGACTTATAAAAAAGCAGTAAAAGAATAATCTTTATTTTTAAAAACAAAAATTTGAAAATTCATTTAAATTAGATACCACATAAGTGATGCGGGGCATAGTATTTGTAACTTATTAGTTAACATAATAAATACCACCATCCAATAATATGAAAGTTACAGATTTAAAAATTAAAAATCTTGTTGAATATCAAAAAGAGATTTTTACGATAACAGAGATTTTCCAGAATGAAAAGGATTATTTTGTTAAGATTGAAAATGAAAGTCATGCTATTTCTGTACCGGCAGAAAAAATAAGCCCTATTCAGATTACAGAAGACTGGTTAGAGAAATTTGGTTTTTTGAAAACTTACGCTTCCGATCAACAGATTATTCGCTACGAGAGACCAGAATCTTTCATTAAATATGATATTGATTTAAATTCAAAAAAGATTTTTGAAGGTTTAAAAATTTATGGGAATACGATAAAATGTAAATACATTCACGAATTCCAAAATATTTTCTCATGTCTCTTTGGTAAAGAAACGACAGTTTTTCTTAAAAGCTCTTTTCATAAAGCAGCCATTTAAAAACGAAGCGATTAAACTTCATATTTTTATATTATTATCCCTGACTTAGGTTGGGGATTTTTTATGTCACTCTTATTTTGTTGCTGGCTTCAACCCAATTTTCTTTGCCACAATTTTTACAGCTTCCCGCATTCCCTTCTTCTTTTTTTTCTGTAAAACCGCAAAATGTACAAGAATAATGTCCGTCTTTTTTGATATGTTTTATTGGATGATCCAAAGAATTCAGCATGATCGGAAGTCCGTATTTTACCTCTTTATCTTCATTAAAGAAAACACTTATTTCTCCGGAAACTTCTTCAATAGCAAACTCAATCTGACCTAAATGAGAAATTCCTTTCACTCTCAATTCGGCAAAAAACTCATCACTTCCTAAATTTTCTTTCTTAAAATTGTCGATGGCAAAAACTCCGTGCTCAATAAGACATATTGCTTTTCCTTCAAATAAGTTTTCTAATTTTTTGAATCTTCCTATCAATGCTGTAATAGAAGAATATAAAATAATGATGACCAAAAAAACAAGCATCGACGAGACTATTCCCACTTCTTTATAAAACATAGGATCTCCGGCTGCAGAACCTAATCCGATAATCACAACCAACTCGAAGATTGAAAGTTGCTTCACCCCTCTTTTTCCTAAAACCCGAAGACTTATAATGATGGTAAGAAACATAATGATCGTACGAAGTACAATTTCCAGAAGAAATCCCCAATCTTCGGTTCCCAAGAATAATTCTTTCCAGGTAAAGTTTAAAAAAGTTGCTAAAAACATGGTGTCATTTTATTTGAAGATTCAAAAAATAAGCCAATAAAGCTACCTTTTTTTAATTTGAATCTGCAAAAGAAACCCACATTTCATCGACAAATATTTGGTAATTGATTTATAAAAAATAATTACCTTTGAAAAATCACATTTAAGTGTAATAATTATACAGATAAAAATTAAGGTTTTATTAAAAAAAAGAATAAAATGAAAATTATCACTACTCTGCTTTTATCGTTTTCGCCTTTAACGATTAATGCTCAGCAAATTCTTAAGCAAGAAAAATATACCGGAACCATTGACGGAAAAATAAATATTTCTTTTTATCTGAAAATTGAAGAAACAGGCTGTCCGAGTATTATTGCTTCCGGAATTTATAAATATACCGACAACAAAACTGCAAACTGGATTCTTCTAGACACTACTTTTTCTGAAAAAGCTCAACAATATACTTTTGTTGAGCATTATAATACAGGAATTATGCTTTTAAAACGTAATTCAGAAACTCTTCAGGGACTGTGGATTTCTCCTGATGGAAAAAAACAACTAAAGGTTAATTTAAAAAAGATAAAACAATCTAAAGCTGAAATTGAAAAAATGGAAGACGAATTGGAAAAAGCCAATTACAGTGCCAATGATTGCTAAATTTAATGATGCCTAGTTCCTTTTTGATGATAAGAAACCTGCTGATTTGAATTGTAATGATCATTCAGATGTTGATTATTAAAACTCGCATCTATATGATTATGAGTTGAAAGGATATTTTCAGGAGTTTCGAGACGAATCTTTTTTCCGTTTTTAAAAACTTCTCCTTCAGCAGTTCTGTACATTTGATTTTCTTTGTACTGATTTCCATCAGTAGCCGTAAATGTGTGATTTTTATTGTTTCTTCCTTTTCTTTTTTGATTTAAAAAGACCAAAACTCCACCTGCAACAATACCTAAGGCAATTTTCACTGAATTTTTCATAAACTAATATTTCTTCAGTTAAAACAAAATTATTGCCAACCATAAGATTTGTGGTATCTGCGAATCATTATTAAAATAAAAAGACTGTCAAAAAACATTGACAGTCTTAAAAAACTTGAGTTATAAACATAGACAAATAAAATTGGATTGATACTATCTATATATTCAAATTTAAAAATATTGAATGTAATTTTTTATGACTTAACGCATAAACTATTTTAAAGCTTCCTGGTTTTATTCATTTAATGATATTAATCAACAATTAAAGCTCAAATTTCTGTATAGATTCCTTTTCAACTTCGATAGGAAACACTAATTTTGCGCTCAGTATTTAGAATAAATAAAAATAACAATGAAAAAGATATTGTATTCTGCTCTATTATTATTTTCTGTAATAATCAGTGCCCAAAAAAACACTTTATTACAGGCAGATTTTTGGAAATCTAAACCTAATGTAGAAAAAGTAAAGCAAGAAATATCCAATGGAAACAGTGCCTCTGAATTTAATGGAAGTACTTTCGATCCGGTTTCTCTTGCCCTTACCAATAAAGCTCCTCTGGAAACTGTAAAATTTCTTTTAGAGCAAAAAGGAAATGCAGTAGACAAGCTTACTCATGATGGTAGAATTTATCTTCACTGGGCTGCAATGGCTGGAAATCCTGAAATCATTGAATATTTTATTTCTAAAGGTTCTGATGTTAATAAATTAGATACAAAAGGTTTAACGCCTCTTGCTTTTGCTGCAATGTTTGGTTTAAATGATCCAAAAGTATACGAAACATTCTTCAAAGCTGGTGTAAATCCGAAACACAAATATAAAAACGGAGCCAATATTTTGCTTTTGGCGATTGGAAACGACAAAGATGGTTCTTTACAAAAACTTTTCACTTCAAAAGGTCTTTCTATAAAGGATGTAGATGACACCGGAGCAACTGCTTTTGATTATGCGGCGAGCTTCGGAAATATTGAGCTTTTAAAATCATTAAAAAATCAGGGTGTAAAAACTTCAGATAAAGCTTTGGTCAATGCTGCAACAGGAACAAGAGCAGTTACGAATACGCTTTTTGTTTATCAGTATTTAATTGATGAAGTTAAGTTAAATCCTTCTGCAACCAATGCAAACGGAGCAAACGCTTTACAGATTATTGCAAGAAAAAATAATCAGAAAGAAATCATCGATTATCTGATCAGCAAAGGAGTTGATGCCAATAAAACCGACAGTGAAGGAAATAATGCATTAATTACGGCTTCAGGAGGAAAAGATCTTGAAAATGTAAAAGCAATTGCAGCAAAAACCAAAAACATCAATGCTGTAAATTCTAATGGAGAATCTGCCTTAACTCAGGCTATCCAAAGTGGTTCTGCAGAGATTGTTAAATTTTTAATTGCAAATAAAGCAGACGCAAAAATTGTTGATGCTAAAGGAAATAATTTGGCTTATTATTTAATTCAGTCTTACAGACCTGGTCCACAAAGAGGTCCTGATGAATTTTCAGAAAAACTAAATATCCTTCAATCAAATAATGTAAATCTTGTTGCTTCACAAAAAGATGGTAATACATTACTTCATCTAGCAATTTCAAAAAATGATTTGGATCTTCTGAAAAAATTAAGCGATCTAAAAATTGATGTGAACTCTGTTAACAAAGAAAGTATGACCGCTCTTCAAAAAGCAGCTTTGGTAGCAAAAGATGACACAATTTTAAAATACTTGGTTTCTTTGGGTGCCAATAAGACCATCAAAACAGAATTTGACGAAACTGCTTACGACCTTGCTTCAGAAAATGAAAGCTTAAAAAATAATAACGTATCAATCGACTTTTTAAAATAAATAATATGAAATATTTTAAAATTCAGGCTTTAGGAATTTTAATGACCTTATTTTGTGCTGGTTTTGCCAACGCACAGGCTTCAAAATATAAATGTATGCTTCAGTTGACCAGTTATGGCGGTGAAGGTGCGTATGTCGTAGTTTCTTTAATTAATCCAAAAGGTGTATATGAAAAAACGCTTTATGTTATGGGTCCTGATACAAAATGGCATGATACATTGAAAGAATGGCACAAATTTCAGAGCAAAAAACCGGTAAAATTAAATGCAATTACAGGAGCTTCTGTTGCCGATGGAGACAGGAGTATTTCTACCTTTTCAATTGAAGATAAATATCTGAACAAAGGTTATAAAGTACGTTTTGAAACTGCTGTTGAAGACAAAAAATATAACGTTTCAGATGTAGAACTACCTTTTACAACTGAAGGTATTACAGCAAAAACAGAAGGAAAAGGTTACATTCGATATGTAAAACTTAATAAGTTATAAAAAAAATCCAAAAATGACCTTATCGATTTGGAGATATGCCCATTTAACTTTAGCAATATTTACATTCCTGTTTTTGATCGTAGCTTCTGCCACAGGAATTATTTTAGCTTACGATGCTGCACAGGAAAAAGTTCAGCCTTATCGAGTTGACGATTTCAGTAATATAAACCTTGCCCAGTCTTTACCGGAACTGCGCAAGGTTTTTCCGGAAATAACGGAAATAAGTATAGACCACAATCAGTTTGTAACCTTGGAAGGTTTAGACGATAATGGTGAAAACATCAAAGCATACATCGACCCAAAAACCGGAAAAATCTTAGGAAAACCTGTTGAAAAAAGCAAGTTTATCAATTGGATAACTTCGCTGCACCGTTCTTTATTTTTAAAAGAAACCGGAAGATTTGCAGTTGGAGTTGTTTCTTTTCTATTAATGATCATCAGTATTTCAGGGCTTATTCTGATCATCAAAAGACAAAATGGAATCAGACATTTTTTCGACAATACCAAAAAAGACTTTTTCTCGCAATATTTGCATGTTGTTTCAGGAAGAATTTTATTAATTCCAATTTTAGTCGTTTCTGTAACAGGAACTTATCTTTTCCTGCATCGTTTTGAATTAATTCCGAAAGGTAAAAATGAAAAGATCGCTCATAAAATCACTAATTCCGAAACTCAGATAAAGTTAGCAGACTTCCCTATTTTTAAGGAAACAAAACTCAGCAAAGTAAAAAAAATAGAATTTCCTTTTATTGAAGACGATGCTGAAGAATTTTTTGTTTTAAAACTAAAAGACAGAGAAATTACCGTCAACCAAATCAATGGTGAAATTGTAAAGGAGGAAAAATATCCACTCACTCTTATTTATGAAAACCTAAGTTTAACCTTTCATACAGGTCGTGGAAGTGTTCTTTGGTCGATTATTTTAGGTCTTTCTTCTATTGGAATCTTGATGTTTATTTATTCAGGTTTCGTCATTACTTTTAAGCGAACCAGAAATAAAATCAAGAATAAATACAAAGCTGAAAATGCAGAAATTGTGATCTTTGTAGGTTCAGAAAATGGCTCAACTTTAGGTTTTGCCAATAAAATTCATTCTCAACTTTTATCAGACGGAAAAAAATCATTCATTACAGAGCTTAATCAATATAAATTATATCCTAAAGCAGAGTATTTTATCATTTTTACTTCAACCTATGGTTTAGGTGAAGCTCCAACAAATGCGTCCAACTTTAAAAAGCTTTTAAAAGAAATTTCTCAGAATCAAAAGATTAAATATTCTGTAGTTGGTTTTGGATCAAAATCTTACGAAGATTTTTGTGGTTTTGCAATTGAAGTTGACCAATTATTATCCGAACAAAACTGGGCAGAATCTCAGCTTGAACTTTTTACAGTCAACGATAAATCAACTATAGAATTCACAGAATGGGCAAAGAAATGGAGCTATGAAACCGTGATTCCTTTGGCGACTGCGCCTTCTTTATACAGCGAAAAAATTCCTTCTTTAAAGAAAATGAAAGTTGTTGGAAAAAGTGAAATCGTGGATGAAGTGACAACTTTTAAAGTGATTTTAAAACCAAATTCATTAGTAAAATTTAAATCTGGAGATTTGCTTGCCATTTATCCTGAAAATGATCATAAAGAAAGATTCTATTCTATCGGAAAAGTAAATGGAGCCATTCAGCTGGTTGTAAAACTTCATGAAAATGGTCTTGGATCAGGATTTTTGCATCGTTTAAAAGAAAATCAGGAAATAAAAGCTAGAATTATTAAAAATTCAGAATTCCATTTTCCTAAAAAGGCTTCTGAAGTAATTATGATTGCAAACGGAACCGGAATTGCACCATTTTTAGGAATGATTGAGGAGCAAACCGGAAAAACAAAAACTCATTTGTATTGTGGTTTCAGAAAATCAAGTGAACTGACAGTTAATTACGAATATTTTGCTCATGAAAATATCAAAAAAGGAAAATTAACGTCTTTTAATTTGGCATTTTCTAGAGAAGAAAATTCTCAATATGTAATGGATCTGGTTGAAAGAGATGCCGAATTGTTTATCCATTCATTAGAAAACGGAGGTTTTATCATGATTTGTGGTGCTCTTAAAATGCAGCATGATGTGGAAGATACTTTAAGAAAGTTGTGTGCCCTGAAAAATAAAGATTACGAAACTTACAAGGCAAATGGGCAAATTTTAACCGATTGTTATTAATGTTAAAACTAATGAAAAGCCTGAAAAATTTCTCTCATTTATTTTTGATTTTGCTTTCTTCATCAATGTTTGCACAGATTGAAAGAAGCAGATTGGTTACTTTAATGGGAAGTAAATTTGAAATTACTTTGGTAGATAAAGATTCTCTTTCGGCAGAAAAAAACATTGATAAATCTATAGATGAAATCCGGAGAATTGAAAACTTAATTTCAGAATGGAAACCGGAAACTCAGATCTCGGAAGTTAACAGAAATGCAGGAATAAAGCCTGTGAAAGTTGATCCCGAAGTTTTCGCCTTAACAGAAAAAGGAATTTATTTTTCTAAATTAACTGACGGAGCTTTCGACATCAGCATCGTTGCGATGGATAAAATCTGGAAGTTTGATGATTCTATGAACGAATTACCTTCTGAAGAATCCATCAAAAATTCTGTAAAAAATGTAGGTTATCAAAATATTATTTTAGATAAAACCAATTCTACTATTTTTTTGAAAAACAAAGGAATGAAAATAGGTTTCGGATCGATAGGAAAAGGTTATGCTGCTGATAAAACCAGAGAATTGATGAAAAGTTTTGGGGTAAAAGCAGGAATCATCAATGCTTCAGGTGATATTTCAACTTGGGGGACTCAATCCGATGGAAAACCTTGGGCAATTGGAATTAATAACCCTTTTAAAGATGATAAAATTGCTGCAGTTCTTTATTTAAAAGAAAATGCTGTTACTACTTCAGGAAGTTATGAAAAATATGCAGAGATTCACGGCAAAAGATATTCCCACATTATGAATCCCAAAACAGGTTATCCTTCAACCGGATTAACCAGCGTTACTGTTATAGGACCCAATGCAACAATGGCAAATGGTTTCAGTACTTCAATAATGGTTTTAGGCAAAAAGGAAGGCTTAAAACTAATCAAAAAATTCCCTGACTATCAATACTTAATTATTGAAGATTCAGGGAAAATCGTGAAAAAAATTAAATAGTTTTTAAATTATTTTGATTTTTCTTCGCCTTTAAAAGTATCTTCAGGAATCTTTGCTGTTATCAATATTCCATAATCTTTTCCGGAAATACTATATTTTTTCTGTAATTCTTTTTTGTTGATTACTTGCAATGATTGAAGATCTTCATCTTTAATTGAAGCTAGTACACCTTCAAAATTATCATTTAACACCTTACCATTCAATATATAAGCACATTTACTATCATCATTTTCTAAAGAATAAATTTTTCTATAATCTTCAGATTTAGAATTAAAAAATTTGACAAATCTTTTTTTAGCGAATTTTCTTGTTTCAATGTAAATAGCTCCATCCTTGGTCCCGTCTTGTAAGCTCTCTAACATTTCTTTCTCATTCTGCACAGTAATTAAAGTAAAGTCTTGAGCGTTCAAATTTGCCATTTCCACGCTGGTTATTTTTACACTATCTAGAAAATAGACCGGGTTTTTTGGAATATTTTTAAATTCATTTTCTGAATTCTGACCAAAACAGAAATTAGATGCTAAAAAAATAAGAATAAAAAGATGTTTCATAAAATTTAATTATTTGTGCGAACTTATAAAAAATAATAGAATTAACATTATATCTTTTTAAAACTTCTGATATTTATTTATGTTTAAAAATAAAATAGCATATTAATAACGTAGTATTTATCAAGGTTGCAAAAGCATTAGATAAAATAATAGGCAATTCATCCTGCTCAAAACCATACCAAATCCAAAGTGAAAGTCCGGAAATCAGAATCACAAGCATCAACCAGGAAATATCATCTACATTTTTTGTTTTGATCACTTTAATAAGCTGTGGCATTGATGCGATAGCTGTTAAAGCACCGGCAATTAATCCTAAAATTTCTACATTCATTTTTTCTAAATTATCCGTTAACAATAATTCCACCATTGGGATGCAAAACCTGTCCTGTCATTTGTGCTGAAGCAGAAGTTGCCAAAAAAAGATAAGACGGTGCAATTTCTTCAGTACTTGCATTTCTTTGCAAAGGAGGTTTGTTCTCATCTTCCTCTTCTTCACCAAAAGTTTCTTCTGTAAGCGGTGTTGCAACCGGACCCGGAGCAACTGCATTTACTCTTATTCCTTTCGGTTTTGCCTGTAAAGCTAAAGATCTTGTAAAAGAAACAATCGCTCCTTTAGTTGCTGCATAATCCAGTAGTTCTTCATGACCTTGGTAGGCTACTGCAGAAGTTGTATTGATGATAGAGCTTCCTTCTTTTAAATAAGGAAAAACCGCTTTTGTAAGAAGAATCATTCCGATGATGTTTGAATTAAAAGTAGTACGAATATCTTCTTCTTTTAGCTTAGTAATATCATCACTTGGAAACTGAATTCCTGCGTTATTAACCAAAATATCAATACTTCCCCATTTGTCAATCACTTCTTCTGTCGTTTTTTGACAGAAACTGCTGACATTTACATCTCCTTTAAAGATCATGCATTGGCGTCCCAAATATTCAATCTCACTCTTTGTTTTTTCGGCATCTTCAATATCCGAATGAAAAATAATCGCAATATTGGCGCCTTCTTCTGCAAAAAGTAAAGCTGCTGATTTTCCTATTCCGCTGTCGGCTCCGGTAATTAAAGCTGTTTTACCATTAAGTTGTAATCTATTCATATATTTTGTGATTATGGTTTAAAATAAAAATTCAGCATAAAATAATATACTGAATCTTTATTTCTTTAAATAGCATGAAGCAAATTGTATGCTTTTATGATAAAAAACAACAACAAAATGACAGATGTGGTATTTTATTTTAAACTTACCATACCATCAGTGATTTGTTTCCATTGAATTTTTGATGAACCAACCATTCCGCCAAGAGCAATAAACAAATTTTTTACACTACTGATTATATCAGTGTTTTGATTAGGCTTTTCGTTTCTTCCATAAATTGCCATTTTAACATAATCATTCCCTTTAGAAATAACAAATGTAGAAGTTGTACTTGCCGAATGAAAATGTACAGTTTTTCCCGCAAATTCATTTCCCGGTAATTTAGAAGGTCGGCACTGTATCATTATACGATTAGGGTTTGTTTTATCAATCATATCAATACGTACCCATTGATAATCATTAGTCTTAGGATTTTTTATTTCAGACAGTAATATTTTGATATAATCTCCTATTATAGGTGATCTATTGATTCTATTTCCTGAAGAATCACATAATGTAAATTCTGCGATACTTTCTTTTGAATAAGTTCCCCATTTATTTATTTCAAAAAACCGTTCTTTAAGTATGCTATATTTCAACTCAGCTTCCTGAGCGTTTTCAAGTTTTTGAATACTTTCGGTATCATGGAAATTCCCTTTCACTTGCAACGGAATTCCCGGAACTTTTTTTGCCTTCATTAATTTTACCTGCATTAAATTTATTATAGTATAATTTGCTTAAAATATTTATTTGATTTTAAATCAATATTTACATTCATTTTTAAAATAACTATAAAACGTGAGTATGTATAAATATTGAAAAAAATTAACACATATCACTTTTATATGAAAATATTTGTATTTTATTTATTAATACACAGATAATAAAATCTGAATTAACATCTATCAATCAACCATTTATGAATTAAATTATTTCATTAGTAAAAGAAAACATATGAAAAATAAATACAATATATGATGATTTATTAATAAATAAATTTGGTAACAATTTTTATTCCTTTTTCATTATTTAAATCATAAAATTTTAATAATTATGTTAATTTTAAATCATTTAGTTAAATAGCAATTGAGAAAGAAGAATGAATATGTATTTTTTTTGAATAAATTCTGCCAGATATTATTTTTTTAAGTATATTTGAAATGAAAATTTTTTTTTCATCATTTGTGTTTTTATTAAACCCTCCGTGTAGGAGGGTTTAATTTTTTATATACATTCCCTTTCATTCTTATTTTTTACACTTTACTTTAATAATTACTCCAGCTTAATATTTTCATAATTTAAAAAACGCTAAATATTTAATTACGGCAATAAGTTTAATAGAATTTGGAAAAACAGTAGCGAAGTGATTAGTGAGCATTTAAGAAAATATTCTGTAGATGCTATGTTTAATTTTTAAAAATAATCTCTCATAAAGCTATATCATTAATAATTATTTCAATCTACAAACTTCCGTTTTTGTCGTATTTCAATCCTAGAATTTGGTACTAAAAAAGAATAGAGAATATTAAAAATATTTTATTTCTTAATGAAAAGGCACATAATATGCTAATAACAATATATAAACATCAAAAAAATATTATTATGAAAAGCTTATTATGGTTAGTAGCCGTCATCTGTATTATTGTTTGGCTGTTAGGAATGCTAAATATTATTCCGGGAATCAGTACCAATTATTTAATTCATATCTTATTGGTAATTGCAGTAATTGTTGTTCTGTACAATATTATTTCCGGTAGAAAGCCTTTAGATTAAGAAAAACAACAGAAAAAAATTAAGAAGCTGAATAATATTATTCAGCTTTTTTATGCTAAAAATTTTAATTTCATTTAATCTATTTTATAAACCATCGCTAAAAAACTCTAATTTCAACTGAATTATTACTAAAAATCTAAATATTAGAATGTATTTAAATTAAATTTTGAAACAATACAACATCAAACAATAAACACTTAAATTACAATAAGTTACACTAATATTACATGGTGTTTTTTTGTGAATTTTTACGTAATTATTTATAAATAGCCCCAACAATAAGTTGTTGATGAAATTTTATGATGATATATTTGCTACAGATAAAACGAGACACTTAATCATTCATATATAATAACTTTTCATCATTCAGTTTTCATGTAGAACATCAGGGTTCGGACAATCTAGGAAAAAGAACCCTGTTCTCTACAATTCTAAATTAGACACCATCATCACATTTTATTAATAGAAAAACCGAGCTTCTTTGAAGCTCGGTTTTCATTTTTTATATATTTAAGTTTTACAACTAAGATTGATTTTGATCTTCTAATTCCTTAATTCTCTTTTTAATAAAATCAGCAGGTCTTATCCCATTTTGCTCTAGGAAAATATTTGAGAAACTTTGTCTGTTGCTAAAACCTGCAGCAGAAGCAATGTGCTCAATAGAATATTTTCTCCATTCTTTATCATGATAAATTTTCTGTGTTGCAAAATTGATTCTCAAAACATTAATGTAAGTATTAAAGTTACTACCTTTATATTCGTTGATCACCTGTGAAAGATAAGAGGTATTTGTTTTAAACTGTTCTGCAAGTTTCTTAAGGGTTATCCCCTGCTCTAAATATCCTTGCTTATTTTCAAATGTATGAATGTCATTTAAGAGCTTTTCTACAATACTATTATCAAACTTAATATTTTTATCTCCCGAATCAACAACTTCAGGTTTTACTAGAGGGGTCGTTTCTTCCGCATGAATGTTCTCTTCAAGCCTTATTAATAAATCGTCATAATTTTTCTGAATATTTCTTTGCTTTCTGATTCTGTAATACATTACGATTCCTAACGTAATAATAATCGCCAAACAAATAAAGATGAGTAATTTACTGTACGAATTTGTTTTCTCTAAGTTTTCTTTTGTTTCTAGAAGCATCTTTGTATCATACTCCTTATAAACCCGGCTAGAAAGATGTTTAAAATCTGTAGCGATTACACTATCTACTTTAAGAAGTTGATTCGTGTAGTACAATTCTTCTTTATGATTATTATCTTTTCGATAATATTCAATCAATTCTTCATAATTGCTTCTCAATTCAGGAAGAATAAATTTATTTTTATTAAAAATGGAATCTACTTTTCTATAGTTTTCTACTTCAAGGTTTAAATCACCTAAAAGCTCGTAACTTTTCCCTTTATAGAAATAAATATATGAAGCCCAAGTAAAATCATTAACTTTTATAAGTTCTGGAAGAGCCTGATCAAAATAAATAATTGCTTTTTTGTAATTTTTGTTTTTGAATTCAGAAACCCCCAAGCTTTTTGTGAAATAACTTTTTTCTAAATAAAAATCTTTAGTTTTGGGGATTTTGGTTTCCGCCATATTCAGCAGTTTATTAGCCTGCTCATCTTTACCTAACATTTGATAGCAAATAATTGCCTGATGGAGAGAATTTAGATATCCTTTTGTATTATTGAAAATAATATTTTTTCTAATATCTCCATCAATTTTTGTTTCAAAAAAGTCAATACATTCATTAAATATCTTAAGAGCTTCATCATAATACCCAAGATAGCTTTTTACTACACCAATATGATAAATATTCTGATATTTTAAAAATTCATTTTTTGAATCTTTTAGATATTCATATGCTTTTAAATACTCTTCTAAAGCATATTGAAATTTACGTTGATTAAAATAGTAAATTGCTCCTTTACTAAGATAACCATCTCCAATTAAATCATTATTTCCAGAATTCTTTGCAGCAACCAAAGCACTATCTGCATAAATCATTTTTTGGTTTTCAGAATATAAAATTGCATCTTTATAAGCTTGAAAAAGTTCAGAATAATTTTTCTCAGACTTTGCTTTTTTAATATATTGATTTACATATACAAGTGCTTTAGGATCATTTTCTTCGTAAGCATAGTACTTTTCTCTAAGCTTTGAGTAATAATCCTGCGAATACATTATACTTATAATGAAAAAGCAACTAACTGTAAAAATTCTTTTAATCATCAAATATTTCTCAGAAATTTCATTCAAAAATACACAAAAACTATTTATTATGAGCTATTATAGAGTAATCAGTTTAATTAATTAACACTCTGTTTATTAAAATTAATGTATTTTTGCACGGTAAAAATTTATAAATCGAACCCCAATGTATTTGTTATAACATATATTTTTGACTACTTTCGAGGAACTAAATTACGGACAAATATAATCATTAATCCTAGAATAAAATGAAAACAAAATTTATTGTACTCAGTCTCATGGCAGCGGGAATCTGCATAATGAGTTGTAGGCAAGATGATGAAAGCTCTACAGAAGAAGCTTTTCAGTCATCATTGAAAGAACAAAATCCAGCTGAAGAATCTCAAATAACTTCCAAAGATTCTATAGTTGTAGAGAATTCAGAAACTGATCCGCCAAGAAATGGAACACATTGGAAAGTAGATGAAGTTACAGGAATAAAAAAAATTGATTCTTTATCATTAAATTTTCAACTTGGATTAGAAACTGGGCCAGAAGATCCACCAAGAAACGGAACTCATTGGAAAGGAAATGAGAACTAAAATTTTTGATAACACAAAAAAACCTGCTGAAATAAATCAGCAGGTTTTTTAATGTCCATAATTTCGGAATTAAAATTACTTTATTAAATCGCAATATAATTTTCTATAAATATTTTTTGTACATTAGAAGTATTAAAATTTTAAAAAAAACATGATGAAAACAAAAATTATTGCAATTGGTTTAATTACAATTGGTTTTTCGAGTATTGCTTGTAGAGAAACTGATGAAATGCTAATAGAAAATGAACAACAGCATCTTTCTTTACAAGCAGAGAAAACTCAAGCAACATCTAATAGTGGTTCTCAATGGAGAATTTCTAAGGCTAATGAGAATTCAATGAAAATTGACATGAGCATATTAGAGGCTAATAATGAAGACTGTCCACCTCCGCCACCCCCATCACCAAATCCACCTAGAGATGGTTCTCATTGGCTAACTTCTAACACAGATGATTGTCCGAAAGATCCTCCAAGGGATGGTTCTCATTGGAGAATGGGAGCAAAAAACTAAAATTTATAAAAACCTGCTGTATATTTCAGCAGGTTTTTATTTTATTTACTTATTGATTTATAATTTCACTTTAACAAATCTAATTCTAAAAAATTATTATTTCTCGCATTATTTGCTTTGGCATCCCTCTCTTGTTCTCGTAGCATTTTTTCAACATCTAGCGGTTTTCCGTTTTCATCGATCATAATTACTTTTGTGTTTCCGGATAACATTTGTCGCATTCCTTTTGTAGGGTTATTTCTAGAATCAATGACTTGCTTTTTGTATTTTTCTTGGTCAATTACAACAGTATTTCCAAAAGATTTTTTCTCATTATCACTTACCCATTCCTGATTAAAATTACTTTTTTTGATTTCTTTTAAAACAAAAGAATGTGATTTTGTTTTATCTTCAATTTTAATAATCAAGCCCGGCAAACCATGAAATTTATAGGGTCCGTCCTGAATAGGAATATCAGAGACAAACCATGCTGTCCAAATTCTGCCCGCAAAATAAAGAGATGCTTTTTGAGCATTAAACTCGCCAATTTTCTCTTTTTCAGGTAAAATTTTCCAATTCATTGCTCTGTTATCAGAAACTTTATATTTATTCATATCGAGATTGTTAAAGAAATCTATTTTAAAATCAGGATAAGATTTTTCGACAACAAATGGAACTAAGCCATAATCAATACCCATAAAATCTCTTGTCTGTTTCGTTATTCTATCCTGATGTATTGAATCAGCTATACTTTTCTTTTGGCTATAGAATTTCGAACCTTTTTTGGCTACATCCAGATACATGATTTCAGTTGTAACTTCATTCGTTTTAGTAGAATCTGTAATGAATTTATATTCGTAAGAAAAACGTTGATTCTGAGCTAAAAGTGTCACACTTAAAAAGGAAAAAACTCCAATAATAATTCTCTTCATTTAGATATTTTTCACTAAAATATATATTTTATTCGGATTCAGCAATATTTTTAATTACTTTACATGGATTCCCTACAGCAATTACATTAGCCGGAATATCTTTTGTCACTACACTTCCCGCTCCGATTACAGAATTACTTCCAATAGAAACTCCAGGCAAAACCACAACATTTCCGCCAAACCAAACATTATCTCCAACTGTTATAGGATGGGCATATTCTAAACCAGCATTACGCTGTTTCAAATCAATTGGATGACCTGCAGTATAAAAACTACAGTTTGGTCCAATAAAAATATTATTTCCAAACTTTACTTTTGCTCCATCTAAAATTGTTAGATTATGATTCGCATAAAAGTTTTCACCCAGCTCAATATTATATCCGTAATCACACCAAAAATTAGGTTCTACAGTTATATTTTCTTTTGAATATTTAATAATTTTCTTAATTAATTCTTTTCTCTTTTCTAATTCTGAATTTTTAAGTTGATTGTATTCCAAGCAAAAGTCTTTACACACCATTCTGTCATTTAATAATTCAGAGTCATAGTTTGCATCATATAATAAACCGTTCTGGCATTTCTCTTTTTCTGTCATTAGTTAATATTTTCAATTAATATTTTTAAATTTAAATATTATCAAATAAAAAACCTCTCGAAATGAGAGGTTTTAATTATTTATATATTAAAAAGTTACAGTAACAAAGTTAAAGGACTTTCTAAATACGTTTTTAATGTTTGTAAGAACTGAGCTCCTGTCGCTCCATCTACAACTCTGTGATCACAAGCTAATGAAAGCTTCATGATATTTCCTACTACAATCTGACCGTTCTTAACGATTGGTTTTTCAATAATTGCACCTACAGAAAGAATTGCTGCGTTAGGCTGGTTGATGATGCTTGTGAAAGTTTCAATTCCGAACATTCCCAAGTTTGAGATAGAGAATGTAGAACCTTCCATTTCGTTAGCTTTAAGACCTTTAGATTTTGCTCTTCCAGCCATATCTTTTACAGCAGCAGAAATCTGAGTATAATTCATTTGGTCAGTATTCTTCAAAACAGGTACTACCAATCCGTCAGAAATTGCAACAGCAACACCAACGTTGATATTTCCTCTATGAATTACCTTATCTCCTGCCCAACTAGAATTTACCTGTGGATGTTTTCTTAAAGCAACTGCAGTCGCCTTAATGACCATATCGTTGAAAGAAATTTTAGTATCCGGTAAAGAATTGATTTCTTTTCTAGCCTCAATCGCTTTATCCATGTTGATTTCAACCATCAGATAATAATGAGGAGCAGAGAATTTACTTTCAGAAAGACGTTTTGCAATGATATTTCTAACCTGAGAGTTTGGAGTCTCCGTATCTTCACCTTGTACAAAACTTAATGCAACTTGTGCAGCTGGACTTGCAGCCGGAGCTGAAGCAGCAGGTTTTGCAGATGGCTGATAATTTTCAATATCTTTTTTAACGATTCTTCCGTTTTCTCCTGAACCTTGAACACTATTAATATCAACACCTTTTTCCTGAGCCATTTTTTTAGCTAAAGGAGAAATTGCTACTCTGTCTGAAGAAGAATTTGCAGTTGATGCAACCGATTTCTCTTCTGTTTTCGTTTGAGATCTTTGTTCAGCTGGTTGATCCGTAGATCTTGCAGCAGCTTTTGGAGCTCCAACCGCAGAAACATCAGTTCCTTCTGGTCCGATGATAGCCAAAACAGTATCAACCGGAGCAGCACCACCTTCTTCAACACCTTGCTTTAAAAGAATTCCGTTAAATTCAGATTCAAAATCCTGAACAGCTTTATCGGTTTCAATTTCAGCAAGAAGATCTCCTTCTTTTACGGTATCACCTACATTTTTATGCCATTTAGCCACTTTACCTTCCGTCATTGTATCAGAAAGTCTTGGCATTGTAATCACTTCTACTCCAGCTGGAACTTCCGCAGAAGTTTCTTCAGTTGCAGTAGTATTAGATTCTGTTTTTGGTTCTTCTTTTTTGTCATCAGAAGCAGCACTCGGAGCTGCAGCTCCGCCTGTTAATCCTGAAATATCTTCTCCTTCATTTCCGATAATTGCCAAAACTAAATCTACTGCAGCAGCTGAACCTTCTTCAACACCTACATAAAGAAGAGTTCCTTCAACTTCAGATTCAAAATCCTGTACTGCTTTATCAGTTTCGATTTCGGCTAAAATATCTCCTTCTTTTACCTTATCTCCTACTTTTTTATGCCATTTAGCCACTTTTCCTTCCGTCATAGTATCGGAAAGACGTGGCATTGTAATCACTTCTGCCATAATTTATATTGATTTGAGATTCGAGATTCGAGATTTGAGATTAGGGAAACTCAAATTCGAATATCAAATTAATTATTATTTTTTAGTTTTCTAATTTATCTAAGAACGGATAGTTTTCCTGAGCATAAACATACTCGTAAACTTTTTCTGCATCAGGATATGGAGAGTTTTCCATAAATTCAATACATTCTTCTACAAAATCTCTTGATTTGTTATCCAAAGTTTCCAATTCTTCTTCAGTTGCCCAATTATTTGCTAAGATTCTTTCTTTGATCAATTCAATAGGATCATCTTTCTTATGAATAGCAACTTCTTCTTTAGATCTATATGGTTCTGCATCAGACATTGAGTGTCCTCTGAAACGGTAAGTTCTAGCTTCGATAAAAGTAGGTCCATCACCTCTTCTTGCTCTTTCAATAGCTTCGTAAGCAGCTTCAGCCACTTTTTCAGGATCCATTGCATCTACAGCAAGACAAGGCATTTCGTATCCTAAACCTAATTTATAGATATCTTCGTGGTTAGCTGTTCTTTTTACAGAAGTTCCCATTGCGTACTGATTGTTTTCAACAACAAATACTACAGGAAGTTTCCAGTTCATTGCCATGTTGAAAGTTTCGTGAAGAGATCCTTGTCTTGCAGCACCGTCTCCGAAGAAACAGATGTTTACAGCTTTTCTGTCGAAAAATTTATCTGCAAAAGCAATACCTGCTCCCAAAGGAATCTGACCTCCTACAATACCGTGACCTCCATAAAATCTGTGTTCTTTACTGAAAATGTGCATAGATCCACCCATACCTCCAGAAGTACCTGTAGCTTTACCACAAAGTTCTGCCATGATTCTTTTGGGATCTACTCCCATTGCCATTGGATGAATGTGACATCTGTAAGCAGTGATCATACTATCTTTAGTTAAATCCATTGCATGCGTAAAACCAGCCGGAATAGCTTCCTGACCGTTGTACAAATGTAAAAAACCTCTGATTTTTTGTTTTAGATAAAGAGAACGGCATTTGTCTTCAAACCTTCTCCACATTGTCATATCTTCATACCACTTCAGGTATATCTCTTTAGAAAATTCTTTCATGTGTTAGCCTTTGCTTATTTATTATGAAATAGTTGAGCAAAAATATAAAAAAAACTTCGTTTTTATTATATGCACAGCAATTGTTTTTTTACTTATAATGTTATATTTACATTTCAAACTTATTTATGGAAGAAAAAAAGACTTCGGCACTGCATATTATTTCAAGAATTATCTCAGACTTTTTCAATCCTTTGGTTTCTCTGTTTATCTATTTTCTGTATATGAGTTTTCAGAATTACACCTTTAAACAAGCGACTTCTCATTTTCTTCCGATATTATTAATGGTTATTATTCCGGTAGTTGCCTGGTTGGTTTGGAATGTAAAAACGGGCAGATACACCAATATGGATGTTTCAAACCGGGTGCAGAGAAAATCTTTATATATTTTTATTGCAGTTTGCATTATTTCCTATCAAATTTATCATTACATCATAAATGGCTACATTGATTTTGTAATGCTTTTTATTTTAATCTTGCTTTTTGCGCTTCAATACAGTAATTTATATATTAAAAGTTCTATGCATACTGCCTTCAATATATTTGTTGCCGCATTGTTTTATGCATTCGACTGGAAAGCAGGAATTTTTTGGTTCGGAATTGCAGCTTTGGTAGGAATTACAAGAGTGATTTTAAAAAGACATACCGTAAAAGAGGTATTTATGGGCGCAGGAATAGCTTTTCTGGTATCTTTTATTTATCTTTATTGCAATATTCAATTTCAACACTAAGAATTTTTTATGAAAATAAATCATCTTACTTCTGCCGAAGAAAATTTAATGAAGTTATTCTGGAAACTCCAAAGCTTTTATTTAAAGGACGTTATGGAGCAGCACGCGGAACCAAAACCGCATCAAAACACTGTTTCAACTTACCTGAAAATACTGGTTGAAAAAGGCTATTTGTCTACCGAAAAAGAAGGCAGAATTTTCAAATACTCAGTAATTGTACCTTTTGATGATTATAAAAAGTTTTTATTGAAAGAACTTTCGCACAATTTCTTTAATAATTCAGGAAAAGAGATTTTAGAATTTTTATTTGATGAAAATTTGATCTCACAGAATGACCTAAAAACTTATTTTGACCTTAAAATCGAAATGAAACCTGTAAAAGTAAAAGAACCTAAGCTGGAATATGCTGAAGAGGTCTTAAATCCTAAAAAAGACAAGAAAGGAAAGGATAAGAAAAAGAAGAAGAAAAAGAATGAAAACTAGTTGATGGTTGTTGGTTTTTAGTTGTTCGTAAAATGAAAACTTTTATTATAATATCCATCAAATTTAAAATAAAGACATAAAAAAAGCGGCTTAAAAGCCGCTTCAATTTTTTACCAACGACTTCCGCCGCCTCCGTTACCTCCACGGTTGTTGTTTCCGTAACCACCTCCAGAGTTACCTCCTCCACGGTTGTTACCATAACTTCCACCACCGCTTCTGTTATTATCAAAACTTCTTCTTGGTTTTTCTTCTCTTGGCTTAGCCTCAGAAACGTTAAGAATTTTTCCGTTAAATTCTTTCTGGTTAAGAGCCTCAATAGCTTGACCTCCTTCTTCGTCACCCATTTCGATAAAACCGAAACCTCTAGAACGCCCAGTCTCTCTGTCTGTTACAATTTTAGCTGATGATACATCGCCAAATTCTGCGAATAAATCGTGCAACTCATATTCTTTAGTTGCGTAATTGATGTTTGAAACAAAAATGTTCATTTTAAAAAAAAATTAAAAATTAATATATAAAATTGGTATATAAAAGAAAAGCAACATAATAATGAACATGATATTGATTCCAAATATAAACAGGTGCAAGATACAATTAAAAACTTCAAATCAAAACTTTTTAAAGGTTTAATTCACTTCTATTCAAAACTTGTAATAATATTGCAAAAAAATGATGAATTTTTCATTAAATAATCTTTTGAAAAGCTTTTTTTTAAAACTAAATTTGTACTGAAAACAATCATAAAATGAATTATCATACTCGAAAATGGGTAAAACCAGAAGATCTAAACCCAAACCAATCATTATTCGGAGGAAAACTATTACAATGGATCGATGAAGAAGCAGCATTATATGCGGTGATCCAGTTGGAAAACAAAAAAGTAGTTACCAAGTTTATTTCTGAAATAAATTTTGTGAGCTCAGCAAAACAAGGCGATATTATCGAAATTGGAATTGAAGTTTCATCTTTTGGTTCCACTTCTCTTACACTGAAATGTGATGTAAGAAATAAAATGACCCATCAAACAATCATCACCGTTGATAAAATTGTAATGGTGAATCTTGATGAAAACGGTAATCCTGCAGCACACGGAAAAACAAAAGTAGAATTTGTGAAAGACAGACTGAACAATTCATTATGAAAATTTTCATAAAAAATATGGTCTGTGGAAGATGTATTGCTGCAGTTTCAAATATTTTTAACGAACGTAATATAAAGATTACTCAAATTAGTTTAGGTGAAGTAGAAACTGAGGATGAAGTTTCAAAAAATGACATTCAATTTATTGAAAATAGATTAAAGGAAACGGGTTTTGAAAGGATAAAAGATGCAACGCATCAATTAGTCGATAAAATTAAAAACTTAATCATCATTAAAATCGGAAAACTTGATATTGATGAAAACTTTTTACTGTCAAAATTTTTAAGCGTAGAACTTCATAAAGATTACAGTTCATTATCAAAAGCCTTTTCACAAAATGAAAACATTACGGTTGAGCAGTTTTTCATTCTTCAGAAAATTGAAAAAGTAAAAGAACTCCTTCTTTATAATGAATTCAATTTAACAGAAATTGCCGGAAAACTGGGCTACAAAAGTGTGCAGCATTTGTCATCACAATTTAGAAGCACTACAGGATTCACACCTACTGAATTTAAAAAACTGAAAGTTCACAACAGAAAATCTTTGGACATGGTGCAAGAAACTGACACTAAAGATTAATAAAAAGACCAAAGTTTTAAAGCCAAATAAAGAAAACACAAAATACAAGAAAGTGAAAATAATAATTACCGGAACAACAGGAATGGTTGGAGAAGGCATTTTAATTGAATGCCTTCAAAACAATAAAGTATCAGAAATACTAAGCGTAAGTCGTAAATCTTGCGGAATAAGCCATCCTAAACTGAAAGAACTTCTCATCAGTGATTTTCTACAGTTAGACAATTTCCATAATTGACGGGTTATGATGCCTGTTTTTATTGTGCTGGAATTAGTTCGATAGGTTTAGACGAAGACAAATACACAAAAATAACTTTTGACACTACTCTTCATTTTGCTAAAACTCTGTTGGATTTGAATCCAAATATGACATTCAATTATATATCCGGTAAAAGTACAGACAGCTCAGAAAAAGGTAAAGTAATGTGGGCAAGAGTAAAAGGAAAAACTGAAAATACCTTAATGAAATTGAATTTTAAAGGACAATACAATTTCCGACCAGGTTTTATGAAACATTTTAAAGAGCAGAAAAACGTAAAGACTATTTTTAAAATTTTCGGAGCATTCTACCCTACACTTTTTCCGAAAAGCTCATTAACACTACAAGAAGTCGGTAGAGCAATGATTAATATTTCAGAAAAAGGCTATTCAAAACAAATTCTGGAAGTATCAGACATTAAAAAAATAGCCCAATAAAATCTTGCTTAAAAACAACTGAACTTATTGTACAAATCAGGTTATCCTATTTTAAATCAAACAACTAAGTTTTTTTATTAATAATTGTTATAAAATTTCAACCACAAAATTTTATAACAATTATCCTTAAATCTGTAACAGTCTTCGATCTATATTTTGGAAATTTGTACCATAAATTATGACTTATGCTACAAAAATATAATATCCTCGGAATGACCTGTTCTGGTTGCCAGAAAAAGATTTCAGAAAAACTAAACAGTGTAAACGGAATTTCAGCTGATGTCAATCTTGAAACCAGCTCTGTAGAAATCACTTCTGATGCAGAAATCAATCTGAATGAATTGAATAAAGCACTTTCAGAAATTGGAAATTATAAATTAGAAGATCCCAATAAACCTGAAAACACATTTGTAAAACCTCAAGACCGAGTTTCTCCTTCTTCCGTTTATTATTGTCCGATGGAATGTGAGGGCGATAAAGTATATTTCCAACAGGGGAAAAGATGTCCAGATTGTAATATGTATTTGGTTCCGATTGAGGAAAAATTAGCAAAAGATCCTAATCATAAACCAACGTACTCTTCAACCAACTTGCCTGAAAATTTCAAAGACCATGTCGGAAGCTTTTATTGTCCGATGTTCTGCGAAGGCGATAAAGTGTACGAAGAAAAAACAGATTGCCCGGTTTGTCACATGCATTTAGAAGAAATTACCGAAGATCTGGTTAAAAATTCAGCTTCCAATTCACATCACCATCACCACAATCATCAACAACACGAAACCCCAAAAGTTACGGATGATATGGCAGGAAGATATTACTGTCCGATGTTTTGTGAAGGTGATAAAACTTATGACAGCAATGTTGGTTGCCCAGTTTGCGGAATGGATCTGGTAAAATATCCCGAAAAAGGCGAAGAAGAAACTGACGATACTTATCTTATTTTAAAAAGAAAATTTATTATTTCTTTGGTTTTCACTATTCCCGTTTTTATTCTTTCGATGGGTGGAATGTTGATTGATTTTCCTTTTTCACATGATATTCAGGGGATTTTTGAATTGATTTTAACAATTCCTGTTTTATTTTATTCCGGGTGGTTTATTATGAAAAGAGGTTGGGTTTCATTTAAAACATGGAATCTGAATATGTTCAGTTTAATTGCTTTAGGTGTTGCTGCAGCGTTTATTTTCAGCATCGTTGCTTTAGCTTTTCCCGAGCTACTTCCTCATGAAGTACAAGGTCACAATCAAAAAGCACCATTATATTTTGAAGCCGTTTCCGTTATTCTGACTTTGGTTATTTTAGGCCAATTAATGGAAGCTTTAGCGCACAAAAAAACAGGAAATGCCATCAAAGAATTGATGAATCTTTCTCCTGATGAAGCCAATTTAATCGTAAATAATGAAGAAAAAAGAGTTCCGCTTTCTGAGGTGAAAATTGGAGATCTATTGAAAGTAAAACCAGGCGAAAAAATTCCTGTTGACGGAAAAATAATCGAAGGAAATTCTGTAGTTGACGAAAGTATGATTACCGGAGAGCCGATTCCTGTTGAGAAAAATATTGATGACCAGGTAACTTCAGGAACAATTAACGGAAATCAGGTTTTCCTGATGAAAGCAGAAAAAGTTGGCGACGAAACCTTGCTTTCGAAGATTATAAAAATGGTGAATGACGCAAGCAGAAGCCGTGCTCCGATCCAAAAACTGACTGATAAAGTTGCTAAAGTTTTTGTTCCGACAGTTATTTTCGTTGCTGTTCTTACTTTTATTTTATGGCAGATTTTCGGTCCGGAAGGTCAGAAGACTCTATTTGCTTTTATTAATGCAGTTGCAGTTCTTATTGTTGCTTGTCCATGTGCTTTAGGATTGGCAACTCCAATGTCTTTGATGGTAGGAATTGGTAAAGGTGCTAAAAATGGAATTCTTATAAAAAACGCCGAAGCTCTTGAATTAATGCACAAAGTAAACGTCTTAATCACAGATAAAACAGGAACTTTAACCGAAGGAAAACCATCTTTAGAACACATCGAAACCATTAATAATTCTTCTGAAAATACAATTTTAAAACTAGCATATTCTTTAAATCAAAACTCAGAACACCCTTTATCAAGTGCTGTCATCAAGAAAGCAAAAGCCGAAAATATTTCAGCCGAAAAAGTTGAAAAATTCGAAAATATTTCTGGTAAAGGCGTGAAAGGAATCATTAATGGTAAAACGGTTTATTTAGGAAACGAAAACCTTTTAGTTTCTAATGGAATTCAAATTCCGGAAAATTTAAAATTAAAAGCGAAAGAAGTTCAGTCAAAAGCACATACCCTATCTTATATTACTCAGGAAAATGAGACTTTAGGTTTTGTAAGTTTCAGCGATAAAATTAAAGAAAGTTCCAGAAAAGCGGTTCAGCATTTAATGAATGAAGGAATTGAAGTGATTATGATGACCGGTGACAATGAAAATACCGCAAAAGCTGTTGCAGATGAATTAGGAATCAAAAATTACAAAGCAAGCTGTCTTCCGGAAGATAAATTGAATGAAGTAAAGAAACTTCAGGAACAGGGAAAAATCGTAGCCATGACCGGAGACGGAATCAACGACTCTCCTGCTTTAGCACAATCCAACGTCGGAATTGCAATGGGAACAGGAACCGATGTTGCGATAGAAACTGCAGAAATCACATTACTAAAAGGTGATATTTTAGGAATTGCCAAAGCAAAAATATTAAGCGAAAAACTCTTGAGAAACATTAAAGAAAACCTGTTCTTTGCTTTTATCTACAATGTTTTAGGAATCCCGGTTGCAGCAGGATTGTTATATCCATTTTTCGGAATTCTTTTATCACCAATGATTGCAGCAGCGGCAATGAGTCTTAGTTCTTTATCGGTGATTTTAAATTCATTACGACTGAATTCTGTAGATTTAGATATAAAAACTTCTCACTCTGATTAGAGTGAGAAGTTTTTGATTTAGTTATTGAAATATTTTATATTATTTCTTTTTTCTTGTAAAAAAATAGATAAGTAATAGTATAAATAAACCACCTAAAATATAATATATCCAATTATTAAAAGGAGCTTCAGGGTTTGTTTTTTGAGTGTTATTTTTTTCGGCTCCAATTTGATTTTCCACATTTACTGCAATCGATTTTTGTGAAGCATTAATGTAATCATTATCTATTGGTATTGTAAAAGGAAAATTGGCTTGATATCTTTCTGGTTTTACACTCACCTGATCGTCTAAAGCAGTTTCGGAACCCACCAAAAGCCCTAAAGACACATTCATAGCATCATCAAGCAATGGTCTTCCGTTAAATTTATCTACTGTATAAGAGGCTTTTGTACCCACTTCATAAGGAACTATATCGGGATAAACACGCTCCGTTAATTTTGTTACATAAGCTTTAGGATCTTTTTGAATTCCTGCAGTCGTAACGTATTTAGTAAGATTATTGATGACATTTTGTTTTATTTCATCATCTTCCACCGCTCCCTGAGAACCGTATTTACTTCTCATTTTATCGTCGTAACCCATGTAAAAATGAGGAAACAATACATTGGCGATATGATTTACTTGGTGCCAATGATTAGCCTCTTCCTCAAAAGATGTAGATGCATAATAAAATATATTATCAGATAAAAATTCATTAGGAATCTCAAAAGCTATAACCGACGATTTTCCTATTCCAAAATAATTACCTTTTTCTCCCACATCAAAGGCAGACAAATCATATACACCTTCATCAAGCACTTTATGCTTGAACAGTTCAGCTCCGACAGCATTTCCCTGGAAATTGTCCTGTGTAGTTCCTGTCCAGATTTTTATACCATTACTAAGCACCAAAATACGGTTTACAGGACCTTGCGCTACAAGAGTTCCCGTCTTACTTAGTTCGTTTTCAGGATTTCCATCCCAATAAAACTGCACTCTATTATCCTTGAAAGTAAAACTAAAAGTTTGCCCTTCGGTAAAAGCTTTGTTATTAGCTACATGAAATTTATAAATTCCATTAGTAGCAAAATTGAAACTGTCTTTTTTAGATTGGGGATTTGTATCCAAAAGAAAAACAGTTTTATTAGGTTCGTTAGATTCGAAAACAAATAAATCCGTTAAATCCATTTGAGGATGTTTTTTGGCAAGATCCGTTTCAAAATGATGACCTGAAGTCGATAGAATAAGAGCGACAAAGACTAATAATAAGAGTAGATTTTTTTTAAAAATTTTCATATTTTATAATTTTAGTGATAGATTATTCTTAAAATACACTCTAATAATGTATATTTATATAGTATCAACAAAGAAAAACAACTTTTAACGCTTTGATAGAGCGCAAATTACCAATACAGAGATATTTAGTTAAGCGTAATGTAAGGCTTTAAATAATTTTTTTGGAGATGGTCTCATATGATAAAGATTGGATTTTATTATTCTTAAATATTTGATAAAAAAATCTAAATCTTTCTAAAGTAAATAATAGAAAACGCTTTTGAAATTCTAAGAGTTTTTGTTTAATATTTCTAAATATACGGGTTATTTTATTAAATACCTGAATATCAACAGAAAATAATTGAATTTATATTAAAATTTATTACCATAGTAACCCCAAGTAATAAAAATAAAAATTTAAATATAATGACTGAGTTATGAAAAAATCAAATCTCTATATCGGCTGTTCAGGTTTCTACAACAATGATTGGAAAGGTTCTTTGTACCCTGAAGATGCTAAAAGTAAAGACTTTTTGATTTTATATTCAAAAGAATTCAATGCTGTAGAAATTAATTCTACATTTTACAGAAAACCAACCGCAAAAACACTACAAAAATGGTTTGATGAGACTCCTGATGATTTTAGATTTTTCATTAAAATTCCTAAAACAATCTCTCACGAAAAACGATTGAAAGATTGCAAAGAAGAAATTTCAGAATTCTGTTTACACATTCAAAATAACTTAGGTGAAAAACTCTCAGGATTTTTATACCAGTTTCCGCCATCGTTTAAAAATACAGACGAGAATCTGAATTTAATTTTAAATAATTTAGACTTTCATTATTTGAATGTCATTGAATTTCGTCATGAATCATGGTGGAATGAAGAAATTTACAAAATTTTAAATTCAAAAAATATAATCTTTTCGGGAGTAAGTTTTCCAGGAAATCTTCCTGATGATTTCATTACCAATCATTCTGAACTATTCTATTACCGTCTTCACGGAAAACCAATCCTTTATAAATCTGAATATTCTGAAGATGAAATAAAATATTTAAGTGAAAACATCTTAAAATCAGGAAAGAAAGGCTTTATCTTTTTTAATAATACTTGGGGAAATGCAGCAGTAAAAAATGCTATTCAGCTTAAAAAATATTTAGCTAAATAATTTTAATTAAAAAATCCTTAAAAAGTGATATTTATATAAAAATTGGCATTATCTTTGTTAACTAAAATTTGTAAAATTTAACAATTTTTAACAACTTAATTTCCATCAATCTTTATGAAAAAAACTTTTGCGGAAAAGTCTGTAGGCAAGACTTTTCTAAGGATGATTACAGCGATGACTGTAACATCAACCCTATTTACAGGATGCAACCAAAAAACCGAAGTAAAAGAAACTGAAAAAGTTCTTGTCAAACTGCCTCCCGTCGCAAAAGTCTCCAGAATAGATGATGAAAATGTACCCACAGATAAAAGAGTAATTTACCTTACCTTCGACGACGGCCCAAATCGCGGCACCGAAAATCTTTTGAAAATATTACACAAAAGAAACGTTTGTGCAACAGCTTTTCTTGTCGGGAAACATGCAACAGACAGTAGAAAGCAAAAAGAAGATCTCGAAAAAATGAGAATTGATCATTTAATCGAGCTTGCTAATCACAGTCATACTCATGCACACAACAAATATTCAGAATTTTACAAAAATCCTGCAGCGGTAGTTAATGATTTTAATATTGCCAAAGACAGTTTAAAACTTCCCGGAAAAATCGCAAGAACACCCGGAAGAAATATTTGGAGGCTCAATAATATTAATGTTACCGATATAAAAAGTTCTTCTGCTGCTGCAGACAGGCTAAAAAGTGCAGGTTACAAAGTAATCGGTTGGGATCTGGAATGGAAACCTACCAATAAAATGACTTTAAAAGGAAATCACGAAGCGATGCTTAAAAAAGTAGACAGCATCTTCTTTAACGACCTTGAAAAAACTTCAAGACATTTGGTCTTGCTTACCCACGACCAATATCTTAACGATTCAGATTCGATTAATGAGCTGGATTTATTTATCGAAAAACTACAGAAATCAAACCGATTTGTTTTCAGAAAAGTTTCGGCTTATCCGAAGATCAATGAGATTTTGAATTAATATTTTTTCACTTATAATATATATGCTTCGACTTCGCTCAGCATGACATCTCTAATAATAACTTTTAAAATTTAACCATTAAGGAAATTTAAGAAGTTAAGCATCATTAAGAAAAATCAAATAGATTTTTAAAAAGCAAAGCTCAACTTAGTATTCTTAACTCCTTAATAAAACCTTAATGGTTTAAAAAATTATTTAAATCCTTAAAATTTATTTTAAAATTCAGAAATTTGCAATTATGAGTATTCAGGAAAATTACAGAGATATAAAAAGCCGTCTTCCGGAAAATGTACAATTGGTTGCTGTTTCAAAAACGCATCCCGTTTCTTCTATTCAGGAGGTTTATGATTTGGGACAGAAAGTTTTTGGTGAAAATAAAGTTCAGGAATTGGTTGAGAAATACCCACTCCTTCCGAAAGACATTCAATGGCATATCATCGGTCACCTTCAGACCAACAAAGTAAAATATATTGCAGAGTTTGTCGATACCATTCAAAGTGTAGATTCTGAAAAAGTATTAAATGAAATCAACAAAGAAGCGGGAAAACACAACCGTAAAATAAAAGTTTTACTTCAGGTAAAAATTGCTGAAGAAGACACAAAATTTGGACTTGAGATTTCTGAAGCTAAAGATTTATTTCAAAAATTTATTAATGGAGATTTCCCCAATACCGAAATTACAGGTTTAATGGGAATGGCAACTTTTACTGAAGATGAAAATCAAATCAAAAAAGAATTTTCAGTTTTAAAAAATCTATTTGATGAACTAAGCCAGATTAAAAAACTGGAAACATTATCGATGGGAATGAGTGACGACTTCCCGATCGCGATTGAATGCGGTGCCAATTCTGTGCGTGTAGGATCTGCAATTTTTGGAAGAAGAGATTACTCAAACTAAAGATTTAGGAATGATATTTGCTAATACTCAAGCAAAAAATACCTAAATTTGCAACTATGCAAAAAATCCTTATTGTAGAAGACGAAAAAGCAATTTCCGGAGTACTTCACAGTATCCTTTCGGACGAACTAACTGACTATGAATTTGTCATTGCCGACGATGGCTTAGAAGGCTATAAACAAATAGAGAAAGAAGATTTCGCATTGGTGATTTCAGACATCAAAATGCCAAAACTTTCCGGAACTGAGCTTTTAAAGCAAAGTTTAGCTCTTAAACCCGAGACTACTTTTATTATGATTTCTGGGCATGCCGACATTGATTCTGCGGTTTCTTGCTTAAAGGACGGTGCATACGATTTTATTTCTAAACCAATTGATATCAACCGATTGATTACAAGTGTGAAAAACGCTTTGGTGAAAGAAACATTAAAAAAAGAAAATAAAAATCTTCAGACCGAAAATAAAACCCTGAAAAAGAAAGTCAACAAGAAATACCAAATGATTGGTGAATCTGCGGCTTTAAAGAAAATTCAGGAAATGATCGAGAAAGTAGCTGTTTCTGATGCAAGAGTTTTGATTACCGGACCCAACGGAGCTGGAAAAGAATTGGTAGCTCATGCTATTCACAATTTAAGTGAAAGATCGAGAGGACCAATGGTGGAAGTAAACTGTGCGGCAATACCTTCTGAATTGATTGAATCTGAACTTTTTGGTCACGTAAAAGGATCATTTACAGGAGCTATCAAAGATAAGCAGGGGAAATTTGAGCAGGCAAACGGTGGAACCATTTTCTTAGATGAGATTGGTGACATGAGCCTTATTGCACAGGCAAAAGTTTTGAGAGCATTGCAGGAAAGTAAAGTTTCTCCGGTAGGAAGCGACAAAGAAATCAAAGTTGATGTAAGAGTTTTGGCTGCAACCAATAAAAATATGCAGACAGAGATTGAAGCTGGAAGATTCAGAGAAGATTTGTATCACAGACTTTCTGTAATTGAGATTTATGTACCGCCTTTGGATGACAGAAAAGAAGATATCAGTCTTTTGGTAAGCCATTTTTCGGGAATGATTGCTGATGAGCACGGTACTGCTTTGAAAAAATTTGATGAGTCTGCAATTGACGCATTAAAAGCCCTTTCCTGGACTGGAAATATCAGAGAACTGAGAAATGTTGTGGAAAGATTAATTATTCTTGGAGGAGCTACGGTTTCCGAAGAGGACGTTGCAAGTTTTGTTAGAAAATAATTTAATTATTAATTAAAATACATTATAAAAATTTGCAGTACCTATACTGCAAATTTTTTTTGAACTATTATGAGCTTTTTAAATAAAAATTACACGAAAGAGGCCTTAACGCTGGCTCTTCCGGTAATGCTTACGCAAGTGGGACAGGTATCTGTCAACCTTTTTGATAATATCATTGTAGGAAAACTCTTGGGAGCAGATGCTTTGGCGTCGGTTTCTTTGGGAAATGCCGTGTTTTTCTCGATGTTTGTTTTGGCATTGGGTTTCTCTTTTGCCATTCCGCCATTGGTTTCTGAGGCACATTCCAGAAATGATCACAAAACGATTAACTCTGTTTTCAGTCACGGCTTTATTATTAATATGTCGGTCGGAATTATTCTGATGTTGATTTTATTTTTAGGATTACCGCTACTCTATCACTCTGGTCAGCCGGCAAAAATCATTCCTGATACAGTAGATTTCTTATGGATTATGGCAATCAGCATTGTTCCTTTTATGGCATTTCAGACTTTAAGAGAAGTTTCTGAAGGTTTATCTTACACAATTGGTGTGACGAAAGCAACGATTATTGCAAACGTAATCAACATCGTTTTAAACTATGTTTTCATTAAAGGGATTTGGATTTTCCCAGAAATGGGCGTAAAAGGTTCTGCTTTAGCAAGTTTAATTGCCAGAATTTTTATGGTGGTCTTTCTTTATTTTGTTTTAATGAAAGAGCCAAAAACCAAACAGTACATCAAAGATTTTTCATTAAAAATGCAGGTTTTCTCTAAGAAAATGTTCGAAAAAATGGTAAGATTAGGCTTCCCTACTGCATTGCAGATGTTTTTTGAAGTAACGGCTTTTGCAGGAGCAGCGTTTATCTGTGGATTGATTTCATCGCATGATATTGCTTCACACCAGATTGCTTTGAGTATGGCGTCATTTACCTTTAATTTATGTATTGGTTTTAGTGTGGCTTCAACGGTTATGATTGGTAGAAAATTGGGTGAACAAAATTTTGTGGAACTAAGAAAAATAGGAATCAACAACTTAAAAATAGCATTTCTTTTTATGTGTTTTTGTGGAGTTATATTCATTTTAGGACGAAATATTTTACCTACATTTTTCACAAAACCGGAAGAAGTTGAAGTAATTATGCTGGCTTCAAAACTAATGATTATTGCAGCATTATTCCAGCTTTCTGATGGAATTCAGGTAACAGCTTTAGGAATGTTGAGAGGTTTACAAGATGTAAAAATCCCGTCAATCATTACGTTTATTGCGTATTGGTTAATTACAATTCCTTTAGGATATTTCCTTTGTGTAACCTTGGAAATGGGTGCTTTCGGAATGTGGATCGCACTTGGATTAGGATTAACAATTTCAGCATTTATGCTCGTGAAACGTTTTCTCAATATGTCTGCCCGAAGAATTAAAGCAAACAAAATATAGTATTGAAAGCGGTCTTTGGATCGCTTTTTTTATTTATTATCTTTAAAATTCAAATATTTACCATGAAAAAAATATTAGAAACCAATCGTCTTTTGCTTAGAGAATTTGATATCAGCGATGCAGAAAGTTTTTACGAATTAAATTTAAATCCAAACGTTATAAAATATACCGGAAATTCTGCTTTTAAAGATATTGATGAAGCTAAAGCCTTTCTGAAAAATTATTCAGATTATCAAAGAAACGGTTTTGGAAGATGGGCAGTGATTAATAAATCTACTCAACAATCTATCGGTTGGTGCGGATTAAAATATGATGAAAATCTAAATGAAACAGATATTGGTTTTCGTTTTTTTGAACATTTTTGGAATCAGGGATTTGCTACCGAAAGTGCCAAAGCCTGCATCGATTATGGTTTTGAGATATTAAATTTAAAAACAATTGTAGGAAGAGCAGTGAAAGAAAATACAGCATCTGTAAAAGTTTTAGAAAAAATCGGACTTCAGTATGAAAAAGGCTTCGATTTTGATGGGCAAGAAGGTGTAATTTATACAATTAAAAATAAAATGATAAGATAAATATGGAAAATATAGTCATTGAAAAAATTAAGATTGACGATATTGAAAAGCTTCAGCGCATCGCAAAAAAGACTTTTTTCGAAACCTTTTCGCCCTACAACAGTGCAGAAAACATGGAAAAATATCTTAACGATAAATTTTCTGAAGAAAAATTGCTGTCAGAACTTAAAAATAAAGATTCTGAATTTTTCTTTGCTATCTATCTTGGTGATGTTGTCGGCTATTTGAAAATCAACTCAGGAGATGCACAAACTGAATTACAGGATAAAAATTCGCTTGAAATTGAAAGGATTTATGTTTTAAAAGACTATCACGGTCAGAAAGTTGGGCAGATTTTATACGACAAAGCATTAGAAATTGCACAAAATAAAAATCTACAATACGTTTGGCTAGGTGTTTGGGAAGAAAACCACAGAGCAGTACAGTTCTATAAAAAAAATGGTTTCGTAGAATTTGATAAGCATATTTTTAAGTTTGGTGATGAAGAACAGACTGATCTGATGATGAGAAAAGAATTATAATTATCAAATAGCTTTTCATTCAAAATTAATCGTAAAGAAATGCTTCCTGTAATGAAGTTTAAAAAAGCTAAGTAAGCAATTTTAAAAAGCAGGCGTACATTTAAAAAAAGCAAGCCTGCTTTTTCTAAAAGCTCCCGTGGATTTGCGTAAATCGACGGGAGCTTTTGGTATAATCTTCATGAAAAGTTTATATTTTTAAAGTAAAATTCCTCCGTAGCCTAAATAAGTTAGGTTTGCATCTTTAATAAAATTTTCAAAGGTGGTATTTCCATCAGCTTTTTTGTTTTGAATTTCGAAAAAGTAAATATTTGGATTTAATTTACACCTTCTTTTTCTTTTCATAATCTTTTATGGCTTTGGTAAGACTTTTTACAGTTGTTCCCAAATAGGAAGCCATATCTTCTTTTGAAATTTTCATTTCTTTTGCTTTTAAATCGAGAAGTTGAGACAACGTATGTTCTGTAGCGTGAAGTTGCTGATAAGATGATCGGTTTGAGGTGTTCGCAATACGTTCTGCAAAAACATCCAACAGTAAATTGTTTAAATTAAGATCACTTTTAATCAACGACTGGAAATACGGAATCGTTATGGTAAATACGGTAACTTCGGTAATCGCTTCAATGCTGCAGATACACGGAACATTTTTCATCATCTCAATTTCCCCAAGAATTTCTCCTTTTCCTAAAAACTCAACAATGTATTCCTCATCACTTTCTTCTGTAAAAAAGCATTTGGTAATTCCGCTTTTTATAAGCATTATTTTGTCGGAAACTTCGCCTTGCGTCAATAATTTTTCGTCTTTTTCGAAGGATTCTAAAATAATATTTCCTTTATGTTCCTGGTTATGAAAAAGTATCTCAAGATAATTTAGAAATGGTTGGTTCGTTCTTAACATTATTTTTATTTCAGATAGACACCTTTCGGAATCTATTATTTGTACTCATTTTTATCAGCAGAAAATTACAAAAACTAAAATGAATAGAATATGAATTATTTAAATTTAATCCATAAAAAAACTCGCTCCAAAGAACGAGTTTTAAGTATAATTATTTCTTCAAACATTTTTCCAGGAACTGATCCTGTTCCCAAAGCAAATGCAGAATATTTTCTTTGGCTGCATAACCATGAGATTCTTTTGGAAGAAGAACCATTTTTACAGGAGCTCCGAGGTTTTTCAAAGCCTGAAAATATCTTTCGGTCTGTAAAGTAAAAGTTCCGGGATTGTTATCGGCATCACCATGAACCAATAACAATGGTGTTTTCATTTTATCGGCATTCATAAATGGTGACATCTTGTTGTAAATTTCCGGAACATCCCAATAGTTTCTTTGCTCACTTTGGAAACCAAAAGGCGTTAATGTTCTGTTGTACGCTCCACTTCTTGCAATTCCACACGCATAATCTTTAGAATGTGTTAAAAGATTTGCCGTCATAAAAGCTCCGTAAGAATGTCCTCCAACTGCAACTTTTGTTCTGTCGATATATCCTAACTGATCTACCGCATCAATCGCAGCTTTTCCGTTAGCAACCAACTGTGGAATGAAGGTATCATTCGGCTCAGTTTTTCCTTCTCCGATAATTGGAAACGCCGCATCATCGAGTACAGCATATCCTTTTGCCGTCCAATACACAAAAGAACCGTAATATGGGAAGGTAAAATCATTTGGATTTTGAGTATTTTGTCCTGCTGTATTTTTGTCTTTGTATTCTGTAGGATAAGCCCAGATTAATAAAGGCAATTTTTCTTTTTTAGCTTTTCTGTCGTAGTTTGCAGGCAAATAAAGTGTTCCCGTCAAAGTAACTCCGTCATTTCTTTTGTAAGTAATCACTTCTTTGTAAACATCTTTAATGCTTTCAAAAGGATTGGCAAAATTGGTTACCGCTTCCGTTTTATTAGATTTAATATTTTTCTTAAAATAATTCGGATACTGACTTGCCGACTGCTGAATCGTCAACACCTCTCCTTTTGCAGGATTGATAATATCGATGATTTCTTCTTTAGCGTTTTTAAGATTTGAGGTATAAAGTCTTTTCTTTTTTAAAGATTTCATATCCATTTCATCGATGAAAGGATGTTGACCATCTTTTGTAAATCCATCTCCAATAAGATAAGATTTCTCCCCTTTCATATCTACAACATATCTTCCGAAGTCATTTTTTGTGGTGTTAAAATTTCCGGGATCACTGTAGACATCTTGGTAATTTCTATCTTCTATTACTTCAGATTTACCTGTATTTAAATCAACTAAATAAGATTTTGTATTTCTTGTATCGTACCAACTTTCACCAACGATAGCATAGTGATTGTTGGTCCAGCTTACACCACCGTATCTTTGTTTGGTTTTAAAGAAAGATTTTGGCTGAGCGCTAAACGGTGCTTCCCAAGTGAAAATTTCATCTCTGAAATCAACAGTTTTCGACTGATCTCCACCATCCAAAGCTTCAGCGTAAACCAAAGTTGCGGGTTGATCGGCTCTCCAACCCATATCTCTTTTTCCGGTTCTTACAGATGAAAAACCTTTCGGCATAATTTCATTTAGAGGAACTTCATTCACTACTTTTACTGCATTTCCTTTTGCATCATAAACTGTAGTGGTCATTGGAAATCTGTTGAGCGGAACGATGTATGAAAAAGGCTTTTTAATCGTCGTCAACATCAGATAATTTCCATCAGGAGAATAACTTATTCCGGAATATAAATCCTGATCTTTTATCTTTTTTAAACCTCCGTTTAAATCTACGTTATATAATTCTGAAGCGGTAAGAATTTCAAAATTCTTCTCATCCTGTGGATTTTTAAGCAAATCCTGATACGTTCTGTTTTGAGAAACTTTTCCATCTGCTGTTGAAACAATTGGTCCCGTTGGAAGATCTTTTGAAGAATCTGTCAGTTTGGGTCTGTTTTCAGGAAGAACTTTAATCAAGAAGCTTTGAGAATCTTTCATCCAGTTGTACGGATTTCCCAAATTGGCATTCAGATTATCTTTGGTGATTTTTTTTGCCGTTGCCGTTTCAAGATCAACAATCCAAAGCTCAACTCCTTTATCCGTGGTATGTGTAAAAGCCAGCTTTTTCTCATCCGGTGAAAATGCAGTGTTGCTGATTTTCGGATTTGCAGGCAAATTTTTAACCTGAACTTCCGTTTTGTCATTCATTTTACGCACTTTCAGATTATTCGAATACGTTACCGTGCTTGAAATATTGGTTACCGGATTAATTCTTAATCCTCCCAATTTCATTTCCTGTTGATTGAGATCATCTAATGTTTTATACGTTGGTCGATACACAAAAACAACCCAATCTTTTTTAGAATTGGTCAAAACACTTGGCGGTCGGTCATAATCTGCAAGCTTTAAAATTTCTGCAGACGGTTTCTGATACGAGATATTTTCCTGAGCTTCATAGAAATTAAGAAACGCAAGAAGACAGATGGTCAATTTGATCTTCATTATCTTTTTGATTTTTCACGAATTTAATGAAAGTTTCGAATCAAAAAAAATCTATCTATTTATCTTTTAGAAATTGTTGAAATATTATTTCAAACTCTTGTGTAAAATATCAGAAACCTTTTCAATCTCTTCTAAAGTATTGAAATAATGAGGTGAAAGTCTTACGGCTCCGTCAACCTTCTTATCTGTAAAATCAATCAATGCTGAATTTTTATAGCTTACAGAGAAGAAAACATTATTTTCTTTCAAAACTTTCTGAATATTATCCAAATCATTATCAGGTCCGCAAAAAGTAACAATACTGCTTAAGTTTTTTCCTATATCTAAAACTTTAAAACCACCGTTTTCAATATTCTTTCTAAGTTTTTCAGCTAATTTTTTATTATAATTTTCTATATTATTTAAACCAATAATATTGGCATATTTTACAGCTTCCATCATTCCTAAAACAGCAGCGTAAGAAACTTCCCAATGTTCAAATCTTTTGGCAGTTTTAAACAATTCTGAAGTGAAATAAATGTAATCTGATTAGAAATGTAATCATCAACTGTTGTAATAACTGTATCTCCTTCTTTAAAAATAATACTTGAAAGTGCTTTTGAAAATGCTTCTGTTGCACTTGTCATAAAAGCAATATTTGAAGATTTACAATTGATGAGTTTTGCAGTTTCGGTATAGAAATTTTCAAGCAATTCTGCGTTTTTATTGGCTACTTCATATCCTCCAAACTGCTCTTCCTGTTTTAAATAATCAAGCATTGAATCGATTACAATGTTTGGCATTAACGAAGACCCTGCATTATTGAAGAATAATTTTCCGTCTGATAAACCTCTTATTTCCTGTCTTATTTTATCTGTATTCATTTTTTTACTATTATATTTTAACTATAAAACCTGTATAATCTGCGTGAATTATATTTTATTCCACTGATTACACAGATGTTCACAGATGATAATTTACTTTAAACGTAACAATTTTATACAAAAAATCCCGAATTTGAAGTATCGGGATTTATCTATTTTTAAAATTATTTTGCTAGTCCAAAACACTCCAACCTCTTTTCGGATTGGTGTTTGAAGATACTTCCTGTTCATTAACAATAATGTTTTCTCTTCTTTGTCCAATGTAATCCAACTCGCTCAGTTTTGAGAAAATAGTTTCCAGACTTCTCAACATTTGACTGATGTATAATAGCGGTTCACCGGAATTATGATGATCATAATTGGTTTCTGCAACAGTAGAAAGTTGATTTAATAAAGTGTGTGGTGCAATTTCGCTCCATTCCAAACTGTAATTCAGCATTTCTTCCAATTCTCCGGGAACTAAAACCTGCGTTGAATTATACATTCTTAAAGCTAATGTGGCAAAAGTTTCGATCAAGAAAACCGGTGGTTGATACGGAATAATATTTCTGAACTGAAAATACATATCTCCAAAAGTATTTACCAAAACATTACACAAAGCTTTTACATTCAATGCTAAAGCTGTATTCTGATTTTTATGCGAAGCTTTCTGAATGATTTTAAATGCATATTGCTGTAAATTTCCAATCGATTTTGCAAATCCGTTGTAATAATCAATTAAAACCGGATGACTCTGAATCGATGTACACGGAGGAATAAAATTGGTATTTACCTGTGCAATATTTCCTTTAAAATCTACCTTTCCAACGACTAAATAATTTCCTCCCGAATGATTACTGTTCAGTGAACTTACCGGAAGCAATTCAATGTGATAATTAGCGTGTGAATTTGGATGTCTAGGCGGAATTTCTTCAGGGTCAATATCTCCAAAGGGTACTTTATCAAACGGATTTACAGATATCAAAATATAATATTCTCCATCCATTTGGTTTTCGTCAAGATTTAAAGATTTAGCCAAAGATTTTACGCTCACTCTCCTGTCTTTCAGCTCCAATCTGTAACCGGCTAAAGTTACAGCACTGCAATTTTTGATAAATAACTGTACATCATTGGTTGCCGTATTATGAACATCAAAAATAGTTTTATCGGTAAACTCATTCGACAAAGGCAACAAACCGTAGTTATAATTGGTAATCCCAAGAGAATTACCATCTCTTATTGTATCTATTAAAAAATTATCCTGATCGTTGAGATGTCTCTGCGAAACTTTCATTCCATCAACCCAGTTGATAGCAAAATGTTTTATGGGCTGTATCATATTGTAATACTTTTATTTGTGTGATTTTGATTTGATTTATTTTTTTCCTTCTTCTTCGTGCTGAATAACTCTTTTACAGATTACAACCTCATTTTCTGAAATGGTATTCGTCGTAATATCCTGATCGAAATCGATATATTTTCTAAAGCTGAAGAATGATTTTTTGGTATAGAAAATCCAGTAATAAGATTCTCTGTGTTCATCTGTTAAATGAATAACAGATTTAGGATTTTTATGATTGTAATCGTCAACGACACGGAAAAACCAATCTCCGAAGGTTACACCTGTCGGTAAAGTTTTAGCCTTAATTCTAAAACGGTTTGCATCTTCAAGATTTTTGCTTAATTCAACATTTAAAACCATTAAACGGTCAAAGTCTGCACCGTCAAAATCAGGAGGTTTCTGATCCGGAGAATATCTCCACGTTTTATAAATATCAACCGGGATACTGATTAACATTATATAACAATAATAAAAAACCATCGGTACAAAAAATATAAGGACACTAGTTGCAGACATTACAGGATATCCTGCTCCTTTACTGATCCATCCGAAAATCAGAACAAAAAGATAAGCTCCTACCAAAGCACAGGTTACCGATAAAATAGCTTCAAAAGTAATACTTGAAGTCTGCGACTGAAAGTGCTTTCTGAAAAATGTATGCATCAAATTAACATGGATAATCCCGAAAATAAGATAAATAACCTGTGAAATAAGATACCAATACGGATTAAACGAGTTTCCTGAAAAACCAAAAAGCCCAGGTAATGCAAGACACAAACTGCACAAGAGTACATAAATAATAATAACTCTGATTTTTATTGCAGGCTTGTTTTTTCTGATTACCCCTAAAATCACCATCATGATAATAGCAATAAGCGGGACGAAAATATACCTGAAAAATATACCTTTTACTGAAGAAATTTCCATTTATTTCTTTTAATATTTAGTTTGATTGATGAATTGTAAATATAATAAAATATTTTACAGAAAAGTAGAATAACCGAGCCTGTTTGCATTTCTTTGGTCGTCTTCCAGCACAAAAGAATAGTCTTTTTTTTCTGTAATAAAATTTTCTTCAACATCTACAGAAACTGGAAGGCAATAATCGTACAAAGCTTGTAAAACTTTTCTGAAAGGATGGCCCGGAATATAATTTTTCATATCGTCATAAGGAATCGGACCTACATTTACAATCCAGTTTCTTTCACCATCCATATGTTTTCCGCTCGCAATGTAAGTGACTCCCAATCTTGAATTTCCCAGAAGAATAGATGAATCGTCTTCTTTCATTCTGTCGATTTCGTTGGGGGTAAAAGTAATCTCAACGGGAACTTTCAAAAAAGCAGTCATGCAACGCTCAAACCATTTTTTATCGCCTCTGATATCGTGAAAAAACGGTAAAACATGAAGAAAAATATAAGCATTCTGCTTATCAAGCATTTTAATAATTGGCCAAAGTTCACTGAAGATCGTAAGAAGAGAATCTGTATCACTCGCCAAATCAAAATCATATTCTTTCAGTAACGCGCTGATTTCTGTAAAAAAAATCTCTAGTTCAAAAGGTCTGAAAAACTTTCGCGCATCGTCTTCTACTCTTTTCTGCTTACGGATTTCTTTTACAACACTTTCTACATTTTTTCTTGAAGTATTGAGTGACGGCGGATGAAAAATCCCCTCCGGAAGATAGTCGTAAATGCCTTCGCGATATGTTTTTATATTGAGAACTTCCTCGTCAAAACCTAAATAATGACTTGAAATACTTTTAATATCTTTAAGGTAAGCTCTGTCGTTTATTCCTATTCTGTCAATAAAAATATTGCTTACGGACCTGTGATATTTAAGAAGATTTACAGCAACTGCTTCAGCCTTAAAATCTGTCTGCAGCTTGTTATAATGCATATCTATTGTGCTGTTGTCGTACATATTTTTTTCCTGTGATCATGTTTGGTATCGTAAAGATAAAATATCTCTTTATATTGAAAAAGTATTTATCTCAAATTTTCATATTTAAAGATGTAATTTAATATAAAATATTGATTTTCTTGTGTATTAATCTTTATTAAAATAGAAATATTTAAAGTTTAAAGGGAATTCCGGCAAGCTTAGAAATAAACTTTACATAAAATTAACAGTGCCTAAACCAACAAAAAAGATTTTTAAAGTCAAATTTCCATAAGGCTGACTTATCTTTGCAATTCGAAAATTATTTAAAGAAATGAAAAGTATTTATTCTAAAATTTTGCTTTTGGCATTCGTTGCAAGTTCAGTGTATTCTTATGCATGGGGATTAACGGGGCACAGAGTGATTGCTGAGATTGCAGAAAATCATCTTTCAGGAAAAGCAAAGAGAGAAATCAGAAAAATGTTGGGGCAGGAAAGAATGGCGTATTGGGCAAACTGGCCAGATTTTATTAAATCTGACACTACAGGTGCATGGAAACAAGCTTCAGCTTGGCATTATGTAAACATTGATCCACAGACAGATTTTACAGCATTTGAAAAAGATTTGAAAGCGCAGGCTGGAGCTAATCTTTATTCTCAAATCAAAGTATTATCTAGTCAGATCAAGGATGAAAAAACTTCTGAAAAAGACAGAAAAATTGCTTTGATCTTCCTTATTCATATGATGGGAGATCTGGCGCAACCAATGCACACCGGAAGATCAGGAGATCTAGGCGGAAACAAAATTAACGTTACTTATTTTGGTGATAAAACAAATCTTCACTCAGTTTGGGACGGAAAATTGGTAGATTCACAAAAATACAGCTACACAGAATATGCAAAGCTTTTGGATATTAAATCTAAGGATGAAGTAAAGCAAATTCAATCTGGGACTTTAGAAAACTGGTTGTATGATTCTCATCAGATTGCCAATAAAATCTATGCTCAAACTCCGGATGGGTCTAAATTATCTTACGATTATCAGTATAAATTTAATGATACAATGGAAAGACAGCTTCTTTACGGAGGTTTGAGATTAGCGAAATTGTTGAATGATTTGTTTTAAGAGTTGATAGTTGATGGTTTTTAGTTGATTGTCAAACTATTTTACATTATAGAGCGGAACTTCGGTTTCGCTTTTTTTTATTCCGTTAGTTCTACTATTATTTAGTCACCTCAGAATGAAAAAACACAAAGTATTTAATCACTTCTTTTAATTATTTTCTTAATTTTAAAACACATAAAAATAAATCTAAAATTTATGAAACTTAAAAGCAACTATTTACTATTATTTTTACCCCTTTTTTTGCTCACCGTCAACTGCAAAGACAAAGAAAATGAAGCTGATATTTTGCCAAATGCTACAGAAACTGGTGCAAGAACAGGAGGTGCAATAATAAACGGAAAAACTTGGGTCGCTAAAAAAAAGAAGAATTATATTCCTGGTATGAACAATGATTATAGAGTAAAAGGAGACTCTACTTTTATACAGCTTCGCCTTGAAAATGTTTCAGATAACAGCAATTTAATGATTAAAGTTGGTTTTCTAAATTCTGAAGTCAATAACGCCCATATTCTTAACGGAAGTATGAGCAAAGAAAGAAATTTTGCGATGTATTATAATTCGGATAATGCTTTCTCGACGGTTGCAAACGATACTGAATATACCGGTAAAATAAAGTTTACTAAGTTTGATTTTTACAATCTGACGTTATCAGGAACATTCGAATTTAAAGCTGTTAGTCTGTCTGGATCAAGTCAGGTGATTGATGTGAAAGAAGGAAGATTTGATCAAAAATTTTACGAGTAATCAAACAGCCATAATTTACAACTAAATTCTCAACATCGTTTTAATTAAATAAAAAATAATTGTAACCTGTGTAACCTTTTTAATGTTTCAAACGTATAATATAATAGCAACTCTATTTTTGAGAATAAAATAAATGAGACAATTAAAAATAACCAAGCAGGTTACCAACAGGGAAACCGCTTCATTAGACAAGTATTTGCAGGAAATTGGTAAAGTAGAACTAATTACAGCAGACGAAGAGGTAGATTTGGCACAAAAAATCCGTGCAGGCGACAGAGTCGCATTGGAAAAATTAATCAAAGCCAACCTTCGTTTCGTAGTATCCGTATCGAAACAGTACCAAAACCAAGGTCTTTCTTTACCCGATTTAATTAATGAAGGTAACTTAGGATTGATGAAAGCTGCAAAAAGATATGACGAAACCAGAGGTTTCAAATTTATCTCTTATGCGGTTTGGTGGATTCGTCAGTCGATCTTACAGGCTTTGGCAGAGCAGTCTAGAATTGTAAGATTGCCTTTGAACAAAATCGGATCGATCAACAAAATCAACAAAGCTTACGCTCACCTTGAGCAGGAAAACGAAAGACCACCTTCTCCGGAAGAATTGGCTGAAGTTCTTGACATGAGCGAGGAAGATATTAAAGAATCTATGAAAAACTCCGGAAGACATTTGTCTATGGATGCGCCTTTGGTAGAAGGTGAAGATTCTAACCTTTATGACGTTTTACGTTCTGGAGAATCTCCAAGCCCGGATAAAGATTTGATGCTTGAATCTCTTCAAATTGAAATTGAAAGAGCATTAAACACTTTAACTCCGAGAGAGGCTGATTTGGTAAGATTGTATTTCGGATTAAACGGAAAACATCCAATGACTTTGGAAGAAATTGGTGAAACTTTTGATCTTACGAGAGAAAGAGTTCGTCAGATTAAAGAAAAAGCAATTAAAAGACTAAAACATAATACAAGAAGTAAGATCTTGAAGTCTTATTTAGGTAAATAATTTTAGTTTAAATAATTATTAAGCGGAGTTTGATTTTTCAGGCTCCGTTTTTTTGTGACAATTTTTTGAGTATCTTCAACTCATTAAAATAATAAATTAAACACCACGTTTGTCATTCAGAACGAATCGTAGCGAAGTGAAGAATCTCAATATTTTAAACCCTTAAGAGATTTCTCTTATCGTCGAAATGGCAAATTCAATAAAAAATAAACATGAAAAAAATAATTATTACCTCTACTCTATTTTTATTCATAATTTCTTGTAAACAAAAAGACACAGAAAATAAAATCGTTGACACAGCAGCCGAAAATACAGAATCAAGTTTCCCAATTAAAAGAATGAGTAATGCTCAAAATATTTTAGATGGAATTTATTCTGAATTAATAAAAAATAATGCTGAACTTCAAAAACTTGACAAAAAAGTTAATGCAATTACCAGCGACAGCAAAATAATGAAGGAACTCTACAGCGATATAATTAATAATTCAAATGATTATTATAACATTGCGGAATCTGATGCAAAGGCGATAAATGATTCTTTACTGAAAAAAGAAATTCTTGCTATTGTAACAAATAGTTCAGAAAAATTCACTCAAAAGAAGATTAAATTTGAAGAACTAGTAAAACAAGTTAACATGAATAATTACAAAATTTATAGTTTTTATCAAGCATTTAAAATCAGAAAAACACTTCCCGAAATTGAAAAATACCAAAATGCTCATCCTTTAAAAACGGACAGTTTAAACAATTTCATCAATAAGCAAAATCAATTATTAAACGAATTGAAAAATTTGAAATAAACCTTTGCCACGAATGCACGAATTTTCCTAATGATTATTTAAAATTATTCGTGCATTCGTGGCTTATAAATTTTAAAAGCAAAACTAAAATCATTAAATGAATCAAATTTCAATCATCGGAGCCGGAATCGGAGGTTTAACTTTAGGAAATATTCTTAAGCAACACCATTTAGATCTTACCATTTATGAATCTGCCCCGGAAATAAAACCTGTCGGAGCCGGAATTATGATGGCTGTGAATGCGATGCAGATTTTTAATAAATTAGGATTAAAATTGAAAATTGAAAATGCAGGAAATAAAATCCACGGAATATTTATTACGGACGAGAAGCTGAAAATTATTTCTACAACGAATGTTTTGGCTTTAGAAAAGAAATTTAATTCTTGTAATGTTGCCATTCACAGAGCTGAACTTCAGAATATTTTAGCCGAAAATTTAGGTATTGAAAATATCAAACTCAATTATTCATTACAGCAAATTCAGAAGAAAGAAAATTATCTTTTAGAGTTTGAAAATGGTTTTACAGCAGAAAGTAAAATCGTTTTTGGAGCTGATGGAATTCATTCTAAAATCAGAAACCAGATTTTTGGGAATGGAAATATCAGAAATGCTGGACAAAAATGTTGGCGTGGTCTAACCGATTTTGAACTTCCCCAAAAATACAATCATCATGCTTTGGAGGTCTGGGGAAAAGGAAAACGTTTTGGTTTTGTAAAAATTTCTGCCAAAAAAGTCTATTGGTATGCTTTGGTGAATGAAAATAAATTTAAAGAAAATATTGATTTAACAGAAACCTTCAACGATTTTGATTCTTTGGTTTTGGACATTTTAAAAGCCACAAAACCGGAAAATATTATTCTGAATGATATCATCGACCTTGCTCCTATTCCAAAATGGTATGCTGAAAATATTTGTTTGATTGGCGATGCAGCTCATGCAACAACTCCAAATATGGGACAAGGCGCTTGTCAGTCGATTGAAGATGCTTATGTGATTGGTAAATTATTAGAAAAAAATCAAAACTTCAATTCTATTTTTGAAGAATTTCAGAATATCAGAAGAAAAAAAGTAGATACGATTGTTAAAAATAGCTGGACAATCGGTAAAATTTCTCAATGGGAAAAAGGAAATCAGCTAAGGAATTTTTTGATGCGTTCGATTCCTGAAAGTATCAATCAGAAAATGGTAGAAAAAGTTTTAAAACTGGAGATATAAAAAAAGAAACTCAATTTGAGTTTCTTTTCATTTATTATTTTATTTCAGATTTTACCGAGCCGCATTTAAGCATTGAGCTTCCGTAGTAAGGATTGACAATCTGTTTTTCGTTACTCAACCAGCTTCCTTCTGCCATCGGACAATATTGTACAAAAATGGTTTTATCAGAAATTTTATTTTCTTTAGCAACGGCAATCATTACTTCAGATAATCTGTAAAACGGTTTTCTCTGTGCATCGATATTCTTTGCTGATGAAATTATTTTTGCATCAGATTTTAATGAATTCAACTTTTTCTCGTTTAAAGTTTTTGAATTGACTGACGAAGCTGTTTTCAAAAATTCTCCGGCTGCAGCCGATGTCTTCTTAACATCATCAGAAGCCAACGCAGATTTTACAGAAATGTAATTCTGATATAGTTTTGATAATTGAGGATTCGTTTTCGACTGCGCATTTACAGATAAAACAGCAAATACTGAAAACAAAAAAGTGATGATATGTTTTTTCATTTTAATTTCACTAATTATGGTTTTTAAAATGCCACGAATGCACGAATCATTTTTAACAAATTAATTATAAAATTCGTGTATTCGTGGCAAAAAAACTTTTATATATTTTATTTAAGCTTAAATTCAAGCTTTACATTAAAAAATCTTCCCGTCAAACGAACCGGAACAGGATACATGATACTACTATTTGCATCGGTAATCCATTGATTGGCAATCGTATTATTAATATTAAATGCGTTGAAAACCTGCACTCCTAAAGTCAGTTCATCAAAATTACTTAAGAAACCATAGGTTTGTTTTTTTGCTTCAGCATCTACAAATGCATACGAAAGTCCCAAATCTACTCTTTTATAAGAAGGCAAAGTTTTTTGATACTGATAAGGATCTGTGAAAACCGGTGCTCCGTTTGGTAATCCCATTGCGTAAGTTAATGTAAGATTTACACGCATTTGCGGGAACTTAGGCATATAATCCTGGTAAAACATTGCAAATCTGAAACGTTGATCTGTCGGTCTCGGAATATTTCCTCTTCCATCAATATTTTCAAAAACTCTTGCATAACTTGCAGAAAGCCAAGAATCTACACCCGGAACAAATTCTCCGAATAATCTTGTATCAATCCCATAAGCATAACCTGAAGCATTATTTTGTCCCGAATAACGAATTCTCACATTATCCATATAATACGGAATTACATTATCCATTTTTTTATAATATAATTCTGTGGTTAGCTTAAATGGTCTGTTTTCAAACTCAAACTCGGTTTCATTCGCTAAAATTGCTTGAATAGATCGTTGAGATTTTATATTAGGATTAAAATTACCATTTAGATCTTTAATTTCTTTATAAAAAGGAGCTTGATAATAAACACCTCCCGAAAGTCTGAACCACATTTCGGTATTCCAGTCAGGTTTTATTGCAAACTGAGCTCTTGGCGAGAAAATGGTTTCGTCATTGAAACTCCAATGTGCAACCCTTGCTCCTCCATTTACCAAAACTTTACTTGCTCCCCAATAAAACTTCTGAGAATACTGTGCATAAGCCGATAATCGTGTCGGCTGAATGTGATTTGCTCCTGAAATACTGTAAAATAAATCTAAATCTGAAGCATCTGGAAATCTAGGATCATCAACCGGATGCGGAATACTGTAACCCGAAGAGTCCACCAATTTCCATTCGTTGGTTAAATCCTGAAGATTTTCTTTTTCATATTTAAAACCTAATTCAATATCGGTATTCACATTCGGTGAAAAACGGGTTCTGAACTGTGTTCCGTATGTTCTTACAAAAAGATCATTTCTTGCATGCTCTATTTGTCCGCCAACATCATAAGACGTTATCGGAGTTCCTGTAATCGGATCAAAAGTCTGCAGAATATAGCTTGATGCAATAGAATAATATTCTCTTTCACGATTCTGATAAGAAAAACTGTCGAGCGTAAATCTCCATTTATCCGACGGCTTGTAGTTTACAGAAAACGTACCCATCATGTTTTTATACTGATCATTTTCTTTACCATTATAAAAAACAGACAGATTGATCGGCTGGTTTATTGTTCCAAAATCTACGCTTCTTTCTTTAGGAACCATTTCGTAGTCGTTCTTTGAATAATATCCGATAAATGAAAGTGAAAGTTTACTGTTCACATGATAATTCAGATACGACTGAAAATCGTAATATGTTGGATTAAAATCAGTATCTTCATTTAAAGTATTCAGAACCAGATTTGTATTTCTGTATCTTCCCGAAAATAAAGCAGTAAATTTCTTATTTCCGTTTTCATCTTCTTTTCCTGATGCAAAACCTGTAGTTAATCTTCCGCCAATTAAACTCGCTTCACCGGAAAGTTCAAACTTTTTAGGTTCACGATAATAAATATTTAAGGCTGAAGACATTTTATCGCCATATCTCGGCTCAAAACCTCCCGCAGAAAAGTTAACCGCAGAAACCATATCTGGATTGATGATACTTAAACCTTCCTGCTGAGAATTTCTGATCAGGAATGGTCTGTAAATTTCAATATCATTAATGTAGATAAGGTTTTCGTCATAGTTTCCACCACGCACCATATATTGTGAAGAAAGCTCGGTGTTTGAATTTACCGACGGAAGTGTTTTTAGCATTCCTTCTACACCGCCAGAAATACTCGCGACATTTTTGGCATCTTTAGCTGAAATTCTTACTGCAGTAACATCGTTGGTTCTCCCGGTAACTTTTTTCTGGAAAACAACTTCCTCAATATAGGAAACCCTTGTCGTCGTAGTATCTCTTTTTCTTGCTTGTGAGAATACCAAGACAGGTACCATAAGGCTTAGTGGTAAAACTAGTTTTTTCAAAAGGAATTATTTATAATTTCTAAAATTAAGTATTTTTTAACAATTATAGTATAGATTCTCTAACTCTTGTGAGTTTTTGTAATAAATCTTCCAATAAATCTAATCTTAGCATGTTTGCTCCATCAGAAAGCGCTGTTTCCGGAGTTGGATGGGTTTCTATAAAAAGTCCGTCTGCACCAACAACAATTCCTGCTTTAGCAATCGTTTCGATAAGATCTGGTCTTCCACCTGTAACACCTGAACTTTGATTAGGCTGCTGTAAAGAATGCGTAACATCCAGAATTACCGGAGCATATTCTCTCATCGTAGGAATTCCTCTGTAATCAACGATTAAATCGGTATATCCAAAAGAATTTCCTCTCTCTATGATTGCCACTTTTTGATTATTTGAATCAGTAATTTTCTGAACGGCAAACTTCATTGATTCCGGAGAAAGAAACTGCCCTTTTTTTAAAGTAACACATTTCCCTGTTTCAGCTGCAGCAACCAAAAGATCGGTTTGACGAACCAAAAATGCAGGAATCTGAAGAACATCCACATATTGTGCAGCCAAAGCAGCGTGCTCATTTTCATGAATATCTGTTGTGGTAGGAATATTAAAAGTCTCTCCTACTTTTTTAAGAATTTCCAAAGATTTTTCTTCACCAATTGTTGTGAAAGAATCTACTCTACTACGGTTTGCTTTCTTAAAACTTCCTTTAAAAATATAAGGAATATTATATTTATTGGTCAGCTCAATTACTTTTTCAGCAATTCTCAATGCCATATCTTCGCCCTCAATAATACATGGACCGGCAATTAAGAAAAAGTTTTTTGAATCTTTGTGCTGTATGTTATCTAAATGTTGAATCATTGAATTTTACTTTGTTTTTCTTTAATTATACTTTCTAATTGATTGATATTTTTTTGATAAAGATTGATATTAGGTTGAGATTTCAGTTCTTTCAACCATTTTTCTGCAATTGTAAAATTACTATGATGAGCACTCGATGCTATCGTATTTATCATCGCTTCAATTTTATTGTTTTCTGTAGTAAAAGTAGATAAGTTTTTAGTTAAAAAATCATCTGCTTCTTTTAATTTTTCCTGATGCACAAGTGCATAAATATATTCTTTTTTTACAAGATCATCTGCCTTTTTATTCTTTATTGCTTCAGCAGAAATCTTTTCAGCTTCTGCAAATTTTCCCATTGCATTATACGAAAAAATCAATTCAAAATATAACGCTTCTGTTCGGTAATTATTATTATAAAGTTGAAGAAGTTTTGGTAATGCCAATTGAGGGAAATTTGCTCCATTCATTGAACTTGCTCTTCGCAGAGATTTTTCATTTTCAGGTGCGGAACTTAAGTAAATTTTTAACCATTCTGGCTGAGTTGGTAAACCAAATTTTTTCAACATCTCGTCTAAAACCACAGCGCTTTTAAATGAAAGGTTCTCAATCCTAACTTTCATTGAAGAAACTTTAGCATCTTCTCTCTCTTTAAATTTTAACACACCTTCTTCTTCATAAAGATCTCCCATATAATCAAACGTGTAGCCTGCGGCTTCGTCAAAATACATAAAGCCAAAATTAAATTTCTTTTCACCTTGTTTTACAGGCAAAACGATATAATGGTTTTCTGCATCCGGAACATTAGTTTCAAATTTCAAGTCTGAAAACTTTTGAGAATGAGCAAATAAGCTTAATGTAATTAGTGAGCTAATAAATATTTTTTTCATAAGTGTATTTTTTTCAAAATCTTCTCAAAAGTATTAATATTTCTGCTTGTAAACTGGTCTTTCAGACTTTTTTTACCTAAAACTTTCCCAAAGCTGGAATCTAATGTATTTCCTTTTGAAATCTGCCAGTAAAAGATATTATGGACAATCTCTGCTTTTTCATTTTCAGATTTTGAAGCATTTTCAAACTCATTCATTAGAATATTTGCTACATTTTCGTTTCCAACAAATGCATATGTGTGAAAATCTTCTTTCTTTTCAAAAGGATTTATAGTACAAAACAATTCTGTTTCTTCTGCTGTCTTTACAAACAGAAATGCTTCATAATTAAAATATTCAGACATTGCTTTTTCAAGAATTGTCTTAAGTTCATCTGTATTTTTATCTGAACTGAAAACAATATTTCCCGAAGCCAAAACCGAGCTTACATTTTCCATTCCAGCATCTTTGAAAACTTGGCAAACTTCCGCCATTTTCATATTGGTTCCTTTTACATTGACGCCGCGGAGAAAAGCACAGTATTGCATAAGGTTTAGGGTTTAGGGTTTAGGGTTTAGGGTCAAATTTACTTTTTACTTTTTACTTTTTACTTTTTACTTTAATACAAATCATTTTACCTTTTCATATAAGTTATAATCTGTTCCTGAAGGTTTCAGTTTATAAATTTTTTCTAAAACTGGGTATTCACTTTTCAGATAATCTTTTATTCTGAATTCATTCAAAACACGGTAATTTGTTTTATAATATACTGAATCTTTATCTTCAAACAGATCTCTGTAAGAAAGCAGATATTTGGGTTTTCTGTTTTTTACCGTATTGATCCAAGAATTGGGTTTATCTTTTTTAATTTCTTCCTGAATTTGCTTATCAACCAATCCAACTTCGTCAATCGTTTTTAAATGTGAAAAATAAGGAACATAACCAGCCGGTTCCAGCAAAATCCATTGCTTTTTATCTTTTTCATACGTATTTAAAAACAATCCGATTGATCTTCTGTAGTTCCATTCCCCATTTCCTGTGGCAATAGAATGTATGGTTTGGAAAGCAAGCATTGGTAAAATATAAATCAAAATTAATAAAGTCAACCAAAGATTTCGTTTTACTTTCTGTTCTAAAACAAAAATTAAAACCGGAACGAACAATAAAATCTGCGGAACCCAATAATACCAATCGAACAAGCTTTTTTGCGAAAGAAAAACAATCTGTTTTGTCCACGCAAACAGAAAAATAATCCAAAGAAAATAATTTCTTTTTTCTCGCTGTCTTATTAAATAAATAAAACAAAGAAGTTCAAAAAGCGCAATCACAATCGTAATCGGATTAAAATCTCCGGGTAATTTCAGCATTCCCCAAAAGTTCCCGTAGTTTAATCTGAAATATTCTATATTTTGTTGCAAAGTAAATATCTGATCATACGCCAATTTCTTTGCAACAATCGTATTATTGACCAATTCACCGAAGTAGAACCAATTGAAAGAAACACAAACTGCAACTCCCAAAATTCCACCTAAAATATAACTCCATCTGATTTTTTTATTCCAAAAAATATCCACTAAAAATACAATTCCGAGGAAAATAACTGTGTCGATTCTTGTGAATAATATGAATGTGGGAAGTAAAATAAAAGCCCATTTTTTCTCTTTTTTGAAACCATAATACAGCAATGCCATTTCAAGAAAAAACAGAATTCCGTATTCCATTCCGAGAATTGAAATCTTTATTGAAGGTGGTAAAATTCCAAATAAAAAGATGAAAATTGCTTTATGCCAATTGTTTTTAAATAAAAGATGTGACAGCAATAAACTTCCTATTGTAAAAAGCGTAGTATTAAAAATAAGCAACGGTTCTATAAAATTTTCTTTCCCGAAAATCAGATTAAAAATATAGGAAACAAAAACGTACAAATGCGTTGTAGATGCTGAAATTTTCGTAGCTCCGTTGAAACCGATCACTCCGTAATCCATTAAATTCTGAGCAACCCGCCAAGTGATAAATGCATCCTCCTGAATGTGGTGCGTCAGTAAAAAATAAAGCTTTGCAATAATTGCAAAAAATACAGCGTAGATTGGGAGATTCTTGTTTTGAGATTCAGCCATTGCGTTTTTTTAGTTACACAAAGATAATCCTAAATTTCAGGAATATCAAACATAAAAAAAACGGAACCGAAGTTCCGTTTTAAGTATTTATTTTATTGAGTTGCTTTGATGATCGCCGTGGTAATCTGATCTTCTTTTTCTTTAGCATAAGTAGAATCAAATGGTTCCATCACATCAAATAAATATTGATAGAAAGGTGTGATTTTCTGCACATTTTCAGATTCTTTCATTGCTTTTTCTTTGCCCATTTGCTGAAGATCTTTAATGAATACATTAAATTTCTTATCAATCGGCTCAATAGATTTTACAAGATAATTGTAAGCTTTCTCCTTCTGACCTATTTTTTTGTAAGCATCGGTTACTGAAGTCACAACTAATGAATATTCCATTGGTTTTGATCTCATCGGTCTTCCTACATATCCTTGTTCAGACGGGCTTAAAGATAAATAATAATCGTATTCTTCAAAAATTCCTTTTTTAAGAACTTCAGCTAACTTCAGTCCTTTTTCTTCTTGTCCGGCAACGATATATCCGTAAACCATTGAGCTTAAAGAACGAGGATCATTGTATTTTTCTGCAGGAATTTCTTTTGCAGCAATGTCTAATATTTCTAAAGCTTTTGCTTTCTGACCAGATAATGCTAAAGCTGCCGCTGCTCTACTTGCAGAGCTTCTGTAACTCATAATGTTTGAAGTTGCTGTTTCATCAAAATGAACTTTCAAGTTTTTGAAATTACCCCATCTGTAGTTTTTCACAACGTTATATAATGAGTTTGCATCTACTCTTCCCATTTCTCCGTCGCTGCTTCTTGGTGTATGAATCGGAACCAATCTGTAACTGAAACCGTCAAACTGAAGATATTCGTCTAAGAAGAAAATGTTTTCGCTTTCATAAACTCCACCTGAAGAGAAGTTGATCGGACGTTTCCAATCGAAGTTTGCCAAAATATCAAACATCATCAGATTATTCTTGTATAAAGTTCCAGATTTATAATTAACAACAATCTGATCTACTGCATTTGGAAGGTCTGAAGCATTGATGATTCCTGCCTTTACTGCATTTGCTTTGTTTACAGGAATTACAAATTTACTTACCGGAAGGAAATTGTATTTTTCGTAACGTTCTTCTCCAAAAATCATTTTTAAAACTTCATCTTTTTCAGGAGATTTCATTTTAATAAAATTCATCGCTTCTTTCAAAGTCATAGAATCCTGAACCAAATATTTTTCAAAAGGCTGAATCATACTTTGCGGAGCTCCTCCTTCCTGAAGATTGGCAATAATATTTTTCCAGTCGCTGTTTTTCATCAGATAAATCTGGTCATTCACACCATCTCTGTAATCTTCGTGAGTAAGCTGACTAGGAATTGGGTTTGAATTATACGTTTTTCTCTTTACCTGATCGATATTCCAAGGAGTTGAAAGCAAAGTAAAGTTAACCACTTTCACATCATCTCTGAATCTTTCAGTTTCCTGCATTGCCCAAACCGGATACGTATCATTATCACCGTAAACAAATAAAATATCTTCTTTTGGTAATGATTTTAATACCGAATAAGAATAATCATACGCTGTATATCTATTGCTTCTGTCGTGTACATTATAATTTTGGAAGCCCATCATAAATGGAACACCCAACAAAATAACTCCGAAACCGATGTTTGCGGCATTTGATTTTACTTTAGACTGTAAATACCAGAGAATTGCTCCGGCTCCCAAACCAATCCAAATGGCAAAAGCATAGAACGAACCAACCATTGCATAATCTCTTTCTCTTGGCTCGAAAGGTTTTACTCCGGTGTAGAAAATAATTCCGACACTTGTTAAAACAAATAAAGATAAGATAGCATAGAACCTTCCAAAATCTCTGCTGAATTGGAAATAACATCCTAAAATCCCTAATAATAATGGTAAAAAGAAGAATGCAACTGTACTTTCATTTTTATATTTCGCAGGCATTGCATCCTGATTTCCTAAAATTGCATTATCAAGTGGGGCAATTCCTGAAATCCAGTTACCTCTTGTAGTATCTCTGGTTCCTTCAAGATCATTTTGTCTCCCCGCATAATTCCACAATAAATATCTTAAGAAATAATATCCGTTTTGGAACGTAATAAAATAATCCATATTCTGCATCAAAGATGGCTTCTGAACAGTGATTAAATTATAAGGTCTTACTTTTAAATAATCTGAAGCAGTAATAGATCCGTCTTCATATTTAGTTCTCAGTTCATCAAAAATCTGTTTTGCTTCCGGGCTGTCTGCAACATCTTCGTTTGCATAATTAAACTGAAAATCTGGTGCGCCGTACATAGAAATGTAATTTGACATTACATCTTTATCGTCATTAAACATTCTCGGCATTAAGCTTACATGAGACTTATCAAAAATATAATTGAAACGCTCGCTTGTCTTTCTGTAAGTTCCTGTTTTTTCGTCTTTCTCGTAAACATCTCCGGTCTTTTTAGTTTTAAAACTACCGTCTTCGTTTTTCTGAATTCCGTTTGCATCCAAAAATGCAGTATAGTTTTGACCGTAAATTGTAGGCCAGTCTCCATATTGTTCTCTGTTGTAATAATCAAGCATACCAATTGCAGTATCAGGATCATTAAGGTTCATTGGTGGATTTGCATTTGCTCTGATTGGAATTACCATCCAACAAGAGAAACCAATCATCATATAAACCACAGACAAAGCTACCGTTTGGAAAATATTTTTCTTCGTTTGTCTTGCATATTTTATAAAGAAGTAGCAAAGCGCTACCATAATAATAAAACCAGCAATTGTTCCTGAATGGAAAGGCAATCCTAAACCGTTCACAAAGAATATTTCTAATTTCCCGAATAATGACATGATTACAGGGAAGATAATTTTAAATACAATAATTAAAATTCCTAAAGTAATCAGGTTGGCAAAAATGAAATTCTTCCACGTAAATTGGTAGTTTCTTGCGTAATAAACCAGGCAAACAGCAGGAATTGCAAGCATTCCCATCATGTGAACTCCCACAGAAAGTCCTAAAATGAAGAAGATTAAAATAATCCATCTTTCATTGTCTTTCTCAAGATATTCGTTTTCCCATTTAGTAATTAACCAAACTAAAAGCGCAATAAACATCGATGCCATTGAGTACACTTCACCTTCAACCGCAGAAAACCAAAAAGTATCAGAAAAGGTGAAGCATAAAGCTCCGATAACTCCTGCAAAAAGGATAGAAATCTCCTGATGTTTTGTGATTTCTTCAAAATCTTTGTTAAGAAGTCTTCTCACAAAGTGTGTAATCGTCCAGAACAGAAACAAAATTGTAAATGCGCTGAATAATGCCGACATTGCGTTGATCACGATAGAGTAATTTTCACCTTTACCTAAAGCAAAAATGGCAGCTACTGCTCCCACAATCTGAAATAAAGCAGCTCCGGGAGCGTGCGTTACTTCTAATTTTACTGCTGAAGAAATGTACTCACCACAATCCCAAAAACTAAAATTGGGTTCTATCGTTGATAAGTACGTGAAAAATGCAATAACGAAAGTCACCCATCCGAGAAGGGTGTTCCATTGCCTAAAAGTCCAGTTTTTCATAGTATAAAATCAATTATGCGAAAATAGGGTTTTTAGATTAGTTTAAATTAATTTTAACAAAATTTAAAAATTATGGCGTGGTTTTTGTCTGGTTCGGTGGGCTGCAAGCAAAAATAAATCACCTATTTACACAATTAGCGAACTTATAATTGACTAAAAGTTTAAAAATTATTTATTTTTTTGTATTTTTGCGGTCAGATTTTTATTGAAAAATAACAAATAATGAGTAATGTTTACGATAATATTCTTGGCTTGATTGGGAGTACTCCTTTGGTAAAACTAAATACCGTAACTAAAGAAATTCCTGCAACCATTTATGCTAAGTTAGAATCATATAATCCTGGACATTCCACTAAAGATAGAATCGCACTTCATATTATAGAAAACGCTGAGAAAAAAGGTTTATTAAAGGAAGATTCTGTAGTTGTAGAAACCACTTCAGGAAATACCGGTTTTTCACTTGCAATGGTTTGCATCATTAAAGGATACAAATGCATTTTGGCAGTGAGCGACAAGACAAAACCCGAAAAAATAGCTTATCTGAAAGCTCTTGGAGCTACAGTTTATGTATGTCCTGCGAATGTACCTGCGAATGACCCGAGATCATATTATGAGGTAGCGAAGAGAATTGCTGCTGAAACTCCAAATTCGGTATACATCAATCAGTACTTTAATGAGCTGAATATTGATGCGCACTATCATACAACTGGTCCTGAAATTTGGGAACAGACTCAGGGAAAAATCACTCACCTTTTTGCTTGTACGGGTACTGGTGGAACTTTATCCGGTTCTGCAAAATTCTTAAAAGAGAAAAACCCAGATATTAAAATTATCGGTGTTGATGCAGATGGATCTATTTTAAAAAGTTTCCACGAAACAGGAGAAATTCACAAAGAAGATGTACATCCTTATCAGATTGAAGGAATGGGAAAAAATTTAATTCCTTCTGCTCTTCTTTTTGATAAAATTGATGAGTTTGTAAGAGTAAATGACGAAATGTCTGCTTACAGAACCAGAGAAATTGCTTTAAAAGAAGCGATTATGGGAGGTTACACCACCGGTGCGGTTACTCAGGGATTAATGCAGTATGCTAATTCTCATCAGTTTTCAGAAAATGATTTGGTTGTTCTGATCTTCCCGGATCATGGGTCAAGATACATTACCAAAGTGTACAGTGATAAATGGATGGCTGAGCAAGGTTTCATCAACAATTGTTTCCACAATTACGAAGAAGTCTTTAAGACAGAAATTATCAAATAAAATTTTAATACAAATACAAGTAAAGCCTTTTTTGTAATCCACAAAAGGCTTTTTTTACTTAAAAATTACGAATATAATGTTGGATATTTTTGAAAGAATAAAAGAAAATCCAGGACCTCTTGGACAGTTTGCAGATTATGGTGAAGGATATTTTATTTTCCCTAAACTAGAAGGTCCTATCGGTCCGAGAATGCAGTTTCAGGGAAGAGAAGTAATTTTCTGGAGTGCCAATGACTATTTGGGAATGTGTAATCATCCTGAAGTTTTGGAAGCAGATGCTAAAGCTGCAGCAGAATACGGAATGTTTTATCCGATGGGAGCAAGAGCAATGTCTGGTGAAACGCATCAGCATTTGCAGCTGGAAAAAGAATTGGCAGAATTTGTACAAAAAGATTCAGCATATTTATTAAATTTCGGTTACCAAGGAATGGTTTCTACCATTGACGCTTTGGTAAGCAGAAATGATGTAATTGTTTATGACGTAGATTCTCACGCTTGTATCGTAGACGGTGTAAGACTTCATGCTGGTAAGAGATTTACTTATAGACACAATGATATTGAAAGTCTTGAGAAAAATCTTCAAAGAGCGACTAAGGTTGCGGAAGAAACTGGTGGTGGTATTTTGGTAATTACTGAAGGGGTTTTCGGAATGAGAGGACAACAAGGTAAACTGAAAGAAATCTGTGAACTAAAATCTAAATATCAATTCAGACTTTTAGTAGATGATGCACATGGTTTCGGAACTCTTGGTGAAACCGGAGCCGGAGCTGGAGAAGAGCAAGGATGTCAAGATCAGATTGATGTTTATTTCTCAACTTTTGCAAAATCAATGGCTGGTTTCGGAGCATTTATCGCAGGTGATAAAGAAATCATCAGATATTTGAAATTCAATTTAAGATCTCAGATTTTTGCTAAATCTTTAACAATGCCAATGGTAATCGGAGGTTTGAAAAGATTGGAATTGCTAAGAACAAGACCTGAAATTAAAGCTAAACTTTGGGAAAATACCTTAAAATTACAAAACGGACTTAGCGAAAGAGGTTTCAACATCGGTGATACCAATACTTGTGTAACTCCGGTAATGATGCAAGGTTCTCCGGTAGAGGCAACTCTATTGGTAAAAGACTTGAGAGAAAATTACGGAATCTTCACCTCTGTAGTGGTTTATCCTGTAATCCCTAAAGGAATGATTTTATTAAGATTAATTCCTACCGCTTCTCACACCGATGCAGAAATCAACGAAACATTGGCTGCGTTTGATGCTATTCACGACAAATTAAAAAGTGGACACTACAAAGAGCAGGAGCAAAAATTATTATCTGAACAAGGTTTAAGTTTCAAAGAAATTTAAGACTAATCATAATTTTTTATAATTGCCACGAATGCACGAATATTTTATTTGTGTATTCGTGGCAAAACTTTTCAAAACCTAAACAGATTCATAAAGATTTAGAATAAATTTGCAAAAAAATTCCTTTTGAAAGATCTCCTTCTTATTACTCCACCATTCACGCAACTCAACACTCCTTATCCTGCAACAGCTTATATTAAAGGTTTTCTTAATACTAAAAATATTTCAAGCTATCAAATTGATTTGGGGATCGAAGTGATTTTGGAGTTATTTTCAAAAGACGGAATTCAGAAAATATTTGATACCGAAATTGATCTGCAAAATATTTCGGAAAACTCACAGCGAATTTTTGCTTTAAGGGATGAATATTTAAAAACAATCGATCAGGTTATTTTATTTCTTCAGAATAAAAATCCTACTTTGGCGAGACAGATCTGTTCAATGAATTTTCTTCCCGAAGCTTCCCGATTCAATCAGTTGGATGATATGGAATTTGCTTTCGGAAATATGGGACTTCAGGATAAAGCTAAACATTTGGCGACTTTATACTTAGAAGATTTATCCGATTATATTGTTGAGAATGTAGATTCTGATTTTGGATTTAGCAGATATGCCGAAAGATTAGGGAAAAGTGCCAATTCTTTTGACGAATTATATTCAAAACTAAATGATTCTCAAACCTTTATTGATGATTTTACTTTAAAAATTCTTCATGAAAAATTAGAGCTGGTTCAGCCGAAATTAGTATGTTTTTCAATTCCTTTTCCCGGAAATTTATATTCAGCTTTTCGGTCAGCAAAATTTATAAAAGAAAATTATCCGCACATTAAAACTGCAATGGGTGGTGGTTTTCCGAATACTGAATTAAGAGAAATTAAAGATCAAAGAGTTTTTGAATTTTTCGATTTCATCACTTTAGATGATGGTGAAGTACCTTTAGAATTAGTTTATGAAAATGTTTGTCATTCTGAGCAAAGCGAAGAATCTCATTTCAAAAGAACTTTTTTAATTGAAAACCAAGAAGTTACCTATAAAAATAATTCTACCAAACACGATTACAAACAATCGGAAATAGGAACTCCAGATTATACTGATTTACAATTAGATAAATATATTTCAGTCATTGAAATTGCAAATCCGATGCACAGTTTGTGGAGCGACGGAAGATGGAATAAATTGACAATGGCGCATGGTTGCTATTGGGGAAAATGTACTTTTTGCGATATTTCTTTAGATTACATAAAAATTTATGAACCCATTTCTGCCAAAATTTTGGTTGACAGAATGGAAGAATTAATTAAAACTACTGGCGAAACCGGGTTTCATTTTGTAGACGAAGCCGCTCCTCCTGCTCTGATGAGAGAAGTTGCTTTGGAAATTTTACGAAGAAATCTTGTGGTAACCTGGTGGACTAATATTCGTTTTGAAAAAAGTTTCACTCAGGATTTATGTTTTCTTTTAAAACTTTCGGGTTGCGTTGCGGTTTCGGGCGGGCTTGAAGTTGCAAGTGATCGATTGTTGAAATTAATTGACAAAGGAGTTTCTGTAGATCAGGTTGCGAAAGTTACCAAAAACTTTACCGAAGCTGGAATTATGGTTCATGCCTATTTAATGTATGGCTACCCTACTCAAACCGTTCAGGAAACTGTGGATTCTTTGGAAATGGTTCGTCAGCTTTTTGAAATGGGAATTTTACAAAGTGGTTTTTGGCATCAGTTTGCCATGACTGCACATTCTCCGGTCGGACAAAATCCTGAAGAATTTGGCGTGACTCCAATTAAGCAGGAAATTAAGTTTGCCAATAATGATATTGATTTCAAAGACAAAACCGGAATCGATCACAGTAAATTTAGTTTTGGTTTAAAAAAATCTCTGTTCAATTTCATGCACGGAATTAATTTTGAAATTCCTTTGCAGGATTGGTTTGATTTTAAAATTCCGAAAACAACTATTCATCCCGATTATATTCACGACTGTTTGCTAGATGAAGATCAATTTAGTTTTAAAGGAAATTCTAAAGTTATATTTTTAGCGAAAAACGTAATCGCTGAGAATTACGTAAAAACAAAAAAACAGAACTCATGGACGTATACGAAAATTACGTTCCATTTACGAACCAATATTGTTAAGGTAGATTTTGAGCAGGAAAAAGCAGATTGGCTGATAAAAATTATTTCTGAAAATACTTTTGAAAATCCAAAACGAATCACGCTTCAGCAACTTAAGCTTAATTTTGAAGAAAACCTTGAAGATTTTGAGCTATTCTGGTTTTCAAAACCAATGCAGCAATTAAAAGAGAATGGAATTATTTTGAGTTTGTAAATTTTGAATATTTTTCTTCTATCATTTTCAAAGTATAAAAAATAAACATCAATTTGTCAATCCGTAGGAATCTCAGAAATAACATTTTAAAAATTTAAGTTAGATTCCTACGGAATGACAAACTTTGAAAAAAAACCAATCCTGAAAAGTAAGTTTTCAGGATTTATTTGTTTTGGCTAAAGCCATTAGAATTCTTTTTTTAATCAAACGGGCTAAAGCCCGTTCCTATTGAATTTCTTAAATTATAGAGATTTATTTTTTATCTTTTTCAACTCCGTCTTTTACTACTTCACCTACAATTATTTTATCCTGAACTTTAATAAAATTGGGATCAAGAATTGCCATTCTTTCAGCAAGAGCTTTGTAAGTAGGAAATTTTAGAATAGAAGCCCGACCTGACATTTCTCTGTATAAAGTAAAAACTTTTCCGCCTGCTGTAGTAATTCTTTTTGTCGTTGTACTATATCGCCCAACCAATTTACTTTTAGCATCATACATTTCAATATCAATAAATGTTTTATCAGAAATTGTATCTTCAGAACCAAAACTTACAGGTAAATTAGTGAAATATCCTACCGGAACACCATTACTTAAAATTTCGCCTACATTATTGACGGTAATATTTAATCTGTCGATTTTAGATCTTATGGTATAAGCTTCCTTTGTTTTGGTATCAAGCTTGCGTTTAGGCATGTTTTTGAAAAGTTCATCCAAGTTTTTTACGTTGATTCCTCTTTCATCGATAATTTTCAACGCTCTAATGCAAGTATAAACTGCAGATTTTTCTTCACCTGAAAATGCGGACGGAGAAATGTAATCCATATCCAAAGTTTTTTCGCGGTTGTATACACGATTCAACTTCACATAACTATCTCTTACAGAATCTACTACGCTCTTGTCTACAAACTCCATCGTGAAAATAGGAGTTTCCTTCAAATCCATAAAAGTATATTCTCCAGATTTGCTTGAGATTTTCGCAACATGAATTCCGTCTAAACTAACAATGCCTCTTTTCGTTTTAATAATTTGAGCATTTAGAATGAAGCCCAAAACAGTAAAGAACATGACTAAACTTTGTTTCATAAAATCAGATTTTACAAAGCATAAAAAAAGTGTAACCAAAGTTACACTTTTTTGAAAATATATTTAGCTTCGATTTTAATTATTCGCAAAGGATAATTCCTTTATCATTATTAAATTCTACAACACCGCTTTTTATAGGATACGTAAAAACTTCATTTTGATTTTCATTTTCTTTGGCAAAGTTTTTAGCATAAGCTTCGTCTACAGATTTTGTAAACAGCTTTACTTTACCGTTTGATAATGAAGAAACAATTCCTGCGTGGTTTTTCATCAGGTGAAACTCACCATTCTTTCCAGGCAGCAATACTGAGTCTACTTCTCCTTCAAAAACTACGTATTCTGGTGTTAAAATTTTTATATTCATTTTTATGAAATTATAGATTATAGATTTTAAATTATAAATTATTGAAATTCAATCTAAAATTTAACATTTAAAATTTCTTAAGCGTTATCCGCTAACATTTTTTGTCCAGCTTCGATCGCTTCTTCGATAGTTCCTTTCAAGTTGAAAGCAGCTTCCGGTAAGTGATCCAATTCACCATCCATAATCATGTTGAATCCTTTGATGGTATCTTTAATATCTACCAATGATCCCGGAATACCTGTAAACTGTTCAGCAACGTGGAAAGGCTGAGATAAGAATCTCTGAACTTTTCTAGCTCTGTAAACTACAGATTTATCTTCTTCAGAAAGTTCTTCCATACCTAAGATTGCGATGATATCTTGCAATGCTTTGTATCTCTGAAGAATTTCTTTTACCCTCTGAGCACAGTTATAATGTTCTTCACCGATAATTTCCGGAGCCAAGATTCTTGACGTAGAAGCCAATGGATCTACCGCTGGATAAATACCTAACGAAGCAATTTTTCTATCTAGTACAGTTGTTGCATCTAAGTGAGCAAACGTTGTAGCAGGAGCTGGGTCAGTTAAGTCATCCGCAGGTACGTAAACCGCCTGTACTGAAGTAATTGAACCATTTTTAGTAGAAGTAATTCTTTCCTGCATCGCACCCATTTCAGATGCCAAAGTTGGTTGGTAACCTACCGCAGAAGGCATACGACCAAGAAGTGCAGATACTTCAGAACCAGCTTGTGTAAAACGGAAGATATTATCTACGAAGAAAAGTACGTCTCTACCTTGTCCTGTTTCTCCACCGTCTCTGTAGTACTCAGCTAAAGTAAGACCAGAAAGTGCTACTCTTGCTCTTGCTCCAGGTGGCTCGTTCATCTGCCCGAAAACGAATGCAGCTTTAGAATCTTTCATTACTTCTAAATCTACTTTAGAAAGATCCCAACCTCCGTTTTCCATAGAGTGCATGAAATCATCACCGTATTTAATAATACCTGATTCTAACATCTCTCTCAAAAGGTCATTTCCTTCTCTCGTTCTTTCACCTACACCGGCAAAAACAGAAAGACCACCGTGTCCTTTTGCAATATTGTTAATCAACTCCTGGATCAATACAGTTTTACCTACACCTGCACCACCGAACAAACCAATTTTACCTCCTTTTGAGTAAGGCTCTACTAAGTCGATTACTTTAATACCTGTGAATAAAACTTCTGCAGAAGTTGAAAGTTGATCAAATTTTGGAGCTGGTCTGTGAATAGGAAGACCACCTTCCTTAGAAATATTCTGAAGTCCGTCGATAGCATCCCCAACAACGTTGAATAGTCTTCCGTTTACCGCATCACCGATTGGCATGATAATAGGATTTCCGTATCCAATTACATCCTGACCTCTTTTAAGACCATCAGTTGCATCCATTGCGATACATCTTACTGTATCTTGACCGATATGCTGCTCTACTTCTAATACTACTTTTTCACCGTTTTCTTTTGTAATCTCCAAAGCATCATAGATACTTGGAATAGCTTCTACATTATTAAAAACTACGTCGATTACAGGACCAATAATTTGAGAAATTTTTCCTTTAATTTGGTTTGCCATTGCTAAATTTTTTCTTGGTGCAAATATAATGAATCTTCACAAACCTGCAATTGCTAAAAAAAAGATTTTTATCATGCTTTTTAACAGTTTAGCTATCTAGCAATTTACCAATAAATGACTCAATAAAGTGTCTATTTTTATTGTTACATTATTACATTGGGAAATTGTTACATTAATAAGTACATTATAACTATATTTGCAGTCAAAATTTTTTCATCTTGAAAGTTTTCAGAAATTTTAGTGATTATCCCTCTCAAAAGCCTCTGGCGTTATCATTGGGAATGTTTGACGGAGTTCATCTTGGCCATAAATGTATCATCGACGAGCTGAAAAAAGTTGGCTCTGCCCATCATCTGGAAACTGCAGTTCTTACTTTCTGGCCGCACCCAAGATTTGTTTTTAATCCAAATGAAGACTTGAAACTTCTTAATACTTTGGATGAAAAAACTTTACTGATGGAGAAATACGGCATCAATAATTTGTTTTTAAAAGAATTTGATGACGAATTCAGAAACCTTACCGGTGAAGAATTTGTGCGTCAGATTTTAATTGAGAAATTAAATGTCAAATATTTAATCATAGGTTACGACCATTCTTTTGGTAAAAATAAAAGCGGAAATTTTGAATTGCTTCAAAAACTTTCTAAAGAATTAAATTTTGAAGTAGAGCAAATGGAAGCGATCAACATCCACGAAAACAACATTAGCTCTACAAAAATCAGAAATGCTTTATTGGCAGGAAATATTTTGGAGGCCAACGAAATGTTGGGTTACTCCTACTCTGTTTCCGGAAAGGTTGTGCATGGGAAGAAATTAGGCAGAACTATCGGTTATCCAACCGCCAATATAGAAACTGAAAATATAAAATTACTTCCAAAAAAAGGTGCTTATATTGTTGAAGTTTTTGTAAACAACCAACAATATAAAGGAATGTTGAGCGTAGGAACCAATCCTACTGTAAACGGTGATAAATTAACCGTTGAAGTTTATATTCTTGATTTTGAAGGAGATATTTACGATGAAAAAATCACTGTGAAATTCAGAGAGTTTCTTCATGAGGAAATTAAATTTGAAGGTTTAGAAAAATTGATTGAAAGATTGGATGAGGATAAAATATTAACAATGAATTATGATTTCTAGAACTAATAATCTTGATTTTTTAAGATTGATTTTTGCTAGTATTGTAGTTGTAACACACTCGTATCCGCTTTCAGGAACAGCAGAAAGGGATTTTCTAAGTAATTTCACATCATCACAGATTGCTTTATCTTATATTGGTGTTAAAGGATTTTTTATTATTTCTGGTTATCTGATTTTTAAAAGTTTGCTGCGATGCGAAAATCTCTTTGATTTTTATTGGAAAAGAATTTTAAGACTTTTTCCCGCTTTGTTAATTGTATTAGTTCTTACAGTTCTTTTTGCTCCTGCTGTTTATGAAAGCCCTATTCCTTATTGGCAAAATAAGTCTGTATTTACCTATATTCCACATAATTTAAGTTTGTTTTTTCTACAGTTTAAAATTAATGGAGTATTTGAAAACAATCCTTACAAAGGAGTTATAAATGGAAGTTTATGGACAATACGTTATGAGTTCTGCATGTATATAATGGCGTCTTCGTTATTTTTTATCCGTAAAAAAAACATTCTAAAAACTATTGTTATTCTGATATTTATTTTAAGCTACATTTTATCTGTATTTTACCCAGATTTCATGAATGGTTCCTTGTTGCATATTATGTCACTAAGCAGTGTAAGTTTATATGATTTTACATGTTTTTTTTCTGGTGGAATGCTATTAACTTATATAAATTTTAAAGATAGAAAATTTGAAAATATAATTATAATAACTTCACTTATCTTATTTATTGTTAGCCTATATTCAAATATTTTTCTCTATACATGTTTTTTTACTCTTCCAATTTTGGTTATTCTTATTGGTAAAAAATCAACAAAATACGTTAATAAAATAGGGAATACTTTAGGAGACATTTCGTATGGAATTTACATTTATTCGTTTCCTATCCAGCAAGCTCTAATGTATTTTTTTAAATTAGATTTGATTTCATTAATGGTTTCATCCTTACTGCTTTCATTTATTATGGGATATATTTCTTGGCACTTGATTGAAAAAAAAGCATTAGAATATAAAAACTTGGTAAACAATTTACAGATAAAAAGGCAAAGACTAACTAAATAATTGTTCCTTAATAACACATCCTTCGTGCATTAATTTGAAAAATAACAGACACCTTTTCACTTCTATGATTGAAAAAAGTGAGAATAAATTTTCTGTTTCAGGATCTCCATTATTTTCTTTAGATTCCAAATGGTTGCAGTAATAATGCATTGATTTGTGCCCTAGTTTTCCCAAAAAAGTAATTTTGAGTAAGCCTAAATTCAGTTTGGTAAATGGTTTTTTAAGAAGTGGCTAAATAGAGTTAATTTCCTCTTTTGCTTTCTTCGTCAAAGATTTAAAAACCAAATCATACGACTGATCTATCATTTTTAAAATTAAATCTCTTTTAATCAAGAAGCTTAAATCCGCAGATCCTAAAAAATAATTAAATTTTCATTCAATTCAAATTTTGCAAAATATCTGAAAACGATAAACCCGAGAATAAAAAGCCAAAAATGGTAATCATAAATTTCATTTTTTAAAAATTCTTGTTGATCCCAAAAACAATATGTCGAGGCATTAATCTTTGAGTATATAAACTCTCGCTGATATTATCTACTGAATATCTCTGAATACTGTTTGAATTTAAGAGATTATTTCCCTGCACAAAGATACTCATATTGTATTTTTTAGAAATATAGTTGGCTTTAATATCCCAAAACTGAGTAGTTTTCTGAGTTGTATTTCCGAATTTATAATATTCTACAAGAGACTCAATTCTAAACTGTGAATTTATTGTAAAATAAAGATTCGCAAAACCTTTCTGATCCAAATAAGAATTAGAGTTTACATCGGAAGAAATAGTGTTGAATGACCATTCGTAGCCTAATTCGTAATTGATAAACTTTGTCCACCCCGATTTCATTTCAAATCCGGTTTTAAAATTGGTAAACTCTGTTTTTATTAAAGGTTGATTATTGACACTATTTTCATAATCTGATACATTATAAGACCCTAAAATACTTAACCTCGATTTTAAAAACTTCAGGTATTTTCTCAGCTCTAAATTTGAAGATAAATTATTGTTGTTTTTAACTAAAATTGTTTGATTAAAAGTATAATTGGGGTTCACAATCATATTATTGGACAAGTAATCTTCACTTCTGAAAAAATTAATATTAAAATTCAGATATTGTGATGTTGGTTCTCCGATATTATAGCTCAATCCTAAATTATAATCCGGTAAAACCATAAACCCAGTCTCATTCTGTCTAAAATTTCTATTTCCTTGATAAATATAATTGCTGTAAACATCATTAATTGAAATAGTCGAAAACTTTCGCCCTGCATTTAAACTGAAGTTACCTATTTTTCTATTTTGATATCCAATATTTGCCAATGGAGATACATAGAAACCATTTTGTTGATCTTGATTTAATTCTGAATGAATCATTTGGTTTAAAACTGTAAAACCATAGCTCCATTTTTTTCCTTTTTTGCCATATTTAATCTGAGCAAAAATATTATTCTGAGTGTAGTCTGTATAATTTATAAACTCTGATTTATCAAAGCTTACCGTTTCATTATTTGAATTAGAAACATGAAGATCTGAGCTTAAAAAATCTTTTCTAAACTCAGATCCTAACTGTAATTCCAGACTGTGCTCTTCGGCATACTTTTTAAGGTAAGAAAGTTTTAGCCCTCCAAAATTCATTTTAGAATCAATAGTCTGATTTACTTTTTGAGCATCAGGATTATTTAAAATATGAGAAAATACATCATTTTCATCAGTAAAGTCATAAGGTCTGTTTTGAAAAATATATCTTGCTACTGCGACCAGCGCTTTAGAAGAATCTATTTTTTTGGTATAAGTCAACCTATTTTCGTTGGCAAAAAGCTCGTTTTTTCCGATTTGATTATTCAGCTGTTCATTAAATAGAAAAATATTGTTATTATTTTCATTTAAGGAAGAAATCTTGTTGTAAAATTGGATATTAGAATTGTTTTTAAAATCTTTCGAAAGTTCTAACTTACCAACAATATTTCTGTTATTTTGCTTCCAGTTTTTGTCCTCAGTGTTAATAAAATCTAAACCATTAAAATTAAATTTATAATAAGAATTGATATAGTTTCTATTTTCTATTTCGTTGAAGATAGTTACAAACTTTAATTTCCAATCGGTTTTAAAATTGTAAATATAATTGAGCGAAGCTAGCTTATCATTATTAAAATTGGTTCGTTTGTCATTAAACTGAAAATTTTTCTGATGCAGATTAATCGTTGAAAGCGTGTTTATATCAGTTCCCACATTTTCTACATCATTTTCAGAGCTTGGGTTAATAAGATATTCTACTCCTTTCATTTCGTTTAAACCCAAATTATTGGCATTCAACAGAAGATATACTTTTTTTCTCTTTGTAAAGTTCATCAGGTTAAGCTTTCCCTGCCGCATATCTTCCTTATAGCTTGTGGAAGCCAACAAAAGATTACCAAACCATTTACCTTTGGCATCTTCTTTTAAAGTAAGATTAAGGGCAATACTTTCTGAATCTTCAATATTTTTGAGGAGTTTATTTTTAGAATAATTTTTTAGAACCTGAACTTTATCTAAAGGTTTTGAGGGCATATTTTGAGTAAGGGTCTGATAACCTCTTTCAAAAAGATCATCATTTTCTATCATCACTCTGGAAACTTCTTTATTTCCGAATTTTATTTTACCATCACTAAGAACAGTAATTCCCGGAATTTTTTTTAAAAGATCTTCTACATTTTGCTCTGTTCCATTAGAGAAGCTTTTAGCAGAATATTCTATCGTATCTTTTTTAATTTTGATTGGTGAGGTTTTGCTAATAACAACTTCTTTTATTTCCTTTACCTTATCGGTCTCAAGAATGATGGTTTTAAAATTTTTGCTTTCACCTCTTTTAATCATAGAAACAGGAAATTTCTTAGAAATGTAGCCCATCGCAGAAACCTGCAGATTAAAATTTCCGAATCTGTCTGTATTTAATAAAAAACTTCCGTCTTTATTGCTAAAGACGAAAGTTATAATGTTATCCTGTGAATCGGTAAGAATCACGTTGGCTCTAGAAATTGACTGCTTATTTTCTGACCATACTATCCCTTTAACCTCCGTTTGTGCAGAGATTTTTAAAAATAATATGGTGAAGAGTAAGCATAAGTATTTCATTTAAAATTTTACAGGCTCTTTTTCCCACTCAAAAATAATTTCTATCTCACTCTCTCTCAAACTAGATTGTTTCATAATAGTTGAACCAATTGGAAAGTCTGCTAAAACCTGACCTCGCAACTCTCGTTTATATTCATTTTCTAATTCAATATATTCTTTAAACGGAACAATTGTTTTTTTCTTTTCAGAAATATACTCGTTTAATTGTGGAGGTAATTCCATATTTGAATTCAATATAATTCTTCTAGCGGTAAATTTGAAAATCCCTTTATCATCTTCTGCTTCTAGAATTAAGCCAGGTAATCCACCTAATTTCCAAGGGCCATAAGAAGCGGAAATATCTTTTGTAAACCAAGCAATATATTTTCTACCTCTAAATTCTCCCACCGCTTTTATACATTTATAGTCTAATATATTCTTACTTTCATTTAATATCTGCCATTTTATTGGTGAAAAATTATCAATTGTGATGCGTTTTATTTTAGGAGTTTTATATCCCATATAAAATAAATTATTGTCATCTTTTTCAATATAATAGCTGATCTTTCTTTTATCAAAAGAACTTCTCACTTGCTCGTAAGTGGTTAACTCTCCTCCCTTTCCATATCCAAAATAGGTGAAATTATTTGAGTTAAATACTAAAAATTCATTGAAAAAATACTCACTTTGTGTAGTAGTATAATTATATTCAACTATATTCACATTTTTTTGTGCAAAAGAAAAAAAAGAAGACAATATTGTAATAAGAAGAAATATATTTTTCATAATTTAATTATGGATGAACACCTATTACTTTAATAGTTTTAACATTTCTTACTATACCATCGCTATCTGATCCTAAACATGCAAGCCCAGAACCTTCGGTTCTTACGCTTCTTTCGTCAACGACATTGTTATTCTCATCTATAGTTCTTATAGTTGTAAATATTATGCAGGAAAATTTTAATTTTTCAAAACTATATATCTTTTTCACAGATATTATCTTTTGAGTTGTTGAATTTTTTGTTTCCTTCGCGTAGCCTAATACGCTAAGTCCACAAAATAGACTTGTTAAGATTGCTTTTTTCATAATATGATATATATTTAAGGAGCGACTCCTATTACACGAATAGTTTTTTGAAGAAAAACCTGTCCATTTACAGCATTTTTACATTGATTATCAGAACCTTCAGTACATACATCATAGTTAGCAATCGTTTTTCCCTCTGTATCTAACACGGTAACATGCGTAACAATTTGACAACTTTCTGATTCTTTTTCATTTTGAACCACATTATCAGCTTTTTTTTCATTTGCAAATAGACATGATGTAGAGCCAATTGTAATAAATAACCCTAAGATAATTTTTTTCATTGTAATAATTTTTAAAGTTAAAACTAAATTTGTGTTTAAACTTTTTGCGCAATTCGGTTTGAACGCTTCAAAGAAATAGAAAAAAACTAATTAAACAAAATAAGTTATCACTTTTTTTTGAAAAATTTATTATGTTAAATGCTTTATTTAATATAATTTACAATAAATTTAATTCACTTAACCAAAGTGATATATATAATAAATTTATTAATCACTTATTCAAAATTAAGCTCAAAACTAGCTGCTCGCGGAGACGGAGCTTGGCCATGCGAAACATTTTGATTCGTATTTGCTATTTGCTGACTCTGCCATTCTTTAAGCTGGTTTGTATCAGCATTAAAGACGTCTACATATAAAACTGTTGGAGAATCTTTTTCGTTGATAAAATACGATTCTAATTTTTGGGGTAAAACATAATTTTTATTTAATAGAATCTTAGTTGCAGTAAAATGAAAGTTTTTTTCAGAGTCATAAGCTTCTAAAATCGCGCCTGGTGTATCTTTCAGTTTCCAAGGAAAAATTGGGTTTGGAATTTCTGAAGTGAACCAAACTTCCCATTTTCTACCTCTAATTTTCGCAGTAGCCTTATGACAATTGTACCCTAAAATATTTTTGACCTCTTTTGTTGTAGTCCAAATAATTGGTTTTATTTTATCAATAGCTAATTTATATTTTAATTTATCGTTTTTTCCAACAAATGCATTCTCTTGATAAAATGAGTCCTCATTTCTATTATAGTTTACCAAAAACTTTGTATGCTGTTTATTAGCAATATAGTTTAAATCTCCATCTTTAAAGTCAATATCATCTGTTAAAAGAGAGAGATTATTGTTATCTGACGAAAAGGAAAATGCTTTATAGTTTTCTCCTAACCATATCAGTTTATATTCTATGCTATTTTGTACAGTGATTTGTGAAAAGCAATTTAAACTTAGAAGAAAAATAAATAATATAATAATTTTGTTATTCATTTTAATATGCAAAACTAAGATTTTCAAATAATTTTAATTGATTTTATGAAAGATAAGTAATTTTATTTAAGAATTATCAATTTCCTCTTTTGCTTTCTTCGTCAAAGATTTAAAAACCAAATCATACGACTGATCTATCATTTTTAAAATTAAATCTCTTTTCAAACCATCTAAGGAAACAGAATTCCAATGGGTTTTATTCATGTGAAATGCACCTGTAATCTGTGGGTGTTGCTCACGAAGTTCTTCGCTCCATTCAGGATCTGTTTTTACATTGATACTTAAAGGCTGTCTTTCTAAAGACATCAACAGAAAAATTTTAACTCCTACTTTTAAAACTAAAGTTTCGTTATCGAACGGAAAACTTTCTGTCACTCCTTTTTTTGCAAGACAATAATCTAAAATTTCGTTGGCATCCATTTCGTATGGGTAATAAGTAATTGGTAATAATTGATAAGTGATAAATTATGATTGATGATTTAATTTACCTAAAGATCTTTTATCTTTTATCTTAAATAATTATTTCAAATTTAGTAAATTTAAAAAAGGAATTGACCGTCACACAAAACTATTTATTATGAAAGCTTTAATAATCGGTGCTACAGGTGCTACAGGAAAAGATTTGGTAAATCAGTTGTTACAGGATAACGATTTTGAGGAGGTGAATGTTTTTGTAAGAAAACCTCTATCTATTCAAAACAAAAAGTTAAAAACTCATGTTGTTGATTTTGAAAAATATGAAGACTGGAAAAATCTGGTTAAAGGTGATGTTGCATTTTCTTGTCTCGGAACCACACTTAAAGATGCAGGAAGCAAAGATGCCCAGAGAAAAGTTGATTTCGATTATCAATATCAATTTGCAAAAGCTGCAAAAGAAAATAATGTGGATGATTATATTCTGGTTTCGGCTTATGGAGCCAATCCTAAATCAAAAATTTTTTATTCTAAAATGAAAGGCGAGCTTGAAGAAGCTGTAAAAAAACTTCATTTTAATAAAATTACCATTTTCAAACCCGGAATGCTCGAAAGAAAAGATTCTGAAAGAACCGGTGAAGTTTTGGGAAGCAGAATTATAAAATTTGCCAATACATTGGGGCTTTTTGAAAGCCAAAAACCTTTACCAACCAATATTTTAGCTAAAGCGATGATTAATTCTTCTAAAATAAAAAGCAATGGCTATTCGAGTATAAAACTTGGAAATATTTTCTGTTTTGCTGAGAAAAGTAATACTTAAAACCAATAAAAAATTTCAACTGGAATGAATTTATTTTTTCGCAGATTTTGCAAATAAACCGATTTTTTTCATGCTTTTGTTAAATTGCCACGAATACACGAATGTTTTTTTGACAAGTATATTTCGTGGATTCGTGGTAATTCTACTTTTAAATAAAGTTTAAACAAACTCTGAATTATTCAAAAACAAAAATCGCCTCTAAATGAGACGATTTTCTTTATTATAAATTTTCAAAGATTACTTCGCTTTAGCTTCAAGCTCAGCTTCTTTAGCTTTCATTTCAGCAAGCTTTGTCTGATTTTTAAGTATTCCGTAAATATCTTTCAAAGTACTAACAGCATCCAAATTATTAGGATTTGCCTGATACCATTTTTCAGCATGAGGTAATGCTTTATTAAATCTCTCTTTTCTTGCTTCAATTAATGTTGTAGCTTTATCTGGATCAGATTTTCTTATTGCATTGATTTCTTTTACAGCCTTATCATCATCTCCAATATAAGTATATACTAAATTTTGATAAGCATTATTAATCAATTTCGGGTCATTTGAACCTAACTCAATCGCTTTATTGAAAGATGCGATTGCATCCGCTGTAGCTGGGGTTTTTGATTGTAAAACTCCTAAGTTATACCAATTAGTAGCATCATTAGGATTTTTTGCCAATTGCTCCTTAAGATTTACCATAAATTGATCAGTTTTACCTGTCGCATATAATGCAGAACCATGATATTCTTTTAATTTAGCATTATTAGGATATTTTGCTAAACCTTTTTCAATTATTGCTAAAGCTTCATCATTTTTCTTTGCATTTAAAAGCAATGTTGATAGAGTTTCATATAAATCTGGTTCAACACTTGGTGTTTGCTCTGTTTTAAAATCAGAATAATCTTTTGAGGTTTTTTTAATTAAATCCCATGTAGCTTTATCGTAAGCTGAAACTTGTCCGGTTTTATTTTCTTTTGCCGTGTAAGTTGTCTGAACTCCTGTATACCCAGAATTAATTAAATCAGTATAAATTTTTATAGATTCATCTAAGTTGTTTGCCAAAGCATAACTCAAACCTGCATAATACTTGTAAGTTTTATCCTCTTGACCGTTTGCTTTTAATAAATCATAAAGTTCTATGAACTTTGGTCCTGCAACCGTATAATTTTTTGCATTATATGCATCCATCGCCGCTTTATTAGTAGCTTGAACTTGAGCATTTACATCTTTTTTATCTTCCTTTTGCCCAAAAGCAAAAACCGAAGAAACGATTGCTATACCTAAAATTAGCTTTTTCATAAATAAGAATTTTAATTATATTTTTATATTATTCTTCAGAATCTGAATTTTCAGTTCCATCAGTCGGGTTTTCTTCTGTGTTTTCTGCTTTTGGCGAAGCATTTTCTTCTGTTGAAATATTTTCTTCAGATTCTTCTCCTTCAATAACTTCCTCTTCTACATCCTTATCCATTGATACTTTTGCGATAGCTGCAATCTCGTCATTCTTTTTAAGATTGATCATTCTTACACCTTGAGTATTTCTACCCATCACACGCATTTCGTCCATATTCATTCTGATAGCAACCCCGGATTTATTGATAATCATCAATCCATCTTCGTCTGTAACATTCTGAATAGCAATAAGATTACCCGTCTTTTCAGTAATATTTAAAGTAATAACTCCTTTTCCACCTCTGTTGGTAATTCTATAGTCTTCAACTGCAGTTCTCTTACCATATCCTTTTTCAGAAACTACAAGAACGGTATCATTTTCCAAATCGTTGACAACAATCATACCAATAACCTCATCGTTTTCTTCCATCGTGATCCCACGAACCCCGATAGATCCTCTACCAACTTCTCTTACTTTTTCTTCAGGGAAACGGATACATTTACCATTTTTGGTAGCAATCATAATCTGAGATTCGCCATTCGTAAGATAAGCACTTAATAACTGATCGTTTTCTCTTATTTCGATAGCATTAATACCATTTACTCTCGGTCTTGAATAAGCTTCTAAAGATGTTTTCTTAATCGTACCGTTTTTAGTAATCATTACAACGCTCATTTGATTGATGTAATCTACATCTTTCAGATCATTGGTTCTGATGTATGCTTTAATCTTATCATCTGGTTCGATGTTGATTAAGTTTTGTACCGCTCTTCCTTTTGCCGTTTTAGAACCTTCAGGAATTTCAAATACTCTTAACCAATAACACTTACCTTTTTCAGTAAAGAATAACATATATTGGTGATTGGTTGCAGAAACGATATACTCCAAGAAATCTGAATCTCTTGTTGTAGCCGCTTTGTTACCAACACCACCTCTACTTTGAATTTTATATTCTGAAAGCAACGTTCTCTTCACATATCCTGCATGAGAAATAGTAAGAACAACCGCTTCATTTGGAATAATATCTTCAATAGACATTTCACCTCCAGAATAATCGATTTCTGTTCTTCTTTCGTCACCGTATTTTTCTTTTACTTCAGCTAATTCTTCCTTAATAATTTGGAATCTTCTTGGTTCATTAGCCAAAATATCTTCTAAATTATTAATTTCTTTCATAATAGCATCATACTCGTCACGGATCTTATCAAGTTCCATTCCTGTAAGACGAGCCAAACGAAGATCAAGAATTGCCTGTGCCTGAATTTCTGATAATTCAAATGCTTCAATTAATCCTTCTTTTGCACCTTGTGGATTGGCACTGTGACGAATAATTGAAATTGCTTTATCTAAAGAAGCTTGAGAACCAATCACTTTCATGAAACCTTCAAGGATGTGAGCTCTTTCTTTAGCTTTTCTAAGTTCGTATTCAGTTCTTCTTACAATCACCACATGTCTATGCTCAACAAAATGGTGAATAATATCTTTTAAATTCAGCTGTTCCGGTCTTCCGTGTACCAAAGCGATATTGTTTACACTGAAAGAAGTTTGTAGCGAAGTATATTTATATAATAAGTTCAGAACAACATTAGGAATTGCATCATTTTTAAGTTCATAAACGATACGCATCCCGTTTCTGTCTGATTCATCTCTGATTTCGTAGATTCCAGGAATTTTCTCATCTTTTACCAACTCAGCTGTTCTGGCAATCATTTCAGCTTTGTTTACCTGATAAGGTATTTCGGTTACGATAATTGCATTTCTATTGTGTACTTCCTCGAAGCTTACTTTTGCTCTAAGAACCACTCTTCCTCTTCCTGTATGGAAAGCATCTCTTACACCATCGTATCCGTAAATAATTCCACCTGTAGGAAAATCCGGAGCAACAATGTGCTGCATCAGTTCATCGATGCTAATTTCTTTATTATCAATATATGCAGTAATTGCATCTACAGCTTCAGAGAGATTGTGAGGAGCCATATTCGTCGCCATACCTACTGCGATACCAGAAGTACCGTTCACCAAAAGATTTGGAATTTTTGTAGGCATTACAGTAGGCTCTGTTAAGCTGTCATCAAAGTTATTTTGAAAGTCAACTGTTTCTTTATCAAGATCTGATAAAATTTCGTCCGAAACTTTTTTAAGTCTTGCCTCGGTATAACGCATTGCTGCAGGTGGATCACCATCCATCGAACCGAAGTTACCCTGACCGTCAACCTGTGGATAACGTAAACTCCAAGGCTGAGCCATTCTTACCATTGCGTCATAAACTGAAGAATCTCCATGTGGGTGATATTTACCTAAAACATCCCCAACAATTCTCGCTGACTTTAAGTATTTTCTGTTTGAGAAAACCCCTAAACCATACATACCATAAAGCACTCTTCGGTGTACTGGCTTAAGACCATCTCTTACGTCCGGTAATGCTCTCGAAACAATAACCGACATCGAATAATCAATGTAAGATGATTTCATTTCATCAACAATGTTGATAGGAATTAATCTTTCTCCTTCTTTTTGCATATATAAGTTTTATTGTAATGATAATCAGACTTTTAAAAATCGGTCTGAAAACTATTTATTTTGAATAATTAATAACGTGCTAAGTTACAAAATTTTTACCGATTTTTGCCTGAGAGATCAAGCAAAATATCTTAAAAAAAATTAAAATATGAGTGTATTAAGTATAACTTTTCATTGCATAAACAGCAGCATAGATGAGTGGGAAAACTATGTGGATGAAACTTTAGTTTTAATGACGGAAAACCTTATGGATGTTGATAAATACATCTTATCTGAAGTTCACAGTGATTTTATTGATGAAGGAAAAAATTATAACCTTCTTTTAATCTTTGATAACGAAGAAAAAAGAACTGAGTTTATGGAAAGTGAATTATTAAATATCTCCGAAAGAATCGAAACTAAATTTGGGCAAGATGTTATGATTTTCAATACTTCTTTAAATCCTAAGAAGAAAAATCTTTAGTAAAACTCAACTTAAAGGATAAATAAAAAGGCTGTCTCAAAAATTGAAACAGCCTTTTTTATTTATAAATTAACGACAATTACCGGTCTGCTATGATAAACTCGCGGATGTCTGTATTTCTTATGAGAATAATGATATGGTCTTGCCGGTTTGTAATAATGCTTCTTATAATGTCTTGGAGCTTTATAATAAACAACTTTTTTATACTTTGGCTTGTGATGACCGTGATAATGATGCTTTTTGTGTGGTCCATGACCATGCCCTCTTTGAAGAGGTGCAGCCTGAGAAAGCATGATTGAGAAAACAATCAAGAATAGCCCAATTACTTTAGATAAGATTTTCATATTAACCAATTTCAAATTAAAAATCAAAATTACAATACTAGTGCCAATAATTGTTTACCACTGTATTTTTCACAATTTTTAAGAAATTTTATTATTATTTCAGAATAATCATAGTATAAAATCAATTACCTATTTCTATTTCTCGGATGATGCTCTTTTAATTTTTCAACTTTCTTATCATGACCGGGAGGCATTGGTCTTCGGCTCGGATGCGGAATACAGGAAGAAATAAATCCTGCTGTAATGATGATCGCGATTGTATTTTTCAGGAGTTTCATAATTTTAAAATTTAAATTGATGAAATGAATGGTACAATCAAAATGCCAAAAGATTGCTATTTAGTATTTAAAAAATATTCGGACTCCTTTTTTCCAGCATAACGAGGTCTTTCCATTCACCGTGAAGCTGACCAACTTTATCTCTTTTACCAACGACTCTGAAACCGTTTTTCTGATGAAATTTTATAGACGCTTCATTTTCAGGAAAAATATTTGACTGTAAAGTCCAGAATCCGTGGTTTTCACTATCGAGAATCAGTTTTTTTAAAAGAACCGAACCCAAACCTTTGCCAAGGTAATTATTATCAAAATAAATACTTACTTCGGCAACTCCTTTAAAACAATCTCTTTTACTTACAGGTTTTAAAGCACACCAACCGATCACTTCGCTGTTTTCATTTTCCAAAACCCATCTGCAGTCATTTAAAAAGCTGGAATTCCAGGCTTCTGAGCTTGGCAATTCGGTATCGAATGTGGCAATTCCGCTGTCAATTCCCTGTTTAAAAATTTCCAACACTTTGGTTTCGTCATGCGGAAGCATTTCTCTTATCTCGTAGTTCATTTTTTGATGATATTTTCTTTTATTTTTTCTTTTAATTCTGGAATAATGAGTCTGCTGATCATCTTTATCTTCAGAAATCACACTGATATTTCCGTCCACTTCCAAAATAGCAAGCTTTACATTTTCCATTGTTTCTACTCCATGCTCTCTGATCGCTTCATTCAGTTCGTCAAAAGTAATTTTCACTTTTCTTAAAGCAACCTGATCTACCCTTCCGTCTTTTACTAAAATCACAGGATCTGCTTCCATAAAACTCGCAAAGCTACGATTGGAAAACATTAATCTTTTTAAAGTAAAATTAGCAGCAAATAAAACAAGCGCAGCTACAATTCCACCTTCTAAGGAAGTATTTTCACCAACCATTGCATTCTGTACTGCATTTGAAATCAGCAACAACAAAACAACATCTCCTGCATTGAGTTGTGAAAGCTGATTTTTCCCAAACAAACGGATGGCGATTACCATAAAAAGGTAAACGCAAAGTGAGCGGATAACTACATCAAGAATAGGATTCACGGCAGATAATATTTAAAATCAAATGTATACAATTACCGGAAATAAAAAAACTGCTTTTTCAAGCAGTTTAAGGAAAATTATATACAGTTTTATGTATTATTATCTATTGTTGATGTCTACTCTTACAGGCATTACAAAAGAAGAAGCCAGCATGTTTTCATTCAGTTTGTTGGCATTTATTTTATACTGAAGATGAGACAATACATTTTCTATTTCTTTGCTTACATTTTTGCAGTCACCTTTTGAACGTACATTTATAATTTTACCATTTTCTGCAATATCAAATTTCACTTCAGAGTTTACAACTCCTTGTTTATAATCCTGATTGGTAAAATCAAAATTAGCCATTAAGAGATTTCTGATTTCGCTGAATGCATCATTTTTATTTAATTGAATTTCTTCAATCGTATTGTTTGAAGTTGTCTGAGCTTTTACGTTACCTGCGATTGCTGTTAATCCTAATGCGAAAAGAGAAGCAACAAATATTTGAATTTTATTTTTCATATGTAGATTTTTTATTGTTTTTTAATTGTCATATGTTATCGCCACCGGTTTAATTTTAAATATATCAAAAGTATGATTTGCGATTTCATAATCATCTGATTTTAAATTATATATTAAACTTGTTTTGAATTCTAAATCAAAGATATAAAAAAATATTCATACAAATTTCACATTGAGTTAACATTGAGTTAACATTAAAATGCAAAATACTGATAATCAATAAAATAGATTTTTAAAATAATTGAAAAGTTAATATTGGGAATAAATTTGAGCATAAAAAAGGTTAAACAAAAGTTTAACCTGAAGAATTTATTTTTAAAATTTAAAATCCAATTAATTTTGAAATATGACTTCCTAATTCCATTAACTTGGGTGTTTTGTCTGCAAAATCTACACCTAAAAATGTAATATTTTTCCAATCATTTACTCTTTTTCCTAAATCAAAAATTGTATCATGCCATTTTCTTAATTTTGTTTTAGATTCTTGGACTGCTTCTTCTGTTTTAGCTTGTTTCAATTCTATCAAATCTTTCATTCCATCTATGAAAATGTCTTTCCAATCGTCATTCTCTATTTTTAATTGCTGAAATTCTTTTAATATTTCCTCAGCTTTTAAAATATCTGGATTCGTTGAATATGAATTGAAATTATTTGTTTGAGTATTGTTCTCTCCCCCAAATTGGTTACCGTTAAATATTGAACTTGATCCAAAGTTAAATTGATCCATAATAATTAATTGTCTTGTTTATTATATTTTCCTCCAAACTGGCTATTTAAAATTTGTGCATAATCACCAATATTAAAAATTGTTGTTGGAATATTATTTTTTATTTTTTCAATTTCTTCTTGAGTATAGGAATTAATTATATGTTTACCATAGATTACATCTAATAGTTCAAAAATATTTATTGGATTATAAGATTCTGGACATTCTACAGTAAATCTGTTATTTTTGGTTCTATTAATTAAATCAGATTTTAAAAATTTATGATCTTCATCATTATCTTTACATTTGCTACAATTACAAGGTATTAATTCTTGAATTTTAATATTCTCAAACCAATCTTTTTGTATATCGATTAATTCATTTCTAATCTCATTTAAAACTAAAACTTTATTTTCTCCTACTACACTTATTTTAATATATTTATTTGCATCATTTTTCATAAAATATTCTTCAATTTTTGCAACTGAATTATCTTTATTAATTATTCCTGAACTATTTGACAATAAATTATCTTTAATATAATCACTTAATCTAACAAGCAATCTTGCAATTAATCCAGAAGGCATGACCTCATATTTAAAAAGTATAGATAGAGTATCTTTTGAGAAATCAATATTATTTTCCGGTAGTTTATTAGGCATTAATAAAGGAACAACAAATTCTTGATCATTTACTGTATAACAAATATCAAGTTGGTTTTTTAACATTAATCTTAGAATATTATCAAATTCACTTTTACTATAAGATATAGATTTAGTTTCTGAAATTTCTGCCATGTATTTTTCATACCAATCTCTATTAAACCGACCATTTTTCTCTTCAATATCTTTACATGTAATAATACCATATATTGCATCAATTAACCAATGTGGGTTTAATATTATTAAATGATTTAAATTTTCATCATCCTCATAATAAATTACTTTTCCTATTATATCTAAATAATTTAGAGCGTTTTTTACAACGCTTACTTCAGAATAGCCCAAATCAATGCATAATTTTTCAAACTCTTGAATAGTAAGATAATTTTTATTTTCCTTAAATCTTTTTTCATCTATATTTTCAGCAATACTTTTACAATATTTTGGATAGTCTTTACCAATATGTGGTAAATTACAAATTGATTTGTCTATATAATTTTTTAACTCTAAAAACCTTTCTTTATCTTGTGATATGTCTAAGAAAAATTCTCTAAAACTAAACCCAAGTTTTTTGTATTTCTCCGCATCAAAATTTGTTGACTTACTATTTCTGTTTATTTGGTTGAAAAATAATATTATTTCTTTATCATTACCATTAAATAATTTTAGTTTGTACATCCAATTATCTAAATTTGTATTATCTTTTCTGTCATCTGAGACTAATACAAAAACAGAATTTTTCTTCAAAAAGTATTGATGTAAAGGATATTGTTTTTCTTGTCCCCCAAAATCCCAAATATTTATTAGTAATTTTTGTTGATTATTTTCGTTATCACTTATTATATAATTATTTTGAATCTCAACACCTACTGTTTCTTTTATTTCTGTTTTTTCTGGAATTTGGTAATTAATGTTAAATAATTTTTTTCTCAAAGAGGTTTTTCCATGCTTAGGTTCTCCTACAATTAATAATTTTCCTTCATATAATTTTTCATATCCATATTTTTCAATTTCTTCAAAATATTTCAGAATTTCAGAGTTCCCTTCTTTTATAATCTTTTCTGGAGGATTTTGAAGAGGGTTGTTGTAAAGATTAATAATATTGTGATAATAATTATCTTTCTCATCAATAAGTATTTTAAAATTTTTTTTTATAAAAAAAAGGATTGGTTTTGCACTATTTATCTTATTACTTGAGAGATTAACATTTTTAACTTTTTTTAATTCATTCAAATTTTCAATCTCAACAATTTGATTTGATGATAAATTAAGATTAATAATATTTTTTAATTTATCCAAGTTTTTAATCTCTGAAATTTGATTTGATGATAAATTAAGATTAATAATATTTTTTAATTTATTCAAGTTTTTAATCTCTGAAATTTGATTTGATGATAGATTAAGATTTACAAGGTTATTTAATTCATCTAAATTTTTAATCTCTGAAATTTGATTTGATGATAAATAAAGATCTGTAAGTTTTTTTAATTTATCCAAACTTTTGATTTGTAAAATCTGATTTGAAAATAAACTAAGGTTTGTAAGATTTTGTAATTCATCTAAATTTTCAATCTCCGAAATTTGATTTGACGATAAGCTAAGATTAAGGAGACTTTGTAATTCATTCAAATTCTCAATCTCTGTAATTTTATTTTCTGATAGATCAAGAACGGTCAAATCTTTTAATTCATTCAAATTTTTAATCTCTGAAATTTGATTTGATGATAAATCAAGAATGGTTAAATCTTTTAATTCATCCAAATTTTTAATCTCTGAAATTTGATTTGATGATAAATCAAGAATGGTCAAATCTTTTAATTCACTCAAATTTTTAATCTCTGAAATTTGATTTGATGATAAATTAAGATTAGTAAAATTAGGTAATTCATTTAAATTTTTAATCTCTATAATTTGATTTGATGATAAATCAAGGTTGGTCAAATTTTCTAAGTCATCTAAATCTTTAATCTCTGAAATTTGATTTGATGATAGACTAAGATTTGCAAGGTTATTTAATTCATCTAAATTTTTGATTTCTGTGATTTGATTCGATGATAAATAAAGTTTGGTGAGATTTTTTAATTCATCTAAATTTTTAATCTCTGTTATTTGATTCGATGATAAATAAAGTTCTATAAGATTTTTTAATTCATCTAAATTTTTGATTTCTGTGATTTGATTTGATGATAAATAAAGTTTAGTAAGATTTTTTAACACATTCAAATTTTTAATCTCATTAATTTCATTTGAATGTAAATAAAGTTCTATAAGGTTTGTTAACTCATTTAAATTTTTAATCTCCGTAATTTGATTTGATGATAAATCAAGATTTATAAGGTTTTTTAAGTAATTTAAATTTTTTATGCTATCGATTTTATTTCTTGATAGATCGAGATTTGTAAGATTTTTTAATGTATTCAAATTTTTAATCTCTAAAATTTGATTTGATGATAAATCGAGATCTGTAAGGTTTGTTAACTCATTTAAATTTTTAATCTCTGTAATTTGATTTGATGATAAATCGAGATCTGTAAGGTTTGTTAACTCATTTAAATTTTTAATCTCTGTAATTTGATTTGATGATAAATCAAGACTTATAAGGCTTTTTAAGTGATCTAAATTTTTTATATCACTAATTTGATTAAAAGCTAAATTAAGGTTTTTAAGGTTTTTTAAATCACTCAAAATTTCAATTGAATCAATATTATTAAATATTAAATTAATTCCTAAAATCTTTCCTTTTGTATCCACTTCGTAGTTGTTTCTATACTCAAATGACATTAAATTCCCATTTTTAGGAAGCTCTTTTAATCTTATTTTATATGCTTTTTCTAATTTTAGAATTTCGTTAGTTTTACTCATGTTATTCGTTTTCCCCAAAAATAAATAAAAAAACCACAATTTGCATTGTGGTTTTCCTTATTATGTGATTAATATTTTACATCTCCTTCTTCAAATACTTCCCTGTCAAACTTTTCTTCGACTTGATAATTTCTTCAGGAGTTCCTTTGGCAATAATCTCACCGCCGTATTTTCCACCTTCCGGTCCTACATCAATAATATGATCTGCCAATTTGATGACATCCATATTATGTTCAATAATAATAAATGAATTTCCTAGTTCTACCAACTTATTAATAGCATCCATTAGAATCTTCACGTCTTCAAAATGAAGACCGGTTGTTGGTTCATCAAGAATGTATAATGTATTTCCGGTCTGTCTTTTTGCAAGTTCTGTTGCTAATTTGATACGCTGTGCTTCACCTCCGGAAAGTGTGGTCGATTGTTGCCCCATTGTGATGTAACCTAAACCAACATCTTGCAAAGTTTTTACTCTTGCAAAAATTTTAGGAATTGGCTGGAAGAAATCTACCGCTTCATCAATCGTCATATCCAACACATCAGAAATTGATTTTCCTTTGTAACGAACTTCCAAAGTTTCTCTGTTGAAACGTTTTCCGTTGCAGGTTTCGCAATGCACATAAACATCGGGTAAAAAGTTCATTTCAATGACTTTCAAACCGCCACCTTGACAAGTTTCGCATCTTCCTCCTTTTACGTTAAAAGAAAATCTTCCAGGTTTGTACCCACGAATTTTAGATTCAGGCAATTCTGAAAATAAATTTCTGATGTCGGTAAACATTCCTGTATAAGTTGCAGGATTTGAACGTGGTGTTCTTCCAATCGGAGTCTGGTCTACATCTACAATTTTATCGATGTTATCAAGACCTTCCACTTTTTTGTAAGGCAAAGGTTCCTGAACAGCTCTGTAGAAATGCTTGTTTAAAATCGGATATAAAGTTCCGTTAATCAAAGATGATTTTCCGCTTCCTGAAATTCCTGTAACCACAACCAATTTCCCTAACGGAATATCAAGCGTTACATTTTTAAGATTGTTTCCTGTTGCTCCTTTTAGTATAATATTTTTACCGTTTCCTTCTCTTCTCACTTCCGGAATGGCAATTTTTCTCTTTCCTGTAATATAATCTGCGGTAATTGTATCGGCATTCAGCAAATCTTTTGGTTTTCCCTGCCAAAGAATTTCTCCACCAAATTTTCCGGCTCTCGGACCAATGTCTAAAACCTCATCGGCTTCCATGATCATATCTTTGTCGTGTTCTACAACCAAAACAGAGTTTCCGATGTCGCGAAGATTTTTTAATGAATTAATAAGCCTTTCGTTGTCTCTTTGGTGCAATCCAATACTTGGTTCATCCAAAATATAAAGAACGTTAACCAATTGTGAACCAATTTGTGTTGCCAAACGGATTCTTTGAGATTCTCCACCAGAAAGAGTTTTTGAACTTCTGCTCAAACTTAAATAATCTAAACCTACATCCAGTAAAAACTGAAGTCTGGTTTCGATTTCCTTTAAAATTTCATGAGCAATAATCGAATTTTTCTCTGAAAATTTATCTTTTACATCAGCCAGCCAATCTTTTAAGTCCGATAAACTTAAACCGTTGATTTCAGCGATATTTTTTCCGTCAATTTTAAAACTCAAACTTGAAGGTTGAAGACGCGCTCCTTTACATTCCGGGCAGGTTTCTTCAGTCGTGAAATGTCTTTCCAGCAAAATTGCTTCGTAAGACTCTCTTTCCTCAATCAATTCTTCCATAAAGGGAATCAAACCATCAAAACTGATCTTGATTTTTTTGGAAATTCCTGCGTATTTTAAATCTTTATTAAATTCTTTATGACAACCATTGTAGATATAGTCCAAAGCTTCTTCCGGAATATCTTTAAAAGACGTTGCCAATCCTAAACCAAAAATTTCAAGAATATTTTTGATTTGAGAAAGTACAAATTTATTAGATTTTATATCTTCCAAAGGCAACAAAGCACCCTGATTGATTGATAATTTAGGATTTTCAACAAAATAATCGGTGTTGATTTTTTTAATTGTTCCTAAGCCTTTACAACTTGGGCAACTTCCTTTCGGCGAGTTAAAAGAAAAAGTATTTGGTTCCGGTAAAGCCAATGAATGACCGGTTTCGGCATCCATTAAATTTTTAGAAAAATATTCAATCTCTGTACTTCCCAGCTTTTGAATCCCGATTAAACCTTCTCCCATTTCCATTGCTGTACGCAACGATTTTTCCATTCTCGCTTCGGATGCGCTTTCTCCAATAATCCAACGGTCGATTACAATATCGATGTCGTGGGTTTTGTATCGGTCTAGTTTTAAATCATATTCAATGTCCTGCAATTCACCGTCAATTCTTGCCTGTCCGTATCCTTTTTTGGCCATCTGAACAAAAAGTTCGTGATAATGCCCTTTTCTGGAACGCACAACCGGCGCCATCAACATGATTTTCTCGTTCTTATAATTTTCTTTAATCGTTTCCAGAATCTGATCTTCAGTATAGCTTACCAATTTTTTTCCCGTTGTTTGAGAATAAGCATCAGAAACTCTCGCAAACAAAAGACGAAGGTAATCGTACAGTTCCGTAACGGTTCCTACAGTTGAACGAGGGTTTTTATTGGTTGTTTTCTGCTCAATAGCAATTACGGGCGAAAGACCTTCGATTTTATCAACATCAGGACGTTCCAGCCCTCCCAAAAACTGTCTCGCATAAGCAGAAAAAGTTTCGATGTAACGACGCTGACCTTCCGCAAAAATCGTATCAAAAGCCAATGAAGATTTTCCACTTCCCGAAAGACCCGTAATTACGACCAATTCGTTGCGCGGAATTTTTACATTAATATTTTTAAGATTGTGTTCACGAGCTCCGTAAACTTCTATATATTCAGTTGATTTACTCATAATTTGGTGTGACTTTACCTGAAAATCACGATGTGCAAAATTACGGAATTTTATGGAATTTATCGTGTTAAAAAATGTTAGTTTCTCATCTGTGAAATTAGAGATATTTTATCCATTTTAATTTTAAATCTATAGACTTGTTATTAATAATTACGCCTATATATTTTAATTTTCTTTTTAGATTTTCGTCAATTCAAGTGTTTTTCATAACGAAGTGGAGAAAAAATATATCGAGAATAGAATTTGTTCTCAAAATTAAGAGCTTCTCGATACAATTTTTTTCAAAATTCTACTTGAAGTGACGAAAACGAGTCAAAATACACAATAGGTAATAATTACCTCTAAAAATTTCCCGTGTTTTCTGTATAAAAAAATACCGATGAATTTTCCATCGGTATTTTTATCTAAATTAAGTTTATGAATTTATTTCACAAACGAGTTGTAAGAATTTAAGACAGATTCGTAAGCAGAATCCATTTCCTGAATATTGCTATCCGGAATTTTTCCTGTAGATTTTGAATCTCTGATTAGCTTTCTAAATTTATCTAAAAAATCAGAGGCTTTTTGATTTACACTTTCAAACTGAGTTTTTTTGTAAGCGTACTGCTGTTCTTTTACATTAAAAACTTTTTTGCTGTTATCTGCAACTACCTTTTCAAACTCATCATACTTTTTCTGCGCTTCAGCTTCATTAAAACTTCCTGTGTATTGTTTATCTAAAACATCCATCACAGAATCCATAGAACTCATCAAACCTTTAGAAGAAACTATAAATTCTTTCATCGGATGATCTTTAAGAATCACTTCTTCTGCAGCATCGGTTGCAGGTTTTATTTTTGTTAAAATATTTTCTCCCGCCGTAAAAAACGCCTGTGCTTCTGCAGTAATATCTTTTTGCAAAGCTTCAGCTTTCACACCTTTATCATCTTTATAATCTTCGGAAGTAATATATGATTTTAGTTCTTCATATTTTTTTTCTATGCTTTCTCTTTTTGTTTTGTAGGTACTAAAATCGGTCTCAATTACCTTTTTATCATTTTCAAAACCAGACGGAACATCTTTTATTTTGCTAAGGGAATAATCCATAGAGCCAATTACAACCGGCATGCTGTAAACTGTTTCGCCTTTAGATTTTTTAACAGCAGCTTCTGCATATTTTACGATATTTTCAATATGTCTTGAAGAGGTTTTGTAAGAATCTAAGAAATCGTTATTAAAATCTATAATCGCCTGAGATTCGTTTTCTCCGGCTTTCAGAACGGCATTTCCTATTTTATCCATTCCTTTTTTACAGCTTACACTTGCTGCGCTCAGCGACAAAGCGAGTGCAACCATCATTATTTTTTTCATATTTTATATTTGGATGTTAAAATTAATTTTCAAAAAAATCGGTGTCTTCATTGCTTATTTTCACGAGATATTCTATTCCGTCAATTGCTTTTGCTACAATCTGGTTTCGCAAAATGTTTGCCATATTTTCCCAATACATTCTTCCGTAGAAAGAATAATTGTTGGGTACAATTTCCACCTCAACGGTTCTTACAAAACCTTCTTTTGGTTTGTTGCTGATCATGGTTCCGCGTTTAACACGAACATCTTTCATTTCGTCTTTCAAAACCATTCGACAATAGTTTTTAACATCTTCCAGAGAAATGATTTTATCTCTCGTCGTTAAAGCATATTTATAAGCCTGAATACTGTCTGAACCTTTCTGCTCTTCCGCTCCGCCAATTGTTTCTGTCAGCAAAATCATAGACTGCGACTTCAACTGATTTGAAAGCTCAGTTCCGGGACGCATGTGATTGGCAAAAGTACAATGCGTAATCCAAAATGCTGCGTAAGTGTGATCTGTTTTTTCAACAGGCTCCATAATCACGTAGTTGAGTTCCTGTCTGATGTTTCTTTTGGCATTATTTACTTTTTGCACCATCGATTTCATTTTATCAGACATTTCTCCCAACATTCCTTTTACATTATCACGGTTTAATAATGAAAATGCTGCAATTTCGTCTCTTGTCAGTTCAAGAACATTAGAAATCATATCAACCGCATTTCTGTTGTTGAAACGTTCCATCCCGCCTTTTCTTACGGTGTACAAACCTTTTTTAAGATTATCTGAAGGTGTGAAAGGAATTTCGGTATATTTTCTTCCTTCTCCATCCTGAACTTCATCTACATATAGGAAATATTCGGCTTCCTCGGTAATCAGCGGGATATTATTTCCCATGATATCTAAACTGTATTCTGTTTTTTTCCAGCCACGGTTGTATACCGGAAAAGCATTTAAGACAAAAGTAAAGTTATCTAAGATTTCTGCCGAAAACTGTGGCGGAAACTCAAAAGTTAACCATAAATATTCTTTTCCGTTCAGGTATTTTTCAATTTCTTCTCTTCCTTTTAAAAAATCTAAATCCTGTGGAAGTTCTTTTGTGAAAAGATCTCTTGAAAGACCTGTAACCTCAATAAATTTATGACTGTAAATGCTTTTGATATCCTCAATAATTTTTGTTTTTATCGATTGCTCATGAAATATCTGTTCGTATCCTTCCCTCTCATTATTTTTCACATAAGATATTCCTTCCTTAATGAACATAGGATTTCCGTTGCTTGAAACCGTGCTGTAAGGTAAAAGCTTATACACAAAATCAAGATGTTCAAAGGCAGGATTTGAGCAATAAAGACTTAATGTTTTCGGAAACTTTTCGTTGGTAAACTTCGAAACATCAATTCCGATGGTTACTTTTCTGTAATCTTCCGGCCTTCCCTGAAATCTTGAGATTGGAATTTTATTCAATCTTTCATCTAAACTGTAGCATGTATTCCCGACAAACATAATTGCAGTCTGTGCTTTATTTGTTCTTACGCTTCCAATGGGTGTAAAAGGAATATTCAACTGTTTATCTGATTCCGATTTTACCGTGGAGTTCATGTGTTTTTTGAAAAAAAACTCAGTGTGCTCCAGCAAAATTTCAGAGGACTCATCCGGTGAAGTATACGCCAAAGCATGAGCCGGAATCGGGTGTGTATAAATTGACGGTGTTAATAGCTTGGCAAGTTTTTCTAAAATTCTTGCATTAACGGTTTGAATTTCATTATTCGCTTTAAAAACTTCGGTGCTGAATGCATCAATCAGTAATTTTACAAAAGGATCTAATGACTGTGGACTTTTCAGTCCCCAAACTTTTGTAGCATTCTGAAGCATTCTCGCTTTTACGGATTCTTTGGAATAAATATTCTGATCTAAATTCATAAAATTTTATTACAAATAAATATTTAGTCGATGGACATCGGGCTTAGAAAAAGTTCGGTAGAAAAACTGAAACGCTCCCCTGTAGCTTCCATTTTTGCATTAATTCCTATTTTTACTTTTTTCTTGATTTCCGTATGTTCTTTGGTATCATAGTTATGCTCTACAAGTTTTACATGAGCATCAACTTGTGGCTGTACAATTCGCGGCTCGTATTGTAAGATTTGTCTTTTAAGACTTTTTACAAATACACTTTCCCAAACTGCTGATGTTACGCCATTATCGAATTCCAGATTCCAAACATCGTTTCCGTAGTTGTCATCATATCTGTTTTCGCCTTTTTTTGTCGTGATTAGAAGCATAATGTTGTGAGCGATGCTTTCTCCCATATCGCAGGTATCGATACTTCCCCCTTCAGACATGAGTGTAGAAGGCACAAAAGGCATTCTGTAATTTGGTGTGTCCATAAGTGATATTTCGTTATTTCTCTTTGGTGTTAATTAAAACGAAATACCAATTTAATCATTTTTGATAAATAATGAGTTATTGAATATTAAAATTATTATTAAAAGAAGGTTTTTTTTCCGTTTTGAAAAGCAATGAACTTTCACATGGAAATTCATTGATGTATTAAGCGAGATTTGGAATAAAAATACTTTGAATTTTTATATAGCATACAAAAACTTTTTAAAGCAAAGATTTATATTGAAATTTTATATTTAAGAAGCAAAGGCAAATAAATTTGCTTCGCTAAGCTTATAAAAAAGATGTATAATTGGCTTGGTGATTTTCTTTAATTATTTTTAAAGAATAGGAATTAAATTTTGTTGAAAAAATACAACGATAATTAAAATAAATGCTTTTCAGTTGCTTCTTATTTGGACTGTTAAAAAAACCATGTCAAGGTTTGAAACCTTGACATGGTTGATCTTAAATCTGATCAGTTGATGAAAGGGATACTTTTTGAATAGTGCCGAATTTTATAGCCCCGATTGAACGACATGTTTGAGCTCTTTTTCTTTCTTTTTTGGCGGCGGCTCTGCCGCCGCCAAAAAAGAAAGAAAAAAGCGAGTAGTGAAAGCGGGAATTAGCTCCTAAAAAAATTATTGATCTGTTTTTTTATTTCTATTGATAAGATAATAAACAGGTAACCCGAGAAGAACAATTAAAAATCCCGGCCAAGTGTATTGTTGTTTATAAATTAAAAGCAATACGCAAAAAGCGGTTCCGATTAAAAGGTAAATTATCGGAGTAATTGGATATAGCCAAGTTTTGTAAGGTCTTTCGAGATTAGGCTGTTTAATTCTCAAGTAAATTACTCCGAAAACAGTGATCATGTAAAACAATACAATGACAAATGAAATCATGTCTAAAAGGTTTCCGTATTGTCCGCTCAAGCAAAGTAATGATGCCCAAATTCCCTGCATCCAAAGTGCATTTCCGGGAACCTGATTTTTGTTGTTGCCAACTGCAGATTTAAAGAACAATCCATCTTTTGCCATCGTCTGAAAAACTCTTGCTCCGGCTAAAATTAATCCGTTGTTACATCCGAATGTAGAGATCATCACCAAAACAGCGATAATTACTGTTCCTGCGCTTCCAAAAATATTCTGTGAAGCAGCAACCGCCACTCTGTCATTGGCAGCAAACGCAATAGAATCTCTGTCTAAAGCATTAATGTAAACAAAATTTACGGCGATGTATAACAACATTACTGCTGAAGTCCCCAAGATCATTGCTTTCACAACATTCTTCTTAGGATTTTCAATTTCTCCTGAAACAAAAGTTACGCTCTCCCAAGCAACCGAACTAAACACCGAACCAACCATTGCGGCAGCGATTCCGCCCATCAAAGTCATTCCGGAGATAGATTCCCACCCCGATTGTAAAAAGATGCCTTTATCGTCCTGTTTTAAGTTATTGAAAGAATCTGTTCCAAAGCTGAAATTTTCAGCCAGGTGAGAAACGTCTACTAATATGAATCCTAAAGCAATTAATCCAAGGAGCGCAATGATCTTCGATCCTGTAAAAACATTTTGAAGTAGTTTGCCACTTTCTACTCCTCTTGTATTGATGTAGGTCAATAAAATAATCACTGCGATTGCCAAGATCTGAATCCAGGTGATCTGAAATGTTCCGCTCTGGAAAATGGGTGCTGCATTATTTAATTCTGGAACAAGATATGCGGTAAATTTTCCGAATGCCATTGCAACCGCAGCAATTGTTCCTGTCTGAATCACGGTAAACAATCCCCATCCGTAGAGGAAACCCATTTTTTTACCGAAAATCTCTGTAAGATACGTGTATTGTCCGCCAGCTTTTGGGAAAAGCGATGACAGTTCGCCATAGCTTATCGCTGCAGCAACAGTCATAATTCCGGTGATCACCCAAACAACGATCATCCAGTATCCGGAACCCAGATTCCGCATCATGTCGGCGCTTACGATAAAAATTCCGCTTCCAATCATCGAACCCATTACCAACATAATGGCGTCCCATAGTTTTAGTTTTTTCTGCATATTCAAATATTCGGTTCAAATATAGATAAATCTGCAATTGTTTTTCATTTTTGTTTTCGATTTCTAAATGACCTGTTATTTATCAAGTTTATAATCATTCTAAATTCAAATATTATTGTTAATTTTGGAAAAAATATTAATAATGAAATTTAAGGCAATATTAGTTTTAGCAGCAGTAAGCGTATCTACTTTGGCTTTTGCTCAGGAAAAGAAAAAAATGGGTCCACCGGAAGGTAATGCAATCGTAGGAGACACTTATGGGTCTGCAGTAGCTTCTTCTGTAGAATCTAAAGCTATCTCTGTTGAAAAATTAGGCAAAAAGCTTAAAAAAGAAAATAAAAAAGTTGAAAACGTAGCCGTAAAAGGTAAAGTAACAGACGTTTGTGAGAAAAAAGGATGTTGGCTAACCATTCAAACTGAAGATAATTCTCAGTTTTTTGTAAAAATGAAAGATTATGCATTCTTCGTTCCAACAGCTTTGAAAGGAAAAACAGTTGTATTAGACGGAACTGCTGAAAGAAAAGTAACTTCTATTGACGAGCAGAAACATTACGCAGAAGATGCTAAAAAACCTCAGGCAGAAATTGATGCAATTACTCAACCTAAAGAGGAAATAAGATTCGTAGCCAACGGAATTAAAGTGGTCAACTAATCAGATTTAAAAATACTGTTTTGATATGCTTTGATTTTTATCAGCATGACAGAAATATAAAACAAAACGCGGAACAAATTGTTCCGCGTTTTTTAGTCTTCTATTTTGAAATTAACTTCTGCTTCCAGTTTGGGATATTTCGCATCAGAAATATATCTTTTTCCAGTACAGTCAATTTCCAGCCAGCCCTTTCTTTTCTTCACATCTCCCGCTTCTGCCACAAAAGGAATAAATGAAATTTCATCTTTACCTTCTTCATAAACTTCTCTGTACTGAACCGCAATGTCTAAAATGCATTCATGATCCGTATTTAATTTTACGTTTCTATACACAACATCATAATGCGTTTCCTGATTCTCGGGAATTTCCTGATAAGCTTCCCAACCTGTAATATCTGAGTCAAGTTCACTTATTGATTTTAGAGCATAATACAAAGCAATCGTATAATATTTTCTGGTTTCTTTTCTGGAATAATCATCTGCAAAATGTCCGCCTTCAAAAAGGATGGTCGGCATTCCTGCTTTTATAAAATTATCTCCCGTAGAAGTGGGATAAAACTCATCAGAATATCTTCCAATTTGATTAGGAATTAATTCTTTCAAGTGGTTGTAAATATCCGCAATTACCGCCATGCATTTTTTCCGGTTATCGGTAACAGTTCGCTCTACATTTTCTGAAGGTGCCAAAAAGGATAATGTTGCCGGATGAATTCCATCGGTGGTAAAAATCGTGCGTTGCTCGTGAAGATTCAGAGCATAATCGTATTTCTTTGAAGTAGCCAGATTTTTCAGAAATTTGATCTCCTTACTTGCTTCATTATGGAAGTCTCTATTAAGATCTATTTCCGATGCATTAAGCCTCGTCCATTTTTCAGAACCATCTGGATTTAGCATAAAGATAAAGTCTAAACTTATCTTACTGAAAAGACCTTCTTTTAATTCGGGCGCTTTATCTAAACTCTTCAACAAATCAAGCATGGCATGCGTTGCATTAGATTCATTCCCGTGCATTTGTGACCAAGCTAAAATATTGATTTTACCAGTTCCTAAACTTAACTTATAAATGGGTTTATCTAAATAAGACCTTCCGATCTCTTGAATGTAATCTTTGAGATTAGTCTGTAAGTAAGAAAATAATTTTTCAGGAGAAATATAGCGATTAGGAAAATCAGAATTTGCAGTGTAGAAATGTTCAAAGTTCATTAATAATAATTTACATTTTTCAAAATTAACCATTTTGGTTTTAAAAATAAAATTCACATTTGTAAAAAGAATAAACAGCACAAACTGCCATTTTGTCTGTTAGTAAAATTGTTAATTAACAATATTTCAATTGAACAACAGCAATTAGCTAATATTCAGACACTTATGATGTTTAAATAAAGCGAAAAACGAAATGTGCTTTAAGTGAATTTACACATGTTTTCATAAAAATGTGCTTAAATAAATTAAACAAAATATTTGTTGATAAAATCATTATTTAATCAATATACAAATGTTAATTGTGAATAACTTCAGTTCTAAATCACCTTAATAAGTATAGAAAAAGACTTTTAATTAAGATTTTTAGGAAAAACTCTAAAATAATTATTCATTTATCCTTAAAAACTATTAAAAGTATTTACCAATCGTAAATGACAACTATGAATTAAAATTTATCGGTAGGAATAATGTTAAAACCTGCCTTTTAATACTACTTAGGCTCTCTCCTACTCAATAGAGTTTTTAAAGGGACTAACATTACTTATTAATCTCAAAAAAAAGAATTTAACAATGCCGTTTATCTTCAATTATTTTTCAAATTTACATTAACAATCTTGCTTCTTCACTTATTTTAAGTAGAATCTTATCAGCAAAAGATTGTGGAAACGTTGTTTAATAATTTATATGAATAAATTTTACATTTGTATAAAAACACTGTATTACAGCAACTTACGTCGGTTTACTTTTGTATATTTATTAATTTATAGTTATTTACATTTGGATTTGATTTTTGTAAATTTATTATTTACATTTGTAAACGTTATTTTACAAGTTATTTTATGAGTTTAAATGAAAGAATTTCAAAAGTTATAGAATATTCAGGTTTTACTTCATCGGAATTTGCAGATGAAATAGATGTACAGCGTTCGTCTATTTCTCATGTAACTTCAGGAAGAAATAAGCCGTCTCTAGAATTTATTATCAAAATAAAATCTCGGTTTCCCGAAATCTTATGGGACTGGTTGGTGACAGGTGATGGCGAAATGTTGAAGTCTGGACTTCCCGATACGGAAGAACCAGTAACGCAAGAAAAACAAAAACCAACTTCCCTACCCGATTTATTTACGATGATGAATAACGATAAAGATTTTGGCAGTAAAGAACCTGAACAACCAGTCATAATTGAGAGCCCTTCAGAATCGATTAAAACGTATCAAAGTAAAGCAAACGGAAAAATATTCGATTCTCAGCGATTAGAAAAATCAAACGAAGAAATCATTAACCAAGTTGTTGAAAATCAATCGAATAAGATAAAACGTATCATTTTATTTTATGAAAATGGAAAATTTGAAAGTTTTGAGCCATAAGAAAGACTAACTTTAAAATCAGGCTTTTTTTCAAAGATAAAATAATAGTTAAATAAGATTAGCAAATTTTGAAAGTCTTACTTCTATTCTTTAAAACACATTTTTCATTTCGGTGAATCTGATAACATATACTCTTCTAAAACTTGGAAAATCTTCGCAATTATTCCATCCAAATTCATAATTTAAACAGAGATAATTTGAACTTTTCAGGATTATTTATCTAAAAATTTTGATAAAAAATCACAATAATTTAAGTTCAATTTTTAGTTTTTTTAGATATAAAAAGTAACTATTATTTTAGAAATTATAAACCTTAAAAACACATTTTCGCTCCTTCGATTTCATGTAATTTGCTCATCTAAATTTTCAAAATTTCCGCAATTATTCCTTCAAAATTCATAATTTGAATAGAGATAATTTGACATTTTATAGGATTATTTATCTTGAAATTTTGATAAAAAAACATAGTAATTTAAGCTTAATTTTTAGTTTTTTAAACACAAAAAAGCAACTGTTATTTTGGCAATTCTCTACCCTGAAAATACATTTTTAATCCTTCGATTTGAGTCATTTTATTCGTCTAAAATTTTCAAAATAGCCACAATTTTTCCTGTTAAATTCATAATTTGAATAGAGGTAATTTGAACTTTTTCAGGATTATTTATCTAAAAATTTCGAGGAAATATCATAATAATTTAAGCTCTATTTTTAGTTTTCCAAACACAAAAAAAACAACTTTTATTTTAGCAATTCTCAACCTTAAAAACATATTTTTATTTTGTCGATTTGATGCAATTTGCTCATCTAAAAATTTCAAAATCCCTATCTTTTCACTCGCTAAATATATAATTTTAATAGTGAAAATTTGAGCTTTTTTTGAATATTTATTTTAAAAATTTGAGGAAATATCATAATAATTTAAGCTCAATTTTTAGTTTTTCAGATATAAAAAATAACTGTTATTTTGGAAATTCTCCACCCTGAAAATACACTTTTGTTTCTTCGATTTGATGCAATTTGCACATCTAAAACTTTCGAAATTCACGTAATTATTCTCGCTAAATTCATAATTTGAATAGAGATAATTTGAACTTTTAAAGGATTATTTATCTTAAGAATTTGAGAAAAAACATAGTAATTTAAGCTTAATATTTAGTTTTTTAAACACAAAAAAGCAACTGTTATTTTGGAAATTCTCTACCCTGAAAATACATTTTTATTCCTTCGATTTAATGCAATTTGCACATCTAAAACTTTCGAAATTCACGTAATTATTCTCGCTAAATCATAATTTGAACAGAGATAATTTGAACTTTTAAAGGATTATTTATCTTTAAAATTCGAGAAAAAATCATAGTAGTTTAAAGCTCAATTTTTAGTTTTCAAATACACAAAAAAAACTGTTATTTTGGAAATTCTTAGCCCTGAAAACACACTTTTATTCCTTCGATTTGAGGCAATTTATTCATTCAAAATTTTCAAAATAGCTGCAATATTTCTTGTTAAATTCATAATTTAACAAGAGATATTGCAGCTTTTTCAGGATTATTAATCTAAAAATTTCGAGAAAAAACACAATAATTTAAGTCCAATTTTAAGTTTTCAAGCAAAAAAAGCAACTGTTATTTTGGAAATTCTCAGCCCTAAAAACACTCTTTTATTCATTCGATTTGATACAATTTGCACATCTAAGACTTTCAAAATTTACGTAATTATTCTCGCTAAATTCATAATTTCAATAGAGATAATTTGAACTTTTCAGGATTATTTATCTTAAAAATTCAACAATAATCATAGTAATTTAAGCTCAATTTTTAGTTTTCAAACACAAAAAGCAACTGTTATTTTAGGAATTTTCAACTCTGAAAATGCATTTTTGTTCTATAGATTTGATGCGATTTACTCATCCAAATCTTTGAAAATATTTATAATTTTCACCACGCAATTCATACTTTTAATAGAATTTATTTGAACTTTTCTAGGACTATTTTTCTTGAAAAATCTGTGAAAAAACACAATAATTTAAGGTCTATTTTTAGTTTTTAAATCAAAAAAAACAACTTTATTTTAGAAATTTTCAACTCTGAAAATGCATTTTTGCTCCGTCTACTTGATTCGATTTACCCATCCAAATTCTTTGAAAATCTTTATAATTTTCACTACACAATTCATGCTTTTAATAGAATTTATTTGAACTTTTTTACGGCTATCTTTCTTTAAAATTAAAAAAATATCATAATAATCTAAACTCAATTTTTAAGAATATTATACACTGATCTAAATTTTAAAAACGAAAAAGCTCGATCAAAATGACCGAGCTTTTATATTATTCTAAAGAGAAAATTATTTTCTTCTTCTATCAAGTTCTTTTTTAATTAAACCCAACTCTCTTCCGGTTTGTCCGGCAACAGAAGTGTTTTCTCTGGCTCTTCTGGTAAGATAAGGAACCACGTCTTTTACAGGTCCATAAGGAAGATATTTTGCTGCATTATAGCCTTTATCAGACAAATAGAATGTAATGTTATCACTCATCCCGTAAAGTTGCCCAAAATAGATGTGAGGATTGTTATTTTCCAGACCTTTAGCCTTCATTTTATCCATTACCAATTCAGATGAAATCTCATTGTGAGTTCCAAAGAACGCAGAAACTTTATCTAAATGATTCATTACAAAATCGATTCCGGCATTGTAATTTTTATCGGATGCATCTTTGGTTGGCTGAATAGGATCTGCATATCCTTTTTCTGCAGCCCTTGCTCTTTCTTTTTCCATATAAGCGCCACGAACGATCTTATAACCAATAAAATAATTCTTTTCTCTTGCTCTCTGAAGATTCTGTTCCATATATTCAAGACGCCCCGTTCTGTACATTTGAATGGTGTTCCAGACAATCGGTTTTTCCTGATTATATTTTTCCATCATCTCTTCACAAAGCTGGTCTGCCGCGTCCTGCATCCAGGTTTCTTCAGCGTCCACCATCACTTTTTTATCATGCTCATGACAAAGTTTGCATACCTCGTCAAATCTTTTTACAACTCTCGCCCATTCTTCTTTTTGGCTTGAAGTCAGTTCTGCATTTTTCCCGACAGCTTCATACAAATCAATTCTTCCGAATGCGGTAGGTTTAAAAACAATAAAAGGAATTGCAGGATTTCCCACAGAAAATTTAATGATATCTTTAATTTCCTGACACACTGCATCAAAGGTTTCTTCGTCTTCTTTCCCTTCAATCGAATAGTCGAAAATACTTCCAACCCCTCTTTTGAAAAGCTGTTTTACCACTTTCATACTCTCTTCACGAGTTTCTCCACCTACAAATTGCTCAAACAAAGTGTTTTTTACAATTCCGGTAACGAATGGAAAATTATTATGAATGGTAAAATTCAGGACAGAAGTTCCAAGACTTGTTAAAGCAGGCTGTTCAATCATTTTAAACATCCAATAGGCTTTTCTTAATTGTGCATCAGTTTTATCGGCAAATGCAACTTTGGTATCGTTGAAAATGGGCATTCCTTTTTGTTAATTTAATTTTGCAAATGTAAGAATAACCTGAGCTTTTTTAAAGCTTTTTTTCTACAATTTACCTTCAATTCCGTTAAGAAGCATTGCAAGAATACCAATGAAAACCCAGAAACGTAAAATATTGAGCGTAAGAAACTTAGTTCTTCTCGAGGAGTTTAAAAGCAGATAAACACAGATAATCATGACAAACAGACCTCCGGTAAAATAGTAAGACATAAAACCTGAAATTCCTGTTTTGAGAATAAGTTTCATCGAAACTGCCATTGTGATGATCAGTAAAGAGATAAGAATGGTTTTGGTGTTTTTACTTTTAAAATAGTTCGGAATTGTAGTATATCCAAAAGCTTTATCAACACTTTTCGTTAAGGTATCTTTCACAATATCAATACATAAAAGAATCAAAAACAGAAAAATAGCCATTAAAAAAACTTTCTTTGAAAAAGTCTGATAATAAACCATCATTCCAAAAAAAGGGTATAATGTTAAACTGACAAAAGTGAGATTATTTAAAATTAAAATCCGGCTTAATTTATGGCTATAAAACCACATAAAAAACTGATAAACCACAAAGAAAATCAAAACCCGATACGAAATAAAGCTTGCTACACCGAGCGAGATTACCGTTAAAGCCAAATAAACATACAGAAAATATTTCTGCTGAATAAAGCTCTGAATTCTTGTACGAAACGGTTTTACAATATGATCTTTTTCAAAATCATAAAACTGATTGATAATTCCTCCTGCAAGAATGCTTAAAACAGTACAGAAAATAATGCCGTGAGCTTTGAAGTCAAAGACAAATTTTCTAAAACTTTCTTCCTGATTAAACAGAAAAAAAGTAGAAACATACAGTGCGAAAGTAAGCAAAACAGCCACAAAAAAACGTGCGCCTAAAAGAAAGCCCACGAATTGTGATAATCTGTAAAATAAAGATTTTCGGATATAATTTTTCTGTTGGAAACTCTCTTTTTCAGAACTCATTCCCAACTTTTTAGAATCTATAAATCACTTCTTTTTGGAAACCGTCAAGCATTTTTTCTGCTTTTTCATAGTCTTTTGTAAAACCTAAAATATAGCCACCACCACCACTTCCGCAAAGTTTAAGGTAATAAGCATTAGAATCTAAACCTTTTTTCCAGATGTTGAAAATACTTTCAGGAATCATCGGACGGAAATGTTCGTAAGCCCAATAAGAAAGCTTTTTAAGGTTTCTAAAAAACGGATTCATATCTTTTTTAAGGAAAGAATCGATACAAGCATTATTGTAACGAATAAACTCTTCTTTCAGCGTTTTACGGAAACCTTCGGTCTTCATTTTTTCAAAGAAAATCTGGATCATTGGTCCTGTTTCGCCTGTAATCCCTGAATCAATCAAGAAAATTGCTCCTTTTCCTTGTTCTTCTTTTGGAATCGCTACTTTGTCTAAATTTTCTTTATTTTCGATAAGAATCGGAAGATTCATGTAGCAAATTAAAGGATCCATTCCGGAACTTTTACCGTGGAAATAGCTTTCCATTTCGCCAAAAACGGCTTTTATATTTTTAAGATTTTCTTTTGAAATGCTTTCAGGATCGTGTTTTGTGAAGCTGTATTTTTCAAAAATAGCCGCAACCAAAGCTCCTGAACTTCCAACTCCATATCCTTGAGGAATATTAGAATCGAAGAAAAGTCCATTAGAAATATCTTCTTTCAGACGGTTTACATCTAATTTGAATTGCTCGGGAAGACTTAAGTTCTCCAGAAAATCAGCATATTTCTGTAAATGAAAGTTTGATTTTTTCTCAAATTCTGAATCTGAGTCTGAAAATTTTAAAGTGCCTTTATAAAAACTGTAAGGAACTACAAGACCTTGTGAGTCTTCTATCATTCCGTACTCTCCGAAGAGGATAATTTTAGCGTAAAATAAAGGGTTCGTCATTTTGTGTTAAAAATCTTTATGCAAAGTTACTATTATTCTGCTGAATATTAACAAATTTTAAGCCATTGTACAACTTATATCTTCGTTTTTAAGAATCTGATAAGAATTGCACCCGCCGCAAAAAATACCGACATAGAAATAAATGCATATTGCATATTATGAAATCTTTGAATAAATACACTGAAAATAAGCATTCCACAGATGATAGCAATTTTTTCTAGTACATCATAGAAACTAAAATAAGTTGTATTTTCCATAGAATTTTCAGGTAAAAGTTTTGAATAAGTTGATCTAGACATTGCCTGAAGACCTCCCATTACCAAACCAATCAAACCAGCCAATCCATAAAACTGAAGCTGAACATTTGGATTTTCTTTGTTTAAAGAATACGCAGACAAACAACAGGCAATCCAGATAATTACAGCAATCGTAATTACGTTTTTATTCCCAATTTTTTTAGATAATCTTGAAAATAAGAAAGCACCGAAAATCGCAATAATCTGAATAACTAAAATTGTAATGATCAATTTATACTTATCGACCTCTTTAGGAAAAATCACCGTACTTCCGAAAGGAACTGCCATTAAAAAGATGGTCTGCATTCCGACACTGTAAAAGAAGAAACTCGACAGGAAAAATTTCAAAGCTTTATCTGAAAAAAGCTTGTTCCCAACACTGAATAACTCTCTGAAACTCTCTTTCGCAATATCTTTATAGAAACTGATATTATCTTTTAAAACTTCAAAAAAACCTCCCTGTTCCTGATGCTTTTTAAAGATGTTTTTATAGTTTAAAAGTACTAAATCTTTAGGAAGTTTTTCTTTCACATCTCCAAACTGTGGTAAATGTTTGAATGTATATTGTGAGAAACCAAACCACCAAGCTCCCGTTAATAAAAAGCTGATTCTGATATAAATTTTAGCCTGATCCGGTCCTTTTGCAACTACCTGAATTAAAACCAAACAGATAATCAATAAAACTACAGAGCCAATATATCCGTAAATATATCCTTTTGCAGACAATGCATCCTGTTTATCCGGAGTAGCGATATCCGGTAAAAATGAGTTGTAAAAAACTAAACTTCCCCAAAAACCTACACTCGCCGTAATACTGAAAAGCAATCCTAAAAAGATGTTTTCCATGCCTGTAAACATGGCTAATCCCATACAAGAAGTTGCTCCTAAGTAACAGAAAAACTGAAGAAAGGATTTTTTGTTTCCAATCGTATCTGCCAAAGAAGATAAAAATGGAGACAATAAAACGACTAAAAAGAATGAGATTGCGTAAGAAAAACTTAAAACCGCTTCAGGCTCATAAGCGTCTCCGAAGATCTTAATCATATTTCTTACAGGAATTTCCTGAACTTCTCCTGCTTCCGGAACAAACTCTTTTTTATTGTAAGCTGTCGTAAGAATCGTATAATAAATCGGGAATATCGCAGAAGTAATTACCAAAGAATACACAGAGTTTGCCCAGTCGTAGACCGCCCAAGCTTTCATGATCTTTGGATTATTTTTTATATTTTGAGTAGGTTGAATTTCAGTTTCAGACATTTTCAAACGAATTAGTTGCACAAAAATAGAAAAACCGCTGAACATTCGGCAGTTTTTATTTTTTTTCATCTAAATTTTATTGATTTGTTAAAATTAGAAGTGTTTTAAAAATGCATAAGCATTGATAAAGGTGTCGCTCCTCCGGAGCTCAAAATATTCTGGGAACTTTATCTACAAAGGTTTTGCTCCTACGGAGCAAGTTTTTTTATTATTAGATATAAAAAATCCGAAAACTTTCGCTTCCGGATTTCCAAGATTTATATAAAAACAATAATTATATATTTTCAATAACGATTGCAGAAGCACCACCACCACCATTACAGATAGCTGCAGCGCCGTATTTAGCGTTATTTTGTTTTAAAACATTAATCAATGTAACAATGATCCTTGAACCAGAACTTCCAAGTGGATGTCCTAAAGCTACCGCTCCACCGTTTACGTTTACTTTAGCAGCATCTAATCCTAAGATTTTATTGTTTGCCAAACCAACTACAGAGAAAGCCTCATTAAATTCGAAGAAATCGATGTCTGAAATTTCCAAACCTGCTTTTTTAAGAGCGATTGGTAAAGCTTTTGCAGGAGCTGTTGTAAAGTTCTCAGGCTCGTGAGCTGCATCAGCATAAGAAACGATTTTTGCCAAAGGCTTCAATCCTAATTCTTCCATTTTCTCTTTCGAAACAAGGATTAAAGCAGATGCACCGTCATTTAGAGTAGATGCATTAGCTGCAGTAACTGTTCCTTCTTCTTTTTTGAAAACGGTAGGAAGTGTAGGAAGTCTGTCGAAATTTACAGCTTTGTATTCTTCATCTTCAGCGAAAATGATAGGGTCTCCTTTTCTCTGTGGAATTGAAACAGGAACAACTTCTTCAGCGAATTTCCCTTCGCTCCAAGCTTTTGCAGATCTTGTGTAAGATTGTATTGCAAATTGATCCTGATCTTCTCTTGTAATTCTATAATCTGTTGCACATTTTTCTGCGCAAACCCCCATGTGAACTTTGTTGTAAACGTCTGTAAGACCGTCTAAAATCATTCCGTCCTGCATTTTTACATCACCTAATTTTGTAGCATTTCTTGCATTATAATAATGAGGAACCATCGACATGTTTTCCATACCTCCTGCAACAATTACGTCTGCATCACCAGCTTTAATTGCCTGTGCAGCCATTGAAACAGCTTTCATTCCTGAAGCACAAACTTTATTTATAGTTGTAGATGGAGTTTCGTTTGACAACCCTGCTCCTAAAGCAACCTGTCTTGCCGGAGCCTGACCTTCGCCTGCCTGAAGAACATTCCCCATATAGATTTCCTGAACGTTTTTAGGATCAAGATTAATTTTATCTAATGCTCCTTTTACCGCTGCAGAGCCTAATTTTGTAGCAGGAACTGTAGCCAAACTACCCATAAAACTTCCTATTGGAGTTCTTACTGCGGAAACGATGAATACTTCTTTCATATTTTTTCTCTTTTATACTATAGTTTAATTTTCTCTTTTAGATTTCACGAAAAGCATAATTAATGCTCCCAAAAACTCTGCAAACCATCCCCATTGCAGTTTTACTGTTCCGGCTAAAGCTTTCGTCCAAGATTTGAATGGTAAAAAACTGAAGTAGCTTGAAGCCTGATATTTTATTGCAAATAAGCTGAATACAAATAAAATAAGTAGAAATACAGCAAAAGTATTGACAAGTTTTGCGCGGTTGTTTACGATCCCGAAAAGTGCACATGCACAGAATATCCAGCAGAAAATCGCCAAATAATGATCGAGTTGCCAGTAGTTCCAGTTTCCTATAATAGGAACATGAACGAGCGGTAAAAAGCTGCCGACCACGACTAAAAGTAATCCTAAAAGCTGTAAATTTTTCATTACTTTATTTTACAATTTTAAATGAATCTCAGAATGCCAAAATACAAAAAAAAACATACTTTTTGTAAGTATGTTTTAAAATCATTTATTTAAGAATGATAATATTATTTAGACAAAAGTATTGTGTAAAATTTATCAATTATTTAATACTAATTTAATTTTGATGGATATTTAAAAATTAATATTTACTATTTATAAACCAATTTACAGTCAATATTAACTGTTTACGAACCATTATCATTAAAAGTATTGTAAAATCTTTCTGAAAATTAAAATGTTATTGCCCAAAGATCTATACCAATCTGCACTCCTCTTTTGTTACCAATCAATGCATCATTATTGAAAATAGGGGTAAAATCTTTCATCACAAAAATATTAAACCCAAAATATTCTATCGAAATTTTACCTCCAAATATAAATGGATTTAATCCTTTTGATACTCCTTCACGGTTATAAACGCGATTTCCAAAATCATTTTTGTATTGAAGATGAATTTTGTCATTTATTTTAGTTCCGCCATAAAGCCCTAATCCTATACGCAATTGTTTTTTGGTATTATCAATATAACGTACTCCTTTGTACTCTTTATATTTTGGATTTAACACGAAAATTGCTTCTACAGGAACATAAATATAGTCGGTTCTTAACCAAGCACTCTTAAAATTATTGCCCGCAAAATCTGTTAAATAAAGGTTTTTATCATCTTGTGCAAAAATTCTGTCGTTGGAAGGAATTATGCTTTCAAGTCTCCATCCTAATCCTACACGATAAAAAACAGGACTTGTTGTTTTACCTAACTGATTTTCGTAACGTAAAGTGAAGTTTGCGGACATAGAATTTTTCAGTTCGTTTCCTTTAGAAAAATTAAAAAACTTATTATCTGTGAAGTTGGTTAAGGAAATTCCTGCAACATATCCGAAACTTTCAAGATAATTTTTAGGATCTTCGGGATCATCAAACTCAGGCTGTTCGAATGTAAGATCCAGTAAAGCACCTCTTGCTGTTCTGAATAAATTATTATTTTTAGTAATATTGCTTTTGAAAAGCGCTCTTCTTACCGTTTTCCCCGTTATTTCTTCATATTCATCTTTCTGTCGATCAATCTCGTCATTAATAATTGCTTCGTATCGAATGGCTACTGTATTTTTCTGTTCATTCATCTCTTTTTCAGAGATTTCACCGGCTTTCATTTTCTTTTCAAGCAAATCAAATTCAGCATTCATTTTGTTTCGTTCTTCAACAACCACGCTGTCGATTTTGTTTGTATAATTCTCCATCTGTTTTCTCAAAGTTGTTTTACTTTGGGAAAAGCCGATTAAGAACAGAAACATAAAAGCTCCTGTTAATAGTATTTTTTGTTTCATATCTGATGAATTATTTTTGTTCGCTTGTATTGTTGTTGCTACCGTTAAAAATGGTAATAAACTCCGGACTTACGTTGATTCTGTTAATCGTAATAATCCCAAGTCTTTTTACATTTTCCTGAGCATTTTCTTTCTTTTCAGTGCTGTATTTTCGTTGAAAAATAAGATCATTTGCAGTAACATATTTTACTTTGTTAGCTTTCACAACAGGTTGTGTGGTTGCTAATTGAGGAGATTCAGGGATTTGCTGTTCAGGTTTGTTATTAATCTCAACTTCAGGTTTTAGATTGATTTGAGGTTCTGTATTGACGATTTTTGGTGTTTCTTTTAAAACTTCAGATGGGTTTTGAATCAATATATCCGATTGTTTTTTCTGAGCTTTTTCTGATTTAATACTTATTTCAGAAGTATTGTTGAGTTCCTCAATTTTATTATCAGCAACAGATTCAATATTATCTTTTGGTTTACTGTTATTTTCTACAGGCTTTTTAACTGCAATTGTTTCTTTAGGTTTAAAAAACTGATCAGAATTGTAGTAAAACAAGGTTCCAAATGATAGTAAAAGAACAATTACCGCAGCATATTTCCACCATTGAAACGAGGGCTTTTGCGCCGTTTCAGAATTATTTTCTAATCCAAGTTCAATTTGCTCCCAAAGATTCGCAGAAGGCTTTATTTCGAGGTGTTCGTAGTCAGTTTTTAACTGTTTCCGTATTTTTTTGTCCATTTTCTTTTGATTTTAAATAATCAGCAATCCATTTTTTGGCTTTGCTGAGCTGACTTTTACTTGTACCTTCTGAAATATTCAGAATTTCCGCGATTTCCTGATGTTTTTTATCTTCAAAAACGTAGAGATTAAAGATCAATCTGTAACCCGTTGGCATTTTAGAAAAAATTTCTTCGATATTGATTTCACTAAAATTATCAGTCAGCTCTTCTTCAGAAAATTCATCAGCAACTTCAATATCTGTGTACAAAATATTCTTGTTTCTCCTGATAAAGGATATTGAGTCATTTACTACAATTTTTCTCAGCCAAAACGGAAAGCTTTTCCAGTCTTTGCAATCGTTTATTTTATTGAAACATTTCAGAAAAGCATTTAATAAAACATCTTCTGCATCATGAATATTGTTAGTATAAGAATTTGCAACCGCCAACATTTTAGCTGAAAACAAATCGTAAAGCGCTTTCTGAGCTCTCCGATCGTATTTTTTGGCAAGTTTAAAATTCTCTTCTAAATGCTTCATTGATTAGTTTCTATCTATAAGACGGTGTAATTTGAAAATGGTTGCCTAAAAGTAAAAAAAAATTGCACTTTTTTTCAAAAGTGCAATTTTATATTTCTTTAATTATTGAAATAAATTTAATGTTTTACTTCTTTTAATTGGTTCGGATCGTGTTTATGCTTAAAAATAATAGCAAAAGCGATAGTTACTATTAACGCATAACCTGCAAAAATATACCATGAAGTTTGCCATCCTGCAAGTTGTAAAGAAGGATCTGTTTGTGAGAAAACATAATGATTTACAACTTCCTGGGCTCCCAACATCCCAATTGTTGCCCCAAAACCGTTAGTCATCATCATGAAAACTCCTTGCGCACTTGAACGAATGCTTTTATCTGTCTCTTTATCGACAAATAGTGATCCTGAAACATTGAAAAAATCGAATGCGATACCGTAAACAATCATTGATAAAACAAACATCCAAGCTCCTCCTCCAGGATTTCCTGTTGCAAATAATCCAAATCTTAAAACCCAGGCAAACATTGCCATTAACATTACTTTTTTAATTCCATATCGTTTTAAAAAGAAAGGAATTAATAAGATACAAAGTGTTTCTGAAACCTGCGAAAGAGAAATTAATGCATTAGCATTATTTGAGCCCCATGTATTTGCAAATTCAGGAATTTCTTTGAAACTCGTTATGAATGGATTTGCATAACCATTGGTAATCTGCAAAGAAACACCCAAGAACATTGAGAATATAAAGAAAATTGCCATTTTTTTCTCTTTAAACAAAGCAAAAGCCTTCAAGCCTAAAGCATCAGATAAAGTTCTTTTTTCATCACTTTTATTAACCGGACAGTTCGGTAAAGTAAATGAATAAATAAAAAGAATGATTCCTAAAATACCTGAAACAAAAAATTGACTGTAACTATTCTGAAAACTTGGGAAACCCGATTCATTTGAAAAATTAAAACTAAAATTTCCATCTTGAATACCTGCAAAATTCACAAATAGCATTGCACAAATAAAACCTACTGTTCCCATAGTTCGAATGGGTGGAAATGATTTTATCGTATCAAAATTATTATTTACCAAAACTGTGTACGCAACAGAATTGGAAAGTGCAATGGATGGCATATAGAAAGTGACACTTAAGCCGTAAAGAAGAAAAAGTTTTGAAAATTCAACATTTTCTCCTGCTGACATTCCATAATAACCAGCCCAAATCAAGAAAACTGCGGCAAGAAAATGTGAGATTCCAAGAAGTTTCTGAGCCTGGATCCATCGGTCTGCAATAATTCCCATAATCGCAGGCATAAAAATGGAAACAATCCCCTGCATTGCATAGAAAAGTCCAATTTTGGAACCTAATCCTACAGAGCCCAAATAATTTCCCATGGAAGTAAGATAAGCTCCCCAAACCCCAAACTGTAAAAAGCTCAGGATGGTCAATCGTGATTTTAAATTCATTTTTTAATTGTAAATATCTCTTTAATCTATTTTCTTTTTTCGCCTTTTGATTTCCTCCTGAATTTCAAGAGCGGTATCAAAATCTTCTTCTTTTACGGCTTCATCCAGCAATTTCTGTAATTCTTCCATTGAGACAGACGTCAAGCTGTCTTCTGGTTGTACTGTTTCAGAAAAAGTTTCTTCTTCTTTAGCTACTTCTTCCAGTTCCAATAAAATTCCGGCTTCGTTTAAAACCTGCTGTGTTGTGTAAATTGGCGCATCAAATCTTACTGCCATTGCAACAGCATCTGAAGTTCTTGCATCAAGAATCAGCTCTTCCTCGGTTTCGGAATTTTTGAAATTAATATTTGAAAAGAAAACGCCGTCTACAATCTGATAAATGATTACCGAAACCAATTTATAATTCGTAGAAATAATAAATTTTGTAAATAAATCGTGTGTAAGCGGGCGTGGCGGATGAATGTCTTTTTCTAAGCCTAAAGAAATGGATTGCGCTTCAAAATTACCGATAACAACGGGCAATTTAATGTTTGTTTCTTCATGTTCCAATAGCAATGCGTAAGCGCCCGATTGGGTCTGGCTGTACGATATTCCGCGTATGATTAGCTGTTTATAATCCATGACTACAAATATAAATTAATTTTTTATTGTAGGTTTTACTTTTTAGACAAAAATAAAAGCCCGGAAGCCGAGCTTTTATTGTAATTATTTAAATTGTGAATGGTCAAATGTCAATTCACTTCGTTGTCAATTTTAAAATTCACTATTGACTTGCGAAGCAAAATTCACCATTAACCTTTCTATCCTTTAAGTGCTTTAATTTTCTCAGTTAATGCAGGGATAATCTGGAAAGCATCTCCTACAACACCGTAATCAGCCGATTTGAAGAACGGAGCTTCAGCATCACTGTTGATTACCACGATTGTTTTAGAAGAGTTTACTCCAGCTAAATGCTGAATCGCTCCAGAAATACCAATTGCAATATAAAGATTAGGTGCAATTGCTTTACCAGTTTGACCTACGTGTTCTGTGTGAGGTCTCCATCCGATGTCTGAAACCGGCTTTGAACAAGCTGTTGCAGCACCTAAAACATTTGCTAAATCTTCTACCATTCCCCAGTTTTCAGGACCTTTCATTCCCCTACCTGCAGAAACTACTACTTCAGCTTCTTTCAAGTCTAATTTACCTGAACTCTGCTCGTGAGAAATTACTTTAGTATCTTCATTAGCAACAGAAAGATTTTTCACCTCTTCTGAACCAGAAACAGCATTTTCTTTAACACCGAAAGCATTTTGAGAAACAGTAAGAATTACTCCTGTTCCTTCAGCTTTTGCATGCATGAAACCTTTCCCAGAGAAAGCTTTTCTTTTCACCTGAAACGGAGACTGACTTTCCGGAGCTTCCAAAACATTGGTAATTAAAGAATAATTCTTCATTACAGCCAACATTGGCGCTACAGAAGAAGCATCTGTTGTGTGAGGAAAAACAAGGATATTTCCGTCTGCAACTTCACTTACAGCTTGTGCATAAGCTTTTGCTGAGAAATTTTTAAGACCTTCGTCTTTAATATTGATTACGTTTGTTGCTCCATATTTATACAATAAATCTGAAGAATCTGTTGGGTTTACAGAGATTGCCGTAACGGTATCACCCGCCTGATCTGCCACTGCTTTAGCATAAGAAACTGCTTCAAAAGCTGCTTTCTTGTAAACACCGTTTATATTTTCTGCGTATACGAATACTGCCATTTTAATTTTGTTTAAAGTTTAAGGTTTAATGTTCAAGATTTGAAATTTGACGTTTGAGATTTAAACTCCGAATCAAACCACTTGAATCTTTTTACTTTTTACTTGGTTCTTATTAAATAACTTTAGCTTCCTCATGAAGAAGTCTTACCAACTCATCTAAATTATCCGGAGAAACGATCTTCACAGCTGCTCTTGGCGGAACAGAGTCATAAGAAACTCCCTGAACTTTCACTTCAGAAGAAGTAGGCTCTACAACCTGCAAAGGTTTTGTTCTTGCAGACATAATTCCTCTCATGTTTGGAATAATCAAATCTTTTTCGTCAACTAATCCTTTCTGTCCAGCGATTACAGCAGGTAATTTCACAGAAATAGTTTCTTTACCACCTTCAATTTCTCTTACAGCAGTTGCTTCAGCTCCGTTCACATCTAAACCAACAGAAGCGTTTACAAAAGGCTGATTCAACAACTGAGCAACCATTCCAGGAACAGAACCTCCGTTATAATCAATCGATTCTTTACCACAAAGGATTAAGTCGTATCCTCCATTCTGAGCTACAGAAGCAATTTCTTTCGCTGTAGAATAGCTGTCTTTCGGGTCAAGATTTACTCTTACTCCGTCATTTGCACCAATTGCCAAAGCTTTTCTGATTACGGGCTCAGTTCCAGCATCTCCTACGTTTAAAACTGTAACAGTTGCTCCCTGAGATTCTTGTAATTTAATTGCTTTCGTTAATGCGAATTCGTCTAACGGATTGATTACCCACTGAATTCCGTTTTTGTCGAATGCAGATTTATCTGCTGTAAAATTGATTTTTGAAGTAGTATCCGGAACACTACTGATGCAAACTAATATTTTCATATGTAGATTTTATTGTTTTTAATTGCCATATGTTATCGCTTGTTTCATTGGTAAAAGCGTTTCCAAATCATGGCGATTTCATATGTTGTTTTAATTATTTTCATTTACCAAATGTCGCCTTACGGCTCCATGTGCGTTATAAATTTTTATTTTCAGCCTGTTAAAATCCTGAGATTTTCGGAAGCTATTTTTGTTTGTTAAGTTTTGTAAATATAAATAAAAAATATATTATGCATGCATAATACTTATTTAATTATTATTCAGCGCATTATAAGTTTCTAAGACTTTGGTTTTGTTGCTCTAAACTCAATCTTGCTTGGTAAAACTCTTGGGTTCATCTTCAAAATATCCAATACCAAATTCCCCATATCATCCGGCTGAATTTTCCAGGCATCTTTTTCTGAAGGAATATTTCCGTTAAAATTTGTCGCAACTGAGCCCGGCATTATTACAGTAGATTTAATATTATACTTTCTTAAATCAATCATAGCAGCCTGAGTAAAGCCTACTACACCAAATTTTGAGGCATTATAACCTGTTCCGTTTTCGAAAAAATTAGCTCCCGCCAAACTTGAAATTGTAATATAATATCCTTCTGTTTTTTTTAATTCTTCCACTGAAGCTTTTAAAGTATGGAAAACTCCGGTTAAATTGGTATCAATCATCTCATTCCATTCTTCAGAACTTAGTTCATCAATAGGTTTGAAAATTCCCAATCCTGCATTTGCAATTACAAAATCTAATCTTCCGAATTTGTCTATGATGCTTTTGACTGCATTAGACTCATTATCCATATTTTTAACATCTGAAATCAAACCTAAAACATTGGCTGAATATTGTTTTAATTCATTCTCCACTTTCTCAACCTCTTCCTTTTTTCTCCCTGAAAATGCGACTGAAACATTATTTTGAAGTAATATTTTTGCAATTCCGTATCCTACTCCTTTTGTTCCTCCCGTAATATATGCTACTTTATTTTCTATCATTGATTAATCTTTTAAAACTCTAAAATAACAAAAACGCCCCAATTGGAGCGTTTTTAATATACTGAGATTGATCAGTAATTTATTTTTTGATGAATTTCTCAGTAGAAATACCATCTTTTGTTTCAATATTGATTAAATAAGTTCCTGCTGGAAGACTTCTAACATCTACTTTGTCGCCATCTAATTTTACATTTGCTTTTCTGCCCGTAATATCTACAACAGAAACAGAATTGATTTTAGAGTTTGTTTTGATGTTTAAGATATCTGAAGTTGGATTAGGCGATATACTCAGCTTGTTAGAGTTAAAGACTTCTTCTGTTGTCCCTAAAGCAGTAGTTCCGACAATTGAGAATGCCAAACCATCAAAAGATGGATCTGCAGTTAATGAAGAAACGTCAGTCCAGCTAGTAGCATTAGCACCAAATGCATTTCCTGGATCAATAAGCTTTGCAGGATTTCCTAATGCTGTTGTTGCAGTGAACCAATTAAATCTTGTTGTAGCAGTATAAGCTGTAAGATTGGTTTTAGGTGCAAAAGCCAACCAATAAGTAACTCCCGGTTGCAATGTTACAGCTGTAGGAATTGCTGAAGCAACATTGACATTAAAAGTATATGTATTGGCACCTGTTTTTACTAAGTTATACGCAGGTGATGTACTAGTTATATCAATTTTAGCAACTGGTACATAACTGGTAACTGTCGGGTTACTAGCAGGAACTCCACTAGCATCAGTATAAATATAAAGAATTAGTCCTGTGGAAACCCCTGTTTCAAGTGTTCCCGCGTTTTGAAAACCAGTAACACTAATACTTGATACAGTTGTAGCTTGCGAAACAGTAAAATCATCAGCACATAAAACAAAACTGCCTGATGAAAGCACATTTGATACAATACCATTAGTTCCTGTAGGTGCTTGAGTAAATTGACCATTTATTAATAATCCTAATAATAATGACCCTAGATAATAAATTTTTTTCATAATATTCTCATTCAAAGTTATATGCTAAAATTAAAGAAAATAATTCAATCCAACAAAAAAAATATCAATATTAAATAAATAATCCTCAAGAAAAACTTCTCAAGGATTATTATTTAATAAATTAATTCACTTTTTAAGACTTAGAATAATTCTCAAAAAACATTGGGATACTCTCAATTCCTTTATAGAAATTAAACAAACCGTAATGTTCATTTGGTGAATGAATTGCATCAGAATCTAAACCAAATCCCATCAAGACAGATTTAGCTCCTAAAACCTGCTCAAACATCGATGTAATAGGAATACTTCCTCCTCCTCTGTAAGGAAGAACTTCTTTTCCAAAAGCTGTTTGCATTGCATTTTTAGCAGCCAAATATTCTTTGGTATCAGTTGGTAAAACATAAGGCATTCCCCCATGATGTGGGGTAACTTTTACTCTTACATTTGCAGGAGCAATTTTCTCAAAATATTTTGTAAACTTTTCTGTAATTTCTTCAGGAGTCTGATAAGGTACTAAACGCATCGAAATTTTAGCTGAAGCTTTAGACGGAATTACCGTTTTTGCGCCTTCACCTGTATAACCACCCCAAATTCCATTGCAATCTAGTGTAGGACGGATAGAAGTTCTCTCTAAAGTAGTATATCCCTTTTCGCCTTCCACATCATTTAAACCAATAGATTTTTTAAATTCTGCAGGATTGTCTTTCAGCTTATTCATTTCAGCTCTTTCTTCATCAGAAACAGTTTCTACGTTGTCATAAAAACCATCAATTGTGATTTGTCCGTCCTCATCAATTAACTTAGCAATCATTCTTGAAAGCACGTGAATAGGATTCGGAACTGCCCCCCCATAAAGTCCGGAATGCAAGTCTCTGTTTGGCCCTTCAACTTCAACTTCTACGTAGCTTAAACCTCTTAAACCTGTTGTAACAGTAGGTTGTTCATTGCTGTAAATATGCGTATCTGAAATCAATATGCAATCACAAGAAAGCTTCTCTTTATTCTCATTTACCCAATCTCCTAGGCTTATAGAACCTACTTCTTCCTCACCTTCTAAGATAAATTTCACATTACAAGGCAGAGAATTAGTTTGCATCATTGCTTCAAAAGCTTTCACCTGCATAAAAAACTGTCCTTTATCATCTGCTGAACCTCTTGCAAAAATTGCTCCTTCAGGATGAAGATCAGTTTTTTCAATATAAGGCTCAAAAGGTGGTTTTTTCCATAGTTCCAAAGGATCTGCAGGCTGTACATCGTAATGACCGTACACCAAAACTGTTGGAAGGTTTTCGTCAATTAATTTTTCACCGAAAACAATAGGATATCCTTTGGTTTTGCATATTTCAACGTTGTCTGCTCCTGCATTTTTAAGGTGTTCTGCACAAACTTCAGCACATTTTAAAACGTCATTGCTGTAAGCCGGATCGGCAGAAATAGAAGGAATTCTAAGTAACTCAAACAATTCATCTACGAAACGCTGTTTGTTTTCGTTGATGTAATTTAATGTTTCTTGCATTGTAAATTAAATTTTGTTAAAATTAAAAAAAATTGTATCGCCACAGCAAACAAATTAGCTTTAATTTCTTTTGAAAAAATTTAATCTTGTTTCAACAAAAAAATCCTGCAAAAAAGCAGGATTCATATATTTTATTTTCAGAAAATTAGTGCTCTGCTTTTGCAGGCTCTTGTTTCTTTGCAGCAGTAGAATCAGTTTTTGGAGCTTCAGTTCCGTGAGCATCTTTAGCTGGTTCTGCATGTGCAGGAGCCGCCGCTTCGTGAGCTGTGCCATGACCTTCTGAACCACCTTGGTGATCATCAGAATATCTTTCTGTACCTTCTTCCAGTTTGATGATATTTTTATTCCCTCCAGCCTGGATTTTTTTACAGCTTACCGCTACCGTTGCAAGAGCTAAACATATAACTAATTTTTTCATATGCAGATATTTATTTTTAAATCTAATGAAATCACTTTATCGATCAATGTTTGTTGCTCAAACAATCTTTGCGATTTCTTCTATAATTTTTTATTGCCCAAAAGTAAGAAATATTGCATTTTTCGGCAACATTTTTAGACTGATTTTAATATTATTTTACCTTTTTTGGATTGTGTAAAAATAAGATATTGATTTCCGCCATCTTTCAACTGATATTTCTTCTTGATTTCTTCAGGTTTTAAAGGATAGTTTTTTGAAATCAAATTAAACTGTTCTTTCTTTTTAATCTGTTTTGAATCAATCATTTCCATTTCTAAAATTCTTCCAGGAAAATCTTCAATTTTAATGTCAGAAGTATACAAGTGGGTATTCGGATGTAGTTTTTTAAGTTTAAACTGTTCTGAAATCAGATTGAAAATCCCTGCTTTGAGAATGGTATTATTCGGAATATAGATAAATTTTTGAGGTTCTGAATATTCTGCTTCTGAATGTTCTTCAGCATTTATTTCAAAACTAAAATCTTTTTCATCGCTTTCAAGATTGATGCATTTACAGATTATTTCTCCTGAATAATTTTTAGAAAGAAAAACCACAATCTCTTTTACATCATTTTTAACAGCAATAATTTCTATTTTAGAGATGTTTTTTAAAACCGAAATCAGATATTTTAAATCAATTAAAGGCGAAAGTTTTATAATTACTTCTTCCGAAATAGACAGCAATTGATCCTGAATTTCCAAAACATTTGGCGAAAGGTCTTCAAGCAGAAAAACTTTATTTTTATTCTGATCTCTTCGGGCCGGATCAAGATAAATTACATCAAAATTTTCTTTGTTTTCAGCAAGGAAACCTTCCAGTTTTAAGTTAATAAAGCTTGCTTTCTTGCCCAAAACAATCCAATTATGCTTTACAATATCTAAAAGTTCTTTGTTTTGTTCAATTAAAGTAATCTCATCAAAATTTTTAGATAAATAATAAGCATCAATCCCAAAACCACTCGTTAAATCGATAAATTTGTTTCCTTTTAAAATTTCCGATTTATAAACAGCTGTTTTTTCTGAAGAAGACTGTTCAAGATTGAGCTGTGGCGGAAAAACAATTCCGTCTTGTAAAAGAAATGGAAACTTTTTCTGAGCCACCTGTTTTCCTTTAATCTGCTGAACGATTTCCTGCATAGAAACTTCAGGAAACGGGGATTTTTTTAATAATAAAGAATGCAGATCTGATGTAAGATTTGCATTGATATATTTTTGAATATCTTTATTTGAATGCCACGAATGCACGAATATCTTTTTTTAAAAATTAGTTATTAATTATAAAACTATTCTTCTATAATTTAATTTTGATTCACCAAAATTTACAATAATTGCTAATTTATTATCAGAAACTTTTAAATAATTAATTGCCTGTGCGAGATCGGTTTCTGCAATCTGATTTTTTCCTTTTATTTCCAGGATAATTTTCTCGTTAATTACAAAATCTGCATAAAATTTATGGGGAAGTACAATTTCTTTATATACCACTTCATATTCTTTTTCCCTTTCATAAAAGATCCCAGCTTTTCGAAATTCTATTTCCAAAGCATCTTTATACACAATTTCAGAAAATCCATGTCCCAAATAATTATGAATTTCCATACAAATTCCTATAATTTGATATGATTCTTCTTTGTAAATAACACTCATATATTTAATCCATTTGTGTTCGAAAACAAATTTAATAAATATATTCGTGCATTCGTGGCATCAAAATACGATTACTCTTTACTCAAACATTTCAGCCCAACGAACGGCTTTTAATTCATTTTGATGATATAATTCCTCAATAGATTTTTTTAGCTCTAATTTGGGGTATAAATTAACGCCAATCAGTTTTATTTTACCTTCTTCCACCCACTTTTGTTCTTCAACAGCGTGATCGTAGATGTTTTTCTGGATAATTCCTTGTTTTAAAAGTTCCAAATAACCATCTTTTTCTTCGATTTCAACAAAGAATTTCCAAGATTTATCAGCGATTTGATTGGTAATATCTTCTATGTAATAACTTCCGTTGGATGCATCTTCAAAGACATTGATGATACTTTCGTAAGCCAAAACAATCTGTTGTTTAAAAGAAATTTCTTCTGAATTTTCTGTGCTTTTTTCAACAAGATAATTCGTACTGTAAACTGCATCTGCTCCACCAATCATGGCAGAAGCCAATTCTAAAGTAGAACGAATAAGATTATTTTCGTTATCTGAAATTGATTTATTTCTAAGTGAGGTTTCAGCAAAAATATAGGGTATATCGTTTAAATCATATTCTTTAGACAATTGATTAAAAACCAATTTAAAAGCACGGATTTTAGCCATTTCAAAGAAATAGTTTCCACCGACAGCCATTCTGAAAATCAGCTTATTGATGATTTCTGCTCCGTAAACTTCAATTAATTCTTTAGTTTTTGCCAAAGCAATCCCCAATTGCTGATAAATTGCAGCTCCGGCATTTTGATGAAGCGAAATATCTACACAAATATTTCTTTTAAAATCTTTTGCCAAAAGCTCTTTTACCAGCTGATCATTAATTTTTGCATTTTGCTCATCAAAAACATCAATCAGAGAGAAATATTGATCTTCATCTTGTGGACTGATGTGCTCTGCCAAATCTTTATTGTTAACAAAAACAGTTTTCCCAACAAGATTTTCTACGTTTTCATTCAATAAAAATGCAAAAACATCATCTTCAAGACTTTCGTGGTATGTTGCTACCAAATGGGTGCTTTCTTCTACTTTCGGAAGGTTTACCATTGGTTTTTCCACAGAATTATAAAAAGGCTTTACATCAATTCCTTCTAAATTTTCTTTTTTCAGGATCGTGTAAATATCTTCCGTTTTAAGTTGCTTTTTAACAAGATTTTCCCAGCTTGAGAAAGTTTCTGAATTTGACATAAATGATGGGTAATATGTAATGGGTAATGAACAATTTTAATTCGCGGATTATTTTAAATTGACAGCGAATCTAATTGACAATTCACAGTTCACGTTAAAGTTTATTTTTTAGCAATATTTGCGCTGTCTACAACGAGGATGAAGATCTCTTCGTTAGGCTTTTTCATAAAATAATTTTCTCTGGCGTATTTTTCTTTTTCAGACTTATTATTCATCAGTTTTTTGTAGAATTTATCATTCTTTTCGTATTCTGATTTATAATAATCGAGCTGTTCTTCGTACTTATTAATTTCGCCATTGAGCTCATGGATTACCAAAAAAGAAGTTTGATCAAAGAAAATCATCCACACCAGAAACAGGAAAATCGTCAGAATATATTTGTTTAAAACATAACTCTGAAAAAATTTAAAAATTTCCGATTTTGGTTTGATATCTTTAATAAGTTCTTTTTCTGCCATTTTTTTTAGTGTTTTCTTAATGAATTTTTAATAACGGTCGTTAAAAAATCAATTGCGACAGAATTCTGTCTCATATTTGGAATAATTAAATCGGCTTCGTTTTTTGAAGGCTCGATAAATTCCTGATGCATTGGCTTTAAAGTAGTCTGATAACGGTGTAAAACCTCGTTCAGATCTCTTCCTCTTTCCTGTGTATCTCTTTTGATCCTCCTGATCAGTCTCTCATCTGAATCTGCGTGAACGAATACTTTTAAATCAAATTCTTTAAGCAATTCCTTATTGGTTAAAACCAGAATTCCTTCAACTACCAAAACATTTTTCGGCTCAACAGTTACATGATCTCCTGTTCTCCCATGTGTTACAAAGCTGTACATAGGTTGCTCGATTGTTTCGTTATTTTTCAAAGCTTTTACATGCTGAATCAATAAATCAAAATCGATGGATTTCGGATGATCATAGTTTAAAGCTTCTCTTTCTGTAAGTGTAAGATTATGATTATCATTATAATAATTATCTTGAGAAAGAATATTCATTCCCTCAATATCAAGCTGTTGAATAATTTTATCAACAACGGTAGTTTTGCCCGATCCTGTACCTCCGGCAATTCCTATTACAAGCATTCTATTTATTTCTTTAGAGTTTTTACAAAGATAGTATTTATGATGGAAGTTTGAAGTCTGAAGCCGGATGTTTTTTTAGCTTGAAAAAAGATTGTATTTTTTGATAATTAAATTTAAATTAAACAAAAAACTCCGACATTTATGTCGGAGTCTGTATTATACGATTTCGCTTGTTAAGCTTCTTGCAATTAATTTTTCGTGCATCGGTTTCAAAATATCCATTGAGCCTGTTTTTACGGTGCATTTACCTTTAAAATGAACCAACATTGTGCATTGCTCTGCCTGTATCGGATCATGTTTGCAAATCTGAATCAACGCTTCAATTACATCGTCAAAAGTATGAATGTCGTCGTTATGCAGAATCAGTTTGTACACTTCATCTGTATCATCCAAAACCAGAACTTCCTCTTCGTACTGTCGTTTTGGATCTTCATAATCTTTTATGCTGTTATAAAAAATCATTATTTATGTATTTAAACGTCTAATTTATCTAAAATATCGTCTACTATATTCGGTTCAATATATACCAATTCAACCATTTCGACGCTCTTATTGTTCATTTTCAAGATCTTGAAATGATAATTTTCCAAATCAAATTCCTGGTTTTCTTCCGGAATATCTTCCAAAGCATGCAAAATAAATCCGGCTAATGTATTGTACTCGCTTTCTTCAGAAAGGGTAAGCTTTTTAGGCAAAGATTCGTTGATTTCATCCAGTGGCTGAGTTGCTTTTACCCAATAGGTATTTTCAGCAATTTTATCTACCAATTTTTCTTCATCATCCTCTTCATCCTGAATTTCACCTACCAATTCTTCTAAAATATCTTCTAAGGTAATAATTCCTTCAGTTCCACCAAATTCATCAATTACAATAGCTAAATGTCGTTTTTTCTGTTGGAAAAGTTTTAATAAATCTGAAATTTTCTTACTTCCAACGACAAAGAAAGCTTCTCCCATAAGACTTTTTAAATCGTCATGATTAAGGTTTCCTTTTCTTTTAACGAATTCTCTGATGATTTCTTTTGTATAAAACACTCCAATAATATTGTCGATAGAGTTTTCATACACCGGTATTCTGGAATATCCGCTTTCGATAATCTTATCAATAATTACATTCAGATCATCTGAAAAGTCAATAGAAAGAATGTTTTGTCTCGGAACCATGATTTGTTTTGCCGAATGATCGGTAAAATCAAACGCATTTTTAATGATTTCGTAGTTTTCTTCCTCAATTTCTCCGCTATCGGCTGATTGTTTTACCAAAAGCTGAAGTTCTTCAGTAGAGTGAATTTCCTGCTCTGAAGCGGGATGAATTTTGATTAATCTTAAAACCCCGTTAGACATTAAGTTCATCAACCAGATAAATGGTTTGAAAACTGTGTAAAAAACTCTCAAAGGAACTGCAGTTGCCATTGTAGTAGCTTCCGCTTTTCTGATTGCAATCGATTTTGGAATTAATTCACCAAAAACAATGTGCATTACTGTAATAATCAAAAAGCTTAAAACCAAAGAAACTGTTGTAACAGTAGATTCAGCAAGATTTATATTCAAAGAATGAAATACATTATCAATAACGTGGTGCATTGCGCTTTCACCCACCCAACCTAAAGCAAGAGAAGCTAAGGTAATACCAAGTTGTGTTGCAGAAAGATATTCATCAAGATGTTTGATAATATGCTCTGCCTGTTTTGCCATAGAATCGCCATCGGCAGCTTTAAGCTGAATTTGAGAGTAACGAACTTTAACAATTGAAAATTCTGCGGCTACGAAAAAGCCATTAAGCAATACAAGAAACAAGGCTAGCAAAAGCCTGACTATGTCAGAATCCATTTAGAAATTATAATTATTTATGCAAAGATATACAAAATAATAATAACAAAAAAAGCACCGAAGGTATCGGTGCTTTCATATTTTTTGAATATTTTATTACGAGTTTTTCAAAGCTTCTGCTCCTGAAACAATTTCTAGGATCTCGTTGGTAATTGCAGCCTGTCTTGCTTTGTTATAGAAAATCTTAAGATCATTTCTAAGGGCTTCAGCATTATCTGTTGCTTTGTGCATTGCCGTCATTCTCGCACCGTGTTCTGAAGCTACAGAATCTAAAACAGCTTTGAAAACCTGAGTTTTAATAGATTTAGGAATCAAATTATCCAAAATCTCATTTCTATTAGGTTCAAAGATATAATCAGTTTCTGTTTGTCCTTCTTCTTTCTCAGTTTCAACCATTGAGATCGGAAGAACTTGCTCTGTGATCACTTCCTGAGTTGCAGCGTTGATAAATTTATTGTAAACAACATAAACTTCATCAAATTTACCTTCAATAAAACTTGTCATTACACTTTCTGTAATGTTTGCTACTTTATCGAAAGTAAGATTATCAAAAATTGCACTTTCATTTGAAAACACCGAACGGTTTTTTCTTACAGCATCATAAACTTTTTTACCAATAGTAAGAATTTCAATTTCGTACTGAGCATTGTTCTGAAACTGGTGGTTTAATTCTTTTACAACAGATGAGTTGAAAGCACCTGCTAAACCTCTGTTTGAAGTTACAGCAATAAATAGTACTTTTTTTACTTCTCTTTTCTGAGCGTAAATAGAAACCTGATCAGGATCTGAACTCGAATTTACATTCTGAATGATCTCCTGAAGTTTTTCAGAATAAGGTCTCAACATTACGATGGCATCTTGTGCTTTTTTTAGTTTCGCTGCCGAAACCATTTTCATAGCACGTGTAATTTGCATCGTAGATGAAATTGAAGTGATTCTTCCTCGTATTTCTTTTAAGTTTGCCATATTGGGTTAGTTGTTGGTTGTCGGTTGTTGGTTGCTAGTTTTAGAAAATTCTGTCAACTATCAACCAAAAACCATCAACTAATTTTTAGTTATATTTTGAAGCTAAATCTGTAGCAACTTGCTTAAGAACACCTGTAATATCGTTATCGATTTTTCCAGATTTAAGAGCAGCCATAGTTTCAGGGTGCTTAGATCTTAGGAACTCGATGTATTCGATTTGGAATTCTTTTACTTTCTTGATAGGAACGTTTCTCATTAAGTTCTCTGTACCTGCATAGATCATAGCAACTTGGCTATCAACAGGAAGTGGAGAGTTAACTGGCTGCTTCAACAACTCTACGTTTCTTTCTCCTTTAGAGATAACTGCTAAAGTAGAAGCATCAAGATCAGAACCGAATTTAGCAAACGCTTCTAATTCTTTATATTGAGCCTGGTCTAATTTAAGAGTACCAGAAACTTTCTTCATAGATTTGATCTGAGCATTACCTCCAACACGAGATACAGAAATACCTACGTTGATTGCCGGACGAACCCCTGAGTTGAACAAGTCAGACTCCAAGAAAATCTGTCCGTCAGTAATAGAGATTACGTTCGTTGGAATATACGCAGAAACGTCACCCGCCTGAGTTTCGATAATTGGAAGTGCAGTTAATGAACCACCACCTTTTACTAAAGGTCTTAGAGATTCAGGTAGATCATTCATTTGGCTTGCAATAGTATCATCAGCGATTACTTTTGCAGCTCTTTCCAATAATCTTGAGTGAAGATAGAAAACGTCTCCAGGATAAGCCTCACGTCCCGGTGGTCTTCTCAATAGTAGAGAAAGCTCACGGTAAGCTACCGCTTGTTTAGATAAATCATCATAAATGATCAATGCCGGTCTACCAGTATCTCTGAAGAATTCACCGATAGAAGCACCTGCCATTGCAGAGTAAACCTGCATAGGAACCGGATCTGAAGCATTAGCTGCAACAATTACTGTATAAGCTAAAGCACCTTTATCTGATAAAGTTTTTACAATCTGAGCTACTGTAGAAGCTTTCTGCCCAATTGCAACATATATACAATATACAGGATTTCCTGCATCAAAAAATTCTTTTTGGTTGATGATCGTATCAATAGCAACAGTAGTTTTACCTGTCTGTCTGTCACCAATGATAAGCTCTCTCTGACCTCTTCCTACAGGGATCATAGAGTCGATCGCAACGATACCTGTTTGTAAAGGCTCAGTTACTGGCTGTCTGTAGATAACACCCGGAGCTTTTCTTTCTAATGGCATTTCGTATAGATCTCCTGTGATAGGACCTTTACCATCGATTGGGTTACCTAAAGTATCAACTACTCTACCTAACATTCCTTCTCCTACTTTGATAGAAGAAATTCTGTTTGTTCTTTTTACTGTGTCTCCTTCTCTTACCAATTTACTTTCCCCTAAAAGAGCAACACCTACGTTGTCTTCTTCAAGGTTTAATACGATACCTTCTACATCGCTAGCAAATTTCACCAACTCACCGTATTGTACATTTTCTAACCCGTAAACACGAGCAATACCATCACCGATGGTAAGAACTGTACCTACTTCCTCAACATTAGATTGAGTATCGAAGTTGGCCAATTGCTGTTTTAAGATCGCAGATACTTCTGCTGGATTTATTTCTGCCATTGTATGGTTGTTTTTTTCTTAATTTAACTGAAAGTCTTTTTTAATCTTATTCAATTTTGATTTCACAGAAGCATCAACTTGCTGATCTCCTACTCTTAAAATGTAACCTCCTAAGATTTCTGGTTTTACATTTACCTCAACATCTGCATTATTACTTGCATTTACCAAAGAAGTAGATTTTAAAATCTGATCGATATTTTCCTGAGAAAGTGGTGTTGCGGTAGTAATCGTAACTCTTTGAACTCCTTTAATATCTTCAACTTTATTGATATACTGCTGTGCAATATTTTTAATTTGGTTTTCTCTTCCGTTTTTGATGATAAGTTTAATTAAATTCTGAGCTACAGGCGAAAAATTTTTAAAAATTTCGTTTGCAATCTCAGTTTTCTTATTAGCATCAATGTAAGGTGTAAGGAAAAATTTGTTCAAATCTTTAGATTCAGACATCAGCTTCACTACATCTTTCATTTCAGAAAAAACCGCTTCAGTTTGCCCAGATTCGTTTGTAAATTCCAGTAAACCTTGTGCGTATCTTTTAGCTACTTTAGATGTAAGCATTCTTAGTTAAGATTTGATTTGTTTAAATAATTCTGAACCAACTCATTTTGAGCTTCGCTATTTTCAAGCTTTTGCTTTAAGATAGATTCTGCGATATTTACAGACAAAATACCGATTTGAGATTTGATGTCTGCCATTGCAGCATTTTTCTCTTCGTTGATTGTTTGTCTTGCAGCTTCGATCAATTTATCTCCTTCAGACTTAGCTGCATCTTTAGCTTCAGCTACAATTCTGTCTTTAATTTCTCTAGCTTCTTTCAACATAGCATCTCTTTCGATTTTAGCCTCACGCATAATTCTTTCGTTATCCGCTTTAAGAGTTTCCATCTCTTTTTTAGCCAATTTAGCCTGGTTAAGAGCATCCTGAATATTGTCTTCTCTTTCTTTCACAGCACTAAGGATAGGCTTCCAAGCAAAAGCTTTAAGAAGAACTACCAATAATAAAAATACTACTGCTGTCCAGAATATGTTACCAATTGAAGGAGTTAATAAATCCATTTTATATCAATTATTATTTTTAATTTGTTTTTTAACTTTTTTAAAAGGATTCCACAAACCAACCGTTTGTAGAATCCTATTTGTTTACTATTCTTATTTACCTAGTAATGCTACTACGATACCGAATAGACCAGCACCTTCGATAAGAGCTGCTGCGATAATCATTGCAGTTTGGATTTTTCCTGATTGCTCTGGCTGTCTTGCAATACCTTCCATTGCGCTACCACCAATTTTACCAATTCCTAATCCAACTCCGATTACTGCTAAACCAGCTCCGATTGCTGCGATACTACCTGTCATAATATTATATTTAAAAAGTTATTTTTTTTTAATTCTAATTTTAATTAGTGATCGTGGTGAGGCTCTTCTACAGCCGACCCGATAAATAATGCTGTCAACATTGTAAAGATATAAGCCTGTAAAGCCGCTACCAATACTTCCAATACATAGATAAATAATGCTAAACCTAATGATACTGGAGTGATGAAGTAAGTTTTCATGATGAAAATCAAAGAAATCAAACTCATGATAATGATGTGTCCCGCAGTCATGTTAGCAAAAAGACGAATCATCAATGCAAAAGGCTTAGTGATAATTCCTAATAATTCTACAGGAATAAGGATAATATAGATCAAAATTTTCCCACCGAATGGCATGTTTTTTCCTAAAGGATCTAACATGTGCATCCAATATGTTTTTCTACCGCTTAAGTTTACAATTAATAATGTAAATACTGAAAGAACCATTGTAAATGCAATGTTACCCGTTGTATTTGCAGCTCCCGGAAGTAAACCTAAAATATTAAGAAGCCAGATGAACAAAAATAAAGTAACCAAATAAGGTACATATTTTCTATATCTTACAGATCCGATGTTTTGTAAAGCAATATCGTCTCTTACAAAAACTACAAGAGGCTCGATGAATTTTGCAATTCCTGAAGGAACCTGAGATTTTTTATAACTTGCTGCTGAAGCAAAACCGATGATTAATAAAATAATAGCAGCCAAAATCATTTGAGCAACTACTTTAGTGATAGAAAAATCTAAAGGCTCATTGTTTGTTGGATGCCCGTCGTGCATATCCAAAGTTCCGTTAGCATCTGTCGAATAAATTTTATTGTGGTATACTTTGTAGAAATTACCATCTACTTCAGCAACTTTTTCTTCTTCATGTCCGAATTTTTCAGAGCTGAAAACTTTCAAACCATTATCCCAAAGAATTACAGGTAAAGAAATTCCTACAGAATTATGGCCTTCACCCCAAAGATGCCAATTGTGTGCATCCGCAATATGGTGCATAATAAATGGAACCGGATTGTATACTTCATCCTTTGCAGCTTCCGCAGTACCTTCATGTGTTTCTGCAAAAGAGAAGCAGAAGACAAAAAGATAAAGGGCGATTAACAGTTTTTTAAAACTCATGACTAGACTTTTATTTCTAAAATTTTTGCAAAAATATAAATTTTTATTCGATTTTTAGCAATTCTTCAATTTTATATTACATGATATTAGTCTTGTTTTTTAACTAATTTTAAAACAAAAACTACTTCTATCAATAGGTAAATCCAGTAAATAACGAAGTAAGGTATAATATTCAGCTCAAAATCTTTCTGAAACACAGCAATATAGCCGATTGCGAAAATTTTAAAAACCACAAACCCCAGAAAAATAAAGCCTATGATATTCTTTTTTTCTAAGGCAAAAACCACTAAAATCGTTACTAAACTAATTAACGTAATAAAAAATATAAGAATATGGATTTTATAATTGAGCACCACTACATTATTTTCTGCCAATTGCCACTGTACAATAAATAATAATGCCGACAAGAGTAAAAAAAATCCTAATCCTTTTAAGACAACTAAAAACTTTTCCATTGGTTGCAAAACTACCAAAATTTATCAATATCATTTAAACAATATAAAATGACATTTCGCAGATTGTTGATCGCTGAATTTTATTTAATAATACAAAAGAATAAGTCACAAAAAATTCATTATGAGCTGCGTCTTTCAATCATTTCTCTTGAGAATTATAAAAAACTCATCAATAAATTAAAATTTAAAATTGACTGAGATTTGCTTTATCTTTGAGAGAGAAACCCCTATTCTATCGTGATGAAAATATTTTTACAGTTAGTTTTATTTTTAGTAAGCACTACGATGTGCTCTCAACAAAACATTCGCAGCAAGCAAATCAATGAAAACCTCGACATCGGAGCATTTTCAGAGTCTTCTGAAGATAGAAATTTATTGAAGGGAAACGTGTTTTCTGTAAAAAGCTACACTTCCGACAGCAACCAAAAAAAATCAAAAGATGACAAAGTATTTGAAGGAAAAACTTTGCACTTAACAAATCATATTATTTATAGAAAAGATGGCAGAAGAAGTTTTCGAAAAGAAATTTCAGGAAGCGGCGTTTCAACTTCAAAATATTATTATAATGAATCTTCTGGGAATTTAGTCTTAAAAGAAAGTCAGTACGATAGAGAATACGGAAAATCACAATATTCAAGTTGGTATTTTTATGATAAAAACCAAATCATTTCTGAAGAAATCAATTTAGAAAAAAACGAAGCCAAAATATCTTTAAACAATTACACAAAATATAAAGTAGAAGATTCTGCAAGCCAGAAAAAAATAACGGTTTCTCAGATTGGTTCTGATAGTCTTTCAGATCCCGATAAAACCTATATTTTCAATCAGAAAAATTTAACGAAAATCAGTCCGCTTTACCAATCTAAAGTTCAGAAATTATCTTTATTGAATAATATTTATAAAGTTGATGAAATTGAAGATTATGTTGTAGAAGGCAGAAAAGTTTATTTTAAATATGATAAAAAAGGACACCTCATCTCAGAAATCTGGTACAATCAAAAAGGATTAGAAAACAAAACAGAATTCACTTATAATAATGATTATACAGAAACAATAGAATCTCATTACCATCTATTGGGAACGGAAATCGCATCAAAAAATTACAAAAAATTTGATCAGTATGGTAATATTACTTTTGACCAGACCAAATATTACGATGGCTCAGTTGGAAGTATCGAAGAATTTGAATATCAATACGATAAAGAAGGAAACTGGATCGTTAAAAAAAGATTGTACAGCGAAGCAAATAATGGGATTATTGGAAAGAAAAAACTGACCACTGTTGAAACTCGAGAAATTGAATACTACACAAAAGACAGTCAACAAAAGAATGATGAACTTCCTCAAGTACCAGAAATCATTAATGAAATAAGAAAAAACATTCCAAAAATTGCCAAAGAAAACGACTCTTATTTGAATGAAAAAAAACGTGCTATTGAAGCTAATTCTTATGATGCAGAAATCACGGTAAAAGAATCTGACGATATTAAAAACTTTACTCCAAAATATTGGGAGCTAAAAGAAATTGCTTACGGAAATTTAGATGAAGATGAAAACGAAGAAGCTGTTGCAGTTTACGAAATGCCAAACACAGATCGTGAAGATGCTGAACAAATACTTGCTATTTATAAAAAACAAAATGGAAAGTGGAAAATCACCCATCAAACCTCTTCTCCAATACTTTCTTCACAAAGCGGAGGAATGATGGGAAATCCCTTCAACGGAATTTCTATTGCCAAGAAAAGCATTGTCATCAATCATTTTGGAGGAAGCAGAGATAAATGGGAATATACCCATCGTTATCGTTTTCAGAACGGTGATTGGTATCTTATTGGTGCATCGGCAAGCTTTGGTGCGTCATGTGATTATTGGGTTAAATTTGATTACAACATCAGTACAGGCGATGCTACTTATCAGAAAACTGTTGAAAATTGCGAAAACGGAAAAAAGAAAGTAATTCAATCTCAAAAATTAAATAAAAAAATCACACCTCCGAAAATGGATGCAGTAATTCCCGGCAATTCTACTTTTAAAATTCCGAATGTGAAAAATGAAATTTATTATTAATTTCTTGAGTATTCTTGTTAAGGTTTTGAATCTTGACAAGAGCTATTTCCCCATTCTTTCCTTCACTATTTTTTAAATATCAATCATATCAAGGTTTTTAGATATAAAATTGTTATTTTTGCAAACCATTTAATTAATTAAAGTATGTTTAATAGTTTACAGGATAAATTAGACAAAGCCCTTCATAATATTTCCGGACGTGGAAAAATCACCGAGATTAACGTTGCGGAAACCGTAAAAGAAATTCGTAGAGCGTTGGTAGATGCCGATGTTAACTATAAAGTTGCTAAAGATCTTACCAAAAGAGTTCAGGATAAAGCTTTAGGACAAAACGTTTTGACTTCGCTTACTCCGGGACAATTGATGACGAAAATTGTTCACGACGAGTTGGTAGACTTGATGGGAGGTTCTCAGGAAGGAATCAATCTTTCAGGGAAACCGTCTGTAATTTTGATTGCAGGTCTTCAAGGTTCGGGTAAAACTACTTTTTCCGGGAAGCTTGCTAATTATTTAAAAACTAAAAGAACCAAAAAGCCTTTATTGGTTGCGTGTGACGTTTACCGTCCTGCTGCAATTGATCAGTTGAAAGTTCTTGGTGGACAAATCGGTGTTCCTGTTTTCACAGAAGAAGGTTCTGTAGATCCTGCAAGTATTGCTCAGAATGCTATTATTTTTGCTAAATCTAACGGTCATGATGTTGTAATCGTCGATACAGCAGGTCGTCTTGCGATTGATGAGCAGATGATGAAGGAAATCAAAACTGTTCATTCTACGATTCAACCCAACGAAACACTTTTCGTAGTAGATTCAATGACAGGTCAGGATGCCGTGAATACTGCAAAAGCCTTCAACGATACTTTAAATTTTGACGGAGTTGTTTTAACGAAGTTAGACGGTGATACTCGTGGTGGAGCTGCTTTAACGATTCGTTCGGTAGTTGAAAAGCCAATCAAATTTATCTCTACAGGTGAGAAAATGGAAGCTTTAGATCTTTTCTACCCAGAAAGGATGGCCGACAGAATCTTAGGAATGGGAGACGTTGTTTCCTTAGTAGAAAGAGCTCAGGAGCAATTTGATGAAGAGGAAGCAAAAAAACTTCACAAAAAAATCGCCAAAAACGAATTTGGTTTTGATGATTTCCTAAAGCAAATCAATCAGATCAAAAAAATGGGTAATATGAAAGACTTGATGGGAATGATTCCGGGAGTTGGAAAAGCCATTAAAGACGTTGAAATCAGTGATGATGCATTCAAACATATCGAAGCAATTATTCATTCTATGACTCCGGATGAAAGAAGAAGACCTTCTATTATCAATACTCAGAGAAAAAACAGAATTGCGAAAGGTGCAGGAAGAAAAATTGAAGACGTAAATGCTTTGATGAAACAGTTTGACCAAATGGGAAAAATGATGAAAATGATGCAGGGTCCACAAGGAAAACAAATGATGCAGATGATGAGCAAGATGCCAAATATGCCGGGAATGGGCGGAATGTTTGGAAAATAATCGACAGATCTTTTTAAAATATACAAACTCTCAGGATTTTTTCTGAGAGTTTTTTTGTACCTGTTTTTATAAAAAAATCCGACTCAAATTTTTGAATCGGATTATATTAAATCAAATTGATAAATGATTATTTATCAGATTTTTGAGGTTTAGATTTGATGAAATAAGAGAAACCTATGTTTGCTCCAAAAGTTTTAACATTAGTTTTAACTTCTGTACCAAAATAAGTTTCCTTGTTTGAAAACTGATCGTAAGAAACTCCCAAGTTAATACCTAAAGACTGAGTTGCCATATAAGTAATACCTCCTTTTACTTTCCATGCTAAACCATCAGTAGTCATTTCGTCTGAAGTTGTTACTCCCATAATGTCTACAGAAGCTTTGTTTTTTACTGACGCATAACCTACTCCTGCTCCCAAGAAAGGAACAAATTTAGAATCGTTTGCAAAATAGTACGTTGCAGTTGGCATTACAGCAAAATTTGTAGTGGTAGACTTTTCACCGTCATATTTTGTAGTCATCGTTGTGAAACCAAGATCAATTCCTACAGCCAATTTATCGATAACAAAATAACCTACTGATGGCGTTACAGAAAATGTGCTTACTTTAGGACCGTCTTCAGACTCACCTTCAGCTTTGAAAGTAGTATTCACATTGTTAAAACCCATTCCGGTATTTCCGCTGATTACCCAGTCCCCTTTAGACATTTGAGCATTAGACAACCCACAAAGTGCGATTGCACCAACTAATAATAATTTTTTCATAGTTTATTGATATTTGAGTCGGCGAAAGTACTAAAAAAAACTTAACAAAACTTCAGTGTTTTTACTACTTTTTAACGTAGCGGTTTAGGTCTTAAATAAAAAAATCCTGAGAAAAAATCTCAGGATTTATATTAATTAATGTTTACTAATTATTTAGCAAATACATATTTAACACCGATACCTACATTAGCAAGGTTTAAACCGAAGCTGTAGTTGTTTACTGCATCACCATCTTTTGGTTTGAAGTTATTGTAACCGAATTCACCGATTGTAGCTTCAATAGTCCAATTTTTGTTTAAGAAATAATCTAAACCTGGCTTAACTGTAACACCTACCTGAGTATATTTTGCTTCTGTAGAAGTAGAGTTAGAAATTGTAGTAGTTCCGTTTGTAGTAACAGAAGAAGTTTCTCTCTCTCCTTTTCCAAACTGCATTGGTACAGCTAACTGACCGAAGAAATATAATTTATCAGACAAAGTCCAATATTTTCTAGCGAAAGGCTCTACAACAAATGCAGGATATTTTTCTTCTACAGTATTTACTGTAGTAATGTTTGCAACAGTTGAAGTGTTAATATTAGTTGTTTTTTGAGTTTGGTAACCAACTCCTACACCTACTGCAAAGTTTGGTGCAACAAAATATCCTACAGTAGGAAGAACGTTGAAGTTTTCTACTTTAGAGTTTCCGTTGTTAGATTCTTCTTGAGAATAACCAACAGATCCAGATAAATAAACAGTTCCTTTAGCAATCTGAGCGTTTGATAACCCGAAAAGTGCAACAGCACTTGCAATTAATAATTTTTTCATTTTGAATAATTTTATACTTTCTTGACTGCAAATTTATACCGACCTCAGTAAATATTAAAATTTGTTAATGTGATTAATATCACGCATAAATATTAGGTTTTATCAGGTAGAAATCACATCTAAGAGATAGAAATGTTTTTATTTTCAAAAATTAACATAAAAAAACTCTGATTTTTCAATCAGAGTTCAATATCATTGCTTAAGAATTTATTTCAAAAAGAAATTTACTCCTAAATTGATTGCACCAAAATTAGAATCAATTCTTCTGTCTCTATCTCTGTCCCAATCTCCTCTTTCGCTTCCAATGTTTTGATATCCTAAATACAGTTCTGCTTTAGGTAATTGAAATCCTACTTTCGGATATACATACAAACCACTATCAATACCATCTTTAGTAGAAATTGCACCTCCTAAGTCAAGACCTACAAAAAGAGGCAGCCCATTAAATTTATATTTTCCTGAAGCTGCTAAAGGAATAAATCCGAAATCTTCCCAACGGTCTTTACCAAAGAAATGCGAATATCCTGTAGCAACACCTACATCTAAACCTTTGGTGATATTCCACATATACGAAGCATCAATGCCTAATGTAACCGAAGCAAAATCTGCTGCATCACCAACAGGTGCACCAACATGAGCTCCCAGTTTAAAACCCTCCTGAGCTTGTAAAGCCCCTCCAAACAATGCAAATGCACCTAGTAATAGTAATTTTTTCATTTTAAAAATTTAAACGTTTATTAACTTAATGATGCTTTACAGCAAACATAATGCCGCAGGATTTTATTTAAATAAAAAAAGCAAGACAAATAATTGCCTTGCTTTATAATAGTTTTAAAAGCTTTTCTTAGTTACCTCCGAATTTGAAGCCTACACCAATTTGTAAAAAGCTGTTTGTAACCTTGCCTTCGCTTTTTGAAAGATCAGAAATACCATAATTGTATCTTGCATCAAAAAATAATCCGTTCTCCAACATATATTCCGCACCTAAGAAAGGAGCAATATTAAGAGTATTTACATCATTTTTAATATCTACATCATCATCACCTTCAATATCTAAACCAGGAAGACCAAGTCCTGCATCAATAACAGTTTTTTGTTTTGCAGATAAAATCACCCCAAAACTAGCACCTAACGACACCGACATATTTTCAGTAATAAAATATTTTGCAGAAACAGGAATTAATAAAGTACCAAACGTAAGTTTAGATTTCTCTCTGAAATATAGCTGACCTTCGCTTACATTATAATCTTCTTTTCCTCCAAGCGGAGAATATAATACTTCCCCTTGAACGCCAAACTTATCTCCGAATTTGTGTTCTACAAGACCTCCGATATAAAATGTATGAGAAGGATCTGTGCTTCTGGCTTCCAAATCATCTTGGGCTTCGTCAACCTTGATAGTAGATAAAGAATAACCAGCTTTAACACCAAATCTTGTTTCTTGTGCCTTAACAGCAACTCCCATTACAGCAACAGAAGCAATAAGTAATAATTTTTTCATAGTTTGAATTTTTTAACAAATTTTAAGATTCCAAATATATCACTTTTACTGGAATCACAAAATACTTTTAAACATTTCTGAAAAAATATAAAAACTAGGCTATTCCCTTGTTCTCTTATCTTCTTCGTTGTAAGCCAATATGATTTTTTTCACCACAGGATGGCGTACTACATCTTCTTCTGTTAAATACACAAAACCAATTTCTTTCACATCTTTCAAAATTCGCATTGCTTCTTTCAAACCAGAATGCTGTTTAGGAGGTAAATCGATTTGAGTAGGATCTCCGGTAATAATAAATTTAGCATTCATCCCCATTCTCGTTAAAAACATTTTCATTTGGGCATGCGTTGTATTTTGAGCTTCATCCAAAATTACGAAAGCATCATCTAAAGTTCGTCCTCTCATAAAAGCCAAAGGTGCTACTTCTATTACTTTTTTCTCCATAAAACCTTCCAGTTTTTCATGAGGAATCATATCGCGAAGTGCATCATACAAAGGTTGTAAGTAAGGATCAAGCTTTTCCTTTAAATCTCCCGGCAAGAAACCAAGGCTTTCTCCGGCTTCTACAGCAGGTCTTGTCAAGACAATTCTTTTAACCTCTTTGTCTCTTAAAGCTCTCGCCGCTAAAGCAACACTGGTGTAAGTTTTTCCTGTTCCAGCCGGACCAATTGCAAAAACCATGTCTTTTTTCTCGGTTTCTTTAACGAGTTTTTTAAGATTGGTTGTTTTAGCTTTAATAATTTTTCCGTTAACACCTTTTACAATAATATCCTGGTCAAAAACCAAATGTTTCTCATTCTCATCCTTAAGATTGAGGAAGTTTTCGATATCTTTTAATCCGATAGAGTTATTTTTGGAAATAAACGACACAATGTCGTCGAGCTTTTGTTTAAATATATCTAAAGCTTCCTGATTTCCCATCGCAAAGATAAAATGATCACGACCCGTGATTTTAAGTGTCGGAAAGCTTGATTTTATTAAATTGAAATATTGGTTATTAACTCCATAGAAGTTTTTTGAATCAATACCTTCTAAATCATACGTTAATTCAAACATGCAAATATTTTTAGATTAGAATTTAAATTTAAATGTTTTTTTTCAATTTTAAATTAAATTCTTATCCACAATAGCCGTTTCTTTCTTTTTATTTTAGATAAATTTGCAATTCTATCCCTTTTATTCATGTCAATTATTACCCTTACATCAGATTTCGGACGTTTAGATTACAGAGTTTCGGCTATGAAAGGAAAAATTCTGTCTTTAAATCCTGAGGTAAATACTATTGATATCACCCATGATATTCAGGCATATAACTTAATTCAAACGTCTTATATTGTAAGAAACGCTTATAAATATTTTCCGAGCGGAACCATCCACATTCTTTCTGTTGATAGTTTTTTTCATAAATCAAGAAAAAATATTTTATACAAAGCAGACGGGCATTATTTTTTAGCAGCAGATAACGGACTCTTAAGTTTGGTCTTTTTTGACATTAAACCTGAAGCTATTTACGAAATTACCCTCAATAACAGGTTTGATGACATAGTAAACTTTACTTCTACAGATGTTTTTGTACCTGTTGCGGTACATTTAGCCAATGGCGGACTGCCCGAAGTAATCGGCAGAAAAATAGAAACTGTAAAACAGCTTTTGTTTCCAAAATCGGTTTATAACGAGTCTGAAAAAATGATTATTGGTGAAGTGATGTATATTGATAATTTCGGAAATATAATCTCAAATATTAATAAAGATTTTTTTGAAACTTTAGCTAAAGGTTTTGAAAGTTTCACCATCAAATTCAGGAACTTAAGTCTTTCAAAAATATATTCAAGCCATACAGAACTGGTGGTAGACTGGGAAAGAGAAACCGAGTATCACGGGCAATCTGCAGCCATCTTTAATGACAGCGATCAACTTGAATTAACCATCTACAAAGGCAGCAAAAAAAATGGTGCAAAAACACTTTTTGGACTGAATGTGGGAGAAAATATTTACATAGAATTTTTCTAAAATTATCTATTTCATAAAAAAACCGATTTTTTTTATATATTTGTCAAAATCTAAAATTTAAAAATGGCAGAATACAAATTATTGCTTCCTTCTATGGGTGAAGGCGTGATGGAAGCTACAGTTATCACTTGGTTATTCAATGAAGGCGACCAGGTAAAGGAGGATGATTCAGTAGTGGAAATTGCAACAGATAAGGTAGATTCAGACGTTCCGACACCAGTTTCGGGGAAAATTGTAAAAATCCTTAAACAGAAAGACGAAGTTGCAAAAGTAGGTGAAGCCATCGCTATTTTAGAAATCGAAGGAGAAGGCGGAAATACAGCTTCTGAAGAAGTAAAAGCTGAAACTTCGGCTCCGGATGCAGCAACAATTCAAGCAATTGAAGAGCCTTTAAACGCAACAGCGACTTCTCACGTAGAGTTTTCGGGAGATTTATACCTTTCTCCGCTTGTAAAATCTATCGCTCAACAAGAAAATATTTCTGAATCTGAACTGAAAACCATCAAAGGTAGCGGTTTGGAAGGAAGAATTACCAAAGAAGATATCTTGGCACACGTTGCTAACAGAGGAAAACAGCCAGCTCCACAAGCTGCGGCAGTTCAGGCAACTTCTACTCCAGCAGTAAAAGCAGTATCAACTCCGGCAACAACTATTTCTACTTCTGCAGGTGATGAAATCATCCCGATGGACAGAATGAGAAAAATCATTGCTGAAAACATGGTGAAAGCAAAACAAATTGCTCCACACGTAACATCTTTCATAGAAACAGACGTAACCAACGTTGTAAAATGGAGAGCTAAAAACAAAGATATGTTCGAAAAACGTGAAGGTGAAAAGCTTACTTTCATGCCTATTTTCGTAAAAGCAATTGTAAAAGCGATTCAGGATTTCCCAATGATTAATGTTTCTATCAATGGTGACAATATCATCAAGAAGAAAAATATCAACATCGGTATGGCAACTGCTTTACCAGACGGAAACCTTATTGTTCCTGTAATTAAAAACGCTGATCAGTTATCGCTTTCAGGTTTAGCAAAAGCAATCAACGACTTAGCTTACAGAGCGAGAAACAAAAAATTAAGACCAGAAGATACTCAAGGTGCTACTTACACGATTTCTAACGTAGGAAGCTTTGGAAACTTAATGGGAACTCCTATTATTCCTCAGCCTCAAGTTGCTATTATGGCAATCGGAGCTATCGTTAAAAAACCTGCAGTTCTTGAAACTAAAGATGGTGATGTAATCGCAATCCGTCAGTTGATGTTTATGTCTCACTCTTACGATCACAGAGTGGTAGACGGTTCTCTTGGTGGAATGATGTTGAAGCATGTTCACGATTATCTTGAAAACTGGGATCTGAACACGGAAATATAAGTAATGAATGATTGGTAATGAGCGATTTGCTTACTGTCGATTTTAAATATAAACCTTCGAATTTTTTCGGAGGTTTTTTGTTTCTTTAATACTCAAATTAAATTCAAAAGTTTGCTTAAAATCAAAACTATTATGAATTTCAGAATTTAGTTATCAAAATTAGACTTAAAATTTTCATATCCTTAAAAATTAGTTTAGATTTGAGGTTATGCGTAGAATATTAGTCTACATCCGAAAAGGGTTAAAAAAATCTTTTGACAACATCCGAAACGAACAACTGAAACATAATTTGCTTCAGGCAATTCCTTTTTGGATAGGTTCGGTGATTACGGGTTTTTTCGCCGTAATGTATGCTAAAATATTTGCTTGGGGTGAAAATCTGCTTCATTTTATTTTAAATTGGCACGACTGGATGATTTTTATTATCGCACCGATAGGATTTGTGTTATCTTGGTGGTTGGTAAAAGAATTCGCACCCAATGCCAAAGGAAGTGGGATTCCGCAGGTTATGGCGGCAGTAGAATTAGCAAATCCTAAAGAACACAGAAAAATAAGAAGTCTTTTAAGTATCAAAATTATTGTATTTAAAATTATTTCATCAGTAGTTTTAGTTATCGGAGGTGGCGCAGTGGGTCGAGAAGGCCCAACCATTCAGATCGCAGGTTCAATTTTTCGAAAAGTTAACGAATACCTTCCTGAATGGTGGCCAAAAATCTCAAAGAAAAATATGATTATGACCGGAGCTGCAGCCGGACTTGCAGCCGCTTTTAATACTCCTCTTGGCGGAATTGTATTTGCTGTTGAAGAACTTTCAAAAACACATATCAATTACTTTAAAACAGCGCTTTTCACCGCTGTTATTATTGCTGGTTTAACGGCACAAACTTTGGCTGGTTCTTATTTATATTTAGGTTATCCCAAAACGAATGATGTTTCATTAATGGTGATGTTCCCAATTATTTTAGTTGGCGGAATTGCAGGAATTCTGGCAAGTCAGCTTTCAGTAACCATGCTTAAGATAAGTGATTGGAAAAAAAGAAAATTGAAAACCGATAGATCCAATGTATTATTTCTTATAGGATGTGCTTTAGTGATTGCTTTCATTTCATTTTTTATAAGCCGTGAAGTTTTAGGCTCTGGAAAAGAAATAATGGAACGAGTTCTTTTCACTCCAGATAAACATGAAGATTGGTATGTTCCGATATTAAGAATGCTTGGTCCTGCCCTATCTTTTACTTCTGGTGGCGCAGGTGGAATTTTTGCTCCGGCTTTAACAGCGGGCGCAAGTATTGGTTCTGTAATCTCAGGTATTATTCATTTAACGCCAAACGAAACCAACGTTGTCATTCTCGCAGGAATGGTGGCTTTTCTTACCGGAATAACAAGAGCTCCATTTACATCAGCGATTATTGTTTTAGAAATGACAGACAGACATTCTTTGATTTTTCATTTGATGTTAGCCGGCATGGTTTCTTCATTATTTTCAATTTTAGTAAGCAAACATTCTTTGTATGATGTACTGAAAATGAATTTCTTAACAGAAATTAGGAAAGATTAAAATTTAATTAAAAACACACCTTAAATATCACCTACATTTGAAATGTAATTATTTTTTTGTTTAACTTGGGAAAGAATACAAAAAAACTAATTACTATGAAAAGACATTTACTCAATGTACTACTTTTAGGACTTCCTGTATTTGGTTTCAGCCAGATATTTCAGGAGAATTTCGATGGAAACGGACAGGGAATCACAGCTTGGACTGTAATAGATGTTGACGGATTAACACCCGCTTCGGCTGTAAATTTCATAACCAATGGCTGGAATCGTATCGACAGACAAGGAGCTAACGGAAGTTTTGGAGGACCGGCTGGAAACTATGCAGCAATGAGTACATCTTGGTATACTCCCGCAGGAACATCAAATGATTGGCTAATTTCCCCCACAATTCCTGTTTCCGGAGCTTCACCCACTTTATATTGGGACGCCAAAGCGCAGGACGGAGATTATCCTGATGGTTACAAAGTAATGCTTGCTCCAAACGGAGGAAATACAGTTAATGATTTTACTGTAGAGCTTTACAATACCTCAGGCGAAAACAAATACTGGACGAGTAGAGCTGTAAGCTTAACTCCATATATTGGTCAAAATGTAAGATTTGCCTTCGTTAATAATAGTAATGACAAATTTATGTTGATGGTAGATAACATAAAAGTAGATTTTACTTATGTTGCACCACCACCTTCTTATTGTGGACCACTTGTATTTTCAGATTTTTTCGGGGACGATGCTGACGAACCAATTACTTTAGTAAATTTTGCAGGAATCAATAATACAAGTAGTGCAACTGCATACGTTGGAAACAGTCATGAATATTTCCTTACACAAACAGCCAACGTAGCTAGAGGACAGTCTTATGATATTACTTTAAAAGGTAATACTGGTGGAAATTACACAAACAATTTTGCAGTATTCATTGACTGGAATCAAAACGGAAGCCTAAGTGATGCCGGGGAAGTATATACTGTAACACAAACGATTACAAATTCTACAGGAACTGATGCCGCTCAGGCGGTACATTCTATCGCCGTTCCTGCAACTGCTCTTCTTGGAAATACCAGAATGAGAATTAAAAAGCTAGACGGAACAACGGACCTTACCCTCCCTTGTGAAGATGGTAGTTATGGACAAGCGGAAGACTACACCGTAAATGTGGCTGTTTCTTTATCTGTAAATGACTTAGCTAAAAGAGATGCTAATCTAAAAATATACCCTAATCCTGTTTCTGATATTTTAAATATTGATTCAGTATCAAAAATAAAATCAGTAAAGATATATGACTTAAGTGGTAAGAATGTACTAACTGAAATGATTGATGCAAACAAACCTGCAATTAATGTTTCAAGTCTAAGTTCTGGAACCTATGTAATAACTGCAGAAACAGAAACCGGTTTACAGTCTGCGAAAATAATCAAGAAATAATCAATTTATTCTAAAATGAATTAAAGACCCGTTTTTGCGGGTCTTTTTTTTATTCCAATAAAAAACCTGCTTCATATTGTATATTACAAATAGATTTCATAATTTTGCACCTCGAAATAATTAACAAATTCATTTAACATTATGAACAATTACGAAACTGTTTTCATTTTAACTCCCGTTCTATCTGAAGCTCAGGTGGAGGAAGCAGTGAACAAGTATGTAGATCTTTTGAAAGAAAAGAACTGTGAGATTGTCACTAGAGAAAATTGGGGATTAAAAAAATTAGCTTATCCAATTCAATTAAAAAAGAATGGATTCTACACTTTAATCGAGTTTAAAGGTGAAGGTAATGTAGTTGCTGATTTAGAATTAGCATTCAAACGTGACGAAAGAGTAATTCGTTACCTTACTACAAAACTAGACAAGCACGCTGTAGAGTACGCTGTAACTAGAAGAACTAAACTTAAAGCTTCAAGAGCTTAATTATTTATTAACCCAAAATTTAAAAAAGACAAGACATGGCAATAGATGATATGGCTAAACAAGCCTCAGCTGGAGGAGAATCTGAAGTAAAATTCCTTACACCACTTGATATCAACACTAAAACTGATAAAAAGTACTGTAGATTCAAAAAATTCGGAATTAAGCATGTTGATTACAAAGATGCTGATTTCTTATTACAATTCGTAAACGAGCAAGGTAAAATTTTACCTAGAAGATACACTGGAACTTCTTTGAAATACCAAAGAAAAGTTTCTTCTGCTATCAAAAGAGCTAGACACTTAGCTTTGATGCCTTACGTAGCTGACTTATTGAAATAAGCTAAAAAAATAAATAAAAGAAGAGAGTAATCTCTTCTTTTGTTGCTGAATAAATATTAATTCTAACGATTTAGATAAGAGATAAAAGATAAGAGATAAAAGATTTTTAAAGTCTTGATTCTTGATTCTTTGTTCTTGGCTCTAAAACTAAAACGGACAACAACAATGAACATTATTCTAAAAAAAGACGTAGAAAACTTAGGTCTTGAATTCGACACAGTAAGCGTAAAACCAGGTTATGCAAGAAACTTCTTGTTACCTCAAGGTTATGCACTTTTAGCTACTCCTAAAAACATTGCAGCTCTTGAAGCTACTTTGGAAGCTAGAAAAGAAGAAGAAGCTAAATTAATTGCTGCTGCAACTGCTGTAGTAGATCAATTAAAGAAAACTTCTATTACTATCCCTGCAAAAGTAGGTTCTGGTGATAAATTATTCGGATCTATCAACAATGCAGATCTTTCTGCTGCTCTTGCTAAAGCTGGAGTTTCTGTTGACAAGAAGTATATCAAAATCCCAGGAAACACTATTAAGAGAACTGGTAAAGTAACTGCAAACGTAAGATTACACAGAAATGTAGAATACAACTTTGAATTCGACATCGTATCTGACGCACCGGTAGAAGCTCCAAAACCAGCTGCTCCTAAAGCTAAAGTTGAAGAAACTCCTTCTACTGAAGAAGCATAAGACTTAAAGAGATTTTCTCAAAAATATAAACCACTTCATTTGAAGTGGTTTTTTGTTTTTATTATGTTTTTTTAGAAGCTATTTCCCGCTAACCACTCATACTCCTCACTCCAACTCATTCCCACACCAAAACCCTCAAACTTTCCCACTCCTTGTTGCGGGGTAACCGTTTTTATCGGGGCTAGGAAATCTGTCTTTCATTCCACTTTTGTCATTGCGAGAAGTGTAGTGACTAAGCAATCTTTAACTTCATAAACCACCCCGTCAAAAATTCTTTCGAATTTTCGCCACCCCTCCAAAGGAGGGGAATTCGTGCGTTAGAAGTTTTGTCATTGCGAGGAGCGTTGCGTCGAAGTAATCTCGGTATAAAATTAAAATCTACATCCACTTTGTCATTCGGTGGTAAGCTAAACTCTTTTTGTAGAAATTGATTTGTAAAAACCATTGCCTAGATCCTTTCAGGATGACAAACTTTGCGAAAATCTTTATTAATAATTCTTTTAAAAAGATTGCTTCATCACATCATTTCTCGCAACTACACAAAAAACTTCGCAGCAAAAACTCTCAAACTCTATAACCCTCCAACTCTCAAACATATAACTCTCCCACTTACTCACGCCCTTTCAATTTATGCAGATATTCAGTCGGAGGAATTCCAATTACTTTTTTGAAAATATTACTGAAAGAAGAAAGACTGTTATACCCCACCATCATGGCGATCTCGTACATATTATATTTTTCTTCAATCATTAGTTCCAGAGAACGGGTAATCCTCAATGCTCTCAAAAAACGGACGTAATTCATGCCTAAAATTTCTTTAAACTTTCTCGAAAGCGTTCTTGTACTCATTCCAAATTCTTTGGCGGTAGATTCGATGGTTAAAGGCTTTTCAAGATTAGCATGAATGTATTGCGCAATCTTTAATAATGTTTCATCATTAGGAAAAGGATGCTGAACCGGAAATGCCAGTTTTTTATCTCGCTTTGCAGGCAAAATACCTTTTAAGGCTTTAAGGAAATAATAATTAGCACCATCATTTTTTGTGATTTTCCCATCCCAATCTTTTGTATATAAAATCATTTCTCTAAGCAAATGACTGACTGAATAGATATTAATTTCATCAAAAAAGCCATCTTCATTTTCTTCTTTTTTAAAATAAAAATTATAAAGATCAACTTTCGGACTTGTAGAAAAAATATAATGCGGAATTCCTGCCGGAATCCACATAAAACATCTTGCCGGTAAATACCAGTGTTTCAAATCGGTGAAAATATGCACAATACCGCCTTCTGCATACACTAACTGAGCAGAACTGTGATGGTGAATTTCTGTTTTTATATTATCTGCAAGAACATGATAGATATAAAATTCAGCATCCAATTCTTCAACGGCTCCAAAATGACTGTCGTTCATCAAATAAAGGTAATAAAAAAATCAATTTGGCGCAAATGGACAAATATTTTTCTGTTTTCACAAATCACGTCTTAAGCTTCACCCCGTAAATTTGCAGAATCAAAATCAATTCAGCAAAAAACTTTTATTTAAATTATGAAAATGATATTTGGCGCACACAGATATCACTGTATGGCGTTGTGCTTATTATTGATAAGCAGTTTTCTACATTCACAGATGATCGATTATCAACATCTCAGCTTGCAACAGGCAATTGAGATCGGATTAAAAAACAATAAAAAAATTCAGATCAGTCATTTAAAAAATGAAATGTCCGAGACCAAAGAGAAGGATCTCAAAATGGAAAAGCTTCCGGATATTGAATTTCACACAAGTTATAATCAGGTTTCAAATCTTTTTCAACATGAAAATGGCGTATTTGGAAAAGCAACAAAGTATGACATCATCAATGGAATGTATGATTTTACGCTTTCGGCTTCCATTCCGGTTTACATGGGTGGAAAAATTAAAAATATTGAAAAAAAAGCAACCATTGACACTGAAATTTCTTCATTAAAAACGCATTTAGACAAAAGACAATTAACGATGGAAATCATCACCGCTTTTCTTCAGATTCATCATTTAAAAGAACAGCAAGGTTTGATTAATGATAAAATGCATGAAGATTCTGTCAATATTAAACAAGTAAAAGCCTTAAAAGCAAACGGCGTTGTAACGGTAAATGAAGTCTTGAGAACTTCTTTACAGCTTTCCAATCATAAAATGAGCTGGACAGAACTGGATAATGATGTACAAATTGCAGAACATAAATTAAAAACCATTCTGTCGCTTCCCGAAAATCAGGAAATGCATGTTGATACAGAAGATCTGATCTCAGAAAATGCAGAAATTCCTTACGTCAATGAATTAACGGAAACTGCTTTGCATAAAAACGAATCTGCTGAAATGGCGACCAAAAATCTTTCGTTGAAGGAATTAGACAAAAAAATTACAAAAGCTAATTATTTACCCAAAATTACAGCAGGTGGAGAATATTTTATGAAATATCCGAACATGATGTTTTTTCCGCCCGAACCTTATGCGTATCGTTTAGGAATGATCGGTGTCAACCTTACTTATCCTATCGAAAGTTTGTATAAAAACAAATACAAAATGCAGGAAGCAAAGGAAAATATTAGCCTTGCCAAATTGCAGATCGAGGAAAATGAAGAAAATATCAGACATAACGTATATGAAGCTTACAAAAAGTTTGAAGAAACCGAGCAGAAAGTGAGCATCGCAGAAGAAGCAATTGATCAGGCGAAAGAAAATTACCGAATTGTAAGAACAAAATATACCAACAAATTAAGCCTGATCACCGAATTGATCGATGCAGACAACGCTTATCTGGAAGCTCGGTCTAATTTAATTTCAGTAAAAATAGATCGTCAACTTAAATATTACCAACTCCAATACACTATTGGAAACCTATAAAAACTATGGCACAAAAGCAATTAACACGAAAGGAAAAAAGGATCAATAAGACGATCACTTTATTAGCCTGGATCCTCATCATCACCGGAATTACCGGAATGCTGAGCTTCTATCTTTTTTCAAGAAAAAACGTGACGACCAACGATGCACAGATCGAACAATATATAACGCCAGTTTCAAGCAAAGTTTCGGGGTTTATTCAAACTATTAAGTTTAATGAAAATCAGTTCGTTCACAAAGGAGATACTTTAATTATTATCGACAATCGCGAATTTGTCAATCAGGTAAAAATGGCTGAAGCCGATCTTAATGCAAACTCTGAGAATATTAGCACCATCGAAAGCGGAGTAAACACAAAAGCCAGCGACACTAAAATTATTGATGCAAAAATAGCTTCCGCCAAAATAGACATCTGGAGGACCGAACAGGATTTTAAAAGATATAAAAACTTGGTTTCGGAAGATGCCGCCACGGAACAACAATTTGAAAATGCTAAAGCTTCTTATGAACAGGCAAAAGCAAACCTTTTAGCTTTAGAACAGCAGAAAAATGCAGTGAGAGCCAGTGTAAATGAACAAGAAACTAAAGTCGCCCCGGTAAAAAGCCAGATTCAGCAAAGTTCTGCCAATCTGAATAATGCTAAACTTTTCCTTTCTTACACGGTGGTTACAGCACCTTACGACGGTTGGGTCGGTAAGAAAACCATTCAGGAAGGTCAGTTGATCAAAGAAGGTCAGGCTTTAGTACAAATTGTGAGCAAAGAAAAATGGATCATTGCCAATTACAAAGAAACGCAGTTAGGAGAAATCGACCAGAATAAAGAAGTTATCATCACTGCAGATGCTTATCCTAATGCTGAATTCAAAGGAAAAATAGTTTCCGTTTCCCCAGCTTCAGGTTCTCAGTTTTCTTTAATAAAACCAGATAATGCAACAGGAAATTTCGTAAAAATTGAACAAAGATTTCCGGTGAAAATTATTCTTGAGAACAATCAGAATAACGAAAAACTACTCTCCGGAATGAATGTTCTGGTAAGCGCGAAAAAGATATAGAGTTTGAGGGTTTGAGTGTCGGAGTGTTTTAGAGTAAAAACATTCTGCTCGTAATTTTCAAATTATCTCATTATCAAATTTTCAAATTAAAATATTTTAGCGGAAAGACAGAATCGCAATTTTGCCATCTTATCTTTACTTTTATACCTTGCTTTTTTGTCTTTTCGCATTTTTTCACTCATAATAATTTTATTTAAACTTTTTAAGCAAGTTTGTCATTCCGTAGGAATCTAAACATAGTATTCTATTGGAAAGATTCGAGCCTAGGACAAGCTCTGTATAATGATAAACATTGAAGGGATGACTCTACTCTAGCCCCGATTGCAACGGCATCCTTTTGTGTAGCGAAGCAAAACAAAAGATATAGTGGAAAGCGGGATTAAGCTCCTAAAAAAAAATTAAACAAAATAATATAAAATACAATTGGCAATTGGCAAATAAGCTGATTCGCTTTTTAAAGAAAAATCATGCATCACAATACAGTTTATCATAAATGGGTACCTCAATGGCTGAAATTACCGCTTTTGATTTTAGCTCTTTTTCCTCACCTGATGTTGTTGTCGCTTTTGCACTCCAACAGTGCTTTTACCTCTTCATTCATGGATGCAGATTCCGATGATATTCAATATTTGATGATCTTAATGTACGGAACATTTGTGGTTACCCTTTTGGTAATACAGCGGTTTATGGCGTATTTCAGCGTGAAATACTACACGTTGCTGATGTCTTCCGTTTCCATTCTTATTCTTTATGCTCTTTCCATTACCAATGACTATCATATTATTCTGGTCATTCGTGTCTTAGAAGGGATCTTCGGAGTTCTGGAAGGTGCTATATTCTTACCGCTGATCATTGCCGAACTGAAAACAAAACACGCCAAAGAAATTGCCTATCTTTTCATGTATACCATTATTCTCACCGGGGGAACAATTACCACTTCCCTTTTGAAGTCGAGTATTGAAGATTACGATTTTCAGCACATGATCTTAATGATGGTTTATTTTCATGTTTTTGTTTTAATTATTGCGGTGGCTATTTTCAATAAAAACAGATTTTTTGCGAAGAAACCATTGTACCAATTGGATATTGCGAGTTGGTTTCTGCTTTGGTTGTGTCTGCAATCCGGAGCATATGCAATTATTTACGGGAAGAGATTAATGTGGTTTGAATCAAATATTATCGTAATCTGTCTTTTTATATGCATGATTTCCGGAGGTTTATTTATGCTAAAACAAAGAAATTCGGCAAGACCCTTTTTTCATTTTGAAGTATTCAGTTCTAAAAATGTGATCGTTGGTGTCATACTTTTCTTCATCTTTTATATTTTAAGAGCAAGCATCAATAACGTTTACAATATTATGGCAACCGTTTGGAAATGGCCGTGGGATTATATTGTAGAAATTCAGTACTGGAATGTTGCAGGAACACTTTTAGGTGTTTTTTTATCTGCACTTTGTATTACAAAAGGAGCTTCATCAAAATTGGTTTTCTTCACTGGTTTTTTAATTTTAGCAATAGATTGTGCCTGGTTTACTTATACTTTTTATCCCGATACAACGCTTCAAACGATTTGTCCGCCCTTATTTCTTCAGGGAGTCGGGCAAGGATTACTTTTCACGCCTTTGGTATTTTTTCTCATTGCAGGAATGCCCGAACAATATGTTTCCAATGCAACGGCAGTCGGAACTTCCACAAGATTCTGGACAACCGCAATAGGATATGCATTAATGCAAAATTTGATGTTATTTTTAACTTTAAAACATTCAGACACATTAAGTTCCGAATTTACCGATACCAATCCTGTTTTTTATTCACAGTGGAATCACATTTTCGGAGCTCATATTTCTAAACTTCCCGTTAATGAATCATTATCACTAACAGCAGGAGCTTTTAAAGCAAAAATTAATGCCCAAGCCATTCTTCTTTCTAATATGGAAATTTTCACAGGATTGTTTTGGTTAGCATTAATTACGGCATTTGTAGTTTTACTGTATCATCCGGTAAAAATTGCAGTAAGAAATATTCTGTAAGCTTTTGTTTAGGTTGGAAGCTTGATGATGGAAGTCGGAAGTAAGTATAGTGCTTATTAAACTTCCAGCTTCCTTCTTCAGACTTCTAGCCTAAAATTCATTCGCCCCAAAAGGTCCATACCGAACCATTGAAAACTGCAAGTTGCTTTTTGACGGTATCATAAACCATCATTCCTGCGTCCGGAGAGATAATATTGAGATGCGGACTGGCCACTTTAGGTAAGATCATCGCTTTGTTATTATCTTCCAAAACTAAAATTCCTGCAGTTGTTGTTGGTGTTCCGATAGAAGTTTTTGCTGAAGAATTATCATTAAGATCATCCTGCAAGCTTGAGTCGGCAATTCCTGATGCGTTGACAGAGAGGTCAACCCAAGTATTATTTTGAAAAGATTTCACTTTTTTATCGGAAAGATCAAAAACCAGTGTTCCGTTGACTGTGTTTTGCAAACTTGAAGCATTCGTCACCCAAGGAAGCATCATTCCTCGGTTTTCATTTCCAAATTCCAATGATGATGATGATGCAGATTCCAAAATAGTTTTCCCAATCGTAACTTGTGAATATGCTGTAGCAAAAGCTATTAAACTTATCAGTATAATTGTTTTTTTCATGTTAATTTAATTTTAAAATTAATCCGGACAAGTTTGATTATTAAAACATCTCCAACCTGTAGAAGTTCCATTAATATTGATTTGAAGGCAGTTTTGAGTGAGATTGTAAACCATCATCCCTTCTTTTAAATCTGCCACAGGAATTAAAGAAACTTCCGCATCCGTTAATCGGTTCAAAACAAAACCTTTCGTCTTAGATTCTAAAACCATCCAAGCTCCTTTTCTTACTCCCGGCCAATTTGTATCTCCAGAATCTGCTCTTCCCAATGCTGTAATTCCAACTTTTGAAGGAAGTACCGTTCCTGTATTTGCAGCAGGTTTGTAACAGGTAGAAGTTCCGGGAACAGTTATCGTAACAATGGCTGTATCACAATTAGAAGGATTGGCTTGCTGACAGATCTGATATTCTAAAGTATAAGTTCCCGAAGGAGTTCCTGCATTCACTTCCACTTGCCCATTCACCGTATTTAAATTAATTCCGGAGTTGGAAGTTGAAATCTGAGACATGATAATATTCGTTACAGTTGCTTGCGTTCCACCGAATGTTTCAAAATCATTATCTAAAACAATCCCAGTGGAATTATTACCTGCCGCAATAGTATACGCATCATCTACTGCCATTGGAGGTAGATCACCATTAATTGTCGGGCAAAATCCAGGCATAAATATAAGAGGTGCGCTACAACTATTTGTTGAAGCACAATCATACGTAACATTGGCAAGAAAAGAAGGATTGCTGTTCATAAAAACTGTACTGGGATCAGAAATTCCTGTAGTTCGTTTAAAATCTAGATTAGGCCCAATCACAGAATTATTTACCTGTATTGCACTTCCAACTTCTATATATCCTTTTTTTGATGAAGATGCAGGACCATGAAATGCTGCATTTCCTCCTTGATACTGATTTATAGAAAGTTTTCCTTCATTATAAATAATAGCATCTGCGGGAGCGTTATTCATATTTCCGGTAGAAGTAAAAAGTCCGTAATTATGAATTTCGCTGGAATTTCCCGACATATTAATATCGCCTCCAACTGTAAAAAAAACCGGTATTATAAACAGCTCCTCCATTAATATTGAATCCATTATTAGAAATGATCGTCCCACAATTAATATAAACACTGTTTTCATTATTGCTGTAATTTCCGGTCAGCTGAATGAGCCCGCCTCCTTCATTTCTAAATTTCGTCACCGAAGAATTACTCATATTAACATTGCCGTTGATATTTAAATTCCCATAATTATCGATGTTATTATTGGTATTATCTCCAAATTGTAAAACTCCCAGTTTTATAAGTCCTTCGTTTAAAATAATATTTTGCTGTCCGTTCAATGTAAGATTTCCATTTCCGGAACCTACAGATATATTTCCACTATTAAAAACATGTATATTAAGATCGGCAACTGTGGTAACTGTTTGATCTAAAAGAAGCGTTCCATGCACGTCAAAATAAATCATCACATTATTTACTCCTGCAATATTATTCACGAATTCAACCGTAACTCCAGGCGCAATACATACCTTTACATTGGAACCAAAAGTCGGATTGTTAAATGTTGTATTATTAGTAAAACATACGGTTTCATTATCCGGAAAATGAAAGTTGGGGTTGGTAGGATTCGTAATTGTACATCCTGTACATTGGGATTTTAAAATATAACTTATTAAAAGAAAAGTTAGTAGTAGAATTTTTCTCATCTTAATAATTTGGTGAAATAAAATTAATAACTTTTTTATCACAAAACAATGATAAAATATAAATTTTCATTAATAAAGTGTCTTTTTTAATTATGAATAAAATATTGGTAAGCTTATTGTAAATATTTTTCATTCAACAAAACAGATAAGTCATTAAAATTTTCAATTTAACTTATGGAAATTCAGGAAATTGTATCACAGCAGAAAGCGTTTTTCAAAACACAACAAACGAAAAATTTAAGATTCAGAAAAATGTATCTTGAAAAACTTCGCGATTTGATTTTAGAAAACGAAAACCTTTTATATGAAGCGATTTATAAAGATTTCGGGAAATCAAAATTTGATACATTTACCACAGAAATTTCATTTGTTTTAAATGATATTAAATATTATCTAAAGAATTTAAAATCACTTTCAAAACCCAAAAAAGTACGAACAAATCTTGCTAATCAATTCGGAAAAAGCAGAATTCACAACGAACCTTTAGGAAATATTTTGGTTATTGGAGCCTGGAATTATCCTTATCAGCTTTCGTTATCTCCAATTGTTGCAGCTTTAGCAGCCGGAAACTGCTGTATTTTAAAACCCAGCGAAATTGCAGAAAATACAATGAAAGTGATGACAAAAATCATCAATGAAAATTTTCCGTCGGAATATTTATACGTTTATGAAGGGGGAATTGACGAGACCACAGAACTTTTAAAGCTCAGATTCGATAAAATATTCTTCACAGGAAGTACAAAAATCGGGAATATCGTTTACAAAGCTGCAGCAGAAAATTTAACTCCGGTTGTTCTGGAATTGGGAGGAAAATCACCTGCAATCATTACTAAAGACGCTAATCTTGAAGTCGCTGCTAAAAGAATTGTTTGGGGAAAATTTTTAAATGCCGGACAAACCTGTGTTGCTCCGGATTACTTATTGGTCGAAAAATCTATACAGGAACAGTTTTTAGAAATGTTGAGAAAAAACATTCAGCAATTTAAATATGAACCTCAATCTGAACATTATACAAAAATCATTAATCAAAAGAATTTTCAACGATTAATAAAGCTCATTGATCAGGATAAAATTTATTTTGGCGGAAATTCTGATGAAGAAAATCGATATATAGAACCCACAATCTTAACAAATATTAATTGGAAAGATGAAGTAATGCAGGAAGAAATTTTCGGTCCTATTTTACCCGTGATTTCTTTCACCAATTTTAATTTGATTTTAAATGAAATTATAGAACTCGATAAGCCTTTGGCCGCTTATTTATTTACCAATACTACTGAAGAAAAAGAAAACTTCAAGAATAAACTTTCTTTTGGTGGAGGTTGTATTAACGACGTGATCATGCATTTAGGAAATGAAAACCTTCCCTTTGGTGGCGTTGGAAATTCCGGAATTGGAAATTATCACGGAAAGTTTGGTTTTGAAACCTTTTCACATCAAAAAGCCGTTTTAGAAAGAGCAACCTGGGGCGAACCCAACATCAAATACCCGCCTTATTCTGAGAAAAAGCTAAGCTGGATTAAAAGATTGATGTAAATAAAAAAAAACCGAGAGAATTTCTCGGTTTTACTTTTTATGATTTCGGAGACCATTGGTTAAAAAATGCTTTCGTTTTTTCCAAACTGTAGCCTTTTCCTTCTTCCAGAACATCACTTTGCTGTACATGAATCATTTTACCCGTTTTATCTAAAACAATAAAAACAGGATATCCGAATTTCTCTCCCGGATTTCCGTATTGACTAAAAACTTTTTCATTTTTATTATCCGGAGAATAATTTAAATGATAATAAAGATAATTTTTATCTACAATTTTCTTCAATTCCGGAGTTGTCTGTACATATTGGTTGAATCTCAAACACCAGATACACCAGTTTCCTCCCGCCTGAATCATAATATTTTTTCCTTCTTTTTTAGCCTGAGCTACAAGTTTATTGATATCAGCCTGCGCATCTGCTTTAGGATCATAAGGTTTGGGCAGTTTTGCTTTTTCTTCTGCCGCAGCTTTTTTCTTCGCTTCCAGTTCTGCTGCATCACTTTTAACCAACAAAGCTTTATCGTTTGAATTTTTAACTTTTGTTGGTTGATCTATCTTCTGTGCAAAAGCTAATGTGCTTAAGGCAAGAAGAGCTACTAACGACATTTTTTTCATACTTTAAAAATAAAAATAATAGTTATTACCAGCAAAAATGAAACCATATTTTTTTTATCACTAAATTTGCATACTTTATGAATCTTTTGATAAAAATACTTTTCCTGATTTCTAAGATGCCGCTTAAAATATTATATATTTTTTCGGATATTATCTTCTTTTTAAATTTCTATTTTGTAGGTTACAGAAAGAAAATTATTACCCAAAATCTAAAAAATTCTTTTCCTGAAAAAACAGATCAGGAAATTAAAGAAATAAGAAAGAAATTCTATTTAAATTTCTCAGATTATTTGGCAGAGACAGTAAAATCATTTAGTATTTCTGAGACTGAAACTCGCGTGAGAATGCAGCATATTAATCAGCATTTATTTCACGAGGCTAAAGCTGAAGGTAAAAATATCATTCTGATGGCGGGACATGTTTTCAATTGGGAATGGATGAATGCTTTGGCAACATTAACTCCGCAAAAAAATTCACATCCTGTTTACAGAAAAGTAAACAGCAGCTTTTGGGAAGATCAGATGAAGAAAGTCCGTAATAAATTCGGAAATGAAGCTCTGGAAGCCAATGAAGTGATCTTAAATATTTTCAGGAACCAAAACGACGGGGAATCTATTTATATGTTTGTGGCAGATCAAACTCCGCATGTTGCTCATGTAAATTATGGTTTAAAATTTTTGAATCAGCGAACTCCTGCTTTTATCGGTTATGATAAACTAGCAACAAGAATGGATCTGATTTTTATTTACTGTGAAATGAAGAAAGTAAAAAGAGGTTTTTACCAGGTAAATTATCACAGAATTTATCCGGATGGAGAAAAGTTTGTAAAGAATGAAGTGGTAAGAAAATTTCATCAGCTGCTTGAAAATACCATCAGAAAAAACCCGGACAACTATCTTTGGTCACACAGAAAATGGAAATATCAGGATTCTATAAAAACTTATGACGGCGAATAAATGACAGAAAATTCTAAAAACATTGCCGTAGCAATCTTAAACTGGAACGGTAAAAACTGGTTACAAAAATTTCTTCCGAGCGTTATTCGTTTTTCTGAAGAAGCTGAAATATACGTTATCGATAATCATTCGACAGATGATTCTGTTGATTTTTTGAAAGAAAATTTCCCTACTGTAAAAATTGTAATTAATGATAAAAATTATGGTTTTGCAGGCGGTTATAATAAAGGTTTAAAAAAAATAAATGCGGAATATTACTGTCTTCTGAATTCTGATGTAGAAGTGACAGAAAACTGGATTAACCCTGTCTTAAATTTATTTGAAAAAGATCCTTCGATTTCTGCTATTCAGTCTAAAATTTTATCTTTTAATAATAAAAATTATTTTGAATTTGCCGGAGCTGCAGGTGGTTTGATCGATAATTTAGGGTATCCGTATTGCAGAGGAAGAGTTTTTGACGATGTGGAAGAAGACAAAGGACAATATAATGACGAAACTGAAATTTTCTGGGCTTCAGGATGTTGTTTTTTTATCAGATCAAAAGATTTTTGGGAGCAGAATGGTTTTGATGAAAGATTCTTTGCGCATCAGGAAGAAATTGATCTTTGCTGGAGATTAATCAATTCCGGAAAGAAAATATTTTATACCGGAAAATCTGAAGTTTATCATGTTGGTGGCGGAACTTTAAATAAGCAAAGCGCACAAAAAACATATTTAAACATCAGAAATAATCTTTCAATGATGCTTAAAAATCTGCCTTTTCCAAAATTGATTGGGTTGATTTTTTTCAGGTTGTGCTTAGACGGAATTGCATCATTTTATTTTGCTTATAAAAATGGTTTTTCACATCTTTGGGCAGTTGCAAGAGGGCATTTTGGATTTTATGCTCAACTTCCCGAGACAATTAGACGTCGACAAAAACATCAAAAAACAGAATACTACCAAACAAAATGGCTTATTTTTAAACACTTTTTAAGAAGTAAAAAATAATATCATTTATCAATCATCACTTATCATCAATAATTTAATTTATGGACTTCTGCGCATTAGATTTTGAAACCGCCACTCACGAGAAGCATTCTGCCTGTGAATTGGGAATCTGTATTGTTCAGGATTCTAAAATCGTGGAGACCAAAACATGGCTGATAAAACCGCCAAGTTACCCTTATTTTCATCAAAGAAACATTGATGTACACGGCATTTTACCGAGTGATGTAAAAGATGCACCAAGATTTGATGAAATCTGGTATGAAGTACAGGATATGATGTACGGAACTTTGATGATTGCTCACAATGCAAGTTTCGATGCAGGAGTTTTAAAGGGATGTCTTGATTATTACGGAATGTTTACCCCAAAATTGAATTATCTCTGCAGTATTCAGTTAGCAAAAAAATCTTGGAATTATCTTCCGAAATATGGCTTAAAACATCTTGCAGAATATCATGATATTCAGTTTAAACATCACAGAGCCGGAGATGATGCAGAAGCTTGTGCGAGAATTTCGCTTTTAGCTTTTGAAAAACTGTTTCTTACCAGCAATGATGAAGTTTCAGAGTTTATGAAGCAGAAAATTAAAGTGCTTTAATCTTTGAATTTCCACTCAAAAAATTCTCTTACTTATATATTTTAAAATAATTTATTAGGTTTAAGTTAATTGCTTAAAACCTCAGACACCAGATTAAATTTAGGAATATCTATTTCAAACTGCTCTTTGGTGTATAAGTTTTCAACCAAATATTTTCCGCTCATATTTCCTACGCCTGAACGTAGCATCACATTCGAAAAATAAGCAAAGTTATCTCCGATTTCTACATCCGGAGTCAATCCAATCACACCATCACCTACAACTTCTGTAAACCCGAATCCTACATCGAAAATAAGCCATTTTCTTTTAAGGACTTTAATCGGGAAATCACCATCGTTTTCAATCACAATGTTATACTTAAAAACGTAACGGTTTTCTGAAGGATAAGAGTTCATACTATCATATTCAGGGTCTACCGAAACTTTGATATTAGAAGTAATTTTAGAAAACATTTCATTCAATTTAAAACATTAAATACAAAAATCTCGCCTTTTTCAAGGCGAGATTGTAGATATATATCTATTTAAAAAAATATTATAATCCTAAGCCTTTTCTTTCGTCTCCACCTAATAGAATTTCTACAGGATTATCGATCCCTTCTTTTACCGCAACAAGGAATCCTACAGATTCTTTACCGTCGATAATTCTGTGATCGTAAGACATTGCAACATACATCATTGGTCTGATTACAACCTGTCCGTCAACCGCAACCGGTCTTTGGATAATGTTGTGCATTCCTAAAATTGCAGATTGAGGCGGGTTGATAATTGGCGTAGACAACATCGATCCGAAAGTACCACCATTTGTAATAGTGAACGTACCACCAGTCATTTCGTCAACCGTGATTTTACCGTCTCTTACTTTGATAGCCAAATCTTTGATGTTTCCTTCAACGTTTGCGAAAGACATGTTTTCAGCATTTCTCAATACAGGAACCATCAATCCTTTAGGACCTGAAACTGCAATTGAAATATCGCAGAAATCATAATTAATTTTGAAGTCTCCATCGATAGATGCATTTACATCAGGATACATTTGTAATGCTCTTGTAACCGCTTTTGTAAAGAAAGACATGAAACCAAGTCCTACTCCGTGTTTTTGAGCAAATTCTTCTTTATATTGCTTTCTTAATCTGAAAATCTCAGACATATCAACTTCGTTGAAAGTCGTCAACATTGCAGTTTCGTTCTTTACAGAAACTAATCTCTGAGCGATCTTTCTTCTAAGAACTGAAAGTTTAGTTGTTGTAGTAGATCTTGCACCTGTAGCTGTTAAAGAGCTTCCACCCATTGCAGGAACAGCAGCTAATTCAGCATCAGATTTAGAGATTCTTCCGTCTCTTCCAGAACCTGAAACCTGAGCAGCATCAATTCCTTTTTCGTCAAGAATTTTCTTGGCAGCCGGAGAAGGAGTACCTGTAGCGTAAGACTGAGGAGCAGCCGGAGCTGGTTTTGGAGCTTCTACTTTTGCAGGTTCAGCAGCTTTAGCTTCTTCCTGTTTTGGAGCTTCAGCAGCAGGAGCAGCACCTTCCGGTTTAGCTGCAGCCATATCAATTAAACAAACAACCTGACCTACTTGTACTACATCACCTTCTTCAGCTTTTAAAGTGATAATACCACTTTCTTCTGCAGGTAATTCTAAAGTTGCCTTGTCTGAATCTACTTCAGCGATTGGTTGATCTTTTTGTACATAATCACCATCTTTTACAAGCCAAGTTGCAATTTCAACTTCTGTAATTGATTCTCCCGGTGAAGGAACTTTCATTTCTAAAATTGACATATCGTATTTTTTATTTTTTTAATTGATATTTATTAAGACTTTGAGAAAATAGATAAAAGATGAAAGAGTAATTTCTAACCTCTAATTTCTAACTTCTATTTTTTTATTAAGCTGTTACTGGTCTTTTAGCCGGAGCATCGTCTCTGTCGAATACTCTGTTGATTACAGCATTTTGATTTTTTTCAAACATTTTGTGACTTCCCGGAGCCGGTGCACCACTTGGTACCGGAGAAACAACCTGAATTCCTGTATCTCTGAAATTTCTTAAGATATAAGACCAAGCTCCCATGTTTTCTGGTTCTTCCTGAGCCCAAATAATTGATTTTCTGTTATCATATTTAGCAAAAATAGCTTCGATAGCATCCGTTTGAAGCGGATACAACTGCTCGAATCTTACCAATGCAACATTTTCACAATTTAATTCTTCTTTTTTAGCTAATAATTCGAAGTATAATTTACCTGAACAAAGAACTAATTTTTCAATTTTTGCAGGATCTGCAGTAGGATCATCTAAAATAGGCTGGAATCCTTTGTTTGAGAAATCTTCAAGCGGAGAAACCACTTTTGGATGTCTTAATAAAGATTTCGGACTCATCACGATCAATGGCTTTCTGAATGCCCATTTCAACTGTCTTCTCAATAAGTGGAAATAGTTAGCTGGTGAAGTAATATTCGCCACCACCATATTTTCATTAGCACAAAGCGTAAGGAATCTCTCCAATCTTGCTGAAGAGTGTTCTGCACCCTGTCCTTCTGAACCGTGAGGTAACAACATTACCAAACCGTCCTGAATTTTCCATTTTTCTTCTGCTGCAGCCAAATACTGGTCAACAATAATCTGAGCTCCGTTGACGAAATCTCCGAACTGAGCTTCCCAAATAGTTAAAGTATTCGGAGATGCCATTGCATACCCATAATCGAATCCTAAAACTCCGTATTCTGAAAGGTGAGAGTTGAAAACATCAAATCTGCTTTCTGAAACTTCTTTTAAAGGAACATATTCTTCTTCCGTATCTTCAGTTTTTACAACAGCGTGTCTGTGAGAGAATGTACCTCTTTCTACATCTTCACCAGAAATTCTTACGTTGTGACCTTCTACAAGAAGTGTAGCATAAGCCAACCATTCTCCAAGAGCCCAATCTAAAGAGTTTGCCTCAATAGCTTTGATTCTGTTATCAAAAAGTCTTGTAATCTTATTGATGAATTTTTTATCAGCAGGAAGTGTTGACATTTTAATTGCCAATTCTTTCAGCTTAGCTAAATCATATTTTGTATCAACAGCATCTTGTACAGCTCCTCTTTTTGCAATCGGGAAATTCGTCCAGTCATCTGCCATGAAAATATCCATCACATTCTTTTCGATTTCCTTAGAAGCATCAAAGTCTTTATCTAAAAGCGCTTTGAATTCTGTTTCCATTTTTGCGATTACATCGTTTGATGTAACGTTGTCTTTCAACAATTTATCTTTATAGATCTCTCTTGGGTTCTGATGTTTTGAGATTAATTTATACAAATTAGGCTGTGTAAATCTTGGCTCATCACCTTCGTTATGACCATATTTTCTGTATCCTAATAAATCGATATAAACATCTTTACCAAATTTAGCTCTGAAATCAGCAGCAAAATGCATCGCATGAACTACCGCTTCTGCATCATCTGCATTTACGTGCATTACAGGAGATTCTGTTACTTTCGCAACGTCTGTACAATACGTAGAAGATCTTGCATCCATATAATTGGTTGTAAATGAAACCTGGTTATTTACAACAATATGAACTGTACCTCCCGTTTTGTAACCGTCCAAAGTCATCATCTGAGCAACTTCGTAAGCAATACCCTGACCTGCCAATGCACCATCACCATGAATGATGATTGGTAAAACTTTAGAATAATCTTTATACTTATCGTCTACTTTTGCACGGCAAATACCTTCTACCAAAGCAGCAACAGTTTCTAAGTGAGACGGGTTCGGAGTCAAATTAATTGCCACCTCTTCTCCTGAAGCTGTTTTTATTTTTTTAGATGAACCTAAGTGATATTTTACGTCACCTGAGAATACATCTTCTTCAAATTCTTTTCCTTCAAATTCTGAGAAAATCTGCTTGTAAGATTTCCCGAAAATATTGGTTAAAACATTTAATCTTCCTCTGTGAGCCATCCCCAGAACAACCTCATCAACTCCTAGCTGAGAAGATCTTGAGATCAACTGATCCAAGGCAGGAATTAAAGTTTCGCCACCTTCCAGTGAGAATCTTTTTTGCCCAACAAATTTTGTATGAAGATAATTTTCAAACGCAACCGCCTGATTTAATTTTAATAAAATTTCAGTTTTTTCGTTAGCCGAAAGAATTGGATGGTTTTCGTTTACCTGAAGCCACTGCTTGATAAAGTCTTTCTCCTGAACGTTGTTGATGTGCATGTATTCCACACCAATAGAATCGCAGTAGATGCTTTGCAAGTGTGTAATCAAATCCTGTAAAGTTGCAGGACCTTTCATACCTGTTTCAACAGCGCAGTTGAATTTTGTATTTAAATCAGACTTGTCAAGTCCAAAATTTTCAATATCCAAAGTTGGCGTATAATGCCTTCTTTCACGCACCGGATTGGTTTTTGTAAACAAGTGACCTCTCGTTCTGTAAGCTTCAATAAGGTTTACCACCTTAAATTCCTTTTTGATGTGCTCCGGAACTTCACCGTTTGAAGCCACCTGAGAAATCTGCTGCACTGCAGGTGAAGATTTCACCGAATTTTGCACGTACTGGATGCTTTCGTCATCACTGTAGTTCTCAATGGCAAAATCAAAGCCTTGAAAAAAGGCTTTCCATGATGGTTCTAAAGAGTCAGGAAATTTTAAGTATTGTTGGTATAAATCCTCAATTAACTGAGAATGAGCTGCGTTTAGGAATGAAAATCTGTCCATTATTACAGTTTATCTATTATTAAATTTTGTTTAACGTATTAATCTTCAAATTTAATAAAAAAAACCGAGTTGGGATAACCTCAAAACCTTAAAAAAAATATAAAAAAGAGAATTGGGAAAAAATCATCTATAAACAGAGAGAGAAAGTTTCATGTTAACATCCTGACCCTCCACAGGCGGCTCTATAAAAGTCTGATAAACATCACCATACCGCATTTCGTCTTTCTTTGCTTTTTGTATAAGCTGCTGAATTGCTTTTATTCTTGCCGGATAAGATCCTTTGAAATACATTACATAATTTTCTGTCGGGTTCACAGATCTGAAACTGAAATTATTATCTGAAATTCCAATTTTTTTTGATAATGGAATTCCGAAAAAATAAGATACCTCATTGTCTTTAAAATTATCGGCATCGGTAATCAAAACAGGATATCCTACTTCATCACTTTTTTTACCTAAATCCATCGTCACGAAATTATTTATTTTGTTATAATTCATGACAATATTTCTGTACAAAGCATCTTTTTTATTAGAAGTACTTACATTTACTCCCAAAATCATTTTCTCCTCTTCCTTTTCCACCATAAGACTGTCGTATTTTATGGCAGCCAACTGATTGTCTTTTTCTACTTTATTTCCTAAAACATTTTTAAGATTAAGCATACTTTTTTCGATGTTATCAGCAAATTTATCTTCCGTCCAAAAATTCTGAGCTCTTGATAAAACCGATAATTTCGGAGTATGAACATACCAAGTGATCTTTGTTTTTTCAGCAGAAACTGCGGTAAACTTCACATCAATTAGAGTAGGATTTTCATCTTCATCTTCGAAAAGCTGATACCTCAACGTCTTGTTTGGATTTTCGTAACGGATAAACATTTCGCCACCATCGTCACTTTTAGGATCATTATAGCTTATTGCACTTCCTTTTCCTTCGTAAGGTGTGTAATAATCAATCGTAATGGTTTTTGAGCTGGAGAAAAAATTATTCCAACGGGTAAAATTCTGTAAATTATTAAACTGGTTGAAGACCTTTTCTAAAGGATAATCTACTTCTTTCTCTATCGTAAATTCTTTACTTTCATCTACAAAATAGTACATGGAAGCCGCATAAGCCCCCACTAACAAAACTATAATAACCGCTATGATTTTGAAAAAACGCATCGTACAAAAGTAATACAAATAAAAAAAGTGACCAATATCTTGATCACTCTTGTTTTTTATTTTTGATGGGTGATGGAAGCTTGATGGCGGATGTTACTATGCAAACATTTAAGTTTTGGTTAATAACAACCAAACTTCAAAGTTATAATCTATAAAAAAACATCCAGCTTCCAGCATCAAACTTCTAACCTCTCTTATCCAATGTGAGTTCCCGGAGGAAGTATCGCACCTTTTTTTACGACAACAATTCCATCCTGTACCGAATGCGTTCCGTAATCACCATCCTGAAGATGTTTCCCGCCAATGATTCTTACATTATCGCCGATGAAGCAGTTTTTATCTAAAATTGCTTTTTCAATGTAGCAGTATTTCCCGATTCCCATATTGGGTAAACCTTTTCGGTCATTATTTACAATTTCTGTGGTATTTTGATAAAAATCGGCTCCCATAATATAGGAATTTACAATCGTACTGCCTTTATCAACTCTTGTACGGTTTCCAATCACAGAATTTTCAATTTTATCTGCCATAATAATACATCCGTCTCCGAAAACAGCCTTGCTTACATACGAACCGTTCACTTTTGATGGCGGAAGCATTCTTGCACGCGTAAAAATTGGTGCTGATGAAAACAGATTGAACTGTGGAAAGTCATGACAAAGATCTAAGTTGGCTTCGTAGAAAGATTCAATCGTTCCAATGTCCGTCCAGTAACCTTCATATTGATAGCTCAATGTTGTGTATTTTCCGATAGAATTTGGGATAATATCTTTTCCGAAATCATCTCCTGCTCCATCTTCAAACATCTTTTTAAGAATGCTTTTAGAGAAAATATAAATTCCCATTGAAGCTAAAAACTCTTTTCCCTTCATTTTATTCTCGTCTGAAACTTCAGATTGTAAGCCTTCAAGCTTATCAAATCCTGGTTTCTCAACGAATGAAGTGATGTTTCCATCATCATCAGATTTTAAAATTCCAAAACCTGTTGCATCTTTTGCGTTTACAGGAATGGTTGCAATGGTTACATCACCTCCATTATCGATATGGAAATCGAGCATTTCATTAAAATCCATCTGATACAGTTGATCTCCTGAAAGAATAAGAATATACTCATAATCGTATTTTTCAAGATGCTTCATCGATTGGCGAACCGCATCTGCAGTTCCCTGAAACCAGCTGTCGCTGTCAACATTTTGCTCTGCTGCCAAAATATCTACAAAACCCTGACTGAAAATATCAAAGTGATAAGAATTCTTAATGTGAGAGTTAAGAGAAGCCGAATTAAACTGAGTCAAAACCAAGATCTTATTTAATCCTGAATTCAAACAATTCGAGATCGGAATATCTACCAATCTGTATTTTCCTGCAATCGGAACAGCGGGTTTAGACCTTGTATAGGTCAATGGAAAAAGCCTTGTTCCTCTACCTCCTCCCAACACAATAGAAATAACGTTGTGTTTCATAAATATCTGCGTTTTTTTAATTTTTATATAATGTTAAATATTTTTCAGCTGATTTTTCCCAGGCAAAGTCAAATTTCATATTAGACAAAACCAATTCATCCATTTGTGCTTTGTTTTTGTAAATATTCACACCACGACTCATCGCGTGAATAATATCGTCAACTCCGGGATAGGTAAAATTCAAGCCGGAACCTCCGGTTGTAATATCTTTTACAGTATCTCTCAATCCACCTGTATAACTCACGACAGGAACAGTCCCATAACGCATTGCATACATCTGATTGAGGCCGCAAGGTTCAACTCTGGAAGGCATCAACAAAAAATCTGCCGAAGCGTAAATTTTATGTGATAAATGTTCTTTATATCCAATATCTGTCGCAAAATTTGAATAAACTGAGTCCAATTCTTTCAACTGCTGTTCTATGTAAGCATTTCCTGAACCGAGAACGATAATATTTAAACCTCCAAAACTTTGCTTAATACTTCGCCAAATTAAATCCGGAAGCAAATCTGCACCTTTTTCAGTAGCAAATCTTCCGATAAAGGCAAATAAAGGAAGCTCAGGATTTAAACCATATTCTTTACAAAGTTTAGCCTTGTTTTTCTTCTTTATTTTAAGTGCATTTTTACTATTAAAATTAAAATCGATCATCGGGTCGGTTTGTGGATTCCAAACATCGGTATCAATCCCGTTGATAATTCCGTAAGCTTTGGAAAACTCTTCTCTTACCAAACTTTCAAGACCTCTGAAACTTACAAATAGTTCCTCTAAATATCCTTCCGAAACCGTTGTAAAAGCGCTACAACACTTGATCATACTCCCCAAAGGATTAATAAAACCATTCCAGTCGAGAAGTCCCCACTTGTGATGATCAAAAGCAGGCATATAATTGACCATATCCCAACTCATCATTCCCTGGTATTCTCCGTTATGAATCGTTCCTATGGTTTTTACTCCTTTCAGAAATTCAAACTCATCACAGTTTTCTATCATAAAAGGAACCAAACCGGTATGGTAATCATGACAATGTAAAACATCAGGACGAATTTTCATCGCCGTTAACCAATGTAAAACTCCTTGCTGAAAAGCTAAAAACTGAAAACTTTCATCTTCATAGCCGTATGGATTTTCACGATCGAGCAAACCGGGAATTTTCACCATAAACAATTCAAATCCCAAAACATCTGTAGTTTCTTTCATTACCTGAACCTGAAGCATATTGGAACCTTGATGAATAAACCCATCAAAAACCACTTCAAAATCATAATCGTACACAAAATGTTTATTGTACCAAGGCATTACTACTTTTGCGTTGACCTCTTTTATTTTGTTCTGATATTTTGGCAAAGCACCGACCACATCTGCAAGTCCGCCAACTTTTGCTACGGGATAACATTCTGTACTGAGGTGAAATATTGTCATTTTTTGTGTTGTTTAATCCTATTTAATTTATACTTTTTATCTTTTCTCTGTCTTAAAACGATTCCGGAAAGTGCAGGAAGATTTAGGCTTATTGATCTTGGGCGATTCATCCATTCATCATGATCTTCTCTGAAAATATTTGCCTCAACTCCGCTTCCACTGTATTTTTCATCATCTGAATTTAAAACTACCTCCCAGTGTGTTCCTAAATTTACGCCAACTTTATAATCTAAAACATTTGGAGTGAGATTTAAAATCACCATAAAAACATCATCCCGCCTTTTCCCTTTCCTTAAATAAATATAGACAGAATTTTCCTGATCATTAGCTTCAACCCATTCAAAACCATTTTGATTGAATTGATTTTCAAAAAGTGCTGTCTCGTTTTTATAAAGATGATTCAGATCTTTCACTAAAGCCTGCAACCCTTTATGAACCGGATATTCCAATAAATGCCAATCTAAGCTCTGTTTAAAATTCCATTCATTAGTTTGCCCGAATTCATCACCCATAAACAATAATTTTGCTCCGGGATGGGTAAACATGTAAACATACAAAGCTCTGAGATTGGCAAATTTCTGCCATTCATCACCTTTCATTTTATAGATCAAACTGGCTTTTCCGTGTACCACCTCATCATGAGAAAGCGGAATCATATAATTTTCATTATACATGTACATCGAAGAAAAAGTCAGCTTGTTATGATGATGTTTTCTATTAATCGGATCTTCTTTAAAATAAAATAAAATATCATGCATCCATCCCATCATCCACTTCATTCCAAATCCTACTCCGCCTTCATGTACAGGTTTTGTCAGCTTTGGAAAATCTGAACTTTCCTCAGCAATGGTTATTATATTATCTCCAAATTCTTTATAAACGGCTGTATTAAATTCCTGAAGAAAAGCTTTTGCTTCAAGATTTACATTTTCTCCGTAAATATTCGGTTCCCATTCGCCTTCATTTCTCGAATAATCTAAATGAAGCATCGAAGTTACCGCATCAACCCGAAGTCCGTCTGCATGATAACGATCGAGCCAAAAGACAGCATTTGAAATTAGAAAAGATTTCACTTCATTTCGTCCGTAATTAAAAATATAAGATTTCCAATCGGGATGAAACCCTTTTCTGGGATCTTCATGTTCATATAAATAAGAACCGTCAAAACGGTGCAATCCATTTGCATCACCCGGAAAATGCGAAGGAACCCAGTCTAAAATAACGCCAATATCATTTTTATGAAGTTCGTTAATTAAAAACATTAGATCCTGCGGAGAACCAAAACGAGACGTTGCCGCAAAAAAACCGGTAATCTGATAACCCCAACTCGGATCATAAGGATATTCCATCACGGGCATAAACTCTACATGAGTAAAACCCATTTTATTAATATAAGGAACCAGTTTCGAGGCGATATCTCTGTAATTCAGAAATTTTTCAGGATTGTTTTCGTTTCGCAGCCACGAACCTAAATGTAATTCGTAAACGGAAATCGGAGCATCTAAACTATTTTTTTGCCAGCGTTTTTCCAGCCATTCCTGATCTCCCCATTCATACCAGTTGGTAGAAACCATTGATGCAGCCTGGAGATTCTGTTCCCAGCTTAAAGCATATGGATCACTTTTTTCTAAAATTTCCCCCTGTACAGTTTCTATTGCATACTTGTAAAGTGTGCCCAAGGAAAGTGCAGGAATAAAACCTTCCCAAATCCCGGATTGATCCCATCTCGGAAAAAGGATGTGTTCGCGGTGATTCCAGTTATTAAAATTCCCGATAACGGAAACTTTTTTGGCATTCGGAGCCCAAACCGAAAAATAAACCCCTTTGACCCCGTCTTTCTCAACAGAATGAGCACCAAACTTTTCGTAGAGTCTGTAATGTTTACCTTCTTTAAAAAGATAGACATCATGATCCGTAAAAAGGGTGTAGGTTTTTACAAAATTCATCATAATCGGTTTTGGTCTACATCATCATAAACATATATCTTTTACAGAATTACGATGACTACCAAATATATAAAATTTTACCTTGGCAAAAGCTATTTTTAATCAATATTAAAAAGAATTCATAAAAATATTTTTTATAAATTTAAAAGTTTTAAAACCGTTAAAAACACATAATGAAATTTACGCTCAATACGGCAGAAAAAGACAACAGACCTATTTTCATCACCGGAAATTTTAATAAATGGAATCCGAAAGATTACGATTTTCAACTTACAATTTTGGATGAAAACACCTACAGCATTGACATTGAAGACCAATTGCTCGGTGATGATATAGAATATAAATTCACAAAAGGCGGGTGGGAAAATGTAGAACTAGATCATTACGGAAACATTACGCCCAATAGAAAAGTCAAAAAAAAATCTGCAACAACCAATGATTTTGTAGAAAAATGGAGATTCAACTGGGGACCATTTAAAGATGAGTTCTTCCCTATTGTTGAGGTGATCTCTGAAGAATTTTACATTCCGCAGCTTGACCGTTATCGTAAAGTTTGGGCACTTCTACCTTACGATTATTATATTTCAGATAAAAAATATCCCGTACTTTATCTTCAGGATGCTCAAAATCTGTTCAATGAAGGTAGTGCATACGGAAACTGGGAAATCGACAAAAAACTATCTATTCTTGCGGAATATGGTCGTGGAGATGTTATCGTAATCGCAGTAGAACACGGAAGCGAAGACCGGATTAAAGAATATATTTTCGACAATGATAACGTTGCCAACGGATCTGAAGGAAAAAAATACATCAGATTCGTTACAGATACTTTAAAACCTTTTATTGATGAGCATTACCGCACAAAAAAAGACCGTGAAAACACAGGGATTGGCGGAAGCTCTTTAGGTGCGCTCATCAGTCTTTACAGTGGCTTTCTTTACCCCGAAGTGTATTCTAAACTGTTAATTTTTTCACCTTCGCTTTGGATAGAACCCAACAATAACTTTCCGATGATGAGTTTCAGAGTTCCTTTTAAGACTAAAATCTATCTTTATGGAGGCGAACAGGAAGGAGCTAAAATGGTAAAAAGAATTCAGGTTTTTGAAAACTATTTAAAACGGTGGGAAAAGAAAAACCTTTTTGATTTTGAATTTAAAACCAATATCAATCCCGACGGAGAACACAGCGAATTTTATTGGTCACAGGAATTTCCTAGAGCGATTGAATGGCTTTTCTATAACAATACAGAAAACCCTGTTGAAGTAACACCACAACAGGAAAACATTAAAAATAAAACGATTTAAAAATGCAATTATTCAACAAAAAAAATAAACAATACGCTCAGATTTTTCAATTATTCACAGAAGAATCCTGGACTCTAAATTCTAAAAAATTCAATAAAAATATTTCGCTGCTTTTTTCGGGTAAAAAACATGAAGTCTTTATTGAAACCAATGAAAAAACCATCACTTATTATATAGGTCTTGGAAAAGAAACTTTACAGAATTTTGAATTTCAGCAAATTGGGGTAAAATTCTCTCAGACTCAGAAAAAAAATATACAGACCGTACCTACGTTATTAATTTCTGAATTCATTAATCAAAAACAATTTGAAGAGTTCACAAAAGGATTACTAGTAGGAACTTACACTTACCCATTTGATAAAACCCATCCTTTTTGGAATAAATCTTTCGAGCTTCATTTTGGGAATTTAAGTCAGAAAAAACTAGATACTATCTCTTCAAGAATAGATGCAATCTGTGAAGGACAAACCGCTTGTCAGGATTGGCTTAATAAACCTGCCAATCTAAAAAAGCCCGAAATCTTCAATACTTATCTAAAGAATTTAGCCAAAAAAAATCAGCTGAAATACACTGTTTTTAATAGAAAAAAGTGTGAAGAATTAGGTCTAGGAGCTTTCCTTTCTGTTAATCAGGGAAGTGCCTATGATGCAGCTTTTACTATTTTGGAATATAAAACAACGGAGAAAAACGCCAAAACTTTCGGGCTTGTAGGAAAATGCGTTTTATTTGATACCGGAGGAATTTCCCTGAAAGCTTCAGACAATATGCACTACATGAAATCTGACATGGGAGGCGCAACCGCAGTGATTGGAGTACTAATTTACGCATCGCAAATGAAACTTCCCGTTAACATTACAGCAATTTTACCGATTACTGACAATGCAATTTCTGAAAACGCCTACTTACCAAGCGATGTCATCACGGCTTACAACGGAAAAACAATTGAAGTTTTAAATACCGATGCAGAAGGCAGAATGACTCTTGCAGACGGCCTGTCTTACCTTTCAAAAAATTATAAAACCGATATTTTAATTGATCTTGCAACCCTTACAGGAAGTTCTGTAAGAATGTTTGGAGATACTTGTGGAGCGATGTTTTCTAACAATGAGGATTTGAAAAATCTTTTAATTAAAACCGGTGATAAAATCAATCAGAGATTATGGAATCTGCCTTTATGGGATGTTTGGCTGGATGATTTTAAATCTGATGTTGCCGATTTTAAAAATATTTCAATGAAACCTCTCGGAGATTGTATTATTGCTGCAAAATTCTTGGAACAATTCATTGGAAACCACCCCAACTGGGCACATCTCGACATTGCAGGAGTTGCATTTGGAAGTGTAGGATACGCAAAAGAAAAAGCAGCAACCGGCTTTGGAGTGCAATTACTGGCCGATTTAATCGAAAATTATCATTAAAAATTAGTTTTTTAAAATTTTTCTTCTTATACTTGATTAGTAATTTTCAAAAGCACACCGATTATCAATTTTTAATATTAAATAATCAATAATCATAAGCTTTTATTTTTTATAATTTAATAAAAATTAAAAATCATTATATGAAGGAGAAAACCATCGTATGTATTTCGTGCTATTATAAAGGTTACGATTTTATGGACGAGATGAAAAAACTCGGCAATAAAATCATCCTCGTAACATCGGAAAATTTAAAAGAAAAAAACTGGCCATGGCACGCTGTCGATGAAGTTTTCTATATGCCGGAGATAAAACCTTCGGTCTGGAATCTCGATCATCTTATTCAGGGATTTTCTCACTTGATGAAAACCAGGAAAGTAGATGCTGTAATCGCTTTGGATGATTATGATGTTGAAAAAGCTGCACTGATTCGTGAGACATTCCGTATTCCCGGGATGGGACAGACAACGCACCGTTATTTCAGAGATAAACTGGCCATGCGCCAAAAAGCAAAAGATTCCGGAATCAACGTTCCTGAATTTACCGCTGTGTTTAATGATCAGGAAGTAAAAGATTTCACCGAAAAAGTTTCTCCGCCCTGGGTTTTAAAACCACGTTCAGAAGCTTCTGCTTCAGGAATTAAAAAATTAAAAACTCAGGAAGAACTTTGGAATGCCTTGGAAAAACTGGGTGAAGAAAGACATTTATTTCTTCTTGAAAGCTTTAAACCGGGCGATGTTTACCATGTAGACAGTTTAACATTCAATAAAGAAATTGTTTTTACTTCTGCTTCAAAATACCTAGCTCCACCGATGCAGGTTTCTCATGAAGGCGGGGTTTTCAGAACCAAAACTTTAGGAAGATATTCTGAAGAGTTTAAAGCTTTGGAAGAAGCTAATGCTAAAGTTTTAAACAATTTTGGTTTATTGAATGGTGCTACTCACACAGAATTCATTCGTGGTAAAGAAGACAAAAAATGGTATTTCCTCGAAACTTCCTCAAGAGTTGGAGGCGCCCATATTCCAGATTTGGTAGAAGCTTCGAGCAACATTAATATCTGGCGTGAATGGGCGAAAATTGAAGATGCACTATTAAGAGGAAATCATTACGAAGTTTCAAAACCGACTGGATATTATTCGGGATTGATTGTTGCGCTGATTAAAGATTTAGCTCCCAATTATAAAGATTTTGAATGTGAAGAAGTCGTGAAATTTCTTCCAATCGACTATCATGTAGGAATTGTTTATAAATCGAAAGATTCTGATATTGTTCAGGACAGACTTGATTCTGCAGCTGAAAAGATTCATGCGGAGATGCTGAATGTACTTCCCCCGAAAGATAAACCATCAAGCTAAGATGTTAGATGCAAAATTATTATCTATTACTCATTACTTATCAATTATAAAAAATATGCCACATATAGAACATACAGATTATTACTCAAATATTTTAGGAACAAGCCTTAAAGTGGAAGTTACCGGACATTACGGTTATCCGATTATTATGTTTCCGACTTCACAGGGTTTATATACTCAAAATCATGATTTTCACCTGAACAGTAGCATCAATTATTTTATTGAACAGGGAAAAGTGAAATTATACAACGTTCAAACCATTGATGCATGGACTTTTTATGACGAAAAAATTTCGCCGCAACAAAGAATAAAAAATTACGAAAAATATATACAGTTTCTGATTCAGGAATTTGTTCCTTATATCCAAAAACTTCATCAGATCCATCGTGTTGCGATTGCAGGAGCGAGTTTCGGAGGTTATCATGCAGCTAATTTTGCATTCAGATTTCCGGATGTGATTTCGCATTTATTCTGTCTTTCGGGAGCATTTAGCATTAGAAATTTCATGGATGGATATGATGGTGAACTCGTTTATTTTAACTGTCCGAGAGAGTTTGTAAAAAACGATGAAGCCTGGAAATATAAACACATGCACATTGTTTTAAGCACTTCTGATGAAGACATCTGTAAAGATAAAAATGTGGAAATGGCAGGGATTTTAGCCTCAAAAGGAATTGATTTCTGGTATGACGAAAAAAAATGGATCAATCACGACTGGCCACTTTGGAGAATGACCTTCCCAACATATATCGGCGCATTTTTTTAAATTAAAACAACTCAAATATTAATATTAAATCATTAAAAAACAAATTATGGCAAAAAAAGTAGGAATTTTATTCGGGATGGAAGATACATTTCCGTGGGCATTTATTGATAAAGTAAACGAACTTGGAGGCGGAGAAGTAATCGCTGAAGCTGTGAATATAGATAAACTGGAGCAAGGTGCAGATTATGGTTATGCCGTGATTATCGACAGAATTTCTCAGGATGTTCCTTTCTACAGAGCTTATCTTAAAAATGCAGCTTTAAACGGAACCTATGTAATCAATAATCCTTTTTGGTGGAGTGCTGATGAAAAATTCTTCAACAATGCTTTAATGACGAAACTTGGAATTCCTTTACCTAAAACCGTTTTGCTTCCTTCACACGAAAGACCTACAGATACTTCAGAAACTTCATTCAGAAACCTAAAGTTTCCACACGACTGGGAATATATTTTTGATTACGTAGGATTTCCGGCTTATATGAAACCTCATGACGGTGGTGGCTGGAAAAGCGTTTACAGAGTAGAAAATCCGCAGGATCTTTGGGATAAACTGAGCGAAACAGAACAATTAGTAATGATGGTGCAGGAAGAAATTGTTTTCCAAGATTATTACAGAGTATATTGTTTAGGACAAAAATACGTTCACATTATGCCGTATGAGCCAAGAAATGCACCTCATTTAAGATACGAAACTACTCATCAAACAGAAGGTGAAGATTTGAAAAAATTATTGAAAACAATTCACGATTATACCATAAAAATGAATCAGGCTTTAGGATACGATTTCAACACCGTAGAATTTGCGGTAAGAGACGGAATTCCTTATGCAATTGATTTCTGTAACCCAGCTCCGGATGCAGACAAAAACTCTGTAGGAGAAGAAAATTTCGCTTGGATTGTAGAACATTCTGCAAAATTAGCCATTGAAAAAGCTAAAGAATATGTTCCCGGAAAACCTAATATTTCGTGGGGAACTTTTGTAAAAGACTCTGTAAAATAAAAACCTAAAAAAACACTGAAAAAAAAATGCATCAATTTACAATAGGAATCGAAGAAGAATATCAGATTATCGATGTTGAAAGTCGCGATTTAATTTCTCATGTTTCAAAAATTATTGAAGGTGGAAAAGCTGTTTTAAGTGAAAATTTAAAACACGAAATGCACGAATCAATGATTGAAATGGAAACCGGAATTTGCCAGAATATTCAGGAAGCTCAGGCTGAACTCACCAATCTTAGAAGACATTTGATCAATACAGCTCATGAACAGGGACTTCGTGTTTCCGGCGGTGGAACTCATCCTTTTTCAAACTGGGAACACAACACGATTACAAATGGTGAACGTTACAACAAAATTGTAGACGATATGGGCGATGTTGCCCGTGGAAATCTTATTTTCGGATTACACGTTCACATTGGAATTCCCAACCGTGAAGAAGGCGTAAGAATACAGAATGTAATGCGTTATTTCCTTCCGCATGTCTATGCCCTTTCCGTAAACTCCCCTTTTTGGATCGGAAGAAGCACAGGTTTTAAATCTTACAGACAGGAAATTTTTGTCAAATTCCCAAGAACCGGAATTCCGAGTTACTTTAATTCGTTGGCGGAATTTGACAGCTATGTTGATCTTTTGGTAAAAACCGGAACGATTGACAATGCTAAGAAAATCTGGTGGGATCTGCGTGTTCATCCGTTTTATCCGACCATTGAGTTTAGGATTTGTGATATGCCTTTAAGAATTGAAGAAACAGTTTGTCTGGCTGCAATTATGCAGAGTTTAGTAGCTAAAATCTATAAACTTCACCAGCAGAATTTAAGTTTCAGAAGCTACAGAAGATTATTGCTTAACGAAAATAAATGGCGTGCTTCCAGAGATGGAGTTCATTCTAAACTGATTGATTTTGGTAAAGAAGAATCGGTACCTTACCCTGATCTTTTAAAAGAACTTTTAGAGTTTATTGATGATGTTGTAGATGATTTAGGATGCAGAAAAGAAGTAGAATATGCCTGGAAAATTTTGGAAAATGGAACCGGTGCCGACCGACAATTAGCCGTCTATAAAGAAACCGGTGACTTAAAGAAAGTCGTTGATTATATGATATCTGAGACAGAATACGGCATCACGCACAACCAAACTGCTTTATAATAATTTCATAACTTTGCAGAAATTATGAGGTTATGAAAAATGTAAGAATTGCTTTGCTGGATATGAACAACAATCAGGCAAATCAGGGATTTAAAAATATAAAAGAAATCTCTGAGAATTTCAAGAAGCAATCGGAAGAAAATATAAGTATTACAGGTTTTGATGTAAGACATAAAAATGAAATTCCAGACATTGAAGATTTTGATATATTTATTTCTTCAGGTGGACCGGGAAATCCGCACCGTGAAGGTTTTGAATGGGAGCAGAAATTTGCAGATTTTTTAGATTCAGTTTATGAATATAATAAGCATAATGATGCGAAAAAATATCTTTTTCTGATTTGTCATTCCTTTCAATTGGCGAGTATTCATTGGGATTTAGGGAATATCTGTAAAAGAAAATCTTATTCGTTTGGAGTGCAGCCTATTCATAAAACGGAAGAAGGTGAAGCTGAATTTTTATTCAAAAACTTACCCGATCCTTTTTATGCTGTAGATTCCAGAGCATATCAATTTATTGAGCCTAATGCAGAACGTTTTGAAGAGTTGGGAATGAAAATGGTGGCGATTGAAAAATCCCGTCCTCATATTGATTTGGAACGGGCAATTATGGCAGTTCGTTTTTCTGATGAAATTTTCGGCACACAGTTTCATCCTGAAGCTAATCCGGACGGAATGATTGAAAACCTGAAAGACGAGAAAAATAAAGAAGCCATGATTGAAAATTACGGTATGGAAAAATATCTGGAAACCGTAGACCGAATTAATGACGAAGACAAAATCGTTCTTACACAATCTCAGATTCTTCCTCGTTTTTTAAGCGATGCAAAGAAAAATATTTTGAAACAAAAGACGGCAACAGCCTGATAAAAATTCAAATAAAAATAATTAAAATCGAGCACAATTTGCTCGATTTTTTAAATCACAAAAGAAAAAAATTATGATCCAAAAATACAGAAAACAGTTTAACGAAGAATTCACCAGCGAAAAGTATGACCAGATAAAATCGATATTAGAAGAAAAAAGCGGCATACAACCTACATTCAGATTGTCTGAAAGTCCTATTTTTTTAACTAAAGAATTCAAAGAAAAATTAGTTTCAGCAAGTGAAAGTATTATTGATCAGATTAAAAACTTACCTGAAGGAACTTTAGAAAATTCGATTCCAGAAAACTGCAAAGTTCCCAACGATACCAAACAGCCTCATTTTTTTACCATAGATTTTGGAATTTGCAGAAGCGAAAACGGTAAAATAGAACCTCAACTGATAGAGCTACAAGCTTTTCCTTCGCTGTATGCTTTTCAGAATGTTTATGAAGAAACTTTTTGTGAGGTTTATCCATTCTTAAATGAATTAAAAAATAATATTTCGGATGAAGATTATCAGAAACATTTATATGAATTGATTGTTGGTAAAGAAAATCCTGAAAATGTTGTTTTGCTTGAAATTTATCCTGAAAAACAGAAAACGGCTATTGATTTTGCTTTAACTGAAAAACTTTTAGGAATAAAAACTGTTTGTCTAACTAAAGTAAAAAAGCAGGGAAATCAATTATTTTATGAGCGCAATGGTGAACTGATTAGAATCAAAAGAGTTTATAACCGCGTCATTTTTGATGAGCTTGATAAAATTCCTGATCTTAAAACTGAGTTTAATTTCCGTGAAGAGGTAGATGTAGAATGGATTACTCATCCGAATTGGTTTTTTAAGATTTCTAAATACCTTCTGCCTTTGCTAAAACATGAATTTGTTCCGAAAAGCTATTTTCTGCACGAGTTTCCTGAAAATGAAAGTCTTGAAAATTTTGTTTTAAAACCTTTGTTTTCTTTTGCAGGAAGCGGTGTAAATATAAATCCCACAAAAGAGATTACAGATGCTATTTTAGATAAAAAAAATTATATCTTGCAGCGAAAAGTAAACTACGAACCAATTTTTGAAGATATCAACGGAGATTTCTCAAGAGCCGAAATTCGTTTGCTTTATATCTGGAAAGAAAATGAAGAAAGACCAATTTTACTTCAAAACCTTTCAAGAATGACGAAAGCTGCAATGGTAAATGTAGATTTCAACAAAAAAGATGCAATCTGGATTGGCAGTTCTCATGCGTTTTTTGGGGAAGAATAAAAATAATAATTAGATATGGAAGAAAAATCAGTTTTTGATGAATTTGATCATCAATTAAACACAAAAAGAAGAAGAAATCTATTGCCTATCTGGATAAAAGTTTTCACCTGGCTTTTCTTTGCTTGCGGTTTTATTGGTGTTTTAATTTTGGCTTTCGGATTTTTCTTGGGCAAAATTAACTTATCTCTTTACGGGCTTGAAACTGATAAAGCATATAGTTTAATAGGGTTTTTCCTCACAGCTTTATTTATTTTAAAAGGTATTGTCTCGTACGGATTGTGGTTTGAACAAGATTGGGGAATAAAAATTGCAAAAATAGACGCAATTATAGGGTTAGTAGTTTGTGGAATTTCAATGTTTGTTTTACCATTTTCTACTAAAAATTTTGAATTACGACTTGAAGTTGCTGTTTTAATTCCTTACTTGATTAAGCTCCAAAAAATAGAAAAAAACTGGTAGTAAAAAAGATAAAATTTAGACAAGCAGTTTTAATGCTTTTTGGAGAAGAATAGATTATGAAAATGAATAAATATGTATTAAAAATCATTTTGTCGATTATTTTAGTTTTTACTTGTAAGCTGAATGCTCAACAAAAAGTATATTCTAAACAGGAAATCGGAAAATTTAAAGAAAACGAACAATTTTACCTCAATAAAAAAGTAAAAAACGTTTTAAGAGACCTCAAAGTAAATTTTGAGATAGCTTATGTTGGAGGTGGCTGGTCTGAAGAAACAAGTTTCATTACTTTTAGATTTAATAATCGAAAAGATGATTATCAGCTTCAGCAAAAAGGAATACAACCCGCAAGGTTAACGCTTTTTATTAAAGAACGAGATGCTAAAACTAATAAACTTTTTCTTTCTGGGGAAAAAAGAATTGCATTTTATAGAGATAGTTTAAAAAATAAATCTAATCAACAGATTTTAAAGAACTACAAAAATCTCACTGTAGGCATGATTTACGCTAATTCTGAACAGCCGGAAACAAAAAAGGAGTAAATTACTTTACTCCTTTTTTTTATTTTAAAATTTATCGTCTTCAAGCAATTCCCTCGCCTGATAATCCTGTACAAGGTCAATCGCATTAGAAATTACATCACTTAGAGCTGTAATAAAAGTTCCTTCTTCTGCCATTCCCATCGCGTGTTTCAGCGCATCAATTTCTTTAGGAATCGTTTCGTAGCTCACATCTCTTCCCGAAGATTGCATTCCATCGATAATCAAACCGTTGATTTCTTCTTCTGTTCTTCCTCGAAGATGTTTTTCGTTTCTGATAATGATATGATCAAACATTCTTCCGGCAATTTTTCCGCACAGTCTGATGTCTTCATCTCTTCTATCTCCCACACCGGAAATAATTCCGATTTTCTTGGTAGATTCTACATTTTTAAGATAATCTTCAATCGCTTCATAGCCTGCAGGATTGTGTGCAAAATCTATCAAAACTTTAAAGTTTTTAAATTTAAATACATTCAGCCTTCCTGGAGTCAACTGTGCACTTGGAATAAATGTACGAAGTGAGTTTGAAATATCTTCAATTCCAAAACCATAAAGATAACAAGCTAAACTCGCAGCCAAAACATTATCTATCATGAATTTTGCCTTTCCTTCCATTGTAATTGGAAAATCTTTTACTTTTCCGATTCTGATTTTCCAATCCCCTTTTTTGATGGTTACATAACCTTCTTCATAAACACAGGTTGTGCGACCTTCTTTAGCGAATTTTTTGATGTATTCATTATTTTCATCCAAACTGAAAATAGCGACATTACTCGGCAAATCGTTGATGATTCTCATAGAATATTCATCTTCAGCATTCAAAACGCTCCATCCGCTTTTCTTTACACTGTCGAGTACTACCCTTTTTACTTTGGTTAAATCTTTCAGGTTGTGAATATCATTCATTCCTAAATGATCTTCTTTAATATTGGTTAAAACTCCGATATCACACTGTCCGAAACCTAAACCTGAACGAAGAATTCCGCCACGTGCGGTTTCCAAAACTGCAAATTCTACAGTTGGATCTTTTAGAATAAATTCGGCTGAAATAGGACCTGTTGTATCACCTTTCGTCAACATTGTATTCTGAATATAAATACCATCTGATGTAGTGAAACCTACTCTATAACCGTTACTTTTTACGATATGTGAAATTAATCTTGTCGTTGTGGTTTTTCCATTAGTTCCTGTAACTGCAATAATCGGAATCGTAAAAGGTTTTCCTTGCGGATACAACATATCTACAACCGGAGCTGCAACGTTTCTCGGAAGACCTTCACTCGGAGCCAAATGCATTCTGAAACCAGGAGCTGCATTCACTTCAATAATCGCTCCCCCGCTTTCTTTCAAAGGCTGCGTAAGGTTTTCTGCCATAATATCAATTCCGCAGACATCTAAACCAATGATCTTTGAAATTCTTTCAGCCATTGTGATGTTTTCAGGATGCACCATATCAGTTACATCAATCGAAGTACCACCTGTAGAAAGATTGGCTGTAGATTTTAGATAAACTATTTCCCCTTTTTGAGGAACTGTTTCTAAAGTATATTGAAGTTTTTCAAGTAATTCTAAAGTGTCTTTGTCAACTGTGATTTCGGTCAAAACATTTTCATGACCATATCCTCTTCTCGGATCCTGATTTTCTTTTTCAATAAGTTTCTCAAGATTAGATTCACCGTCACCAACAACATGAGCGGGAACTCTTCTCGCAGCTGCAACCATTTTATTATTGATTACCAAAACTCTGAAATCATATCCCGTAATATATTTTTCAACAATTACTTTTTTTGAATATTTCTGAGCGTACTCTAAACCTGTCACAGAAGAAACCCAATCATTTACATTGATTGAAGAACCTTTTCCGTGATTTCCATCTAAAGGTTTGATGACAATAGGATAACCAATTTTTTTGATGACGCTTTGTAGTTCTTCCTCATCCACAATTAAGTCTCCCATCGGAACAGGAATTGCAGCATCATGAAGCATTCTTTTCGTCAATTCTTTATTGCATGCGATATCTACAGCAATTGAGCTTGTATTTCCGGTAATTGTCGCCTGGAATCTTTGTTGATTAACTCCGTAACCTAACTGAACCAGCGAGTTGCTTCCCAATCTTATCCACGGAATTTTTCTTGAAACTGCTTCCTCAACAATACTTCCTGTGGAAGGACCCAATCTTACACGCTCTCTGATTTCTTTCAACTTTTGAATACAGGCATTGATATCGTATTCTTTATTTTCAATTAAAGCTAGAGCAATTTCTACCGCCTGTTCAGCTGCATAGATTCCTGCATTTTCTTCGATATAATCAAACACGACGTTGTAAACTCCGGGAGATTTTGTTTCACGGGTTCTTCCAAATCCGGTATCCATTCCTGCTAAAGTCTGAATTTCTAAAGCGATATGCTCAATGACATGCCCCATCCAAGTACCGGTTTCTATTCTATGAAAAAAACCTCCTCTCGTTCCTTCAGAACAGCGGTGACTAATGAGCGAAGGTATAAGATGTTCTATTCTTTCACGAAAACCTTCGATTTTATTTGTAGGGAAATCTTCCATTTCCTCCAGATCCAAACGCATCTGTATTAGCTTCTTTCTTCTTATACTCCAAATATTCGGACCACGTAAAGCCTGTATTTTCTCAATTTTCATATGCAGCTACTTAATTTTTTTTCCATTTGTCATCTATAATCACCTATTTTTAAATTATAATGAATAATTAAAAAAATTGTGATTTCATAGTTTTTCTATGCCTTAATTACTTTAATAAAAACATCTTTCTAAATCAAAGATAATGCAAAACCATAAACAAAACCATAGCGTTATTAAAGATTTATTAAAAAAATACAATTTCTGTAATCAATTATAAATCAAACTAAATACGTTAAAAATCGGTTTACATTTCATTAACAATTTATTATTTTTTAAATTTGCAAGCTATGAAACCTGTTGGAAAATTAATTATTATCGGTGGAGCTGTGAATAAAGGCAGCTTTTCTGAGACCGATTACGATCAGAATGTCGAAAAAAATCTTAACTTTTTTGAGAGAGGAATCTTAAGAAAAATCATTACTGAATCTAAGAATAAAGAAAACTCAATTATCGAAGTCATTACTACGGCTTCGCAAATCCCTCAAATAGTAGGTGCTGAATATAAAAAAGCTTTTGAATTTTTGGGAGCCAAAAATGTCAATATTCTTGATATTCACAACCGTGAAGAAGCCAATTCGGATGCTATTGTTGCAAGAGCAAATGCAGCAGATGTAGTGATGTTTACGGGTGGTGATCAGTTAAGACTGACTTCTATTTTGGGCGGTACAAGATTTCATGACACTATTTTGCTGAAATATATGGAGCAGGATTTTATCTACTCCGGAACTTCTGCAGGAGCTGCTGCTGCTTCTGAAAATATGATTTATCAGGGAAGCAGTTCTGAAGCTTTGTTGAAGGGTGAAATTAAAACAACTCAAGGTTTAGGTTTAATCGATAACGTCATTGTTGATACACATTTCGTACAAAGAGGAAGAATCGGAAGACTTTTCCAGGCTGTAGTAAATAATCCGAGAACTTTAGGAATTGGTTTGGGTGAAGACACCGGACTTTTCATTCATAATGATACCATGACCGCTGTAGGATCTGGTTTAGTAATTATTGTTGACGGAAGATTCATTAAAGATACCAATCTTACCAATATCAATTTAGGTGAACCTATTTCAATAGATAATCTTACCGTTCACGTGATGTCGATGAACGATCATTATGATTTAACGACAAGAAAACTGACCATAGAAAACTCTCAGTTTAATCCGATACCACAAACGTAACAATACATTAAAGTGAAGATTTCTTCACTTTTTTTTATATATTTAAAATCAAATAATCAATATGAAAATCATTATCCACGGAGGTTTTTTCTCTGAAAGTGACCAGAGCCATGAAGTGAAAGTAGCCAAACAAAATTCTTTAAAAAACATCGCTGAAAAGGCATATCAATATTTAGAAACCCATTCTGCAGTTGATACCGTTGCTTACGCAGTTTCTCTTTTGGAAGATGATGAATTGTTTAATGCAGGAATTGGTTCGCAAATTCAAAGCGACGGCGTTATCAGAATGAGCGCAGCACTAATGGATGGTGAAACTCAGAAAATGAGCGGTGTTATCAATATTCAGGATGTGAAAAATCCGATTTTTGTAGCAAAGGAACTGATGAAAGAAGATGACCGAGTTTTAGGTGGAAACGGAGCTAAAATTTATGCTAACAATAACGGATTTGAAAATTTCTCAACAGAAATTCCTCAAAGAAGAAAAGAATACGAAGCAAAACTAAAAAACGGAGGAAAAGGAACTGTTGGTTGTGTTGCGATCGATAAAAACGGAAAATTAGCTGTTGCCACTTCTACCGGAGGTAAAGGTTTTGAGATTCCGGGAAGAATTTCAGACTCTGCAACGGTAGCCGGAAATTATGCCAATGAATTTTGCGCAGTGAGCTGTACCGGAGTGGGTGAAGATATTGTAAGCAATGCAACTTCTGCCAAAATTGTAACCAGAGTGACAGACGGAATGAGTTTAAAAGATGCTTTTGACAAAACTTTTACTGAGCTAAAAACAATAGATGGCTTTGCAGGAGCTATTGCGATTGATAAAAACGGAAATATTTACCATCAAGACTCTTACCCTACAATGGTTTTTGCAAGTTTTGACGGAAATCAATTTGAAATCTTTAAATAATTTTAACATATTTTTATTATTCCCATAATTTTTTTGGCACACATTTTACATAGTTATTAATAACAAAATTTTAATATTATAACTTTTAAAAATCAGAAATCATGGGAAATAAGACAAACGGATTATTAGCTTTATTAGGAATAGGTGCTTTAGCATATTGGAAATACAAAAAATCTACTCCGGAACAGCAACAAGCTGTGAAAGACAAAATAAATTCTGCTAAAGATAATTTGAACAAATGGGGAAATGATTTGAAAGATAAAGCAAATGAAGTGGCCTCCCAAGCTCAAAGTAAATTTGACGAAGCAAAAACAAAAGTAGAAGATTCTGCATCTAAATTATAAGATTAGAATTGATAAACTTAGATATTCATTTTAACATTCATATATAAAAAAGTCATCATTACGATGACTTTTTTTGTGCTGAAAGGGCATAAACCATAGGTATTTTATTTCCAAATTTCTCTGTGCGCCATTTTCCTTTTTCAAATTCTTCAATGTGTTTAAAACACGGGTAAGGTGACCAATCAAATTCCTGAAACTGCTCTATTACTAAGTTTTTATTCATCAGATTCTGCATTACTTCTGATAATGAATGATTCCACATTACATAATCCTGAACGATTTCGGCAGAAAAGTCTGCATAGGTTCCTTCATAAGTTTCTGCAATAGGTTTTTCATTGAAATAATTATACGCAATATCTTTAAAATCATCATCAAACATCCAAACTACAGGATGAAATTCTGCCATGATAAACCGCCCGTTTGGTTTTAAAAAATGATCAATTACACCCGCCCACTTTTCAAGATCAGGAAGCCAGCCAATTGTGCCGTAACTTGTAAAAACTATATCAAATTTTTCGTCTAAAATAGTAGGTAGATCATATACATCAGAGCAAATAAATTCTGTATCAATATTACATTGTTTCGCTAAATCTTTTCCCGCTTCAATTGCTTTATCTGAAAGGTCAATTCCGGTAACCTTTGCTCCCATTCTCGAAAGCGAAATTGAATCCTGCCCAAAATGACATTGCAGATGAAGGATTTTTTTTCCATTTATATCTCCTAAAAGTCCAAGCTCTATAGAATTTAATGAAGTTCTTCCTTTCAAAAATTCATCAACAAAATAGAAATCCGATTTCAGATGTGGTTCTACTTTAGCATTCCAGGATTTCCTGTTGATGTCTAAATAATTTTCCATTGTTTTTTCTGTAAATATAATTTTTTCTCTGAAACATTCGCACTTTATGGTTTCCCGTAAAAAAATATAAGAACGCCACTGTAGTTTTGGAGAAAATTAGAATACTGAATTTCTTGTTTTAAAAAAGAAAAAAACAATTTTATAAATACCAACCATGAGTAAAAATTCTTTAGGAGCATCTGATCTATTTTTAGGAGTGCTCGCAATATTATTAATCAGCGTAAGCTTTTATCAAACCTGGGTCGGCCTTGAACAGATCTTCGGCAATGCATCATTTGTAATAGCACTCGTACTTTCTTTGCTATTATTATTTCTTTGCTGGATGCTTCGTGCTGCAAAACTTGAAGGTAAATCTACCGGAAGCTTGGTAGGAATTTACATATTTATTGCATCATTTTGCTTTATTGCCAATTTCAACGCATTATACACAAGATTTATGCGTACCGACATCTACACCAACGAATTAAAAACGATTAATGAAGATTTTAATACGCTGGAAAATAATATTGAAGCAAAATTAAATTATAAATACCCGAAAGAAACCACAAGAAATATTGAGATTAAGAAAAAACAATTAATGGCTCAAATTATTGATCCTGCAAATCAGGGAATCGGCTCAAGAGCGCAGTCATTAATCAGAGATATTGAAAAAATGACGGGGCAAAAAGTAGATCTTTTAACTCCGATTGGAAATGATTATGAAGATTTAGCACAAAGAATGGGAAGCCAAATCGATAATATGGTAATGGATTTGTCACCAGACGAAAGAAATTTAAAATCAGACATCAATAACTCTGTATTAAAATGGAATAAAAGAACACAGGAATTCTTGCTGTTACCTAAAAAAGAGAAAGATGATTTGGCACAAGCGCTTATAGATAATGCCTTAACCGATTATAACAAGCTTGGAAACCGAGGCAGTAATGTTTTAGGAGAAGAAAAATTTAAATTCGAACCTTTACTTTCCAAGACACAAGACGTTGGAAAAATCGGTTATGCTTTTGAGCACGCAATCAAAAACTTCGGAATGTATCAGTTTGTTGTTTTGGCGGGATGTATTTTGTTAGATTTTGTGATTGTAATTATCATTTTGTTGGTGACAAGTCCGGATAACAGAACCAATAACAGTGTTTTAGGAAACAGAAAAAAAGGCAGAACATTAATCCCAAATAAATAATTACCATGATGAATAATGACAAACCTTTTTCTTTCGATAACTATGATTATGAAAACGATTTTAAAAAATTCGATGATTTTACAGAACCTCAAAACGAAATTGTAACGAATGAAAATATTTACACCCATCCTGAAATAGAAGATGACGGTTTTGTTCCCACTTCAAACGGCAGTACAACCACTGTGAAAAATAAAGACAGCAATTTCGTCTTCTTTTATGGAACATCTGCTTCAGGAAAATCTGTTATTTTATCGGCAATTTTGTATTATTTAAATTCTTATGCCGGAGTTTTAAGACCAAAATTGGGAAGTCCAAATTCCAGGGAAGCTCAAATTTTGTTGGCTGATTTTTTTGAAAATATAAAAAAGGGCATTCTTCCCAACAGAAGTACGAGAGATCAGGTGACAAGATTAGATTTTGTATTTGACCCTAATAATCAATCGAAAAAAGTTCCTTCCATTAATATCTCATTTTTAGAAACGGCTGGAGAAAATCATAACGAAATTTCAAGAGGCGGAAGATATCATGCAGATATTGAAGCGTACTTAAATTCAGACATTCCGCTGAACTTTTTGATTGTAACAAGCTATGACAAAGCGCATCAGGAAGATTCTAAAATCGTAGAGTTTTTAGATTATCTGGAAAAAAAGGGAAAGAATCTGAAAAATGTAAATGTGCTTCTTGTAATTTCCAAATGGGATAAATCCGGAAATACAGGCGTAGATAACGAACAACATCTTGAAAATTTCATCAGCGAAAGATTGAGTATGACCAATAATCGAATTGACACTTACAACCTCAGCAAAACCTATTTTACAATAGGAAATGTACAGAATCAGGCCGGAATTGAAAAAATAACGCTATTGAATCTGGAATCGGCAGAAGTCATTGCAAAGTGGCTCTATCACAATATTGTTGGCTACAATTTGGATTACGAAGGGACTTTCTGGGAAAAAATAAAATTTAGCTTTTCAAAATAAATGAAAAATATAAATGTCTTTGGTTATGCAACATTTGGGACACCGAATGGTTTTACACAATCCTGTATTTATGGAAATAAAAATTTAGAAAAAGCTCTAAAAACTTTCGATTTAAAAACAGATGCCATACAATTATTATCTGCCAATGACCGTATTTATTCGATTAGAAAAGAAGGTATTGCCGATAAGTTTATGATCTCTTATTCTGTTTATACCTATGCAAAAGAAAAAAATTCTAACAGAACAGGTACTTTTATTGGAACAAGCTTAATTTTTTCTGATGAAATAGCCGATGAAAATTTAATATTAAACTCATTGCACCAGATTCATCAGAAATTAAAAAACAATAATGTAAGCAATAATGTTTTAAATATTAATCACTCAAAAGAATTTAATCTGACCAATGTTTTTGATCAGGATTTTGAAAAAATTAAATACAACAGCAGAAAAATAGGTTTTATCGATTGGCAAAGTTCAGATAAAAACTTGGTTATTTTCACCAATAAATTAGACAATAATTCAATTCAGAATCTGTTTAAAAAAGCGTTGGAAATTTCACCAAAATATGATACTCTGTTTTTTATTGACAGTAAAGAAATCGCTGAATTTGTGTCTCAAAAAAGGCTTTTCAGATTAATTGACGTCAATATTTTAGAAGAAGAAATTCAAAACTTTCAAACTGAAATAAAACAACAGGTTCTCAATACGATTTCTACATTCGAAAATCAAAAGGAAAAACTAGAGATTGAAGGTAAAAAAATTGTGGACGATTTAAAAACACAAATTGAATTGAACGAGAAAAAACAGAGTGAAAATGCAAAAAAAATTGATGAGTCAAAAAACAATGTAAACAGAATCAGCAATCTTTATTTTAATTTTTCGAAAAAAAATGATGAATTTATTCAACAACTAAAATCTGATAAAAAACCTGATGAAGTGATTCGTCTTTATAACGATTTCAAGAAAAATTTTGAGGAAGAAAAAAGAAAATTAGATTACCCTACCCAAATTTCATCTTTAACCAATAATCGAAATACAAGTCCTTTTCCTTTACAAAGACCGACTTTGTCAGAATATTCTCATCATAATGAAGAAAAACAAAGTAAAAATGCAGTCTTTCTAATTATTTCTTTTGTTTTGAATTTTTTATTGATAGGTGCCTTAATATTTTTCACAATGTTTTACGAAAAAGAAAAAAAACAGGAAGTAATTCCAGACGTTTCACCCGTATCTCAAGAAACAGTTAAAAATGAAACTTCAGAAAATGACAGCTTATGGAAAAGCAAGCTTAATCCTTTGCCTAATAAAATGGCTTTGAATGCAGAAAACAAAAACCTTGATTTGAATAAACTTACGGACAGCACAACACATGTTGACGAGATTGTAGATTTAATCTTTGAAAAAAATAAGATAATCAAAGATGTTTATCAATTTCAAAAGGATGATTATGCAGATGATTTAATTAAAGAAAATATTGATGCATTCGATTCAAAAAAAGTTTTAATAAGGAAAGATTTATTACTAAAAATACCATTCTATTCGAAATCTTCTGACAAAAATGTCGTTGAAATAAATACTTATCAAAGCGCAGATCATTGAAAATAAAATTTGCAGTACTGATAATTTTATTCTCAGGTTGCCAATATCCTGAGAGTAAGTGTTTTAAAAAATGGATGAAATAAATTAATGGAATACATCCCATTTGAATAGATTTTTTTATCATTTCTTTTGATACTTTTGCAGCAAAAAAGATATTTAAGCTTTTCTGTCGTGTACTAAGAATAATGTAGAGGCAATCGTAATCGATCATACTTTTTAAGAAATCTCATCTGTAGATTTTGGTATTATTGAAAGTGAATAACAATGATAATGTAATTATATTTAAATGATTTATAAAACTTTTCTTCTATTTCTGTTTCCAATTATTATATTTTCACAAAATAAATCTTACAAAGTAATCGGAGTGAAAGACGGTGATACTGTAGAAATATTAATGGATGGAAAACCGCAAGTCGTGAGACTTTCCCACATTGATTGTCCTGAAAAAAAACAGCCTTTCGGAAATAAAGCAAAACAGTTTGCATCAGATTTATGCTTTGGAAAAAAAGTTAAACTTTCTACAGGCTGGAAAAAAGATCGCAATAAAAGATTACTTGCCGAGATTATATTATCAAACGGAAAAAATCTTAATAAAGAACTTGTGAAAAATGGTTTCGCTTGGCATTACAAAAAATATTCTAAAGACAACAGTTATGATGATTTGGAAAAGCAGGCAAGAAAACTTAAATTAGGATTATGGAATGACAAAATGCCTACAGCGCCTTGGGAATGGAGGAAATCACGAAAAAAATCTTCGAAACCAACTTTATCTACAATTGCTAAAAGCAAATAACAAAAAAATTCCAACTTTTCGAGCCGGAATTTTTTTTGTTTGTCTACGAAAATGATACTTTTATTTTCCTAAACAATTATTTAAAATTATTTAGAAAACTGGTCAATACATCTCTTTAACTGCAAATCGCCAAAACCATAAACAGGATATTTCTGATTGAAGATTTTGAAAACTTCTTCAAAAGTTTCTGCATTCTTTTGAATATCTTTTATTTGATTTTCCAAAGTTCCGTTAAACCTATTTTCGTTTGCAGTAATCAGTTCTTCAAGGTTTCTTACAATTTCAGATGAGCTCACTTTTGATAAATTATTCTGTTGGAAATCTGCCCAAAGATTTGAAATTAATTTTCGTTCTTTATCATTAATTTCTTTTGCCGAATGAAACAGTTTCAGTAAATCGTTTTCATCACTTTCCGCAAATCCTTTTTCTGTGTCTTTTGGGAAAACTCTAAAAATCTTTGCTTTATCTAAATTTAAGTTCGAAATTAAAAACCAAAAATTCACCTGACAAAACAAATCGTCTTCAAACCAGAAAAATACAGCAGAATCCTCGGGAAGATCTTGCATTTTTTGAAATTCTTTTACTACTAATTCATCATAATTACTTTCTGAATCGTAATTATATTTGATAAATTTCTTACGATTTTCAAAGAAGTTATTGTCTGAAACAGGTCCATCAATTAAAGCTTCACGCCAGATAATACTTTCACCTTTCAAATTTTTTGGAAATTTTTCAGCTAAACAATCGCCATTCAAAATGTGAAAAGTACTCATCTGCAAAGAATTTAAGAATTAAGAAACTCTTCCAAAGAAACCGTTTTCTGTTCTCCAGCTTCTAAATTTTTAAAAGTAACCGTATTGTTTTTCAACTCTTCCTCACCTAAGAAAACAAGATTTTTAATTCCTTTCTTTTCAGCGTAAGTAAACTGCTTATTGATTTTTGCACTTTCAGGATACAGCTCTGCAGAAATTCCTTTTTCTCTTAATTGGATGATTAATTTTAAAGCTTCTGAAGTTTCTTCGCCTCCAAAATTAGCAAATAGATATTCTACATTTGATGCAGCTTCTTCAGGGAAAAGATTCAACTCTTCCATTACCAGATAAATTCTATCTAAGCCAAAAGAAATTCCAATTCCGGGAACATTTTTCACACCAAAAACTTCAGTAAGATTATCATATCTTCCGCCACCACCGATAGAACCCATTTGCGCTTCATCTGCTTTCACTTCAAAAATTGCACCGGTGTAGTAATCTAAACCACGCGCCAAAGTAATATCAAAAACAAGATTCTGAATATCGACACCCAGATTTAGAGATTGAGTAATCACAAATTCAAGTTCTTCAACACCTTTCAAACCGATTTCATTTCCTGCAAATTTTTCTTTCAGCTGAAGAAGATTTTCCAAAGCATCATTCGACTGATTGAAAAGGAAATCTAATTTATCAATTGATTCCTGAGAAATATTTCTTTCTAAAAGTTCCTTCACTACTCCATCCTTTCCGATCTTGTCTAACTTATCTAAAGCAACTGTGAAATCGATCAGCTTATCTGTAATTCCCGCATATTCTGCCAAACCTGAAAGAATCTTTCGGTTGTTGATATGAATCGTAACCGAAACTTTTAACTGAGCAAAAGATTTTAAATACAATTGCGCCAGATCAACTTCCTGCCACAAACTTTCGCTTCCTACAACATCGGCATCACACTGATAAAATTCTCTGAATCTTCCTTTTTGCGGACGGTCTGCTCTCCAAACAGGCTGGATCTGGTAACGTTTGTACGGAAATGTTAATTTCCCATGATTCATTGCTACAAATCTTGCGAAAGGTACCGTTAAATCATAACGAAGTGCTTTATCCGTAAGGCTTTCTGCACTAAATGGTTTATCTAAAGCTTTCTGAAAATCGGTCAACATCTGAGTTTTCTTATCCTCTTTAGCTTCGTTGATGCTTGAATTTAAAATTTTGAAGATCAAACGATCTCCTTCTTCTCCGTATTTTCCGGTCAATGTTGAAAGATTTTCAAAACTAGGAGTTTCCAAAGGTTGAAATCCAAATAATTCGAAATTCTTCTGTAATATATTGATGATGTATTTTCTTCTTGAAACTTCCAGCGATGTAAAATCTCTCGTTCCTTTTGCTAAGCTTGGCTTCATATGATATGGGTAATGAATAATAAGTAATTGATTGCAAAAATAAGGAATTGAAAGGACTTTTAAATCAATAAAAAAGCCGTAGATTTTATTTCTCCGGCCTTTCATTTAATCATTTGTGTTTTAGAGTTTTCGTTTTACACGCTTTCTAAGATTTCTAAAATCTCTTCGCCGTAGTTTTCAATCTTATGTTTGCCGAAACCTTTGATGTCGAGCAACTCTTCTTTTTTTGCAGGTTTATATTTAGCAACGGATACAAGTTCTTTATTAGTTGCAATAAAATACGTCGGAAGATTCTGTTCTTTTGCTTTCTCGGAGCGCCAAAGTTTCAGCGCATCCAGAATTTTTATTTCGTCATTGTTCAAAGTTTCGTCTTCTGCAGAATATTTTACAGCTTTAGAATCTTTTACACTTGTTTTATTAACAACAGATTCTACATCATTAAAATACAGTACAACTGACCAAAACTGTTCGTCGTGCACAAATGCCGTTTCAGTTTTAATAATTTCATGGTTTTCAAGAAACTGATCAATTACTTTCTGGTCTTCACGCAGAAATTCATCTGCTATTCTGATTTTTAAAACTTTTATTTTCATTATTTGTGATTTTAAAGTTTATAATTATTTACTTCCTAAAAGCAGAAGTTCATCTACTCTGATTTCGGTTATATATCTTTTCACACCATCTTTATCATCGTACGATCTGTATGTTAATTTCCCTTCAATGGCAATCTCTTTTCCCTTTGGAACATATTTCTGAAAAATCTCAGCCGTTTTCCCAAAAGCAACCAAATTGTGCCATTGTGTTTCTTCTACTTTCTCACCTTTTGCATTGGTGTAATGATCGTTTGTAGCCAGTGAAACTGAAATTTTCATTCCTCCGTTTTCGAAGTTTACTGTTTCAACTTCTTTTCCTGTGAAACCGATTAAGGTTACTTTGTTTCTTAGTGACATAACTTTATATTTTAAGATTAGCAATTTAGATAAGAGACGTTCACTTGTTTTCTCAAATCTCTGTTGTAAAGATTCATAAGATTGGAAAAATTAGTCGGTAATAAACTATTTAAATTCGTTTGTAGTCGTTTAAAAACGGATAGTAAAAATTTAAAATTTTTATTGATTATATTTGAACTTATCTCATCATCTTGATAACTCATTAAAATTCTCAAATGAAAAATAAAAATTTATTCTTTATATTTTTAGGCTTACTTCCTGCGATACTATTATTTACATTTTTCTTAATCAGTAAATCTCATGAAAATGATATTGTAATATATAATCCTTATTCCAAAGAGATGATTGTTAAAATAGATGATGAGCAACATATAATTAAACCTAAAGAAGAATTTAATGTAAGTCTTGAGTTTGGAAAACATAAGGTTTATTCATACTGTGATAAAGTTTTGGTAAATGCAAATATTCAAGTTGATAATAATATTCTTGAAAAAGGAGGTTTTTTAAATTTGTCAAATCAGCCTGTTTATCTTTGGACAACTATTTATAGTAACCCTACAGATCAGGAAATTGCTAAAGAATTATTTCAGGATGATTCAATTGAAATAGATAATCCGTATGAAAACCTACAAATTGATACAATACTTGTTGATTCATATAAAATAGTTGGTCCTATAAAAAGATTTTCACCAAAAGATTTACTAATTGAGAAGCAATGGTATTATTCGATAACGAAACCATTTCAGGGTGAAATTAAAAATAGAGATAGGCAAAGCATAAACGTTAAAGAAAACATTTCCAAACTATTTTCTGAAGAAGATTTGGTAAATTATTGGATAGAACTAGTAAATGAATAAAATAGCTTCAAAAATATTTTAATGTTCTTCCACCTTCAAATTATATTCTTGCATTCTAATTCTTGAACTCCCTCCTAAAATTAGAATGCTGCGTCGCCGTAAAATAATCACAGAAAACCTGATAAACCGCAGAATCTGTATGACTTGCTTTAATTCCTAACTGAATGTAGATCTGCAAAATCTGATGTGATAAACTTTCAACCAAATCTGAAGAATAATCGTGAATTTCAAATTGCTTTTCCTGAGTTATCGTTTCTGGCTTGTTTAATAAATGCTCAATTTCATTGGCAAATTCAATCACTTTTACCATCGCATCTTCTATTTTTTTATCAAAAAAGTTTAAATCAAGATGAGGGCGAATTTTAATCGCTTCTTCGGCAAAATGAGAAGCTATTCCGAGATAATTAACCAATAAAGTGAGATCTGCAAAAATCCTGAATGGAATTCTATCTAAAGCATCCTCCGTAAAAAACTCATCATAAATAAAACTATAATCCTCAGAGATTTTTACATTATCAACTTTAAAAGAATACGTTCCGGTTGCTTTCATTCCCATCGATTTCCAGTTCGGAATTATTTCAACCTGATTTTTAGAAATAACAAAAGATCTGATGAGTTCATTTCCTGATTCATCAAGCAAAGGATTTCCGTTTTCGGTCAATTTTGCGTTTAAGGTAAAATGACTTAAATGGGGAGCGCCCGTTGCAAAATGCCAAAGTCCGTTAATAAGAAAAGTTCCGTCGTTTTGTTTTTCGGCTGTTCCACCAATCATTCCGCTTCCGCCAAAGCAGGTTTTTGAATTGGAAAAAAGTTCTTTAGCTATATTGGGTTTTAAATTTCTTGAGAAAAAATTAGCACCCGAACATAAAGTGAGCATCCAGCCTAAACTCCCGTCTATTTTTGACCAATCAAAAAGTAGTTGCAAACCATGATTTAAACGAAATCCCAATCCGCCATACCTTTTCGGGACCCAAATTTGAAGCAATCTTTCATGATGAATCTGAGCCATGATTGACTGTGAAACTTCAGAAGCTCCATGCATTTTTTCTCTTATTTCTTTAGGTGTAAACATACCTTTTATCTATCTCTGAGTAATTAAACAGATTAATTTCCTTAATCTAAATGGAACTTTATAATTCTTATTTTTTCAACGCAAAGTTTTACTTCTTTGTGTTTTTATTTAAAAGGCAAAGAATAATCAATAAATTTGATTCTAAGCACATGTTTTTCAAGCTTCATCAGCAACGAAGTTGCCATCTTTGCTCCTTTAAAATATGTGTTTTTTTTTAAGTAAACCTTTGCGTTTAATTATTTCTCGCTGATTTAACAGATTAAGCTGATTCAAAGACTTAAATATCGATTCGTTTGAGAATTTTAATTAAACAACAACCGATTTAGCTTTAATACTTTTCCTCCATTCCAAATAACCAGAAATTGCGACGATGAACAAGAAAGCCGTCAAAACTGCATACAAATAAAGGCCTTTATGAATCAACAAAGGGATTGCAATAATGTTGCTGATGTTGAGTAAGATCCAGTTTTCAATTTTTCTTCGAGCCATTAACCACATTCCTGCCCAAGCAAAAGCACTGACCAAAGAATCCAAGATCGGAACATCAGAATCGGTAAAATTCGTTAGGAAAAAATAGAAAATACTAAAGGTTCCAATCACAATTCCTGCGGTAATTAATTTTTCATTATTGGTCATTTCAGAAATTGTTGTTTCAGATCTTCGTTTTCCAAATTTCCAATACAACCATCCGTAAATACTCATTACCAAATAGTAAAGATTGAGCGTAAACTCTGCGTAGAGTTTAGATTGTATCATCACGTAAAGCGTTAGTGAAATCCCTGCAATACCGAAAAGATAATTATTCGAATTATTTTTTCTTGCCAATAAAACCTGAAATACTGAAAAGAAGACCCCAAGCCATTCTTGCCATGTTGTCTGTTGTAAAATGTCCTGCATCAAATTAACTTATATAAATTAAATGATGAGATGATAAATCAAAAAATCCCTACGTCGGCATTATCCGAATCAGGTGTGGAAAATTTTCCCGGGTATCATCTCAGCCGCAATTTGCAGCACCCCATTGATGGCGCAAAATTGATGTTTTTAAATGACATTTAAAAATATTTGGTCTTTTTTATTACAAAAGAGGCAAAAGGAACAATTGAGATTAGAAATAATTTTCTCGCAGATTGAGCTAATTAAGCAGATTATTTTAAGCTTTAATATCTGCAAAATTTGTTTAATCTGCGAGAGTTAATAGTTTGTCGTGCTGCAAACATCTCTCTACATCATATTTTAGATTCCTGCGGAATGACAAACAAACTACCTAGATTTAATAATAATTTCATTCATACCCGTTTACAAACGGATATTTCGTACCTTTAAATTTCAAATAAATTTATTGTGAAAAAAACTTTCAAAAGAACGCTCAGAGTTTCAAAATATGTCATTTATAAAGAAACACTTGTTGATTATAAAGAACATTTTTGGTCATTTCTGGGTGCGTTTTTCGGAATTGGATTGATCGCTTTTCTGCAATCTCAATATCTATTCAAACAAGAAAATATCTTTTTAATCGGTTCATTCGGAGCCTCTTGTGTATTAATTTACGGAGCTATTCAAAGTCCGCTCGCTCAGCCGAGAAATCTTGTTGGCGGTCATGTTATTTCAGCATTAATCGGAGTTACCGTTTTTAAAATTGTTCCTGATATTATCTGGCTTTCTGCACCACTCGCTGTTGCTTTTTCAATTGTTGCCATGCAATACACCAAAACGCTTCATCCACCTGGTGGAGCAACCGCGTTAATTGCGGTAAGCTCAACGGGGAAAATTCCTGAACTGGGATATTGGTATGTACTTTCTCCGGTTCTTTCGGGTTGCTTAATTTTACTTTTGGTGGCTTTGGTTTTTAATAATATGACTAAACACAGAAGTTACCCCAACAGTACAAAATGGAAGCGACTTTTACATAAAAGACACAGACACAATTTGAAAAATTAAAAAAATATGGAATGTATAGAATGCGGCGAAAAAATCATTGGAAGATCTGATAAAAAATTCTGTAATGATGCCTGTAGAAATGCTTACAACAATAAGCAAAATAAAGATTCGAGCAACCTGATGCGGAATGTGAATAATAAGCTCCGTAAAAACTACCGCATTCTGAATGAAATAAATATCGACGGAAAAACCAAAATTCCAAAATCTAAACTCGATGGCTTAGGTTTTGATTTTAATTATTTCACCAATATAAAAGTGTATAAAAACGGTTCAGAATACAAGTTTATTTACGATCACGGCTATAAAATTCTTGAAGAAGATTACGTTCTTATTGTAAAAAATTAATCTAAACACTGTAATGAAAGAAATTGTATTAATCACCGGTGCAAGCGGAGCCATTGCAAGAGTGCTTTCAAAAAAACTGGAAAACCAATATTCCATACGGTTTTTAACCCGCAAGAAAGAAGCTGAAAACGAATTTGAATGGGATCTTGAAAACCAGATTATTGACGAAAATGCTTTTGAAAACGTAAGCCATATCATTCATCTTGCAGGAGCCAATATTTCTGAAAAACGCTGGACAGAAGACCGAAAAAAAGAATTGATTTCGAGTCGTGTAGATTCTGCAAAATTGATTTTAAATACACTTAAAAAGAAAAATTTAAAGCTAAAATCATTTATTTCAGCTTCTGGAATTAATTTTTACGGAACAAAAACTACAGATAAAATTTTCACTGAAAACGATGCTCCCGGAAATGACTTTCTAAGTGAAGTTGTCATAGTTTGGGAAAAAGCTGCTGATGAATTTAAAGAACAAAATGTAGCAGAACGAGTGGTAAAAATAAGAACCGCCGTTGTTCTTTCTAAAAATGAAGGCGCTTTGGCAAAAATGATGACTCCGATACAATTCGGAATTGGATCGCCACTTGGAAGCGGAAAACAATATATGCCGTGGATTCATATTGATGATATTTGCTTGATCTATGAATTTGCTTTAAAAAATCCTGAGATTGAAGGTTCTTACAATGCTTCAGCACCACAACATACAACGAATGAAAATTTAACAAAACTAATTGCGAAGGTTTTGAACAAACCCTTGTTCATGCCGAATGTTCCATCATTTATTTTAAAATTGATATTTGGTGAATTGGCAGACGCTTTGCTGGAAGGTTCTAGAGCTTCTTCAGAAAAAATAATAAAAGCAGGTTTTGAATTTCAATTTCCTGATTTGAAAATGGCTTTGGAAGATTTGCTGAAAAAATAAATGATTTTCAATACTAATTGGTATAAATTACTTGTCATTCTGAATGAAACGAAGTGGAATGAAGAATCTTTTTAATGGTTAATAGATTCCTCCTTCGTCGGAATGACAAATTAAAAGACAAAACTTTGACAACCAATAATACAATGAAAGAATTAATTTAATAAATAAAAGATATACAATATAGAATGCAAGAGACGAATGTAAGTATCGAGAAAACAGAGATCTTATCTGATAACTGGTACACTTTAAAAAAAGTAACCTTCAATATAAAAAAAGAAAACCGACACACCGAAACCCAAAGCCGGGAAGCTTATGACAGAGGAAACGGAGCCGTTATTTTACTGTACAACACGCATACTAAAAATGTAATTTTAACTAGACAATTCCGTCTTCCGACGTACATCAACGGAAATCCGGACGGAATGTTGATTGAAGCTTGTGCCGGACTTTTAGACAACGATAATCCCGAAGATTGTATTAAAAGAGAAACTGAAGAAGAAACGGGTTATAAAATTTCGAAAGTTGAAAAAATATTCGAAGCTTATATGTCACCTGGATCTGTTACAGAAATTCTGCATTTTTTTATCGCCGAATATTCTGATGATATGAAAATAAACGAAGGTGGCGGATTGGAAGAAGAAGGTGAAAACATCGAAGTTTTACAGCTTCAGTTTGATGAAACCCTTTCTATGATCGACAAGGGCGAAATAAAAGATGCCAAAACCATTATGCTTTTGCAACATCTTCGTCTGAAAAATATTCTGTAAATATTTAAATCCAAAAATCTAAAGTATTATGAAATTTATATTCACAATTGGTCTTTCAATATTGCTTTCTTCCAATTTTTTTGCCCAGAAAAATGAAAAATTAAGCACGAAAGATGCTGCCATCATTGAGCATTTTAAAACCGATTATAAAAAGAAAAATTATAAAAAATTTGTAGGTAAAATTCTTGTAAAAGATAATGTAATACAGTTTGATAATAAAACAGTTTATTATGATAAAGGCGATAAGATCACGGCTACAATTCTGAAAGAAGGTCTGATCTATCCCCAGCTTTTAACCGATTATCAAATGCAGAAATTCCTGGATGAGTCGACCGATAAAACACAGAAAAGATTTTTGAAACTTCAGAAAGATCCAAAAGCTTCTTTTGATGTGAATAATATCAAGCTGAGCAATACTTCTGAACTGACTTTTTTTAATTCAAACATAAAAACAAAGAGATTTAAAATCACATTAAAAGACATCCGATTAAACACAACCTCAACCTATCTTTTTGAATTGATGAACGATAAATCTACGAAAGATATTTCTTTGGAAGAGTTTATTAAAGGAGCGAAACTGACGTATATTGATACTGAATAAATCAAACTAATTACAAAAAATGAAACAAAAATTTATTTTAATCATTTTATTTTTAAGTTTTAATTTATTTTCAAGTCAAGAAAAGTTCGATTATTTCGATATCCCTTTAGAAATGAAGAGTAGAGAAAGTTATGAAAATGTAAAATGTGACAGTTTATATTACACAAAAGATATTGATAACGAATCAATTAATGAGGCTATAAAAATCCTCACGAAAACGAATAAGTTTGAAAAAGATTATGGTAAAAAGAATTATTTTTCGATTTCTAAATCTGAGCGGGAATATCTCATTTCAGAATTGAATAAGTTAAAAACTTTTATGTGGAATGATCATTTATTTCCAAATTCTAAAGCTTTATATTTTAAAGAGTTAAACATCAATCGTAATTTGAAGCAAGATTTCCCAACCAAAGAACAAAAATTGATGTGTTCTATTGTTTATAGTTTTTCAAAGCCGATTTATTTTAGAAATAATAAATATGCACTAGTTTTTTATGCTGAAACTTATGAAGATTATCAGTCGATAAACTTCAATATTTATGATGTAAATTCAGTTAGAATTCCTACAGAAGAACTCACTTCGATTTATCACACGAATCGTAATTTGAAATAATTTATTCAAACACAAACTTATCATTTATATTGATACAGAATAAATCAAATACCCTCAATGAAAAATATTTTTACTCTAAGAACCCTAATTTTACTAAGCTTTTTATTGTTTTGCCTTCCCTTTTTACGCACTTGTTCAAACTCATCTATTGAGAGCATGAATCCGGTGATATCAGAAGTTATACCTAAAAATAATGTATCTAAAGCTAACAGCGAAAAACTTTTGCAAAAAGCGCTTGAGGACCGAAAAGAAAATATTGAGGAAAGTAAAGAAAAATCTACTTACAGTTTTTATGGATTACTAGATTTAGGTTTTGTAAATAAGGATACAAAATTAGATTCTTCGGTATTTTCTGATCAATCATTTTATGCCTTGCTAAGTCTTTTGTTTATTTTTATTTCAACAATTTTCATGCTTATTTTTTCCTTTTTTAAACGAGTTACATCGATTAAGATTTTAGGAATCTTGAATATATTATTTTTGATAACCTCAATGATTCTCTTTTATAGTTCTGACATTCTTGAAGATTTTAATCAGCTTAAAGTTGGATTTTACTTAGTGCTTTTCAACACCGTTTTAATTATTTTTTCGGCTTTTAAAATTGAAAAAACACAAAAATTGATTAAATAAAAATGAAAACATATTTCGCAATTTTATTATGCTCATTAACTTTAGTTCATTGCACTAAAGAATCTGAAAAACTATCATCAGTTCAAAGTTCTAAACCAGAAAATGTAAATATTGATGTAAAAATTTCAGATTCAGAAATTGATTACTTAGAATTTAAACCAGACAGTATTTCTAATGTGAAGATAAAAGGATTTGAGGTGATAAGCTCTTATTCTTACAATCAGACCAAATTTGTAACGGGATATTACAATCCTGTAGACGGCAAAACCGTTGCTCCCGATACAGAAAAAGATAACGGACAAAGACTTTTGGTTTTGAATAATAAAAATGAGATTATTTTTAAAGGACAAGGTGGCGGAGATACATATCTGTACCAACCTCATTTTTACAAGAACAAGTCTGACAACAAAATACTCATCGTCTGTCAATTAGCTTTTGAATATTTTTTCGGTGGCGAAGTTTTTCTGCTTGAAAACAATTCTGTAAAATACGTTGGAAATATTGATCTAGAGCCTTTTGATATGGAAACCTCAATAACTGAAGTTCTTAAAATTTACGAAAAGAAAAACGCTATTCATTTTAAGTTTGATTCTGATTCTCTTTTGCTAAAACCCGGAAATGAGGATATCAAGATTAAAAATAATGGTACTGAATATATTTATGAAAAGGGAGTTTTAAAATTTAAGAAATGAAAATAAATAACATAGACCATCTTGTTTTAACTGTCGCTGATATTGATAAAACCATAAATTTCTACACCAACATTTTAGATTTTCAAGTTGTAACATTTGGAGATAACAGAAAAGCATTGACTTTCGGAAATCAGAAAATAAACCTTCATCAAAAAGGAAAAGAATTTGAACCTAAAGCAGAATACCCAACTTCCGGTTCAGCAGATCTATGTTTTATCGCAGAAACCAACATTGAGGATGTTTTAGAAGAACTAAAACAGAAAAATATAGAGATCATCGAAGGAATTACAGAAAGAACTGGAGCATTGGGAAAAATAAAGTCAGTCTATTTCAGAGATCCTGATTTGAATTTGATCGAGGTGAGTAATTATCTTTAATTTGTTTCTCATTTTACCTTCTAACATAATTAGAAAAAAGATTGAAAGAATTCATGCTTAGATTCCTAAAGGAATGACAAACTTGCAGGTAAATGAAAAATATCTAAATACTCACTCCATGAATATTCTTCACTTCTGCCATCACAAAAGTACTGTGTGTACTTCCGATAGAATCTACACTTCCTAATTTATTAAACACAAAATCCTGATAATGCTTCATATCTCTTACCTGAACCTTCAGTAAGAAATCAAAATCACCGGAAATATTATAACATTCTGCCACCTCATCGATCTGCAGAATATCTTCCACAAACTGATTTCCTACGGAACGGTCATGAATTTTGAGTTTAATTTGGCAAAAAACAGTAAATCCACGATTAAGTTTCTCAGCTTCTAAAACGGCTGCATAATGTTTAATATAACCTTCCTGTTCCAGTCTTTTCATCCGTTCAAAAACAGGCGATGCTGAAAGGTTTACTTCTTTAGCCAACTCTTTTACGGTCAATTTTGCATTTTTTTGGAGGATCCTTAGTAGCTGTAGATCCTTTTCGTCGAGTCTTTCCACAGAATAATATTCTTTTTGGGGTTACAATTTTCAAATTTAAAGAATAAAATTCTTTTATAATCACAATAAAAAGGATAATATCCTTTATTTTTAAATTAAAACCAATCAATTAACTTTAATCCTATCTTTACCAAAGAAATTGTTCTTTCACATACTTCATCAAACGGAAAAGGTTTTATTTAAGATAAATTAATAGGGAATCGTGTGAGAATCACGAACTGTCGCGCAACTGTAAGTAACACACCAAAAGTTTTTGTCCGAGAATATCCACTGTGAAAACGGGAAGGATGACAAAAACCGTTACAAGTCAGGAGACCTGCCTGTTCCGAATGATCAATGCTCTCGCGGTTAGAGTTTTTGGATTGATAGATGATATATTGAGTTTAAATTTAAACGCAAAGATTTTTTATTGTAAACGTATAATTTTAAGGAGCAAAGAATTGCGACTTTGTCGCTGATGAAGCTCATGTATAAACACAAGCTTCATCAAATCAATTTATTGATTCTATCTTTGCCTACTTAAATATTTTTAAGTTTAAGTTAAAACTTTGCGTTTAAAAAGCAGTAGATAAAAGAATCTCCTATATTCAAAGTATCTAAATTTTCAAAAACTCCTACTAAGAAAGCATTTCGAAGCATCTGAAGAACTTTTAAAATCATTATTTAATTTAAAAGTTTTTAAGAAATGCAAACACATCTTCTTGGCTATCCGCGAATTGGTAGCAACAGAGAACTCAAAAAAGCCTGCGAGCAATATTGGTCAGGCAAAATTGTTTTAGACGAATTATTAGAAGTCGGAAAAGCAATCACTCACAACAATTTTAAACTGCAACAGGAAGCAGGAATAGACCTTATTCCATGTAATGATTTTTCGTACTATGATCAGGTTTTGGATATGACCTTAACGGTTGGAGCGATCCCGGAACGTTATCAGGAAATTGCTTTCAAAAAATCTGAAATCGATCTTTATTTTGCGATGGCAAGAGGGTTTCAGAAAGATGGTTTGGATATCACCGCAATGGAAATGACGAAATGGTTTGATACCAATTACCACTATATCGTTCCTGAATTTCAGAAAGATCAGGAGTTTACATTATTCTCCAATAAGATCATTAAAGAATTCATCAGCGCAAAACAAGCGGGAATTAATGCAAAACCTGTGATCATCGGTTTGTTGACCTTTTTATTACTAGGAAAAGAGAAAGAAGAAGGTTTTGATAAATTGGATCTAGCACAAAATTTACTTCCGGTTTATATTCAAATTTTAAAAGAGCTTGAAAATCATGGTGCAGAATATATTCAGTTTGATGAGCCATTTTTGGCGTTAGATCTAAATGAAAAAGCGAAAGAAACATATGAATTTATTTATGCTGAGATCAGAAAACAATTCCCAAATCTAAAGTTTATTGTTGCAACTTATTTTGAAGGCTTAAAAGACAATCTTTCATTGGCAACTACCCTTCCAGTTGATGTTTTGCATATTGATCTGGTTCGTTATCCTGAACAATTGGATGAAGTTTTAAATACAATTCCTGAAACATTAAGTCTTTCATTAGGAATCGTTGACGGAAGGAATATTTGGAAAAATGATTTCAGCCAGTCTTTAAGTTTTATTAAAAAAGCCGTTGAAAAAATTGGTTCAGAAAGAGTTTTCATCGCTCCATCTTGTTCATTACTCCACTCTCCTTTCGACCTTGATTCTGAAAAAAACGAAGACATTTTATCTCCTGAGATCAAGCAATGGCTGGCTTTTGCTAAACAGAAAGTCTATGAAATTGTTCATTTAAAAAAATTAGCTTCAGAAAATCCGGATTACAATGCTTTACAGGCTTTAGCTGAAAATAAAAAGGCAATTGAGAACCGTAAAACCTCAACCTTAATTCACAATCAGAATGTGAAAGATCGTGTTGATGTAACGACTGAAAAAGATGCACAAAGAAATTCGCCATTTACTATAAGAAAAGAAACGCAGCAGGAAGTGTTGCAACTTCCTTTGTTTCCGACAACTACCATTGGTTCATTTCCACAAACGAAAGAAGTGAGAAACTGGCGTTCAAAATTCAAAAAAGGAGAATTGAATGTCGAACAATACGATACTTTATTGAAACAGGAAACCGAAAGAACGATTCGTTGGCAGGAAGAAATAGGAATCGATGTTTTAGTTCACGGAGAATTTGAGCGAAACGATATGGTGGAATATTTCGGTGAACAGTTGGCCGGATTTGCTTTTACTCAAAACGGATGGGTTCAAAGTTACGGAAGCCGTTGTGTGAAACCTCCGGTGATTTTTGGAGATGTTCACAGACCGAATCCAATGACGGTTTACTGGTCGGAATATGCGCAGTCTTTAACTCAAAAATGGGTAAAGGGAATGTTGACGGGACCTGTAACGATTCTTCAATGGTCTTTCGTACGTGATGACCAACCTCGTTCAACGACTTGCAAACAAATTGGTTTAGCGATTCGTGATGAAGTAAATGATTTGGAAAAAGCCGGAATCAGAATTATACAGATTGATGAACCTGCAATTCGTGAAGGTCTTCCGTTGAGAAGATCTGACTGGCAAAATTATCTGAAATGGGCAGTTGAAGCTTTTAAAATTTCGGCAAGCGGTGTGGAAGATGCAACGCAAATTCATACACATATGTGTTATTCTGAATTTAATGACATCATCCAAAATATCGCCGATATGGACGCTGATGTCATCACAATTGAATGCTCCAGAAGTCAGATGGAATTGTTGAATGCTTTTGCTGATTTCAAATATCCGAATGAAATTGGACCGGGAGTTTATGATATTCACTCACCGAGAGTTCCGTCCAAAGAGGAAATGGTAGAATTGCTTAAAAAAGCACAATCTGTGATTCCTGCACAGCAACTTTGGGTAAATCCTGATTGTGGTTTGAAAACCCGTCATTGGGATGAAACGGAAAAGGCGCTGATTGCCATGGTGGAGGCTTCGAGGGAGATGAATGAGGAGTTTGCTTTACGAACAGTTTAATTTATTGATATTTATTTTTCAGGAGCCTTTTGAGGCTCCTGTTTTTATTTTAGAATATTTAATTTTGATAAATGTTAATAACTTACTAAATCAACTATTTGCTACAAGTAAAAAACTTTCTAATTTTAATATTAAATAAAAAATTATGGCAATATTTGATTTATTTTCTAAGAGACAAAAGAGAAAAAATGGAGACGTTCCTGAAATCTATACTTTTAATGAAATTCCAAAAAATCTTAGAATTCAAATAAATCATATCTGGGATGATGCGATTGGAACAGATGTGTATGGAGAATATATAGAAGAAAAAACGTACGATGATATCCACAAAATACTTTGTAGAGAATATGGTGTCTACAATTTAATAAGTGATCAAATGTATCCAAAAGAAAATGTAATTAGCTTTTTTTTAAACGCAACAGACATTAATAAAACTATTGATGTTATTGACTTATTTTTCAAATATATAAATACTATTATTGAAAATGAAAAATGGAAATATATAAATAAAAAAATCACATCTGAACAAGCAATTCATGAATTGAATGAAAGATTTAAAGAAGCTGGTATAGGATATGCTTTTGAGAATAATGAAATCATCAGAGTTGACTCAACGTTTATACATAATGAAATTACAAAACCAACTATAGCTCTAATATGGGATAGTAAATTTTCTGGTGCTAACGACGAATATATGAAAGCTCATGAACACTATCGAAATGGTAGAAATAAAGAATGTTTAAATGAATGTCTAAAAGCAATAGAAAGTACTTTAAAAACTATTTGCAAAATTAAAAATTGGCAATATGCTGAAACAGATACAGCCAGAAAGTTAATCCAAATATGTTTTACCAACAACTTAGTCCCGACCTATACTCAAAATCAGTTTACTTCTCTGCAAAACTTAATTGAAAGTGGGGTTCCAACAATAAGAAATAAACAAGGGGGACATGGACAAGGTCAAAACATTATAAATGTTGATGATAAACTTACACAATATGCTTTAAATTTAACTGGAACAAATATTATTTTCTTAATTAAACAAAGTGGAATATAAATTCTTTAAATAAAAACTTAAACTATGAATAAATTTGAAGCTTTTGAAAAACTTAAAGAATACTCAAAGAATCTTTCCTCTGTAAGCTATGATGAAATTTATGACTTGCTAAAAAATGGGATACAAAAAATCCCACTACCATTGGCTAAAGTTAAAGCAAATATTAATATTGACAGGGTAAGAAAAAATAATAACTCTGAACTTTTTAAAAACATTAGTGAATTAAGTTATATTAAAGATCAAAATATTATAGAGAAATTTCTTATTACCTTCGGAAGAGCAAACCTTCCACATCAAGTTATGTTTTATGGAGCGTTACAAACAAGCCAAATCGCTCAACAAAGATTAACTGCAATAGCTGAAACATCAAGCCTATTTAGAATACCAAATCAGAATTCTATTGAAGGTGAGCTATATACTGTAAGTAGATGGGAAGTTCAAAATGAATTTCTTGTAGTTGAAGTGGTTTTTTCAGAATATGCTTTAGCAAACAATTCAGATATAAGAAAAGCATTTGAAAATCAAAAAAAATTTTTGGAAGCACATAACTTGCCTAAAGAAGATTTAGAGTTTCATTTAGAGTTTTTAAAATTTATAAGTGAGCAATTTTCCAAAAAGGTAAACAATCCTGATGATTATAAAATAACTGCGGCGTATACTAATTTAGTATTACTTCATCCAGACGTAAATGGAGTAGCATATCCAAGTGTCCAAACTGACTACTTTGGTGTTAATATTGTACTTCCCCCAAAAATTGTTGATACAATTTTAGAACCTAAGGTTTGTAGTACACAAATTGTTTATAAAAATGGTTTACATACATTAATTGCTAATGGTGAACATTTCTGTGATGAGATTGATCCAACAAAAGACCTATCTTGGAAAAAAACAGATAAGAAAGATCTTTCAAATTATGAAGAGGTTAAAGCTCATATTAAAATAGAAAACAAACATAAAACAAATTAATAATCAAAAACTTACGGTTTTCTCAATTTAAATTCTTAATTTTGCACCCCGAAATAAGGATTGTACGTTATGAAAAAAATAGGTGATTACAGAAAACTTCTTGAGGTAGACAATACCGCTACTTTGAAAGATTTGAAAACAGTTTACAGAAATGTGATGAAAGATACACATCCTGATAAATTTGTGAATGATGAAGAAGGGAAACTGGCTGCAGAAGAAAAAAGCAAATCTGTGATTGAAGCCTATCATTTTTTGGTAAGCATCAACCCTGAAACTCAGGAAAAATATAAAGAAGAATACACAGAAACAATTACCACTTCAATTATTACTGATTTTTATTTGGAGAAATCTATTCTAAAAGTTCAGCACTTGAATGGTAAAATGTTTGAATATATTGGTGTTCCAAGAAATACCTATATCAAAATGGTGAATGCAGATTCACCAAGTCGTTTCGCAAGAAGACATATCTATGGGAATTATACTTTTAGAAAGTCTGGTGAAGTGATGGCAGACTAATGCTCTGCATGAAAAATGAATGATAAGCTTTCGGTTTTCCGGAGGCTTTTTTTATTGTTTTTGGTTAATCGCAAAGGCGCAAAGAATTTGATTTAAGTAATGTTTTTAAGACGCAAAGATTTTATCTACGATAAAATTCAATCTGCAAAAGCTTCCGAAAATCTTCGATTTTCTTGCGCCTTAAAAACGGTTTCATATTAATAGCCTTGCGTCTTTGCGATAAACCAACTTTTATATTCAAATCTTTTTGCAAAGAATTGCCTTATTACGTAATGAGAAATGCCTTGATTCATTTGTGAGATTGCTTCTTCGCTTCGCTCATCGCAATGACATAAAAAAAGCGCATCAATAAAATTGATGCGCTTTTAGGTTAATTAAAGGTTGTTATATTAATCTACGTGTTTTGCGGTAAACCCGTCTTCACTTAGTTCTCTATGTTCGTAATCAGCTTTCATTTCAGCTTCATAGTCTGGCTTTTCATGTTTACCCATTCTTCTTAACATTGAGTCGAATAGTGAATATACTACCGGTACAATGATCAAAGTAAGGAATAATGATGAGGTCAAACCACCGATGATCACCCATGCTAATCCGTTGTTCATCTCCGCTCCTGCTCCTTTTGCAATTGCGATCGGGATCATACCGAAGATCATCGCAATCGTTGTCATCAAGATCGGACGAAGACGAGCGTGGTTTGCCTGAATCAAAGCATCGTGCGTAGTTGCTCCTGCAGCTTTTCTCATATTGGCAAAGTCGACAATCATAATCGCATTTTTCGCAACCAAACCAATCAACATGATCATCCCTAACATCGTAAAGATATTAATTGAATTTCCGGTGATGGCAAGAATAACCATTACTCCGATCAATGCCAAAGGAATTGAGAACAATACCACAAACGGATATACAAACGAGTCGTACAATGAAACCATTACCAAATAAACCAATACAATAGCTGCTAATAAAGCAATTCCTAAAGTACCGAAACCTTCAGTCTGGTTTTCCATATCACCACTCCAAATATAAGAAACACCTGCAGGTTTTGTTTTTTCGTTATCCATAAACTTCGCTGCCCATTCGTTGGCAACATCTCCTACAGGACGACCTACAACTTTAGATTTCACCTTTACAGAAGGCGCTTTATCTCTACGTTCTAGCAAACTCGGCCCTGAACCCATTTTCACTTCTGCAAACTGGCTTAATCTGATCTGTTCACCTTGAGGATTTGTAAACATCAAGTTTCTTACATCTTCGATCGACTGTCTGTTGGCATCACCAAAACGGATATTGATATCATATTCATATTCTCCAGCTCTGAATTTTCCGTCTGTATTTCCATTAAATGCAGTCTGCATCGTTTGTCCTACACTCGAAAGATTTAAACCTAAAGAAGCCATTTTATCTCTGTCGATATTCACCTGAACTTCTGGGTTTCCTGAGTCGGTTGACAATTCAGCATCTACAGAACCAGGAACTTTCTTAAGCAATTCTAGAATTCTGTTGGCTTCTTTATTTGCTGTTTCGTTATCCTGAGCCGTTACCACCATTTCAATTGGTGCATTATCTGCTCCCATTAATCCGATTGGCGCTGTTTTAAACTCAACTCCGGTGAATTTTTCTTCTAAAGCTCTTTTAATTTTAGCAGATTTAATATCTGTACTCTCGTTACGTTCAGATTTATCTACTAAAATTACCTGAATTTCTGACTGATACAAAGTTGCTTGTGCCCCACCAAAACCTGATGACTGCTGACCTACCGTTGTAATCATATCCACAACATCTTTATCTGCTCTAAGATATTTTTCAACCTCAAGAGTTATTTGATTGGTTTTTTCTACAGAAGCATCTTTAGGTAATTCCATCTGAACAAGGAACTGTCCTCTATCCATTTTAGGGAAGAATTCACCACCGATAAATCCGAATGCTACCAACATAAATGAAGCAATTAAGATAATGAAAGTAACAATTACAGTCATTATTCTTCTTAAAGTTGATTTTAAAGCCCATTCTAAAATTCCTGTAATCCAGTGTGTGAATTTCTCCAATTGCTTTTCAAACCAAAGGATAAATTTCTCGAAAGGATTTTTACCTGACAAATGAACCAATTTACCATATCTTGAAGATAACCAAGGAATAATAGTAAATGAAGCCAATAATGAAAACAATGTTGCAATAACGACCGTTATACAGAACTGAGTTAAGATATCAGATACCAAGCCCGAACTCATTGCAATAGGTAAGAATACCACCACAATTACCATTGTGATCGCTGTTACCGTAAATCCAATTTCTGAAGCTCCATCGTACGCTGCACGAATTCTACTTTTCCCCATTTCCATGTGGCGGTAAACGTTTTCTAAAACCACGATCGCGTCATCCACAAGAATACCTACCACCAATGAAAGTCCTAATAAACTCATTAAGTTTAAAGTATATCCCATCAAATACATCCCGATCACCGTAGCGATCAAAGACAACGGAATAGAAACCATTACAATAAATGCATTTCTTATATTGTGAAGGAATAGCAACATTACAATAGCAACCAAAATGATCGCTAAGAATAAGTCGAAAATTACGTGATCTGCTGCTTCAAGCGTAAAATCTGTAGAGTCATCTACGATATTTACGTTGATCGCCTGAACTTTATAATCTGTCTGAACCTGAGCAATAGTTTTCTGAACCAATTCTGAAACGGCTACTGCATTGGCATCAGATTGTTTTTTCACCTGCATTAAAATGGTAGAATTCTGATTGAATCTTGCCACTTTTTCTACATCTTTTTGGCTGTCAAAAACAGTAGCAATATCTGAAAGACGCACCTGTGCTCCGTTTTTATTAGAAACAACAAGGTTATTCATTTCATTCACATCTCTATACTTTCCGGAAAGTCTGATAGTAGATCTTGAAGTTCTGGTCTTCAAAGCACCTGTAGGGAAATCTAAGTTAGAAGAAAGAATAGCTTGCTGCACGTCTCCGATAGAAAGACCGTAACCCTGCAATTTCTTTTCATCTAAATTCACCTGGATCTCTCTTTCCTGTCCACCAACAAGGTCAACCTGAGCAACACCATTTACTCTTGAAAAAATAGGCTCGATCTTCTTATCTAAAAGGTCATAAAGCTCTTTATTATTCAATTTATTACTGGTAATACTCAAAGTCATGATCGGTAGATCATCCAATGAGAACTTCTGCAAAGAAGGAGGATCTGCATCTTCCGGAAGGTCTGCCAAAATAGCATTTACCTTTCTTTGAGCATCATTCAAAGCATAGTTTACATCAGCACCCGTGTTCAACTGAACCATAATTACTGATAAACTTTCGTATGAAGATGATTCTACCTTTTTTACGTTTTCCAAAGAACCTACAGCATCTTCAATCTTTCGGGTCACCGAAGTTTCCACCTCAGAAGGTGAAGCTCCCGGATAAACCGTAGAAATAGTTACCATATTGGTTTCGAATTTCGGAATCAACTCGTACCCCATCATGGAGTAGCTTAATAAACCTCCCAACGTAAGAATCGTAAATAATACGATAACGAGGGATGGCCTTTTAATGGATATTTCTGCTAACTTCATCTGATGTTACTTTACGATATTGATTTTTGAACCGTTATCAAGGTTAATTTGTCCACTGGTAATTACTTGTTCACCACCATTCAATCCGCTTAAGATCTGAACTTTGTCGCCGTACACTTTTCCGGTTTGAACTTTAATTAATTTAGCAGTTCCGTTGCTTACGATAAATAATTGTCCTGAACTTACACCATTTACGAAAGCTTCCGCAGGAACAGTCAACATATTTTGAGTTTCAGCACCATTGTTGGTTTTGAAAGTCGCTGTAGCGTACATACCCGCTTTTAAGTTTCCTCTGTTTTGAACTTCAATTTCAACTGGGAAGTTTAAAGAAGCATCACTTTTAGGAGCAATAAATGTAATTCTTCCGCTGAAAGAATCGTTTGGTAAAACATTTACATTAATTGGAACTTCCTGACCCAACTGAATTCTTCCGATTTGGCTTTCGTCAACCAAAACTGAAAGTTTCAATGAATTGATATTTACAATTTCGAATAAAGCTGTTCCCGGAGAAACTACAGTTCCAGGTTCCACCATTTTCTTGTTGATGGTACCGCTAATTCCCGCTCTGATGCTTGTATCGTTAATTTTAACTCCTTGAGCTCTTACTGCAGCCTGCATATTTTTCAACTGTAATCTTGAGTTATCAAGCTGTTGTTTAGTAACACCACCCGTTTTATATGCATTTTCGTAACGTTGATTATCGATAATTGCATTTTGCAAATTATTCTGAGCCTGAGTAACATCAACTTCGATCGCATCTCTTTTGATAGTAGCCAAAGTTTGTCCGGCTCCAACTTTTGAACCTTCTTTTACCAAAACGCTCACAATACGTCCTGAGATCTCAGAAGACTGCTGCATTTCCTGCTTAGGAAGGAAAGTTCCGTTTGCGCTGTAGTCGGTATCAATATTTTCTCTTGAAGCAGTGATTACGTTCACGTTGATCTTGTCAACCTGCCTTGCCACCTCTTTTACTTCAGTATCCTGCTTCTTTTTGTTGTCAGCAATTTTCCAAGCTGCCAAACCAACAAGTACAGCTGCTACGATGATATATATTAAAGTTTTTTTCATTTGAAGTTATTTATTATTTAAAGGTCAAATGCAATCGCCAAATATTTAGTATTTTTTTTGTACTACAATTCATAGCGATTTCATGCTCTTATGGGTTTTGTAAAGTATTAAGCTCGCCTTTAGCTTTTATTAATTTAATTTCAGCTTGTTTGTAGTCTAATAAAGCAGTTGTATAATTCTGTTTTGCATCTGTTAATGCATTTTCAGAATCTAAAACTTCAGTTAATGTCGCTAAACCGTACTGATAATTTGATTGCGTATCTTTCTGTACTTTTTCAGCAAGTGTTACGTTGTTTTTCATGCTTTCAATATTGATCAATGAATTTTCAATATTGGTTACTGCATTTTTATATTCAAGACTTAACTGAAGCTGTGTATTCTGAATATCCTGATCAAGATCTAAGATATCAATTTCAGCCTGCTGAATTTTTGATTTTGTAGAACCACCCGTAAAAATCGGAATGTTTATATTTAAACCAATCGCAGAATAGTCACTCCAAAGAACTCCGTTATTCAATCCGTTTGTTAAAGGGAATTTTTTACCCATTCCAGCCCAACCGTAGTTTGCCTGCAACCCAACAGTAGGATAAAGATAGGCTTCAGTAGCTTTTTTGTTATATACTAAAAGTTCTCTGTTTTTCTGAAGAACTTTCAGTTCAGAACGGCCTTCAAGATTTACAGCATCTGCCAAAAGCTGAGGTTGAGGTTCAATTGTTTTTTCTTCAAGCTCAATGTCGGTATCAATAGGAACTCCCATATAAAACTTCAAAGAGTTTTTTGAAAGTTCTACTGCATTGACCAATTGTTGTCTGCTTGAACTGATATTTGTCAACTGAACATTGGTACGATCTAAATCGATTCCTTTTGCCAAACCATTATCTACCAAACTTTTAATTACATTTCTTACTTTTTCAGTATTTGTGTAACTTACATTTAAAGTTTTAAGATTTTCTTCCTGTACAAAAACCTGATAATAAGCTGTTGCTACATTTTCAATAATCTGTTCGTTCGTCAATTGAGCATTTAAAACATAAAATTCTCTTGTAGATTTTGCTGCTTTAAGACCTGTAAAAACTCTTTGATCAAAAATAGTCTGATTAAGAGTCACTACCGCCTGTGATTGCCAAGCCTGCCCCAATTGTGCACGAATTCTTTCGCCTCCAAATTCAAGCAATGACTCCTGAATTACCGGATTGTAAGTTACTCCTGCAGTAGCCCCAATCTGAGGTAAAGCTCCAGATCTGGCCTCATTGATTTTGTACTCTGCTTTTTTAATCTGCAAAGCCGCTTTTTTAGCTTCAGCTTTATTTTGCAACGCCTGTTTAATAGCTTCCTGCAGAGAAATCTGCTGTTGCGCATAAGCTGATGAAGAGGCCAACATCATAAATGCTGCAGCTACACCAATTTTGAGCTTTTTAGCAGTTATACGTTTTCTGTTCATAATTTTATACTTCGTTTATTTTTTGTTGTCTTTGTTAAAATCTTTATTCCTAAAGGACGATTTAATTCTTAAATTACTTTAACAGTTTTTAATTAATTTTTAAAAAGCATGTTAAGAATGATATCTTTTCGGTCTGCGATTAACGCATCAAACTCTTTATCATCAATCATCATATTCTCTAAAAAGAGAGGACGCACCGCACTTGGAAACACCAGCAGCGAAATCATATTGAGTACAAATTGCACAGGTGCCATCTTTTCGATGTTCCCTAATTCCATTTCTTTTTCAATATCTGCATACAGTTTTTTCAGTTCGTCTTCTTCAACATCTCTTTTATGACAGCTTCCTTTATTGATCTGTGAAACAATATAGGTCTCCAGATAAGGATATTGAAGGCTTGTCTGTAAACTGCCATCGATAAAATTGGCAATCTTCTCTTTGAAAGGCAGATCTGAATTCATAATCAATTCAGACTTTTCTTTTTCTACTCGGTGAGCTTCATCAAAAATAATCTGGATCAGATTATCTCTGGATCTGAAATAATAATTGATAAGTGTCCTATTAACACCTGCTTCATCCGCTATTTCCTGTGTTGTAGCATCAAACTTACCTTGTACAAAGAATAAATTCTTTGCGGTTTGCTTGATTAACTCTTGGGTTTGATCTTTTTTTTCTTGTTTTGACATTTTTGTTAAACAATTTTGTGCAAATATATATCAATCATTTGTTTTGACAAAATTGTTAAACAAAATAATTAATATGATTTGCATCATATTTTTTGACTGAAAATCACAGATTATTTATTTATCAGTTCCTCCAAAATTCATTGTTTGAAGCCTCTGAACAAACAAAAATCATAAAGATTTAGCATTAAAAACAACAAAAAACGAGCAGAAATTTCTGCTCGTTTTTTTATTTTGGGTCAATTAATTTTGTTTAAACTAACTTAATTTTATCTTCTAAAATATCTACGATTTTATCTTTATACAATCCGCCTAAAGCTTTTTTAAAGTTCTTTTTACTCATCTGCAATTCATCTTTAATTTCTTCTGGTGAAGATTTGTCTGAAAGATGCAGTAATCCAAAATTTTCTTCTAATTTATTAAGAATCTTTTGTTTGAATTCATCGATATTCTCAAAACCTACAGGCTGTAGCGAAACATCAATTTTTCCGTCCTCACGAATATCTTTGATATACCCTTCTTCTTCAGAAAGTGGATACAGTTTTTTATAAACATCCGAAGTGTATATTAATCCGATATACTTTTTGTTGATTACTACATTCCAGCCCAGTTCACTTTCATTCATCATCAGCAAATCTACTTTATCTCCTTGTTTGAAAGGAAGATTTTCGTACTGTGGATTTCTTTTAAATTTTGTTGTTCCGGTAATCAATTTCAAATCATTGTCAACATACAGATGCACAAGATATCTTTTACCTTCAATAATCTTTGCCTTCTGTTGTTTGTAAGGAATGAAGACATCTTTAATGATTCCCCAATCCATAAATGCACCGGTTGGAAGACTTTGCACACAAGTCATTACTGCAAACTCGCCTACTTCAGCCAAAGGAATTTCAGTTGTAGCTTTCAGTTTATTATCATCCTGATACACAAAAACTTCAATCTCATCACCAATTTCTTTTTCTTCACGAATGAAAACTTTAGACATAAAAGCCGTTTCGCCTGTTTCTGATTCAAGCATCCATCCTGAATTGTTTTTTTCTGAAATTTTTAAAGTCTGGGTTTTTCCGAGTTGCATTAATGATAAATTTAGTCTGCAAAGGTAAGGAAAATAAGTTGGAGAGTTTTAAGTGTTTTTGGTTCGGAAAGTTTTAGAGTTAATGCATTTGAGTTTTTTACATCTAAATTTAATTATTGTAATTTCTTAAATCACTGATAAGATTTTGGGATTCTTTCAGATAATCTGTTTTTTCATTATCATTAAACGTTCCGACAGATTTTATCAGCTTATCATTTTCATAATAACATCTCAATTCAGACAACTTTTGAGGTTTTTCTAAATATCCATTTTCGTCAACCGTTTGATATTTTGTTGAATGCACAAAAACCAATTGTTGATTTTTTGAAAAAAAATATTCGGTTAAAATGTTCCAGGCTGATAAACCAACAAAATGCTCCATCTTTTTAAGCGCACCGTTTTTATAAAACCCTTTTAATTCAATTCCGTTATCTGTTACCTCAGATTTATCCATAAAGTAAGAATAGGGAACTGTTTTAATTTTAAAATCTTTTGTCTGATTAATTTTTTGAACCGTTTTTCTTACAGGCTCAATATTTTGACCAGAAATCAATCCTGATAAAACAATGAGCAAAAGCGGAATCATTTTTTTCATTGAAAAATCTTAATAGTTAGATACAAAATCCATCAAATCTCTTCTGCTGCTTTCAAAATCTAATGCATCACCAACTACAAAATATTTCTGTTTGTCAACACATTTCGAGAATAAAGATTTTGCCAAAGCAATTTTATTTTTATCAAAACTTAGATCTTTTACTAAAACACTTATTTGCTCCGATGTAAACATAGCATGACGACCTTGTTGATTAATGAATATGATTTTTTTATCATCAAACCAAGCATCTTCTTTCATCTTACTGAAAAATTGCTGGAAAGTTTGATTATCCATTACATTAGGATAATTTATATTTCCAATGTTTCCCGAATTCCCGTAAGGATTGTTCCAGATATCATTCCAGTTATTAAAACCGTAATAACCATTTTGGAGTGGATAAGAATCTAAAAGATACAAACCTTCATTCGTGAAAAAATCGAGAACCAGTCTGCTGTTATTTCTAACATTCAAAGTCGTTCTGTACATCAGAAATCCGTTTTCGTAAATTGAAATAGGAATTCTTCCCGATGGAAGATCAAAGAATCTATATTTACCTGAGTTGTTTGAAATCAACTGATCTGCCAATTCCACACTAAAATTTCCCTGCTCCGGAATTCTCAGAAAAACTTCTGCATATCCGTAATTATTATTCCATTGGTAATTTGGATTTGTAGGTCTTCTGTTTGTGTTATTCTGATTATTTGAATTTCTGAATCCTGAAGAATTATCTGAATTATTATTTCGAGAATCTTGCTTTTTACTGATGGTAGATTCTATTTCTTTTTTTGAAGCTTCATTTTTTAAAAGCTCACCCGCTTTTCCTGCTTCCTGTGCAAAAAATAATAACCCAGACAAGATAGCGCAAACTGTAAATATTTTTTTCATAATGATTTCACTTTATAATGAATTCGCACTCTATTTTCATGCCAAAAATGAACAATTTCAATTAAAATAAAATTTAAAATCATTTGGTTTAACCTTGTTCAAAATATCGAATCCAAGCGAAATTCAGACAAAAAAAAGAGAAGCCGAAACTTCTCTCTTATATTTTCGCCAAAACTTGGCTCTTTCTGCTTTTTACTTAACTCTTACATGTGAAGAGCTCTTTTTCCTGTAGCATCCAAAGCAGCTTCTTTCACCGCTTCAGCGTAAGTAGGGTGAGCATGAGAACTTCTTGCGATGTCTTCTGCACTTGCACGGAATTCCATTGCAATTACTCCTTCAGCAACCAAATCTGCAGCTCTCGCTCCGATCATGTGGAAACCAAGAACCTCATCCGTTTTTTCGTCAGCGATAATTTTCACCAAACCGTCGATATCACCACTTGCACGGCTTCTTCCCAAAGCTCTCATTGGGAAAGTTCCGATTTTGTAAGCTACACCTTCTTCCTTCAATTGCTCTTCAGTTTTACCAACTCCGGCAACTTCCGGCCAAGTATAAACTACTCCAGGAATTAAGTTATAATTGATGTGAGGTTTTTGTCCAGCCAAAGTTTCAGCAACAAAAACTCCTTCTTCTTCAGCTTTGTGAGCCAACATTGCCCCTTTAATTACATCTCCGATTGCATAAATATTGGCAACGTTAGTCTGTAAATGGTCGTTTGTTTTTACTCTTCCTCTTTCGTCAAGCTCAACACCTGCTTTTTCCAATCCAAGTCCGTCTGTGAAAGGTCTTCTTCCTACAGAAACCAAACAGTAATCTCCTTCAACAGTAACTTCCTCTCCTTTTTTATCTTTTGCAGTGATCTTTACAGAATCTCCATTTCTTTCCACTGCAGAAACCGCTGTAGAAAGCATAAACTTCATTCCTTGTTTTTTAAGAACTTTAGTCAATTCCTTGCTTAAAGCTCCATCCATTGTAGGGATGATTTTGTCCATAAACTCAACAACAGTAACCTGAGCTCCTAATCTTAGGTAAACAGAACCCAATTCAAGACCGATTACACCACCTCCGATTACTACTAAATGCTTAGGAATTTCTTTTAAATTCAAAGCTTCTGTAGAAGTGATCACTCTTTCTTTATCTAAAGTAATGAAAGGTAAAGATGAAGGTTTAGAACCCGTTGCAATGATTGTATATTTAGAATCGATCGTTTCCGAAGAACCGTCGTTTTTAGTCACTTTAATTTGAGTAGCAGATTCAAAGCTTCCAAGACCTTCAAAAACAGTGATTTTGTTTTTGTCCATCAAGAAGTTAATTCCTTTTGTAGTCTGCTCTACCACTTCGTTTTTTCTCGCAATCATTCTTGCGATATCAGCTTTTGGCTCGTTAATGATAATTCCGTGGTTTTCGAAATTGTGCTTTGCATTTTCGAAATGCTCAGAGCTGTCTAAAAGCGCTTTTGAAGGAATACATCCAACATTAAGGCAAGTTCCACCCAACGTTGAATATTTTTCGATAATTGCTACTTTGAAACCTAATTGTGCAGCGCGAATTGCAGCTACATAACCTCCAGGACCGGAACCGATTACGGTAACATCAAATTGACTCATTTTATATTTTTATTTATTATTATCTGAAATGATTAATTCTTACAAATTTAATGATTAATTACCACGCCACAAAGTGAGTTTTGTCAAGTTTTTTTGTTGCGGGGTGATGGATGTTAGATGATGGAAGTTTAATTGATTTTTTTTAAGTAGGAAGTCTGAAGCGGGATGATGGATGTTTAAATGATTGAGAATATTTTTAAAGCTTCTGACATCTGACATCTGACATCTAAACTAATTTACAAATTCAATTTCCCTTCTCCAAAAACTTCTTTATTTCCAAAATAAGAACCACCGCAAATGTACCATGGAAGGTTTTCCAGATATTCTATTGCGTTTTCTGGTTTCATTTCTGCAACTTCTTTTTTGGCGATAATTCCTTTGAACCATCTTCCGGATTCTTGGGAATCAGGAAATTCAACAGCATAATTAAGCCAAATTCTTTGACAAAGTCTACATTGAATTATACTTACTTCTGTATTTTTATCACTGGTGAAATCTATACCAACTATTGAAGTTCTATATTCAGATACACTTAAGTCGTGTTTTTCGCAGGCACAACCCAGTTTCGGAAGTTTTTTCATGAATGAAATATTGATTTTAAATAAAATTGAAACGCAAATTTAAGGAAATATAAAAGCTTTCATTTAGTAATATTCTCATTTTAAAAACAATCATCAGCAAATTTAACTATTCTTTTTTCATAATTTGCATTACAATTGTTACAATTCTGGGTCATTGTTTTAATAAGACCCTGTTTAATTTCTTCTGTGTTATCAGAATTTTCAAAATCATTAAAACCGCTGTATAAAATAGAATTACACCAATCAGAATACTTTTTTCCAGATTCATCAAAATCCATGTACTCAAAAAATTCTTTTGGGAATTTTTCTGCATATTTTCTTGCAGGAAGTCCGGTGTATTCTCCTAAAGCGCCATCCTGAATAAATATCGTCTTATCTAAAATCCATCGATAAAAAGGTCTTAAAGAATCATTATCTGTTGTAACTAGACTTAATAACCTTGCAGTTTTAGGTTCATCTTTTGGTTTGTAAACTCCCAAATAAAAATCTCTTGCAACAGGATCGCAGTTTTTATTTGTAATGTAATATCTCATAGATTTTCCCCAAACAGAATCAAGATCAATTGAATGAGTTAGACGGAAACCTTCCTGCCAATTTGTGGATTCGTATTCGATTGTATCTTTATTTTCTTTAATTACTACAGCTTCCTGTTTTTTACAAGAAAATAAGATCAGTAGAAATATTAAAGAAACAAATCTTTGCATTTAAAATTTTTGAGATTGTAGAACTTATTTTTTTATTAAATCCAATAAAATTTTTTCATATCTATCTAAAATAATTTCTTTGGAAAATCTAGATTTTATAGAATTTTTTATTGCATCCTGATCATATGACTGATGTAAAATCTGCATAATTTTTTGTGAAAAATCTTCGTGATTTTCAATATCTGCAATTTCACCGTTGGTATTGTGCTGAATAATTTCGTTGATTCCGCCTCTGCAATTATTTGCCAAAGAATATGTTCCGCAAGCTCCGGCTTCCAACAAAACATTCGGAAAGCCTTCATAACGCGAAGAAAGAATAAACAAATCGGCAAACTTCAGAAACTGATACGGGTTTTCCTGTCTTCCATGAAAAATAACTTTTTTTAAACCTAAAAAATCCTTCATTTGATGAAGAATCTCCCGATCTCTGCCATCTCCTAAAATATGGAGAATAATATTCTCATTTTTAAGTCTTGAAAAAACTTTTAACAGATTATCAAATCCTTTTCGCGCAGACAAATTGCCGATGGCAACTACATTTTTATAATTGTATTTAAAACTTTCTGGTTTTGTAGAAATAAGAAGCTTTTCATTAATAAACTCAAAATCTACAGGATTATTGATTTTGGTGATTTTATTTCGTTTAATATTGAAATTATTCACCAAATCATTCATCATATCGTCGCTTTGCGCAATAATCTGCTGATAATTGTTGTAAAAATGATAGAAAAATTTTATTTCTTTTCTTGTTATATGTTCTGAAACAACATTGGTTTCTCTTGCAATAAATTTAATTTTCGGAAAAAGCTTGATAAATACAGACAAATATGCATTTACTTCTCCAAATCCCGAAAAAACAATATCGGGTTTTCTGCGGTAAATTTGTGAAAGAATAGGCTTTAAAGAATGTCTGATTCTTTCGGTATCGATGTCAATAATTTCTACATCTTTTTTTAGAAAATTTAAGTAACCACCTTGTTTCCGTAAAAGCAAAATCATAGGTTCAAAACGATCTCTGGAAAGATGATTTGCAATAGTTGTAATAATTCTTTCTGCTCCTCCGGTTTCTAAATCTGGCAGAATAAACATGATAGAAATTTTCTTATTCATCCTAAGATTTTTTAAATATTTTCAAAGGAATTTAATCTCACAATAGGTCTGGAAAATCCTGAGAATGATTATTTGTAATATGATTTATTAAAAACCTATGCTCTTTCTGATCGAAAAATATATACCAAGACGTATTGTTGTTTGCTTTATATTTTATAAACTTTTTACCAAATTTCTGATAAGCTACAGGTGAATTTTTGCTGATAGGTTTGGAAATATTATTCTTTATAAAATTATAAATTTTCTCTACATAATTCAAAGCAGAATCCTCAAAGCCAAAATATTCATTTACAAATAAGACTTCAAGTAATTTGTCAATTTCATTTTCAAATCTATCCTTATAAACAATTACTGTTTCCAAGGCAAACTTTCAATAAATGCAAACGTTCTTCTCTTCATTTCATCATGTGGAATTCCTTTCGCAAATCGTTCATCAAAGTCATCTTTCACAGCATATTCAGCTTGAGATTCTGCAACTTGATGAACTGAAGTCTTTCTATTCTTAATCTCAAGTAATTCTGCAATATCATCAAGCTCATCCATTTCTTTGATCCACTGAATGAGCTCTTTTTTTGCTTCTAATATTGGATTTTCCATTTTAATTTTATCAAAAATTAATTGGCTACATCGCTGATAAATTTTATTCTCAGCATTCTTACTTCTTCATCAGAAAGCTCATCTCCGAATTCATCAAGCAAAACTTTCATACTGTCGCTTTCAGATTCGTTCATAAATTCCATAAAATCATCTACTACATCTTCATCAAAATTGTCTTCGATATAGTAATCTATATTCAGTTTTGTACCCTGATAAACAATACGTTCCATCTCTTTCAAAAGATCATTCATCGAAAGATTTTTGGCTCTTGCGATATCTTCAAGGTCAATTTTTTTATCGGTACTCTGAATGATAAAAACTTTATGGCTAGATTTATTTGCAACCTGCTTCAAAACCATATCCTGAGTAAGTTCTATGTTGTTGTCTTCAACATATTTTGCTATAAAATCTGCAAATTCTTTTCCATATTTTTTAGCTTTTCCTTCTCCAACTCCGTAGATTTTGGCAATTTCTTCAACAGAAATAGGATACTGAACGGTCATATCTTCCAAACTAGGATCCATGAAAACCGTGTAAGGTGGAATCCCGTGCTTTTTGGCTACTTTTTTTCTAAGTTCTTTTAAAAGAACAAATAGGTTTTGGTCTAAACCTCCACTTGACTGCATTTGCACCTGATCGCTTTCGGCTTTTGTCTGTGAAAGATCAAATTCACGGTCTTCAGCAATCAAAAAAGGTTCTTTAAAATCACCAGATAAGACTTTTTTCCCTTTTTCGGCAATTTTTAAAACACCGTATGTTTCAATATCTTTCTGTAAAAAATTCTGTACAGTTGCCTGTCTTAGAATTGTTTTCCAGTAATTATCTTTTTCAGATTTTCCAAAACCAAAGAATGAACTTTGCTCTAATTTATACGACTTTGTAACCGCTGTTTCTTTTCCAACAATTACAGAAATCAAATCTTTAGATTTAAATTTCTCTTTCGTTTCGTTTATTAATTCTAAGGTTTTCTTTAAATCAGCCGTAGCATCTTTCAACTTCGGCGGATTTGATGCATTGTCACACATTTTGGCTCCGTCACCATTTATAGGATCAAAAGTTTCGCCAAAATAATACAATATATATTGTCTTCGGCTCATCGAAGTTTCAGCGTAACCTACTACTTCATTTAAAAGTTGCAAGCCGATTTCTCTTTCAGAAACAGGTTTTTGAGCCAGGAATTTTTCCAGTTTTTCAATATCTTTAGGATCGTAGAAAGCAAGGCAATACCCTTCTCCTCCATCACGACCCGCACGACCGGTTTCCTGATAATAACTTTCCAGAGATTTTGGAAAATCGTAATGAATCACAAAACGTACATCCGGCTTATCGATTCCCATTCCGAATGCAATCGTTGCCACAATTACATCTGCTTCTTCCATCAGAAACTTATCCTGATTGGCAACTCTCACCTTTTGATCGAGACCAGCATGATAAGGAAGCGCATTAATACCGTTTACCTGAAGAAGCTGGGCAAATTCTTCCACTTTTCTTCGGCTCAAACAATAAACAATTCCTGATTTCCCTTTATTTTTATTGATAAATTTTACAATTTCTTTATCAATATTAACTTTTGGAGTTACCTCGTAAAATAAATTAGCTCTGTTAAAACTTTCTTTAAACACCAAAGCATTACTCATTCCTAAAGTTTTCTGGATATCATCCTGTACTTTCGGGGTCGCTGTTGCCGTTAAAGCAATGACAGGAACATCTGCAATCTTATCGATGATTTGTTTTAAATTTCTGTATTCCGGTCGGAAATCATGCCCCCATTCTGAAATACAGTGCGCTTCATCAATTGCAACGAAAGATATTTTAACATCTTTCAAAAATTCCAGATAATCTTCTTTAATTAAAGATTCCGGAGCTACATAAAGCAGCTTTGTTTTACCACTTTTTATATCATCAAAGACCTGTTTGGTCTGAGTTTTGTTAAGAGAAGAATTAAGAACATGGGCTACACCCGTTTCAGAAGAAAGACCGTTTACTGCATCTACCTGATTTTTCATAAGAGCAATAAGCGGTGAAACAACAATTGCCGTCCCTTCAGAAATAAGAGCCGGAAGTTGATAACACAGTGATTTACCGCCTCCTGTAGGCATAAGAACAAAAATATCTTTTCCATTTAAGAGATTATTAATGATCTCTTCCTGCTGTCCTTTAAAGGTAGAAAATCCGAAGTATTTTTTTAATTCGCCTGATAAATTGGCTTTTTTTGCGCTCATCTAATTTTGTATTGCTAAATTTGCATCCAATCCAAAGTTATAAAATTTTTACTTAAAATAAAAGTAATAGAATTTTTTAGTAATCAAATTTATATTAAGTATAAATTGAAATCATTGGTAAATCTACATACTAATTTCGTTATAAAAATGGAAAGAGACAATATTATCTCAATAGCAAAAAGCACATTGACCATAGAAATTTCCGAACTGGAAAAATTAAAAGAAAGAATTGGAGACGAATTTGTAAGAGCAGTAGAACTGATTCATTCTGCTACCGGAAAACTTATCGTAGTGGGTATCGGAAAATCGGCTCATGTAGGCAATAAAATTGTTGCAACTCTAAATTCTACAGGAACTCCTTCTCAGTTTTTACATGCTTCGGAAGCAATTCACGGAGATTTAGGAGTTATTCAAAAGCAGGATGTGGTTTTATGCATATCCAATTCTGGAAATTCACCTGAAATCACCAATCTTGTTTCTTATTTAAAAGATTATTCTTCTGCACTTATTGGAATGACAGGAAACAGAAAAAGCAAACTTGCAGAATTTTCTGATGTTATCTTAGATACTCATGTAGATTTGGAAGCATGCCCGAATAAACTAGCTCCAACAAGTTCTACAACCAATCAAATGGCATTAGGTGATGCTTTGGCTGTATGCCTTATGGAAATGAATGACTTTAAAGAAAATGATTTCGCAAAATTTCATCCAGGTGGAAGTTTAGGTAAAAACTTAACGGCGAGAGTTGAGCAGTTTCTTTCTTCACAAAAACCTCAGGTTTCAGAAGACTCTTCAATCAGAGATGTAATTATTTCTATCAGTGCATCAAGTCATGGAATCACTGTAGTAACAGATAACGAAAAAATCATCGGAGTTGTTACCGACGGAGATTTGCGAAGAATGTTGTTGAAAGGAGATGATATTTCTAAAGTTTTGGCGAAAGATATTATGTCTGCAAATCCTAAAACAATCGAGAAAGATGTTTTGGCGAAAGAAGCCATGAAAATTTTAAAAGACAACAACATCGGACAATTAATTGTAACAGAAAACGGACAATACTTTGGAATTATTGATCTGCACACATTATTAGACGAAGGAATTAATTAATTTTTCTGTGATTATTAAAGTGAAAAATTTCATCATATTTTGTTTTGCATTTTTATCTTTTAATCTAAATGCTCAGGAAATTGATAAAACGTATTATTTATTAGGAACAGTTGATAATTATTCAGGTAGAAATTATGAACTAAAAAACAGTGATTATAAAGGCTACGTTTTAATGGTCAATAAAGATGAAACCAATAAAATTAAAAGGCTTCAAGAAGTTTCCGGTTTAAAATTTTCAAACTTCAATTCTGAAACTTTAGCAAATTGGGATTCTCTTAATTCTGATGTTTACGAAAAAGAAATCAATCAATTTTATTCTTTTTCTAAAGTAAAAGGCACAGAAAATTATCATGGGAGATTAAATCGTGACAAAGTTTTAAAAGGAACAAAAAACCAATTATTATCTTATTTATTAGGTTCATTTTTAATTCATGGAAATATAAAAACAGAAAATGACGGCGGAGATCAGTATGAAGTTTATGAAATTTCTGTAGCCAATGCTCAACCACAATTTGAAGTTTTAAAATCCATTTTAAAAGAATTAGGCGTATATACTATTAAAGAAGAGATTTGGTACAAAATTCCATTTACATTTCATGTGAAATTTATTCCTGACTCCGAATTAAAAACTTTATTAGATAAAGAATTAGCTTATCAGAACAATAATTAATTAAAATAATTATTATCATTGCAAATCGAATCTCAGAATTCATAACATAAATTTATGGCAGAAGATAAAGACATGTCCTTTTTCGGACATATTGGGGAATTGAGAGGGCATTTAATCCGCTCTATTCTTGCTATTGTTATCGCGGCAGTTGTTGTCGGTTTTAATATCAACTGGATTATGGATCACATCTTTTTTGGTCCTACCCGAAATGATTTCCCTACGTTTAAACTGGTGAATGAGTTTTCACAATGGATTTTGGGTGAAGACAGTATTACTTTACCTGATGAATTTCCGGTACGAGTGCAGAGACTGTATCAGCAATTTAATGTGATGATGGCAGTTTCTATTTTTGGTGGAGTTGTGGCAGCTTTTCCTTATATCGTTTGGGAATTGTGGCGATTTATCAGTCCGGCTTTACATCCTAATGAAAGAAAAAATTCTCTTTTCATTATCAATTCAGTTTGGATTTTATTTATGACCGGAGTTTTATGCGGATATTTCCTGATTTTACCTTTTGCGGTTAATTTTGGAGTTATTTTTAAAATTTCAGACATTATCATTCCGTTATATGATCTTAGTGATTACACTACTCTATTTTTACAGGTTGTTTTAGGAATGGGGGTTGTCTTTTTATTTCCGGTTTTAATTTATTTCTTGACCAATATCGGAATTCTGAATCCTAAGTTTATGAAAACGTACAGAAGACACGCTATTGTTTTAATTATGGTGGTTGCCGCAATTATTACTCCTGCCGATGTTTTGAGTATGATTATGGCTGCTTTGCCGCTTTTATTATTGTATGAGTTCAGTATTGTAATGTGTGGTTACACTTATAAAAAGGTACAAAAACGTGATGCCGCTTTAAAAACAGTTCAAAAATCTTAAAAAAATTAATATAAATAGTAGCGGCGCGAAAATCTTCGATTTTCGCGCCGCTTATTTTTTTGCTATCAATTAATCAGTATAAATAATATAGATTTTGCATTTCAGATTATATATTTGATAAATATTAAATATGAAAAAATATGAAAGTTTTCGCAGAGTTTATAGAACATAACGGATTACAATTTCGTACAAAAACACTTTTACAATTCGGAAATTCTTGGGACTTAATTGGTTCTATAGTAATGAAAAATCCGGGGAGCGCGAAGCCCGGAATTGCATTAGACGATTCGACTTACCAAAACATTTCAAATTTTTTAGGAGAAAAAATAAACAGCGCAACCTGGTCAGTATCTGGTAATGATCCTACCATAAGAAAGATTGCTACAATTTTTAATGGTAACCATGTAGACAAAGATTTAAAACTTAATGGTATAATTCAAATTTACAATCTATATAACATCTGTGAACCAAAAATAAAACTCGCTTATCAAAAGGCTGAAAATGCTAATCAGGATTTATTATATATTGATTTATACAAAGTGATTAGTGAATTTAAAAACAAACCCGTCTATTTAGGTTTTTTTCATTTTTACACCTATCGTAAAACAAAGCATTCTGAATATTTACAAAAGACAGCAAGAGGAATTTTCGATTATGTGAAAAATTCAAAATTTAATTATTTCAGTTATAAAGATATAATTGACAATCCCTACTATCATCCTTATTCAAGATATGCTTACGGAGAAAAAAATATACCTTTACTCAAGAGATTTATATCTTTTTATGAATAGATTCCAATCAATATTCTTTAATTTTGGCTTTAGTCAAATTTCATCTTAATGAAAAAAATATCTTACTCGCTTTTATTAGTTTCAGGTCTAGTTTTCGGTCAGTTTTTCGAAAAAGGTAAAACATTTACAAAACAGGACACTTTAAAAGGTTCTAATACCGAATTCAGGAATTTCTGGGATGTAAAAAAGTATGAACTTTCTGTAGAAGCTGATTTCCAGCAAAAAAGTATCGCGGGAAATAATAAAATAAGTTTTGAGATTACGAAAGATATTTCAAATCCTGTTTTTCAGATTGATCTGCAACAGCCGATGAAAGTTGATGTTGTACAATGTAGTTTCCCTACTCCAAAACCATTTAAAAGGGATGGTGATTTTATTTTTATTTCCTCTCATAAAAACTTTAAAAAGGGAGAAAAATACACCATTGATATTGGCTATTCCGGAAATCCGACGATTGCAAAAAGAGCACCTTGGGACGGAGGCTGGATTTTCACAAAAGATGAAAAAGGAAATCCGTGGATGAGCGTTGCCGATGAAGGAATTGGCGCTTCAGTCTGGCTTCCTACAAAAGATATTTGGAGTGACGAACCCGATAACGGAATCATTATGAAAATTATTACTCCAAAAGATTTAGTTGGAGTCGGAAACGGAAGATTAATCAGCAAAAAGACAGAGAACAATAAAAATATTTTCACCTGGGAAGTTAAAAACCCGATCAATGCGTATTCTATCATTCCGAATATTGGAAAATATGTGAATTTTAAAGATTCTTACACCGGAGAAAAAGGAAAACTGGATCTTGATTATTGGGTAATCGACTATAATTTAGATAAAGCAAAAAAGCAGTTTCAACAGGTAAAACCGATGCTCAAAGCGTTTGAATATTGGTTTGGTCCTTATCCTTTTTATGAAGATTCTTACAAATTGGTAGATTCCCCTCATTTGGGAATGGAACATCAGAGCAATATCGCTTACGGAAATGGTTATCAAAACGGATATTTAGGAAGAGATCTATCAGGAACCGGAGTTGGTTTAAACTGGGATTTCATCATTATTCACGAAAGCGGACACGAATGGTTTGCCAATAATATTACGGCAAAAGATCAAGCCGATATGTGGATTCATGAAGCTTTTACCAATTATTCTGAAGTTCTTTTTACCGAAAATTATATGGATAAAAAATCTGCGGATATGTATGCGCAGGGAATTCAGAATAATATCGAAAACGATGTTCCAATTATCGGTAAATACGGAGTTCGAAATGAAGGAAGCGGCGATATGTATGCGAAAGGCGCAAGTATGGTTCATACGATGAGACAGATTATTAATGACGATGCAAAATTTAGACAGATTTTAAGAGGTTTAAATAAAGATTTTTATCATCAAACCGTTACAACCGAGCAAGTTGAAAAATATATTTCAGAGAAAGCAGGTTTCGATTTTACATCGATTTTTAACCAATATTTGCGGACAACCGATGTTCCTGTTTTAGAATATACTCAAAAAGGAACAGAATTGAAATACCGTTTTGTAAAAGGTGTAAAAAACCTAAACCTTCCGATAAGATTTGGTGAATATACCATTTCGCCAAATGAATCTTGGCAAACGTTGAAGCTTAAAAATTCAGATCCGGTAAAGTTTAGCAAGAATTATTATATTAAGTATAAACAAATTTAATGAAATTTTAAAAGGCAAAATCATAAGTATGGTTTTGCTTTTTTTAACTAAAGTTTAGCAAAAAATTATAAATTTCTCTGTAACAAACTCAATTTAAAATCAACTACTTATCAATAAAATAAACCTAATGAAAAAAATAGCAATCAGTTTAGGAATTCTTGCGGTAGCTTTCGTTCAAGCGCAATCTATAAAAACAAACATCGACTTGGTGAACGTAAAGGATGATAAAATAGCCGTTACGATGGAATTTCCGAAAATGAAATCGAATGACGTGAAATTTCACTTTCCAAAAACGGTTCCCGGAACTTACTCTGTGGATGATTACGGAAGATTTATAGAAGGAATAAAATTTTTAGATAACAAAGGAAAAGAAATCGCATTTACCAAAGTGAATGACAATACCTACTCCCTAAAAAACGCAAAAGCTTTAAGTAAAATTACGTATTTAGTAAACGACAGTTTCGATGAGGAAAACGAAACCGACAAACATAAAGCTGTATTTTCCCCTTCCGGAACAGATATCGAACAGGGAAAAGTTTATTTGATTAATACACACGGTTTTGTAGGTTATATCGACAATATGCAGGATGTTCCGTATCAATTGGTAATTCAGAAACCTAATGATTTTTACGGAACGACCGCTTTGGTAGATCAGGATAAATCTGAAGCAACAGATACTTTTACATTAGCCAATTATGCTAAACTGACCGATTCTCCTTTAATGTATTCAAAACCTGATTACATTACATTCAATGCAGGCGGAATGGATCTTGTTTTGGGCGTTTATTCTCCGACAGGAAAATACAAAGCAGCAGATTTTAAAGAAAATTTAGAAAAGATGGTGGTTGCTCAAAAGAAATTTTTGGGTGATATGAATACCAATAAGAAATATGCGATCATGCTTTATCTTGCAGGAACTGAAGGTCCGCAAATCAAAGGTTTCGGAGCTTTGGAACATCACGAATCTACAAGTGTTGTCCTTCACGAGATGATGCCTAAAGAAGCGATTGACGAATCTATTGTTGATGTAGTTTCTCATGAGTTTTTCCACACCGTGAATCCTTTGAAGACGCATTCTGAAGAAATTCATTATTTCGATTATGCAGATCCTAAAATGTCTCAGCATCTTTGGATGTATGAAGGCGGAACCGAATATTTTGCCAATTTATTCCAGATTCAGGAAGGATTGATTACGAAAGACCAGTTTTTACAGAGAATCGGCGACAAGATCAAAAACTCTAAAAGCTATGATGATACCATGCCTTTTACAGTGATGAGTAAAAATATTCTTCAGGATCAGTATAAAGATCAGTACAGAAATGTTTACGAAAAGGGAACGCTTTTGACGATGTGTCTTGATATTGAGTTGAGAAAACTGTCAAACGGAGAAATGGGTTATCGTGATATGATCAGAAAATTATCTCAAAGATTTGGTGAAAATAAACCTTTTAAAGATGATAAACTGATTGACGAATTGGTAACCATCACTGGATATCCGCAGGTAAAAGATTTTTATAATAAATATATTGCAGGAAGTCAGCCAACTCCGTACGCAGAATATCTGAAAGAAGTAGGTGTTGAAATTACGAAACAGGAAACTCCACCAATGTTTTGGTTTATCAAAGATCCTGCACAAACCGGATATGATGAGAAAAACAATGCTTTTGCTTTTGATGATCATTCTGCATTATCACCATTCTCAAAAAGCATCGGAATGAAAATTACCGATCAAGTTTTTGCTTTAGACGGAAAAACCATCAATATTCAAAATGCACAGGAATTTATTGGCTATGCACAATCGATTAAAGACGGACAAAACGTTACCGTAACCGTTCTTCGTAAAAACGGCGATAAAATGGACAAAATTGATTTGAAAGGAAAAGCTGTTTTAGATAAAATAACGCTGGAAACGCTTAAATTTAAAGCCAATCCTACTCCTGCAGAACAGAAACTTCAAGATCAGTGGTTGACTGGAAAAAAGTAAGTTAATTTATTTGGTTGATCGTTTTTGGTTGATAGTTGATGGTTTGACATCCTATGTAAAAATCAAAAAATATATTATTCAAAGAATTTAAAATAAAAACAAGCGGGGAAAAATTTCCTCGCTTGTTTTATTATGAATGAGATTTTACAGTCTCTGAAAATATTTAATAGTTTAAATTCAAATAATCTAACAACTAAAACCTAATAACTAATAACTAATTATACAATTCCGGCTCGATAGAATTATTGTTCTTTTTAAAACCTTCCTTTGCTTTTTTCTCCATTTCTCTGAAAACCTGATTAGGATCTGAAATCTCTCTTCCATCGGCTGTTTTTGTTTTAAAAACAATCTTATTGGTATCAGAATTTTTAGACATCATTTCTCGCATATTTTTTGTGGGATCACTTTTATATGCTTTCCATGCTTTTTTAAACTGAGCTTTATTGATCTCAATATCCTTCCCTCCCATTCCATAAAGTTGAACTCCTTGCGGAAGATTCATCTCTTTTTCTGTAGTAGTTTGAATCGTTTTATTTCCAACTAAAGTCAGGGAATGTGAACCTGTTTTATCTTCAATTTTCACAATCAAACCGGGAAGTCCGTAGAATTTATAAGGTCCGTCTTGGAATGGTAAATCTGTAGAAAACCAAGCCGTCCATTCTCTTCCGCCATATTTCGTCGTCGCTTTTTGAGCATTGTATTCTCCAATTTTCTGCTTCTCGGGAAGAATTTTCCATTCAGGTTTTTTATCTTCTTCAATTTTATAACTGTCGTTGGAAATCCTTGTAAAAAGGTGAGTTTTAAAATCAGGATATTGTTTGGTAACCTTGTAAGAAATCATTCCCGGTTTATCGTTTCTACTGATACTAATATTGTTGGGACTCAATTTTAATTGTCTCTCTAAATCTGCCTGAGAAGTAGAATCTGCTATAAACTTTTCCTGACCATAATATTTTGATCCGCTTTTATCAATATCCAAAAGCATTATTTCTTTCAAAACGTTTGCTTTATCTGTAGAATCCGGAATAAATTTGTAATCGTAGAAAAAACGGTTTTGAGCAAAACTGGAGAATCCTATAATTAATAAAAGTGCTAAAGATATTTTTTTCATTCTATTTTGTTTTATTAAGTTCTATTCTGTTGTTATCTTTTTTTATTCTTGCTTTCAGACGTTCCTCCTGATCTTTCATTTGGTTACCGGTACCTTCTTTCATAATCATCGTAACACCGCCCATCTGCATTTGTTTTAATCCTTTTGTAGGATCATTTTCATATTCTTTAACCAATTTATCATATTGCTTTTGATTGACTAAAATTTCCTTTTCTCCAAAAACATCTTTTGGAATTTCCGTGAGACTTTTTACAGCCTGCAGGTTAAAAATATGAGATCTACTACCATCTTCCAGCTTTACAATCAACCCAGGAAGACCATGAAATTTGTAAGGCCCATCCTGAATCGGAATATCTGAAGTGAACCAAGCTGCCCATTTTCTTCCTCCAAATTCAGTTTCAGCTTTCTGTGTATTCCATTCTCCTATTTTTTGCTTTTCTGAGCTTATTTTCCAATCTATTTTTCGGTCATCAGAAACTTTATACTGATCTCTCAAAATTCTGTTATGAAGGAAAACTTCATATTTCGGATATTTTTTGGAAATTGAATATCTTACCAAGCCTTTTCGATCATCGGCTTTTATATTGATCATTCCTGTAGAAGCTAGTTGTTTTTCCAAATTAACTTTCATAATAGAATCTGAATGATAAGCAGTGTAGCTGTAAAATTTAGATCCCGAATCGGCAATATCAAGATTCATCATCTCCGTTTTTACATCACTTACATTGGTAGAATCTGGTATGAAACGGTATTCGTAAGTAAAACGTTTGTTTTGAGCATTGGTAAAGATCCCGATGAGCAATACACTGAAAACGGTTATTAGTTTTTTCATTCTAAAACTTATTTTGTGAATAATTAAAAATTATTTTTGTTTTGTTTTGATATGAATTTCCCCTGCGTCTTTGCCAGAAATTTTCGTTTTGTTGATATTAATAGATTCGATATTTTTTGGATCAAGACTTTGCATTTCTTCACTAGAACTTGCATTCCCATCAATGAAATATTTTATATCTCCCACAGAATTAGATTTAATCATATCTTTCACATTGGTTTGGAAAGTTCCGCCTGAAGAAAGAATTTTACTATTAGAAGGCTTTGAAAAATCTGTATAAGAAGAACTTGCTGAGTAACTTACTTTTGGTGCATGAGCGTTTACTGAAACAATCCACGGATTGTTTTGAGCTTTTTCTCTGATGATTTCTGCTTGTTTTCTAGAGAGTTCTGCTTGCTTTTTAGAAAGTTCTGCTTTTTCTTTTGATAATTTTTCAAGTTTTCTTTGATCTTTTTTAGAAAGGTTATTTTTACCTTTTACTATTTGATCCATTCTACGATCGAGATTATCATTTAAAATTCTGTAACCATAATCTTTAAAAACTTCTAGTTTTTTAGAATCTTCTGGGCTAATTGTAGATACATCTTTTCCGTTGATGTAAAACTTATTAATATTGTTATATTTCTTTTTAAATTCAGGCGATAAAAAAGTACTTTTTAAAGATTTAATCTTTTCATCAGTTAAACCCGCTTTCTCTTTGAATTCTTTAGAATCAAACATTTTTTCTAAATCTAATTCCTCCCCATTAACGCTTATTTTATAGTTATCTCCATCAGGAAATACTCTTTTAAAACTCATGTCTTTAAGAATAACTTTAGCATCATTTTCAGCCAGCATTTTGTCTCTTCTGCTTAGCAAATCATCAAAATCCATAGAAAACTGCTTGTCACGGGCAATTTTATCCATTTCACCGGAAAGCTGTTTCAGCTCTTTAGCTTTTAGTTCAAATTCATAGCTTTTTTCACCTTTTTCTTTTGCTATTTTCTGAAGTTCGGCAGCTTTTTCTTTTGATTTTTCACTTAAAGTTTTAAGCTTGTCAGACTGAATTTTTAGCTTTTCATTAGCTTTTGAAATTTTTTCCTGTTGCAATTTTACAATTTGCTCTGTTTCATTTTTTGGAGAGATCGTATCTCTTTTAATTTCAGCAACTGCTTTTTCAATTTCGTTATTTACTTCTTTTATTTCTTTGTTTTTCGCATTAACCATGTATGCAAATGCAACGGTGAATAAAACCGGTAAGGCAAATATTCTGCGCGCATACCCGAATTTTGTTTGAGGTTTTTGTAACATTTTGAGTCGTTTTTTAAGGTTTGAACTTAGAAACGGACTGGTCGCAGGCAACGGTTTTCCGGAAAAGTGGCTTGCTAAAAGCATCTGCGCAAATGCTTTTGTGTCCGATTGTTTGACGGCTTTTTTATCAGCCAGATATTCGTGTATTAAATTGATTTCTTTTTTGATAATATGAAAGAACGGATTGAACCAAAAAACAGAAGTAAGAATCTCTATAAAAATCTTGTCGATAGAGTGTTTTTGTTCAATATGAACCATTTCGTGCTTTAAAATCTGCTTTCCAACTTCTGAGTTGATAACAATAGAGTTTTTCCAGAAAAGATTTTTGAAATACGAAAACGGAGCTTCAGAAAGGTTGGTCTGGTAAAAATTTACCCCTTCAAAGCTTTCTTTTTTAAACTGATTTTTGAGCTGTTGGATTCTGAAAATCCCGTACATGAATTTCCCTAAAAAATAGAGAGAAACCAGCCCCAAAGCTGAAAAAATAATTCTAAAATAAATGTAGTCATGGCTTATGGTTTTATTTGTATTTAAATTTTGTAACTTATTAATCAACACAAACAGATTCTCATTAACCTCAATGGTAAAATCTTCCACTTTAATCAAAGGCAGCAAAATCGAGATCAACATTGCCGACAAAAGATAAAATCTGTTGTAATGATGAAAGGTCTTGTCTTTTAAAGACAACTGATAGTATAAAAACATTACACCCGAACAGATGATTACTTTTCCGAAGTAAAAAATCAGAGCTTCCATATTAGTCTTTGTTTTTAAGTTCGCTTAATAACATTTCAAGATCTTCAACGGTCATTTCGTTTTTTTCAACCAAAAAAGAAACGGCACTTTTGTAAGAACCTTTAAAATAGTTTTTCACCAGACTCTTCATCGTTTTCCCAGAATATTGCTCTTTAGTAACCAAAGGAAAATACTCATGCTGTCTTCCGTACACATTATAATCTACAAACTCTTTATCTTTTAAAACTTTTAGAATCGTAGAAACTGTATTGGTGTGAGGCTTTGGTTCCGGATAAAGATCCAAAACATCTTTAAGAAAACCTTTTTCGAGTTTCCATAAAAACTGCATTACCTGTTCTTCTGCTTTTGTTAAAGTTTGGATGATCATAATTTTAATTTAGATTAAGTGATAAAATTACTAAAAAAATCGTATCACTAATAAATTAGTTATACAAATGTAGAAATATTTTCCACTCGAACAACTATTTTTTTAGTGATAAAAATTAAAAACAAATAAATCATTGATAATCAATGGAATAAAAAATATTAAAATATGTTAAATTTTTAATTAATAGAAAATATGCAATTATTAATCATCAGAGAAAAGCTAAATATGAGCGTAAATTCTTAAAACTTGTTAAATTTTATTAAATAAAATTAAAATGAATGTGCACAGAATGAGAAAATATATTTATTTTAGTGCTTTAAAAATTTCTAATGAAAAGATATACTCTACTTTCTGTTTTAATGTTGTTGATATTTAATGTAACATCAGCGCAGACATCTTCTGTTTTCGGGTCGGTTACTGAAGCAAAAACAAAAATTGAAAACACCGTTCCTTTAGTTTTGGAACATTTAAAAAAAATAAGCGAATCGCAGAATGACAACTCTATTCTTACCAATGGTAAAACTGCTCTTAAAAAAGAATACGATGCTGTTGCATTAGAGTTTGATCTTTACAGAGGAAATATGGCAAGTTGTATCGTCAATAAATCTTCTAAGAAAGCAACAAAATGTATGAATTACCACACGTTGTATTTCAGAAATACATTAGGTAATTACGATAACTTCATCAATTATATCACAAAGAAAAACGGATATTTAGGAGTAGAAGATGATTCAGTGAAAAAAGATTTTAAACCTACAGAGATTGCTACTAAAATCGATACTGACTTTACAGCAGCTTCAAAAGCAGCAGGTAAATTAAAAGGGATGACAAAAGCATCTTATTTTGAGCAGGTAAAATCTGAAGATTTCAAATTGGCTCCTTTCGATACTTTGGTTAAATAAGGAAACACTACATAAACAATAAAGATCCCGTTTCAATGAAGCGGGATTTTTTTATTTTAAACTTTAGCATTAATAACAAAAAAAGGAGAATCATTTCTGATTCTCCTGTTGGTAGCGGGGACACGACTCGAACGTGCGACCTCCGGGTTATGAGCCCGACGAGCTACCTACTGCTCTACCCCGCGGTATATTTTTGAAACGTTTACCGAAAACGTTATACTTAGTAGCGGGAACCGGACTCGAACCGATGACCTTCGGGTTATGAGCCCGACGAGCTACCTACTGCTCCATCCCGCGATATATCTTTATAGTGTTTACCAAAACACTTTTCTTAGTAGCGGGGACACGACTCGAACGTGCGACCTCCGGGTTATGAGCCCGACGAGCTACCTACTGCTCTACCCCGCGGTATATTTTTGAAACGTTTACCGAAAACGTTATGCTTAGTAGCGGGAACCGGACTCGAACCGATGACCTTCGGGTTATGAGCCCGACGAGCTACCTACTGCTCCATCCCGCGATATTGGATTGCAAATATACGAATATATTTCAAAACTGCAAGCAATCCTTTTAAATAAAGCATTTTTATAAAATTTATTTAAATATTCGTACATTTGTTTATGGCAAAAATTTTGAAAATCTATCCCGATAATCCTCAGGAAAACCTTATCAATGAGGTGATTAAAACCCTGAACAATGGCGGACTGATTATTTATCCGTCTGATACCATTTATGCTTTAGGCTGTAATATTTTTGATATCAAAGCCATGGAAAAACTGGCACAAATAAAAAAACAGAAGCTTGAGAAGTCAAAATTCTCGATTATCTGTAATGATTTAAGCCATTTATCAGACTTTACAAGACCTATCGACACTTCTGTTTTCAGGTTTTTGAAAAGTCATCTTCCTGGTCCGTTCACATTTATTTTAGAGGCGAATAAAAGTTTACCTTTAGCATATAAGGGTCATAAAACGATTGGTATTCGTGTACCTGATCATTCAATTCCGCAGTTGATTGTTGAAAAATTAGGACATCCGATTGCATCAACTTCCATTAGGGATGATGATGAAATTATTGAATATTCTACAGATCCGGAATTGATTGCAGAAAAATATGACCATCTGGTTGATATTGTAATAGATTCTGGTTATGGAGACAATGTTGCCTCAACCATTGTAGATCTTACATCGGGCGAGCCGGAAATTATCAGACAAGGAAAGGGAGAAATTTAGAACGATTGGTAAAATGAGTCTTAACGGAAGATATTCTTTAGGCATAATCCTTACTTTCGTATTGCTTGCCGCTTCAATGCTGTTTTCAATCCCGACAATTAATTCATTTTTGAATTATAAAACCTTAACGGCTGATCTTTTTTTTTACGACAGGCTTTCTCTGTGGTTGGTTTTAATTTTAGTTTTAGTCTATAATTTTTTTATTGAAAACAGATCATTTTTTGTTTGGGAAGAAAAGAAGTATTCCCCTTTATTTTATCTGGGTGCCATAATCGCTTTATACTTTATTTGTGTATTTGGCGGAGCTTTTCTCAATGCAATTATTATTTTCTTAACCGAAGAAAAAGCAAGCAAAAGGCTTCTAGAGTTTAAAACTCTATTTAACAACAACTATTTTCTCATCATTTTCACCTGTCTTACCGCCGGAGTTATCGAAGAATTATTGATGCGGGTCTACATTCAACCAAGAATTGAAAAAATATACAACAGTCCGATGTTGGGTGTGATTGTTTCTGCACTTTTATTTGGCATTTTACACAGCACGTACGGAACAATCGGTCAGGTTGTTGTTCCCTTTTTTATTGGGATCGTATTTGCTTTATTTTATAAAAAATATTCAAACATTAAAATTCTAATCATCTGTCATTTTCTGATAGACTTTATCTCGATGATGATCATGAATTTTATTGACCCTAAACATTTATCTTTACTTAACTTATGAAAATCATAACTTCCCCAGCAAAATTAATGAATGTAGAAAACTCAACAGATCTATTGAGAACATCTACTCCAAAATTCATTGAAGAAGCAGAATTAATTCAATCTCATTTAAAACATAAATCGCCAAAATATCTTTCCGAATTAATGGAAATCTCGCCAAAACTGGCAGACGAAAACTGGGAAAGAAACCAAAAATGGAAATCTAAACCCACCGCAAAAGAATCTGCTCCTGCAATGTTTGCTTTTACGGGTGAAGTCTATCGTGGTTTGGATGCAAAAACATTAGACAAAAATGCAGTTGATTATCTTCAGAAAAACTACAGAATGCTTTCCGGTTTGTACGGTTTGCTGAAACCTTCAGACAAAGTAATGCTGTACCGACTTGAAATGGGAAGAAATTTTGAATTTGAAAATAATAAGAATCTCTACCAATTTTGGACAGAAAAAGTAACCGAACAGCTTAATTCTGAGATGAAGAAAAACGAAATTCTTCTGAATTTGGCTAGTAATGAGTATATTAAAGTGGTTGACCGAAAAAAACTCAATCATAAGGTTATTGATTTTGATTTTTATGAAATAAAAGACGGAAAACTGAAAACAATTGTAGTTTATACGAAGCATGCAAGAGGTTTAGTCGTAAGATTCTGCGCAGAAAATAATGCAAAAACATTAAACGATGTGAAAGCTTTCAACTATGAAGGCTACAGAATTGATGAAGAAAAATCGACCGATACAAAACTCGTTTTCACAAGATAATGACGCTATCACAACTTAAAAAGCATTTTTCAGATTCACTTTCGGAAGTTTATACAGATTCTGAAACGGTTTTTATATTTCAGATTTTTGCTGAACATATTTTAGGCTTAAATAATTTTCAGCAAAGACAATCTGCAGATTTAGAATTGTCTGATGAAAATATAAACAGATTTCAGAAAATCATTTCAGAGTTAAAAACAGGAAAACCTTATTTACAGATTTTAGGCGAAACCGAATTTTACGGAATGAAAATTTTTGTGGATGAAAATGTTTTGATTCCACGTCCAGAAACCGAAGAATTACTTGAAATTACGATTCAGAAAATCTCAAATCTCAAATCTCAAATCTCAAATCTCCAAGTTTTAGACATCGGAACTGGAAGCGGAATTATTCCTTTGGTTTTAAAGAAACATTTTCCAGAAGCGGAAGTTAGTTCGATTGATTTTTCGGAAAAAGCTTTAGAAGTTGCCAAAAAAAATGCAGATTTTCACCAGCTTGATATCAATTTTATACATGCTGATTATTTGAGTTTAGCTTTAAATCAGAACTTCGATGTTATCATTTCAAATCCGCCTTACATTGGAATTAATGAAGAGAACGAGATTGCAGATTCTGTAAAGGGATTTGAGCCTACAATGGCATTGTTTTCTCCAACTTCCGATGCTTTAATTTTTTACCGAAAAATTGCTGAAGATTCTAAAAAACATTTGAATAAAAATGGTTTGCTTTTCTTAGAAATCAATCAGAAATTAGGAACGGAAACGCTAGAATTATACAAAGATTTTGCGCAAGCTGAACTGATAAAAGATCTGAGCGAAAACGACCGTTTCATTTTTGGAATTAAATAAGATTAAAAACCTTTTTAAATTTTAATAGTTGGTAATCGCAAAGGCGCAATTTATAGTATAAGCTGTTTTAGGCGCAAGGATTTTATCTGCGATAAAATTTTAACTGTTTTATTTCTAGATTCTTTATGAAGTTTTTTAGTCACAGTGAGCGAAGTCGAAATGTTTTGCGCCTTAAAAACTAAAAAACAAAAAATTGCGTCTTTGCGTTTTCTAACAAAATAGTATTTTATAAAAGCTTAAACAGATTTTAAGTTTCAAAGTTCATATAAAGTTAATTGCAATCAAATTTCGTTTTATTTTTATATTCTTAATTTTATCACACCAAACAAAAATTATTTTTATGAAAAATTCAATGAAAAGCGCTCTGCTTGCTTGCGGAGTTTTATTTACGATCTTCAGTTGCAGTACTGATGCGACAACTCTTACGGATTCTGAAATGAATCTTGCCAATAAAAGTGAGAATAGCAAAAAACAACAGACTTATCAGCTAAAAGTAGGGACTACCCAAAACGGAGTAAACTACATGAACGGAACTTATGACATGGGTGGAATTTATGCAACCGATGTAAATACAGGTGATGTTTATGACGGATATATCACTTATGTTGGTGGTTTTGCAAAATTACCAGGATATTTTAATGATCTTCCGGAAGGAACTTATGAAATTTCGGCTTATCAAGGTCAAGGAGGTTGGGTTGGTTATGGCTCTACTACAGTAACCTTGACACCATCTTCAGTTGGACAAGACGGTTATGTGAATGTTTATATTCCAATTGCGTGGGCTGAATAGCGAAATAAAATCACAGCAATTATTTCAAACTAAACCATCATTAAACCTATTGAAGGCGGAACTGATCTTGTAGGAAATTTATATTATAAGGATTTTGTATTGGTCATTACTCAGGAGAAAAGTATAAGTTCGGAATTTTTTAATCTAAAACAGAAATTACCGGATAAAATTCTTCAGAAGTTTTCCAATTACAAAATCCTTCTTATGATTATGGGAGATTTTAGCAAATTTGAAGGCAAGAGTATTCGTGGTTTCATCTTTAAAAGCAATACGACAAAGCGTATTAATTTTGTTGAAAATCTAGCTGAAACTTTAGAAAAACTCTCTCATTAATTGTTTTAAAAATCACATTTCTTTTGCCTCTCAAAAAAACGAACTGCATCTTTAATTGCCTTTTCTATCGGTTGATATTCTATTCCAAGTTTTGTAATTGACTTTTGATTAGAATAAAAATTATCTATTCTGAGCGCTTTCATATTGACGGAACTCAAATCGGTTTTAATTTTAAAAAATCTTAAAAAATATCCTACAAAACCTAAAATCTGCAATACAAAATTCGGAATAGGAATCATTACAGGTTTCTGATTGGTTACTCTATTTACCTTTTCAAAAAAATCTCTGTACTTTAAATTTTCATGGGTTACAATATATTTTTCTCCATTTTTTCCTATTTCAATTGCTTTTATAATGGTGTTTGCAACATCTTCCACATGAACAAAACTTTTTCCGCCTTTGGGATAAAAAACCAGCTTTTTCTTCCAGATCCAAAAGATAATTTTGCCCGAACTCGGTTTAAAATCATACGCTCCAATCATAAAAGTGGGATTTAGAATAATAACTTCTGTTGTTTTACTATTTTTCAAAAGAAAATTTTCAGCTTCCAGTTTACTTTTAGCGTAAAAAGAATGAGTGAAAGGATATTTTCGTCGGAGATTTTCGTTTCCTAATTGTTCTAAACTTCCAAACCCTAAAGTATTTGCTGTGCTTACAAACAGAAATTTCTTCACATTTGCTGCAACAGACTGCGAAAAAAGATGAATCGCAGCATCATAATTTACACTCTTATAATCTTTGTAAGAAAGCAGATTTTGACGTGTTTCTGCAGCAATATGAATTACCACACCTACTTCTTTTAAATATTCTGAAACATCGGAAAACAAATCACCTTCTACAAGTTTTAAATTCTCGTTTTCTTCACCCAAATAGCCGCTTTTCTTGCGCACCAAAGCAATAACAAAATAATCATTCTGTAATAATTTTATAATAACATTCGCTCCTAAAAGTCCTGTAATTCCTGTGACAAAAGCTTTTTTCATGCTTCAATTTCTTTTCTTATCGCATTGGTCATTAAGGGTAATTTTATCCAAATCGGCAGCATTTTCATAACCAGCCAGCTTATAGGATTTACCATAATAACTGAATCTTTCTTGAAAAGTTGATCGATACAGTAACTTGCCACTTTATTTGGATCTAAAAGCGTTAATCGCCCAAGGAAACCTTGTTTTTCAATTCTTTCACATACGTCGCTATTTGTTTTCATCGCGCCCGGATTTACAACACTTACAAAAACATTTGTATCTTTTAATTCTTCGTGCAAACCTCTTGAAAACGAATGAATAAATGTTTTGGATGCAGGGTAAACAGTTTTAAAGCCAATCGGTGAAAATGCTGCCATACTTGACACATTTAAAATATAAGCTTGTGGTTGTTTTAGTAAATTAGGCAATAATTGGTGTGTAATCAACGAAGTAGCCATTACATTGACCTGAAGAATATTATTGATGTAGCCAGAGCTTGCATCTAAAAACTTTTTCGTTCCGCCCAAACCTGCATTATTGATCAGAATATGTATATCAAACAATTTGTTTAGCCAAACTGTCATTTGCAAAACATTTTCTTTAATTGAAAGATCAACTTCATAATAATATGTTTTCACATTATATTTTTTAGAAATTGCTTCGCTTACTTCTTTTAAATGTTGGTTGGGAAGACTTATTAAAATGACATTAATATTCTTTCTGGCAAGACTTTCGGCAAATGCTTGTCCTAAACCCTGACTTGCTCCGGTAACTACAGCAAATGATTCTTTGGTATTCATAATGATAACTTTATGGTACAAAATTATCATCGAAGCAAGCCTTTAATGTTCCGGATTATCTACATGAACCCATTTTTAATCAAAAAAAACAAAACCCATTAAGCATTGATATTCAGTTAATTAAAAATATAAAAAGTTAAGAATTATAAATCTGAACTATTTTTAAACTCAGAAGGTGTCTGATTGGTGAATTTTTTAAACGTAGTATTGAATGATGTCTTTGAATTGAATCCCGATTCGTATGCTATTCCTAAAATTGAAAGTTTTTGATTGCCCTTCAATAGTTTTTTGGCATAGTCGATTCTAAATTCATTAATGTATTGGAAAAAATTCTTTTCAAATCCGGTATTGATTACATACGATAAATGATGAGTAGAAACTGAAAGAAGTTCGGAAAGTTTAATCAGATTCAGTTCGCTGTCAAGATATGGTTTTTGAGTTTCCATGATTCTTTCCAGTTGCGATTTAATTCTTAACAGGTCTTCGTCGGAAATCAGTTTGCGTTTAATTTCTTCAGCTTCAGGATCATTTATGGTAATAAGCTCTTCACGCTGTTTTTCTTCAACAGGATAAATTTCTTTCTGCTTTAATGAATAATAAGCGACAAAATAAATGACCGACAAAAAGATCAGATTAATAAAAACATTTAATGAATATGAATTATAAAACAAATTATAAACCACATAAATAATGCTTACAATGAACAAGATAAGAATAATATATTCAAGCCAGTTAAGATTAATTTCTTCTGTATTGGCTGAGAACTGCTGAATTTTTTTCTGATGTTTTCTGATGGTAAAATATGAAAGTCCGGTATAAAAAAGCGCCTGAAAAAGAATTAAACTGATATAAAAAATATCAAGAGTTTCGAAAAAACCGGGTTCGTTTTCGTAAGTTTCTGTGTTTCTAATTAAAAGAATAACTAAAAAAATACAAGGAAGAATAAGATATTTTACATCTAAAAATTTAAACTTAAAAGACGGATTGGTATAAAACAACACACTGAAAAAGAAAACAATGGGTGTGAAAAATTGTATAAATGCAATGAATAAAATTGAATTAATCTCAACTACGGAATGGGTAACTAAAGACAAAACCTCATCTAGCCAAAAAGTTGACCATAGAAAGAGGAATATCCCAAACCAGAAATTAGCTTTTTGATTAACTCTTAAAGGATTGGTAAGCTTTAATAGAGACAATAAAACCAACGAACCATAAATAAGTGTAACGATAAAATTGTTTAACTCTGATGTGTTCATTGGTTTTATTTTAATTTAAAAAATAGGCTTTAACCGATTCTTTTTCTTATAAATACTTCATAAGCCAGATAAATCAGCGGAAGCGACATGATACCCAAAAAGAGAATATTGCCTAATGCAATTTGAGGGAAAATAATAATTGAATAAATCAACCCAAAGAAAGCACCACCCAAATGTGCTGCATGACCAATATTATCATGACTTCGTGGTTTCAGCATACTGTAAACGGAATATCCGAAATACAATAAACCAAAAATATAACCCGGAATACTTAAGGCCGGAGGTAAAAATATAATACCGATTTTTGTATTTACAGGATCTAAAGAAACACTTGCAAAGATAATTCCCGCAACACCACCACTTGCACCAATTGCAGAATACCAACTTTGATTTTTATAAATTAAAAGTGAAAATAAATTCCCTAATAATATCGAAGCGATATAAATAATTAAAAATCCGCTCACTCCAAAAGCATATAATATGGCAGGACTAAACATATACAAAACATACATATTTAAACCTAAATGCATAAAATCAGCATGAAGAAAACCTGCTGTTAAAAGTCTGAAATATTCCTTTCTTTGTTGAATTGCTCCTACATTAAATTTATATTTTTCAAACATTCTCATATCATTTAAAGCTAAATAGCTAATGATACAGGTAATCGCTATTATAATGATAACTATTGTATTCATTCTGCAGTATTTTCGTTATCATCACTTCCGAACAAATTTCCAATTGCGCCATCATCGTTTGATGAAGTAAAATCTGGTTCTTCGTATACTTCCGGTTCCTCTTCTTCAGGCTCAGGAATTGTGATGTTGATATTTTTAACCTTAAATTTTGTAAACTGATTTCCGATTGCCTTAATACCTTTTACAGCAATAAATTCGTCGATATTTATGGTTTCAGGATCGCGTTCTTTCCCTTTATCTTTTGCGAAAATAATTTCTGCAGTCGAATTGTTTGAAACAATAATTCTTTCGATAAAAGATTTCGGATGTTCCGAAGGCATAAACGTTTGCAGGTTGGTATTGTTTTCAAGCAAGAATCTTTTGATGAAATACATATCCTTTTCTCCGTCGTAATAAATACAGGTTATGGGCTGGTTTGGTCGCCATTTTTCAAGAACGATATATTCATCATCAAAACGGTTTCCAAGATCGAAACTCACCAATTTTGCTTCACCTTGAGCATTAATGATTAAGATTTTATCATCCCCTTTAAAACTCCCCAATAAAGTTCCTCTTACATCCGCATTCAGTCTTCTTACCGTTTCATCAAACCAGATTTTTCTTGGCGCCAAAGTAGAAACGCCCTCTTCTTTCAGGTCAACTTTCTTTACAGAATATTTGGTCACCAAATTTCCTTTAGAATCTCTTCCTTTAATTGCCAATTCAGAAAAATCGATTTCCATTTTATTTTTTCTGATTCTCGGGTTTGGTTTTAATAAAACCGTTACAACCTCTGCTTCACCATTCGGATTTGCCGAAAAATAAAGCATTTCTGAACCTCTTTTATCTGAACCTAAAGCATAATCTGTATTTCTTGTAACCGCAGTTACCGAAAAACGTTTCATATAATAAGGTCCGTCTCTGCCTTCACGGTAGATCATGTTGTAAACCGTACGTTTATCGTTCTTTTTCCAGATGGCAACGTGCTGAATGTCTTTTCCGATGAAAGTTTTGGCTTCCACTTTTACAACTTTCATGCTTCCGTCTTTTCTGAATGTGATGATATCATCAATGTCGGAACAGTCAAACAGATATTGGTCTTTTTTCAAAGAAGTTCCAATGAAACCTTCTTCAAAATTAACATAGAATTTTTCGTTGGCAACGGCAACTTTTGTCGCGTCAATGGTGTCGAAAATTCTTAATTCTGTTTTTCTTTCTCTGTCTTTTCCGTATTTTTTCTGAATATTTTGGTAATACTCAATTGCATAGGCTATAAGATTTGCCAAGTGGAATCTTACCTGCTCTATTTTACCTTCTAATGCAGCAATATTTTCTTTAAACTTATCTAAATCGAATCTTGAGATTCTTTTAATTCTGATCTCAGTTAATCTTAAAATATCTTCTTCGGTAACTTCTCTTAAAAGATGGGCAGTGTGAGGTTTTAAACCTGCATCAATTGTTTTCAGAACTTCTTCCCAGCTTTTCACCTCTTCAATATCGTGGTAAATTCTGTTTTCAATAAAAATTCTTTCCAATGATGAAAAATGCCAGTTTTCCTGCAATTCATGAAGCTCGATTTCCAGTTCTTTTTTCAATAAAGAAACTGTATGATCGGTATTCATTCTTAAAATCTCCGAAACGTTCAGGAACATCGGCTTATCACCTACAATTACACACGCATTCGGCGAAATCGTAACCTGACAATCGGTAAATGCATACAAAGCATCAATCGTTTTATCTGGCGAAACTTCATTGTGAAGGTAAACCAGAATCTCAACTTTGTCTGAAGTATTATCTTCAATTTTTTTGATTTTAATTTTACCTTTTTCGTTGGCTTTTAAAACAGAATCAATTAAGTCTGTCGTAGTTTTAGAAAAAGGAAGCTCAGAAATCATCAAAGTATGCTTATCGACCTGAGAAATCTTTGCTCTGGCTCTTACTTTTCCACCTCTGTGACCGTCATTATATTCTGAAACATCAAGAAAACCTGCCGTCAGAAAATCCGGGAAAACTTCAAATTTCTTACCTTTCAAGTGAGCAATAGAAGCATTAATCAGTTCATTAAAATTGTGCGGAAGAATTTTTGTGGAAAGCCCAACCCCGATTCCTTCAACTCCCTGTGCAAGAAGCAAAGGAAATTTTACCGGTAAATCTACCGGCTCGTTATTTCTACCGTCATAAGATTTAGACCATTCTGTCGTTTTGGAATTAAAAACTACTTCCAAAGCAAAAGGAGTTAACCTTGCTTCAATATATCTTGCAGCCGCCGCAGAATCTCCGGTATAAATATTCCCCCAGTTTCCCTGAGTGTCAATCAACAATTCCCTTTGCCCAATTCCTACCATTGCATCGGTAATAGAGGCATCACCGTGAGGGTGATATTTCATTGTATTACCAACAATATTGGCTACTTTATTATAACGTCCGTCTTCTAATTCACGCATAGAATGCATAATTCTACGCTGTACGGGTTTGAAACCATCATAAACAGACGGAATCGCTCTGTCTAAAATTACATAAGATGCATAATCCAGAAACCAGTCTTTGTACAGTCCTGAAACTTTTTTTAAGCTTTCGCCTTCGTGAGAGTTGTCTTCTATCATTACTTATTCTTGATGTCTTTTCTCTTTATTAGCATTTACTACTTTGTTAAGGGATGCTTTTAAATCATTCACTTCTTTTCTCGTCAAATAAGAAGTTTCGTATTTTAAGGTTGTGGAGCCACTATTTTTACTCGAAATCGTTACATAAAGTCTACTAAAAAACAATATGGAAACCATCTCAAATTTAATCAGTTTATATTTTGGAAATTCATCACTTAGCGGTCTATCTAAAAAAGGAATAACATTTCTATTTCTGAAGTGAAGCGCTTCTCCATCACTATCATATTCAAAGATTTGTCTTCCATGTAAATAAATGACGACCAATAAGATAACAGGAATAATAATTAAAAGACAACTTTTTTCGTCTAAAATATTAAATCTTATTTCATCTAAGATAAAACCTACGCACCCGCCTAATAATATCATCAATAATAGTATATTGAAAAAATTATATACAGGTACTTTTTTCCTGTTACTTAGTCTCATAATGATTATTGGTGTTTTTACTGATTATTTCTTTTTAAAGCTCCACTTCATCTAAAATCTCTTTTTTGTTAATATCTTGATCTTCTACTACCAAATTTTCCAGAATGAAAACCTGTCTATCCGGTGTATTTTTTCCCATATAGAATTCCAGAAGCTGATCGATTGTCTGATCTTTTCCTATCACTACGGGTTCTAAACGAATATCTTTTCCAATAAAATGCTTGAATTCGTCTGGTGAAATCTCTCCCAAACCTTTAAATCGGGTAATTTCAGGGTTTTTACCCAATTCATTCAAAGCTTTTACTCTTTCCTGCTCAGAATAACAATATCTTGTCTCTTTTTTATTTCTAACTCTAAATAACGGAGTCTGAAGAATAAATAAATGTCCGTTTTTAATCACATCCGGGAAAAACTGAAGGAAAAACGTAATCATCAGAAGTCTGATGTGCATTCCGTCGACATCGGCATCGGTTGCGATAATCACCTGATTATATCTTAGATCCTCAAGACTTTCTTCAATATTTAAAGCAGCCTGCAGCAAGTTGAATTCTTCATTTTCGTAAACCACTTTTTTGGTCAAACCATAACAGTTCAAAGGTTTACCTTTTAATGAAAACACAGCCTGAGTCTCTACATCTCTAGATTTTGTGATAGATCCTGATGCAGAATCTCCCTCGGTGATAAAAATCTGTGTCTCCGCTTTTCTTTCGGCTTTTTGATCGTTGTAATGCTGTCTGCAGTCACGAAGCTTTTTATTGTGAAGCGATACTTTTTTTGCTCTTTCTCTTGCCAGTTTCTGAATTCCGGAAAGTTCTTTTCTTTCTCTTTCGGAAATTAAGATTTTTCTTTGAATTGCTTCAGCAATTTCAGGATTTTTATGTAAAAAATTATCTAATTTACTTTTTAAGAAATCAATAATAAACGTACGAACAGTTGGTCCGTTTGGTCCCATATCATTCGAACCTAATTTTGTTTTCGTCTGAGATTCAAAAACAGGTTCTTCAACGTTGATTGAAATCGCTGCAACGATAGATTTTCTTACATCGGAAGCGTCAAAGCTTTTATTAAAAAATTCTCTGATAGTTTTTACATATGCTTCACGGAAAGCATTCAAATGCGTTCCACCCTGCGTTGTATTTTGTCCGTTAACAAATGAAAAATACGTTTCCGTCTGAGATTTATCAGTATGGGTAATCGCAACTTCGATGTCATTGTCTTTCAAATGTACAATCGGGTACAAAGTATCACTTTCCAATTCTTCTTCAAGCAAATCTTTCAGTCCGTTTTCAGAAAAGAATGTTTCACCATTAAAAAGAATTTTTAATCCAGGATTCAGATACGCATAATTGCGGAGCATTCTTTCGATATACTCTTTTCTGTATTTAAAATGAAGAAAAATATCTGCATCAGGAATGAACGAAATCTCGGTCCCGTTTCTGTCTGAAGTTTCTTTCTCATCATATTCTTCAGTGATTATACCTCTGGAAAATTCTGCAATTTTCATTCTCCCTTCACGGAAAGAGCGCACACGGAAATAATCTGAAAGTGCGTTTACAGCTTTTGTACCGACACCGTTCAAACCTACAGATTTTTTGAAGGCTTTGCTGTCGTACTTACCTCCGGTATTCATTTTTGAAACGGCATCAACGACTTTTCCCAAAGGAATTCCACGCCCAAAATCACGGATCGTGACTTTTCCGTCATCAACTTTTATTTCGATTCTTTTACCGGACTTCATCCTGAATTCATCAATCGAGTTATCCAGAATTTCTTTCAGTAAAATATAAATACCGTCATCAGCAGACGAACCATCGCCAAGCTTCCCGATGTACATACCGGGACGCAAACGAATATGTTCCTGCCAATCGAGGGTTCTGATATTATCTTCAGAATAGATAGGTTGTATTTCTTGTGACATATATTATTTCAGCAAACATACAAAAGTACAAAAACGGACAAAAATATCCGAATTTTTCAGTTTCAATTTACTAATATTTTTAGTTAATTTTTAATATTCCAATCAAATATTTCTTGAAAATTAGTCTGTAATATTTGAAAATTTCGCCTAATTTAGATTCATAAAGAATTTTTAAATGATACAACTTCCTTCTTCGAAACTTCCCAACGTAGGAACCACCATATTTACCCAAATGTCTCAACTCGCCAATCAACATCAGGCAATTAATCTTTCACAAGGTTTTCCCGATTTTGAAACAGATTCAGAATTACTGAATTTAGCAAATGATTTCATTAAAAAAGGATTCAATCAATATGCTCCTTTAGGCGGAATTATGGGTTTAAAAGAGGAAATTGCAAGGAAAATTGAAAACAGTCATCAAGCGATTTACAATCCCGAAACTGAAATTACAATTACAGCAGGCGGAACTCAGGCAATTTTCACTGCGATCGCCACTTTCATTCAGAAAAATGATGAAGTAATTATTTTTGAACCTGCATATGATTGTTACGAACCGACCGTAGAGCTTTTCGGAGGCATTGTAAAACGTTTTCAAACGAAAGCTCCGGATTACGAAATCGATTGGAATGTTGTGAAAAATTTAGTTTCAGAAAAAACAAAAATGATCATTCTGAATAACCCAAACAATCCTTCAGGCAAGATTTTAAAAGAAAATGACATTCAGGAATTAATAAAAATTGTACAAGACACTAATATTTTAATTTTGAGTGATGAAGTGTATGAAAATATCGTGTTTGATGGAAATCAGCATTTAAGCATCTGTAAATATCCCGAACTCAAAGAAAGAAGTATTTTGATTGCCTCTTTCGGAAAATTATTTCACATTACCGGTTGGAAGATCGGATATTGTGCTGCTCCGAAAGCTTTGACCGATGAATTCAGAAAAGTACATCAGTTCAATGTTTTTTGCGTGAATACTCCACTTCAGATGGCTTTGGGAGAATACATGAAAAATGACGAACATTATAATCAACTGAATCAGTTTTTTCAGGAAAAAAGAGATTTTCTGAGACAGGGTTTAGCACAAACTTCATTTGAACTTCTCGATTGTGAAGGAACGTATTTTCAGGCTTTGAAATATGATAAAATTTCAGATAAAAATGATTTTGATTTCGCAACAGAATTAACGATTAACCATAAAGTGGCAAGTATTCCGTTTTCGGCTTTTTATAAAGATAAACTGAATGAAAATGTGATCAGATTATGTTTTGCAAAGAAGAATGAAACCTTAGAAAGGGCGATTGAAAATTTAGCTAAAATTTAATTTCAAATTCTATTTAAATCAAATGAGTGGAGAAAGCAATCTCGCTAAATGTTCAAAGAAAACCTTATGCTTTGGTCGTTTTTTCCATTCATTTAATATAATCTCGTCACAATCATCAATATCACCGAGAAATACATTTTGCAATTTCTGATTAACCTCTTTATCGAAGATGAGCGTATTTACTTCAAAATTAAGTTCCTGACTCCGAACATCCATATTGGCCGTTCCTACACAAGAGAAATTATCATCTATTACCATTGTTTTTGCATGAATAAACCCTTTTTTGTAAAAGAAAACCCTGACATTATTTTCTAACAATTCTTCATAATAAGAGTAAGCTGCCGCATTTACAATTAAAGAATCTCCTGATTTCGGAACCATTAATCTCACATCCAAACCGGAAAGGGCTACTTGCTTTATCGCATTCAAAACAGTTTCCACCGGAATAAAATAAGGCGTTACGATATATACTTTTTCTTTAGCAGAAAGAATAGCCGAGGTTGTACTCAGCATAATAGAAGGTTTTGTATCGGGACCGCTCGCTGCAACCTGAACTATTTTATTTTCTGCGCCTAAATTTTCATATTTAAAATATTCCTGCGATAATTTGGGGATCTTTTCAGTAGCAAAAGTCCAGTTACTTAAAAATAAAAACTGAAAATAAAAAGCGCCATTCCCTTTAATATACAAATGAATATCTCGCCAATATTGTTTGGAATTGGGATTAATATACTTATCTGAAACATTGATACCACCCGTAAAAACTTCTTTTCCGTCTACGATAATAATTTTTCTGTGATCACGATAATTTACTCTGTTGGCAAAAATTCTAAACGTAATTTTATTCACCGGAGAGACTTCAACGCCTGCTTCCTTTAATCTGTTTAAAAGTTTTTTTCCTATTTTTCCGCTTCCCATGTCATCATACAGAAAACGAACGACTACTCCTTCCTTTGCTTTTAGCACAAGAAGATCAGCCAGTTTATTTCCAACATCATCATTTTCATAAATATAATATTCTAAATGGATATGATGTTTTGCCTTTTGGATGACTTCAAAAACTTTAGAAAACTTCTCTTCTCCATTCACCAATACTTCTACTTCATTTTCCTGTGTTAAAGGAGAATATCCTGAATGATAAAGAAAATTTATGGTGGTTATAAAATGGTCCAACTCATCTTTCCGACTGTTTAGTGTTGCATAATGAGTTTCTTTAACAAACTTTAAAATCTTTTGAAAAACCTCTTCGTTTCCTTCAATTTTAAACGTATAAAATTTATTCTTTCGGTAGTTTACCCCAAATACAAAGTAGATAATAATCCCTACAAAAGGGAGAAAGACAATCAGCATAAGATAAGCCAGCGTTTTACTCGTGGTCTTCGTATCTATAATAATTTTAGCAGCAAGAAAAAATACACCTGCAAAGTATAAAACTTCAATGCCTACTAAAATATAGGGAAACTGGTCTAAAAACTCTTTAATCATCATAAAATTATCGCTGAATCTAATGTAATTTCATCTATTAAAGATAAAAAAAAGGAGCAGACATTGCCTACTCCCATATTATTTTAAAAAAACATTCCGCCAGAAACTTCAATTCTTTGTGCGGTAATCCAACCTGCATCATCGGTGCATAAAAATGCTACCACTCCACCGATATCATCCGGCAAACCAGCTCTTCCTAAAGCCGTATTACCAGCAACCATAGCATTTACATGTTCATCATCTCTTGTTCTTCCGCCACCAAAATCGGTTTCGATCGCTCCCGGTGCAACAGCATTGACTTTAATTTTTCTTGCGCCTAATTCTTTCGCCATGTATTTGCTTAATTGGTCAACTGCTGCTTTCATAGAACCGTAAACCGACGAACCAGGCATTGCAAATCTCGCCAAACCTGAAGAAAGATTAATAATTCCGCCATTATCGTTCATAAATGGTAAAAATTTTTGAGTAAGGAAGAAAACTCCTTTAAAATGAATATTTACCATATCATCCAACTGCTCTTCTGTAACATCTACAATCGGCATATACAAAGCCGTTCCGGCATTATTAATAAGAAAATCGATGTTTCTGCTTCCCGTATTTTCTTCTAAATGATCGCCTACATTTTTAACGAATTCATCGAATGATTTCACGTCTTTTGTATTCAGTTGATAAGCAATTGCTTTTCTTCCCAAAGCCTGAATTTCAGCTACGGTTTTATCCGCTTCTTCTTTATTTGAATTGTAAGTAATAATTACATCCAATCCTTTTTCTGCAATTTTTAAAGCTGAATTTTTACCTAAGCCTCTACTTCCTCCCGTTACAAGGACAATTTTTGTTCTGTTATTCATATTTGATTTTTTGATGGTACAAAGTTGAGCCAATTTCAAACGAATTTGTTTACTCCAATCAATCTGAAATTTGCAAAATTCAAATCACGCACGAAATTCCATTGGCGCCAATGAAGTTTTACGTTTGAAAAAATTGGAGAAATGAGCCACCTCTTCAAAACCTAAAGCGTAAGAAATTTCGGAAATATTCCAATTGGTTTGTTTTAATAATATTTTAGCTTCCTGAATCAATCGGTCTGCAATAAATTCTGTGGTTGTTTTTCCTGTTTTTTCCTTTAAATTTTTATTTAAATAATTCACGTGAATTGACAATCTATCTGCAAAATCTTTAGCTACTTTCAATTGAATTCGCTGACTGGAAGATTCAATCGGAAACTGTCTTTCCAACAATTCGATAAACAAAGAAACCACTCTCACTGCTGCATTATGCGAATTTCCAACTTTTTCTGCGGGCTGTAGTTTTTGTCCGTAATGAATCAGTTCTGAAACATAATTTCGGATCAAATCATATTTAAATTCATAGTCAGAATCTATTTCTTTTTTGATTTTTCCAAACAGTAAATCAATTTCATCAGCCAGCTCATCATCAATTTCAAAAACAGGAATGGTGCCCGGTTGAAATAAAGGCAAATCTTCCAGAATATTTTTCGAAGAATTTTTAGTGAAAAAATCTACTGTGAAAACACAGAAGTTCCCTGACTGATTCTCATCTTCAGGTACATAATGATAAGGAACTTTCGGGGTTGCAAAAAGCAAAGCATTCTTTTTTATGGAAATTACTTTATCTGCATATTCTGCCCTGTTTTTTCCTCTGATCAAACTTATTTTATAATATTTTCTTCTGTTATAAGGCATTTCAGAAGTTTTCTTGACATTGGCAATGGTCTGCGCAATATCAAACACATTAAAATGACCAATATCTTTGTGAAGGCCTTTCGGGAAGATGCTTTCCATATCTTTTCCCAATCCTTTGGTCATTTCAAGATAAAAATCTTCCAGAGAAGCATGAGCTAGTTTTTCCATGATGCGGAATTTGTATAATTCAAATATAGGAAGAACTTATAATTCTACAGACATTCTCCTGCATTTATAGATTCCCATTTTCCATCTTTAAACTCTTTACAATAACTTAATGTTCCGCTTTTTGTTTCTTCGTAAACATAGAAAAGATTTGGGTTTTTATCGCTTTTGGTAATTTTAATGATCTTATTCTTAATTACGTCAGTAACAGAAAGGTAATCGGTCTTTTTCTTCTGGTCTTCAGAAACAAATATCGTTCTGATATACGGATCAACCTGATGAAAATAATTACAGTCGCTGTTATAAAAATTGATTGTGTAATACAGCTTTTTATAATTTCTTTCTGAAAAAGGAACCGGAAGAGCACGCTGATAAAGTTCTGAAAATTTATTTTTCTCAGATTTATACAAAGGATTCATATCATCAAGATCATTTAATCCATCGCCATCCGAATCTTTATTATTTGGATCTAAGCCAAAACTACGCTCAAAAATATCATTATACCCATCCTTATCGGTATCTTTTATTAAATCTTCTAATTTTATTTTAAACAACTTTCCGTCTTCAATTGCCGAAGAATAATGTTTCTTGATTTTTTCAGCAAAACTTCCCTCCATTTGCAGAAATCCATCCTGAATAATAGGCTTTTCCTGAATAATATTGATGTAATACTGATTAAAACTTAGACCCAGAAAATAAGCATAAGGAATACGGTTTTGAATTTTCAGCAGCCAATAACCTGCATCATTTTTTGCCAAAGAATACAAAGTATCCCCAACTTCCTGTTTTGCAAAGCATATAAACTGACGTTCAAATTTATAATCAAAAATGCCGAAATCTTTATTATATTTTTGAATTTCAGAAGCCTGTATCCTAAAGTCATGTTCATAGATACTGTCTTCTTTAAATGTTCTAAAGTTTTTTAAATCAACAATTTGAAGATATTCAGGTTTGTAAGCAAGAATGCCTTTAACAGTTTGCGGTATTTTCTCTTCAGGATTCAGTGTTTCAGATTTATCATTAAAACAATTGGTCTGTTCTTCATTTTTAGAACATGAAAAAACGAACAGTAAAAAGACTAGATATTTCAAGATTATTAATTTTCTTTAAAAATAATAAAAAAACGCTCCCAAATTCATGGAAGCGTATTTTAAAATACTATATAACTAACTTTTAATATTTTTAAACATTAAATCTGAAGTGCATTACATCACCGTCCTGAACGATGTATTCTTTACCTTCTACAGAAAGCTTTCCAGCTTCTTTTACTTTTGCTTCAGAACCATACGTTACATAATCATTGTATCTGATTACTTCCGCACGGATGAAACCTTTTTCGAAATCTGTGTGAATTACTCCTGCAGCTTGAGGAGCAGTCCAACCTTGTCCGATCGTCCAAGCTCTTACTTCTTTTACTCCTGCTGTAAAATACGTCTGAAGCTTTAATAGATCATAAGCTTTTCTGATCAAACGGTTTACTCCAGGCTCTGTAAGACCTAATTCTTCCAAGAAAATTTCTCTTTCTTCGAAAGTTTCAAGTTCATTGATATCAGCTTCGATCTGAGCTGCCAAAACTACTGTTTCAGCACCTTCGCTTTTAGCCATTTCATCAATTTTTGCAATCCACTCGTTTCCGTTTTTGATTGAATTTTCATCTACATTACAAACGTAAAGAACCGGTTTATTGGTCAAAAGCTGAACTTCACCAATGATTGATTTTGCAAAATCATCCATCGCAAATTCTCTTGCATTTCTACCATCTTCAAGATGTTTCTGAAGATTTTGAAGTGTCTCGTATGTTAATAGATCTTCTTTCTTACCAGATTTGATGAACTTCTTCGCCTTTTCAATAGCTTTCCCCACTGTCTCCATATCTTTTAACTGAAGCTCGATATCGATAATTTCTTTATCTCTTAAAGGATCTACAGAACCTTCAACGTGGATAATATTTCCATTATCAAAACATCTTAAAACATGAATAATCGCTTCACACTCACGAATGTTTGCCAAGAATTGGTTTCCTAGACCTTCTCCTTTACTTGCTCCTTTTACAAGACCAGCAATATCAACAATCTCCACAACAGCAGGCAAAACTCTTTCAGGGTTTACCAGTTTTTCAAGCTCAAATAATCTCTGATCCGGTACAGAAACCGTTCCTAAGTTCGGCTCGATTGTACAGAAAGGATAATTGGCAGACTGTGCTTTAGCATTGCTTAAGCAGTTAAAAAGAGTTGATTTACCTACATTCGGTAAGCCTACGATTCCACATTTCATAACGTTAGATTCAAAGTTTAAGGTTTAAAGTGTAAGGTGATATTACCTTTCACTTTCAGCGTGCAAATATAGTGATTTTACGGTGAAATTCATAATAAAAAATCCGCCAATAATTTGACGGATTTCCAGAAATATTTTTTTCGTAAGCTTACGTTTATGGATTATTCCCTGTAGCATCCTGAGCCAGCGGAACATCGTTTGGAGCAGATGCCATTGCACTGTCTAAGTTGAATAATGATTCATCTGTAGCTCTGTCGCCACCCGCAATTTTCAGTTTATCTATTAAATTGGAAGCTAAAGTTTCTTCTTCGATCTGTTCCTGAACAAACCACTGCATAAAATTCCATGTTGCCCAGTCTTTTTCTTCCAAAGCCAAATCTACAAGCCTGTAAATAGAGGTTGTATTGTCTACTTCATGTTTAAAAACACCATCGAAACAAGCCGATAAAGTTTCAGGATCTGCAGGTGGAGCCGGAATGGCATCCACTTTTGGTTTTCCCCCTCTGTTTAAAACGTACTCCATAAATTTTATGGAATGATTTCTCTCTTCCTGCGAATGACGGTATAAAAAATTGGCAATTCCTTGATAACCTTTGTCATCTGCCCAAATTCCGTACGATAAAAATGTGTGTGAAGCGTGAATTTCTTTATTCATCTGGTCACTCAATGCTTTTTCCAGCGCAGGTGAAAGTCTGTTGGTATTCATAATTGTATATTTTAGTGTGATTATAATTATAAATACAAAAATGATTCCGTGGAAAGTCCCTTTCTTTATTTTTCACAAAGACAACAACACAATCAACTATAAATCAAGTAATTAAAAACACAATTTGGATTTAATCTAAAATAAAAAGCCAAAACCTCATCGGAATTGACTTTCAATTTATTGTAAAAATAAAGACTTATAATTTAAAAAATCAAATTATTTCTTCATCAGTTTTGCCAGGTAAGAATCTTCATCCTGAATAACTTTTTCTATTTTAAAACCGTTATTTTCAGCAGCATTTTTTAAGGTATTAAAATCAAGATACAGCCATTTGATAGGATCTTCAGACTCTCCTTTGTAATGAACAATATAATCCAATTCACCATAATATCCTTCTGCAGGAATGTAAACTCCGCCGTCTTCATCCGCATCGAACATATACAGAATATCGGTGCTGTCAATTAAAATTTGTCCGTTTTTATTTAATAAAGAATGAAGCTTTTTAAGATAAATATCAATTACTTTCAAGCTTTGAAAAATTCCGGTTCCATTCATTAATAAAAGAATCGTATCGAAAGTTTCTCCCGAAAATTCAAGCATATTCTGAGCAACCGTTTTCTGAATTCCTCTTGATTGACAAATCTCAATTGATTTTGGCGAAATATCTAAAGCAGTAATTTCTAAATTTCTTTCATTTTGAAGATACAACGAGTGAGAACCCGCCCCTGCTCCAATATCTAAAACTTTTCCGTCAGCTAGTTTTAAAGCTTTCTTTTCGATTTTATTCATCCCTTCAAAATCTCTGAAAAGATATTCTACCGGAAGCTCATCGAGTTCGGAAATTGAAGTTTCAGTTTGCAAATCTTCAGGATTTTCATTGTGAAAATAATCCCAGATTGCGCGTCCCATTAAGTCTTTCATAGTGGTAATTGTGGATGCAAAGATAAGATTTAGAAGAATAGAATTTTATTAAAAAAATGATCACAGATTAATTTCTTAATTTTATTATTTTAAAAACTCTACTTGATGAAAAATACCTTATTAATTGTTATTCTATTTTCCATTATGGGATGCACTCAGGAAAACCCAAAATTTGACAAAATTATATACAAAACAACAAGCTGTTTCGGAACTTGTCCTACTTATTATCTTGAAATAAACAGTGATAAAACTTTTCAATTGTTTGCTGAAGAAGTATTTAAAGATGACTTTTCAATTTACGGTTATGAATTAGATTCAGCAAAAATGGGATATTTTAAAGGAAAATTAGATAATGCTACTTTTCAGAATTTAAATAAAAAAATACAGAAAATATCTGAACCTAATTATAAATATTACAATGAGGGTTCTATTACAGACACTCCCACAATCACATTAGTTATACAAAGAGGAGGTGATAAAACCTGTTATCAGACCAATTATCCTACAGATAATTTTCAAAATCATGTTATAAATTTTTTGAATAAAATATGTGAAGGGAAAGCTGAAAAAGGCGAAAAGTTTAAGACAGATTATGAATTTGATTGTTATTAAATGTATTTTCAAATCAACATCATAAAAAAATTCTATTTTCTAACTCTCATTCTTCTTACAATATTTCCCTAACTTGTCTTTTCTAAAAACGAGATTCATCTCATGACAGATAAACAATTTAATTTTCAACAGGGATTTACCTTCAGCAAACATATTCCGGAAGATATACCGCATTTTGACCGGGTTTTTGATGTGTTTAAAGATTTGCTGACCCACACTTCTGGAGATATTGAGGAAGCTTTTGAATGGCTCGATATGCTCGATAAAGAATACGATATTTTCACCGACGAATATACGCTTGAAGATTTTGAAGAAGACTTAAGAAAGCGAGGTTACATCAAAAAAGAAGACGATTCCGAAGATGGAAATTCAGGAACCGGGAAAGGTAAAAATATTCTTACAGCCAAACTGGAAGCCGCTTTACGAGAATATGCTTTAGACCAGATTTTCGGAAAGCTTAAAAAAAGCGGAATCGGAAATCACAGAACCAACAAATCTGGAGTCGGTGACGAGCGTGATGGTGAAAACCGAAATTTTCAATACGGCGATGATCTTTATACCGTCAATATGACAGAAAGCTTGAAAAACGCACAGATCAACAACGGAATTTCAGATTTGCGAATGACAGAAGACGACCTCATCGTAGAAGAAACCAAACATAAAGCTCAAATGAGTACGGTTTTGATGATCGATATCAGTCACTCCATGATTTTATATGGGGAAGATCGTATCACACCTGCCAAAAAAGTGGCAATGGCTTTGGTGGAATTGATCAAAAGAAAATATCCAAAAGATTCTATCGATATTATCGTTTTCGGAAACGAAGCTTGGCCGATAAAGATCAAAGATCTTCCTTATTTGCAGGCTGGCCCTTATCACACCAATACCGTTGCAGGATTGGAATTGGCTATGGATATTCTTCGTAGAAAAAGAAATACCAACAAGCAGATTTTCATGATTACCGACGGAAAACCGAGTTGCCTGAAACTTCCAACTGGTGAATACTATATGAACAGTGTAGGTTTAGACCAGAAAATTGTTTCCGAATGTCTCAATAAAGCTGCACAAGCCAGAAAATTGAAAATCCCAATCACAACTTTTATGATTGCCCAAGATCCTTATCTCCGTCAGTTTGTGAATGCTTTTACCGCTCAGAATAAAGGAAAAGCTTTCCTTACAGGACTTTCAGGTTTAGGACAAATGATTTTTGAGGATTACGAGAAGAATAGGATCAAAAGGATTTAAAAAGAGCCAAGGAAAAAGTTTAAAGGTAAAAAATGCGAAAAGTTTAATTCAAGATAAAAACAGCACACCCCTTTTTTGAACTTTTGATCAACTATTTTTTAAGCATTTCTTTTGTGACTTTTGTGGTTAAAAACAAAATATTTATTATTACTAAAATGAAAAACGATATTACATTCAAAGAATTAAAAAAATCAGGATATACCGATAAAACAATCAGTCAGGAAATTCAGGCGAATTTAATTGCAAAAATTAAAGAAAAAGAACCCATTTTTGAAGGACTTTGGGGCTATGAAGATTCTGTAGTTCCGCAATTGAAAAAGGCGATTTTGGCAGGACATCATATTAATCTTTTGGGATTACGAGGACAGGCAAAAACCAGAATTGCAAGAAGCATGGTCAATCTTTTGGATGAATATATGCCGATTGTAAAAGGTTCTGAAATTAATGACAACCCTTTCAATCCTATTTCAAAATATGCGAGAGATTTAATTGCTGAGTTGGGTGATGAAACTCCAATTTCGTGGGTTCATCGTTCAGAAAGATTTTTTGAAAAACTGGCAACTCCGGATGTAAATGTTGCCGATTTAATTGGTGACATTGATCCTATTAAAGCAGCAACTTTAAAGCTTCCTTATTCTGACGAACGTGTTTTACATTATGGAATGATTCCAAGAGCAAACCGTTCGATTTTTGTTTTAAATGAATTGCCCGATTTACAGGCTAGAATTCAAGTTTCTTTATTTAATATTTTGCAGGAAGGTGACATTCAGATTCGTGGATTTCAGTTGAGAATGCCTTTGGATATTCAGTTTGTATTTACAGCAAATCCGGAAGATTATACCAATCGTGGAAGCATTGTAACGCCATTGAAAGACAGAATCGGATCTCAGATTTTCACGCATTACCCAAAAACCATTACACTTGCCAAACAAATTACCGAGCAGGAAGCTCAGGTTTCTGCAGAAGACAAATCACAAATTCAGATTCCTGATCTGGCAAAAAATCTTTTGGAAGAAGTTGCTTTTGCAGCCCGTGACAGCGAATATGTAGATGCGAAAAGTGGCGTAAGTGCCCGTTTGACGATCAGTGCAATGGAAAACTTGGTCGCAGCAGCAAAATTACGATTAATAGAAACCGGAACCGATAAAACTACCGTTCGTCTGCTTGATTTCATATCGATCATTCCATCAATTACCGGAAAGATCGAATTGGTTTACGAAGGAGAACAGGAAGGTGCAGATCATGTTGCGAAAATTCTAATCGACAAAGCGGTGATGATCCAGTTTGAAAGTATTTTTCCCCGCATTTCAAAACTAGAAAAAGAAGAAATCAAAACTCCGTACACTGACTTGATCAAATGGTTCAATAAAAATCATTTGGAACTCAATTACACCGATACCGACGAAGAATTTTATAATAAACTTAACAGCATTGCACCATTGACAACCGTTGTTGAAGAAAATGCTTCAGAATTGAGCCAAGAAGATAAAAACTTTTGTAAAGAATTAGTTCTTTGGGCTTTAACCATCAGCAAAAAATTAGATAAGTCTGAAAACAGTGCAAATTATACTTTTGATTCTGCAGATGTAAGACAATTGTTCAGAAATTAATTTTGAAACAATAATAATGACATAGAGGAAGCGTAAATCTTGAGATTTATGCTTCCTTTTTTGTTTTTAGGTACACGTCAGTTCGAGTAGAAATTCTGAAAGAATTTTGTATCGAGAACACGCATTATAAAAAGTTCTCGATATATTTTCCCTTCTCTTTGTTACGAAAAAACACTCGAACTGACGAATTTTATTTTTTCTAAAAACCATTCATTCTAAATTGTATATTTGTCAGAAATTAAAGCACAATTTTGGAACTACAGGAACTTTTTGAACGTTTAGCGATACTTTGTATATCGATCTTTACTCTTTATTATTTTTCAAACAGAAAACGTAACATCAGACTGCATCCTCTTTTAGGGTTAATCAGCGTTTGTACATTTTTTATGTGTCTGGTTTTCACCAAAGCGGAATATAGCCTCGGAGTGGGTTTTGGTCTTTTTGCTATTTTCTCAATCCTTCGTTTCAGAACGGAAACTTTTACCATTCAGACCATTGTTTTTCTTTTTGTTTCAATCACACTTTCGTTGTTAGATGGGCTTTTACCTATTAAAAACCTTGAAATTCTTTTAGGAATTAATATTTCGATTGTTGTGATTTATTTAATATTAAATTATTTCGAGAAAAAATCACCTATCGTTTCCGAAAAAAATTCGATTGAAGTTATTTCCTCATTAGATTTTCTTCAATTGGAAGAAGCAGAACGCAAAAGAGTTTTAACCGAAAAAACCAAACTGAAAAATTTTAGTTACAATATTAAAACCATTAATCTGAATGATAATATTGTGATTTTAAAGGTCTCACATTAATAGTTACATCATTTTTTTTAGATTTCTCCTACGTCGAAATGACATTTCTTAAAAAAATAGTAGAATTAAATTTCTCGCAGATTTAGGAAATTGAGCAGATTTTTAATTTAATGATCTGTAAAATTAGCTCAATCTGCGAGAGAAAACTTAATCCATATAAGCTCTTGCCTGCTTAATGTACAATTGCTTTTCATCGCCCAAATATTTGAATTCAATATCTAAAGGATAGCTTCTTTTTGCCATTTTTCGTTTCTGCCAAAGAAGATATAGTTTTCGTTCCAAAACAGGAGAAATATCAAATAACTTTTTAATTTCTGTTTCTGTAAGAATCGGTTTCCCGTTGTTTAAGCTTGATGTAGAACGATAATCAACCACAAACGAACCGAATCCGTTGAAATTATGACAATAAAATTCGTCACAGGTTACGCCCGGCTCAGGTTTCACTACAGACTCTTCTCCTAATTGAACATTTACGGTAATTCCTACATATTGATTACGGTACAAATTTCTTGTGACTAAAACTCCGTTGGCTTTTTCGTCTGGGAAAGAACGGTGTACCAAAACTCCCATTGCACAGCTTTCATGATCGATCCCAAACAAATCGCGTTCCTGAAATGCACGGAAATTCCAGAAACTTGACCATACATCCAAAATAGCTTTTTCAACAGTTTTTTCGGAATCTCCGATAATTGCGGTTTTAGAATCATATAAACCTGCTCCGTTGAATCCTTCCATATCTTCGGCATTGGTTGAAGAACGGAATCTGAAGTTTTTAAAATCACTTTGTGCGTTGAGCTTTTCTTCAATTTTCTTCAAAAGTTCAGGATTTACTTTTGAGCTTTTCACCGTTTTTCTGAATGTTTTTAGTTCTTTTTCCAAAAGTTTTACAGAATCTTTAGGTATTGCATACAATGCATTGATTTTATCCTGAAAATGATTATCCTTAATATGCTGATCAAAATAATAAAACGGAATTGCAAAAGCGTATTCCGGAGTCTTATAGGACTTTAATTCTTTTTGAATCTGCTTTAAAAGTCCAAGATTTGTAGCTTTTGAACCGATTGAATTAACAATATTCAAAGGCGTTGTTGTTTCCAAATCGACCAGATTGGTAACCGAAAGATCTTTCTTCAAAATAATTTCTTTCACTGCTTTTTTAGCAGGAATTGGTTTTTGAGAAGCTTTTAATGAATATGAATTTTCTTTGGTTATCAACTCCACTTTCTTACCTAAAAGGTTATTAACAGATTGTTTATCCCAAACTTTTGTATCAACATACACCGGAATATTTCTATTTTTCGCCAGTAAAACCAAATGGCTTAAAGGAGTCTGAAGTTCCGTAATAATAATTCCACGTACGGTAGGAATAAATTCCGGAGTTGTATTAATGATGATAATTTCATCAGATTTAGGATTGAAATCTTGTTTTTTCTGCAAATCATATTTCTTCAAAATTCCGACATTAGAAGCATTCTCAATCGACTGTTCTGTAATTCTTTTAAAAATAAAATCTGAGAAAACCGCTGGTATTTTTAATGTTTTTTTTGAATTTAAGCCAATTACATGCGGAGAATTCAGATAAAACTTCAGCTTATCTTTGAAAAACACATTTTTATTGACCTCATTAAAAAAGAAATTGATCAAACCTGCATTCATCTCATCAGAAGCTGCCAGTTCCATCACCCAATCATCAGAATCTTCCAAATAATTGATATTCGCAAGAAGATAAGTTCTCTTGTTGGTCGGATTGTAAGATTCTTTGTTAAACTCACCTATTTCCTGACCATAACCTAAAACCTGCGAGCAAAAATCGTAATGATAGGTATATCTTGTACTGTTAAAGAAATACATTTTTTTCGCACCGTAATCATAAACCACTTTTACAGATTTCATATTGGTAAACTTATCGGTCAACGGTTTTCCGGAAAGATTCAGAAACTGTTGTTTCTTGGTTATAGAATGCACATAATTATCCTGCGAATAAGATAAAACCGAAAAGATGATGAATAAGAATAATAAAATATTTTTCATGTCTTTGTGAAGATTACCTCACAAATGTAGAAAATATCCTGAATGTGACAAATAGTAATAAATTTGATAACATTTTGAATTCCCCTCCTTTGGAGGGGTGGATTCGACCGAAGGGAGAAGACGGGGTGGTTTTAGAATATTTTTTTTAAAACAGGGAATTATTTTGATATACTTCTACCTTCTAGCCCCGATAGAAACGGCATCCTTTTGTGGAGCGAAGCGGAACAAAAGATATAGTGGATAGCGGGAAAAAGCTACGGAAAATATGGGTAATTGATAATGATCAACAAGTAATGATTCCTATTTATTTTTGATGGTGAATGTTCTTCAAAAGCAAAGTCCCGTTTTGAAAATAAAACGAGACTTCACAGGTAAAAACAAGGTATCTTTAGATGACTGGTCCTGCCACATCTTTTATTTCTTCTAATAATTTTTTACGCTCACGGAGTCTTCTTCTTGCGATGACAGATTTTCCACTGATGAGTCTTATGAATCTTGGATATTTGAATTTTTCTTCCCCAAAATGATGCGTCAAAACAAACAGTAAAATTCCGAAACCTGCAACAATGATGTAACCGAAAATTTTCTTGTTAGCTGAAAGAATCGCATTGAGCTGAATACTTTTTAAATTGGCTGAAAGATTTTGTGAAGTAAGCGTCATTCCATCTAAATAAACCGCTAAATTGCCCAAACTTTCAATCTGAAACTGATATTGAAACCACGAAAATAAAGCTGAGAAAAATCCTACCGCAAGAAATGTACGCCAAACCAAAACCAATCCGATGGCAGCCAACATATCATCGAGTTCCAACTTATCTAAAGTATAATACCACACTGAAATAAAGAGCGAACCCATCCCAAAACCTTTCAAAAACATAGGTAAGTACCAACTTTCATAATTGAATTCCAGCACCATTGAAAAGTACATGATAATGGTATACCCTATCATCGCAGAAAATCCTGAGAAGATGAACATTTTGAGAGGCTTTTCTTTTTTAAACCAGTAAACAGCGACAATTCCGGCAAGAATTAATCCAGGGATCATCATTAAATTCAGTTTAGAATTCGTCAATTGGTCATATCCTAAAACTCCGACTGAAAAAATATTTTGAATTGAAGCTGTTCCTAAAAACATTCCCAGACAAAACAACATAAACAATCCGTTCTGAACATTGCTTCGGGAGAAAATTTTGAAAGATAAATAAGGTCTTTTCAAAGTCATTTGACGAATTGCCAACAAAACAAAACTTATAAATGCTGCAATACTTGCATTGATAATTCTTGTAGAATTCAGCCAATCCTGCTGTTTTCCAAATGAAAAAACATATGCCGAAAACATGAAAGTAGAAACAAATAAAAGAATACTCAGCCAATCAATGTAATGTAACGGAACTTTTAAAGCAAAATATTTATTGTGCATAAAAATCCAGCAAACTAAAGCCATCACAAAACACTGGAGCGATGCGATGATAAAAAACTGCTGCCAATTATAAAGCATCGAAATTTCAACTGCATAATAACTGGAAATCTGAGTCAGAGTTAAAACGAATGTATAAAATACTCCGTAGAAAATCCCTTTTCCACCCATAATAACCATTAACGGAAGAAACAGTTCGATGGTAATCATCATTTTTAAAAAACCAATGACCAAAGCACTTGCAATGATAATTGAAGGCTCCATTGTAGAACCGTTGATATAACTTAACAATCCTAAAAGCACCAATAAAAGCACCACTTTATCACGTACTTTATATCTCATTTTAAATCTGAGAACAACCGGCATACAAGCTCCCATTCCGATAGTTGTTGCATAATTTGCCCACATGAAATACTCGGTAAGCTGACCCGTTCCGCTCACCATAAAACTTATATTTCCTGCATAAACACCTCCTAAAGGCATCACAACAGTAAGCAATAAAACTATAATTAACAGCTGAACAAGTTTTGGAACCCAATCGCTGAAAAGACCTTTGTTGTACATTTTTTTTATTTATTAAGAGACAAGTAAAAAGGTAAAAGAGTCAAGCTATTGAACCAATTAAGATTTTTATACTTTTTACTTGGCTCTTTTTACTTTTTACTTTTTACTTTTTACTTGAAAATAGAAACATTCATATTCATCCCTGCGCTAAGCTTAGCGATATCTTCCTTTTTATTGGAGGCTGTAAACTCAATTCTTACCGGAATTCTCTGCTGTACTTTTATAAAGTTACCGGTAGAGTTATCTGTCGGAACACTTGAATATCTAGAACCCGTAGCTGCAGAGACCGCCGTTACTGTACCTTCAAATTCTTTTTTACCTAAGGCATCGGCCGTCATTTTCATTTTTTGTCCGATCTTAATATTGGGCATTTGGCTTTCTAAAAAGTTTGCGGTTACCCATTTTTGATCATTCAAAACAATTGTTCCTACTTGTTGACCCGGCTGGATCAGTTGTCCTTCAGCGATCAACCTTCTTCCCATCACTCCATCGTAAGGCGCAGTAATTACGGTATAAGAAAGATTGATTTTAGCCATTTCCAATGCAGATCTTGTTCTTTTGATTTCCGCATCGTTAATTCCTAATTTGCTTTTTACTTCAGTTGTAGAAAGATTTGCCGTCTGCTTCTGATTAACCAAGGTTTCGTACGCTGCTTTTTGGGCATCATATTCTGTTTTCACCTGGTCGTATTGCTGTTTCGTAACTGCTTCCGAAGCTAAAAGATTTTTGTATCGGTTTAAATTCTGTTCGGCATTCCAAAGTCTGGCTTTTGCTCCGGCAATATTAGATTCCATAACACTTACGTTATTAGAAACCGTATTTACCGATGAACTTGTTGCTGATTTTTGTGCTAAAGCATTTTGATAAGCCGCTTCAGCCTGACCAAGCTGTGTAAGGATTTCTCTTTCATCCAAGATTACCAAAGTATCTCCTTTTTTAACCTGTTGATGTTCGATAAATTTTATTTCTTTGATATAAGCCGAAACTCTTGTGTTGATCGGATTAATAAATTCCTCCACTTGAGCAGCTTCGGTATACGTTTTATCACCAATGTGAAAATATTGACGAATTAGCCAGAATAAGCCCAAACCAATCACCAGAAAAACGATGATATTTGAAAGGATGGCTCTTATTTTATTCTTTTTATTTTGTTTTTTCTTAGCTTCTACATTTGAAACCACAGGTTGTGTATCTTGAGTATTTTGTTCCTTGTTTTCCATTATTTTGATGTATGTTTTTGAACACGAAGTTCACAGAGTTTTTATTATTAAATGCTTTTTAATTTTTACAAAGCCGTTTCACTTAAAAAAGATTTCTGTTTTGATTTTTTAAACGCAAAGATTTTATTATGAGACATGAGATTTTAAGTCTGCAAAGGCAAATAAATTTGCTTCGCAAAGCTTATGCAATAGCTTTATAAAATCAACTTGTTGATTCATCTTTGTCCACTTTATTTATTTTCATGAATCTTAAAACTTTGCGTTTAAATTTTTCTATAATTAAAAATTGCTAAAGCGTTCCTGTTGATTTCAACAGATTATAATATTGATATAAGACATTGATTTCCGAATTTGCCAAATCTAATTCTGACTGTAATTTCTGAAGTTGTGCATCAATCATCTCAGCTTGCACAGCCAATTGATTAAGATATTTAGCTTCTGTGATTTTGTAGTTTTCTTCTGCTAAACTTTTAGCATCATTCAGAATTGCAGTTTGCTGAATCGCTTCCTGGTACTTTGTGTACGCTGCATTCACTGTCATATCGAGATTCTGTTGCACCAAAGTCATTGCATCATTTGCCTGGTTTTTCTGTAGTTCACCAAGCTTCACTCTTTCTTTGGTTTTATATAAATTATCAATGTTGTAACTCAAAGAAACACCACCTTGCCAACCGCTAGAATACATATCCAAAACAGGGTTTCTTGTTGCAATCGGTCTTTGCAAGGTATATCCTCCAAAACCTGAAAGTGTCGGCATTTTATCCGTTTTAATAACTTCTATATTTTTATCGGCAACAGCAATATTGGTTTGTGCAGATTTCATTTGCGGATTGCTGTTGTGAGCCAAATTCAGATAATAATCCATCCCGATTCCGGTTTCTTTATTACCTAAATTTTCTACGGGAATAATTTGAGTATCAGAATCTAATCCTAAAGCAATATTCAGATTATAATTGAGGATTTTTCTGTTGTTTACTAAGGTTAACATTCCTTGGTCTAAATTTTTAATTGCCAATTCACCACGAATAACTTCATTTCTGGTAACCATTCCTTGCTGATAAAACTTCTGAATATTTTTCAACCTTTCCTGAGCCAATTTTTTATTGTTTTGAATAACAACTTCCTGATTTAAAATTTTATAAATATCTAAATAATTAGAAATCACCAAAAACTTGATATCCTGTTTTCTGCTTTCAAAATCTAATTCTGAAAGCTGTTCACGAAGTCCTGCCAACTCGATAGATTTATTCACCAAACCTCCTTTGAAAATGAGTTGAGTCGCCTGAACACCATACGAACTTCCGTAATGTGGCATCGGAATCGTAGTTGAGTTGGAAAAATCTTTATCAATTGCAATTACATTTCCCAAATAGAATTGGCTTGTTGAAGCTGTAATCGTAGGAAGCTTCTGAAGTTTTGTAATATCTTTCTGCTGTTTTGCAATATCGATATTCTGAGCTGAAACTTTAAGTTGCTGATGATTTTGAATTGCCAATTGGGCAACTTCATCCACTGTCATCTGTTTTATTTCTTGTGAAAAAAACAGCGCAGGAAAAAGACCTATCAAAACTGATAGAGCTGTTTTTATGTTTTTTACCATTTTACCTTGCTTTACAGATGCAAAGTTAGGTGAAGCATAGATTCAAACAAATGTTTGAATTTTGGAAAAAGATGTTCAAATGTAGGATTCAGTTATTGATATTGTTGTCTGTATTGACTCGGACTTATCTCTAAATGTTTCTTAAAAAAGTGTGAAAATGAATATTGGTCGCTGAAACCAAGAATTGTAGAAATCTCTGAAATAGGCATTTTTGAAGAGTTAAGATATACCTTAGCTTCATTGATTACAATAGAAGCAATAATTTGACTAGCCGACTTACCCGTCACAGACTTTACTACCGACGAAAGATGTCTGGTTGTAATCGACTGTCGTTCGGCATAAAACTCTACTGTTCTATTATTAAGATGGTGAGAAGACAAATCATTTAGGAAAACAAAAACGATCTCTTGCTGTCTCGACATCTGATTCATTGCACGGCTATCTTCATTAGAAATAATTCCTGCAATCTGATAACAGAAAACTGAAAAAAGATGTTCTACAATCTCTTTTTTGTAAGTCATTTCAGTTTCAGAATCTAAAATGTATTTTAAAAAATTGACGCTTTTCCAAATTAGATCTAGATCATCTTTAGAAAAAGGAACTCCTACATTCATTTGCTGACGGAAATACCGATACGTAATCAACCTATTGAATTTCAATGATAAAGCAGAAATAAATTCACGTTTATAAGAAACCATTCTCGACTGGAAATCATCACTCACAGAAATCATCTCATAAACCGTTTGCGGATCTGTTACCATAAACGTATTTGCAGTAAGCTCAAGATCATTGAAATGTTGACGAAGCTTTATAGAACCGCTTTTAATAAAGATAAAAGCAGGATTATCCGGACGGAAAGGTTTATCTACAGATATTCTTTCGAAAATATTGTGCTGCGTAAAAACATCAACTCCGAACTTTTCTAAAGCATTCATTTTATCCATTTAAATTTAATCTTCCAAAGCATACACCGCAAAACTTGCCAACCAATGATCTCCACCATAATTCCCTTGAAATAATAATGGAAGTCCATTATTTAAAAAGATATTTGCTGTTTTTTGAAATTGTTTTTTCAGCGGATGATTATCGGGAAGAGATTTTGCAATTCCCTTCATACACCATGCTTTTGTAAAAGACAATCCTACTAAATGTACGGTTTGATAATCACTCAAGTCACTTACTACAGGGATTTTCTCAATATTTTCGATACTTCTCTTTTCATAAAATTGATCAAGCCATTTTACAAAGTCTTTCTGAGGAAGAATTCTTCTCATTAAATCTGCAATTTCCAAACTCGGAGAAAAGAAATCAGAACCATCTGGTTCAAGATATGCCGGAGTTTTGGTATTATTTAAATAGAAATATTTTGCTTTTTCAATCAATTCATTTTCAAAAGTTTTATCAGCTGTAGCTCTTGCCCAGTCTAATGCAAAAACCATTGCAAACGCTGTATTTGGATGAACTCCTGTTCTGTTGGGATAGGTTTGTTTTGGAAGATATGTTTTCCAAGAACTCAGAATTTTATCTGTTAAAGGCTTTAGATTCTGATGCCAGATTTTAGCTTTTGGATGGTTCCAGGTCATTAATTCTTCATCTAACTTTAATAACCAAGCCCAACCGTAAGTTCTTTCAAAAGTTGTCGTTAATTGATATTTCGTAAAATAATCAGCTTCAGTTTGTAGATTTTCTTTTGTAAATGAATTGTCGAGTATATTTTCAATGTCTTTAGCAACTGATAAGTTCGGTTTTGTTTTTAATAATCGAACAAGCATCCAATGACCATGAACCGAACTGTGCCAATCAAAACATCCGTAAAAACTTGGATGAAGATCTTTCGGGCTCAAAGTTACTTCATTCGCATTATTAATAATGTGTGCTGTTTTGTTCGGATATTCCTGATTGATACAATGAAGCGGTTTTTCGGATAACTTTATTGCCATTTCATCTGTCAGTTTCGGGCTTTCCTGAGCAAAAATTAAGAACGGCGAAAATGCAAATGCTAAAAGACTTTTTTTCATTCAATAAAAATATAAAAGTAATTCTAGATTTTAAGCATAGTTTTTGCTCAAATTCACAAAATCGATTTATGAAAAAATTATTTATTCCTTTATTTCTCCTAATTCTTATCAACTGCAACAAATCCGGCAAACAACAAGAAATAAAGTCTGATCTAGTTGAGATAATCTCAGAAGATAAAGTTGTGAGTTATAATGCTCCCCCTGCTCAAGAAATACCAGTAGAGGCAATGGTTTCGGCTAAAACTGTAGATAACGAACCTATAACTTCGAAAACTCAAAATACTATCTCTAAAAAAATTATCAAAAATGGTGATCTTGAGATTCAAGTGGGTGATATTAAAAAAGCACATCAACAAGTCAATGAAATTGTAAAAAGCAACAACGCTTATATACAAACTGAGCGTTTTAACAATACTGATATTGATGAAAAACAGTTTTTTACCATTCGTGTTCCACACAAAAATTTTGATGGTTTAATCAATTCTTTTTCAAACGGAATTGGTTCTGTTTTATCTAAAAACATTGCTTCCGATGACGTAACTGAGGAATACACCGATGTTTCAATAAAATTAGCCAACAAAAAAATCTATCTCGAAAAATACCGAGATATGCTTAGAAGTGCAAAAACGACAAAAGACATGCTGGAAATTCAGGAAAATATCCGCGAGCTTGAAGATGAAATTGACGTTGCTGAAGGCAGACTTCGCTTTATTGACGACAGAGTAAATTACAGCACATTGAATTTAATGCTGTATAAAGAAAAAGTAAGAAGCTCTGCAACTTCAAAAATAGGTTTTGGCAATCGTTTCGGAGATTCTTTCACAGAAGGCTGGAACAGTTTTGTAGCATTTTTCTTGGGAATTATTTCTCTTTGGCCATTTTTCTTATTAATTCCAATCGTTATTTTGATTTGGGAAAAATGGAGAAACAGAAAGAAAAAATCTATAGATAATAATTAATATTTTTTCTCTCGCTAATTTTGCTGATTACGCAGATTTTAAACTTTAAAATACTTCTGTAAGTGATTTTAATAATCTGTGAATTTTTATTATTTTCATAAAAAAACAAATGGATGAAAACGAACTTTCTTACATTATAAGAAGATGCATTTTTAATGTTTACAATACTTTAGGTCCGGGATTACTTGAATCTGTTTATCAAAAAATATTAGTTTACGAATTACAAGAAAATGGTCTTAATATAAAATCAGAGTTATTATTACCTGTAAAATATAACAATAAGTTATTTGATATAAATTTTCGAATTGATATTCTTGTTGAAGATAAGGTAATTTTAGAATTGAAATCGGTGAAGTCTATTGAGGATATTCACTATAAGCAACTTTATACTTATTTAAAACTTTCAAACAAAAAATTGGGACTTCTTGTTAATTTTAATACCACAAATATTTTAGATGGAATTAAAAGAGTAGTTAATAATTTATAGTTTTTTCTCTCGCAGATTCTGCTGATTACGCAGATTTTTTAATAAATAGAAATCTGCTCAATTTGCTTAATCTGCGAGAGATTATTGAACATCAATTATTTTCCTAATACAAAAACAGCAGGAATTTTATGCAACTCCGGTTTCTGTTTTTGCCACTCTTTTATTGTTTTGGTTTTGATGAATTCATGTTCAGGATCATTGATGTTTGCTGCGATGCAAAGTTTTGTATTCGGCGATAAGAATTTAGTCAAATCTTCGAAAAGCACATTATTTCTATAAGGCGTTTCCATGAAAATCTGAGAATATCCGGTTTTCTGAACCATTGATTCCAGATGCATAATCTGTTTTTTCTTTTCACTTTTATCAATCGGCAAATATCCGTTAAAAGTAAATTCCTGCCCGTTCAAACCACTTGAAATCAATGCTAAAATAATCGAAGAAGGCCCCGAAATAGGAATCACTCTTATATTTTTTTCGTGACACCATTTTACAATTAAATTTCCCGGATCTGCAATACACGGAAGTCCGGCTTCAGAAAGCAAACCAAAATCCTGTCCGTCGATCATTCGATCCTGAGCTTCTTTGATGTCTGCATTTTCTGTGTATTTATCTAAAAGAAAAAGCTTTAAATCTGATTGTTTTTTTTCCGGTGCAAAAAACTTCACGACTTTTCTTGCTGTTTTTTCATTTTCAACAAAAAAATAATCGGTCTGCATGATGTAATCTTTTATAACAGGCGAAAAATGGCTGATTGAAGTATTTTCTGAAAGATAAGCGGGAAGTAAAAAAAGCATTTTTGGTAAGTTATGAGTTGTGAATTATGAGTTTTGAGTCTTTGAAACGAGAAGTTTTTCGGCGATTTTTTCGCAGGCTTCATCCAACTGGTGATAGACTTTTTCAAAGCCATCGATTCCGTCCCAATAAGGATCCGGAACTTCTCCAGAAGCATGATTGAGATCTGCAGCTTCCATCAACAATGAAATTTTGCTTCGCTGCTCTTCGTTTTGAGCCAAAGAAATTACATTTTTTAAATTACTCAAATCCATACAGTAAATTTTATCAAAATGATTTAAATCTTCTGTAGTAATCGGTCGGGAAAGTTGTTTTGAAATATCAATTCCGTATTTGGCAGCGGTTTTTACTGATCTTTTATCAGGATTGCTTCCCTGATGCATATCGATTGTTCCGGCTGAATCTACTATAAAATCTTCAGGAAGTTTTGATCTCATAATTCCTTCTGCTAAAGGACTTCTGCAAATATTTCCGAGACAGACCATTAAAATTTTCATTTCAATAACATTTTAAAATTTAATTAATAAAATTTCTTCAAACAAAGCTAAATAAAAAAGGAGAATAAGCCTATTCTCCTTTCTATAAATATTTTGTACAGAATTAATTTTTGATTTTTTCTGTTAAGTCTTTTACATATTTCTTAATTTCTTTATCAATTTTAGAAACATCTTTAATTGTATCGCAAGCGTACATTACCGTTGAGTGGTCTTTACCTCCCATTTCTTCCCCAATTTTACTGAAGGTAGCATTGGTATATTCTTTTGAAAAATACATAGCCAATTGTCTCGGAAGTGCAATTTCTCTTTTTCTTGTTTTAGATAAAAGCTGCTCTCTTTTAATTCCGAAATAATCGCAAACTACATCCTGAATATAAGGAATGTTGATGACCTTTTTCTGATTAGCCGCAATTTTATTAATCGTTTCTTTTAATAATTCTAAACTTAAATCTGATTTATAAATCGTAGAATAAGCGATTACAGAATTAATAATTCCAATCAATTCTCTTACATTGGTTTTTGCTTCCGCCGCAAGGAAATCAAGCATATCTTCAGTAAGAACGATACCGTCTCTGCTTAATTTAGCCTGAATAATCTGTTTACGCGTATTTAAATCCGGAGATTTGATCTCTGCAGAAAGTCCCCATTTGAAACGGGAAACAATTCTGTCCTGAATATCCATAATATCAACCGGAGCCTTATCTGAAGTAAGGATAATCTGCTTTCCGTTTTGATGCAAATAATCAAAAATATGGAAGAAACTGTCCTGTGTTGCAGATTTTCCAGACAAAAACTGAATATCATCAATAATCAGAACGTCTACCATTTGGTAAAAATTGGCAAATTCTGTCTGTTTATGAGCTTTAGCAGCCGAAATAAACTGTTGAATGAATTTTTCAGATGATAAATAAAGAACTACTTTATCTGGAAACTGACTTTTCACTTCCAAACCTACAGCCTGACCTAAGTGAGTTTTACCAACTCCATAACCTCCATATAAAAATAATGGGTTGAAAGCAGTTGCTCCAGGTCTTTTAGCAATTGATCTTGCAACGGTAGAAGCAAACTTGTTACTTTCACCTTCTACATAATTATCAAAAGAGAAATCTGCTTTAAGATTAGAATCAATATTTACTTTTTTAATTCCAGGAACTACAAAAGGATTTACAATATTTCCGGAAAATCCTTGAGGCATGGTTTCCTGAACTTTCGGAGTGGGAGTAGACTTCCCTTTCATATTCATGGTAACTGGTCTTTCTAAACCGCTTGGTTTATTTTCCATTACAGAATACCAAAGTTTTACCCCTTTACCGATATTTTTCTTTAGAGCAGCAGAAAGCAATGACAGATAGTTATCTTCAATATATTCTTTGTAAAAATCACTCGGAACCATCAACGTAAGATTGTTCTCAACCAATGAAATTGGTTGTACTTTGTCGAATAGTAGATCGAAAGATTTTTCAAGCTTTTTAAGATCAGAATTGTCTTCAGCTGCGTTAAGATTGTCACGCATAAACTGAAGGCATTTCTGCCATATCATCATTAAATTTTCACCCATTTTTATGCCCTGATTAATTCTTTGGTTAGTCGTTTTAGGAGGAAGACAAAGGTCTCATTTTTTATTTTCATAAAAAAATATTTCTCATATTGATTATTTAAAAATATATTTGTATGTATAATTAAGAGATAAAAATGATACACTCAAAACACTCATTACGAGTACGTTACGCAGAAACCGATCCCATGAAATACGTCTATTACGGCAATTACGCAACGTATTTTGAATTGGGTCGCGTGGAACTTTTTCGCAGCATCGGCATCTCTTATGACGAGATAGAAAAGCAAGGAATTTGGCTTCCGGTTTCTGATTATAAAATTAAGTATTTAAAACCAGCACTATACGATCAAAAATTAGAAATTCACACTTTTATGAAAAAAATTCCGGGAGTAAGAATAGAATTTGAATATGAAATTTATAACGAAAAAGGAATTAAAATCACCGAAGCTTCCACTACTCTATTTTTTTTGAATTCCGAAACCAACAAAGTAATAAAATGTCCGGATTTTTTAATGAAATTAATTGAAGAAAACTGGAAAGAATAAAATGATTAAATCTGTTTTAAGATTTTTTAACGGTTAAACTTTCAAATCACTATATTTGGTAGTAAATCAAATGAATGATTTACGCACTAATCACGATATTAATTCTACTGATTGTTTTAGTTTATCAAAACCTGAACAGAAAGATTCAAATTCTGGAACAGAAAATTTCTGATTTATCAAAAGATAAAGCCAATATTGAAAAACAAGAACAGAGTTCTACAGAAACCATTAAACTTCAAACCTTGTCTAATGAAAGAATCGAGGTTGGGCAAACTGTAAAATCAGAAATCATTGAAGAAGATTCAGAACCGGAAAAAGACTGGCTGACTCCGCTTTTTGATTTTATTAAGCAAAATGTTCTTACAATCATTGGTATATTTACTTTGGTTTTAGGAATAGGTTATTTTGTAAAATATGCCATCGATAAAAACTGGATTGGTGAAAGCGCAAGAATGGGAATTGGTTTCTTGGCAGGATTTATTCTTATCATCATTGCTCATTTGATCAGGAAAAATTATACTATTTTCTCGTCTATCATTATGGGTGGCGGAATTGCTGTGCTTTATTTTACAACAACCATCGCATTCAGAGAGTATCATTTGTTTACACAGAATACGGCATTTGTAATTACTTGTACGATTACTCTGCTTTCAATTTTCCTTTCTTATCGCTACAATAGTGAGACGCTGATTATTTTTTCATTGTTCGGAGGATTTCTTGCGCCGTTGATGATCAGTACCGGACAAAGCAATTATATTTTCCTTTTCACGTATTTATCTCTTTTAAATATCGGAATGCTGATTACCGTTTATTTGAAAAACTGGAAAAGTGTAGGCTGGATTGCATTTATTTTCACGGCGATCTATCTTTATTTCTGGACTATCGAGAAAACTGATCTTACAAGTATCATCTTTTACATTGTAACGTATATTATATTTTACGCTTTTGCACTTCAAAATTATTTTAAAACAAATCTGCTTTCTAAGCTTGATATTTTAATGTTGGTTCTGATTAATTTCTCAAGCATCATCGGATTGGTTTATATCTTTTCTATTTTAAAATATGAACCTTTAAGTATCTTCCCGCTCAGCTTCGCGTTTATCAATATCTTTTTCGCGTTCAGAGAATATCAGAACAAAAAGTTTGAAAGAAATTATTCTGTTTTTGCAGGAATTGGAATCAGTCTTTTGACTTTGGCTGTTGCATTACAGTTTAAAACCCACCTCATCACGAGTGTTTGGGCAATTGAAGCTTCTCTTTTATTATATATATGGAAAAAAACCGGTCACAGTATTTTCAAAATATTTTTCTATCTGCTTTTTCCGTTGGTTATTTTATCTCAAATGATGACTTGGACTGAATATATAAATAATGAAAAACATTTAACTCTAATTTTCAATCCTGTTTTTCTGACGAGTTTAGTCGTTATTGCAAGTTGTTTTTTCAATTTAATTTTATTGAAGAAAGAATCCAAAGAAAAAAGCGATGCCGAGTTTTTTGAAAATGCTTTTAAAGTTTTATGCTTTGGCGTGATTTACTTTTCCATTTTATTTGAATTGATTTATCAGCTTTCGTCACTAAATATCGTTATTATTCTTACTTACTGCCTTTTGTTCAGTATTGCTTTCACTAGTTTATTATTAATATTAAAGAAAAGATTAAGCATTTTTCAAGACTTAGAAAATCTGTTGATTTATGGTTTGTTGTTTTTATTTATTGCACATATTACCAATTCACAAATTATACACGCAGTAATAACAAAGGAAATAGGACTAAGTTTCTATTGGATTCATTTGATTTATTTGGCGCCACTTCTATATTTAATTATAAAACTGATTCCACCATCACAGTTTTTAAAGCAGAAAGCCGGTTATTTACTTGTTTCTTTTGTCTTCATTCTTTCTGTAAGTTTTGAACTTTACCGAATTTATATTTTTTCGAATAACACCACTTATAAAAATGTTTTTCAATTGCAGGAGCATTTCAGCATTCTGTATCTTCCTATTATCTGGGCAGTTTTATCTTGTGGATTTATTTTTACAGGTTTGAAAAAGAACATTCCTGAACTTAACAAAATTGGTTTTAGCCTACTTGGTATTACCATTCTCAAATTATACCTATATGATGTTTGGCAAATGGATAACGTTTCCAGAATTATCGCTTTTATTATTTTGGGAATTATTTTATTGCTGAGTTCATTTATGTTTCAAAAATTTAAAAATGTACTTAAGAACCTCGTAGAAAAGAATGAGAATTCAGCCAATGAAGATATTTAAAATCCTTTCAAAAACTATTATTCATTAATATTTTAGAATTAATTTAAAATCCCCCTTGATATTTTATAAAAAGTAAGTATATTTATCACGTTTTTAACGTTTATATTATTAATTATGAAAAAAGTCCTATATTCCTTATTCATCTTTGCTTCTGCAACATTATTTGCTCAGAAAAACACAAAAATAAAATTTGCTGTTGCGGGAGATATGGTGGGTACAACAACTTTGTTTGAAAACCAAAAAGCGTATGTACAAGGTACACAAGCTTACAAAGCTGCTAATTTACCTCAAAAACTTAAAAAATTTAGTTTTATAGCAGATCAAGGTCTTACTGAAGTTAAGTTAAAAAACAATGTAGGTCCTTTAGATAATGCAAGCTTAGCACAATATAATGAGCAGCACAATCTTCCTAAAGAAACTCCTGTCATCATCGAAGGATATGAGTTTAAAGATACCGCTATGAGAATATATGCAGAAATTGCACAGCAGGTAGAAGTTAAAGACTACAACGGTGTAAAATCTGTATTCATAACGACTACGGCAAAATAAAATTATAAAAAAACGGATATTCTTTTGAACATCCGTTTTTTTTATGACTAATACTTGTTATTCCATTTTTTCTTAAGCTCGTCGTAGATTTTCTTTTCGGTGGCGTTATTTCCGGGCTCGTAGAATTTGGCATCTTTTATTTCTTCCGGCAAAAAATCCTGATTCACAAAATTCCCTTCAAAAGAATGGGCGTATTTATATTCTTTACCATAATCTAAATCTTTCATTAACTTTGTTGGAGCATTCCTCAAATGTAAAGGAACAGGAAGATTTCCGGTTTTCTTCACAAAAGCCAAAGCATCATTAATTGCCATATAAGCTGAATTACTTTTTGGTGAAACTGCAAGATAAATCGCCGTTTCACTCAGTAAAATTCTCGATTCTGGATTTCCAATAACGTTAATCGCCTGAAAACAGTTATTGGCAATAACCAAAGCATTCGGATTTGCCAAACCAATATCTTCAGAGGCAAGAATAAGCATTCTTCGCGCAATAAATTTGATATCTTCTCCGCCTGCAATCATTCTCGCTAACCAATACACTGCACCATTCGGATCGCTTCCACGCATCGATTTTATGAAAGCCGAGATAATATCATAATGTTGTTCGCCATTTTTATCATAAAGCGCCATCGTTTCCTGAAGAACCGACATTACATCATCGTTGGAAATTTCTTTATTATCAGAATTTTTAAATTGATTGAGTACTAACTCCACAGAATTAATCAGCTTTCTGCCATCACCACCGGAATACTGAATGAAAGCTTCTTTTTCTTTAATCGTAAAATCAGTTCCTTCATCTTTATTAAATCTATTTGATGCAATATCAATAAGCTCTTCCAGTTTTTCATGACTCAAAGCTTTCAATATATAAACCTGACTTCTTGAAAGGAGTGCCGAAACAACTTCAAAACTTGGGTTTTCGGTAGTCGCACCAATAAGAACCACCCAACCTTTTTCTACGGCATGAAGAAGAGAATCCTGTTGAGATTTATTAAAACGGTGAATTTCATCAATAAAAAGAATGGGAGATTTTCCTGAAAAGAGGTTTTGCTTTTTCGCATCTTCAATCACATCGCGCACATCTTTTACCCCTGAAGAAACTGCCGAAAGTTTAAAAAATTTTCTACCAGATTTTTCCGAAATAATTTCAGCTAAAGTCGTTTTTCCTGTTCCTGGAGGTCCCCAAAGAATAAGAGAATTTAAGGTATCGTTTTCCAGCATTTTCCGGATCGTACCTTTCTCACCGGTAAGATGCTCCTGCCCTAAAACTTCATCTAAGGTTTTTGGTCTTAATCTTTCTGCTAAAGGAGTGTTGTGATTCAAGATTTTATCTATTTGAATTTTAAATATTTGGCGAAAGTAAACAGAATTGATAAAGCTATCAATTTATCCGACGGATCATCCGTTTACTCTCTGAAACTTCAAACAAATTTAAACTAAATTTCAATTTTTTACCCTACTTTTGCAATGTTTTGAAACTTTCATTTAACAAAATCATCACTTCACCTTTGGTAATTCTCATTAAATTTTACCAATGGTTTATTTCGCCCTTACTTCCGAAGAATTGCCGATACGAACCTACCTGTTCACATTATATGGTAGAATCTCTGCAGGTTCACGGTATTTTTAAAGGATTTTGGCTGGGTGTAAAAAGAATTTCAAAATGTCATCCTTGGGGCGGAAACGGTTATGACCCTGTTCCTCCAAAAAAATAAAATATTCAATAATAAACAAATAAAAATGAGTAATATTTTCTTCCGAATTTATTTTGTGTTATTCGCATTGGTTACCCAATGTTTTTTTGCACAGAATCATCAAGACAGTTTATCTGACGGAACATTAAAAATTAATTCTGCCGAGTTACCTGTAAAAATTTATGCAAGTACAGAATTTAGAAACATCAATAAATTTGCTGATGTAGTGACCAATGACAATACTTTGGTTATTTTCACCAAAACCAATGTTGAAGCAGATCCTTATCATTCTAATGCAATTCTTATCAATAGTTACAAGAGCGCAAACTATCAATTTTTTGATAAAGATTTCAAACTTGTAGAAAATTCAAATATTTCTGAAGATAAAATTGAAACACTGAAATATGCATTAAAAACTAAAAAACCAGTCGCTCCAACCGACACTGTTTTATTAGAAACTCCATTTAAAATTTGGGATATTAGTCCAGGAATCAAATTGGGACCAGTTACACTGCATTTTTATAGCTTGATGTTTATTTTCGCATTCGGGATTGGATATGTTTTAATGACAAAAATGTATCAAACTGATAATGTGAACCTGAAATATGTAGAGCCTATTTTTACCTGGACTTTAATCGGTACAATTCTGGGAGCAAGAATGGGGCACGTTATTTTTTATCAGCCAGAATTATTTAAAGAAGATTTCTGGAGCGTTTTCTTACCAATCAGTACAAAAAATGGTTTAAAATTTACCGGTTTTTCCGGATTAGCAAGTCACGGAGCTACAATTGCCGTGATTTTAACAACGCTTTATTATTCATTTAAAATTATCAAGAAAAATCCGTTTTGGGTGTATGACAGATTAGGAATTGTAGTTGCAATAGGTGGAGCTTTTGTAAGAATGGGGAATTTTTTTAACTCCGAAATCATTGGTAAACCAGTTGATCCTAGTTCACCATTTGCCATTCTTTTTCCACAACAAAGTAGTGAATATGGTGTAACAATACCGCGTTATCCTACTCAGTTATTTGAAGCAGTAGGTTATGTTTTATTGTTTATTTTACTTTGGACTTTATACAGAAAAACTGACAAAAAATATCAGCAAGGATGGTTATTTGGTTTATTCTTTATCATTTTGTGGGCAATCAGATTCTTTGTAGAATTCCTGAAAGAACCTCAAGGTGACGAATTTATTTCTTTTGCAGGATTAAATACTGGACAGATTTTATCAATTCCGTTTATGATTGCAGGATTTATTATTATGCTTTATTCTAAAAATTTAAAAATTACAGAAGTTGAAAACGCAAAACCTGAATAATTTTTAAAACACATAAAAATCTGAAAGTCACAACTGAGTTGTGGCTTTTTTGTTTAAATAAAGAAAGACATTACCAATTTCATCGATTACATCTGTGGGCTGCATCGCTTCTTTAGAGTATTTTTCGGCAGCAAAATCTGCAGCTTTTCCGTGAAGCCAAACTCCTAAAATCGCAGCTTCTTCTTCAGAATATTTTTGAGCTAAAAGAGAGGTAATAATTCCGGTAAGAATATCTCCGCTTCCGCCTTTTGCCAAACCCGAATTTCCTGTGATATTGTAGAAAACTTTTCCTTCTGGAGTTACCATTTGCGTATGGTGATCTTTCAAAACAATATAAATCCCCAATTCTTTTGCTTTTGTTTTGGCTAAATCTAACCTTTCAAATGAGTTTTCAGTTTTTCCGAAAAGTCTTTCAAACTCTTTCGGATGCGGGGTAATAATTGATTTTTTCGGAATTAATTTTAAATAGCTCTTATGTTTAGAAATAATATTTAAAGCATCTGCATCCAAAACTAAAGGAGATTGATGATTTTCAATAAATTCCAGCAAAGCTTTTTCTGTTTCTTTTTCTGTACCTAAGCCAGGACCAATCCCATAAACAGTATTTTCCACTTCTTCAATTTGATTGATAAATTTTTCACCACCATACATAAACATTGTTTCCGGAATACTTGTCTGCAGAATTTCATAACCACAATTGGGAGCCAAAACAAACGTTAACCCTGAACCCGTTTTCAAAGCAGATTTTGTAGCCAAAACTACAGCTCCGATTTTCCCGTAACTTCCGCCCACAATAATTGATTTGCCATAAGTTCCTTTATGAGCGAAATCTTGTCGTACTTTAAAAATATTCTGAATGACTTCACCATCAATTACAAAATCATCAGTTGAAGTTTTTTCAATAAATTCTTGAGATAAATTTATATCTAAAACAATAACTTTCCCAGTAAAACTTCCAGTTTCAGGATGAAGAAAAGTTTTTTTCCAGAATTGAAAAGTCAATGTATAATCAGTTTTAAATATGGTTGAATTTTCATCGTTGATCTGATCAGTAAATAGTCCCGAAGGAACATCAATCGAAATTTTAGGATTACTTTTTGAGTTTAAAACTTCAATCACCTCTTTAAAAATACCTTCAGGATTTCTTGATAATCCGGTTCCGAAAAGCGCATCAATGATTACTGTTTTTTCATCAAAATTATATTTTGAAATTTCATGAAAATCTATCACTGAAATCCCAGAAATATCTTTCAGCCTTTTATAATTAATTAAAGCATCATCAGAAAATTTCAACTGCTCTTTATTGATAAAAACGTCTAGATCAAAACCTTTCAGATAGAGCATTCTTGCAACGGCAAAGCCATCACCGCCATTATTTCCGTTTCCGCAAAATATTGCAAATTTTGTATGATGTTTACAATTTGAAAAAATCCATTCTGCACAAAGCGAAGAAGCTCTTTCCATTAATTGAACAGATGAAATCGGCTCATTTTGAATGGTATAAAGATCAGCCGATCTGATATTTTCTACAGTAAAAATTTTCATTTTGATCGTTTTTTTTCAATTAATTATAATTTCTGATAATTTAAAGCAAAAAAAATACCCAAAACATTTAAGATTTATTATTTTTAAATGATACTTTTGTGTAAAACAACTAAAAATATAAATTATGGGATTTATTAAAGAATTTAAAGAATTTGCCGTTAAAGGGAATGCTTTTGATTTAGCAGTCGGTGTAATTATCGGTGGAGCTTTCGGAAAAATTGTAACGAGTATGATTGATGATTTAATCATGCCTATCGTTGCAGCAATCGTTGGAAAGCCCGACTTTAGCAGTATTTATTTCGCAATGGGAAAGGGTTCTGAAAATATTCCTGCAGGATCAACACTTGCAAAAGCTAAAGAACTTGCTCCGGATGCAGCAATTTTTGCCTACGGAAATTTCATTACGGTAGCGATCAATTTTATACTTCTTGCGTTTGTTGTTTTCATGCTTGTAAAAACAATTAACAGAATGAGAAAAACTGAAGCTGAAACTCCTGCAGAACCTGCTGCACCAACAACAACAGAACAGTTACTTTCTGAAATTCGTGATGAATTGAAAAAGAAATAATAAAAATCTTATATAAAAACGAATCCGCCACAACTTTTAGTTGTGGCGGATTTTTGATCATGATAAAACAATATTTTTACTGAATTTGTAAAATACTTGAAATCTGCTCTGCCAAAGAAAGTCCGATTCTATCCTGAGCTTCTAAAGTTGAAGCACCCGTATGCGGAGTTACAGAAATTTTAGAATGCGTAATAATTTCTTTTGAAGGAGTCGGTTCGTTAATAAAAACATCAAGTCCTGCAAATCTCACTTTTCCTGAATTTAAAGCTTCAATTAAAGCCGCTTCATCAATCACACCACCTCTTGAACAGTTGACAATGGCAACACCGTCTTTCATCATTTCAAACTCAGATTTGCCGATCATATAACCTTCTTTCTGAGCCGGAACGTGAAGTGTGATAAAATCTGAATGTCTTAAAACCTGTTCCAAAGGTTCAGTTTCAATCTCAACATTGATGAATTGATTGTTATAGAAAGTTACTTTAATACTTGCTTTCCCAACCATATTATCCGCAGCAATGACTCTCATTCCTAAACCTAAAGCGATTTTAGCAACTTCCTGACCGATTCTTCCCATTCCAACGATTCCGATGGTTTTTCCTTTCAATTCAATACCTGCAGCGTAAGCTTTTTTCAGCGATGCAAATTCTGTATCTCCGACCAAAGGCATTTTTCTGTTAGAATCCTGCAAAAATCTGGCTCCCGAAAATAAATGGGCAAAAACCAATTCTGCAACCGATTCTGAAGAAGCAGAAGGAGTGTTGATCACATGAATTCCTTTTTCTCTTGCATAATCTACATCAATATTATCCATTCCTACTCCACCTCTACCGATAATTTCCAATGACGGGCAATTATCAATAATATCTTTTCTTACCTGGGTCGCACTTCTTACCAAAACTGTACGAATCTTGTGCTCGTTGATGTAATCTAAAAGAAGCTCCTGCGGAACTTTTGTGGTAATTACTTCAAAGCCTTTTTCAGTTAATGCATCAATCCCAGATTGATTTAAACCGTCGTTTGCTAAAACTTTCATAACTAACTTATAATCTATTTAAAATGTAAAAAGATTTAAAAATTAAAAGAATTTCTGGTTTTCACCTTTCGTTTAATCTTTAAATCTTCTCTATGATTTAATCTTCTTTAAAAACTTCTATTGTAACTTGCTTCTCTACCAAATCGGTAAATTTACCTTTGTATCTTGTAGCTCTTACCAGGTGATTATCAATCCAGTGATAATTTCCACCTCTTGGTTTTCCGCACAAAACGCTGTGATATTTGAAACCGTGTTTATCTAGCCAATCTATAGTAATTTGTTTTAAATTTTCAGTTCTTGAAGTAAAAAAACAAATCTGATGTCCCTCGTCATACCATCTATTAACGGTTTCTAGTGCATCTGGAAATGGCTCACAAGTTACCATTCTTTCCGGTTCTTCGTTGGGAACATCTTCTGTAATTGTTCCGTCGATATCTATCAGATAATTTTTAATTCCGTCTTTTAGAATCGGACTGATATGCTCAATATAATCTAGTTCCATCGCTTCAAAATTTTAAAGTGCAAAGTTACACTTTCTCATCCAAACAGTGACGTTAATCTTAGTTTATGTTAAAAATTTAACACAAAATCAAATTTAAAATTAACGAAACTTTATATTTCATTGCATTTTTCATAAATATATAGAATGTTTTTCGCATTCAAAAAAGCCAATATTTCATAAATAATTAAAAAAACTAAACATTTATTTTACAAAATCACGTTTTAAACTTAAATTTGTAGGAATGGAAGAATTGGTAGTATTAGTAAATCCCGAGGATAAAGTTTTAGGTTTGATGGAAAAACAGCAAGCTCATATTAATGGACTTCTTCATCGTGCTTTTTCGGTTTTTTTATTTAATGAAAACGGAGAAATGCTTTTGCAGAAACGCGCTGCAGAAAAATACCACTCTCCTCACCAATGGACCAATGCAGTTTGTTCGCATCCCAGAATTGAAGAAACCTACCTTGAAGGCGCAAAAAGAAGGCTGAATGAGGAATTGGGAATTGATGCAGAACTTTCAGAAAAATTTCATTTTATCTATAAAGCTGATGTTGGCGGCGGACTTTGGGAACACGAACTCGATCATGTTTTTACAGGAACTTACAATTCGGATTTCAATCTGAATAAAGATGAAGTGGCAGAAGTTCGCTATATTTCGCTGGAAAATTTAGATAAAGAAATTTCGGAACATCCCGAACAATTTACAGAATGGTTTAAAATTATTCTGGAAGAATACAAACATCATTTTTAAACACACACTTATGAAAAAAACCTTTTTTATTACCGCATTTTTGTTCAGCGTTTTCTCGTTTTCGCAGAATTTGGGAAAAGAGCTTTATGAAAGCGAAAACTATTCAATCGCTATGCCCGATACATGGAAAGCGACGAACGATGATGGAATTGTAAACATTTTCCCAACCAATGAAATTGGCGCAATTACCATTTCAGAATATCATAATCTGGATTTGCCAAAAGCAGAAGTGAAAAAATTTATCCTTGCTTTGTACAATTCTCCTGATGACGAGAAAAAAGTAAAAAATACAGGCAGCAAAAAAGGATATTCAGAATATCAGTATGAGTATTTTGATGAGAAAGAAAAACTATTCTGGGTTACAAAATTGTATCAGAAAGATAAAAATATGTTTCTTGTAAGCATCAATTGCCAACAGAAACACTGGAACGGAAATTATATGAAAGTTTTTAACGAGACTTTTGAAAGTTTTAAAATTAAAAAATAGAAATAAATCTACCTATGAAAAAAACAGCATTGTACGACAAACACGTTTCTTTGGGAGCGAAAATAGTACCTTTTGCAGGATTTGAAATGCCTGTACAATATTCCGGAGTAACGGAAGAACACTTTGCAGTAAGAGAAAAAGCAGGATTATTTGACGTATCTCACATGGGACAGTTTTTCGTTGAAGGATCAGGCGCAAAAGATCTTTTGCAGTTTGTAACGACAAACAATGTTGATGTTTTAGAAAACGGAAAAGCTCAGTACTCTTGTCTTCCGAACGAAAACGGAGGAATTGTAGACGACCTTATTGTTTACAAGATGGCAGATGAAAAATATTTTGTAGTTGTAAATGCTTCAAACATCGATAAAGACTGGGATCATATTTCAAAATACAACAGTTTCGGAGCAAAAATGACCAACGCTTCAGACGAAATGTCTTTATTGGCAATTCAGGGACCAAAAGCAACTGAAATTCTTCAGAAATTAACAGAAACTAACCTTTCTGAAATTCCATATTACAACTTCACTGTTGGTTCTGTTGCCGGAGTAAGCAATGTGATTATTTCAAACACTGGTTATACAGGAAGTGGTGGTTTTGAAATTTATTTCAACAACGAATCTGCAGAAAAATTGTGGGATGCTATTATTGAAGCGGGAGCTGAAGAAGGTATTATTCCTTGCGGATTGGCTGCAAGAGACACTTTAAGATTAGAAAAAGGATTCTGTCTTTACGGAATGGATATCGACGATACAACGTCTCCTATTGAAGCGGGATTAGGCTGGATTACAAAGTTTGATAAGGACTTTGTTTCTAAAGATATTTTCGCAAAACAAAAAGAAGCTGGCGTTACCAGAAAATTAGTTGGTTTCGAATTGACAGACAAGGGAGTTCCAAGACACGATTATCCTGTGGTAGATGCTGAAGGAAATGTAATTGGAAAAGTAACTTCAGGAACTCAGTCGCCAATGAAAAAAATCGGTTTGGGAATCGCTTATGTAGACAAGCCTCATTTCAAATTGGGAACTGAAATCTTTATTCAGGTAAGAAACAAAAATATTCCGGCGAAAGTGGTGAAAATGCCATTTGTATAATCGAATATTCTTTAAATATAGAAAAAACCGCTTTATCATTTTGATGAAGCGGTTATTTTTTAGAAGCTATTCCCGCTTTTCGTTGCAATCTTTTTTTTGGAAAAAAAGGATTTTCACTTCAATCGGGGCTAGAATTTCCGTCTTTTGTTTAACGTTTTTCAGTAAATAAAAACCTTGTTTATAAAAATAAATTATTTTGAGATTGCTTCGTCGCTTCGCTCCTCGCAATGACAATAATTAATTAACTCCGAAAAACACTTTCAAAGCTTCTACATTCTTCTTATCATTTCCTACAAAAATCTCTTTATCTGTAAGGAAAACCGGACGTTTTAGGAAAGTATAATGATCTAAAATAAGATCTTTAAAATCGTTTTCTTTTAAAGATTTCACATCCAATCCTCTCAGTTTGATCTGAGTAGATTTCTTGCTGAATAATGCTTCATAAGACTTTGTATGCTCATACATTTCAGCCAATTCTTCTTTGGTGATCTGTTCTTTTCTTATTTCTCTTTTTTCCCAGTCAGAAAGATCAAACTGTGCTAAAATTTTTCTGCAGGTATCACAAGTATTGAGGTGAAAAACTTTCTTCATAAATTAAATTTTCCCCAAAAGTAAGGCTAAATATAAAATTCTGAAAATTATTAAATACCTTTATTAAAATTAAAAAAATGGATAACAAACCTGTTACTTTTCAGTTTATCTCTGAACCTTCAGATGTAAATTACGGCGGAAATGTACACGGCGGAAGTGTAATGAAGTGGATCGACCAAGCTGGTTACGCGTGTGCAACAACATGGAGTGGGAATTATTCTGTAACAGTCTATGTTGGTGGAATTCGTTTCTACGAACCTATTAAAATCGGTGAAATTGTAAAAGTGGAAGCACAGGTAATTTATACCGGTTCTTCGAGTATGCATATTTCAATTAATGTTTTTTCAAGAAATTTGAAGCAGCCTACTTTTGACAAGAAAACGCATTGCATCATTGTATTTGTAGCCGTAGATGAAAATGGAAAGAAGCTTCCCGTTCCGAAATGGATTCCTGAAACTGAAGAAGAAAAACAACAGGAAAAATATGCAAAACGTCTTATGGAGCTGAGAACTCAGATTGAAGACGAAATGAAACCTTTTTTGTAAAGGTTTATTGTTAAAAGTAAAAACCCTTCCAAAGATAATTTGGAAGGGTTTTATTATTTTAGTCTTTACAGTTATAAACTTGCGGACAACCGATGTACTGTGTGCAATATGAAGGTCCGGTAACGGCTCCTGTGCAACTGCATCCACAAAGAGATAAATCTGGGTTTCCAACTTTAATTCCTCCTACGATGTTTTTAAGGTCAGCCTGCTTTAATTTTTTAGCGTTTTTTAAAATGTTTGTCATGTGATTTGTTTTTTAATTAAATAATATAGTTTGATGATCAAATTTAAATATCATTTCTAAATAGAACGCAAATAAATAATAAATATTATCAAATCATTATACATAATTGAATTTTAAAGTTTAATTATCTTTTAATATTTACAATATAAATCAACTTCCAAAAATATAGAAAGGATAAAATATGACATTAAAAATAAAAAAATCTGCCTCAGTTTTGGGGCAGATTTATATTTTTTAATGTCTAGATCTAATATACATCTTTACAAGTATACACTTGTGGACAACCGATATACTGTACACAATAGTAAGGACCTGTAACAGCTCCTGCACAATCGCATCCACAAAGAGATAAATCAGGGTTTCCGCTTACTCCTCCTACGATGTTTTTAAGATCTGCTTGCTTTAATTTTTTCGCGTTTTTCAAAATGTTTGTCATGTGATTAGTTTTTAAATTTAATAATATAGTTTGAGTACCAAATGTAAGTATTATTTATAAATAAATCACAAACAATAAATTAATATTATCAAATTATTACACATAATTCTATTTAGCCTAAAGCATCCGTAAAAATAATTTTCATAAAAAAAACCTTTCAATTAAATGAAAGGTTTCTATGTGTATTCTTATTTTAAACTTAAATTATCTTGCGATATTTACCGTTCTTGTTTCTCTGATTACCGTTACTTTTACTTGTCCCGGATAAGTCAATTCATTCTGAATTTTCTCTGAAATATCATAAGAAAGCTGAGAAGACATTTCGTCGTTTATTCTACTACTTTCTACCATAACTCTCAGTTCTCTACCCGCCTGAATTGCGTAAGCTGAAGAAACACCTTCAAAACTTAATGCTGCAGCTTCAAGATCTTTTAGTCTTTGAATATAAGATTCTAAAACCTGTCTTCTTGCTCCCGGTCTTGCTCCAGAAATAGCATCGGCAACCTGAATAATTGGAGACAATAAAGAAGTCATTTCTACTTCGTCGTGGTGAGCTCCGATTGCATTGATTACTTCTGCATTTTCACCATATTTTTCAGCCCATTGCATTCCTAAAAGTGCGTGTGGAAGTTCAGATTCCTGCTCAGGAACTTTACCGATATCGTGTAAAAGACCTGCTCTTTTAGCTAATTTTACGTTTAATCCTAATTCTGCAGCCATTGTTGCAGCAATGTTGGCAACTTCTCTTGAGTGCTGTAAAAGGTTTTGTCCGTATGAAGAACGGTATTTCATTCTACCAACGATTTTCACCAATTCAGGATGCAAACCGTGAATTCCTAAATCGATAATGGTTCTTTTACCAACTTCGATAATTTCTTCTTCGATTTGTTTTCTTGTCTTTTCTACAACTTCTTCAATTCTTGCAGGGTGAATTCTACCGTCTGTAACCAATCTGTGAAGTGATAGTCTTGCGATCTCTCTTCTTACCGGATCAAAACATGAAAGAAGAATAGCTTCCGGAGTATCATCAACGATGATTTCTACACCTGTAACCGCTTCTAAAGCTCGGATATTTCTACCTTCTCTACCGATAATTCTACCTTTTACTTCATCAGATTCAATATTAAATACCGAAACTGAATTTTCAATCGCCTGTTCTGTACCAATTCTCTGAATAGTCTGAATAACGATTTTTCTTGCTTCGCTTTTCGCATTCAACTGAGCTTCTTCCATAATGCTCTGAACGTGCGCCTGAGCTCTGGTTTTTGCTTCAGCTCTCATGGTTTCTACCAATTCTGCTTTAGCTTCTTCTGCTGTATAGTTTGAAATCTTTTCAAGCATTTCAACTTTCTTAGCAGTTGCCTGCTCCAGATCGCTTTGTTTTTTTTCTAAAATTTCGTTTTTCTTAGCATAATCAGCAATCTGTCTGTCTAAATCCTTTTCTAATTTCCCTGCTTTGCTAAGCTCGTCATTCAGCTTATTTTCTTTGTCTTTCGTTCTTTTTTCAGCGTCCTGCATTTTCTTTTCGCGAGCCTGAATATCTGCATCGTGCTGTGACTTTAGTTCTAAGAATTTTTCTTTAGCTTGAAGATTCTTTTCTTTTTTTATGGATTCAGCTTGTACATTAGCTTTTTCTATAAGGTTTTCAGCGTTCTTTTTTGCATCATCTACAATGAATTTAGCTTTTGTATTCAGTGAACTTTTAGAGAAAAACATCCCTGCTACTGCACCGATTACTAAGCAAATAACGCCTACTATAATGGCTGTTGTCATATATATATTGAGTTTTAATTGTCTTGTTAACTTAAAATAAAAAAACCCACAGCAATCCAGTGATTTAGAGTAAACTCCTAATCTTCACGATTTGATCTGATTTCTTCTCTCTGTAATCTGCGTAATGCAGCGCGCCATTGAAAAGACTTTCGAACATTAAATTGTTTAGCGTTGAGTTTACCTTAATGTGTTAGAATTACTGTAGGCAGTTTTTTTTGGAAAAAAAATCTATTTTCCTATATCGTCCAGTGACCGATTAATTTCTGTTAATCTTTCATTGGTTGATTTTATATTTTTATCATGATTCAGAGCAACTACTTCTGCGTTGGTTCCCAGTTTTAGGGCACACATTGCCAAAGCATCCTGTTTATCTCTTACATCAAAATTTTGTTCAAAATCTTTAATCATATTTTCAATTTGCTTCCCCACTTTGCGCAGTGTTTCTTCTTCTGCTGCGGGTACATTTAGCGGATATACTCTTCCTGCAATGTTGATGGTTATTCTCCTTACCTCCATTATAATCCACTATTTTGAAGCTGTGCAATACAAAAGTCTACTTCTTTTACCAATCTATTGATGTGGTTTTTCATGAGTCTGTTGTGTTCAGGATTTCCTGATATTGCTGAATACAATTTTATATTTTTCTGTTCTTCTGCCAATACCTGATTTTTCTTTCTCTCTTCATCGTATCTCGTCTTCAGCTCAGTATGCTCTTTATTTAATTCTAAATATTTTTCAGATAAATTTTGATAACTTTTTTGAAGGTTCAAAATCTTTTTTTCTATTTCTGAAAAATTATTTTCTAATTCTTGAAGCATTTCAGGTTTATAAATTTTCTAACTATTAGCAAAAATAGGAAAATATTAGTACCGACGAAAATAATAATCTCTATATTTTGACAAAAATAAAAAAGGAGATGCCAAGCACCTCCTTTTTATATTAATTTTATATTATATTATTCAAATTTCAAAACAAACATAACCGCTCTTGTTTGTAGTGTAGAAACTGCTGCAGACCAATATGGAGGCGTTGAAGCATTATCAGAAACCATTTCGTTGTTCATGAAAAATGTACCTCTGATTGCAGGAGTTAATTTAAATTTATTAAAATAGAACTGAATTCCCATTTCTGCAGACCAAGCAAAATTGTGCGTTGTTGATCTGAAAACCTGCTGCATGTTATCATCCTGAGAATCTGAGTTTGACTGTAAATTAACAATATAATTTACACCAGCCGCAACATATGGTCTTGAGTTGTACCATCTGTCTCCGTGTAATTCTAACATTACAGGAATATCTACCAAAGTAGATTTAATATCTCTTACCCTATCTTTTTCTGTTAAAGCAATCGGAATAAAAGGAGCATTCGTCAAACTTCCATCACTATAAATATCATTTGATTGGGTATTAAAAGTCAGTTGTCTCTGAGCAAACTGCAAACCTGGCTCTACTCTTACATCTAAATAGTCATTTAATCTGAATTTGGCAATAAGACCCGCTCCAAAGCTTGTGCTTTCTTTTGAAGATACCAAATTATGATTTTCATACATTCCGTATCTTGGGTTGAGTACAATTCTATAATCCAGTAAATTACCATTCAGATAAAACCCCCAACTCACTTTTTTCTGGTCAAAGTCTTCCAACTTGTCCATCCTGTTACGGGTTCTAAATTGAGCATTTGCAACTGTTGCAAAACTTACTGAGGCTAAAACCAGAGCTTTTAATAGAAATTTATTCATAGGTTATTTTGTTGCTTTATAAATTGTGGCTATACCTAAACTTAATTTTTTGTATTCTACTTTTTTAAATCCTGTATCTAAAAGAATTTGTCTCATCTTTTCTCCAAAAGGAAATGCATTTACAGAATCGGGAAGATAAGTATACGCCCTGTTGTCTTTAGAAACCAGTCTGCCGATTGCCGGCAAAATATTTTTGAAATAAAACATATAAAATGGCCCTAAAAAACCCTCTACCTTTGAAAACTCAAGAATATAAACACTCTTATTTTCTTTAACCACTCTTCTCAACTCTGCCAAACCTTTGGTAAGGTTCTCAAAATTCCTCACTCCAAAAGCAACGGAAACTGCATCAAATCTATTGTCCTCGAAAGGTAAATTTTCTGCATCGCCCTTTTGCATGGAAATTTTGCCGTCTAAATTAAGTTTTTTTATTTTAATAACGCCAACATTTAACATTTGTTGCGACAAATCTAATCCCACTACTTTTGCACCGGTTCCTTTTTCTACCGCAATGGCCAAATCTCCGGTTCCTGTAGCGACATCCAACGTTTCTTTCGGGCTGTCGTGATTCATCCATTTTACCAGTTTATTTCTCCACAACACATCTATTTTCATAGACAAAACGTGGTTTAATAAATCGTATTTAGGCGCAATGTTGTCGAACATATCCTCTACCTGACTCTTTTTGCTAGATTCAGAATTGTAGGGCGTTACTTGGTTGATATCTTTTGTCAAAACTTAAAACTTATAGTATTCTTTATAATAATTAAGATAATCCTGCTTGCGGAAAATCTTTGTACGGGACTCTACTTTCTGAATATTTTTGATCATCTGATCATAGTCTTCATCTACATTATAATAAAAACCTTCTGTGTAGAGTTTATTAAAACGTTTAGCTCCCCCATAATATTGTTTTCCGTCAATCATGGTTTTATCCAGTGCCAAAAGTAATGAATCTTTTTTAAGATTGTACCCATAATATTGCTCATTGATATAATAATCTTTATGGGCAATATTTAAAAGACCACGAATTTTATTTACCTCAAAAGCAGAATCATAAAGCATTTTCTTATTCTGATCAAAAACTTTTATAGAATTTTTCCCTTTCTGTAAGTCTACCTGCACAGATTGGCCTGCCGAAATAATACCTTCAGGCTCATTATTTATTTTAAAATAGTAGGTATTGGGAGTAGGATTATCTACAAGGTAATAATTTTTCTTCGCTAAAAAGAAGTTGTAAACGGCAAAAGCACCGATAAATACCACAGCAGCAATAATTAAACCTTTTAAAGACGGATTGTTTTTCATAGATTGGCTGAAACAATTTTTGCAAATTTAATAATATTTTTAATTCTTTCTTATTAATATTAATTATTAACTTTGCATCTTTAAAAAATTACATAAGCGAATGCCAAATACGATCATTATTGGTTCCGGATCTTATCTTCCGAATAGAATAATTGGAAGGGATTTTTTCTTAGATTCAGAGTTTTATACAGAAGACGGGGTGAAGATTGACAAGCCTGCTGAGGTAACTATTGCAAAATTTGTAGAAATTACAGAAATAGAAAACAGGAGATTTATTGACGAAGATCTTTCAAATTCACAAATCGGTTTTGAAGCTGCAAAAATTGCGATTGCAGACGCAAATATAGACCAGGAAGAGCTTGATTATATTATCTACGCAAGTAATTTTGGTGAAGTTACCGTAAACGGATATGTAGATTTTATGCCGACAATGGCAGCAAGAGTTAAAAATAAACTGGGCATTAAAAACAGAAAATGTATTACTTATGATATGATTTTCGGTTGTCCGGGTTGGGTTGAAGCGATGATTTTAGCTGATAATTTAATTAAAGCTAACGTTGCAAAAACTATCCTTGTTATCGGTGCAGAAACTTTAAGCAGAGTAACCGATCCGCATGATAGAAACAGAATGATTTTCGCAGACGGAGCCGGAGCTGTAGTAGTAAAAGCAACTGACGAAGAAAATGTAGGGATTATTGCTCATAATACAATCTGTGATAATGGTGTTGAACTTAATTATCTTGCAAACGGACCTTCTATCAACGAAGAATCAGATCAGACTCGTTTATTTGTAAGAATGCAGGGAAGAAAAATTTATGAGTACGCTCTTAAAAATGTTCCTGCAGCTATTAAAGAAACTATCGAAGACGCAAAATTATCTATTGAAGACATCGACAAAATATTGATTCACCAAGCGAATGCTAAAATGGATTATGCAATGATAGACAGACTTCACAAGCTTTATGATGTGAAAGATTACGATCATTCTGTATCTCCTATGACTGTTCAGGATTTGGGAAATACTTCTGTAGCAACAATTCCTACCATGTTTGATTTAATAATTAAAGGAAAAATGGAGGGTCATACGTTTAAAGATAAAGGGAACATTGTAATGACTTCGGTTGGAGCCGGAATGAACATCAATGCGATCGTTTATAAATTTCCATAAGAATATTAATTAAACAATATAAAAAGCACAGGAAATTTATTTTTTGTGCTTTTTTTAAACCTGATTATGCAAAAAAACTTCTTATTTATAGCCGCAATCTTCTTATTTTTAGAAGTTTATATTTTTCAGGCAATAAGAACCTTAACAGATAATTTCTGGGTAAGACTAGGCTATATCGTTTTATCTTTGGCTATTTACGGCGTTTTTGCCTACGAAGTCAGTCATTTCCAAAGAAGCGACCGAAGTACAGAAAGAGCTCAGATTACAATCTCTTTATTTTTAATTTTTATTTTACCTAAAATTTTCATTGTTCTTTTTTTATTGGTTGACGATATTTTCAGAACAGGAGGTTATTTGGTAGGATTAACAAAACCTACTGAAAATTTCTTCCCAGAAAGAAGGAAGTTTTTAAGCTTAATGGGATTAGGTTTAGGTGGTGTACTTTCGGCTTTGTTTATTGACGGGATTACATTTGGAAAATACCGACATACCGTAAGAAGAGTAAAAGTAAAATTCGCTAATCTTCCTAAAAGCTTTAAAGGATATAAAATCATTCAGATTTCAGATGTTCACAGCGGAAGTTTTTCTGATCCGAGCAAACTGCAGCATGCTATTGATTTAATTAATGAGCAAAATCCAGATTTAGTTTTATTTACGGGAGATATGGTCAATAATGTTGCTGATGAATTTAAACCATTCATTCCTTTATTTTCTAAAATTAAAGCGAAAGACGGGAAATTTGCAGTCTTAGGAAACCATGATTACGGAGATTATGTAAAATGGAATTCCAAGGATGAACAAAACAAAAACCTTGAAACCTTAATTGACTATCAAAGACAAGCCGGTTTTGATATGCTTCGTAACGAAAACAGAATCATTGAGAAAGACGGTGAAAATATCTATATTTTAGGTGTTGAAAACTGGGGATTAAAGCCATTTCCACAATATGGAGATATTAATAAAGCTCTGGAAAACGTTCCACAAAACGCCACTAAAATATTAATGAGCCACGACCCTACTCATTTTGATTACGTAGTGAAAAAACATCCTAAAGATATTCATTTAACACTTTCAGGACATACACACGGAATGCAGTTTGGTTTAGATTTAAAAAATATAAAATGGTCTCCTGTACAATACCGCTATCCAAAATGGGCAGATTTGTACGAAAGTGGAGGAAAGATGCTCTACGTAAACAGAGGTTTCGGAGTTTTAGGTTACCCAGGAAGAGTCGGTGTTTTACCTGAAATTACGCTTTTTGAATTGAGTTAGGGATGCCAGCTACGCGATACGAGTTTCGTGTTCCGAGATTCGCAATCAGGGATTTGTGTTTCGAGGTTTTTAGTTTAAGGTTTAAATCTCGAATTTCAATCCACGAATCTTTAAACTCGAATCTCGGAACCCGAAACCCGAAACTAAAAAATATAATCCTTCATTCTTGAGGTCGCCAATTCTTTTTCATTGATCCATGAAAGAAAAGCTTCTAGTTTATCCTCCATTTTTTTTCCTAAATAAAACTTTCGGTAAAACGGAACTTTAAACTGATATTTATTAAGGTCGGTAAACTGCCAAGATTCAAGGTAAACCAAAACAAAATCATCATTTTTCAAGGTTTCAAAAACCATATTCTGATAATACTGCATCGGCAAAATCTGAAAGACAAAATCATTATAAGGCAACTGACTGTATGGCGAAATACTTTCCGGAACAATGCTTAATCCGTTGTCTTCGATGATTTCAGAAGTTCTTTTTAATCGTTTAAAAGGAAACAAAATGTCAGCATGATCGATGTTTGAGATATAATTAAAACCAATTGATTTTAAATCTTCCAAAGAAAACTGATTGTCTTTTTGGCGAATTCCTTTGATCTGTTTTTCAAGAAATTCCTGAATCGTTTTTTTTACTTGATCGATTTTTTCAAGGCTCGAATCTTTATTATAAAAAGCAATTTCATGCCCTTGAGCAGAAATTGCTTTTAGTAAATTCTGAAGTTTTTCTGCAATAGAGATCTCTACAAAAAAACTTGCTTTTATATCGTGAAGATCTAAAATCCTAAGAATTGCTTTGGTATTACTTTCGGTAATTTTCAATCTTTCATCATCAGAAATAATGCTGCTGTTTTTGGTTCCAGCTTCAAAGTTTACGATGTTAAAAGTGAGTAATATCATTCAATAGATTTTAGATGAAATTAATTATTAAAAGAGCGATTAACACTCAGTTTAATTAATTTTTATTCAATTTTACTTTTAAATTTTTGATCATATCTTTCGACATCTCAGAAATTCCGAAATCATAAGATAATCCCCAATCTTTTTTAGCAACAGAATCATCAATTGAAGCAGGCCAAGAATCTGCAATTGCCTGTCTGAAGTCTGGTTTGTAATCAATTTCGAATTCAGGGATCTCTTTTTTAATTTCAGCTGCCAATTCTGCCGGAGTGAAAGACATCCCACCTAAATTATAAGACGAACGAACGGTAAGACTTTCTTTTGGAGCATCCATTAATTGCAAAGTTGCATTGATGGCATCATCCATATACAACATTGGCATTCCTGTATTTTCAGAAATAAAACTTGTATATTTTCCTTCTTCAATCGCTTCATAGAAAATTTCAACAGCATAATCTGTAGTTCCTCCACCTGCAGGAGTTTTCCACGAGATCAAACCAGGATAACGGATACTTCTTACGTCTACTCCATATTTATCAAAATAATATTCGCACCATTTTTCTCCCGCCATTTTAGAAATCCCATAAACGGTTGTAGGGTTTAAAACGACATCCTGACCTACATTTTCTTTTGGAATTCCTTTACCGAAAACAGCGATAGAACTTGGCCAGAAGATCTTTTTAAGCAAACCTTCTTTTGCAAGCTCACAAAATTGAAGAAGTGGCTCAAGATTTAATTTCCATGCGAAAATTGGCTGCTTTTCTGATGTTCCTGATAAAAGAGAAGCTAAATGATACACTGTTGTGATTTCGTAATCTTTAATGACCTGTCTTACCAATTGTGTGTTGGTAACATCCATTCTTTCGTAATGTCCGGCAGAAGTAAGACCTTTCTGATATCTGTCAAGACCTGAGGCAACTACATTATCGGCGCCATGTATCTCTACCAATCTGTTCGTCAACTCAGTTCCGATTTGCCCTAAAGCCCCTGTAATCAATATTTTTTCCGTATAAGACTCCATTTTACTTTTTATTATTATGATAAAAGCAAAAATAGAAATTTTAGACCCTATTTTAAAACAAAATTGTAAATTCGATTACAATTTTTACAAATGAAAAAAATTATTATTTCCTTCATTCTGCTTTCTTGCTCGCTTTCAGCACAGTACACTGATATTAATATTGTAAAAGAAGTTAAAGTGAAAAATAAAGGAGTTGTAGTTTCTGCGCATCCTTTGGCAAGTGAAGCTGGAGCAAAAATTCTTAAAATCGGTGGAAATGCTTATGATGCAGTAGTCGCTACACAATACGCTTTAGCTGTTGTTTATCCTCAAGCCGGAAATATTGGCGGTGGCGGATTTTTGGTAGGTGTAAAAAATAACGGAGAAAAATTTACACTCGATTATCGTGAAACAGCTCCTAAAAACGCTTCCAAAAATATGTACCTCAGCAAAAATGGAAAAGCCAATACCGATTTGTCTCAAAACGGAAGATTAGCGGTTGGAATTCCTGGAAGTGTGGCGGGATTTTTTGCAACTTTAAAGCATTGCAATCTTCCGATGGAAAAACTAATTCAACCTGCCATTGATTTGGCTGAAAAGGGTTTTGCAATTACTGAACAGGAAGCCAGATTATTAAATTCCCATAAAGAATATTTTCAAAAATATAATAAAACTTCCAATGCATTTGTAAAAAATGAAGTTTGGAAATCAGGCGACATTCTGATGCAGAAAGAATTGGCAGAAACTTTAAAATTAATTCAAAAAACAGGATTAAAAGGATTTTATGAAGGAAAAACTGCCGAACTTCTGGTTTCAGAAATGAAAAAAGAAAACGGAATCATCACTTTAGAAGATCTGAAAAACTATAAAGTTGCAGAAAGAAAAGCACTCGAATTTGATTATAAAGAAAACAATGTTATTTCGATGCCTTTACCTTCAAGCGGAGGAATTCTTTTAGCACAGATGCTAAAGATGTCGGGTTATGAAAATCTAGAAAAATATCAACAAAATTCTACGCAGGCAGTTCAGATTATGGTGGAAGCCGAAAGAAGAGCTTTTGCCGACAGAGCTGAATATATGGGCGATCCCGATTTTATTCAGGATAAAACAGGCTATTTAATTTCTGATGATTATTTGAAAAAAAGATGGAAAAGTTTTAGTTTTAGTAAAGCTACGCCAAGTTCAGAAGTAGGAAAAGTCATTAATCAACCGAAAGAATCTACGGAAACCACACATATTTCAGTGATTGACAAAGATGGAAATGCAGCTGCTGTTACCACAACGCTAAATGGTTTGTACGGAAGTAAAGTTGTTGTTTCGGGAGCAGGTTTTTTCTTAAATAATGAAATGGATGATTTCTCGATAAAACCAGGTGTTCCCAATATGTTTGGTGCAGTTGGCGGTGAAGCAAACGCAATTCAGCCTAATAAAAGAATGCTTTCTTCGATGACACCTACCATTGTTTTGAAAAATGGAAAACCTTATATGGTTGTAGGAACTCCGGGCGGAACAACCATCCCGACTTCTGTTTATCAGTCGATTGTGAATGTGATTGATTTTAAATTGAATACCAATATGACTGTTAATTCTCCAAAATTCCATCATCAATGGCTTCCTGAAACAGTATCTTTTGAAAAGAATTTTCCGGAGACAACGATTAAAGATTTAGAAAAATTAGGTTATAAAGCTGTAAGGGTGAATCAATTGGGAAGAACGGAAATGATTGTCATAGACGATAACGGAAATATTCATGCTGTTGCAGATGGTCGTGGTGACGACTCTGTTGCAGTAGAATAAATTTTATTTGAGATTCGAGATTCGAGGTTCGAGATTCAAAGTTAAGATTAGAGATTTAGGGAATTAGGTGAAGCTTTTAAATTTAATTAAACTTTTAACCAAATTAAATTAAAGTTTGTTTCAAATTTTCCTATTTTTCGTTCTTAAAAAAGTAAACCCATCTCTTTTGAAAGCAAAAAAATTCTACCAGCAACTCTATTTTCAGGTAATTGTTGCCATTACTTTAGGAATTCTCTTAGGAAATTTCTACCCCGAATTAGGCGAAAAAATGAAACCTTTAGGCGATGGATTCATTAAATTGGTTAAAATGATTATTGCTCCGGTCATTTTCATTACGCTTACTTTAGGAATCGCCCACATGACAGACCTGAAAAAAGTAGGACGAATTGCAATAAAAGCAATGCTCTATTTTTTCACATTTTCAACGTTAGCATTGATAATCGGTTTAATTGTAGGAAATATTATTCAACCCGGAGCAGGTTTAAACATTGATCCTGCAAGTTTATCGGGTGATGTTTCGCAATATCAGCAAAAAGCACACGACACGACGCTCACCGGATTTATAATGAATATTATTCCGGAAACACTATTCAGTCCGTTGATTGGAGATAATATTCTTCAGGTACTTTTGGTGGCTATTTTAATGGGAATTGCTTTGGTTTTAACGAAAGAAAAAAGCGGGAAAGTCACAGAATTTTTACAGATTTTAGCTGCTCCTATTTTTAAAATCGTTCATATGCTGATGAAACTAGCGCCGATTGGAGCATTTGGAGCGATGGCTTTTACGATTGGAAAATATGGTCTAGCTTCCGTTTTAAATTTAATTTTTCTTGTAGGAACTTTCTATATCACCTCTATCCTATTCGTCGTTTTGGTTTTGGGAGCAGTTGCTTGGTACAATGGTTTTAATATTTTTAAACTGATGTATTATCTGAAAGAAGAGCTTTTGTTGGTTTTAGGAACAAGTTCATCAGAATCTGCACTTCCCGGAATTATGGAAAAGATGGAAAAAGCCGGCTGCTCCAGAGCGATTGTAGGTTTGGTAGTTCCCACCGGATATTCTTTTAATCTTGACGGAACCAATATTTATATGACTCTCGCCTCATTATTCATTGCGCAAGCTTTAAATATTGATCTTTCTATTGAAAAGCAACTGATGCTTCTTTTGGTGGCAATGCTGAGTTCGAAAGGAGCTGCAGGAGTTACGGGAGCTGGCTTCGTAACTTTAGCTGCAACTTTGGCTGTAGTTCCTGAAATTCCGATTGCGGGAATGACTTTGATTTTAGGAATTGATAAATTTATGAGTGAATGTCGTGCTTTAACGAATGTCATTGGAAACTCTGTAGCAACTGTAGTGGTAGCTAATTGGGAAAAACAATTGGATAAAGAACAACTTCAATATTGCCTGGAAAATCCAAATGAAATTGAGAAAAAACTGGAAGTTTAAAGATCATTTTAATGAAAATTTTCGCAAAATTCATATTACTATTTATTGCAGGAATTTGTTTAGCCTGCAACAAACAAAATAATAACAAAAAGATGAATGGAAATAATCCGGTAGTATATTTTGAAATTCCTGTTACTAATATTGAACGGGCGGAAAAATTTTACACGAATGTTTTTAATTTTAAATTTGAAAAAGAAATTATCGACGATTATGAAATGATGCTTTTCCCCTTCGAAGAAACCCAAAGTGGGATTTCCGGAGCTTTGGCAAAAGGAGACGTTTATAAACCAACGAAAGATGGTGTGATTATTTATTTTAAAACCGAAAATATTGATTCTACATTGAAAAAAGTTTTAGAAAACAAAGGAAAAATTCTTTATCCAAAAACGATTAATGAGAAACATGGTTTTGCCGTTGCCGAATTTGAAGACAGTGAAGGAAACCGAATTGCCCTTCATGAAACCATAAACAATAGGCAATAAAATTAAGTTTTTTTAATCTATATGATTAAAACCATAAAAAATATAGGTTCTAAGTATTTACTTTGTAATACATTATTATCGTAATGATAATTTTTTCATCATTTGTGTTTTTAGCCTTCTTCACGGAAGGCTTTTTTATTTCACAATGATTTTAAATTAAAATATTCAGGCTTGAAGGCTGAACTTTTACATGAATCGGAGATTTTATTTTGTTGAATTCTCCATCAAGATGCCAGTTTTTGGTATTTACCTTGAACTCTATTTCTGAAACAGGAAGATATGTGATGTAATCATCTTCTTTCAATTTTTTAGTAAACATTCTGAACGCAAAAAGTGGCGAATACGTCAACGGAAATTTTTTCACCAAAACCATATCAACCAGACCATCACTTTTGCTCGCCATTGGCGCAATATAAGCGTTGTTTCCAAACTGACGGGTGTTTGCAATATTCACCATCAAATACTTTCCGTTGTACTGCTTATAATTTTCATCAAAAAACTTAAGCTTGATTGGTTTATAATTAAAAAAAGTCTTCAAAGAAACTTTGATATAATTTTTAAATCCGCGGTTAGTTTTTTCAAATTCTTTAACCACCTTCCCGTCAAAACCAGTTCCCGAAACATTGATAGAAAGCCTGTCGTTTACCGTAAAAGTATCTATTTTACGAGATTTTTTAGCTTTTAATTTATCCAATAATTCATCTAAATTTTTGCTGAATTGTGTTTCATTAGAAAAACCATTTCCCGATCCTGCAGGAAAAATAGCTAATACTTTTTCTGTATTAATGAGTTGTTTAGCGACCGTAGAGATCGTTCCGTCACCTCCAATGGCAACAAAAATGTCAACCTCATTGAAGTGTTTTTGGATAAAATCATCAGTTCCTAAAATAGACTCAGAAATATAGTACAGAGGATTTTGCACTTTATTTTTAAGCTCGTTCAGAAATGGCTGGTAATTTTTTTTTGCCGAAAAAGGATTGATGATAAAAGCTACTCTTTCCATTGCCACAAAAGTAAAAAATGCTTCCTGATTTGGAAGCATTAATATTAGTTAATTTTCATTCTCTTTTTAAATTCCTGATTAATTGTTCCATCGAGCTCTTTCCAAGAGACAGGAATTACAATATCTCCGGCTGCAAAAGCTGCAATTTCGTAAGGACTGTAATGGAAATATAAATTCTTTTCATCAAAGTAAAAATCTTTATTTGCCGGAATTACATCCACCAAAAGCATATCTGAATTTTTAACCGGACCATCAGAATCGGTGGTTCCGCTTGGAAGTTTGTCGATATTTTTCATTAAAAGCTCTTCCAGTCTTGCTTTAGGCATTGTGGTAATATCTTTTAAATCTAATTTTTTGTTGTTTTTTAAATCAAAAACCCTTGCGTCAAATGAATAATTACCGTGCGCTCCTCCTTGATACGAAGTATGTAAATATTCAATCTGAAGAAAATCATCGTTTTGAGAAATCAGTTTCATAAACGAGCCAGCTTCCCAGGTTTGCGGATTCTGAATATCTGAAATCCATTCTTTGCTGTCTTCTTTTACTGATGTGTAAAATTCGGTTTTATCTTTATCTAAAAAAATTTGTAATCCTTGTTTTGAGTAATCAGTAATTCCTGTTTTATCGTAATAAATACTGTCTAAAAGGGCTTTATCTTTTAAAGTTGGGAAAACCAATACTTTTGAAGCATAATTTACAGAAAGTTTATCGTTAATCTTTACAGAATCATTTACTTTAAGAGAATCTATTGTGAATTTTTCAGGACTTTTATTCTCAGCTTTTGTGTCAACTTTTTCTGATTCTGCCTTTTTACAGGCAGATAAAAGGAAAGCTGCCGAGAACAAGACTAGTACAACTTTATTTTTCATAATAATTTATTTTTCGACTAGAATGCAAAAACCATTCACAAAATGAATGGTTTTTAAAATTTGTATAAATAATCGATTATTTTTTTATCAAACTCATTACCTGGCTTTCAGAATCTGAAATTACTTTCCAGATTTTCTTGAATGCAGGGTAGTATTCTTTAGGATAATCTGCACTTGCAATATTATATTCAGAAATCGTTATAATTCTATTATCTTTTTTCTCTACTGTGTAAGAATAGCTAATTTCTTTATCTTCAGTAACGATTTTTTTACTTTTTGGTAGATCTGCTACATCATATCCTTCAGGAATTTCTATTTCTACAACTTTCGTTTTACTAATTGGGGAAATAAAATCAATCATACATTTTCTTTCATCCTGCTGATCAAAATCATTCCTGGTCTGATGTAAAAATAAAAGAGGGTTCATAATCATTTTTTTTCCTACATTATCGATCATATTGTTTGAGTTAAAACTCATAGTAGACCGAAACTCTCCCCCTTCCAAAACTCTAGAGTTGATATTATCAAAACCTACTGAAAAGTTTTCCTTATACTGTTTTTTATACTTATCAGGATTTTCATCAAAGTTTTCTTTTGCATTCATAGCCATCATCCCTTCATCCTGATCTTGATAAGCACCTGAAATTGTACCATCAGGATTTATTTTTGCTTTGACTGTGTGACTATTATAACTTATATTAATGTTAGTAAGCGAAATAACTTCTGCTTTGTCATCTTTCACTAAAAGCCCATTGTCATTCCATACTCGTGAAGGTAAAAGATTGGCTTTTGACTGTTTTGATGTTGCATCAAAAAGATAAAATGTTTTGTTGATTTCTGCCCCCACAATCACATAATTAAAATTACCTAAATTAGGGAATGTCAAATTTACACTTCCGTTTCTCACAGTAGAAATAAGAATAGGATATGCGGTAATGTTTGCACTTCTCAGCATTGCTGTCAACATTAAGTTAAGATCAGCATCATTTCCTGTCTTATTTTTAATAAGATCTCTGATTCCGTTTTCTGCATAAATACCATTACTCTCATTCCATGTAAAATTCGTCTTTACATAATCTAAAATTTTATTTGCCTTAGAAAGATCATTTTTTTCATCAAGAATTCCTGCAGGAAGCAACTCTTTTACCAATCTATCTTTTTTATACTGTGATCCAAAATCATCATGATCCCATAATTTTTTTCTGATATCTTCCCAAGTAGAAGTATACGTTTTAAGATTATTGCCAAAATAAGTTGAATGAATCTCTGCTCTGATTTTCGTTCTGTAGTTATCGTTATTTTTCACAAACTTTTCAGTCTTAAATCCTTTCAGATTGTCATAACCGAACCTATAAGTCCTATGTTGTGATCCATACAGTACATCTTCTTTCACGATTTTATATTTCGGAAGTAAACTTCCTGTAAAATCTACATTATAAGACATTTGGGTTGGTGAATCGAAAACATATTCTGTATAAACAGAAGGAACATCCAACTCTATATAAATCATTGGAACTTCATAGGCAAAAGGAGAAGAAACCTCATAATGATATTCTATAATAGAACCATTTTTTATAGTAGGAAAAGCATATTTACTTACTGTAATATATTTATTTTCTTTTGATTTAAATTTTGAGCTTTTATCAACTTTAGTTTCAACTACATTATCACCTTCAAGGTTATACACCAAAGCTTTCATATTATTTAAAATCTCGCGGTCTCCGGAGTTGTTATCATAAAGAGAAACCTCCAGATTATGCCAATCTTCAGATTTGTCTTTTTCGTAAATTTTTATACGATAAGAATATTCTTTTATAAGTTTTCCGGTACTATTATCAATACGATAATGTATGGATCGATACAGTATTTCTGCAGGAGCTTTCGGATCGATCTCTGATTTCTCTTTTTTAAGATCATCTTTATTAAACTTAGGCATCTTTAAGAACTTTTGATCCTGTGCGAAAAGAGCTGTACTTATACAAGATACAGAAAATAGGGTTATTATATTTCTCATTTATGATTTTTTTGAAATTAAAATTTTTGAGTTATCTGCATTCATTACTTTTTTTCTGAAACTTACATAGTCATTGTATTTATCTTTAGAATGAAGCCCTTTTTTCATTTGGAAAAACCTTTTTACAATAAGCTTGTCTTCTTTCTTTTCAAAAGAAATTTTATACGTACCAAATTCTGAATTTACATTTCCGTTTTCCGGCATTTCTTCAATGATATATCCTGCGGGAAGCTTATAAATGATCTCATATTCGTCTTCGTAAGAAAAGCGATTTTCAAAAGGAAGACTTCTGTTTTCATCCTGATGGTATCTAGCATTGGCATAAATAGGAACAGCTCTGAAAATATAACTGGAACCTACCATTTTAGAATAATTAACAGCTTTAAAATTCAGATCAAAATCGATTGTTGCCAAATCTCTGTTATTTTTAAAATCAGACATCTCAACCTTTTCAAAATCTAATGTAGAAAGTGTATTCTTTATGGTATTATTTTTCTCAGACTGCCCTAATCCTGCAAATACTAAATTAAAATCATACTGATTTCCTGTATAAGTAAATTTACCATTCCCGGTAATCGTTTTATCTGGATTTAGCTGAATATTTAAAACCTGTTTTTCTTTATTTTGCTGTGAAGAATAGCTTGGTGTTTCCATAATTTCGATTCCATCAGGTTTTACAGCTAAAACATTCCTATCGGTTGTACTGAAACTTAAATGATTGTAAGCCATTTCCTGAGATGTATTTTCCAGCCAGATATTTCCTTTTTCTGTTGGAATAACCAAAATCACGTGATTCCCTCCCATTTTTGGAAAATCAATGTCAAAACTTATTGGTGAAGAATTAGAATTAATAATTACATAATAAGATTTTATTCCCGCTTCATCCAAAAGCGTTTTCATGTAATTGGTAAGGCCTTTACAATCGCCATAACCTTTTTTCTGAACCTCATCCGGCATCATCGGTTGCCAACCTCCAATTCCCAAGGCAACGAAAACATATCGTGTTTTGCTTTGCATATACTGATAAATCTTCTTCACTTTTTCTTCCGTAGATCCTGAAAGATTAAGCGCAGCGATTTCAGATTTTATTTGCGGAGTAGAAACCGAAACTGGTGTCAAAAGATTGTTATAATACCATAAACCGAAATCTTTCCAAGTTGTGATATTCCCTTTTTTTCCAACCAAGTTAAACTGATCCAAAGAAAAGCTTACTTTGGGTAGTATTTTTTTAGGACTTGGAACCATATCTTCCTGATCAATTGCCGGAATATTTTGATAAGTATATAATTTCCCGCCATCTCCTTCTGAAACATTTACCGAAGCAAACCCAAAAGGCGAATCATAAGTTTTCGAGCGTAAATTGATTCCTGATTTATTGATAACTTTAAAACTGCTTTTCTGTAACGAAATATTAAAGTCATTAAAAGGCGTAAAATCCGAAATAAAAACTGTATTCTGATCTTTCTGATCGTAACTAAACTCAATGGTATAAGGATAACTTGTAGGTGTATAAGATAAATACATCATCCTGTTATCAGAATAAAATGAACCCTGAGAATTAGCTGCAACATCAGTAAAATCACTTTTAGAATAGCTTTTTATTTTAGCACCCTTTTCATCATATACTGTTACTTTGACGTTAGAAACCGTGTTTCCTTTTTCATAATATATTTTGGGAAGCGAAAAACCAACCGCATCTTTATTGATTACTGTAATTGCTGAAGAGTTCCGGTAAACGATTTCGTCAACTTTATTGATTTCCAAAACTGTGCTTTCATTTCGGATGACAGCACTTGCGTTCTTTTTTAAAACATCACTAATTTCTGATACCGGATAACTTTGTGCATAGTAAAAAGAAGCTAAAGAAAATGCTCCTACACACCATAATTTCATCATTGTTAATATTTTCCTCAAAAATATAAAAAATCTTAATAAAATGTTAAAAAATTATCATAAATATGAGAATTATTAGATTTTTTTTAATCAAAAAAAGGCTCCATAAAAATGGAGCCTTTAAAATATTATTTAAAAAGATGATTAAACATCGATCTTAGCATATTTTGCATTTTTCTCGATAAACTCTCTTCTTGGTGGAACTTCATCTCCCATCAACATAGAGAATACATTATCTGCTTCTACTGCATTATCAATCGTTACCTGCTTCAGAATTCTGTGTTCCGGATTTAGAGTAGTTTCCCAAAGCTGTTCCGGGTTCATTTCCCCAAGACCTTTATAACGCTGAACTTCTACACCTTTTCCGTCCGGAGACATTTCTAAAGTTAATTCTTCACGCTCTTTTTCGTTGTAAGCATATATTTTTTTGTTCCCTTTCTTTAATAAATATAAAGGCGGTTGTGCAATATAAATATATCCGTTTTCAATCATTTCTTTCATGAATCTAAAGAAGAACGTAAGAATCAAAGTAGAAATGTGAGAACCATCGATATCGGCATCGGTCATAATCACTACTTTATGGTATCTTAACTTCGCCATATTTAAGGCTTTGCTATCTTCTTCGGTTCCTACAGAAACCCCAAGTGCCGTATAAATATTTTTAATTTCTTCGTTATCGTAAACTTTATGAAGCATTGACTTCTCAACATTCAAAATTTTACCTCTTAACGGAAGAATCGCCTGGAAGTGTCTGTCTCTCCCCTGCTTTGCAGTTCCACCTGCCGAGTCTCCCTCGACTAAGAACAATTCAGATTCTGCAGGATCTTTTGATGAACAGTCAGATAGTTTTCCAGGAAGACCAGAACCTCCCATCGGAGATTTTCTCTGAACCATTTCACGAGCTTTCTTTGCAGCCTGTCTTGCTTTTGCAGCCAAAACAACTTTCTGTACAATAAGTTTTGCTTCGTTAGGATTTTCCTCCAAGAAGTTAGTAAGCATTTCACCTACAATTTTATCTACAGCACCTGAAACTTCAGAGTTACCCAATTTAGTTTTTGTCTGTCCTTCAAACTGAGGTTCCATTACTTTTACAGAAACTACAGCTGTTAAACCTTCACGGAAGTCATCACCCGTAATTTCTACTTTTTCTTTAGCAGGAATTCCTAAATCATCTGCATATTTCTTCAGCGTTCTCGTCAAAGCACGTCTAAAACCAGCTAAGTGAGTTCCTCCTTCATGCGTATTAATATTATTAACATAAGAGTGAAGATTTTCACTGAAAGAAGTATTGTAACGCATTGCTACTTCAATAGGAATATTTTCTCTTTCACCTTCCATGAAAATAACATTCTCCATGATTGATTCACGATTTCCATCGATGAATTCAACGAATTCTTTCAAACCACCTTCAGAATGGAAAACTTCAACAGCAAAAGACCCATCTTCATTTGGCTCTCTTTCGTCAATTAGAGTAATTGTAATTCCTTTATTTAGGAAAGATAATTCTCTTAATCTTGCAGCAAGCGTATCATAATTATACACCAATTCCTGGAAGATAGTTCCGTCTGGCTGGAAGAAAACTTCAGTTCCTCTTTCATTGGTTGTACCAATTTCAGCAACATCAGCTAAAGCTTTTCCTTCAGAATATTTTTGTTGATATAATTTACCATCACGGCTTACTGTTGCAATCAATAAAGTAGAAAGTGCGTTCACACAAGAAACTCCCACACCGTGAAGACCACCAGAAACTTTATAAGAATCTTTATCAAATTTTCCACCCGCTCCAATTTTGGTCATTACAACCTCAAGTGCTGATTTTTGTTCTTTCTCGTGAAAATCTACAGGAATACCTCTACCGTTATCTTTTACAGAAATACTTTCACCTTTGTGTATGGTAACTAATATCGTATCACAATGACCTGCAAGAGCTTCGTCAATAGAGTTATCTACCACTTCATAAACCAAATGATGAAGACCTCTTGTTCCTACATCTCCAATGTACATAGATGGTCTTAGTCGAACGTGCTCCATCCCTTCTAAGGCTTGGATACTACTAGCTGTATATTGTTTTTGACTCATATAAATTTAAATAAATTTGCTTAATGCAAAGACCCACAAATATCGTGATTTTTTTCGACTTATGAAAGTAATTTCCATTATAAAATATCAGAATTTATCCTAAAAAACAGAGTTTATTTTAACTAAAAAAAACAATAAAGTTACAATGTAGATTTGAATTGATTGGAATGTTTTAAATCATATTTCTTCTCAACAATTTATCCTTAACTTTAAACTTGAAAAATTAAATTTTATGGATGATTTTATTGCTGCACGCGCCCAAATGGCGCTTTCTTTAGGTTTTCATATCATCTTCGCCTGTGTTGGAATGGTAATGCCTTTTTTAATGGCATTTGCCCACTGGAAATATCTTAAAACCGGAAACGAAATTTATAAAGGTCTTACCAAAGCTTGGAGCAAAGGAGTTGCAATTCTTTTTGCAACCGGAGCTGTTTCTGGAACAATGCTTTCATTCGAACTCGGATTACTCTGGCCTGGTTTTATGAAACACGCCGGACCTATTTTCGGAATGCCGTTTTCTCTTGAAGGAACAGCTTTTTTTATTGAAGCTATTGCCATTGGATTTTTTCTTTACGGTTGGGATAAATTTAATAAATGGTTTCACTGGTTTTGTGGATTTTTAGTTGGCTTAAGCGGTTTAGCTTCAGGAATTTTAGTGGTTGCTGCAAATGCGTGGATGAATTCACCAACCGGATTTGACTATATCAATGGACAGTATCTCAATATAGACCCTATAAAAGCAATGTTTAATGACGCTTGGTTTCCACAGGCATTACATATGACAGTTGCCGCTTTTTGTGCAACAGGATTTGCAGTTGCGGGAGTTCATGCTTTTTTAATTATGCGAAAGAAAAATGTGGAGTTTCATACTAAAGCATTTAGAATTGCTGCTGCTTTTGCAATGATTGGTGCTTTCGGCGCACCTTTGAGTGGCGATGTTGCCGCAAAATCTGTGGCCGAAAGACAACCTATAAAATTAGCCGCAATGGAAGCTCATTTTGAAACTGAAAAAGGAGCAGCTTTCGTATTAGGCGGAATTCCTGATGAAGAAAAAGGAGAAATTAAATATGCTATAAAAATTCCAAAAGTTTTAAGTTTTTTGGTGAGTAATGATTTTAATGCCGAAGTAAAAGGTTTAAATGATTTCCCGAGAGATGAATGGCCACCTGTTGCTGTTGTACATTATGCTTTTCAGATTATGATTTTCTTTGGCGTTGTGATGATCTGCATTGGAAGTCTGTATCTTTATGCTTTCTTTTTCAAAAAAGATTGGCTGAATAAAAACTGGCTTTTAAAAACATTTCTTTTTGCCACGCCTTTCGGATATATTGCTTTGGAAGCAGGCTGGACAGTCACAGAAGTCGGCAGACAACCCTGGATTATCTACGGAATTATGAAAACAGTAGACGCTGTTACGCCGATGCCCGGAATTCAGTATTCATTTTATTTTTTTACGGCTATATTTATTTCATTATCATTAATTATTATTTTCCTTTTGAGAAGACAGATACAAATGGTTCCCAAACTTTACGACCCTACAGACCCTCAGTTTAATTCTAAAAACAAAAAATCATGATCTACGTTGTAATTGGTTTTCTATGGCTTTCCGTATGTCTTTATGTGATTTTGGGTGGCGCTGATTTCGGAGCCGGAATCGTAGAATTAATGACCAAAAAGAAAAACAGAAAATACACCGAAAAAATCATGTACGAGTCGATTGCTCCTGTTTGGGAAGCCAATCACATGTGGTTAATCATCGCAATTGTAATTTTGTTTGTAGGATTTCCTGAAATCTACACTACCTTATCAACTTACCTTCACATTCCGTTAGTATTAATGCTTGTCGGAATTATTGCAAGAGGTACAGCATTTACTTTCAGACATTACGATGCCGTGGAAGACCGATGGCAGGTTATTTATACTCAGATTTTCTATTATGCAAGTCTTTTAACGCCTTTTTTCTTAGGCTTAATAGCCGCTGCAACCGTTTCACAATCTATTAACCCTGATGCAAATAATTTTTTAGACTTATATGTTTTCAGTTGGCTCAATTGGTTTGGTATTGCGGTGGGATTGTTTACCGTTTCGCTTTGTGCCTATTTGGCTTCCATTTTTTCTTTACGGGAAACCAGCGATAGACTGGAATTAGAATTAATGATTCACAAATCCCATCAAACAATGATTTTTGTAGTTATTACTGGATTGTTGGTCTTTTTAGCGGCTTATCTTTCCGGTATCCCTTTAACAAAATGGATCTTCTCAAAATATCTCGGAGTGATGGCTATTAGTTTTGCAACCGTTGCTTTAGGTTTAATTTTAAGAGCCATGCATCAAAAAAAACTACTTCCCGTAAGAGCTTTGGCAGGATTCCAAATCATTATGATTTTAGTGGCGGCAACTTATCAACACAATCCTGATATTATTTTATTAGGAAACGGGCAGCATCTTTCGTTATTAGAACATGTAGCCTCACCAAAAACCATTTCTGCTTTGGGATGGGCTTTATTATTGGGTTCCCTATTTATTTTACCTTTTTTATTTTATCTGATGTTTTCATTTTCAAAAGCATCAAAGAAATAAATGATTTTAAATTTTGATAATTTTTAAACCTCAGAAAAACTACACTTTTTCCGGCCAGTTTACATCCAGTGTTCTGACCGGAAACGGAATGCTTATTTTGTGTTGATCAAAAGCTTTTTTTATGGAAATAATCGCATTATGCCCCATTTTAAGATAATCTATCTGCTCCGTAGATCTACACCATAAACGGACGGTAAAATTGATTGAACTATCACCAAACTCCTGATAAAAAAGGGTAATTTCTTCTTCAGGAGCAAGACCTTCAATATTTTTTAAAGCATCTACAGCAATTTGAACTACTTTTTCTAAATCAGCATCATAAGAAACTCCTACTTTTAGATCGAGACGGCGTTTGCCAAGAAGAGAATAGTTTTCAACCGGATTTTGAAAAACATCTTTATTCGGAATAATGACCATTTTCCCTTGAAAAGTTTTGATAACAGTATCACGAAGATTCACCTCCATTACTTTTCCCATATAGTTTTTAACCGAAACAATATCACCGATATGCAGAGGTTTTCGAAACGAAATAAAAATTCCCGAAATAAAGTTGGCTGCAATATCCTGAAATGCAAAAGCCAAAGCCAACCCGAAAATTCCGGCTCCTGCAAGAATTGAAGTTACCGCTTTATCGAGTTTTAGAATGCTCAGTGCCGTAAAAAAAACAACGCCAAGAACAGTGATATAAATAAATGTGCTGAAAAGATTGGTTATCGTATGATTGGAAGAAATTTTACCAAAAATTTTCAATGTCAGTTTCCTGATCCATTTTGCAGCGAAAAATCCAATTACTAAAATAAATGCTGCCAAAAGCAGATTGGGTAAAATTTTTACAATTTCCCGGAACCAAAGTTCAAGTTTTTCATCGATTAGCTCTATAGCTTTGTTGAGATCAAACATAGATTAAGATTGTGTTTTTATTGACCATTTCAGCCATTTTAAATGTATAAAAAATATATGACTTAAAATATTTTTTATAAATCTTAGATTTTCAAAGCATTATTTCTTCAACAAAACAACTTCTACTCTCCTATTTTTTGTCTTATCTAATTCCGTTTCTTCGGGATACGCAACAGGATTGAGGTGACCGAGTCCTTTTGCAGTAATTCTTCTGGAATCAATTCCGTTTTTCAATAGAAATTCTTTGATTGCATTGGCTCTGGTAAAAGAAAGATTGAATGTTTTTAAATCTAAATCTTCACCATCAAAATTTTCGTAATCGCAGCAAATATGTCCCTGCAATTCGATTTCTAATGTAGAATTTTCTTTCAGTATTTTTAAAAGTTTCACAATTTCAGATTGACCTTTAGGAAGCCAAACATGACGACCTCCAACAAAATTGACATTCGGAAGCACAAAAGTATCTTTTACTTTCATCTGAGAAATTTCCGTACTTAAAAAACTGGGCAAAGCATTTCTTGAAATTTTCTCTCCCGAAACAAAAGCTTTTTCAATAAAAATATCAACCCTACGGTTTTTTCCACGCAGTTCGTCGGTACTGTTGTCATTGATTTGTTTTTCTTCACCCAAACCAACAACACTGATTAATTGGATGTTTTCTGAAATTTTATTCTGAAGATAATTACGAACTGTATTTGCTCGGTTTTCCGAAAGTTTATTATTGTATTCATTCGTTCCGGAAGAATCACAATTTCCAAAAATTTTGAATTTTAAGCTGGTTCTCAATTGTGTTAAACTATCCAGTTTTTGTTTAGATTCAAGATTTAGTTCGTAAGAATTGTGTACAAAATAAACAGAGGTCATCATTTGCGCATTCAATCCTGTTGAAATTAAAAAGAACAAAACAAAGTATTTCATCGAATTTTGAGTTTCCTTTAGAACGGAAAAATATTTAATTATTGTTTCAAAAAACAAAAAAAATCCTGAAATTATTTTCAGGATTTTAAATATAATTTTGTTTGATAATTGAGATTAAGCCAATTTCATCAAAACAACCTCGTCAATTTTCTCTACTTTTACCAAGTTTCCTTTCGTTAAAGTTTTAGAAGCCTTATCCCATTTTTTACCTGATAATTTACTCATCGTTTTCACTTCAGCCAAAGCAATTTGCTCACCTGATTTCAATATATCAAGAATCAAATGCTCATCTTCTCCCAACTCAATTTGAGGAACTAATTTTTCCGGCTTCATTTGAGGGAAGAATAATACTTCCTGAATTGAAGGATTGTTTGTTAAGAACATGATCAATCTGTCCATACCGATTCCCATTCCTGAAGTTGGCGGCATTCCGTATTCTAAAGCTCTCAAGAAATCTTCATCAATAAATTGTCCTGCTTCATCATCTCCTTTTTCAGCTAATTTTAATTGGTCTTCAAAACGTGCTCTCTGGTCAATCGGGTCATTTAATTCCGAATAAGCATTCGCGATTTCTTTACCGCAAACCATTAATTCAAAACGCTCGGTAAGACCTTCCTGACTTCTGTGTTTTTTAGTCAAAGGCGACATTTCTACCGGATAATCGGTAATGAAAGTTGGCTGAATGAAGTTTCCTTCACATTTTTCACCAAAAATTTCGTCGATTAATTTTCCTTTACCCATCGTTTCGTTTACTTCGATTCCGATAGATTTAGCAAAGTCGAACAATTCCTGCTCAGATTTTCCTGTAATATCAAAACCTGTATATTTTTGAATGGCTTCTGTCATCGAAACTCTTGCATAAGGTGCTTTGAAATCAATTTCCTGATCACCGAATTTTGCTTTTGTAGTTCCGTTCACTGCTATTGCACAATGTTCTATCATTTTCTCGGTGAAATCCATCATCCAATAGTAATCTTTGTAAGCTACATAGATTTCCATAACGGTAAATTCAGGATTGTGAGTTCTGTCCATTCCTTCATTTCTGAAGTTTTTCGAGAATTCATATACTCCATCAAAACCACCAACGATCAATCTTTTCAGATATAATTCATTCGCAATTCTCATATACAAAGGAATATCCAAAGCATTGTGATGCGTGATGAATGGTCTTGCTGCAGCTCCACCAGGAATAGCCTGTAAAACCGGGGTTTCTACTTCAATATAACCTGCATCATTAAAAAACTGACGCATTGCAGTATACATTTTTGTTCTCTTCACGAAAGTTTCCTTTACGTGAGGATTTACGATTAAATCTACATAACGCTGCCTGTATCTTAATTCAGCATCATTGAAAGCATCGTGCACTACTCCATTCTCATCAGTTTTTGCCTGAGGAAGAGGTCTTAAAGTTTTCGTTAAAAGCGTAAAGTTTTTTACCAAAACCGTCATTTCACCAACCTGAGTTGTGAACAATTCTCCTTCAATACCGATAATATCACCGATGTCTAAAAGGTGTTTGTAAACGTCGTTGTATAAAGTTTTATCTTCTCCTGTACAGATTTCGTCTCTGTTGAAATATACCTGAATTTTCCCTGTAGAATCCTGCAATTCAGCAAAAGAAGCCTTCCCCTGAATTCTACGAGACATCAATCTTCCCGCAATCTTCACCTGTTTACTTTCAGAAAAATTCTGTTTTATAGATTCTGTAGTATCTGTAACGTTGTATTCTTCTGCAGGGAATGCGTTGATTCCCATTTCAACAAGCTTATTCAGCTTTTCTCTTCTAATGATTTCCTGTTCTGATAATTGCATTGTAATTCAATTTTTTCGAATTGCAAAAATAGTGAATTTTATAGGTTTATGGAAGTTAAATTTTGGTAAGAAATTTTTCTCGCAGATTAAGCAAATTTTGCAGATTTATATTCAGCGTAAATTTCTCAATCCGTAGAAATTTCTACAGCGTTGCTTAGATTCTATAGAAATGACAATTTATGATTTTATGTTGAAATTGCAGCCCGACTTGAGCGGAAATCCTTTTGTGAGGAGGAACGACGAACAAAAGATTGGGAGCGGAAGGCGGATTAAGCTGCCCAAATTATTAAAATTTTAAAACCAATCTTTCCTTTTTTCTTTTGGAATAAATGTCCACGCTAATATTCTGCTGATTTTCTGACCTTGAGCCATATCAATAGTTTTCACCTCAACAGCTTTTACTTTGTTTAAAAGTGATGTCAGCTTAAAAAGATTTTCTTGCTTAGAAACTAAACATGTAAACCAAAGAATTTGAGATGAGAATAAGGCACTTTCTTTAATCATTTTTGAGATAAAAGCCAGTTCACCACCTTCGCACCACAACTCAGATTGTTGTCCTCCGAAATTGAGATTGTTTTTTGGAGTCTTTGATTTTTTGAGATTTTTTGTCTTCCTTAGATTTCCTTTCATTGCAGATTCTTCGGAATCATGGAAAGGTGGATTACACATCGAGAATGTGAATCGATTTTCGGGAGAAAGAATATTTTTGAATATAAAATTCGAATCCGGTTGAAATTTCAACTGAATATGAGATGAAAAATCAGGATTATCACCTAAAATCTTCTGAGCATTTTCCAAAGATTTCTTATTGATATCGGTTCCCAACATTTCCCAACCGTAAGATTGATGAGCAATTAAAGGATACACCAAATTGGCTCCGGTTCCGATATCAAGACCTTTTACGGAAATACCTTTTGGAATTTCTTCAGAATTTTCAGCCAATAAATCTGCGAGATAATGAATATAATCTGCGCGCCCAGGAATTGGCGGACAAAGATTCTGGTCAGGAATATCCCAGTTTTTAACTCCATAAAAATGCTGCAATAAAGCTTTATTCAACAGTTTTACGGCTTTTGGAATACTGAAATTAATGGTTGGAGTACCGTAAGAATTGATAAAAACATAATGTTTCAATTCAGGCACACAAGAAATCAGCAGTTCAAAATCATAAGAATTTCTGTGCAGATTTCTTGGGTGCAGAGTTGATTTTTCGGCAGTCATTTATTTTTTCTGACTTAAAATATATTCTACCATTTTTTTGGCATCATCTTTAGAAACTTGCGGGTGTGGTTGCATAGGTACGCTTCCCCAAACACCGCTTCCGCCTTCAATAATTTTTGAAGCCAGGGTTTCCATATCTTTTTCAGAATATTTCTCCGCAATTTCTTTATAAGATGGGCCTATCGTTCTTTCCACAGCATTATGACAAGCCATACAATCAGAACCTTCAATTAAATCTTTTCCCGAAACATTGTTATTTACAGGAGTAGAAATATCTGTAGAATCTGTTGATAAAGCTTGAGAATCTTCTTTTTTAGAACAGGAAACAATAAATAAACTTATCAATCCTGTTAAAAACAGTTTTTTCATTATTTTGCAGCTGTAGAATCTGTTGCAGGTGCAGGTGTTGCTGCTACCGGAGCTGGTGTAGATTTAGTAGAATCTACTACTGTAGGTGCAGCTGGCTCTTCTAACATAACGTTGCTGTCTTGTAGAGATTTGTCAGCTTTTTTTGAGCAGCTTACTGCGAATATACTTCCGATAAATGCGATTGCCAATACTTTTTTCATAGGTAACTTTCTATATTATTTTTTAATATTCCAGTGAAAGAAATCTATAATCTCTCACTTTTTTATTTGCTGACAAAAATATAAAAATAAAGTTTTATAATAAGAGTGTTCTTGCCTTTTTTAAATCATATTTTGAAAGAGGCTGTTAATTAATAATGATTATATTTAAGGGTGATTTTAAAACTAATAAAATGGTCATCATATCAAAAATCCTGTTTTTCTTTAGTCATCATGGTTTTTATTCCGTATTGATATTTATTTTATTTTTCGGAGTTTTATCTATCATCACTCGGAAAGCATGGCTACTCATATTTATCATTCCCTTATCCATAGGTAATGGCTTTGCCGGGCAGTATCTGAACGCTTGGTTTCTTAATAAGTACGGTGTTGAAAGCACGGCAATTATCACTTCAGATGTTGAAACCAACTCAACTTTGAACGACCAATACATTCATGATTACGAAGCCATTGTAAAAAAACAGGATGGCAAATATGTTGAAACTTTTTTTTCAACGATGTCTGCGGCGATTTATCCTTTAGAAAATGCAATCAGAATTCCGGTTCCCGACAAAGAATTTCCTGTAAAATTCATTCCTGGATATGAGAAAAATATCGTTATTCTTTTTCAACAATCTGAGGAAGGTAAGAATTTGAGAATGTACGAATTACAACGCCCAATTAATTCTGCAAGAATAAAATACGAAGCCGACAGAACCAATATAAAATTTATAAAAGATTATATTCTTGCATTAGAAGATTATGTAAAAGTTTATGATGATGTACAATTTAAATCAAAAATCACCGAGCTGAAACAAGAATTACAACTTCTGGAAAAATAAATTTTCTTTTTTTGAATTTTTTGTTTTTGATAATAAAAAAATTTCTACATTTGTCCCATGATTATTTCTAACAACAAAAATTGGTGGTGGCACTCAAACTCTTCGTCGGGTCTGATGCTATTGTCGTGTTGTTAAATTACAGCTTGAATTCTATAGAAAAATATACAGAGACTTTGACGATTGCGTTGAAGTCTTTTTTTTGTTCCATATTTAAAAATTTATAAAAATGTTTAATAATACAATCAATATAAAAACCACCTCAAAAAAAACATTGGGAGACCTGCAAACTCCGATGAATATCTATCTTCAGATAAGAGATAAATTTCGCGATACCATTTTGCTTGAAAGCTCAGATGCAAAAAATATCGATAATAACTTTTCTTTCATTGCGATAAACGCAATTGCCGGAATTGAAATCAAAAATCTTCATGAATATGAAATCAAATTCCCCAATGAAAATCCTGAGAAAAAATCGTTAGAAAACATAGAAGTTACGCAATTGCTAAACGATTTTTCTAAAGTTTTTGTTTGTGAAAAAACCAATGATAACATAGAAGAAACCGCTCAAAGTCTTTTTGGATACACAAGTTTTGAAGCCGTTCCGCTTTTTGAAAATATCAGTTTTAAACCTCAAAGCAAAGAAGTTGAAATCCCTATTCTTCGTTACAGATTATATCAATATGTGATTGCCATCAATCATTTTAATGATGAAATGCACCTTATCGAAAATCAAATTGATGGCGTAAGGTCTGAAATGCTGTTGTTACAGGATTTAATTAAAAATAAAAATGCACTCGTTTATCCATTTGAAAAAGACAGCTCCGAAACCTCAAATCTTACTGATGAAGAATATTTGGAGCTCGTAGACAAAGCTCAGAAACATTGTAAGAGAGGCGATGTTTTTCAACTGGTTTTGAGCAGAAGGTTTGAGCAGAAATTTAAAGGCGACGAATTTAACGTTTATCGTGCTTTGAGAAATATCAATCCATCGCCTTATCTATTCTTTTTTGACTACGGAAACTATAAACTATTTGGTTCAAGCCCTGAAAGCCAACTAATTATTAAAAACAACAAAGCCATCATCCATCCCATTGCAGGTACTTTTAAAAGAAGCGGCGATTTTGAAACCGATTTACAATCTGCAGATGCCCTAAAAAAAGACCCAAAAGAAAATGCAGAACACACAATGTTGGTAGATTTAGCCAGAAACGATTTAGGAAAAAAAGGAAAAAATGTAACCGTAACCAAATTGAAAGAAATTCAGCTTTTCTCTCACGTTATTCACATGGTAAGTGAAGTTACTGCTGAGTTGGAAGAGAATACCAATCCTTTTGACATTGTTTCTGATACCTTCCCACAGGGAACTTTAAGCGGAGCGCCAAAATACAAAGCCCTTCAACTTATTAATGAATACGAAAAAGATTCGCGCGGTTATTACGGCGGTTGCATCGGAATGATTGGTTTGAATGGCGATTGCAATCAGGCAATTATGATTAGAACATTTTTAAGCAAGAATAACACTTTATTTTATCAGGCTGGAGCAGGTTTGGTTGCAAAATCAATCCCTCAAAATGAACTGGAAGAAGTTAATAATAAACTAAATGCTTTGAAAAAAGCGGTTGAAAAAGCGGAGAGATTAGTTTAAGACTTTTATGGTGACAAATTCCGTCTTCCGCTCCCAATCTTTTTGTCATTGCGAACAAAGTGAAGCAATCTTTAGAATTTTTCAGCAATCGCAATAACAAAAAGGATTTCCGCTCAAGCCGGGTCGCAATTTCGTCATAAGTAGGAAATTGAGGTCAGAAATATCAAAAAACAATTAATAATGAGTCCTGAAAGGACGATTTAACACAGAATTGGATAAAATCCAATTAAAAAATATAGAAAAAATGACAAATATAAACCCATCAACTAAAACCCTCGTATTCGACAACTACGACAGCTTTACCTACAACCTTGTTCAGATGATTGAGCAAATTCTGAATCAAAAAGTTGATGTTTACCGAAATGATGAAATTTCGTTAGAAGAAATCGAAAAATATGATAAAATCATTCTTTCTCCAGGACCAGGAATTCCCGAAGAAGCCGGAATTTTATTGGATGTAATCAAAAAATACGCTCCAACAAAAAGCATTTTAGGAGTTTGCCTTGGTCAACAGGCAATTGCTGAAGCTTTTGGAGGCAGTTTAATCAATCTCACAGAAATTTTTCATGGTGTGGCAACAGAGGCAATTCAAATAAGTAATCATAAAATTTTCAATGATTTACCCCCAACTTTAGAAGTCGGGAGATATCACAGTTGGGCAGTAAATCCAGAAAATTTCCCTGAAGAATTGGAAATTACAAGTACAGATAGCAAAGGAATGATTATGAGCTTGAAACACAAAACATTTGATGTTCATGGCGTTCAATATCACCCTGAAAGCATTCTAACCCCCGATGGAAAAACCATTATTAGAAATTTTTTAATTGGTTAATAGATTTTAGTTGATAGTTTATAGAAAATTATTCTAAAAATACTTTAAAACTAACCAATCACTAACAACCAGCAACTATTTACTATTATGAAAGAAATATTAGAATATCTTTTCAATCATCACACTTTGTCAAAATCGCAGGCAAAAGCTATTATGATTGAGATTGCTCAAAATAAATTTAACGCTACTGAAGTCACTTCCTTTATCAGTATTTTTCTAATGCGAAATATTACCTTGGAAGAATTGAAAGGTTTTAGAGAAGCACTTCTTCAAATGGCGGTTCCAGTTAATTTAAAATCCAATGACAGCATCGACATTGTAGGAACCGGTGGTGATGGAAAAAATACCATCAACATTTCTACTTTAGCAAGTTTTGTTGTTGCAGGAACTGGACAAAAAGTAACCAAACACGGAAATTACGGTGCATCAACCGTTACGGGTTCATCCAATGTTTTAGAAGCTTTAGGTTATCAGTTCAAAAAAACGTCAGGCGAACTTAATCAGGATTTAGAAAAAGCGAATATCTGTTTTCTTCACGCTCCATATTTTCATCCAGCGTTGCAATCTGTCGGAGCTTTACGAAAATCTTTAGGCTTGCGAACTTTTTTTAATTTACTTGGTCCGTTAGTAAATCCTGCAAAACCACAGTTTTCTGTGATTGGAGTTTATAATTTAGAGATTGCAAGAATATATCAATATTTGCTTCAGAAAGAAAATCAGGAATTTGTTTTAGTTCATGGAATGGATGGATACGACGAAATCAGCCTTACTCAAGACAGTAAGATCATTACAAAAAGCGGTGAAAATATTTATTCCGCAGAAGATTTAGGTTTTAAACCTGTTGATGCTGAAAACATAAAGGCAGGAAAAACCATAGAAGAAACGGCAAAAATTTTCAAAAATATACTAGAAGGGAAAGGTACAGATTCGCAAAATGCTGTGGTTTTGGTCAATGCAGCGGTTGCTTTATTCCACACCCAAAAATTTGGAACCTACGAAGACTGTCTTTTAACTGCTAAGGAAAGCTTGGAAAGCGGAAAGGCATTAAAAAGTCTTGAATTGCTATTGGATTAAATGATGAAATCTTGCATTTGTCATTCAAAACGAAACGTAGTGAAGTGAAGAATCTAAACTAAAACACAATCTGATGAAAATATTAGGAACGCATAATTATTATGTTTACATATTAACAAATTACAATAAAACTGTTCTTTATGTAGGTATAACAAATGATTTAAAAATGAGAATGTATCATCATAAAAATCCAACAACAGAAGATAAACTTCATTTTACAACAAAGTATAAATGTTTTAATCTTGTTTATTATGAACATTTTCAAGATGTAGAACAAGCAATTGCGAGAGAAAAACAAATCAAAGGCTATTCAAGAATGAAAAAAGAAAATCTGATCAAAAGTATTAATTCTAATTGGGATTTTTGGAATGATAAAATTGAATAAATCTTTCAATGAAAATGTTAGTATAATGTCATTTCGAACAAAGTGAGAAATCTTTTTTAAATTCTTCACTACACTTCGTTTCGTTCTGAATGACAAAGACAAAAAATAATCAATACTATAAAAATGAACATTTTAGATAAAATCATAGCAAGAAAAAAACAGGAAATAAAAGATTCAAAGTCTAAAATTTCTTTGCAACAATTGAAAGATTCAGATTTTTTTGGAAGAAAAAGTTTTTCTCTGAAAAAAACTTTAAAATCAAAATCAGGAATTATTGCAGAATTTAAAAGACAATCGCCTTCCAAAGGGATTATTAATAATCAAATTTTGCCTTTAGAAGTGGCTTCAGCTTATGAAAAATTTGGGGCAAGCGGAATTTCTATCCTTACTGATAAAGATTTTTTCGGCGGAAGTTTTGATGATATTTTGAGTGTAAGAGATCATATCCAAATTCCGATTCTGCGAAAAGATTTTATGGTTGATGAATATCAGTTTTATGAAGCAAAAGCAATCGGTGCAGATGTAATTTTGTTGATTGCCGCTTGTCTTTCACCCAATCAGGTTTTAGAGTTTACAGAACTTTCTCATAAATTAGGATTAGAAGTTTTATTGGAAATTCATACTGAAGAAGAACTTCAACATATCAATAAAAGCATTGATTTTGTAGGCATCAACAACAGAAATTTAAAAGATTTTAAAGTTGATTTACAACATTCTGTCAATCTAAAAAATCAGCTACCTGAAAATATTTTATCTGTTGCAGAAAGTGGAATTTATAACGAAGATGATTTTAAATATTTAAAAGAAAAAGGGTTTAATGGATTTTTGATGGGAGAATATTTTATGAAAAATGAAAATCCCGGAAACAAATTCTCTGAATTCGTTTCTAATGTAAAAATATAACAGTTACCAATTTAGCAATGATTGAGAACCAACAACCATCAACAGAAAACTTTCAACCAAAACTCAAAGTTTGTGGGCTGACCCAGCTTGGTCAAATTTGTGAATTAGTGACATTAAAAGTTGATTTTCTTGGCTTTATTTTCTACGAAAAATCACCGAGATATGTTTTGAATCATTTAAATTTAGATGAAATATCAGAAATAAATCATCAAGGAAAAGTTGGGGTTTTTGTCAATGAGAATATAGATAAGATAATAGAGTTTGCCGAAAAAGCAGATTTAGATTTTATTCAGCTTCACGGCGATGAAAGTGATGATTTTATTTTGGAATTGAGACAAAAATTAAATCCTGAAGTTGGAATTATAAAAGTGATACGAATCGGCTCTGACTTTGTCATTCCGACGAAGGAGGAATCTCTTGAAAGATTCTTTACTTCACTTCGTTCCATTCAGAATGACATTGTGTATATTCTTTTCGACACCGATTCTAAAGCATTTGGCGGAACAGGAAAAACTTTCGACTGGAATATTCTCAACGAAATAAAAATTCCACTTCCCTATTTTTTAAGCGGCGGAATTTCTTGGGAAAACTTCCATCAACTAAAAACCATCAACCAACAACCATTTGCTTTAGACATCAATTCAAAATTTGAAATAGAGCCTGGAATTAAAGATTTAGAAAAAATAAAAGAATTTAAAAATAAATTTAAAAGTCCCAAAGGGACGACTTAACAAAGGATAGGATGCAATCCTATCAACAAACAATAAAACAATAAAAAACACAAAGAAATGCCACAATCCTTAGTCAAAAACTACGTCCATATCATTTTCAGCACAAAACACAGAAATGATTTTATTGATGAGAGCATAGAAAAAGAGTTGTTCTCATATATTGCTGCGTTATGCAAAGATTTTGAAAGCACCGCATTGCAAATAGGAGGAACAGACAATCATATCCATATTCTCTGCCTGTTGTCGAGGAAAATTGCTTTGATGAAATTGGTTCAGGAAATAAAAGCAGTTTCATCAAAATGGATAAAGACGAAAGGAAAAAGATATGAAGATTTCTTTTGGCAGGAAGGTTATGGAGCTTTTTCAGTGAGTCCAAATAACATTTTTCCAGTTTCTGAATATATTAAAAACCAAAGAGAGCATCATAAAGAATTTGATTTCAAACATGAGATGGTTAATTATTACAAAAAATACAAAATAGATTATGATGAAAAATATATTTGGGATTAATGTTATTTAAACAATTGTTAAATTCATAGGAATAAATTCCTATGCTCTGTTAAATCGTCCCTTCGGAACTCTTTTAAACTTAAAATATTTCATATGAAAAACCATCAATACAAATCAAAAATAAAATGGACGGGAAATACCGGTGAATCAACAAAAAACTATCGTTCGTATGAAAGAAGCTATACCATATCGGTGGATGGAAAAGCTGAAATAAAAGGTTCTTCAGACCCTGCATTTTTGGGCAATCCTGAACTTCACAATCCTGAAGATTTGTTGCTGGCTTCTGTTTCTTCGTGTCATCTTTTGTGGTATTTGCATTTTTGTTCGGTCAATAAAATTCTGGTTTTAGAATATATAGATTTTGCAGAAGGAACAATGATAGAAAGCGAAAACGGAAGTGGAAAATTCACAGAAATTATCTTAAAACCCAAAATTTTGGTTGCCGAAAAAGAAATGGTCGAAAAAGCAATCGAACTTCATCAGAAAGCAAATGAATATTGTTTTATTGCCAATTCATTAAATTTTGAAGTAAAACATCAACCTGAAATCAATTACAAAAATGATTAAAACAAATTATAAAAATCCAGACGAACAAGGTTACTATGGAGAATTTGGCGGAGCTTTTATCCCTGAAATGCTGTATCCAAATGTAGAAGAACTGCAAAAAAATTATCTTGAAATCATAGGATCAGAAGATTTTCAGAATGAATATCAGGATTTGTTGAAAAACTATGTGGGTCGCGCTACTCCGTTATATTTGGCAAAAAATTTAAGCAAAAAATATAAAACTCAGATTTATTTAAAAAGAGAAGACCTCAACCATACTGGAGCGCATAAAATTAACAATGCTTTGGGACAGGTTTTATTGGCAAAACGTTTGGGAAAACATAGAATTATCGCCGAAACAGGAGCTGGACAACACGGAGTTGCAACTGCTACAGCTTGTGCGCTTCTTGGTTTGGAATGTATCGTTTACATGGGTGAAATCGACATTGCAAGACAGGCTCCGAATGTCGCGAGAATGAAAATGCTTGGAGCAACCGTTGTTCCTGCAACGTCAGGTTCAAAAACTTTAAAAGATGCCGTGAATGAAGCATTAAGAGACTGGATTAACAATTCAACAACCACTCATTATATTATCGGAAGTGTGGTTGGTCCGCATCCGTTTCCGGATTTGGTGGCGAGATTTCAATCTGTGATTTCCAAAGAAATTAAGGAACAACTTAACGAACAAATTGGAAGAGAAAACCCTGATTATGTCATAGCTTGTGTGGGTGGAGGAAGCAATGCTGCAGGAACTTTCTATCATTTTGTGGAGGAAGAAAATGTAAAAATTATTGCTGCAGAAGCCGGAGGTTTTGGGATTGATTCAGGAAAATCAGCAGCGACCACTTTTCTGGGAACCTTAGGCGTTTTACATGGAAGTAAAAGTCTGGTGATGCAAACAAAAGACGGACAGGTCATTGAACCACATTCTATTTCTGCAGGTCTAGATTACCCCGGAATCGGGCCTTTTCATGCGCATTTATTTAAAGAAAATCGTGCGGAATTTTTCAGTATTAACGATGATGAAGCTTTGCAATCCGCTTTTGATTTAACCAAATTAGAAGGAATTATTCCTGCTTTGGAAAGCGCTCATGCTTTGGCCGTTTTAGATAAAAAGAAATTTAACGAAAATGATATTGTCGTTATTTGTCTTTCTGGTCGTGGTGATAAGGATATGGAAACTTACTTAAAGAACTTGTAAAATGTAAAAAGTATTAATGTAAAATGATTTTAAGTACATAAATACATTTTACATGATACATTAATACAACTCTATTATGAAAAAACTAAACATCTACTTCACAGCAGGAATTCCGCAACTGGAAGATACCGCTGAAATTATAAAACTTATTCAAGATTCCGGAGCTGATATGATGGAAATTGGGATGCCGTATTCTGACCCTGTTGCCGATGGTCCTGTCATTCAAAAAGCTCATGAACTGGCTTTAAATAATGGAATGACAATTTCAACTTTACTTTCTCAACTGAGATCTATTAAAGAGGAAATTAAAATTCCAATTATATTAATGGGATACATCAATCCGGTTTTAAGTTTCGGGTTTGAAAACTTTTGCAGAGAATGTTCTGAAAGTGGAGTTTCAGGTTTAATTATTCCTGATTTACCGCCGATTGAATTTGAAAAAAATTATCTGCAAATTTTAGAAAAATACAATTTAAATTTTACGTTTTTGGTAACTCCTGAAACTTCAGATGAAAGAATTTTATATTTGGATTCTTTAAGTTCAGGTTTTTTGTATGCGGTAAGTTCTTCATCCACAACAGGAAATGAGAATGCTGTTTTAAAAAACGAAGAATACCTTTCCAGGCTTGCCTCTCTCCCACTCAAAAATCCTGTAATGATAGGTTTTGGAATTAGATCTAAAGAAGATTTTGAAAATGTTACCCAAAAAGCAGACGGCGGGATCATCGGTACTGCCTTCGTCAACATCCTTCTGCAAAATAGAGATTGGAAGACCAAAGCCATAGATTTCATCCATTCCATAAGAGCGTAAAAATCACTAAATTTGTTTCATCAAATTAAAGAATGAATACACATCAGAATAAAGTCGTAGAATTTGAAGATTTAGGCATCAAAGAATATCAGCCCTCTTGGGATTATCAGGAAAAACTGATGAAAGATATTATTGATATTAAAGTAAAAAACAGGGATCTCCCTGCCGAGCAACATCTTATCACGCCCAATCATTTTCTTTTGGTAGAGCATCCTCACGTTTATACACTCGGTAAAAGCGGTCATGAAGAAAATATGCTTGCCGGGATCGATAAACTGAAAGAGATCGATGCCACTTTCGTGAAAGTTAATCGTGGCGGTGACATTACCTATCACGGTTACGGGCAAATCGTAGGTTATCCGGTTTTAGATCTTGAAAATTTCTTCACAGATATTCACAAATACATGAGAGATCTTGAAGAAGTGATCATCAGAACCATTGCCGAATACGGATTGAAAGGCGAGCGTTCTCCTGGAGAAACCGGAGTTTGGCTAGATGTCGGAAAACCTTACGCCAGAAAAATCTGTGCGATGGGGGTAAAAGCTTCACGTTGGGTTACTCTTCATGGTTTTGCCTTAAACATCAATACCGATATGCGTTATTTTGAATACATCATTCCTTGTGGTATCAAAGACAAGCAGGTAACTTCTCTGAAAAGAGAATTGGAAAGAGAGCTTACTCCCGAAGAAATGGAAGACATTAAAGCCAAGATCAGAAAGCATTTTGCGGATGTCTTTGAGGCAGAATTGGTGGTAAAAGTATAATTTTTATAAATTACTGATGAATTAAACACAGAATGCTGAGACTATTAGCATCAATAATACAAGTATGAAAAAAACATATATTTTTTTAATGCTAATGATCTTGGTTTCTTTAAAAGCTCAGGACATTCCGAAACTTATTTTAAAATCAAAAGTCGATAATAATCTTGTTTTGCCGGTAGTTGTAGATAAAAATGATTTAGCCATTATTATAAATTACAATGGAGGCTGGACTGCATTTGACAGAAACATCTATTATATTTTCAAGAACAATGGAGATTTAAAAATTTATAAAGAAGAATCTCCAAAGCCTTACATCAAAAACCCTGATTTAAAAAAATCAATCAGGGAAATATCAGTTTCAGAAAATACTAAAGATAAACTATTTGAAATTATCAATTCAAAAAAGATTACTGATTTTCAGAAATATAGTCAGAATGATTTTAAAATTAAGCAAAAAGATAAATCTATTGCTCCTCCATCATGTATGATTTCTGATTCTATAGGATATAAAATCTGGTTTATTCAAAACAATAAACAAAATTCTTACGGATACTATGCTCCGGAATACTATCTGGAAAAATGCACTGATAAAACAATTAATAAAGTTGTTCTTAAAAAATTTCTTGAAATGTTGAACGAAATCCGGTCAGCCAAAATTTGATGGAAAAATTCTACAACAATTTATAAACAATTATTATAAATAAACACAATGAGGCTGTCTCAAAAGTGAGATAGTCTCTTCCTATTGATATTTTGTTAAAATGTAAGAATCGAACTCAGGTTATTAGTAAAAGCGGATAAGCATAATTTTTTTTAAGTAAACCAATCAACTTTCTTAATGGCAAAAATGCTTTAAATATTCACAAACAAAAATCCTTTCAAAAAATTGAAAGGATTTTTTTATAAAATATGAATTAAACTAAATGTGCTCTAAATTTTACTCAACAATAATTTTAAAATTGCTATTCAATTTTTCTCCTGAAACATTCAAAATATAATTTCCTGAAACTTTTTTACCAGCAATATTTAAATTAAATACTCCGTTTCCATTAGCATTTAATTTCTCTTTAACGATTACTTTTCCTGTCATATCTAAAATTGTGGCAGTTAAACTAGATCTTTTATATTCAGGAAGCTTAATGAAAATCTGATCTTTTACAGGATTCGGATATACCGTTCCCACATTTTTACTGATACTAAATTCCGCATTTCTCAACACCGCCTGATTGTATAAAGCAGATATTTCCGTTGGAGATAATGCATAATTATACATTTTAAGCTCATCAAATGCACCTTTGTAAGGAGCCGGAGCATTGGTCGTTGATAAAAATTCAAGTTCACCAATATTTCCAATGATCAGATCACTTGCTTCACCAATTCCTGTAACTGCGGTTTCGTCTCCTTCAGCACTTAAAATACCATTCGTATAAATTCTCATTTTATGCGCTGTAATATCTCTCTGTATCACAACATGCACCCAGTTATTGGTAAAATAATTGGCAATTGGGGAAGTGATTTCTTTCTTCGTAACATCATCGTCAATTGCATATCGCAGCTGACCGCCTTTTATTTCTACATTAAAACGTTTTCCTGTAGCTCCTGTTGCTGTATTTTTGGTAAACGAACCTTTACACAAAACATAAAGACTAGTGGCTGAAGACGATGGGATCATACTTGTTGGAGCTTTCATCCAATAAGAAACTGTGAAAGAATTCGTATTAAATAAGATCTGGTCCTGATGTGGAATACTTGCTATGTACGGCGTATTGGGTGAAGTCGCTAAGTCAAGAGCATAATTTTCTTTTCCGGAAACTCTCACATTGGCATTATCATAAGCTACATTTAATGTTCCGTGATTCGCATATGAAGTTAGATCTGAAATCTGTTCACCCGACAAAGGAGCTTCTGAAAATGGCCAGTTTCCGACAAGACTTGGTGTCAATGCACGAAAATTCCAAACATCGCCTGTTACAGAACCCAATGTATTAGACGAATCTATTCTCCAATAATAATTGGTTGCTGTATTTAAATTACTTAGTTGATATGATGGCGCCGCTGAATAAGGAACTGTAGCTACATTACTTAAATTTTGTGGATCTGTTCCAAAATAAACAGTATATGTAGTGGTGTTGGTACTTCCTGTCCATTTTAAAAGTAAATTTCCATTGTTTAATTGGACATCATTAAAACCATTTGCAGGATTCGGAGTCGCTGCTTTCGTAGGCGCCGACGGAACAGACGGTGTAGTGACAGAAGTGTTTGAAGTATACACTGAAGATTCTGTAGCATTCACCGCTTTCACTCTGTAATAATATTGAGTGTTTGGCGTTAAACCCGTTTCATTATAATTCGTTGTATTCGCAGGCAGTGTTGCAATCACTGTAAACGCAGTACCATTGGGAGAACGTTCTAATACATAGTTTGTTTCATTGGTTGCGTTATCGTTCCAATTAACCGTTAATGAGCTTGTAGCCGGAGTTCCTGCTGTCACAGGATTTGTGAAATTTAAATTGGATGGTGGAATAATAAAATCTGGAGCAACAGTGTTATGTAGACCATTAATATAAACCTCAATATTCAGATACGGAGCGTGTGTTGTGCTTACTGCCAAAGCGTCAAAAACATTTGGGTTTAGTCCGTTTGCAGTTTCCCAAGCATCGGGCATTCCATCATTATCGGTGTCTAAAGGAGCCGGAGCGCCATAAACGTGCCCCGCTCCACCATTGGTAAAACCAAACTCAGTTGTTAGATCGCTTTGCACATAAACATAAGTAGCAGTTGTACCTTTCGACATCAAATCTGAAATCATCAACTGATCTACCTGATCACGTCTCGGATAAGAAGCTCCTACTTTTGAAACAATATTATCAAAAGCTCCTTGTGCAGTCAAGGTCGGGTTTTTCATCGGATAATCATACGAAGTTGTCTGAATGGCGTTGATATCTCCAACAGGATATCCCGTTAAATTCTGAGGAACTAAAGTCCCGTCCAGAACGCCATTTTTATTATTATCGAAATAATTTCCGGAACCATAAAGATTGAAGTTGGCATTTCCTACGCTGAAAGGTGTAGAAACCGTATTACTTGTATTAGGACCACCAATAAAATAATTGTTGATGATGTTTGCGTAAGAAGCTCCCGCAGAATCTCCACCCATAATATAGGCTTCTCCTGATTGGGTATGTCCATAAGTATTTCCATAGTTGCCCCAATTATATACTACATTGTTTACAAATTCGTTGATGCCTTTTATTTTGTTATTTCGGGTTTTATTACAGATATATAAATTCCCGATCAAGCTGATCTTTCCACCTGGAGGAGGTTGCATTAAACCACCCGCAGAATGATTATGACGATGTAATCCCTGTCCGATAATAGAATTTTGAATGGTTATATTATCGGGAGCAGTACCGTTATTATCCCAGTTAACAGAAAAAACCTCATCGGTACCCCATGTAAAGGTCATGTGATCTAAAATAATATTCGCTCCGTTTGCAATTCCTGATGCATCCTGATTTTGAGACGTTCCTCCATAACGGATACGAAAATATCGGGCAATCGTATTATTCGACCCTGAAAATGAAACTCTCGGTCCCAAAAATAAAATTCCTTCTCCGGGAGCAGTTTGTCCAGCAATTGTAGTATTACTTGCGACAGCAACCACCGATTGTAAATTAACAATTCCACCTACTTTAAAGATGACAAAACGGCCCGGCTGGCTTACCGCATCACGAAAAGAACCGGGGCCACTATCATTTAAATTGGTCACCAAATAAATTTGAGGATTGGCTGCTCCTCTTGCTCCGGTAGTAAATCTACCAAAACCAGTAGCTTCCGGAAATGCTAATGTTTGAGCATTTAAATCTGCAGTAGAGAATGTAATTCCGCAAAGCAATAAGGAGGTAAAAGTCTGCTTAATGAGTAAAGATTTGTTTTTCATAAATATTAATTTTTTGGATAAACCAATCTACCCAGAAACAGAAATATGAGCATCCTGCCCCATCCTGTGGATGTATTACAAATCAATTAATTACAAAAAAAATTGTAAAGAGATATTTAGTTAAAACTTAGGATAAACTTTAGATAAAAGTATTTACACAAATTAAACTATTCAAAATAGAGGGATATATATTGTTTAGAAATGGTTTTTATTTTATTTTTGACCCTTAAAATTTCAATTAATTAGATCCATGAAAAAAACAATTTTACTGTTTAGTATTTTATTATCACTTATCGTGCGTGCTCAGGATTCAGAAGAACTAAATTTTGATGAAAAATATAAAAAAGAATATCAGGGAAAAGCAAAAATTGAGATCGATGAAGTAAAAGAACTGCTTCACATTATGGTTGCCATCACTGAAGTAGGTTTAGAAAATGATGATATGGTAGAACAGAAAGGGAAATATTACCAAGATGTTCTTCAACATTTTAAAGAATTCAAAAATGAAAAGATCATTATTAAATTTGATTCTTTAGTGAAGAAAAACCCTATCAATTATATATTTCTAACGGGAAATGCCATAAGCTATGACTTTAAAAATAATGAGCTTATTCCTAATAAAAACTTCATATTTCCAATGAAAAGTGTTTCTTCACACACTAAAATAACAGTTAACCCAATCACTACTTATAAAAAAGAAATTGAAGACTTTGCTTTAAAATCAAACTTCCGAAAATTCTATAAAGAACATCTATCTTTTTATAAAGAATTAATAGAGAACTATGATCAACAAGCTAATCTTAATGAACAATGGCAATGGCTTGAGAAAAATTTTGATACGAAGATGAATAGTTATCTTATCTTTTGTTCGCCACTAATTAATGGTCTTAATTATACTACGACCTATAAGAACAACAATTTTAAACAAATTGTGATGGTACTTCCTCCAATTGGGCAGGAAAAAGATCTTACTCCGAAAGAAAATATTGTCTTTAACACTAGAACAATGTTTACCGAGATAGACCATAATTACGTAGGAAAACCTACCAAAAAATATGCAAAAGACCTTGAAAATGCTTTAAAAGACAGAGAAAAATGGGTAAATACAAAACAGGAAGGTACAGAATATTATCCTAATGCCGAAAGAGTTTTTGATGAATATATGACCTACTCCACTTATTATCTTTTCTGCGCTGACAAATTTAAAGATGATCAAAGTACCTTAGAATACGCATATAATGACCTCAACGAATTGATGAAGCAAAGAGGTTTTCCAAAGATGAAAGAGTTTAATGATACTTTGTTAGCTCTTAGAAAAAAATATCCTAATAAGAAAATCGATGATCTGTATCCTGAATTTATTCAATGGTGCAGTCAGCAATAAAATAAAAAATCCCTCTCATCACTGAAAGGGATTTTTTATGTCTAAAAAACTTTTAATTACATATAAGCTTCAATCGGCTCACAAGTAAAAACTAAGTTTCTGTCTCCGTAAGCTTCATCAACTCTGGAAACTGAAGCAAATAATTTGTGATCTCTTACCCACTCTAGCGGATAAGCTGCTTTCTCTCTGCTGTATGGTTTATCCCAAGAATCAGAAATCACCAATTGTTCAGTGTGAGGAGCATTTTTCAATACGTTGTTTGCTTGGTCAGCTTCTCCATTTGCGATCTCATCAATTTCATGTTTGATAGCAATTAAAGCTTCAGCAAAACGGTCGATTTCTGATTTGCTTTCAGATTCTGTAGGCTCGATCATGAATGTTCCTGCAACTTGGAAATTCTATCCGTAAAAGAAATAATTCTTTGAATTACGAAAAGTATTACTCAATCCAAACAACTATGTAGAGAATAATGAAAATTTAAACTAATATTTAAATTATTCGTAACTTTTTGTTACATAAATTATTTAATACACATAAAAACAAACAAACGCTTATGAATAAAAAATTACTCTTTACTTATCTTTTGATGATGGCATTCTTTCTATATTCTTGTGGAAAAGAATACACTACAAAAAGTGACATTTCTATCAAAACAGTTTCGATTGTTACATTTATTTTTGGAGGAATTGCAATGTTGATTGTCTTTACCTCCAAAAAAAGGTAAATAAATAATCTCTTTCAGTTTTTGAAAGAGATTTTTTTGTGTAGATTTTTAAAACTTTTCAATAAAGCTTAAAAAAATTAAAAATTGTTTTCTTTTTAAAATTTATATAACTTTCAGAATTCATTTGACACATTCAAAAAAAATCATGCTAACCAAAGTAGTCAATTTAGTTTCAAAGTATAAATATTTTATTATTTTTCTTGTTATTTATGGTATAGTCTTATATGTTTTTGTGCCTAATCAAAAGAAATACTATTTTGATGAAGACATAAAGCTTTTTCAAGAAGGCATTTATATTAAAATTTCATTAGTTTTAAGTGGCATAATACTCTGCATAACTGTAGTTAAATGTATTATAAGTAAAATAAAAATTGATCAAATATTTAATTTACTGTTTTTCATGAGTTTTCTATGTTTCAACATCTTTTATCTAATGGGAAATACTACGACAAGTTTTCTCCTTTATGCTAATAGAAAATTTGCTAGGAATGAGTTCACCAAATCTTATGAGATCTTCACAATATCTGGCAAAAGGTATTTTACAGCACAAAATATTCATTCTAAAAATGATCTTATTAACGAAAAAGAATATTATAAATACAGTGGTGAAAAAAATGCCTCAAATTTAAAGAATGGAGAAATCATTACTTTTAAATTAAAGGAAGGATCATTGGGTATTACTTATTTTGAACCAAAATAATATAATCAAAATAAGCTTTTTTAAACAACTAAAATCCCTCTCATCACTGAAAGGGATTTATTATATTTTGAAAGCCTGTTCCCAATTATTCAAATAAAATTCTGCATTTAGGAAATGCCTTTTTAATTTTTTCTTTTTCGCTTTCAGATAAATAAGCTTTACTAAAAGTTAGCATTTTAAGATTTAATTTATAAAATGAGTTGGGAAATTTCTTGATATTATTCCCACTTAAAGATAAATACTCTAGTTTCTGTAATTCTCCAAATTTTTCTGGAAGTTCAGTTAATCCTGCAGACATTAGATTTAAAATTTGCAGATTTTTAAGTTTGTTAATATCCTTTGGAAGTGCTTTAATCGGTGTAAAACCTAAGCTTAACTCATATAAATCTTTCATATTTGTTATTCCTGAAGGAAAACTGGTAAAATTATTTCCAGATAAAAAAAGTCTTTTCATTTTTGTTAATTTACCTATTTCAGCTGGAAGATTAGTAAGACGTCTTCTGCTTAGGCTTAAATTCTCAAGATTTTTAAATTTCCCTATTTGTTTTGGAATCACCTTTACATTAGTATATTCTAAATCAAGAGATATAACATATTCCGGATGACTATATTGAAGAGCTTCTTCTAAAGATGAAAAATAGTTTTTGACTTTTTCAGCAGGTTTTTCTTTTACAGTTGGAGGCGTATAATAAACATTTTGGGAATGTACGAAACCGCACATTCCCAAAAGATATAGTATTGAAAAAATATTTTTCATTAATTACATATAAGCTTCAATCGGCTCACAAGTACAAACTAAGTTTCTGTCTCCGTAAGCTTCATCAACTCTGGAAACCGAAGCAAAGAATTTGTGATCTCTTACCCACTCTAGTGGATAAGCTGCTTTCTCTCTGCTGTATGGTTTATCCCAAGAATCAGAAATCACCAATTGCTCAGTGTGAGGAGCATTTTTCAATACGTTGTTTGCTTGGTCAGCTTCTCCATTTGCAATCTCATCGATTTCATGTTTGATAGCAATAAGAGCTTCAGCAAAACGATCAATTTCAGATTTGCTTTCAGATTCTGTAGGCTCGATCATTAATGTTCCTGCAACTGGGAAAGAAACTGTTGGAGCGTGGAAACCATAATCCATCAATCTTTTCGCCACATCAGCTACTTCAATTCCTAAAGATTTGAACTGACGGAAATCTACGATACATTCGTGCGCTACTCTACCTTCAGTGTTTGAATATAAAATAGGGAAATGCTCTGCTAAGATTTCTTTTAAATAGTTTGCATTTAAAATTGCATGCTCCGTTGCTTTTTTCAAACCTGAAGTTCCCAACATTTTGATGTAAGCGTAAGAAATATTTAAAATCAATCCTGAACCGTAAGGTGCAGCAGAAATTCCTGCAATGGCTTCATTAGAACCAACATTAATGTTTGCATTGGTAGGCAAGAAAGGAACTAAGTGTTTAGCCACACAGATTGGACCAACTCCAGGACCTCCACCTCCGTGAGGAATTGCGAAAGTTTTGTGAAGATTTAAGTGACAAACGTCTGCTCCGATGTTTCCTGGACTTGTATATCCTACCTGAGCATTCATATTAGCACCGTCCATATAAACTTGTCCACCATGATCGTGAACCAGTTGAGTAATTTCTTTAATGTTTGCATCAAAGAATCCGTAAGTTGACGGATACGTGATCATCACACAAGAAAGGTGTTCTGAGTGTTGTTCTGTTTTAGCTTTGAAGTCTTCGAAATCAATTTCTCCGCTTTCAAGATTTTTAACGACAACAATTTTCATTCCTGCCATTGCTGCAGAAGCTGGGTTTGTTCCGTGCGCAGACTGAGGAATCAACACCACATTTCTGTGACCTTCACCTCTTGAGATATGATATTCTCTAATCACCATCAATCCAGCATATTCACCTTGAGCTCCAGAATTTGGCTGAAGAGAAGTTCCTGCAAAACCTGTGATTTCAGAAAGATCTTTCTCTAATTCTTTGATCATTTCCTGATAACCTCCTGCCTGATTTACCGGTACAAACGGGTGAACACTTCCCCAATCTGCCCACGAAAGTGGCAACATCTGAGTCGCAGCATTCAGTTTCATCGTACAAGAACCAAGAGAAATCATTGAATGAGTTAATGATAGATCTTTTCTTTCAAGACGCTTGATGTAACGCATCAATTCTGTCTCTGTATGGTATTTGTTGAATACAGACTCTGTTAAAATCTCATCTTTTCTAAGATTTTCTTCAGGAATGCTATATCCTTCTTTTATTTCTAATTTGAAAGTCTGCTTATCTTTGAACTGAGCGAAAGAAGCCATCAAAACATTTAGTTTTTCTAACGTAGTACTTTCGTTGATTGCAACACTTACAACTCCTTCTGTGAAATAGTTAAGGTTTAAATTATGATCAAGCATCAATCTGTTTAATCTTGCTTTTTCATCTTCAGCCATTACGATTTTCACAGTGTCGAAGATTGGCTCTTCTGCGATTTCATATCCTAAAGCTTTCAATCCGCCTTTCAACGCATTTGCTTTAAAGTGAATCTGATCAGCAATATAATTTAATCCTTTTGGACCGTGGTATACAGCGTACATTCCAGCCATAACAGCCAAAAGAACCTGAGCAGTACAAATGTTTGAAGTTGCTCTTTCTCTTTTAATATGTTGCTCTCTTGTTTGCAAAGCCATTCTCAATGCACGTTTTCCGTACATATCCTGAGAAACACCAATGATTCTTCCCGGAATATCTCTTTTGTAATCTTCTCTACAAGAGAAAAATGCTGCGTGAGGACCACCATAACCTAATGGAATACCGAATCTCTGTGAAGTACCAACCGCACAGTCAGCGCCCATTGATGCAGGAGATTTTAATTTCACCAAAGCCATAGGATCACAAGCAACAACAACTTGTAGATCTAATTTTTTGTACTCAACGATATCTTCTGTATAGTCTAAAACGATTCCGTTTTTACCAGGATATTGTAGTAAAACCCCGTAATAAGATTCGTCGAACTGATGCGTTTTGTGATCACCTACTACGATTTCGATTGCTAAACCTTCAGCTTTTGTTCTTAAAACAGAAACGGTTTGTGGCAATACCAAATCAGAGATAAAGAACTTATTTGCTCCCGCTTTTTTCTGATCTTTTGTTCTGTTGTTGAAGAACATGTGCATTGCTTCTGCAGCTGCCGTAGATTCGTCCAACAAAGATGCATTAGCCAAAGCGAAACCTGTCAAATCGCACACAACAGTTTGATAATTAAGCAAAGCTTCTAATCTTCCCTGTGCAATTTCCGCTTGGTAAGGCGTGTAAGCTGTATACCAACTTGGATTTTCAAAGATGTTTCTCTGAATTGCTGATGGCAACAATGTATTGTGGTATCCAAACCCAATATAGCTCGTATAATCAGTGTTCTTCGATGCCAATTCTTTCGAATGATTCAGCATTTGATACTCTGAAAGTGGCTCTGAAATATTCAGATCATTTTCTAAACGGATTGATGATGGAATGGTTTGAGAAATTAACTCTTCGATACTTGAAACGCCAACTTTTTCCAACATTGCCTGTTTATCGGCTTCGTTTACGGAGATGTGACGGCTCACAAACTGTTCTGTATTCATTTTTTATATTAGATTTTGTTTGTAAAAAAAGATTCGTAAAATTACGATTTTTTAGCTGATTGTACAACCCATGTTAACCTGATATTAATTCTCTTAACAAGTCATTTTGGTTAAACATTTTAAAAGAAAAATTTCAAATTAAATTGTCCTAAAGTTGTGCAAACTCTTTGCTAATCAGCAAATACAGATTTATTAAAAATATTAATTATATTTATTCTAAATTAATATATTTGCAACATGAATATCATCACTCCTTTTAAAGTTCCGCCATTGAGTCCAGCATTTTCTTTCAAAAATGAAGAAATGTTCTGTGGTGACAAAAAATCTTGCTGTAAAAAGTTCAAGAAAGGAAAAAGGTGCAAAAAATGCCCCGGAAGAAAGAAACTGGCTTAGTTAGTTAGACTACTAATTAAAAAGTAAATTGCTAAAGCTAAAATCAACAACCCAAAGATTAATCTGAAAATTTTTGGTTGTCCTTTCGGATTCGTGGCTGTTCTTGGCTGCGATTTGAAAAGCTCTTCTGCCCTGTCTCTGAATTTTTCACCATCACTTTCAAAAACTTCGGTTATTGTTATTCCCTGAACAACAGTTTTGTGTAAAAGCGAATTGGTTGCATGTAGCAGCAACTGAAATTTTCCGTTTTTAAATTCTGTAATTTTAAAAATCCTTTCTCCATAAGCTTTCTCCAATCCAAAGGGTAAAACTTTTACCACATCAGCATTTTGAGTTTGCCAGGTGATGATAATCTCCTCTCCTTTTTTCGCATGAATTTTATTAGCCGTAAAAGTTTTAATAGAAGGTGGAACAGTATATCTAAAGCTTTTCTGCTGACTTTCTAAATTCTGGTCGTACGTAATTCTTCTTCCTTTATCGCTCAAAGTCTCATACGCTTCCTGAATTTCTTTGAAACGGTCTGCAAAGAAATCATCGTCTTGATTTTTATCGGGGTGGTATTTTAATGAAAGTTTTCTGTAGGATTTTTTGATGTCTTCATCCGAAGCATCGTGAGGAATACCGAGAAAATAGTAGTAGTCTTTCATGAAAGTGAATACAAAAATAAGGATTTTGTCGGTTTGGGCAAAAATAAAGAAGCCACGAATGCACGAATTTTTTCATTGCGAGCAAAGCGAAGCAATCTCTTTTTTAACGCAAAAGTCGCTAAGATTCTTTCTAATTATTGAAAATATTTTTCGTCCGCAAAGGCGTTTCACTCAGCTAAGAGGATATTGAATTTTATTATCCATCAAGTTTGTCATTCCGAAGGAATCTCTGCAATGAATCTAAAAATAGCTTAGATTCCTGCGAAATGACAAACATTGTATTGTTAGAATAAATCATCTATGAAAATTCGAGAAATCTGCGGGAGATTTTTTATAATAATATTCGTGCATTCGTGGCAAAAACTCATTCGCTACAAAAAAATTCAGGTGCGGGAAGCAAAGCTTCCCGCACCTGAATAAGACAATTTTAATTTAGTTATTTCAAACTTATGCTTCGCAAGTGTTATCTTTTCTGCAACATTTTGCAAATTCTTTTTTGAACTTTCCTTTCAGTTCCTGATATTGTTCTTCATCCATTTCTCTGATCTTATCCGCCAATCCGAATGGAGATTTTTCTTTGATTCCGTATTCATTAAAAATACCTCTTACAAATCTTTTTCTTTCGATTACTTTTTTGGCAATTACGGCAACTCCTGCAACAGCAACAGCTCCTAAAATACCTTTTAATACTGAATTTTTCATTTCTTTAAATTTTAAATTTTACTACTTCTTGTTTTTTTATAGAGACGAACTCGTTCTTATTTTTACTTTACTACTTCTAAAAATTTTTAAACTATTCGTTATTTCTGTTGAAGAATCCGGTTGAGCATTTCTGTCTCCAGATCTCTTTGAATTTTTCTTTTTCCTCATCAGACATTCCTTCCATTTTATGTCTCAGGTGTTTTTCCTTCATATCTCTCATTCCCTGTCCGAATTTCCCATGAAAACCTCCGAAAAGAATTTTACTTAAAATTAAAATTCCCATTGCCTGCCAATAATTAATGGTTTTCACACCGATAATTTCGGGAAGAATGCAATTCCACAATGACATTACGATCCATGCAACGACAAGGAATATCAAGGGTGGACATAAAATTAAAAGAGCCCAACTTTTCTTATATTTATTATTCATTTTATTTATTTCTAATTATTTAAATCTTCATACAATTGTTTCAATCTGTTTCTCAAATGCTTAACTGCATAATTTTTTCTACTGATGATCGTTTTAATATTTTCACCCTGTTCATCAGCGATTTGCTGTAATGTTTTATCGTTGAGTTCGTTTTCCATGTAGACCAACTTCTGTTTTTCGGGAAGTTCTTCCAAAGCTGCAAACAATTTTTTCCAAATCTCGTCCTGAAACATTTTCACTTCGGGTCCTGCGCTGTCATCCAGAAGCAGAATATCTTTTATAGAAAACGTTCCGTCTTCATCTTCGTAGACAAAATCTTCGAGATTTTCAGTTTTCTTTTTACGGTATTTATCGGTGATCTTATTTGCCGTTACCCGGTACAACCATCCGCCAACATTTACAATTTCAGAAAGATTGGTCAAACTGCTGAACTGGTACCAAACTTCCTGCAGAATATCTTCCGCATCTTCGGTATTTTTCACTTTCGGACGAATGAAAGACATCAGTTTTCCGCCGTAACTCGATACGGTTTGAGAAATAATGTTTTCCTTTTCCTTCTGTGGCATTGGTAATTTTTCGGCAATCTCCATATTGCTATGACGACTGTGTATTTTGTTTTACTTTAATAAATTTAAAGTATTTTTTCGGATTTTCAATTTTTCGTTTGTTAATCGCGTTTTTTGTCGTAATATTTTTTTCAGAAGCTTATCCGGCTATCCACTATTACTCCTCGCTCCTTCGCTTTTTCCATAACTTGCTGTGGGGTAACCGTTTCTATCCGGGCTAAAAACCACCCCGTCTCAATTTTCTTTGAAAATTGATCCACCCCTCCAAAGGAGGGGAATTCTGTAGGTCTAAATATTTAGGAATATACATTTTGTCTCACTCTTTCAAATAAAAAAAAACGGAAAGCAAAATACTTCCCGTTCAATTAATTATAAAAACTGTCTTCTTTTATTTATTGAAATTCTCAGCAAAGAAACCTAACATCGATTTATAAAATTCAATTCTGTTGGGCTCTTTTCCAAAACCGTGTCCTTCGTCATATTTTACCATGTAAGGAACTTCAAATCCTTTGCTTCTTAAAGCTTTAACAATTTGGTCAGATTCATTGATATTTACTCTCGGGTCATTCGCTCCCTGAACCACAAATAAGGGCTTCTTAATCTTATCGATCTGGAAAACCGGCGAAACTTCTTTTGCTATTTTGGCTTCTTCAGGATTATCCAAATCATACCAGATCTGTTTTACCATTTCTTTATAAGGCTTCCAGTATTCCGGGAAAGAATCGAAGAACGTAAAAATATTGGAAACTCCTACATAATCAACTCCACAAGAGTATAAATCGGGAGTTTTAATCAGTCCCATCAGTGTAGCGTAACCACCGTGACTTCCGCCGTAGATTGCTACTTTATTTTTATCAATCCAACCTTGTTCAATCGCATATTTTACGCCATCTTCTACATCATCCATCGCTTTTCGACCGATTTGTTTGTATCCGGATGTTTGAAACTCTTTTCCGTAGCCGCCAGAAATTCTGAAATTAACCTGCAAAGTAGCGTATCCTCTGCTTGCAAACAATTGTGTTTCAGGATTGAAACCCCAATCATCTCTTATTCCTTGCGGTCCACCGTGAGGATTGACAATCAAAGGAACTTTTTCACCGTTCAAAGCAACTTTTGGGAGTGTAATATATCCGTGAATCGTAAGTCCATCTCTGCTTTTAAACCGAATTGGGCGCATTTCTGCCATATCTTCCTCTTTTAACTGAGGCATCAAATCAAAAAGAAGCTTGGTCGTTTTGGTTTTTGTATCATATTCATAATACTTTCCATACAGTTTATCACTGTCGACAACAACCAATAGTTTTTCGTTTTTATCATCTGAAGAAGCAATTCCAAACTGCTTATCGCCAAATTCAGAAGTCAACTTATCATGAATTTCTTTGTAAAACTTACTTACAGGAATCGTTTCATTTTTAATTCCGTTATAGCTGATGTAATCTAGTTCATAATTTCTGCTTTTCCCAGCCTGCGCTATTGAAGAAACATCAAATGTCGGATTGGAATAAACCTCCTTAATAATTGCGTTTTTCTTTAAATCATATAATACAATTCTAGATTTATCACTCCCAAGATTAGTTGCCAGATAAACCTCATCTTTGTTTTTAGAATTATCATTAAAACTAATTACACTAAAAGTATCTTTCCAATCGGTCGCTTTAACGAGATTAAACTTACCTGTCTGCAAATCTTTGTAAAACAGTTTGGTCGTCAAACCATTTTCAAGAATTGTGTAGCCTCTCAAATTTCCCTGTCTGTCGAAAAGATAATCATCAATCGGACTTTTTACGTCTTTATTTTCATACAACTGTGTAATTTCGCCTGTATTAAAATTGATTTTATATGGTTCAAAAATCTGTTTATTGTTCTTGTTCATGCTCACAATAACAAATTCTGTATCTTTAATCAATCTTACCGAATTTAACGTGATTCCTTCAAAAGGTGTAAGATCTTTTAAGTTTTTTCCGTCAATATCAGCGGCGTACAAATGGATATTTTCGTTTCCGCCTTTATCTTGTGTGTAAAACAATCGCTTTTTATCGAGCCAGCCGTAGCTTCTTATCAAATCATCTTTTTCAACCAATGCTTTTGTAATTTTCCCTGATTTTAAATCTTTTACATAGACATGATTTTTACTGTCCTTATCTTTTTCTTTGTAAGATAAATAAAGTCCGTCTGGAGAAATTTTAAATTGTGAAGCTTTCGGTCTTGCAAAATAATCTTCCACTTTGTATTTAAAGTTTCCTTTGTCATAGGAAATAAGCTTTTCTATGGTAGCTTTTGATGAAACCAATGTCGGGTCGCCCGGCAATTTACTCTCTTTAGTTTGTGCATTTATCATGAGACTTGTGATTACCACTTGTGTAATACCTAAAATTTTGGAATTTAAATTCATATTTCATGGATTTGGTTAAACGATATACTATAAGACGCTTCAGATACGTAAAACGTTACATTATTTATCGCTAATTTGTGAAATTAACTGTGTGCTTTTTAGTATATGAGATTTTTTAACCGCAAAAGAATCAAAAGATTTCGTATAAAAATAAGTTATTCAAAGCCATCAAAACTGATAATAAACTAAAATTTATATTTTGTAAACTTTTGAATTACTCTTTCCTCAATCATTTCTTTTGATTCTTTTGTGGTAAAATAAGGTTTAAAGTTTTTTTATTTTAAATTATTCCGTGATAAAATTTGACAATAGCTTTTCTAAAAATATTGTGTTTTGGGATTTCATCTTGTTTTAGTCTAAATTTGTCGCTTCGTTTTAAAACAAAGCTTAAGAATGGGAACAATGAAGAAACTGGAGATCAAAAAAAACATCCAAAAACTTGAAGATAAAAATCTTTCATTCCGTGTTTTTGATTTGAATGAGGAAAATTTAAACCAATATTTTAAACCTCACAAAAAAGACCATTTCTTTATTGTTGTTATAGAAAATGGAAAACTTCAGGTTCATATTGAAGATAAAATTCATTCTCTAAAAGCAGGAAAAATTTCTGTAGTATTTCCTGAGCAGGTTCATTTCATTTCAGATATAAGTGACGATCTAAAAGGAAAGATCATTCTATTCGAAGAAATATTATTCTGTTCAGATATTCTGAAAAACGAATTGAGTACTTATAATGTCAACCTTTCGACCCAACTTAACTGTACTATTTTATCTCAAGAAGATTTTGAACAAAGTTTAAATGCTATCAAAATCATCAAAGGAATTTATGAAAATCCAAGTTTGATAAAAAAAGAACAAGCGAGATTTCAAATTAAAATTTTTCTTTTGGGATTAATTGAATCCGTTCACGGTCTGCATCCCATTTTAAACAATGATTCGGTCGACAAACCAATTTACGTTCGATTTAAAAAATTATTGAACGAACATTACAAACAGTACAGAACCGTTCAATATTACGCTGAAGAGTTGGCAATTACAACAAAAAAATTAAATTCGATCACTAAAAAACATTGTGGAGAAACGGCAATTCAAGCCATTCATAACCGAATTTTAATGGAAATAAAACGCCAACTGATGTTTTCTGATCTTTCTCATAAAGAAATTGCTTTCGATCTTGGTTTTAATTCTCCTTCTGCACTCAACAAGTTTGTAAAAGCAAAACTCAAAGAAACTCCGACCGAACTTCAACAAGAACTGGCGCAAATGTATAACGCATAGTCTTGTTTGTATAGCATCACTCGTTTTGGCTTGTCTAATTTTGCTCTATTAAAATTAAAAAAGAAAAATGAGCAAATTATTTATTGCAGGAGAAGTTTTCCACGGAGCAGGAAGTCTTTCTGAATTGGCAAATATTAAAGGTAAAAAAGCGGTTATCGTAACCGGAGGAAGCTCAATGAGAAAAAGCGGAACGCTGGATAAAGCGGTTGCTTATCTTACTGAAGCAGGAATTGAAACTCAGATCTTTGAAGGTGTAGAAGAAGATCCGTCATCTGCAACTTGTCTAAAAGGTGCTGAAGTTATCAATGCTTTTCAACCAGACTGGATCATCGGTTTAGGAGGTTGCTCTGCGATTGATGCAGCAAAGATCATGTGGGTGTTTTATGAATATCCTGATGTGGAATTTGATGCCTTGATCAAACCTTTTACAGTACCAGTTCTTAGAAATAAAGCAAAATTTATCGCGATTCCTTCTACAAGCGGAACAGGAACTGAAACGACTGGACTTGCCGTAATTACCGACAGAGAAAAAGGAGTAAAATATCCTGTAGTTTCTTATGAATTGACTCCGGATGTTGCAATTATTGACGGTGAGATCTGCGCTTCAATGCCGGCTCACGTTACTTCAAATACTGGTCTTGATGCATTGACCCATTGTGTGGAAGCTTATGTTTCAAACATCGATAACAATATTGCTGATGCACTTTCAAAAGGTGGTTTAGAGATTGTTTTTGATAATTTAAAAGAAGCTGTAGAAAACCCTAACAATATTGTTGCTCGTCAAAATATGCATGATGCATCATTTATGGCAGGTTTGGCGTTCAATAATGCTTGGTTAGGAATTGTACACTCTTTGTCTCACCAAGTTGGCGCATTGTACGGAATTCCTCATGGTGCTTCTAATGCGATCTTCCTTCCGAATGTGATTCGTTATAATTCAGCTGCTACAAACCGTTTTCCAGATCTAGCACGAGTAATTGGTAAAGAAACTACTGAAGAGCTGGCTCAAGCAATTGAAACTTTACGTTCTGAAGTAAATAATCAATCGGCTATTAAAGAATTTGGAATTTCAAGAGAAGATTGGGATAAAAACTTAGATTACATTGCAAACAATGCTTTGGTAGATCCTTGTACAGGTTTCAACCCAAGAGTTCCTTCTTTGGATGAATTGAAAGCGATTTACAATGCTTGTTATGAAGGTGTTGTATATGCTGAAGAAGTTGTTGCAGGATAATTATTTTGTAAAAAGTATAATGTATTAATGATTTTCATTAATTAGATTTAAATAAAAACAGGAAGTCGTTTTGGCTTCCTGTTTTGTTTTTATCTATAGATTACTACATCATCTTTTTTAATTTGATATCCTTTTTTCTTGTACGGAACTAAAACATAACTTTCTTTGATGTGACTTCCGCTTTTCCAGATCTTGCCATTTCCTTCTCTGTCGAGAATAATACTTTTTGCACTTTGATGTGGAATAAAAATCTCGGCTTTCTTCATATTTTTACTGAAAATTACTGCCGTCATAGAAGTGGAACTTCCTTCTGGATTTACCTCTTTCAGTTTTATTTTCTGATTAAAAACTTTTACGCAATCATTTCTGAGTTGAGAATAAGTGTAACCTGCAGAAGGTATACAACCGTGAACGTCTCTGTCGCCTCCTACAACAGGAGCTTTCTGAGCAAAAACAAGGGAACCAAGGAACATTGCACTGAATAAAATTGTTTTTTTCATATTTAAATTTTTAAATGTTTTCAATTTGGTAAAAAGTATGCCAAAAATACCGTATTAGCATATTTAATTCTAAGATACAAAAAAAGCCACTCATTTTGAGCGGCTTATAAAAATTATTTCGTCCAGTTAATTTTTGAATGTTTCACCTCTTCAGAGTTTGTACCAATCATGATATCAAATTCTCCGGCTTCCCAATCGTATTTCAAATCTCCATTGTAGAATTTTAAGCTTTCTGGGGTGATGTCGAAAGTAACCTTTTTAGATTCTCCTTTTTTCAACATTACTTTTTGGAATCCTTTTAATTCTTTTACCGGTCTTGTGATGCTTCCTACCATATCTCTGATGTATAGCTGAACGACTTCTGCTCCATCATAATTTCCAGAATTCGTTACAGTAACTGAAGCCTGGATTGATTGATTTCCTTTTGGATTTGCATTAGAAACCGTTACATCAGAATAATTGAATTTAGAATAACTTAATCCATATCCAAACGGATACAATGGTGTATTACACTCATCCATATAGTTTGAACGGAATCTTTCGTAAACACATTTATCTACTTTATCCTGAGCTAAAGGACGACCCGTATTTTTAGCATTATAATAAATAGGAACCTGGCCAAGACTTCTTGGGAATGTCATCGGCAATTTTCCTGAAGGATTTACTTTACCGAAAAGTACATCGGCAATTGCATTTCCCGCCTCTGAACCCGCAAACCAAGCATTCAAAATAGCATCAGGAGCATCTTTTACATTAGTTAATGCTAAAGGACGACCTGTGAAAAGTACCATTGCGATTGGTTTTCCTGTTTTTTTCAATTCATTCAATAAGTCAACCTGAGATTGAGGAATTGTAATTTCAGTTCTTGAAGAAGATTCTCCACTCATTTCTGCAGATTCCCCGATGGCCAAAACAATAACATCGGCTTTGTTGGCAATATCAACAGCTTCTTTTAATAAGGCTTCTTTTGAACGGTTGTCTCTGTCGGTTTTCTTGCCATGAGCTGCATAAATATCTTCTAATTTGGCATCGTAATCAATGTTAGCTCCTTTTGCAGAAAGAAATTTCACATCTTTCCCATAATTAGCCTGAAGACCCTGCATTAAGTTAACAGAAATTGCGTGTTTTGTAGCGACACTCCAAGTTCCCGCCATGTTCAGAGAGTTGTTTACCAGTGGACCGATTACTGCAACAGTTCCTGATTTTTTCAAAGGTAAAACCTGGTTTTCATTTTTCATCAAAACCATTGACTGCGCTGCCGCACTTCTTGCGATATTACGGTTTTCTAAATTATAAACTTCTTTAGCCGCTAATTTTGCATCACCGTGCTTGTAAGGATTATCGAATAAACCTAAATCGTATTTAGCTTCAAGAATTCTTCTTGCTGCCATATCGATTTCAGCCTGTGTTACTTTTCCTTCAGCTAAAGATTTTTTTAAAGTGGTTAAGAATCCTTCACCCACCATATCCATATCAACACCGGCTTTTAAAGCTAAAGCAGAAACCTGCTGAAGATCTCCCATTCCATGTTCTACCATTTCATTGATCCCGGTATAATCGGTCACCACAAAACCTTTGAATTTCCATTGATTTCTTAAAACCTCAGTCTGAAGCCATCTGCTTCCCGTTGCCGGAACTCCGTCTACTTCATTAAAAGAAGCCATCACAGAAGCTACTCCCGCATCAACTGCTGCTTTATAAGGTGGAAAATATTCGTTGAACATTCTCACGTGACTCATGTCAACTGTATTGTAATCTCTACCCGCTTCACCTGCTCCATACAATGCAAAATGTTTTACACAAGCCAAAATATTGGTTCCGTTTGCCAAATCTTTTCCTTGGTAACCATAGACCATATTTTTAGCAATTTCACTTCCTAAATACGGATCTTCTCCAGAACCTTCAGAAACTCTTCCCCATCGTGGTTCACGAGAAATATCTACCATTGGCGAGAACGTCCAGTTGATCCCATCAGAAGCTGCTTCTTTTGCTGCAACCCTTGCTGACTGCTGTACCAAATTCATATCCCAAGAAGCTGCTAAACCTAATGGAATAGGGAAAGTAGTTTCGTATCCATGAATGACATCCATCCCAAAAATCATTGGAATTTTTAGACGGCTTTTTTCAACAGCTACTTTTTGAACTGCTTTAATTTTATCTGCTCCTTTAATGTTGAATAATCCACCCACTAAACCTTGCTCTACTTTTTTTCCGATGTCTGAACTTTGAGCCTGACCTGTTGTAAAATCTCCCGAAGTCGGTAAATTAAGCTGTCCGATTTTTTCATCTAAGGTCATTTTAGCTAAAAGAGCATCAACAAAAGCCTTTTTCTTTGATTGATATTGTACGGTCTGATAAGACTGAACCGGCTTTGTAACCATTTCCTGTGCCGAAAACACAGGAGCCAATGCTAAAGTTGCAATTACAATTAACTTTTTCATATATCTTACTTCTTAAATTATATTTCTTTTTGTTTTATCAATGATTCTATTTAAAGCAAAGAAAAACTAAATAGTTAATTTTTCAAAGATTTTTATCATTTAATTCAATTATTTTTCTTTTTTCTTAGACAACATCCATTCGTATAACGCTGGATTTGAATAAGTAGAATCCCAAGAATTGTGATTATCATTCGGGAAAATTATCAATTCTGCAGATGGGTTCACCGGATGAAGTGCTTGGTAAAAATTAAATGCATTTTCCGGCAACACGACATCATCCATTCCTCCATGAAAGATTTTCATGTTTAAGTTTTTGTACTGATGAATATTCGCATACATCACACGATCTGTAGGTGCACAAACAGAAACCACAGAAGCAAACATTTCAGGATGTTCCATTGCCAGTTTCAGCGTTCCCCAACCTCCCATCGAAAGTCCTGTAAGGTAAATTCTGGAAGCATCAATTTTATATTTACTCTGAATTTCTTTAATTAAATTATAAACGCTTACCGTATCCCACCAAGTATTTTCAGGACATTGAGGAGCCAAAATTGCTACAGGTTCTTTAATCAGATTTTTGTAGGTAAAAGGACTGTGCGCTTTTACCAATTCCAGATTATTACCTCTTTCTCCTGAACCATGAAGAAAGACAATCAAAGGAACATTTCCTTTTGCTTTTTGAGGATAATCTAAAATATATGAGATTTTTTCTACTCTTTTAACTTCTTTATTCATTTCTGCTTTGATTTCCTGAGCATTTAAGCTTAAAGAAAATGGTAAAAGCAAAAGTGGTAAGTGTTTTAGTTTTAAATTCATATTTCTTTAGGTTTTGGCTAAAGCCGTTTGATTTTGTTCTTTCGTTAAACAGGCTAAAACCCGTTTCTATTGATTATTTTGTGAGCCTTGTCAAGGTTTTAAACCTTGACAAGGCTTGGTTATTATTACTAGCCCCGATTGCAGCATTTGTTTGAGCTCATTTTGTGGATTTCGGCGGCGGCTTTGCCGCCGCCGAAATCCACAAAATAGCGAGTGCGGAAAGCGGGATTAAGCTCCTTAAAACTATTTAATATTATATTTTTCAGATTTAAAATCTAATTTTTTTAATCCTTTCTGAATTTCAGGAGCATTCATGAATAATTTCCATAAAAATCCTGTTCTGTAATTTTCGATCATTGGAGAAATTGTTCCTTGATCAATTGCTAAATATCGTGGTGTCGTCCAATTATCATAATTGATTGACGTTGCATCGTAAGGTCCTGCAGAACCGATGAATTCAGGTTTTTGAGTATAAATAAATCTCAAAAAGTTCATAGATTCTTTTGGTGAATACGGGAAACTGCTCAAAGCAGCTGTTGGAGTGATTACTCCATGATCGTTTTGCGGGAAGTGGGCATCGTAACCAACGCTTCCGTCTTTATTTCTTGAATAACCTGCCGTTAATCCCCAATAATTGGGTCCGTAACCTTTCCATTGTTTTGGGTTTTCGACACAGTATTTGTAATCGATAAGAACTTGATTTTTATTTAAATCGAAGTAATTTTTGATTAATTTATCTGATAAATTGGTAGGATCCAGACCGATGTAAGAATATTGAGTCCAAAATAATGGTCCGCCATATTCTTCGGCTCCGTTATGTTTTACATACATCGGAAGTCCGTATTTTTCTTTGTCTGAAAGATAGGTTCCGTTTCTTGTCCAGCCTTTGTAATAGGTTTCAGCGTCTATAGAATAAGTTGGTGATGATGCTGCCAAAATGTAAGTAATCAGACATTCATTATATCCTTCCAAAGGAAAATTCATTTCCCATTGATATTCTGGTGACCAATGCCAATACAGCACTTTTTCGCCGCCTTTGGTGTACCAGTTCCATTGAATACCCTTCCACAATTCATCACATTTTTTGGCAAGAGCTTTTTCCTCAGCATTTCCGTTTTTGAAATATTCTCTCACCTGAATAATTCCTGTAGTAAGAAATGCAGTTTCTACTAAATCTCCACCATTGTCTTTTTTTCCGAAAGGAACGGTTTTCCCCGTTTCTCCGTTAATCCAGTGTGACCAAGCTCCTTTATGACGATCTGCTTTTGCAAGAAAATCCATTGCGATTGTCAATCTTTTCACCGCATCTTTTCTTGAAATAAACCCTCTCTCAACACCAACTAAAATAGTTGCTAATCCGAAACCTGATCCACCTGTTGTAACTACATGTTTGTCGTTATCAGGATAAATATTGTCTTCGTGATATCTTTCTCTACCCAACATAGAATTGGGTTCTGCATAATCCCAAAAATATTTCAAAGCATCTTTCTGAACTTTATCCATCAATTGCTCATCTGTAATATTAGATTTTACAACTGATTTTTGAGTAGATTCTTGTTTTGTAACTTGAGAATTTTTGCAAGAGACTATAAGTAATGATGTCGCTGCGATTGAGAGTATTATCCTTTTCATTATATCATTTTTTAAACTTAAATACTAAAAGAAGAGGAGAACTTTCATTCTCCTCTAAATATATTTTGATTATTAATAACCAGGGTTCTGCGTTAAAATACCTTTACTATCTGTAATTGCTCTTAAAGGTATTGGAAACAATTCATTTTTACCAGTCTGAAATCCTAATGGACCAAGGAAAGTACCAGCTTGACCTGTTCTTACTAAATCTGGAAATCTATCATTTTCCATTGCCAATTCAACCCTTCTCTCTTGCCAGATTGCAGTTCTAAGAGTAGACTGATTAGTTGCAGTTGTATTCGCAAGCTGAGCTCTATTTCTTACTAAGTTGATATTTGTAATCGCAACCGCAGTATTTCCTAATTCATTTGCCGCCTCGGCATTGATTAGAAGAATGTCTGCAAATCTCAAGATTCTTATGTTTTGGATTGATCCATATCCGCACGCATTATTGTTAAGTGATGAAGGAACGTAAGTTTTATAATTCCAAGTATTACCTGCTTGTGGATCTCCTTTTTTGATTAGATCACCTTCCGGTGTAGTTTGACCTTCTCTAAGAATGGTAAATTGTTTTCTGATATCACCAGGTTCAAATGCATTCTCTAATGCTTGAGTTGGTGTAAAGAAACCCCATCCATACTGATTTCTTACCCCTTGAACTTCTGCATACTGGCTCCCACCAAATTCTGGAGAACAACCACAATTAACTTCGAAAACTGATTCAGTTCCAAATTCACCTGCTGGTCTAAATAAGTGATTAAAACTAGGATCTAAAGAATATCCCATTCCTTTTACTTGATTTGAAACATCATAAGCTTTTTGGTAGTCTTTCATATAAAGATAAACTTTTGAAAGTAATCCCAGAGCACCACCTTTTGTGACTCTTCCTTCCTGACCTGCAGGATATGTTTGCGGTAAAATTGCAGATGCTTCAGTTAAATCCTTTACAATAAATGCATATACCTCTGCAGCGGTATTTCTTGGTTGATTAATATAATCAGCTTGTATCCCATCAAAAATAGGAACACCGCCATATATTCTTACCAAATTAAAATAGAAATAAGCTCTTAACATTTTGGCTTCTGCAACCAATCTTGTTTTAAGAGCTGTATCCATATTAATGTTCGGAACATTGGTAATAACTTGGTTAGCTCTTTGAACAGCTTGCCATTGCCCAGTCCAGTATCCATTAACTCCATCATCACTCGTTGTAAAAGAAAAATTATCATACGCATTGATAAAAGATGCATCACCAGGGTTTGATCCTTTTTCAACATCATCACCTGTTACTCCATAAACAAATTGTGCAGGAAAACCAGAGTTTTCCCAACTTCTTAGAAAGCTGTATATAGCATTCGTTGCTTTCATAGCATCAGCTTCTGTTTTATAGAAATCCTCTGCTACTACTACTCCTTCCGGCTTAATATCAACAAAATCATCATTACAGCTAACAAATAATGAAAGTATTGAGATTGTTAAAAATATTTTTTTCATGACTTTTTAATTAAAATGTTAAATTCATACCCATTGTATAAATAGCAGAAATTGGATAAATATTATTATCAATACCCATTTGTACCCTGTCTGTATTGTTAATTTCAGGAGAGAATCCGTTATACTTGAAAATTGTTAATGGGTTTTGTGCACTTAGATATATTCTCAGTTTTTTAACTGATAAAGATTGAGCTAATGATGAAGGCAAATTATATCCTACCTGAATATTTCTGATTCTAAAATAGCTACCATCTTCTACATAAAAGCTGCTTGGTAAAATAACAGATTGATTGGAGGTAATCATAGAATTGGTGTTGGAAGTACCCGCACCCGTCCATCTGTTATTATACATATCAAGATCCCAACTTTCATTACCATAACGTTGCTCACGGTTATAATTATAAATTTTATTACCAAAAACACCTTGGAAATCAATTCCAAAATCAACTGAATGAACCGTCAAGTTTATTCCAAATCCATAAGTTCCCTTAGGAATGGGGCTACCTAAGAAAGTTTTATCTCTGGTATCAATTACTCCATTTCCATCAAGATCCGTAAACTTGAACCATCCTGCCTTAGCTCCGTTCTGCCCGGATGCAGCAGCTTCAGCATCAGTTTGGAACACGCCTGCAACTTCATATCCATAGTAAGAACCAACAGCTTGCCCAGCTTGTAATCTTACAATTGAATTACCAAATAAACTAGCTCCGGTTTCTAAGAATGAATCTTGATAAACGTTTGTGATCTCATTTTTAAGAGTTGTGAAGTTACCATAAACCCCAAGTTTAACACCTTCACTAAGATTTGCATTATAATTTACAGATACCTCAAAACCTTTATTTCTAAAAGAGTAAGCATTAGTGATATAATCATATGGATTACTAGCTCCGGAAATCGTAGCTTGATTAACTGCATAAACTATATCTTTTGATTCTTTGTTATAATAAGTTCCCTCAACTTTTAATTTATTATTTAAAAATGCCATCTCAACGCCAAAATCTGAACCCGTTGTTGTTTCCCAACCAATTGACGGATCAATCACTCTGTCAACCGTTCCTGCTGGATATCCAGTGTTACCATAATATACACCTCCACCAATATTAGTTACAATCGGAGAAAAATCTCTTTTAACTCTCGGGTTACCTAATTTACCCCAACTTGCTCTCAATTTCAACAAATCAAAAACATTCTGCTCACTCATAAAACCTTCTTTTGAAACTACCCAACCCACACTTACTGCAGGAAAAGTTTTATATCTGTCTGTTGATATTTGCGAACTTGCATCTCTACGTACAGAGGCATTTAAAAGATACTTACCGGCATAGTCATAATTTATCCTTCCAAAAAAAGACTCTATTCTTTGCTGATCTTGTGTAGCTGCTGGTCTACCATCAGTAACTGCAGCAGCGGTATCATGATAATTAAAAATATCAGTACCATTACCAATATTTAGAGAACCATTGGTACCGTCATATTTTACATTTTTAGCAGTCCATACATCTTCTGATCTGGAATCTCTAATTCTGGAAAAACCAGCTAGTAATTCCAAATTATGATTCCCAAAATCTTTTTTCCAAGTAATAGTGTTGTCCCAAACATAGTTTCTATATCTGTTATCTCTAGTTATTAGCGTTGATTGTTTTTGGCTACTAACAGGAACATAAAGTAATGTTGGTGTATATTCATACTGGCTCGGGCTATAATTATCGGTGGTATAACTACTTCTAAAAGAAAAGTCTTTCAAAAATTTAATTTCTGCCCAAACATTATTAAGCAATCTTTCCTGTCTTACTTGAGAACGATAAAGATCAAGCTTTGCCCTTGGATTAGGAACATTTATTAATGTAATATACTGATAATTTCCAGTAGCAGGATTCATTACATCATAAACAGGTGGTGCATTACGTGCATCCAATAAAGGATTTTGTGCTACATCAGTACGGGTTTTGGAGAATGAAAAATTATTTCCAACTGTGATATTATCTGTAATCTTATAACTAAGATTTAACTTGGTATTAAACCTATTAAAACCACTTCCAGAATTAATTCCTTGACCGGCTGCTAAATTCCCTTCATCCTGAAGATAACCTACACTACCATAATAATTAAGTTTACCTAGACTTCCTGAAGCAGAAAAATCATTAGAATTGATAATGCTTGTACGCAAAATCTCTTTGAACCAATCTGCATTACCAGGATATTGTGCTTTCGTTATAAAATCAGAAGGTTGAGGATTCAACACATCATTACGCACTTTTTCATTGTATAGCTCAATATACTGATCTCCATTTACCATTTTAGGAACATTCGTAACCGTTTTAATTCCCAAATAAGAATTAACATTGAAAACCGGTTTCCCTTTCCCTGTTTTAGTTTTAATAATTACAGCACCATTTGCAGCTTTAGCTCCAAAAATTGCCAAACTTGAAGGATCTTTCAAAACACTCATCGATTCAATATCCTGAGGATTAAGGAAAGAAATATCTTCCGTTAACATTCCATCAACAATGAAAACTGTGTTACCAGACAAAGATCCAACCCCTCTAATATCTACCCGAGGAGATCCACCTGGTGTACCAGATGTCACAATATTTACCCCAGCCAATTTTCCTTGTACTGAGTTTAGTGGATTTGCATTCGGTTTATCTGCTAAATCTTTAGCCGTAACCAAACCAATACTTCCTGTGATGTTTTCTTTTTTTTGTGTACCATATCCTATGAGTACAACCTCCTCTATTTTCTGTTCTTTCGCAACAGTGTCTTTAGGAGCAACCTGCCCATTGACATTCATCCCAAAATAGAGAACGGCAATAAGACAAGAGTACTTTAAATTAGTTTGTTTCATATAGTTTAATTTTATCTTGTATAAATCAAATATGTAAAATAGCTTTTTAGCAAATTCTATTTTCTCAAAAGAAGACTTTGGTCAAAAATATAAAAAATATCAACTGATGTTAAATTTAGTTAAATAATTTATTAATTGGTTGTTAATTTGTGAAATATGTTAAATAAAACTAAATTTTAATAAATTTCGCAATTAAAAAAAATGATATAAATGAATATTTCACATTGAAGCAAAGGCTTTTTTTGGATGAAAATCTCCCAAAAACTGCTTTTAATGTCTCAAATCTAAGCAATCAGGATTTTTGCACTAAATAACCTCGTAATTCTCTGCATAAAGACTATCCTTTTCTGAAACAAATAAATTTTTGTTAAACACACAATTGTCTTTACCTTTGGTGCGTTATTTGAAAATGATAAAAAAATTGACAATGAAAAAATATATTATAGCCGTTGCATTAATCTTCGGAACTGGTGCAGTGATTACCACAAGTTTAAATTCTTGCTCTACCATTGCTACTTCAGATTTAGGATTAGCAGTCATTAAAAGAGTTTTATTAGGCGGAATCAACAAAGGAGCAAATATTTACGGCAACAAGGAAGCTTTCTTACAAAACAATTTAGTAGACAAAGCGCTACCTAAAGAGTTGAGAAACATCAATACTACTTTAGAAAAAATAGCTCCTTCAATCGTTGCTAAAGAGAGAGAATACATTGCTGAAGCGGCAGTTTACACAGTAGGTATTTCAAAACCAATCTTAGAAACAGCAGTAAATAGTCTGAATGCACAAGATGTAACCAGAATTATTCAGGGTGAAAAAGGAACTGCCACTTTAATTTTAAAAGAAAAAACTCAGACACAACTTGTTGCAGCAATTGCACCAAGAGTTGAGCAGGAACTTAATAAATATGGTATTGTAAAAACCATCAACACTGCATTATCGGGAAGCAATCTTTTGGGAAGTCTTTTAGGTGGAAATAAAACTAATGTCAACGCAGGTGGATTGAGCATGTTGGCTTCAGAGCAAATTGTAAACGGTCTTTTTAATATCATCGAAGATCATGAGAAGCAAAACTCAGCGTCGTTGCTTGCGCCATTTGGAAAATAGCTCAATTTTCATTAAATTTATATATAATTAAGGAAGAAGATGGAAATATTACAAGGAAATGAAAACAAAAATCCTGACGAATTTTATAAATCATTAAAGGAAAAACTAGAAAACAATCATGATTTTCCGGAAGATTATCTGTTTAAATTTATTATTCCGACAGATGATGCGAAGCTTACAGAAATTTATAAAGTTTTCGATGGTATAAAGTTTACACTGGGAAACCGCGAAAGCAAGAACGGAAAATATACGGCATGCAATATTAATGCTTTTGTTCTGGATGCAGATCAGGTAGTTCGTATTTATAAAGAAGTTGCAACAATAGAAAATGTAATTTTATTGTAAGCTGAATAAAATTCAAAATAGAAAAAGGTTAGTTTATAAGCTAACCTTTTTTATTTTATGCAGATTTAAAATCTATTTTTCTATGAAGAATTTCACATTTTCGAGAGGTCTTCCCAACATGGCAACCGAACCTTTTATAATGATTGGTCTTTGTATCAGAGAAGGATTTTCAGATAAAATCTGAAGCCACTCTTCTTCAGAATGATCTTTTCCTGCAAATTTTTCAAGATATAATTTCTCTTCTTTTCTGATGATATGAAAAACACTTTGATTCAGTTTTTTCAAAACTGTCTTCAGTTCCAAAACACTTAAAGGGTCTTCCCCAATATTGATGATTTCAAACTGAACACCATTTTCGTCTAAATACTCTAAAACAGCATTAGATTTTGAACAGTTTCCGTTGTGTAAGACCTTAATCATCATAATAAAATTTAAGCTAAATTATTTTAAAACAAACCATTCAGTTCAGCATCTATTTTTTCTAAAATAAAGCCGAAATCTTCCGGTTTTTCTACAAAATCAAGATTATCAACATCGATAATCAATAGTTTGCCTTCTGTATAATTTGAAATCCATTTTTCGTACTTCTGATTCAGCTTAGAAAGATATTCTATACTGATTGAAGCTTCATATTCCCTTCCTCTTTTATAGATTTTTTTTACCAGATTGGGCACATCAGATTTAAGATAAATAAGCAAATCAGGTGCCGAAACAAAAGTTTTCATCAAATCAAAAAGCGATGCATAGTTTTTGAAATCTCTATCCGACAAAAGCTTCATATCATTGAGGTTTTCTGCAAAAATATGCGCATCTTCATAGATCGTACGATCCTGAATAATATTTTTCCCACTTTCTCTGATCTCTTTTACCTGACGGAATCTACTGCCCAGAAAATAAATCTGCAAAGCAAAACTCCACTTACTCATGTCTGCGTAAAAATCTTCCAGATAAGGATTGTGATCTACGTCTTCAAACTGGGCATCCCAACCGTAATGTTTGGCAAGCATCGTCGTTAAAGTAGTTTTTCCTGCACCAATGTTTCCTGTAACTGCAATATGCATATTTCTGTCTCTTTATTTTGAAATGTTAAAATCTAAAAGCCTAAATCCTGAATTTCATCCATTATTTTAAGAATATCTGATTTTTCAGACTTTTCTTTTTCCAATTTTTCGATGGATTTTTCAAGTTCTTTTTTCTGGTTTTCCGCTTCTTTAAGTTTTTTAATACCAGCGATATCTTCAAGGGTGTAAAGATAGAGTTTGTTGCCTTTTATTTCAAAATATGACAGCGAATTTTTATCCACAATCTGTGCATCGGGATCATCAAAAATTTTGGTTAAACCTTTCTCAGGATTGTATTTAAATATGGTATTTTTAGCAATAATTAAAATCACTTCGTTTTCTCTGCGGAAACGTTTTGCATTTTCTACAGGAGCTTCAAAGAGTTTTTCGAACTTTAAATTATACACTCTGAACTGATTTTTAGATAAAATATAAACCTTTGTTTCAAAAACCAAAAGATCAATCACCTCATCGAAACTTGCATCAAAAGGAAAGGAATTGATGGTTGTTTCGTTTCTGAAATTATACTGAAGAAGACGTTTTGTGCTTTCATCCAGCAACCAAATCTGTTGCAGATCTTCTGCATAGGCATGTTTTATAAAGCTGAATTTTTGTTTAAAATCAATCTTCTGAATTTCATTAAGATTTTGATCTACAAATTTCATTTCCTGTGCATTTTCAGAAAAAAGTGCCACCGTTAAAGGATTTTGTATTTCCTGAACTTTAAACGGAACAGTAAACATCAGTTTGCCTAATTGTTTTCCCAGAGAATCGTATTTGGTAAAACTGAAATCTTTGTTTCGGTATAGATAAAGATTTCCGTAATCGTCTGAAAACATATCTTTCGTTTCCTTAAGCTTTAATGTATCAAAAGGGAGTACTTTCTGCGCAGAAACCGAGCAGAAAACCAAAACCAGAAAGAGAGATATTAATTTCAAAAAAACTTTTTTACAAAGATAGCGCTCCAAAAGGAACGCTACCAATTTACATACTTTATTTTATTCAATCTGAACTTGCTTTCAATTTTAACTATTTGATTGCAACTTCATAAATTTTCGACCATTTTTTTCCCGTCACAAGCATGTTATCACCTTTGAAAGCGATTCCGTTCAATACATTTTCGCTGTCTGCTTTAGTAAAAGGATCAGCAATTTTTGTAAAATCAAATTTCCCTACCACTTCACCGTTTGCAGGATTAATTTTTAAAATAATAGGTTTGTGCCAAACGTTTGCATAGATAAATCCTTTGTAATATTCCAGCTCATTCAATTGGTCATACACTGAAGTATTTCCTGCTACAGAAATATATTTAACCATTTTCGAAGGATCATTTTTATCTAAAAAATAAAGATTTTTTGTTCCGTCTGAAGCGATAAGATTTTTGCCGTCATACGTTAAACCCCAACCTTTCACCATCATATCGGGATAAGCAAATTCAGAAACCAGACTTAAAGTACTTTTGTCGTAAACAAATCCTTTTTTGTTTTCCCAAGTCAGCTGATACACTTTATCTCCTGCAATGGTACTTCCTTCAGAAAAAACATCATCGGGTTGTTTTGTTTCTTTAATCGGAGTATTTTCTCCAAGTTTGTAGGTAATTAATCTTGACGAACCGTATTGTCCTTCGCTTTCATATACTGTATTACCATCAAGCTGGAAACCTTGTGTAAAGTTATTCGGGTCGTGAGGATATTCTGCAACCACTTCATAGTTTAAATTTTGCTCAGGGCTTTTGCTGTAAACATTAATTGTAGCATCCTGATATAAAGTTTCGCCGCCTTTCGTTTTAATATTAAAAGTTACCGCATTATCACCTAATGTAAAATATTTTGGGTCTACAACAAGACTTGTAGATTCTTTTTCTCCAAAACTGATTGTGATGCTTTCTGCAGTCTCTAAAACATCTTTGGGAAGATCTAGCTTGTCGCCAAAATGATAACCTGTAGTTTCCATTGATGCATTATAATCAGCCAGAGAAGTCAATATTTTTTCGTCGTTTTTACAAGACACTACCATAAAAGATGCTGCCAAAAGTAGTCCTGCACAACCTACAATTATTCTGTTTTTCATTTTTATTTCTAAAATTTCATCAAAAATAGCAAATTTTATTCCTCTCTGCTAATTTCTGACGCAGGTTGAGCAAATTGCAGAATATATCCGTTGTTATCATAGATGGCAAATTCTCTCATTCCCCATTCGAAAGTTTCAATTTCATAGCAGATATTGGCTTTTGTTTTTAAATTTCCCCAAACCTCATCTACATTTTCCACATTAAAATAAAACGAGCCGGAAAAACCGATGCTGTTTGATTTCTCTTGTTGATTAGGCTTTGAGATCATCATCTGAATACCATCTTTTTGCAAAGAAGCCCATTGCCAATCGTCATTTCTTTCATTTAAAGTAAATCCTAAAATATGGAGATAAAAACCGATGGTTTCGTCTAAATTTTCAGTCCATAAAATTGGTTGTAGAGATTTGAATTTCATATTCATAAAATATTTTAAGTTTTAATGATCTAAACTCTATATATAATTCTTGCTGATTTTGCAGATTAAAAATTTAGAAACAATCTTTTATCAGTAAAATTTGCGTGAGTAAATATTTAATTTAATCCATTACGACTAATTTATTAATTTATTTTTTTGCCACGAATGCACAAATGTACTTAGCAAATATGAAAAAAATTCGTGCATTCGTGGCTTATAAATTAAAGCAAAATATTTTAAACGTAAATAATTTCAACTATTTTCGAAATCAATAAACTCTAAATTTAATGTGCAAAACCTGTAATCTTAGCTTCATCAAAATCGAGTTGCATTTCGATAGTTCTCATCACATGATCGTCAAAAATCTTTTCACGTTTCATACGGTGAAGTTCGTTTCTCTGCGCCTGAATGACTTGTCGTAAAACATCTTTATTTTCATTCATTGCAGTTGCATAATCTACCGCAGAACCCATACATTGCGTTTTATCGGCAATTAATTTCATTTCGTTTTCCAGTTTATAGATCTGATGCTTTACGAGACTGTTGCTTTCAGATAATTCTAAAAAATCTGAAGTCAGTTTTTGAAGCGCGGTTTCTTTTAATTTTTTCATTAAAATAGCTTCCTGCTTTTCTTCCGGAAGCTCACTTCCTGCATCTTCAATTTTTAGGAATTTTAAAATTGGTGAAAGCAATAATCCTTGCCCCACCAAAGTAATCAGAATGATTACAAAAGTTACAAACAGAATAATGTTTCTGTGCGGAAAAGCTTCTCCCGGACTTATATAAACCGGAATTGAAAGTGCAGCCGCCAAAGAAACTACTCCTCTCATCGCTGCAAAACTGATGATAAAAGGTTCTTTCCAATCGGGTTTTGGATTTTCCTGCCGAACTTTTTTAGACAACAATCTTGGAACATACACAATTGCATAACTGTAAGCTAAACGAGTGAAAATGATAGCACCTCCGATGACAATACTGTAAAAAATACCTTCTGAAATTGTATAATCTTTCATTGCACCAACTACAATCGGTAATTCAAGCCCAATTAAAATAAAAATAATGGTATTCATTAAGAAAATAACGACGCTCCAAACATTTCCGGTCTGAATTCTCGAAGTATGGCTTAAATAACAATGCGAATTATAAGACATCAACAATCCTCCTGCAACAACCGCCAAAACTCCCGAAAAGTGAAAATGTTCTGCTGCAACGTACATTACGTAAGGAACAATCAAAGTAATTACGGTATCTATATTAGAATTGGAAGGAATTAATCTTAAAAATTTTCCAAAAACCAAACCTGCTCCGATTCCTACTGCAACACCACCAATCGCCATTGTAAAGAAATCCGTAACTGCTTCACGGAAAATAAATTGTCCTGAAATTACCGCAGCCAAAGCAAATTTAAATACAATTAAACTCGATGCATCATTAATCAGACTTTCCCCTTCTAAAATGGTGGTAATTTTTTTAGGAATCTTCATGTTTTTTAAAACAGAAGTTGCTGCAACCGCATCTGGAGGAGAATTTACACCACCCAAAAGAAATCCCATTGCAACGGTCAATCCCGGAATAATTGATGAAGAAAGATAGGCAACAACAATCGATGTTAAGAAAACCAATCCGAATGCCATCGAAAATATTTGTTTTCGCCATTTATGAAAATCCTGCCATGAAGTAAACCAGGCCGCTTCAAATAAAATGGGCGGAAGAAATATGAGAAATACCAAATCGGGTTCAATTTCTATTTGCGGCATTCCCGGAATGAAGCTTACGAGCAAACCTGCAATCACAAGAAAAATCGGATAAGCTACTTTGAGCTTCTGCCCTACCATCACCAAAATCATCACCGATAAAAGTACAGCGATGGAAATAATTACATAATCGTGAATCATGGTCTGTGATTATTTAGATGTTATAAAAAAGTATTTTAGTTTTTTTGAGTTTGAAAACTCTTTAAAGATTCTGTTTTTAAAGACCGAATCCAAGTCTTTTTTACCTTAATTTTTCGTAAAAGGAATGTTGTTGTAAAAACCGATTTGTATCTGTCCGCGGTTTTTATTTTCCTGAAGCTGATTCATATATCCCGCTTCAATTCTCATATTTTTATTAATGATATATCCTAAAGCGCCATAAACTCGGTTTCTGTCGAAAACAGGACTATCTAAATTAAGAAAAATTTCATTATACGCTGAAACATAAAGAGTTTTCGGTAGCATTTCTTTGTTATTAATGGGAATATTCAATCCTAATAAATAACGGAACCTCATCCTGAAATCATCCTGTAAAAAACGTTCTTCCAAACGGTAACGGTGCTGCAGATTAAATCTTCCGAATTTCTGTTTTGTAATAAACTGCTGGAAAATACGGTGCTCAATATTTTCTGATTTTTCACCTTTTACATAAGGCTGGCTCAAAATAAAACCATAACCCAGCAAAACATTATTGTTATTTTCTGTCAAATCATAACCAATTCCGGTACGAATTAATAATTGTTCCAAATCACCGATTCCATCAAAATTACGGTATTGAATCTCATTATGGAAATTCAGCTTTTTACTGATCTTATTATTTCCAAAATACATATACCAAGCTCCCAAATCATTTTCCTGAGCAAATGACAAAACGCTTCCAAAACATAAAACAGAAACAGCTAACTTTTTTAAAAACTTCATAATTTTATTGTTACTTTTTCTTTTGTCTTAAAACAAAAGAAACAAAAATTCAAGACTTGAAATTCTTCGCTGAAAATAAAGGCTGTTCACTAAAAATTCTAAACTCGTGCGTATTTACGATTTTATCCCGCACTCAAACAATAGAATTTTCTTAACGTTCACATCCTTAATTTTCTTAACGCTCCGATTTTCTAATTCAAAATAAATACTCAAAATGATAGAATGATTATTTTATTCATCTATCATATTTAACAAAATTAATATTAAAAATCTATAATAGCAAAAATTCTTTAAAAGATAAGTTTAGTCTTGATATTTAAGGATTACCCTATTATTTTCATTTATTGAAAAAGCATAATAGGTAAAAAGCGTATTGTAAAATAAAACTTTAGTTTCACCGTTTTGTTTTATTCTCTCTGGTTCTCCCCATTCACTTTTTAAATTTCTCTCGGAAATCTTTAAAGGTGTATTTTTAAATCTTGAAGAATATCTTCTTTCATAAACGATTATTCCAATAATAAACGCAACAAGTACTACAAAACACAAAGAAAAAAATGCAACAACTTTATTTTTCACACTCATAATATTTAAAGCTGTGAAGGAACTATTTCTTCTAAAATATCATTCTGATTTTTATCAAAATAAGTGCAGGTCATTTTATTGAGATCCATCTTCCAGCCTTCTACTCCATTTTCCGCACAGTCTTTACAAAATGTAGGGTAATCTGTTCCTCCTTGCTGGTGAAGTTTTAATCTGGTTTTAAAATTTTCAAGATTTGCATTTTCTGCTATTTCTAAAACATCATATTTTTTTCCTGTTTCGGCAAAATTATTTTCAATATCAAAATACTTTGTGTTTCCATCAGCAACGAGGGTTGTGTAATGAGATACACCAAGATTTTTTATTGCCTGAATATAATTGGAAAAATCAGCACCGCTTTTTACTTTTTGGTGTTCGTTTTTAATTTCATCAATTGTAAATTTCATCTTGTTTATTTTTTTTAGGTTATATTTTAAAATTATGTTTTTAACACAAAGAGCGCAAAGATTTTATTTAAAATGTTTGAAAATATTTTCGTTTGCAAAGGCGTTTGACTTCGTCGAATCTTCGATTTCACTTAGCTAAGAAAAACTAGTTCCTTAATCATAAAACAATAACCGACAGATGATTGCCGGTTATAATTTTGTTTTCAAATTTAGAATATCAATTTTAAGGATGTTGTTGCATTTTCGCAGGATCATCATAATTTACCATCCAGTTGATGTCAAATTTATCGGTGAACATTCCGAAATAAGCTCCCCAAAAAGTATCAGCAAGAGGCATTGTAACATTTCCTCCAGCAGAAAGTCCGTTGAAAAGTTTGTTAGCTTCTTCTTTAGAATCTGCATTAATAGACACTGAAAAATTATTTCCAATTTTTAAGCTTGAAGCCCACTCTCCGCCTGTATCACTTCCCATCAAGATGGTTTCTTTTGAAATCGGAAGAGAAACGTGCATAATTTTGTCTTTATCTTCCTGAGACATTTCTTTTCCTTCTTGTGGAGGCATTTCGCCAAAAGTTCCGATGTAAGGATATTCTCCGCCGAAAACCGATTTATAAAAGTCGAAAGCTTCTTTGCAGTTTCCGTTGAAAGTAAGATAAACATTTACTGTTGCCATAATATAGTTTTTATTTGATTGTGATACGGGTTTCGAGTTTCGAGGTGCGTGATTCGAGATGTGTGATTCCAGGCGCGGAGCGCGAAACTCGAACCACGGAACACGGAACACGAATTAACGATGCTGATCGATAAGAATCATGTTTCCATCGGGATCTTTAAGGAAAATGTGTTCCGGACCGGATGTGGTTTCATCTGCGGTTTTATCTAATTCTACTCCGCTTTCTTTCAATTTTTTCTGAATTTCTCTTACATCATCAAACTCCTCAAGGTTCTGAGCATTCTCATCCCATCCCGGATTGAAAGTCAACATATTTCCGTCGAACATCGCCTGAAAAAGACCGATTAACGTACTTCCGTTTTTCATGATGAGATAATTATTTTCCATACCTCCTCCCATCGCAGAGAAGCCAAGTTTTTCGTAAAACTCTTTAGATTTAGCAAGATCTTTCACGCTCAAGCTTAGCGAAAATACGCCTAATTTCATAATATTTATTTTTTATTTAAAGCTAATTTGTATCCTGCTAAAACTAATGTCCAAACTAAAATTCCAAGAACCCAAAACCAAATAGGTGTTGGTAAAACGGTCATATTGTAAATGGTGAAAACGAGAAAAATGATTCCACAAATCAATGCTGTAGTAGGTTTTCCGTCTTTTGAAATCTTTGTAGCAATAAACCCCGAAACCAAAGCTCCCAAAGCATAGCCAATAATCACCATAAATTTTCCTAAAAAAGGTAGGGTTTCAATATAATTTTTAAAACCTTCCATATCACCTGGTTTCATTCCTTCAGGATAAGGATACAACATATGATTAAGCGTTTCAACCGCCCAAACACAGATGGAACCAACAATAATTCCGGCAACAACTGCCAATATTTTTTTTAACATAGTTATTGATTTTTTAAGCGTGTTTTGAAATCTAAAGTTTTGTCATAGCTTTTCCAGTCACCAATCAGTTCGATGTATTGACTTTGAATTTTTTCTGAGGTTTTATTCCATTTAAAAGTATAAATAAATTTACCCGTAAAGATCCCAGAATGTTTGCCTTTTACTTCTTCTACTAACTCATAATCACCATAAACAACACCTTTGCTTTTAGAATCTTTGTATTTTGTAATTTTAAATTTCCCCTCAAATTTTGAATAGTTATTTTCTACAACTGTATATCCTGAAACAAAATATTCCTGATCGTTTTTCTTATCCTGCTCAGAAATATTTATTTTAAGTTTAATGGTTTCTTTATCATTTCCAATAGTTCCTACATAAAGCTTTGAATTATTTAGCCAAACATTGGAAATATTTGGCATTTGTGCAAAAGCAAAATTGAATAGAAAAACAAAAAATAGTAACGATAATTTCATAATTAATTATTTAAAAACAACTTTGGATAGATCTGTATGTGTAAAATTCCCAAACCAAAATTCGGATTCTTTTCCAGTCTCGAAATTTTCCCAAACTCCTTTAAAAGTCGTAATAGAATAATTTCCACGCTGACTTTGGTCTTTCATTGTCTCAATTCTGAATTTTCCTTTAAAAATTCCGTCATTATGATCAGGCTGAGTTCCGCTTAAATAAAAATCACCGAAAACGATCATTTGCTCCGGATGATCTTTCATGTTATAGACAGAATTAAATGTCAGTTTTCCTTTGCAGGTCAATATTTTCCCGTTGGTTGTAAAGATTCCTTTCACCGCGTAATTTTCTGGGTTTTTCGGATCTTTGGTAACAGTTTCAAATCTGACATCTACTTTTTCACCGTCAATATCACCCTCAAAACCCAACTTTTCATTAAATAGAATTTTGGTAAAATCCTGTTCTTTTAAAGGAAAATTGTTCGACTGCGCATAAAAATTTAAACACGAAAAAAATAAGAATAAGAATATTTTCATCCCGTCAATTTCTATACACCAAACTGACTCAAGTGATGATTAAGATGTTTCGCAAACATATTATTCCATTCCTGAGATTTTAATTTTCCAAAAGAAGAAGATTCTTTACCGTCAAAAGCTGAAGCTCCTAATTGTTGTGTCTTTTGAATAAAGCCAATCAGTCTCTTTTTTTCTTCTTCAAAATCTTTTCTTTCTTTAATTATAAATTGTGGTGCAGTAGGAGAATCGTGTGGATATGCTTTTTCGCTCGTCACTTTTGGTTTTACGAAAGTTTTCAAAATAAACTTAGCAATCGCGCCCGGTTTTTTGTGCTTTTCCGGTTCGTAAACCATTTCATAAGAAACACAGCAGTGCGCCAACATTTGGTCTACCGTCATTCTTCCCCATAAACCATGAGTTTCTTCTACAAGATTATTTATTCTATTGATATAATTCTGAGCATCTTTTGCGTCAAATACGTTTTCCATTTTTGTCTAAATCTTTGAAAACAAATATATCAGTTTTTTTGTTTCATTGAAATATTTTTTTTTGATTTTGAATGGTGAATTATTAATAAAAAATAAAATTCTACAAATTAAAAAGCTCCATACAAATTTGCATGGAGCTTGGCTAATTATTCTTATTAATTTATTTCTGAGTTGCTTTTTTCATTGTTGCGTCTGGACGTAAAACTCTATAACGAACTTCTAAGTCTTTAGGCACATAAAAAACCAATGGTAATTTGCTGTTGTATCTTACAATTTCAGGTTGTAAATAAACAAATTTCTTAGTTTTTTTCTGATCCGGACAAGCCATTAAAGTTCCGCCTGTTTCTCCGTTAGATTCTACTTCATAGTAATTGTATCCCCAACCTTGTAAATCTTGCGAAGTAACTTTTCCCATTAAAAAATGTTTGTTACAGTCCAATAATTTTTCAACGCCTACAAAAAATTCAACTTTCAAATCATTTTCGTTTTTTGCAACAGGCAATTGAATATAAACCTGCTTAAAACCTTCTTTAGCTTTTGGAAACATTTCTATCTGAAGTTTTTCAAATTTCTCTGTTTTTTTCTTCTGAGCAGAAACATTACCCACTACAAACATCATCAATACTACGGATACTGCTTTTAAAAATTTCATAATTGTTTGATTTAAAATTTACAATTTCCTTATACTCAAAAACTATTCCATAATTACCACATTCGAACCTTTTGTATGTGAATTCATCTGCGGTGCATAATAGTTTTGAATCGTTGTAATTCCGTTTGAAAATTTCCCTGATGCATTGGCTACATAATCATATTCAAAAACATATTTTCCTTTCGGCATATACTGAATATAGAAATTGGTAGACGCATCTTTTGTTGATTGATAATATCCCAAACTATTTTTCCATTGATAACCGGAAAGCACATTCAACGGTTCAAATCCTGCCGCTAGCATATCTTTGATGTGAATAAATTCCATGGCGCGGTCTGTATTTAAAATCATTCTTACCGTCACTTTATCGCCAACTTTCAGCGGAGTTTCGGGAGAGATTTTCTGTAATTCTTCACCATTTACTGTTTTTACTTTTTTGTACAGCTCTTTTACTACAGAAATATAATTTTCGGAAGATTTTATTTTATCTAAATCTTCATAATATTGCCAGAATAAACCTCCCTGAACAATTCCTGCGCCTGGTTTTGTTACTGTAACTGTTGCAAGATTTTTATCTAAAACATCTGTTTTCACAGCAGATTTCACATAACCTGTCGCCTGAGTTTCCGGTTTCAGTTCTTTTCCGCCCCAAATGATTGTTGCTTTATCGCTTTCCGCAGAAGTCCAAGATTTTCCTGAATTTAAAATCGTAAAAATCACTTCTGAAGTTCCTCTTGAGCTTCCCCAAGAATTGACTTCTTTCTGAGTAATCAACCAGATCTTCACGTCTTCGATGAATTTTTGGTCGTTTGGTTTCAGTTTATTGAATGCTTCCAAAGCTCCTGCATGATTCACTACTTTCGAGCTGAACCAACCCCAATCATCAAGATTTTGCTTCCAATAAACACCTTGAGTTTTAGAATCTACTGAAGTTTCTTTTAAGTAATTTAATAATTTATCTGAAACATCTTTTAAGCCATAATCGCTCATTAATAAAGCTGCACGATGCAATCCGAAGAATGTGAAATCGGTAATTTTAGTTGTTTTAGCTTTTTGCTTTACCAGAGATTTCAGCGTTGCTCCTTTTCCTTTTAAAGGATATTGTTTTTCCCAATAATTTCGGGTGTCCAGATAATCTAAAGTCCAGTTATTGATTACGTTTTCCTTTTTAACATCTGTATATTTATTGATTTCATTATCAACATAACCAATCAGTTTTGCCACCAATTCTTTCTGTTCGGAAGATTGATAGTCTCTTACATTCTCTTTTAACCAGGTATTTATTTTTCCTAAATTTTTAAGAATATAAAGAGACGTTCCGTACGAACTCGGATAACCTTGATACCAAGAAAAACCACCATCCGGATTTTGTAGCTTTTTGAAATCATCCCAATCTTGGTTGATCGAATTTTTCATTGTATTAGCATCAAAAAGCAATGCTAATTTTGCCATCTGTTCCTGTTCGTTTTTACTTTCCAAAACCCAAGGAGTTTCTTCAAGCAACAATTGTTTCAGCTCCTGATTTTTTTCAAGATTTGAAGTTAATAATCCTTTGCTTTGATATTCTTCAAAAACTGTTTTCAGTTTCGGATTTGCTTTAAAAATTTCTGAAGCCAAAACATCGGCAAACCATTTATTAAAGACTACATCTGCAGAACTATTCTGGTCATTTTTCAGACTTGGAAGTGCAAACATAATTTCCCAAATCGGATTGGTCGTCAACTCTAAAGTATTCGAAACATTAGAGATCGTTGTTGAGTTTGTATTTTTAAGATTGTCTAAAACAAAAGTTTTTGTTTCGCCTTCTTTTACAAAAATCGGAACTGCATCAGTCACCAACATTCTGTTTGGTAAAACCGGAATCGCTTTTTGTTCACCATCAGAATATTGTCCGGCTTTTGCTACTATTTTTAAAATAATTGATGAGACGTTATTCGGTACTTTTATTTTCCATGTCAATGCAGAGTTTCCGTTTTCATTTACTGAAAAAGCCTGCTCCTTATTATAACCGGAAACTGCCGTCAAAGTACTTAACCCAAATTTCTCTGAAATATCTTCGTTGGTAAACGCATCCAAAATCTGCAGTTGCGCAGAACCATTCAATTTTTTACTTGTTAAGTTTGATAGTTTTGACTGAAGATTCAATTCATCCCCTTCTCTCAAAAATCTTGGGTAATTTGGGGTAACAGAAAACTCTTTCTGCGTCACTACTTCTTTTTCCAAAGTTGTTGCTCTTGCGTTTTTTGTATGAGCCAGGAACATCAATTTCCATTTTGTAAGCGCTTCGGGTGACGTGAATTCGAAGTTAACATTTCCTTCAGCATCAGTTTTTAAATCTGGATAGAAGAATGCAGTTTCGTTTAAGTTTTGACGAACCTGAACATTTTCTAAAGTCTCTTCAGTTGGAGGAGAATTTTCAACTTTTGGAGCTTTTAATGGTTCAGGAACAACATTCTGAATCACTTCTATTTTATCTGCAGCCATTGCCTTCATTCTTACTGTACTTGCTTTTGCACCTGCAGTTGGTGGCGGAGGTGGCGGAGTATATGCAGCAGCTTTTACACCTTCCTGATTAACAACTCCTGTTGTGGTTTCCAGTTGTCTGCTGTAATCTACAAAGTAAATGTTTCCATCAAACCAGTTAAACTGAGGAATATCTACTACTTTATTATCAAAATACTCCATTCTGCTTTGAAAATATTTTTCCTCAAGACCCGTATTGATTGCATAAGAAGAAGTAAATGAATAAGGTCTGTACAGTTTTTGCCAGTTAAAAGTATTTAAAGAAAACTGATCCAAAGACATATCATACATATTGGCTAAAACCTCAGCATTGATTTTTTCTTTGTCGTTACCTGAAACTTTCACCGTCCATTTTTCTTTAGAATTGGGTTCTATTTTATCTCTGAATGTTACCGTTTCTATTTTCAATGGCTGCTCTGTATCTTTAATTTTTAAATCAACCGTTTTGGTCTGAATATCATTAAATGAAGCCAACTGAAACTGAATATTTAAACCCGTTACATTTTTATCATTCGGAATTTCAGTTTCATATTCAAGCACACCGTTTTTGAACTGATGAACTTCGGTAACTGTTTTTCCTAAACCATTTTGCAGGAAAACATTCACCAAAGCATTTGGAATTGATGAATACACATAAATTTTTGCTTTTGTACCTCTCGAAACCTCATCTTTTGGTTCTAAAACCGTTAAGAAAGTTTTCTGGGTTGGCTTTAAAGATTTTTTATCCCAAACACTGAAATTTTGAGTAGATCTTATCGTGTCTTTCCCTTCAATATTATACAATTCCAATTGGTAATCTCCGGCGTTTAAAGATCCTAGATTCAAGACGCTAGACTCAAGACTTTTATCTTTATTTTCAAGATTTGAATTCTGGATTCTTGATTCTTGATTCTCGATTCTATCTATTATTACTTTTTCAACTTTCCAGCTTTTTATTTCATCATTTTTATCATACAAATCATGTGGAAACTTGCTGATAAACTCTTTTTTCGAAAATTTCGGCAGATTCTGAACTTCTGTTTTGAAATTGTTTCTGAAAATCCTATTCGGAGTTTCCAGTTTTGAAAGTTTTACCTGATAAGATTTTTTAAGGTTTTGTTCGTTATAATTTTTAGTTTCAACTTTTACGTTTAGGTTTTCATCCGCAAAAACATTGTTAATATTGTCTGTTTTGATGTAATGAGAAACCGAAGCCACTTTTAAATTGGTATTTGCAGTTTGAGTTTCCCCATTGATATCAGTCGCAGAAGCGTTGATTTGGTAATTATCAATCTGAATCCCTTCTAATTTTTCGTCTTTTTTAAGGTCTAATTTTATGGTAAATTCTCCTTTTTCATTGGTTTTTACTTCTCCAAGAATCGAGTTTTCATTCTCATTATCATTTGGATACCAAGGGAAATATCTCCAACGAATGTTTTGTTTTTTAATTTCGTAGTTGACGTTGGTGTTACTCAAAGCCACTCCCGAAAACATCATTGCTTTACCTTTCAGCTCAATCGTTTGTCCGTATTTATATTCATCTTTTACAGGATCAAAAGTCACTTCAAATTTTGGACGTTTGTATTCTTCAACTTTTATATATCTGTAACCACTCGTATTTCCATCAGTGATGATTCTAAAATTCCCGTTCAGTTTTCCTTTAGGCAAAATAAAACTTCCGTGATAAGAGCCAAATTCATTGGTGGTAAAATTCTGTACCGTAACTTCCTGATTATTGGTATCTCTTAAAGTTATTTTCTGTTTTAAATTTGATACAACAGATTCTATTTCATTGTCTATTTTGGTATTAATCACTTTAAAATATACAGTTTGTCCGGGTCTGTAAATTGCTCTGTCAGTAAAAATTTGAGCTTTTGTACGGGTTTGTTTATTCGGATTGTATATTTCCCGATTATTGTTACCATACATTTGCATCAGCTGAAAATCATTGGTTTTCGGCTGTTGAATCAAAATCGCTCTGTAATAATCTTTACTAGTAGTCATCGGAAATTTGAAAACCCCATTTTCATTAGTTTTACCGGCAACTTTATTTAAAGCTTTACCTTCTACAAACTCATAAAATGTAAGATCTTCATTATTGATTGGCTTCCCATTTTCAGAACTGATTAATTTCAATTCATTAGAAAGCTTATTGCTTTCGTTGATATTTTGATAAATAATTTTATGATTTGAAACTAAAAAATAAAAGTTATGATTATTACCTTCTTCTGGTTTTGAACCAGAAACTTCATATTCGGCAACATAAATTCCGGAAGGAAGTGCTTTCATTTCAACAGAAGTTTTGTGAAGCTGATAATCCTGAGGATCATTTAATTGAAAAACTTCTTTTCTTACCAACGATTTTTTTATTTTTGAGTAAGCATTATCGTAAGGGCTTCTCGCAAATTGCATCAGCGGTAAAAAGTTATCTTTTACTTCATAAATATTTACAGAAAATTCTTTCACATTCTTAAACTCTGCAACCAAATGAATCGGCAGATTCGGCTGAGTTTGTTTTTCATATTTAAAGTTTAAAAAAGGATTAATAATCTGATTTTCCTTATTTTTTATATTTTCAATAAAAGGAGATTTCGGATATTGATTTTTGATAGAATTGACAAATTGAAGCGCCTCTTTTTCTTTTTTTCCTTTAATTAATTCATCTATTATTTCTTCAGTAATAAACACTTTGTAATCACCTTCAATATTCATTTTTATTAAATTCTGAAGCTGTACTAATTTATCTTTACAAGAATTAAAAATACAATTCTCAGAAAGTTTCTGATGTAGAAAATAAAGCTTAGAATTGCCTGTACTTTTAGCAATTAATTCATCAAAAATTGTATTGATTAAAACTCTGTTTTCCGCCAGTTCGTTCTTTGTAAACAATTCATTATTAGATAAGAAATTGACCTTTTTCAAAGAATACCAATCCTGCAAAGTAGGGAAATAAGCAATATATTCTGTATTGGAAAAAATATCTTTGTATTTTACCAAAGATATTTTATTCATCGCCTGATTTTCTGAGTCAAGCTCCTTAAAATTTTGGATTAAATAATTTTTAAAATCAAGTTTACTCCATGTTTCAATTTGAGAAACATCCTGAGAATTCATATTAGTTCTGCCATTGATTTCCCAAGAATGCTCATTGTAATAATCAAGGGTAAAACCCGATAACAAAACCTTGTACACTAAAAGATCATCACCTTTCAGGTTCTTTTCTGTAGTTTTTAGTTTAGCAAAAAACTTTGATACTGAATCATTTTTCTCGTCGTCATTGGTTCGATTTACAATGCTGAATTCTGCTTTCAGAGAGCGAATCAACTGTAAGGCATTATTTTCTTTCATAGCTTGTTTTTGAATTTCCAAAACAACCGGAAGATTTGATTTGTAAGCTCCCTTTTCATAATTTGTTTGTATTTTTTTCCATTGTGTATCGTAATACTTCTGACTAAAAGCAATAGAAAAACACGATAAAAACAGGATAAGGAACAAAACCTTGGAAAATCTTTGCATAAGTGTTATTTTTGATAAATGAATTGCTTAAAATTACTGAAAAAATCTGTCATCGACAGCCAACTTTACGTCTCCTTAATGGGAACGCTTTTCGCAGTATTTTTCATGATGGAGCAAAACACATTCCGTTTCCCATCCGTACTTTTGATATTCATCACCTATTTCAGCGGATATTTGTACACAAAATACCAAAACACAAAATATTTTTATAAAATTCTATTATTAAATGTCGTCACAGGAATTATTTCGGCAGCTTTAATTATTTTTAATCACAATGAAATACGTTTGGTAAAATGGTTTGTGATTGTGGTTTTAGGATTATTATACAACAGTTTTTTTCTTGAAACTTATATCCGAAAAATTCCTTTGCTCAAAGTATTTTATGTAGGTTTAGTTTGGGCATTAGTTAATTGTTGGCTTACTTTACCAGCATTTAATTTCTCCATATTTTTTATCAGCTTCTTCTTTGTAACTGCACTCGTTTTGCCATTTGATATTCGCGATATGAAAAGTGATACTGTTCAGACATTTCCAAAACTAATTGGGGTTCAAAACACAAAATATCTTGCTTACGTTTTTATTTTCATTGCTTGTATTTTAGCCATTTTCCATTTGAAAATTCAGTTTGCTGTAAGCTTTTTTTTGGCCTCGGTATTTACTTATATTCTGGTTTATTTTTCGAAGAATTCTAATAAAGATTCTTATTTTTCTTTTTGGGTTGAGAGTTGTTCCGGCTTACCTTTTTTGTTTTTAATTCTGTTGGAAAAGTTTTACCTTTACTAAAAATTTGCAGTAATGGAATCTTTTGAAAGTATTCAGAACAAATTAATCAGAGCTATCAGCGAAAGTTCTGACCGAGAAAAGATTTTCAGTCTGTGGGAGTTTTGGAATGGCAAGAATTCTAATTTATCAGTTGCTGAGCCTAACTCTTTTTACAACTCTGAAAAGCCGATGACAGATGAAGAAGTTGAGGAATATTTCAAGGAAGAAGAAATCATTTTACCTGACTATGTAATGAAAATGATTGAACGGGGAATGGATGATGTAAAAAACGGACGTGTTATTGACAATGAAGAAGTAGAAAAATATTTTGAAGAATGGCTAAAAGATTAAAATGGACAGAGTTTTCAAAAAGCCAACGAAAAGATATTTTAGAATATTGGAACAATAGAAACAAATCAAAAGAATATTCAAGAAAATTGAATAAGCTTTTTGATAAAATAGCATTAATGATTTTGGAATATCCTGAAATCGGAATAAAAATAAACGGTTCAGAATGTCGTGGAAGATTGATTAAAGATTATTATATCATTTATATAAACTCCGAAAAAAGTATTGAAATCTTAAGTATTTTTGATACTCGACAAAATCCTGAAAAACTCGGAAAAATTTTAGGATTATGATCATCAACAAACTCACCCTTTACAATTTTAAAAATCATTCTGAAAAAAAGTTTGAATTTTCCCCGCAAATCAACTGCTTTGTAGGAAATAACGGTGTTGGGAAAACCAATATTCTCGATGCGCTGCATTATCTTTCTGTAGGAAAAAGTTTCTTGGGAAATACCGATACCAACAACATCAAAAAAGATGAAGATTTTTTCACCCTCGATGCTGAAATTCAGAATGAAGAGAGTGAAGATACTTTAAAAATATCTCAACCGAGAGAAGCAAAAAAAGTCATTAAAAAGAATGATAAAAGCTACGATAGAATAGCCGATCATATTGGTTATTTACCAAGTGTAATGATTTCTCCATACGATTCAAACCTTATTTCAGATTCTGGGGAAAGTCGCAGGAAATTTTTAGATTCTATGATTTCTCAGACCGATTCTGGATATCTTTATGATTTGATTCAGTATCAGAAAACCATACAGCAAAGAAATGCTTTATTGAAATATTTTGCAAAAAACAGAGTTTGGGATAAAGATTCTTTGGAGATTTACGATGATCCGATCACAAAATCCGGCACTAAAATCTTTGAAAAAAGAAGAGAATTTGTCGCAAAATTAAATCCTATCGTTCAGAATTTCTATCAGATTATTTCTGGCGGGAAAGAAAGTGTTTCCGTTATTTATGAATCTCATTTATTGGAAGGCTTCGACTCCTCTCAGCCTGACAGAAAATTTCGCGAACTTTTAATTGAAAGTTTAGAAAGAGACAGAATGCTTACTTACACTTCAAAAGGAATTCACAAAGATGATTTGCTTTTTGAAATGGATTCTGTTCTCATAAAAAAAATAGGTTCTCAAGGACAGCAGAAATCGTTTTTAATATCATTAAAACTAGCTCAAATGAGTCTGATAAAAGAACTAACGAATAAAACACCGATTCTTTTACTTGATGATATTTTTGACAAGCTTGATGATACGCGCGTTGCTCAGTTGATTAAATTGGTCAATCAGGAAAATTTCGGGCAGATTTTCATTACAGATACGCACAGAGAACGAACTGAAAGCGTGGTTAAGAAGATTAATGAGGAAAGCATCATATTTGAAGTGTGATACGAGTTTCGAAATTCGAGGTTTTAGAGATTCGAAATTACAGTTTGGTAAATCGTATTTTAATTAAAAAAAAACACAAATAATGAGTTACAGAAATTTAGACATTTACAAAATGGCTTTTGATTTATTTACAAAAATTCACAAAGCTTCTTTTCTTCTTCCCAAATATGAACTGTACGAATTAGGAAGCCAGTTAAGAAGATCGTCTGATTCTGTAATTACTAATATTGTTGAAGGTTATGGTCGTTCTGTTTATAAAAATGAATATTATAGATTTTTAGTCTTTAGCCACGCAAGTAATGATGAAACAATAAATCATCTTGAGAAAATTATAATTCTATATCCTGAATTTTCAGCAGAATTTGAAGCTTTAAAACAGCAATACGATTTGCTAGGTGGGAAAATTAATATTTATAAAAAATGGGTAAAAGAAAATTGGAATGAAAGTAAATCTTAAAACTTATAATCAGTTTACAAACCTCGAATCGACGAATCACGAAACCCGCATCTCCTATGAAAAAAAATAAAAAACGAGAATTCCAATCTTCTGAGCTTGTAAAATCTTTTGCGAGAATTCATGGTTTTGAAGATAAGCTGATTGCTTTTGATATTAAAGATTTTCTGGAAGATTATCTTGATGAAAGTCTTTTTCAGGAAATTGCAAGCGTTAATTTAGACGATAAAATTATTCAGATTAGAATCAATTCACCTTTACTGAAAAACGATTTTAAAATGAGGAAAAGTTTTTATCTGAAAAAGTTTCAGGATAAATTTGGAGAAGAAAAATTTATCGATCTTCAGATTTTGTAGGCATTGAACTTTGCACTAACTGATCAGATTTCACATCAAAACTTGAACGAAGCGGAATAAAAAATTTCAAAGGATTTCTTAAAAAGTATCTGTAAATTGCACGGTAAATCTCTCTTACTTCACCAAAATTCATTTTTCTTGAACGGAATGCCAAGAACATCGACAAACTGAAGCTTACCAAGAAGTTGAAGAATCCGATGATAAAAACGGTGATAAATGATGTCCAGAAAACTGATGAACCTACAATGAAATCCTTTCCGTACAAACCAATTGCGAAGTTTCCGGCAGCAAAAGTGATGTGACGAATATCTAAATCGAGACCGAAAAATAAGCCTACCGGTGCTGTTGCTCCAAGAAAAACTCCAAACCAGAAATTAGAAATAATTCCGGCCCAGTTTTTAGCATAATATTTCGAAAGACTTTTCGCAAAACGAACTCCAAACATCCTTCTAATCGGAAGATTTTTGGCGATTCGATCCGGAATCTGATAAAACACCGAGTTATTCCCAATATTACCTGAAATAATTCCTGAAATAAACAGATAAAAACCTGCAATACAAGCGTGTAAAATAGCTTTAGATTCAAAAGGATCAAGATCTTTCAATAATTTATCTGACTTTTCCACCGCCAAGTTTTGCGAGAAGAAAACATCCAAACCATAAATAATCAGCAATGCAATCGGGAAAGAAAGAAGTACATTTCCTACAAAAGCAATAAACTGACTTCGGAATAATTTTGAAACCAAATCAGCAAATTCGGTATAATTATTTTTGGTACTTTCCTGTTCAGACAAAACTTTGGTCATCGTTGCAGCGGTCATTGCAGGCTGTTTTGTTGCCAAAGTAAAGCCCATCAGATAAATCATCACAAATCCCATTGCATAGTTTAATGAATACAAAAACGCATGAAAAAAATCGCTTCCGGGCATAAAACCGTACAGCATTTTTAAAACGCATAATGCACCAACGATAATCCCACCACCGCTTGCTTTGTAGAACATTTTCATGTACTGTTTGCGGCTTGACGTGATGTAATGACTTCCGGTTTCTGCAGTATGATTGGTAATTAAATGTGAAATCAAACGCGTACTGTCGTTGATAAGATCTGAAATATTATTCTTGTGAGATTTATAGCTCAGAATATTAAAAATCAACTGTTTAGACTTAATAACAATATCTTCAGGCTGATCAATAATTAATAAATTGACAATCTCAGAAATTCTCTGGGTCTGTTGACGAATCTTAAGCAGAGACTGATTAATTTTCCCTGAAATACCGTATTTAGAAGAGTTTTTGAAGGCGATATTCACGAAATCCTGACATTGTTCCGCATAAATTTTAATCTGCTTATAACGACTGTCTTTTGAGTGAAGCTGAATTTCAGGATTGATTTTAAATTCTTCCGCCAAAGCTTCAAGTTCGTTCTGCAATGCCAAAAATGGATTATCGAAATTCCTGTATTCAGGAGCCATTCTTACCACATCAACTTCAAGAGCCATTCCGGTAACGCGCCACGAAAGGATATTCATCGAAAATATCAGTTCTCTTTTTACATTTGGTTTCTCAATGAAATCTGAAATTCCTAAAATATTCAGAAATTCATTCACCTCATCTTCAGGAATATTATGTAAATATTCAAGATCGGTTTTTGGTCTGAAACTGACATTATCAATAAGATACCAAACTGTTTTTTCGTTTTCTACAGGTGGTAAAACTTTATTTAAGATTCTTTTTTTGAGTTCGGGAAAGAAGGCATTTTCTGAAAGAATATTGGCTTCCGTTAAAGAAAGATTGAAGGGTCTTTCTTCAAAAACATTGTAAATATAATGTTTGAAATGAGCTGCAGAGTTTGGGTTTGATTTTAAAAAATTAAGAACGTTCTTAAAATCTGTCTTTTTTATTGCCTCTAAAAACTCGGCTAAAGGCTCCAACGAAACAGTCTCATTCTTAAAAGAAAAATACTTTTTAAGGACAGATTCGAAATTTTTTGTACTTGAACTCAACAGTTTCATTAGTGCAAAGATACTATTTCAAACTTACATTCCTCATTTGTCTCATAATCCAGTTGTGTTTCTTCCTTAAATAAGCGGATGGATTTTTAGGATCGTATTTTTTAGGGTTGGGTAAAACAGCGGCAATCCATGCTGCTTCCGAAGTATTAAGATCTTTGGATGGTTTCCCAAAATAGTACTGTGCAGCAGCTTCTATACCGAAAACACCCTGTCCCATTTCAATAGAATTCAGGTATCTTTCGAGAATAATATCTTTAGACCAAACCTTTTCGATAATGAAGGTATAAACAGCTTCAAGCCCCTTTCTTACCCAACTTCTGCCTTGCCAAAGGAAAATATTTTTAGCGGTTTGTTGAGAGATTGTACTTCCGCCTCTCAGTTTTTTACCTTTTTCATTGTTTTTCATAGCTTTTTCGATTGCGGTATAATCGAAACCATTGTGATTGAAAAACTTTTGATCTTCTGAAGCAATGACCGCTTTTTTCACATTAGCTCCCATTTCATCATAAGAAATATAGTCACGGTGCAATTTTCCGTATTCAAAAAGACCGCCGATCTGCGTAATCGTAATGGGTGGATTGAAAAATCTTCCCCAAACAATGAAAACTACATTCAGAATCAGAACAATAAAAATAAATTGTTTTATTTTTTTCCACATAAGCTAAAACCTTGACGCAAAAATATAAAAATACTGCGAGTTAAGTAGTTGATAGTTTTTAGTTGTTTGTTGATAGTTTGAATTTCAGTGTTTTAAAAGCTGAAAATGTAAATATTTATAAGAACTTACTGCAATTCGTTCATGTAAGTCAGTTGATAATTCGGTAAAAGTTCAGGATGGAATATTTTGATATAATCTTTTAGAACCAAATCTGAGCGCACCACTCCACTTTCAAAAAAATCATTGGCTTTCTGTTTTTCTTTTCCCGAAATTCCATAGATTTTCCCTTTATTAAATACTTCCAGTTTCCCATAAAAAGGATTGATATTCAGCATATCTTTTTTAGATAAATGATTTCCCGCATTTACCCAAAACTGAATGCTTTTAGATTTAGCAAAAACTTCTTCAAAGCTCATTGTTACAGCTTTTTCTTCTGTATTATCTTTTAAAATATAATTAGCATTTGCGTCTGCGACATAATTGGCTGTAAAGGTTTTTCCACCCGGCATATACCAAATATCGCCATACATTTCGTTTGCCAAAACATTAGGTTTTGAAGCTGCTTTTGAAGCTAATGTTTTTAAATCATTATAATCTTTCTGAATTTGATTAAATTTTTCTTCAGCCTCTTTCTCTTTTCCTAAAAGCTTTCCGAATAATTTAATATAAGAAGTCTTTACCATCGGGCTTTGCTCCATATATTCATCTAAAAAGATCACCTGAATATTATTGTTTTTCAAAAGCTGATACGTATTGTCAAAACTTGCAATGTAATTGGTAAAAATAGCATCCGGTTTCATCGAAATTATTTTTTCTACATCATATTTCTGTTCGTTTCCAACATTTTGAATTTTCCCTGACTTTAGTAATTGATCAATTTTTTCTGAATAAATATATTCCGGGCTTGCAATTCCGATTACTACATTTTCAGCTTCCAGTTCAGAAACAAAACCCATCAAACTTGCATTCAGAAGTATAATTTTACGGAAAGGAACTTTATTTTTTTCAAAACTATAAGTAAAATTCCCCGATTTTAAGTCTAATTTCCCGCCATCATCTTTAAATTGCAGTCTTTCAGAGATTACTTCCCAATCTGAAGACGATATTTTTTGTTCTCTTTTACAGTTGGTTAGAAATAAAAACGCGATTATCAGTAAAAAATTTGCTTTCATCTTTCAAAGAAACTAAAAAAGTATTATATTTGCAAACCTTTAAATGATAAGGAAATATCGGCCTCGTGGCGCAACTGAATAGCGCATCTGATTACGGCTCAGAAGGTTACAGGTTTGAATCCTGTCGAGGTCACAACAGCCAAAAGGCGCCAACTGAAAACAGTTGGCGCCTTTTTTATCTATTTGCTACAAATTTAAAACCTCAAATCAAGAGTAAAATTTGGATATTTTCAGTGTTTCTTTAGTATATTTTACAATGTCTTTTCCACATTGCTCGTTCAATAATTACTTCAAAATAAGTCAAAAACATGGCAGTATTGATATTTACGACAATACAGCTTTTAACATTTGAATAAAATCATCGATACTTTTTTAAGCTTTCCTATTTAAATATTAAATTGCACTCACGTTACAAACTATGGACAAATACAGCTTTTTGGAAATAGCAGCATTTACTGGAATATTTTTGGTGCTGTTTCTTGCCTTATTTTTATTGACTGTAAAAACGAAGCACAAACTTGCAAATTGGCTTCTCGCTTTTTTTCTGTTTACAAATGCTGTGGATGCTTGTAAATTTTTGATGCGTGATTTTCCTGTTAATTTCATCAACCTAGAGGCATTTCGTTGGAGTATTAATTATTTGGTTCCGGCATCGTTTTATCTCTATGTATTGTCTGTTTGTTTTTCCAAATTTCGATTAAAACCGAAACATTTATGGCATACCACTCCGTTTATTGCTTTCAATTTGTATATGACGTATGGGATTTATATTGAAGATAGAGCTTCTAAAGTGAGTTTCATCAACGCTTTGAGCGAATCCCCTATTATGCAATTTTTTCATATTCTTTTCGAGGTTCTATTTCAAGTTTATTTTATTGCTTCATTTTTGGTGATCAGAAAGTCTAAAACCGTCTATCTCGAGAATTATACAAATCCAAATATCTCTATCCTAAATGCACTTTACAAAATAACAATTCTATATTATGTCTTACATTTTTTAGTACTGATAAGATGGCTGGTTACTTTTATCTTTGGTGTGGGAGAGCTCAGACAATGGATTGTAATCCTTGATGGGTTTGCTTTTTTCTTTTGTACGTGTTGGTATCTGTTTGTTGCCTTAAACAAACCTGAATTTTTCAGAGGAGTTAATGTTCAATTGAAACCTATTGTAGACTTAATTCCGAAACAAAAATCTTCTCCTGCAATTGATGATCAAAAAAATAAACAAATCTTAGCTTTAAAAGAATTTATGATTGAAAAAGAACCTTATCTTGATTCTTCATTAACAATTCAGGATTTGGCAGAGCAAGTAAAAATGCCCGTAAAAGATCTGTCGGCTTTGATTAATCTGTATATGAACAAACATTTTTTTGATTTCATTAATGAATATAGAATCGAAAAAGCGAAGGAAATATTGAAAAATCCTTTGCAAAAAGAACTCACTATTTTAGAAATTCTTTACCAAGTGGGTTTCAATTCCAAATCGTCGTTTAGTACTTCTTTTAAAAAATATACAGGAAAAACTCCAACAGATTTTAGGAAAAATCCAAATTAATTCATTCTTTTTCTAAGAAATGGGTTCGACTTTTTTTAGTCGGTCGCGTACTGAAGTGTTTTAAAGCATCTTTGCAGCAAATTCTAAAATCAGAATCGATTATGAAAAATTTCCTGCTTGCATTTCTTGTGCTTTTATCTTTGAATACTTTTGCACAAAAAGTCATATCCAGTTCAAATAAAGAAAAAGCAAAAAAAATCGATTTGATTATTGGTAAATATCACGACTACAATCTTTTTAACGGAAGTGCTTTGGTTGTTCAAAACGGCGAAATTATTTTGCAAAAAAATTATGGGAAAGCCGAAATGAGCTGGAATATCGAGGCAACTTCTGACACCAAATTCAGAATTGGTTCAGTAACGAAGCAGTTTACTGCAATGCTGATTATGCAGTTAAAACAAGAAGAAAAAATCAAACTGGATGACAAAATAAGTGATTATCTTCCTTGGTTTAGCAAAACGGCAGGAAGCAAAATTACCATTCATCAATTGCTGACACATACTTCTGGCTTGCCAAATTACACGGATTTCATTGATTTTAAAACTAAAATGGTTTTCGAAAATTTGTCTGGGAAAGATTTTGCTGTCAAATATTTCAAAGATAATTTAGGATTTGAACCAGGAACAAAGCATAATTACTGCAATACGGGCTATTATCTATTAGGATTAATTATTGAGGAAGTTACCAGGAAACCTTATGAAAAAGTTCTCAAGGAAAAAATATTGGATGTTATTGGAATGAAAAATACAGGAATTGAAGATCCTAAAGAAATCATTTCAAATTATGCTCAAGGCTATGATTTTGATTACGATGGTTATCAAAAAACAGATTACATCAATATTAAAACGGCTGTATTTTCTGCTGGCGGAATGTACAGCACAGCAAATGATATGCGAAAATGGGATGATGCTTTATACACGAATACTTTGCTGAATGACGAGAACAAAAAAATATATTTTACACCCAATTTAGGTGATTACGCTTATGGTTTGGTTGTTCAGAAACATCAGAATTTTTTAGGTTCGGGAAAGGATATTATAACAATGGCACATAGTGGCGGAATCAATGGTTTTTCCTGCAATATTGCCAGAATTCCGAAAGACAAAATATATGTGATCCTGCTTGATAACACTAGAGCAGGAAAAAGAGGCGGGCAATTGGAAGCCGTTATCGATAATGTCTTCGGAGTTCTCTACAATGCCAAAGTTGATTTGCCTAAGCCATTAATTATCTTCGAAGTTTATAAAAAAATGAAAGCAGAATCAGTAGAAAAAGGAATTGTTTATTTGAAAGAACTGAAGAAAAACAAATTCGATTCTTATAATTTTAATGGTTTTGAAAATGAATTGAATAGATTAACATATAAGTTTTTGGGTGAAGGAAAACCTGATGATGCTTTAAAGATTATTGATTATGCAGTTTCAGAATTCCCCAACTCATCCAATATTTATGATACACGTGGCGAGATTTATTTCATTAAAAAAGATTATCATGCTTCTAAAAAGGATTATCAGAAAACGTTGGAACTGAATCCTAATAATGATAATGCTAAAGAAATGCTTTCAAAAATCAATCAAATTCTATCTTCTAAAATTAATTAAAATGAAGAACCTGTTTTTCTTATTATTTACAATTCTTTTATTTACCAATCCGCTTTCTGCCCAAGCGTTAAAAACTTCCAAAGAAACAAAGAAAACACACCAAAATTCGAGTGAACGAAAATCAGAAATCAATCAAATTGATTCCTTGATGACAAAGTCCTACGAAAGAGGTTTATTCAATGGAAATGTCCTTATTGCTAAAAATAATAAAATCATCTATCAAAAATCATTTGGTTTTACCGATGAAACGAAACAGACTAAATTAAATGACAAATCGATATTCAATATTGGCTCTATTGCAAAAGAATTTAATGCTGTTGCTATCATGATTTTAGTTGAACGTGGACTTCTTAATCTTGATGATCCTATTTCTAAATATAACTTAGGATTGCCAAAATGGTCAGAAAAAGTGACTACAAGACATTTGATTAATTATGCAAGTGGAATTCCTAAAATCGAAAATAAACTAATAGTCCCGAAAAATGATGAAGAAGCTTGGAAGATATTGAGAAGCAGTGACACCTTATTGTTTGAACCAGGAACTAATTATATGTATGATAATGGCAATGTATTTTTGCAAAGAAAAATCATTGAAAAGGTAACTGGTGTATCATACCAAGAATTTGTCACTAAAAATATAGTTACTCCTTTGAAAATGACCAATTCGGTATTTGATCCAACATTTGGCTCTAAAAACAGAACCTCTTGTTATGATATGGACAATTTAAGATGCCCGGAATTGAAATTTATTAGCGGTTGGCTTTGGGTAGATATCAATGATTTCTATAAATGGACTGAAGCGATGAATACAAATCGTTTAATATCCCAAAAATCCTTTCAAACTTTGTTGAATAACCCATATGCAAAAGATGAAGGCGGATCACTTGGAAGATATTTTGAAAAAGAAGACCTACAAAGACACAATGGAGTTTCGTATAAATTTGAATCTATCTTTTTAAACGATTTTAAAAATAATATTACGATAATTCTGGTATCCAATAATCTCAATAGAGTTTGGGATTTAGGGCATATTATTCACAATTTAATGTTAGGAAAAGAATACGAAATTCCTAAAAAATCTATTTATCAAGCAATAAGAAAAGAATCTCTCTACGACGTTAATAAAGCTATAAAAACTTACTATTTACTCAAAGAAAATTCTAAGAATGAATATAGCTTTGAGAATTCCGGTGAGCTTAATAAATTAGGATATGAATTATTAAGACTTGGAAAAACCAATGGGTCCATAACAATATTTAAATTGGCGACAAAAGAGTTTCCTACAAATGCTAATCTTTTTGATAGCTTAGGAGAAGCTTATTTTACAGATAAGCAATACAATTTAGCATTGGAGAGTTATAAAAAAGCAATCAGTCTTGGCGGAACCAGCGGTAATGCTGAAAAAATGATCGAAAAAATAGAGAAAGAAATAGGAAAGTAAAATTTTCAAATCAAATCAAATCTTAAACAAAAAATCCCGGGTTAACCGGGATTTTTGTTCTTCTATATAAATTTATTTAATTTCTACAGGAACTGAGATTTTATCCCAATCCATTGTGAATCCGTTATTGTTTATTTTATACACTAAAGTTTCCTGTGTTGCTGGTAAAGCTTTTGTTTTTACATCAACACGTAAAGCATCTTTAGATTGTTCGTATTTATAAGCGCCCCATTGTTTTGGCTCTTTGTTAAAAATTGCTGTCCACGTTCCACTTTCTTTAGGGATTAAGAAAAAACTGTATTTACCTGCTGGCAATTTTTTACCCTGAACGGTAATATCCTTATTTGTTTCGAAAGTAGTTGCTTCATTCGCACCTGCACGCCAAACTTTATCATAAGCTTCTAAACCACCCCATATGGTACGACCTTTAACAGAAGGACTGCTATACGCTATAATAATAGTTGCATCTTTAATTTTTCCTGTTGCAGTAGCCGGAGGACTTGCCGGTTTTTTAGCTTCCTGCGCAAAGGCATTTACTGAAATTGTCATTGCAGCTACAAATACGGTAGCAGTTTTGATCATTGCTTTCATAATAATATTTTTGTTTGATTGTTTATTTGCTACGAATTTACTGCTTTCGGCTTATAAAACAGTAATCCGATTGCAGAAAATATAATAACTGCCGCTGCCCCGATTACATTCAGCCAAAGGAATGAAACGATATCGAACTGATAAACGGCAATCACCGTAATTTCTGATAAAATTGCAGAGATAAATACAATCGCCCCGTTGACTTTTTTGTAGTAAAATGCAACAAGAAAAATCCCCAATATCGGACCGTAGAAAAGAGAACCTAAAACATTAACCGCTTCAATAAGGGAACCCATTTGGGTAGCAAACATTGCGACACCAATAGAGAAAATACCCCACGCTAAAGTATGCAGTCGACTGTACTTCAATTCGGTTTTATCATCTGGAATTTCTTTTTTAAATATTAAATGAACATCTTTTAATGAGCAGGCAGCAAGGGAATTAAGCGCTGCAGAAATTGAACCCCAACTGGCAAGAAAAATGACGGCAAACAGTAAACCGATCATTCCTACAGGCAAAGTATTTTTCACGAAATACAGGAAAATATAATTGGTATCGGTTTTCTCTGCATTAAAGTTTGAATGATTGATAGCCTCCTCTACCCTTCCGTGAAGTGTTTTTACCTCGCTTTGTGTGTTTTTAAAATCCTGAATTGTTTTTGTGAGTTGAGGAGATTGAGTTTCTTTCAGCTTTAAAATCTCTTTCGATTCTGAATTAAATTTTGCTTGTAAATCCTGATGCTCTTTTTCAAAAACCGCAGCCTGTTCAGGTTTGGTTTCCTTTAAATGTTGATAAGAACGTTCGTTAAAATAAATCGGAGCCGGTTTTAAAGAAAAGAAAGCGAAAAGCAAAGCACCGATCAAAAGAATAGCAAATTGCATCGGAATTTTAACCAATCCGTTCAACAGTAATCCCATTTTTGCATTGGTATTGTCTTTCGCAGTAATATATCTCCCAACCTGACTTTGATCTGTCCCAAAGTAAGAAAGTGCCAGAAAAAAACCGCCAATTAACCCGCTCCAGATATTGTATTTATCTTTCCAGTCGAATTCTGTGGTGATTACATTGAGCTTTCCCGATTTCCCCGCCAGATAAAGTGCATCCTTAAAACCAATTCCATTTGGCATATTTTCAATAAGAAGATATCCTGCAAAAGCCATTGTTCCCAGAATAATGAGAAACTGTAATTTTTGGGTGTGCGCAATTGCTTTTGCTCCACCAACATAGGTATAAATCAACAGAATTCCACCTGTTAAAACATTAGTCAAATAGATATTCCAATTTAAAACGCTTGATAAGATGATACTCGGAGCGTAAATACTGATTCCCGTTGATAAACCTCTCGAAAAAAGAAAAAGAAGTGAAGTGAGTACTCTTGTTTTTTTATCAAAACGGTTTTCTAAATATTCATAAGCTGTATATACATTCAATCGCTGAAAAATTGGGATGAAAGTGATACAAATCACAATCATCGCCAAAGGCAAACCAAAGTAATACTGAACGAAACGCATACCGTCTGTATAAGCTTGTCCCGGAGCCGAAAGAAATGTAATTGCACTTGCTTGTGTAGCCATAATACCAATCAACACAATGTACCAAGGCATTTTATTATCTGCTTTTAGGTATGATTCGTTGCTTTTCTGTCCACGACCGATAAATACGCCGTAAACCACCACTGCAACCAATGTAACAATAAGAACTGTCCAATCTATCGTACTCATGCCCAGAATTTAGTAAAGAAATAATAAAATGCGATCTGAACTACTAATGCAACTGCCAATAGTATGTACCAAATATTCCAATTTTTAAGCTGATTGTTCATTAGTTTTTCTGTGCAGATAAAAAGTTTAAAAATAAACGAGCCGCACCAACATTTCCTGCAGGTAATTGTCTGAAAAATGCCAACGGAGTATAAATAAAATTACCTTTTCCGTATTTGGCATATAAAGTTGATCCCTGCAAAGGCTCTTCACCTGTATCGTGCATTTCAAAAAGCGGTTCATACGCTGCGTCCCATTTGTCAGGGAAATAAGCGCCACGTTCCTGTACCCAACCGTTAAAATCATTTGCGGTAATTTTGTTCGGAAAGCTCAATAATTTATGATTTGGATTTAAAAATTTAACCTCAGCATTTTCTTCGGTAACGCGTTTATTGGCAATGTTGAAATTGTACATTCCCAATTGGTTAACTGTTGTATCCTGATTGGTGTTATACTGCATCACCAAATTACCTCCGGCTTTTACATAAGACCATAAAAAAGGCATCCATCTACCCAATTTTTTCTCCGTATTATTGGCACGAACACCCAATACGATGGCATCATATTGTGATAACTTGTTTTGACTACCATTTCCACCTGATTCATCTATGTTGCCATAAAAATCTTCGTCTTTCAGGACATCTACCTGAATTCCTGCAATACGTAAAAACTCAGGAATGAAATCTCCTGCACCTTGTACATACCCCACTTTTTTAACCTTAGCCTGAATATCGCCTTTCATCACTGCGACTGTTGCAGGCGTAAAATATTGTAATGAAGGTAAATGTGGATATTGAATTAATACTTGCTTTTTATTATAAGTGACTCCATCTGAAACCAAATTGGCATCTAATTGTAACTGATTTGATTTTATTGAAGCAAGTTTAGCTTTTGGAATAGTGTAATCGACAGTAAAATCTTTCCCGTTGATCGATTTTAAATCACCGCCGCCTAATCGCTCTCCGTTAAACATCAGATTTACTTTTCCATTTTTGAATTGTTTGCTCGAATTAACTTTAAAATTTAAGCTTAAATTCAAATCTTCATTTTCTTTGACAAGATAAAGTGGTTGTGTAAATTTAAGTTCCAATGCAGGAACAATGCGCAAAGCTTCAACCACATCACCACGTACAGGATCTAATTTCTTGAAAGATAAAGGAAGTTTAACCTGAAAATTTTCTGAACCGATTTTTAAACCAAGCAAAACATTCAATGGTGATTCTGTCTCAGGTAAACCGATTAAAGTATCATTCGGAACAGAGAAAGTTGCCGCATCTTTGGCTGGTTTTGCTAACCAATAAGGTTCTGTAAGGGCTGCATCTGCGGGAATTTGAATTTCGTGCTGAATGGTAATTAAAGAATCTTTTGATAATTTTCTGTTGAAATTTTCTGATTGACTCAACCATTTTACATTTTCTAAAACAACAGGATTTGAAGTTCTTGAGATTAGATTTAATTTAAAATTGTAATTGTCACCTGCAACAGCTTCAGCCTGATTGGTAACCACTTCGCCCATAAATCCGGCACAGCTTAAAATGATATTATCAAGAGATTTAATTTTATCTTTTTTTAAATCTGAATCTTTTAATGCTAAAACTTTTTTTCGCAAAACAAGCAAAGCCGGCAAGCTGAGGTCAGGATTATTGAAATTGAAAGCGGAGATAATTTTATCTAATGATTGGTCAATATCAGCGTTTCCTTGTGAAGTCCAGGTTTTAGTTACTCCATCAAAAAGTGTTTCTTTTGCAGGTTCACCGTTAACATGAGAAAAATATTCAGTTTTAATTCCGGCTACAGACTGCGTTCCTGCGCCTTGGCTCTTATGTAAACTTCTGCTTAATCCCGCCAATTCACCATAGCCCATTCCGAGTTGTGCATCATATTGCCCAACAGTAACTTTCAGTTGATTTTCAGAGGTTGTATTGATTGCGCCAAATCGGAAAGTATTCCACAATACACGTTTTGGTTGCCATACATTCACATATTTTAGCTGATTTGGAAAAGCAGTTTTATCGCCTGCCAATTTAAAAGCTTTTTCTGCAACCACCGCTGAAGCAGCATGTTGTCCATGACCTGCCGCGGCAGTAGTAGGAAAACGACAAATGATCACATCAGGACGGAATTTACGAATTACCCAAACTACATCCGCTATAATGCTATTTTCATCCCATTGTTTAAAGGTATCGGTCGTATTTTTAGAGAACCCAAAATCAATTGCACGGGTAAAAAACTGTTGTGCACCGTCTAACTTTCTTGCCTCCAAAAGCTCATGCGTTCTGATTAAACCCAATGCAGCACCTTGTTCTGTGCCTAATAAATTCTGACCACCATCTCCTCTCGTTAAAGACAAATAACCCGTTTCTACATTTTGGTCGTTGATTAACCAAGAGAGCAATCCCGTATTTTCATCATCGGGATGAGCCGCAAGATATAAAACTTTAGGAAGTTGTTTTAGGGTTTTGAGTTCGCGGTAAATTTCAGATGATTTGGAAGGTCGAACCTGTTGAGCCGAACAAACCGTATAGAAACTAAGGATACATGCAGTGATTACTTTTTTGAACATTTGAATTTGCTTTGCAGGGCAAATATAAGTAAATCATCTTTCTTTCAACTTTAAAAAGAAAAAGCACTTAGCAACACTAAACATTCTATGATATTCTTCCTAAAATAAAAGACCACCTAAGTAAACTAAAAATCAATTATTCTGGCTTTGATTGTTTTTAATGTTTAAAATTAAATTGCAAGAAATTTTAACCTCACAGAAAATTACCTGATAAAAAATGGGGATTGTAATTCTTTTTTGACTCAATCTAACCAAAATCATCGATAAAAGTATTTGAAGATACGTTAATCTTAATACAAAATAACACCAACAAAGAACAATACGATATAAAAAATTTAATGTATAAATTAAAAAAGGTTCTTAAACTTATCAGAAAACAAAAATATCATACATTTGCCAAAATATTACTATTTGTAAACAAAATAAAAATTCAGCAATGAGCGACTTTATCATAGGCATTGGAAAAAGAATTAAAGACATTAGAAAAGAAAACAATCTTACTATTAATGAACTTGCCAACAGAGCCAACGTTAGCAATGGTTTAATTTCAAGAATTGAAAACGGACGAACGATTCCTTCTCTCCCTGTGCTATTAGATTTAATTCAGTCTCTGGATATTGATGCAAGCTATTTCTTTGAAGGCGTTGAAAACAGAAATAGCGCAAAATACCTCTACATCCCAAAAGAAAACCAGCAGGTTATTGAAAAAGAAATTGAAGCTCAAGGATTTAAGTATATGCACATTTTCAGTAAAAGCTTAAATTCATTAGGTTTCGAAGCTGTTTTACTCACCTTGGAACCGAATTCTAAAAGAGAAAAAGTGATTACTGATGCATGGGAATTCAAATACATCTTAAAAGGAACTGTAAAATATCTGATTGATCAGGAAGAAGTTACACTCTCAGAGGGGGACGCATTATATTTTAACGGGAGATTTCCCCACGTTCCTGTAAGCATTTCTGATGAATCTTGCATCATGCTTGTATTATATCTATACTCAGAACGAGACTGATTTTTTTTATCAAAAAAATAATTTCAACGATATAAAAACCCAACAAAGTTTACTATTAGTAAACTTTTATTTTTTCAATTTAACAAATAAATAACAGATAGTTAATCTTCAATTCTGAAATAAAATGCATTTGATATCAGACAAAAAATAAACAAAACACACTCAATTATCTCATTATAAGAATCTTAAATAATTACTATAATATCATTTTTATTACTGCTTCATTTTTTTAATTCAAATTAAATACAAGATTTCTTCATTATTAGTTAACATCAAAAGTTTATAAATATTAAAATTCAAGCATATTTTTGCAGTGTAATTTTAATATTTGTAAAAAAAATGAATACCATAATCCAAAAAAGCTTTATTCCACTTTTTGCCTGTTGCACGATTGGAGTATTTGCACAAAAACAGATTGTAACCGGAATTGTATCGGATGAAAATCAGTCACTTCCTGGAGCAGCCGTTACTATTGAAGGAACTAAAAAAGTAATCATCACAGATTCGGAAGGAAGATTTACAATCAGCGATTTAAAAGAAGGACAATATAATCTGAAAGTTAGCTATATCGGTTTTGAATCTAAAAATCTAAACATTGAAATTGTCGACGCACAAAATCTTAATGTGGGAAGTATTGTTTTATACCAACGTCAGAAAAACATTGACGAAGTTATTATTGCAGGAACGTTGAAAAACAGCGAAGCAAGAGCATTGAATATGCAGAAAAATGCCATCAATATTTCTAACGTTATCGCATCCGACGGAATTGGGAAACTCCCGGACAGAAATGCTGCTGAAACCGTTCAAAGAGTTCAGGGAGTTTCTATCGAAAGAGATCAGGGTGAAGGAAGATTCGTTTCTTTAAGAGGGCTTCCGCCGTTTTGGGCTTCTACAACGATTAATGGAAACAGACTTCCCACCGCTGAAGAAGAAACAACTTCTCGAGCAACAGCATTCGATTTTTTCCCTACAGAACTAATTTCTTATGTTCATGTCAATAAATCTTTCACTCCCGATATGGAAGCAGACGGAATTGGCGGTGGAGTGAATTTTATCACCAAAACACCTCCAATGAAAACAGAATTCAGAGGAACTTTAGGAACGGGATATAACGAAAAAGCAGACAAAGGAGTTTATAATTTAGGCTTATTGTATGGTGGAAGAACAAAGAATAAAAAATTCGGATACTTAGTTAATTTTTCTCATTTCATCAGAAATTGGTCAACAGATAATTTTGAAGCAAGAAGAAGCGGTGACGAAGGAGTTTTCAGAATGGAGCTCAGAGATTATCAAGGTGTAAGAAAAACCACAGGAGCCAATGCCGCTTTAGAATATGTGTTTTCACCCAAAAGCACCTTTTATTTGAAAGGAATGTACGGAACACTTTCTGATGACGAAACGCATTACAAACACAGAGTAAGATTCGACAAATTCAGCAGCACAAACAATACAGCAAGAGTTGAGCTTCAGAATATTCATAATTTACTGATCACAGAATTAACATCAGTTTCTTTAGGCGGGATTCATCAATTGAATAAAAGTAAAATCGATTGGGACTTATCATATTACAACAATCTGTTTAAATACGGAAACATTCCGGATAAGCAGAATAATTCTTACTATGTTATTAAATATACACAAAACGGCGTAGGCATAAATCCAAACTACATTTTAGACAAAGGAGTTGGCCCAAGAGCTTACTGGAAAGCCGATGGCGGAAAATTAGACTACAAAGATCCGGATGCATTATTTGGTTTTTACAGCGACCCGAATTTTAAAATGGATGCTTCGCAAATGAGATTTACCGATCTTGAATTTTATAAGGTTTATGTTCAGGAAAGAGACAAGATCGTTGCTGGTTTCAACCATGAAATCGATATATCTGATAAACTGACGTTGAAATATGGCTTTAAGTACCGCGATAAAGAAAGAAATGCCAGATTTTCTGATATTTTCTACAATTGGAGCAACGGAACCGCACCATTCCTTTCAGAATTCGGTCAATATACCACAACACAACCGAACGGAACAAAATATTTAAGCGAAATGAACGCCCACATCGGAAATACTTTCGGACCGGTATTGTCGACTGATGGTATGGATCAATTCTGGTTTCAGAATCAGGGAAATTTAACCATTAATAAAACAGATTCAGAAGCTTTGGAATACAATAAAGCCTTAGGAAGAAACTTTGATGTTTTCGAAAAACACGCCGATGCTTACGGAATGGGAACTTACAAAATCAACGATAAAATGACGATTTTGGGAGGTGTAAGATTATCAAATACACACACCAAAGTGAAAGGTTATAACGTTGTTAATAATACCTTAACCGAAGTAGAGAACACAAAAGATTATCTTGCGGTTTTGCCGATGTTACATTTTAAATATGCCATCAACGATAAAACTAACCTAAGATTTGCAGCGACAAGAACGTTCTCAAGACCAAATTTTGGAGATTTAACTCCGGGAGGAACTTATATTGAAGCTGATAATGAATTTAAAGGCGGAAATCCTAATCTGAACCCAACCTACTCTATCAACCTCGATTTAATGGGAGAATATTACTTCTCAAACGTCGGAATTTTAAGCGGAGGTGTTTTTTATAAGTCAATTACCGACCCTATTTTTCAAGACTCTTTTATAGGAAATTACAACGGAATCAATGGAGTACAATTCAGTGCTCCGAATAATGGAAAAGCAGCCTGGTTAGGCGGAATTGAATTAGGAATCAACAGAAGATTTGATTTTTTACCTGGATTTTTGCAATATTTCGGAACTCAGCTTAACGCCACATTCATGACTTCAGAAATGGAGAAGCCAAGCGGCAGAAAAGTAAAACTTCCGTATCAGGCAAAAGAACTATACAACATACAGCTTTTCTTTGAAAAAGGTGGTTTCAATGCAAGATTAGCATACAATCATAAAGGAAATTTCGCTGTAGAATATGCTGAAGAAGACCTTTATGATTCATACTACGGAAAATACAGCAATCTAGACTTTGGAACTTCTTATCAAATTAATAAGCATTTTACGGTTTTTGCAGATGTAAATAATATTCTGAACAGACCATTGATTTATCATTTCGGTGAAAATCAAGACAGACCAGAGCAGGTAGAATATTATGGTGTAAGAGGGAATATTGGTGTAAAAGTGAATTTCTAAACCATGAAGACCACCATCTCAAAAAACAATACAATGAATGTAACTCTGAAAGCGGCCATCGCTGCCTTTGGGGTCTATTTCTCAATGTACGCTTTCAGAAAACCTTTTACAATAGCGTCTTTCAACGATTTGGATTTTTTTGGATTTGATTATAAAATCTTAATAATTATTGCTCAGGCAATCGGATATTTCATCTCAAAATTCATCGGAATTAAATTTATTTCAGAACTAAAACCTGAAAAAAGAATTGTTTTCCTTTTGGTTTTTATAGCGGTTGCAGAATTGGCTTTATTGGGATTTGCAGTTGTTCCGGCTCCTTACAACATTCTGTTTATGTTCATCAACGGAATTCCATTGGGAATGATCTGGGGAATCGTTTTCTCTTATATTGAAGGAAGAAAAACCACAGAAATCATCGGCTTATTTCTCTGTTCCAGTTTTGTGGTTTCATCAGGAGTTGTAAAATCTGCAGGAAAATATTTAATGGATAATTTTGGAATTTCAGAATTCTGGATGCCTTTCACAACAGGACTTTTATTCATCATCCCTTTAGTGATTTTTGCTAATGTTTTAAATAAAATTCCGGCGCCTAATGAAGAAGATATTGCCCTAAAAAAGGAAAGAAAAACACTAAGCAGAGAAGAAAGAAAATCTTTAATCAAAAAATTCTTTCTTCCTTTGGCAGGTATTACAGTTTTGTACATCAGCTTAACAGTTTTAAGGGATTTCAGAGACAACTTCAGCAGAGAAATTTGGGATGAAATGAATGGCAAAACGGATAGTTCTATTTTTACCCTAACGGAAGTTCCTATTTCTATTATGGTTTTGTTGATTCTTGGTTTTATGGTTAAAGTTAAAAATAATCTGAAAGCTTTTGCCTATTATCATTACATTTTATTTGGAGGAATTATTTCGGTAGCCTTATCAACTTTCTTTTTTCAGAGCGGTATTATTTCACCTTTTCTTTGGATGACCATTTCGGGATTTGGGATGTATCTATGCTATATTCCCTTCAACGGAATTTATTTCGACAGAATGATTGCCGCTTTCAAAATCAAAGGAAATGTAGGTTTTTTCATCTATTTTGTGGATGCATTTGGTTATCTGGGAAGCGTTTCAGTGTTATTTCTAAAGAATTTGAGTTCGGGAAATCAGTCATGGTTACAGTTTTACATCAACCTCAATTATATTATCGCTGCAACCGTTTTATTATTTGCAGTGACGGCTTTTTTAGCTTTTCAGGAAAAATCAAAATCAAGACAGAAAGAAGAAAACCATTCTTCAACCATTAGTTTTGATTCTTTTAAAATTTAAAAAAATAAAATTATGAATATTCAATACGACCTCATCGTCGTAGGTGGCGGAATTTTAGGAACATTCCACGCTTACCACGCTTTACAAAAAAATCTAAAAGTTGCTTTGATAGAAAGAAATTCTGTTCCTCAAGGTGCAACCGTAAGAAATTTCGGACAGGTAGTTCCTTCCGGAATGGACATCAAATGGCAAAATTTCGGAAAGGAAAGTTTACACATTTACAAAGAACTGCAGTCAAAAACGGATCTTACGGTTCGCCAAAATGGCTCTGTCTATATCGCTTCCAATGACGAAGAAATTCAGCTGATTGAAGAATTGCACCAGATCAATAAAAATAATGAGTACGGCTCTGTTTTACTTTCTAAAAGTGAGTGCATTCAAAAATTTGACGGGCTGCGTTCTGATTATTGCAAAGGCGGCTTGTTTTTTCCACAGGAAATCTCTGTAGATTCTGGTGAAATGATTGTAAAACTTCATCAATATTTAAAAAATCAGGAAAAACTTGACATTTTTTACAATACAACTGTAGTAGAAGCTTCTGAAAATAACGGTTTGTGTAACATAATAACATCAAATGGGCAGAAAATAAGCGCTACAAAAATCATTATTTGCGGAGGACACGAGTTTAAAACACTTTTTCCTGAAGTTTTTAACGAAAGTGATCTCGAAGTAAGTAAACTGCAAATGCTGCAAACAAAACCTCAGGGAATTTATTCATTGCCGGGAAATATTCTTACCGGACTTTCCATCAGAAGATATGAATCATTCAGCGAATGCTCTTCTTTCAAATCAATCAAAGAAAAAGAAGATAAAAACTCGTTCGAAAAGAAGTTCGGAATTCATATTTTATTCAAGCAAGCTTTGGACGGATCTGTTATTATCGGGGATTCCCATGAATATGCAGATGCAAAAAATGCAGATGATCTTGGTTATGATTTGAATATGGAAATTGATGAATTTATGATTAAAGAAGCAAAAAAAATTATCGATCTTCCTACTTATGAAATTCAGAAAAGATGGTTTGGAGTGTATTCTCAGTGTAAAACAAAGGATATTTTTGAGCATACTATTTCGCCAAACATTCATATCATCACAGGAATCGGTGGAAAAGGAATGACCGGAAGCGGTGGTTTTTCAAAATTTAATATCAATACAATTTTTTCTTAAAGAAATGAACATACAATTACTGGTTCTGGATATGGCTGGAACAACGATAGACGAAGACAATGTGGTATACAAAACCTTAGCAAACGCAGTCAACAATTACGGTTACAACGTAAGCTTAGAGAAAGTGCTGCAAATCTGCGCCGGAATGGAAAAAGCAGAAGCCATTAGAAATCTTCTCGAAAATATCGGTGGAAATACCGACGACACTGAAGTTATTTTTAAAAACTTTTCTGATGATCTTGCAATTGCCTACGAAAAACTCGATGTAAAACCCATCAATGGTGTTGAAAATTTTTTGATTAAAATTAAATCTTCAGGAAAAAATATAGTTTTAAATACTGGTTATACCGAAAAAATTGCACAACAGCTCCTGTCAAAATTAAACTGGAAAAAAGACGTTCATTTTGACGAACTAATTACCGCTGATGATGTTTTTGAAAGCAGACCAAGCCCGGAAATGATTCAACTCGCAATGTCAAAATTCGGGATTATGGATCCTAAAACCGTGATGAAAGCCGGAGATTCTGCCATTGATATTGAAGAAGGAAAAAATGCAGGATGTGGTTTAACCATAGGTGTTTTAAGCGGAGCACAAACCAGAGAGCAACTTGAAGCCGCAAAACCAGATTATATCTTCAACAGCCTTTCAGAAGCTGAAAAAATACTTTACTAATTCTTTCAAAAAACTGTTTGCAAAATTAGTTTCTGCAGACAGTTTTATTTCACTTTCATCAATAAATCTTTAAATAAAATCAATATGAAAACAAAACTTTTCTCTGTTTTGGTTATGTCTGCTGTCTTAATGAGTGCACAAACCAAAAAAGTACTATTCATCGGAATCGATGGCTGTAGACCTGATGTCATGATGTCATCCAATACTCCCAATATTCAGGGACTTTTGCCAACATCAATCTACTCTTTGGATGGAATCACGCTCACTCCCACGATCAGCGGAAACGGATGGAGCTCAATGCTTACAGGCGTGAATGTAAACAAACATAATGTCCCGGATAATAACTTCAGTAATCCTAACTATGCTAATTACAGAGATTTTTTAACAAGAATTGAAGCGAATAATCCAAGCCTCAGAACAATCTCATTAGCTCATTGGGCACCCATTAACAACAATATTATTCATACCGCGGATATTAAAACAAACTTCAGTACCGATTTGGCAGTAAAAAATGCAGCAGTTCAGGCTTTACAGAATGATAATCCTGATGTTTTGTTTGTGGATTTTGATGATGTGGATCACGCAGGACATTCTTATGGGTTTTCATCTTCGGTTTCTCAATATGTTAATTCCATTCAGCTGACCGATACTTATATAGGAGAAATTCTTAATGCGATGAAAAACAGAACCACATATAGTAATGAAAATTGGCTGGTTGTTGTAACAACTGATCATGGAGGCATCGGAACGTCACACGGAGGTGGTAATCTTGTGGAAAGGGACATTTTTTCTATTTATTCTAATCCTTCATTTACCTCTCAACAAATCAGCAAAACTGAGATACAGAATAATGCAACATACAATCGTGTAAATTTTCCTGCGGGAACTTATGCTAAACCCAATTCTCAAACGAATTTTAACTTTGGAGCCAATCAGGATTTTACCATAGAATTTTGGATTAAACCTAATGCCAATTACAGCAGCGATCCTGTATTTATCGGAAATAAAAACTGGAACAGTGGCTCCAACAAAGGCTTTGTCATTTCAGGATATTCCGGGCAGACTTTTAAAATGAATATCGGTGACGGAAACGACAGATTAGATCTTATAGGAGGAAAATTGAACACCAACGAATGGAAGCATATTGCCGTAACTTTTGACAGAGACGGTCTTGCAAGCATGTATGATAACGGTGTTCCTGTAACAGTCGGAAATATGAATCTTATTGGCGATATTAATTCAAATTTACCTTTGACAATTAATCAGGATGGAACGAATACATACGGAGTAAATCTCGCTGCATCGTACAAAGATATAAGAATCTGGAACGCGGCTTTATCAAACGAAACGCTTGTGCAATGGGCAAATCAGGACATAACCAACTCACATCCAAATTACAATCAGCTTTTGGCTAATTATAAAATGAATGAAGCTTCTGGAAATACCTTAACAGATTCCGGGCCATTTAACAACAGTGCAACGATCACGGGATCCTCAACCAGAAACCCTCAAACTACGGAGAATTTTATCATTCAGAATTACTTGAATACCTTCAGACAGACCGATCACTTCCCTACAGTACTCAACTGGCTGTGTATTCCGGTACAATCTTCATGGGGAATTGATGGTATTAATAGAATTCCGGCATGCAATAACGGAACTTTAGCAATAAATGATGCTGTAAAATCAGATTCAGATTTTAAAATTTATCCAAATCCCGCTAAAAGTGAAATTAATGTACAGCTCAAATCTAAAAACAATAAGATTAACATTCAGATTGTAGATTTCAATGGAAAGATTGTACTTACAGAATCTGTAAATTCCTCAACAGGAAATTATAATGAGAAAATTAATATTTCCAATCTCCAAAGTGGAATCTATTTCATTACTGTAGATACAGAAGATAAGAGATTCCAGAAAAAATTCATTAAAAAGTAATAGTTAATTTCATATCCTTTTTTTGTAGCACAGGCTTTTTCGTAAGTCTGTGTTTTTCATTAAACCTATAAAATTTACAGCCGTGATTGTATTTGTTATGACTCCAGAGATTGCTGTTCCATTAAAAAACCATTGATAAACCATCGCAGGATCGTTAACAGAAGAAAATTGCTTTTTCATGAAATTCTGCAATAAAAGCCTCATCAGAAAACCCAAATTTTTCAACTATAAATTGATTGTTTAACATATTTAATTGGTAAATTATCATCTGTTTTTTGATACTCTAATGGTACTCCAAAGCTATTTTCCATTGTTATAAAAGATGTACAAATAAAATATTGGGTATTATTACTGATAGACAAATATCTTAAAAATGATATTTTTACAAGATGGAGGAAGGCAAAATAAACATTTTTCCTTCAATCAAATAACTACTAATCATAAATCTATTAATACATGAAAAAATTCTTACGAAAAAATGCGTGGAATCAAGAGGGTACGTTTGATAATCCCGATTTATTCTGGTATGCAAAAGCAGTTGCTGAAATGCAGTCCCGAAAATTGGATGACCCGACAAGTTGGTGGTTTTTTGCCGCAATTCACGGTGAAAATATTGCCGGAGATCCTAGTGGAATTGATTGGAATACAATTAAAACTCCACCCAATGTGCCTACAAGTCCCGTTCCATCTACAAGCATAAAAAATAAGTATTGGAATCAATGTCAACACCAAAGTTGGTACTTTGCACCATGGCATCGTGGCTACCTTATGGCTTTGGAAATTCAGATCAGAGCAATAGTGATAGAACTTAATGGACCTAGTGAATGGGCTTTGCCATATTGGAATTATTTTGGAGGAGACAAAGAAAATAAAATACCTCCGGCATTTACTCAACAGTTTTTTGATGGCGGCACACCCAATCCTCTTTTTGTTACAGCAAGATACGGTCCTGATAATGACGGAAATATTTATGTTAAATTATTTAAAGACGGTAAGCCAAGAGTTACACAAAATTGTGAACTTAAAACGGTATATACAGGTAATCAAAATTGTTTTGGAGGCCCTGAAACTGAATTTTCACATTATGGAACGTTATTTCCTGAAGAAAGCTTAGAGACCAACCCTCACAATTTTGTTCATAATGATGTGGGAGGAGTTGCGCAGGGAAATGAAGGTATTATGTCTGATCCTAATACTGCAGCATTGGATCCTATTTTTTATCTTCATCATTGCAATATTGACAGAATGTGGGCATCGTGGAACGCAAAAGGAAACAATAATCCATCACAGACCGAATGGCTTGGAGGTCCGAGAGAAATTGGTGAACGAGAGTTTGTAATGCCCTTAGTTGATGGAAAAGAATGGATATATACTCCAAATGATGTAACAAATCTGGATTCTTTAGATTACGGCTATGATAATCTTGAAACAAAAACAGAAAGTGATACAGTCGATAATACTTCTGAAAGATTGAAAAAACTAGGAATTCCGACTCTGGATCATGTTCAACTAACCGAAAATACTATGGATAATAATGAGAAACCAACAGAATTGGTCGGTGCAAACCAAGGTTCTTTTGAAATTAAGAATGAAGTAACGAGCACCACAGTTAATTTGTCAGATAAAGGATTAAAAAAAGTTTCTAAAAGCTTTTTAAAAGCTTCCGCAGAGGAAGTTCCTGACCGTATTTATTTAGTTCTTGAGAATGTTAAGGGAAATGTCAATGCAAATACACTTGAAGTTTCTGTAAACAATCAGCACGTAGGATTTATCTCGCTTTTTGGACTTCGCAATGCATCATTGGGTGATTCTCACGGAGGGCGCAACGGTCTTAGTTTTTCACTGGACATTACCAATATTATTGATGAACTGCATCTTGAAAATGATCTTGAAAATATAAATTCTTTAAATGTTGCTGTTACTCCCGATAACGAAATTTTATCCGATACAAAAATTACAGTAGGAAGAATAAGTGTTTACAGAGAAAAACAATAGCCATGAAAACATCAAATGCTAATCGAAATCTCATAAGTTATATTATATGGGGTGTCAGTATTATCTTTTGGTTTATCTTACTTTGGAATCCCGGTAATTTAATGACCGCAGTACATTGTCAGATGGCTTTTTTCTGTGAGGGAAGCGTTACGTCATTAAAAATGCTGCTTAAAATAAATCCTTTTCCTGAAATGATGGCTGGATGGATATTGATGGTATTTGCCATGATGCTTCCTAAGCTGATTGTTCCTATCCAAATCATTATTGATCACAGTTTTAAGAATATGCGGTTTTTAATGGTTGTTCTTTTTGTAATAGGATATGCTTTGACTTGGCTTGCAGCTGGATTTTTGCTAAACATTTTCATTTTGTTTGTTAATATTCACATGCCTGGATCTTTTATTCCGGCTGTTATTTTGGGTATAATTGCTGTAATTTGGCAATTTTCTCCAATTAAGCAAAGATGTCTAAACAAGGGTCATTATCACCCCGTTTTGGCAGCATGGGGCTCAAAAGCTTATAAAGATGCTTTTTCATTTGGGCTTACTCACGGTTTTTGGTGTGTAGGTGCGGGTTGGGCATTAATGCTTTTTCCGATGATGCTACCACAAGGACATAATTTTGCGATGTTAATCGTTACCTTTATTATGTTTAGTGAGCATATGGAACATCCGCAAATTCCGCGTTGGCGCATAGATTTCAGGCTAAAATTGTTAAGAATAATAATTTTGCAGAATCCTATCAAACGTTGATTTATTTATTGTTTTAAAAGCCAAAAGGTTCCATTTTAAGTTAAAATGGAACCTTTTTTTGATTTTGATAATTGAATAACTTAAATTAATATCCTTTTGTTATTTACAAATCTCATTAATATTTAAATGTATTGTTGCGAATTTTGTTTCGATTGTTAAATCCCCAATCGTTTTGTAATTAAAGGTAAACCATCATCATTTCCTTAAATTTCTTCTTAAAATACGCATTTTTAAAGAGAGCTGAACTTGTGCTTTTTTATGACATTCCTTGTATTTTTTTATGCTTTTTTCAAGCTGGCTTTTATTTTTCAGATATTCTTCATAAAGATTACCTAATTCAGAAACTTCATCAATATCTATGGGGTAATTAGAATCAGTATCTTTTTGTGATTCGACCAATAAGTAACGGTAATATTTAGCTCTTTCGATGAGAGTATTATGAAATTTTGGCTCGATACCTTGCATATTTTACTTAAAATTTAATTTTGAAAGAACAGTAAAAGGACTATCACTTTGAAATAAAACTTTTACACTTTTTGATTGAGCATCTGTATGTACAGACTTTGAATAAATTTTATTCATCACAGAAGAAAGCAATATTTCGTCAGGATCGCCTAAAGGAAGTAATGGCAATGATATAAATTCATTAACAGATATCTGCGGAAAAAGCCCGTTATTATAATTACCTTCACCGTTGGCATTGAATACTTTATAAATAACAGGATGTATCTGCCATGTAATTTTTTTTGGCTTTCGTTTGTCTTCAATTACAAAACCTGCCATGTCTTTTCCTAATGTAACTTCACCAACCTGAATGACCTCCATATAAGGTTTAAGATTATTGATAACGATCTCAGAAGCAGAGGCAGTACTTTTTGAGGTCAAAATATACACTTTTTGTAAACCAAGGGAATTGGATTGTAAAGCATTAAAATTAATCGCATTGGAAGCGTAAGCAATTTGTTGTGAAAAAGACCTTTTAACTTCTCCTCCATTTTTATTTCCTTTATAAGTAATAAACTGAGAATTTGCAGAAATTCCTGCCGGAATCAACGCACAAAGTGTTGCAGCTGATGAAACAGAACCTCCATAATTGTATCGAAGGTCAAGAACCAGATCCTGCACTCCTGCATTTTTAAATTCTGCAAATTTCTGATTGAGAACCTGGGTCATCCCATCCGGAAAATCATATATATAAAGATATCCTGTTTTTTTTCCATTCTTATCAAATATTTTAGACATCAAAGGCTGCTCAAAAGTATACCCATAATAAACTGTAATATTTTTTTCATTAACAACCGATCCGTTTTGCCAATTTCCTACGGTAAGCTCAATCATTGTTTTTTGGGCAATAGATGAAGTTAATTGTTCCGCGTTAGAAGAGGTAATATTTTGTCCGTCGATTTTTTTGATAATCATTCCTCTTTCCAATCCGGCATTCAGAGCGGGAGAATTTTTCAAAACTAATTTTATGACCGTAACAATTTCACCATTTTCCAACTGCAAAACAGCATAATCAAAGCCATACATATTTCTTGCCGAACGAGGATAAGTAGATGCATCGCTTGTATTAATGATAAATGAAAAACGATCCTGAGGAAGCAGCAAACTTTTAAAAAAGTCTTTTACCGGAAGATGATAATTGGGTTTTGGCGGCATATGATCTTCCCAATAGTAATATCGTCTCATGCTGTCCTGAACCCAAACATTCACAGATTCGGTGCTTCCTTCGGGAAAATTGGGCACCTCATCATCTGTACGGTTGCAGGAAACTATCAAAAAAGATAATACAATTAAAGCCAGTAACTGAGTTTTAAAAAAATTTTTGCTCATAAAATTTAAAAATCATTTATAAATAATCAGCAACATCAATATCACCTTTTACTACCCAAACTCCATTCTCCATTTTTTCCTGAAGAACGATCATATTAGCGCCAATATCCTGTTTTAAAGTTACTTTGATGATGTTTGAACCCGTGTAAGGAGTATTGGTTCCTACTTTATACAGTTCCAAATAAACAGGAGCCGTAGCGCTGAAAAATGTATAAATTTTAACAGCTGTAAAATCTTTTTTTCCAATAGTATCAAATTCGGCGAGTACAGTTCCGTTTTCTCTCTTCAAAACCCCTTTTACACCTTCTAAAGATGCTCCCGAAAATTCACCAAGATTAGGGAAAATAAATTCGAAACCTACTCTACCCAAATTAACCTGAGGTTTTACAGCATAGGTCTGCAAATAAATTCCTGGCAAATTGAAGAAATACAAATCTTTGTAATCTAAAACATTATCAAAATTTATATTGTATTTGGCGATCTGAACTCCGGTTTGATTATTGTAAATTCCAATTTCGTCGGTCTCTCCTTTGTCCACAACAAAACTGATCTGAGTTTCTATTTTCTCGGTGTAAGAAGCATTTCCATTAACAGATATCGGCACTCCGTTGAGCCTCATCTGAATAACATCTGGTTTTGAGTATCCTTTAATATTTATCTGTGCTGCCCTCTGAATTTTATCATAAACATCTAAAGAACTATTGTCGGTACAAGAAAAAAACAGTGTAAATACAGCCAGTGCTAAAATATTTTTCATTTATTTAATTTTAAAAAAGTAAAATGTTGATCAGAAAAATTGCCTCAGCCCAAACATAAAAGCTGAGGACAATTGCTTAATTATAAAAAAAATTATAAAGGATATGTTTTAGTTTTCATGGTTATGAAGTTTTTATAAAAAGAATCTATTTTTTTATAAATTTCAATCGCTCAGAGACCATTGCGTCTGATACCTCAACAATGTAAGTACCTGCCGGAAATTCTGATACATTGATGTTTTTAGAATATTTTGTTTTTAAAATTTGCTGACCGCCCATATTATAAACACTTACTGTAGTGTTGTTTTCTTTTAAAGCTGCATCAAGTTTTATTTGTAATGAAGATGATACAGGGTTTTCTATTATTTTACTTAATGCTTTTCCTGTTTTTACTTCTTTTGTATTTAAAACTGAAGCATAGATAGCCATTTCGTCGATATTGATATTCTGAGAATTGGGTGCAGAACCTGAGGTAATTCTGTTTGACCAAAGTCCTATATAGATTTTTTTTCCGGCAAAAGCTGAGATGTTTACCAAAGATTCTGCAAACTGCGTAAGATCTGTCGGAAGATTTGTACTTGCACTGAATCTGTATGTTGCTCCGCCTGCAGCCTGTGCATCAGTAGCCAATTGTTGAAAATCTGCAAGACCAGGAACTGGTTTCTGAGAGGTGCTTACAAAAATATATAAATCTCTGCTTACACTTGCATGGGTAGATCTTTGTCTTCCAATATATCCGGCTAAAGTAATCGTTCCACCAACATTAGTAAGGTCTATTTCCGGAGAAATTATCCAATCGTTCTCACCTGCAAAACCTGTTGCATTTCCTGTAGGAACCAAATTGGTAGAATAACGAAGAACTCCCGTTGTTCCGTATGCCAGAGAAGTACCATTGTGATAAATATTTTGACCCTGAACCCATTGGTTTCCGTTACCATTAATGTCATGGAAAGTCCACCCCTGTAAATCGGCAGGAGTATTAAAAGAGTTGATCCAAACAGGGAATTGTGCAAAAATCATTTGCGAAAGAAATAAAACAGATAATAAAATTATTTTTTTCATAATACTAATTATTAATTTATTTTAAAGAAAAGCAGGGAAAAGCGATTAACCTTCCCCTGCATAAATTGAAAATTATTCCTGAATTGAGAAATTATACTTTGTCCAAACACCTTGGAAGTCTCCACAGTTTCTTGGAGAAATGTTCCAACCTCCATTGAAGAAAGGATTTGACATTCCAAAAGAATCTGCACCAGTTGCTGATAATACTAAGTTTGCAGTAGGAATTCCTGCAGTACCTGCACCTGTAACAGTTGTTGTATACCCGTGTACTTTGATTGAGCTGTAAACAGAAGCTGAAGATAATTCTGAACCTGTACCTTCTACTCTGATTCCTGTAGGATATCCTGTAATAACAGCATCATTTAAAGTTAATCTACCCTGTCTTCTGATGTGGATACCGTTTTCGTAAGCCGGTCCAACTCCTGCAACTGAAGAAAACACATTTGTTCTTGCACCGATAATAGTAAGATTATTAATTACGGGATGCGTGATCAACGGTGTAGCAGTACCTCCAGCGTTGTTATCAAGCTCAATACCGTTGGTATCAGAAACTCCACCACTGATTGTGTGAGAAGAATTTGTATCTGCCAAAGAAAGAGCACAAGTAATTGTACCTGTGTATCCGTTGTCAAAATCGAAGTTATCATCTTCTGCAGCGAAAGAAACAAGGTTTGTAGCGTTTACAGTTCCACCAAAAAATTCGAACGAATCATCCTGACCGTAAGAAACTTGAATATGATCTAAAACAGTACCGTTTCCAACACCAGCCAACGTTAACGCATTTACCTCGTTACCAGAGTTTTCACCGATGAAATCATAACCTGCAAATTCGATACGAACATATTTCATTGTACCACCGTTATGAGCAGCGTTGTCACCTCCAAAATGGAAATCTTCACCCGACAAACCTTCAACAGTAGTAGTTGTAGGTACATTTGTAGGAGCATTACCCAACATGACAACCCCTCCGAAATCTCCCGGAACAGCAGTAGTGTCTTCGTTGTTATCTAGCAATCTGTAGCTTGTAAAGATAATTGGCTGAGTTGCCGTACCTGTAGCATTGATCTTACCAGTTTTTGTAATGATCAAAACTCCTCTACCTTCTCCGGCAGCGTTTGGTTTTGCTTTAATAAATGTTCCCGGTAAAATTGTAAGTGTAGCACCATCTTTCACAGCGATATTACCATCAAGCTCGATTACTCCACTCCACGTAGTGTTGGTCGTAATGTTTGAATTAACAGTCGTTACAGGAAGACCAGCTGCTGTAGTATATTCAGCAGAAGTAGACTGCATTTCAAAAGAGTTTGAAGAATCTACCAAAGAATCATGTTGACAAGCAGTAAGAGATAATGCAGCTACTGCGATTAAAGTTAATCTTTTCATTGTTAAAGTTTTTAAAGGTCAGGCGTTTTGTTATTGTTTCAAGCCTGTTTTTTTAATATTCAGAAATACCCGCCTCAGTATTTTCTGCGATTTGGTTGATAAGACTTCTGCTTTGCATGAGGAGCTGCAGTGCAGAGTTCCCGGTGATTTTCTGCCAATGATCGGGAAGACACCGGCAGTGGTTTTTTTCTGAATCTTACTGTGTTGCGCATCATCAGTATAATTTGTGATTCAATCTCAGGATACCAAGACCTGTACATTGCAATGAGCTCTTTTCTTATTTTTTATAATAATTTTAAAAAGTGTAGTTTAGATTTAGACCAAACATTCTTCCGCTGTAAGCACGAAATAAAACCTTGTCTATATTCTTATCATATTTATCAGTAGCTCCCGGAAGAAGCTCCAACATTTCTCTTTCAGTCTGTACATTTCCACCTTTTGATACTGAATAGGAATTGTAATTATTGTAAAATTCTTTTACTCTGTTGAAAAGGTTTCTTGCATTCAATTTCACTTCAAGATTTCTGTTTTTCAAAAATTTATATGAAATCTGTGCATCGGCAACTGCATACGCTCTCTGTATCTCTTCTCCGTTGTAACCATATCCTACAGTAATATACTGATCACCTTTTGCATTGTATAAAAAGCTTAATCCCAGTCTTTCACCTTCATACATTAACCCTAAATTGTAAGCATAAGGAGTCTGCCCGTAAAGCGGTCTTTCAACTTCATACGTCTCGTCTGTATCCTGTGTTTTTTCTCTGTTTTTAAAAGCAATAACTTTCGTATCGTTGTAAGTAAAATTTCCGCTGATAAAAAGTTTTTCCAGAAAGGAATCTGTAGCAATAAAGCCTAAATTTTTTCTCATTTCTGCTTCAAAACCTTTTAGCTTTGCATTTTTAGAGTTCCCGTTGTAGAGATACAGATTTCCTTCATTCGAAATATATCCTTCCCTTTCGATGGGTCTGTTGATATCTTTGTAATACAATCCTGCTGAAAAAATCTCTCCCAATCCGGGAAACCATTCAAATTTGAAATCATAATTGTTAATGACAGACGAAACCATAGCTGTATTGTAAATCAATCCGTTTGAGATCGGATCAAAATACGGCAAACCCGTTCTTTCATTAAACTGTGGGCGAATAACCATTCTGTTGTACGCAAGTCTCACATTAATTTTGTTGGTGGGGCTGTACGTAAAATTGGCAGATGGCATAAATTGCCAAGGCTTATCTTCCACATCATTTTTATAAATATTTTGTGGATCACTTGAATCTAATTGCTGCGAAATAAGTTTGTATCTGAAATACTCAGCTCTAAGCCCCCAAACCAATCTGAATTTATTTTTCCAGCGGTTATCAAACATTACAAAACCCGCATGCTGATCAACTTCACCTTTATACTCTTCGTTTTCATAGAGCGGTCTTGTTTGCCAACCGATTCCTCCAGGAACATAATGCGAACCATCAAACCATTCAGAAAGGGCACCTTCCAAAGGCATTCCGTTGTTTCCTGTCACCTTTTCATCAACGCGTAACAAAAATTTCTGCTGGAAGTTGGTATTGGTTTTAGAAGCTCCCGCATAACCAATTTTAATATCATTTTTAAAATTTCCGGCATCCAGTTTAAGCCTGAAAGATGTTCCGTAATTATAATCTGTCTCTCTGCTTTTAATATAACCTCTCGCAAAATCGCTTGAGGAGTTACTTACAAAATGATAAGACAGTGTTTCAAGACCAATAAAACGGTATAAAGTCTGGTTCAGTGTATAATCTTTTGTATCAGAAGCTACACTTGTTCGGGCTAAAAACCAGTCGACATCTACCTTTCCTATTTTATGATTTCCTTCTAATTTATTTTGTAAAAGCGTCTGATAAACAGGATAATTGGCATTATCGGTATAAGGTCTGTCTAACGTTTTTATTTGTTCAGGATTATTATTGGGAATAATTCCGTTATAAAAATAATTGTAGGCCAATTCTGCATTGCTTGGTAAGCCGCTTCCTGATGTATACTCGTTCCAGCCAGTAATTCTTGTTACTGTATTGTCATAAATGTGGTTGTAAGAATTCCTGAAAGACAACCTGTTTTTACCCAACTGTAACCCAAAATTCATCATTCCGGCAATTGTTGAATTGTAATTATATGACGCACCCTGATTTTTAAAATTATAAAACGTTATGGGTGCCTGTTGATAATTTTCATCATCCGGACTTTTAAAGTAGGTGGTATCAAGCCAGTTCCCTCTTCCTGTATGATCGATCTGAAGTTTGTTTTGCTCGTTTCTTATCACTAAAGCTCCTGCAAAACCCCATTTGTTATTATTTTTAAGCTTAAAAGATCTTCCCAAAGCAAGCTGCATATTCGACCCCATATCTGCAGTTGTCGCATAATTGGTGAAATTATCATTTTTAAACTGCTTCGACTGCTCAAAAAATAAGGGGTTTTCCCAGTTCATCGCTTTCAGACCCATCGGAAAATCTCTTGTTCCGTCATCATACCCGAAGTAATCATATTTTCCACGTTTTCTGGTAAGGAATTCTTTAAAAGTTGTCTGATCATTGTAAGAAGTCCCCATCGTTACCGTCGTAAAATTTTCGTTAGGAATATCTTTAGTTTTAACTTCTACAAAACCTCCTGCAAAGCTTGCATTCATATCCGGAGTAGCTGTTTTGCTTACAATCACACTTTCTACCATTGAATTGGGAATAATATCGAACGAAAAATTCTGGTTGTAAGCTTCCGTACTTGGAAGATTGATTCCATCCATCGCTGCTGTGTTCCAACGTTCTCCCATCGAGCGCACCACTACATATTTATTATCGATCGTAGTAATACCTGTTATCCTTTTCAACGTTCCTCCCAAATCATTATCGGGTGTTTTGGAAATTTGTTCCGCCGAAATTCCGTCACTCATCTGTGCTGCTTTTTTCTGTAAAGCCAGTAATCCTGCCTGTGTATCTGCTTTTCGAGTTCCTGTGATCACAACTTCTTTTATACTCGCAATCTTATCAGAAGCTGACCTCATAACAAATGAAACAGTGTTGGTTTCATTATTTGCAATCGGTAATTTTTCTACACGCAGTACATTGTATTTCGGAGCTTTCACAATTAAAGTATAAATGCCCGAAGAAAGTTCTATCGAAAAATCACCATTACTGTCAGTAACTGCATTCTTTCCAGCAATGCTTACGTCTGCATTAATTATAGGATTACCAATTTCATCTACGATCTTCCCGGAAACTCTGCCGTCGCCTAAAACAGAGACATCCGATCCTTGATATTTTATTGAAATGAGATCTCCCCTAAGACGATGCACAATAGGAAGACCAGTTGTAATATCTTTTAAACATGCATTGACAGGAATATTATCACACTTAATGCTTTTTACCTTTAATTCTTTAATATCTGCTTTAGAATATACCAGTCTCATTCTCGTTTTTCCGGCAAATTCTTCCAAAACTTCTATCAGTGGTTTACCTACCGGCGCAGAAAAAGATACTTTTTGAACTAATTCCTGGGCTTCTATTGTTACTGTAAAGAACAGAGCCGCAATCGTAAAACCACATTTCACACTTTTCATTTTTACGTTTTTCTTTTAATTAAAATTTTATCTGATTATTAGTTTTCAATGCTTACAAAAGGCTATTTTTTGAAAATATAGGTTTGCTTTTCTTTCTGAACCTCTAAGTCTAGGATAAATGCCAATGCCTCAATATTCTCATCGGTATTTCCGCCAGTGAAATCTGCCGTTATTTTCTTCTCTGCCAATTCTTTAGGGTAAATAATGCTGATGCTGTAATTTTTCTGAAGAACTTCTGCCACATCCTTCAGCATCACATCATTAAAACTTAAGGATAATAGTGAAGGTAATTTTTGGGTGGAAGTATTAGCTTTTGTAAAAGAAATGACTGCTGCTGTACGAGATACTCCAAAATTCGTCCATTTCTGATTAGGTTTCAGGAAAGTAACGGGTGCACCTACATACGAAACGGCAACTTTTCCTTCATAAAGATCTACCGCTTTATCATTACCCGACTGTGTAATTTTAAATACCGTTCCTAAAACTTTGGTACTAAAACCGTCTGCACGAACAATGAAAGGATGTTTTTTAGATTTTGCAACCGAAAAAATAGCGTCCCCTTTTAAAGCAACTACTCTGGTATCTGCCGGAAAAGATTTTTCAACACTAAGTTCAGCACCCGGAAACAATGTTACTACCGAACCGTCTTTCAGATATACTTTTTGATTTCCTTTTTCTGCGACATAGACATCCGGCTTAAAGAAAGTATTATAAGAGAAAATGCCTCCTACTGAAAACAGAAGTATAATGACAGCTGCAATTTGGTAAAAATACTTTCTAAAGCCATTCGGATGATTTATATAGGTTGTTTGTGTTAAATAAGATTCCAAAGCCAAAAGTACTCTTGCTTTAGATTCCAGAATATGATTGCTATTCAGGTCTTTCTCTACATTGATCTTCCATTGATTTAAAAGTTCTGTTTCTTTCTCCGAAATAGTTTCGTCTGAAACCTCTCTTTGCCAAAGCCTGAAAACAAATGCCTGAATATCTTTATAGTTTAAATTTCTCATATAGATTTTACTATCAATTCGTAGTTACATCTATAAAACAGCAGAATTTTAAAACTTCCCCAACACGGTTTTAACATTGAATTCACATTACATTCAATGAGTTAATCATTTTCCTTTCATTTCAGCATTTATCAATATTTAGTTCATATTATGAGCACTATTTCTTAGAAATAATTAACATGAGATTCCTTAATGTTCACAAAAAGTTAATTTTCCTTTAGGTAATTTTGCAGCATCATTATGAACCCAACAGACAAAATATTATTACATAAAATAAAAACAGGTGATCGACCTGCTTTTATGATGCTCTATGAACGCTATTGGGACAGTTTGTACCGTTTTGTTTTTGCCCGTACAAAAGATAAAGAGGTTACCGAAGAGCTGTTGCAAAACCTTTGGATAAAGATTCTTGAAAGCACAGAAAGCATCCAGACCAATCATGAGGAAAGTGCAAAAGGATATCTTCTAAAATATCTCCACTATAGAGTTATCGATTATTTTAACAGTTATAAAACTTTACCCTCAACATTACGTATTGATGACGCTGAAAACTCTATTGAGATTACAGATACAGATTACTTCGAAATTCTTGAAGGGCATGATATTTCAGATCTTTTTAATATGATCGATGAAGTTGTTTCGCAACTTCCGGTGACAGAACAAAAGATTTATGACCTGAGAATCCGTAAAAATTTGTCGGTTGACGAGACTGCAGAAATTTTAGGTTTGAGCAGTAAAACGGTGAGTAATAAACTAAGCAAGGCGATTGGTACAATTAGGGAACAATTAACACCCGAATATAAATCGTCTAAAAAGCTTATTTCTTTACTGGCACTTATGGAAATTTTGGTAAGCTGATTCAGCTAGTTATTCCTGAATATATAAATGAAATTGCTTTGATTTAATCCTGGAAATATTAATATAAAATAAAGGATTAATAAAATTTGAAGGACAGCAAATTAAAAAATACACTATTTCAAAAATTCGTCCTTTATTAATCATTACTTATATCTTATTTTTACAAAAAGATTAAATGGACAAATTAAGTCTTCTGGAAGTTATTGCTGCGATTGCCGTTTTTATATCGTTATTGCTTGCGGTATTTTTGTTAACGGTAAAAACAGAAAGAAAACTAGAAAACAGATTATTTGCAGCATTTCTTATCATTAATGCCATTGATATCAGCGGACTTTTCATGCATCTTTTTGTTGACAGTTATAATTTGAAGGCTTTCAAAATATCTGCTTACTTATTGGTAATGCCTCTTTTCTATCTGTACGTAAATGCCGTTTGCTATTCAGATTTCACCTTAAAAAGAAAGCATTTACTTCATCTTATTCCTTTCATTGTTGTCAACTTAATTTTAGTTCCAAGACTTTATCTCGCAGAAGGTGCTGCAAAAGAAGATTTCTTTACAACGATGTGGCGCTCCCCTGAAATGTTTGTTTATCAACTCATCGGAGAACTACAGTATTTCTTTTATATTGTTGGAGTATTTCTTGTCCTTAAAAAATATAAGAAGATTTATCTTGAAAATTTCACCAATTCCAATACTTTGTTATATAAATGGCTATCTCAGCTTACTGTGATTTTCTTAGTTATTCATTTATGTATTATTTTAAAAAATATTGTAAGATACACACAGCATAGAGATCTGTTTATCTGGCTGAATATTGTTGCAGGAACGGTATTTTTATTGGCTGCGTGCTGGTTTATATTAAAGGCATTAAATTATCCTGAGCTTTTTCGCAGAATTGATTCTACTCTACAACCGACAAAAGATTTTGCTGAAACGCTGGAGACTGAAAATAAAACTGACGAAACAAAAAGCTTTCAGATTGAACAGCTTAAAAATTTCATGGCTGAAAAAGAACCCTTTTTAAACCCATCTCTAACGATTCAGGAATTGGCAGATCAGGTGAATATTCCGGTTCGTGAACTGTCTGTTTTGATTAACCATCATATCAATCAGCACTTTTTTGATTTCGTGAATGAATACCGCGTTAAAAAAGCAATGACCCTTCTGAAAGATCCAACGAAAAAAGAATATACCGTGTTAGAAATTTTATATGAAGTGGGTTTTAATTCAAAATCTTCTTTTCATACTTCATTTAAAAAATACACGAATCAAACACCAACAGCATTTAGAAATAGTTGATAATTAATCAATTGTACATACTCGAACTTTGAATTGCAGATAATCGGACTCATTTTATTCATTAAAATGAGTCCGACTTTTTTAAACGGACTTTTTTCAAGATTCTCTACAGCATATTTGCATCAGATTACGAATATCAAATTGAAATTTTGACCATGAAATATGTAACCTTTATTTTATTTTTTGCCTTACTTGGATGTAAAAGTGTTCAGCAAATCAATACACAAAATGTTGAACATGCGATTACAAAAAATGCGCTTCAGTTATTAGAAGACAAAAGATTTCATTCTGTTTCCGTTGCAGTGTATAAAAATGGAAAATCTACCATCAAACATTTTGGAGAATTAACGATTGGAAAAGGAAACAAACCCAACGATTCTACCCTTTATGAATTAGCTTCCGTAACTAAAACTTTTACAGGTTATGTAGCTGCTAAAGCCGTACTTGATCAAAAAATAAATTTAGATGACGATATAAGAATCTACCTTGATGAACCTTATCTCAATTTAGAGTTTAAAGGTGAACCTATAACAATCAAACACATCATCACGCATACAAGCGGATTTCCTAATTTCCCTATAAAAAGTGAAAATAAAAAAGCTTTTTTTGAAGGATTAAAACTCATCAAAATAGAAACAAAGCCAGGAGAAACATATTCCTATTCAAACACAGCTCCTGAGTTGACTGCCTATATTCTTGAAAAAGTGTACCAAAAACCTTATGAAGAATTGGTAACTGAATTTGTTTTGAAACCTAATAACATGAACCAAACTAAGTTTACACTCAATGAAAATGATAAAAAAAGATTGGTAAAAGGTTATAATGATAAAAACGAGTTAATGCCTAACTTCAACAGAACTTTATGGGGTGGAATTTCAGGATTGCATTCTACGACCACTGATTTGGTGAAATATATGAAACTGCAACTTGACCAATCAAATCTTATTGTCAACGAATCTCATAAAAAATTATATAAAGAAGGTTCTGATTTTTGGGAAGGTTATCATTGGTACATTATAGAAAATGATCATCAATTAATGTATAGACATCACGGCGGCATATACGGAATGCAGAATTGGTTTGTAATTTATCCTAAACAAAATATCGGGATATCCATATTAACAAACACCAGCTTTAATGAAACAGGAGGCATTTTAGAAAAAGTAGTTGATAACCTGTATCATGACATCAATGTAAATTAAAAAATAAACAGTCATACGTATTAATATAAATTTGTTTTATTAACTCACATCAAAGAGCTATATTTAAAAACAAATTTTATATCAAAAAATTGATCTACACAACACTTTTAAATATTGCTATTTTTCAGGGAATAGTTTTAGGCGTAGTTATTTTAAAATCTTCCCTATTCAATAGTCAATCAAATAAATATTTAGCCTACTTACTATTTGCACTTTCCATTGTTTTACTAAATTATGTTTTTGAAATTGAAGGTGCGTTCACGTCTTATCCTTTGCTATGTTTTCTGGATTATATTGAGTGGATATTTTTGCTACCCGTCTTCATTTTCCTGTTTATAATAAACCGAATTGACGATACGGTAAAGAACAGACAAAAAACTTATTTGTATTACATTCCGTTTGTCTATTCTACTACTTTTACTATTACCTATCATCTTAATGATATTTTAGGAATTTATAAAATCACAGATTCAGACATTTTCATCATCAATATACTTAGACTGATTCAGCTTTTATTTGCCTTTATCATCATTCTGTTCCCACCTTTTTACTCCTATTTTATGATAAGGCATTTAAAAGACCCACACGAGAAAAACTGGGTACTTACCTTATTGACAGCTCTGTATTTAGTGTTATCTACTTGGCTAATTACATATATGGCTGGCTTCTTTTTTGAGGTCGACATTTCTTCTACAATGAGTGTTTTGGCTTTATGTGCAACATTCATCATTCATTGGACAGCTTACATAGGCATATATAAATATAAATTGGCCAAAAACAAAGATGCTGTCTACAATTTTCTAAACAACGATTTGGCTATTATACATCCCAATCTGCAAGTTGCAGAAAACAGTATAACGCAAGAAAATAGCACTGTAGAAGCATACAAAGAATCTATAACCGCAGATAATCTTTATTTTCAAAAACTGGAACTTCTTTGTAAAGAACAGCACATTTATACCGACAGTACATTAAACAGAGAAAAAGTTGCCGAAAAACTGGGCATAAGCGCCGGATATGTTTCACAAATTGTAAATATAATAACAGGAGATAACTTTGCCAATTACATCAACAACTATCGGGTTGAAGCAGTCAAGGAAATGATATCAGATCCGGAATATGAAAACTATACCTTATTGACGATGGGATTAGAATCTGGGTTTACCTCAAAAACAACTTTCTATAAAGCCTTTAAAAAAGTGACGGATCAAACGCCCAATGAATACAAAAACACCATCAAATAAGTACCATTTTCTCCATTTTTAAGCTTTTGAAACCCTTTCTAATTTGAATTATCTGAGTTTTGCGCTTAAATAATTTAAATTAATTTTTATGAAAAAAAACTTTTTATTGCTCATCATTTTGTTTGCTTTTTATTCTGTCAAGGCTCAAGCTCAAAATGAAACTGATGTAAATTCTTATCAGAAAAAAAATGAAATTAAACTGAATATAATTTCTCCGTTATTAGGTGCCTTTGAAGTAGGCTTTGAACGTCACCTCAACAAAAATTCATCATTGGGAATTTCTGCATTTAAGGTATATGAGCATACCTCAAATGATGATATGAATTACTATATTTCTCCCTATTACCGATATTATTTTGGAAAAAAATATGCTTCCGGTTTTTTTGTAGAAGGATTTGGAATGCTCACATCCATTGATGGAAAAAAAATATACGCAGCAGACAACGTTACATTTGCTGAAAGTAAACATGTTTATGATCTCGCATTAGGCGGAGGTTTTGGATGGAAATTGGTTACAAAGAAAGGATTTGTTTTTGAAGCCAATACAGCTTATGGAAAACTTGTTTTCAATGCAGATAAAACAGATCACACTCAGGTTATAAAGCTTGGACTGAGTATTGGATATCGATTTTAATATCAATTCTACCTAAAACATAACAAGGTTTTTTTCTGTAAAAGCAAAAGAATAAGATCTTACGATAATTTAAAAATATCGTAAGATTAGGAATTTGATAATTAAACCATTATTGGTTACACATTTCTCACATTTATACAACACAAAACCCACAATTAGAATATTTTATCCTCTAATTGTGGGTTTTATTTTAAATTACCGTGAGAAATTTTTCAATTCTTTTCCTGTTTTATATTTTTTACCAAATAAAATCACACGGTTGTTGTCTTTCTGCAATGACTCTTAATGATTTCGTTACATACAATCTAAGGAAACCACGTGCATTAATATTGGCTATGGTCTTACCCTGTATTTTAACTGTCATCGTAGCGCCATTTTGATCAAAATTATAAATAACAATCTGTTGTTTAGGATAAATTCTTCTAAAATTAACAGTCATTTTAACCTGTTCCCCAATAATATGGATCAGTCTGTTTCTATCGTCTACTTCAAGAGAGCCAGAAGGATCAATTTCATATTCGTGCGGATCTAGTCTAATTGCATAATCAGATTGGTCATTAACAATTTCATCTCTAAGACTAGCTAATTCACCATTAGGAATAAATAATGTATCTGGTTTTTCCCCTTCAGATTTAAAGTTTTTACTGGCTTTTACAGATCCTTCTACGGTTAATTTATCAGTATCATTTATTTCTCTTCCTAAACCAAATTTCTGTTTCTTGTATTCATAGTTCAGACCTTCAAATTCCTTACTACTACTGCCATATTTGTAATAATACCCTCTTTTTGCAGAAACAAGATTTTTTTCATTTAAATCGGTTAATCCAGATTCATTATCAAGAATGCCATCTGTTATAGCCATCCCAGAGCTCATGTTCACAGAAAATGTTTCGTTTACTTTCAATCCGTATTGATAAGCATAATTCCATTGCTGAATATTTGTTGTAGTAAAGTCCTGAGTAGTCCAAACTTGTGCCCAATCTGACCAACTACCTCCATTCATAGTCCTTTGGTAAGTTACATTAGGTATATTACCTGAACCAAATGAAGTTGCTTTCTGTGTAACCCAAGTACTATCGTGGGTTTCAATAATTACATACCACCATCCATTATTATTAAAAGGAGCATTAATTAATCCAACCCCTCTGTAAAAACCCGTTTTAAGGTAGTCATTTAAATTTGAACCTGATATTATAACAGATGTACCATTTGGTGTACTTAAAAAGTTGGTTTGTACATAAGATTGTGTTGCCAATGCCACATATGATCCTGAATTATGATACATATATGGAAACGAACCTCCATCTGTAGTTGGTATATTTCCAGACGAGAAACCAATCGCTGAAGCGTTTTCCTGGCCATTAGCTTTTGTATTCAGCTGGCTAACATTGACTGCATGAGCATCGAGCGTACCATTTGGAATAACCGGGCTTTTTGAAAAAGTGTTTGTATTGGTAAAAGTCTGATTGCTTGTTAATTTAGCATAACCTGCTCCTGCATGATTCCCCCAATCAAATGCAGTTTGTCCATTAATAATTCTTGAATCATTACCTTGTGCTGAAGTTCCTGAAGTTGTTCCATAATTTACACTAAATATCGCACCAGTAAGACTTAAACCTGTACCATTTACATATGTATTATTTGTGTCAGACCAAGGCACATTTACAACAGCTTGACCTGCTGAATTTAACTGAATACCATAAGTTCTGCTTGCGGTCGTTGTAACGGCATTTGACGCAACTGTTTGTACAGTATCACTAAATATTTCAACACCTCCTTTAACAGCACTTGTAGCTGTAGGTAATGTGTAAATAGTATCGGTGAATAAGGCACCCGCAGGTACATTTGTCAAAACCTGAGCATTATCTACTTTACCATCTAATGCGCTTTGCAATCCTGTTACTTGAGCAATAGTATGTGTGTGATTTAATTGGGATGCGCCAACATCTGAATATGTTAAATTAACAATACCGGTTTGACCATTTACACTTTGAACAGCACCTGATGAAATTTCTACGAACACAGTACCGCTCCAACGATATGATAAATTGGTATCTGTAGTTACGTAAATTTTACCCGTTTGTTTTTCACTTGCGGATAATGCATTAAGTGTTGCTAAACTTGCACTTTCTATAACATCATCAACATAACTGGGTAATTGAGTTGATGGAATTAAGCCTGATGCATCCAATGTAGCGACACCGTTAGCAACACCTTTTTGATTTAATGGAATAGCATCAGTAATGCCGTAACCATCCAAAGTAGCTGGTTTGTCAGTAATTGAAGCAAACGTATGTGAGTGGTTTAATAGTGAAAATTTACCATCAGACCATTCTCTTGATGCAAACATTTCCCAATTACTTTCAGTGGCTGAAGCTGAAAATGTTTTGAAATATATCTGTCCTGAATTACCTCCTGAAAAAATATCAAAACCTCTTTGGTCTGTTGCTGATGAAAAACGCTCATTTCTAATACCAATACCAAATGTAGTAGGATAGTTAACAGAACTAGCATTAGTAACATAAGAACTTAGTTCATTTCTTAACATTCTAACATTAGCATCTTGTCTTGTTGATGGTAACAAATTTCTTAAAAATATAGTATTACCTCCTGAAATATCAATACCACCTGCGCTTGTTGCGTTATTTGCTAAAGTTTGTGATGATGGAATAACCTGCGTGCTAAGTGTACCATTGGAACTTGCAGTTACCATTCTTGTACCGGTACCAACTAATGAAGTTGCAACAAGCGTATCAGTATCGCCAATCCAACCAAAGAATCCATCATCTCCATTTACTGTTCTATCATTTAACCATCTATACATACCCCAACGTGACATTGAACCTGCGGTTGGTGATGAAGTACCACCAATAGCAAAAGTTTTGTTGTTAGTTGACCAATTATGTCTTAATATCATTTCGGCTCTTGAATTGCTTGTAGTAGTAGTTATGCTATATCCACCAATATCTCTTGAAGCTAATGCAGAACCACCGATTTGCCCGGGTGCATTAATTGAATTTGCTGCGAAATCAATCCAAAATTTTCTGTTTGGTGTAGATAATAAATTAGCGTTACTACCAATAGCGAAATTACCAGCATCAGCCATTCCAGCATACATTGAAGGAGTATCGAAACCAAATGCTATTGAATTGTTTGATGTATTGCCTAATCTTTGAAGTGTAATAGGGCTTGCATTAACTCCACTAAAATTCCATGCACCTGAAGTTGTTTTGTTACCATACAAACCAATTTGATTAGTTGTTGTAGTTATTCCAGATTCTATCCAAGTAGACCAAGTTGAGCCATTATAACTTCTCTTATATGTTGTTAAGTTAGTAAATTCTGTATATTCTTGAACTATTCTGGTAGTATTAACTCTATACACATTTAAATAACCAATTACAGTAGCTGGATAATTGTTTGCAATTGTAGCATTAGATGTTGAAAGTTGTTGATAAAATCCAGCCGTAAGTACTGTGTTTAAATCTGCTGTACCTAAAGATGATGATGATTTAGGAATTGAACCAATTAAGTTTGTGTCTATAAATGTTCTTGTAGCAACAATTTCCGGAACTATATTTACTAAAGATTGGTAAGTGTCAGGAACTACTGGTGCTACAGTTTCTGTAGTTTGTGACCAACCTTTTGACCAATCAGTATTTACACCACTATATGAAGTTTGTACTCTCTCAATTTCAAAATGTGCATAAGTACCCCAATTAGTTGTTATTTCACCTAAATTTATACAAACGTTTCCAGCTAAATCAATACCTATATTAATTATTGTAGATGGTAAATTGTCTGTACCTTCCCATAATGCGACTCTACCAGAAGTATGTAATATTGTGGCAGTTTGTTTATAAAAAGCAACTCTCAATTTACCTAAACTTCTATTATTATATTCATGGTAATTTATATCTACAGTAAACATTGTTGCTGAGGTAGTTGCTTGTGGAAATTTAAAACTTATAATTCCTATTTGTGCAACATTTGAGTATGCTTTATGAAATACTTTATTGAAAACACGTAATCCATTTTCATATTTAGAAAGTGAACCTGTTGTTAAATTTAAGTTTTTATCAGCAAGTGCTAAATCCGAAGTAGCACCTGTATATGGAACATATCCCGAAATTACATCAGATGTTATAATTTCTTTCCATTCACCCCAAGTTGTACCACTGTATCTATTTCTAATAAAATATTTTGTCGTACTTGTTATAGGTCTAAATTCCTGAGCTATCCAATCCTGTGAGTAACGCTTTATTGTTACTGATGCTATATTACTACCACTGTTATATCCGTTGGGTGCATTAGTCCACAAATTACCATAATAGACACCTTCTAAAGTAAGTATGTTTAAGTCTGTATTAACAGTAGCTACATTTGTTTTCGGAAAATACTTCCCTGATGGATTTCCCCAATTAAATGCTTGATTCCATTGTGTTGAGTTACCATCATTCACTGTTAAAATACTACCTGCTGAATTAATTGTAACTTGTGTTGCAATATTACTATCACCATTAGGTCTAAAAAAGATATTTCCTCCAGTTTCACCAGCAATCAGTGTATTAAATCCAGAAGTTACAAACCTTGTAACCCCATATCTTTGAAGGGTAAGTTCTCCAGAGACTGAATTTACATTACCTGAAATATCCAAATTACCAAGATTATAAGTATTACCCGCAGTATGTAAAGCATATCCAACCTGTGGAGTACTTGTACTTGTCAACCCTATACCAACTCTTCCATCAGGTGTCCACCTAATGGCACTTTTTGTATTATATGCAGTTCCACCTAAATAACCATAAGTTAATGTTGTATTCCCTGATGAATCATTACCTCCCAAATAGCCAATAGAATCTTGCAATCCATTAGTAGATGTAAGCTCAAAGATGTTTCTTGCAAATCCACCGGTAAGTGTTGACACATCTTTTACTATACGTCCTGCTACAAATCCATTGAATGTCAATGCACCTGACATTGTGTCGCCAATTTTATTTACATAACCATTAGAATCTACAGATCCATCCGCCTTTAAAAAATGGGCGGCAGTACCGCCCAAAACTCTATAGCCTTTAGAAGTACTATAAAATGCATATTTTGTATCCATATTAAATGTCTTTACGGGTTACTGTTATCGATACAGTATTAGGTAAAGCAGAATCAAATTCAATATCTATTTTATTAGGATCGGTTAATTTTACTCTACCTTCGATTTTGTAAAATGTTACTGTATCATACATGGCAACATCCACATTTCTAGTCCCTAAGTTGTGTGCTATACTCGCAGTTCCTACAATAGAAGTTGTGTAAGATTTTACAGTATTACTTCCTGCGGTTACTCTACCTTTAGAATCCACTGTAACCTCATCATAAGTTCCGGCAGCTACTCCTGTTGCAGCTAATGTCAATGCTGAAGAAACATTTGCAGATCCGTCAAAAGTTGTTGACCAAGTAGCGTCACCTGAAGCAGCAATTGTTCTTGGTGTTGTTAATTTTGCCGCTGATCCTGTTGTATTGATTGCTGCAGTTCCTGTTAGTAATGTTGCAGGAACAGCGGTAATAGGGATTGTTACATTTGCAGAACCGTCAATTGTTTGTACTGTTGCAGTAACTCCGGAAAGTGTAATCGTTCGCGGTGAAGTCCATTTTGTAGCGGAAAGAACACTTTTCGCTGCATCTGCGGTATTATCTACGTTACTTAAACCGACATGAGATTTATTTAAAACCACAACACCCGTTAATCCATTGACAGAATCTACAGCTCCAGAGGTGATGTAAACGAAGGTTGTTCCGGTCCATCTGTAGGTTTTATTGGTATCAAGAGATACATAAATTTTACCCGTTTCTCCGGTAATTAGGTTAGTATATGCTGCTTCTTTGTAGAATTTTCCGTCTGCAGTTTTGTAATAGCCTTCCAAAACATCATCCACGTAAGATGGCAACTGAGATGCGGGAACCTGACCCGATCCGTCTAGTGAAGCAACCCCATTCGCAGCTCCTTTTTGTGATAGCGGCACATAATTAGCCAAATCTGTTGAGGTAGGCATAGAGCCAAGATTCACCGTAATTCCGTTGGCGGTTTGAGTAATTCCTGTAACCACGTTTCCTGTACCTGAAGTAGTAACCGGTAATGAAAATGAAGTACCCGTCAATGTCAAACCATTACCTGCACTGTATGTTGTATCTGTAGAAACTAATGTAATTGTACTTCCAGCTTGGTTGACCGCCATATTAGCTCCTGCTGCAAGCGTAACATCTCCAGATACAAAAATTCCTGATGCGCCTCCTTTCAGACGGGTAATGGTGTCTGTCGTTGTAATTACTCTGTTTGCTGACAGATCATAAGGTGTACCGTTAATAGTTAAGGTTCGTGTTTTTGGCACAAAATCTAATGGATCTAAATTTCCATTATGCCAAAAAGAATTGATTGGTCTTGTGCTGCCTCCTGCGGTTAAAATGTCATTGTCTGTTTTTCCTTCGATTTTGTAACCTACAGAACTTCTGTAATAAGCGTATTTAATGTCCATAATTATATTTTTTTAATTGTTAACTGAATTATATTGGGTGGTATAGAATCAAATAGCACTTCAATATTATTGGTGTCTATTCTTCTCACCTTGAGGGGTACTGTAAACATGGTAACGATGTCATAAGCATCAATCACAAAGCTTAATGTATCAAGATCATGCTTTATCCTAGAGTCTCCCCGAACTCTCTCTTCATATTTATTTTTTTCGGGACTGGCTGCATCTTCGATATTTTTAATTCTATCATACACCAAATCATTAAACTGGTTTTGAAAAGTAATTGCACCCCAGTTTGAATAAATTCCAGCAAGGTTGATTTTATCATCAGATCCATTTCTGGCAATAGCTTCTTTAAGAAATTCTATCTGCTCCCTGTTTTCTTTGATATAGCTTACGATTTCCTGAATTTCATCAAGATTTATGTCATTAGAATTTAGTATTTTGTTAATTTTTGCAATATGCTCAAGCATTTCATTATCTTTTGCCTGAAGTATATTTACAATTGCCTCGATTTGCTCTTTTGTGTAGACATTTCCGGCTTCTTCGCTCCCATCTATTGTGGCTGCGAATTTGATTTTTAATTTTTCTTTCCATTCTTCTACATTCCTAGCAGAAAGATTGGATGCATTAAGTTTTGCGAGCACTAAATCGTGTGCGCTTTCATCTTGCAGATGATTTGTAAAAGTTATGGTAGGCAGTTTTTTTTGAAAAGCTTCATTTAAGCCCATCACTTCATCCATCTTGATTTTTTCATCTAAATGACGGAATGAAGAAAAGACTTGTTGAAATTGAGATTCTGTAGGAACGTCACCTTTTTCAAACCAGCTGAAAATTATATTTAATGGTGTACTCATTGATTATTAAAAATTAGTTTTGATACAATTGATGATTGGAAAGATCCCTATTTTTCATAGGTAGATTACCTCTAAATTATTTGAGCAAGTCTTGATTTCATCCCTACTTTATCATACTATCAGTTAGTAAGTTATTGATATGATTGTCGCACTAGAAAAACATATATCTCGTCAATGTTTTTCTAATTTCATTGCATATGAATTATATTGTTTTCTGTAATACTTTTTTGATTACTTTCTTAGTATAATATTTTTTTGAATTCAATGATTATTCACATTATTTAGAGTTCAAATTTCCTGTTTTTATGGCTTTTATAAAAGTTTTTTGACCTTGCTATTCTGTAGTTGCAGTGACTGGTGTTTTTCTGAAAGCAAATTATTTCATTCAGAAGGAGGCAATTTATCTCATGGTGATAGCATACAAAACCCACAATTAGAAGATTGCTGTCTTCTAACTATGGGTTTTGATAAAAGCATGTTTAAACTTTAATAATTGGTAATCGCAAAGGCGCAATTTATAGTCTAAAATGTTTTAGGACGCAAGGATTTTATCTACGCTAAAATTTTAACTGTTTTATTTCTAGATTCTTTATGAAGTTTTTTAGTCACATTGAGCGAAGTCGAAGTGTTTTGAGCCTTAAAAACTAAAAAAGATAAAAAATTGAGCCTTTACGTTTCCAACAAAATAGTGTTTTATAAAAGTTTAAACAGACTTTAAATTAAATTACAGTAAGATATTTTAATTGATTATAGAGAATTTTTACTTCTTAATTAAATATCGTATTGCCTTGTACGAATTGGTTCTGCATCAAATCTGAATCCTTTATTAGCGGCTATACCTGTTACTTTACAAAAGCCGGGAATCTTAAACATTGTACCTACATTACCATGAGTTACTTCTATATAACTGTCACTATCATTAAAGATTTCAATTCTTTGTCCTAATATTGGTTTGTCTGGTAAGCTTACCGTATTCCCTGTTACAATATAAATATGAGCATTTCTTGAATGTCTTACATCTCCATTTGTATTATAAAGAGGATTAAGGATCAACTGCCTAGAATTGTGGTAAATGTCAATAGTATCTACTGATAGATCTCCGGCTAACTGAACTTTATCTTCATCATTGCCTATCTCTCTTCCTATACCAAGTAGCTGTGCATCAAAATGCATATTTAATCCTTCAAACCCATCAATTGATGAACCATATTTCAGATATTCATTTATTCTACCCGCATAAAACCTTTTATTACTTGTATCTACTAATCCTATTTCTCCTCCAATAAGGCCTTCTTCTAGAGCTAATAAACCATAGCCCAAGCTATCCATTAATTTAATACTCCCAAATTGTGGAGCTTGTCCTGTCCCTAAATATTGGTCAATATTATTTAAATAAGATAAATTGAAATGAGAATGTGAACTTCCTCCTCCTGTGCCGGCATTCCATGAATTAATATTAGCTTGAGTTATATTAAATACAGGATGTGACCTAGGAATGTAATTTGTATTCACCCATGTTTGTGTTGCATAGCTACCTGCTGAAATTCCGCCTAAATTGTCCGCATTCCTTGCACTATCTACTCTAAGACCATAAGTTCCGGAGCCATTTCCACCCACTAATGTCGGATAACTCGGACTCCAAGGTTGCTCTGCATCTACATTTGATTTTGAAGCACCCCAAGGAGTTGTACCACTTGAAATATCAAATATAGTATGCCCATTTCCATAATTATTCCAGGTCATTTCTCTTAGCACTCGTCTATTAGTAATCGCCGGCTGACCTACATAGTTCCAATAATAAGGTGGTGCTACATCTAATAACTGATTTAAGTTGACTGCATGATTTCCTAATGTACCATTGGGAATTACAGGACTTTGATTAAATGTATTGGTATTGTTAAAAGTCTGTACGCCATTGAGTGTAGCATAATTACCTAACTGGGTATTTAAAGATGATTGTGTTACATATCCATTCAAATTAGCTGAGGTTAAAAATCCTTGATTGTTTACCCAACTCTGTGTTGATAATGTATAAATTGCTATCTTTACATGCTTCGTTCCTGCTGGTTCAGGCGAGTTATCAATTGAAATTACACGATTAATAGTTGTTAAATCACCGCCACCGGTCGCTATAACTTTTACCGAAAACCCTTGCCAATACCATAATCTTGGAAACCAAAAACATAGGTTTCCGTTGATGTTCATTGCAACGATAGTGTTAAGATCCGAATAGGTTGAATATCCTGATTGATTGATAATAGTATCTGCGTAGATGTAACCCTGAACTTTTGTATCCATAGGTATGCCACCACCGTACATATTACCCTTGATTTCTAAAAGAAAAGAGTCACCTTCAGAGTGAGAGTAATCAATATTTGTTGTGATTAATGTACCATCTGGAAAATCTCTACCTGAATTAACAAACGAATCGTCTTTACTATATTTTGTAAGCTGGCCTCCTCCTCCCATAAGGAAGTAATCATCGGATGAATTATTTTTAATAAAACCATTTGAAGTAACATACCCATTAACATCTAATTCACTTGCAGGATTTTCCTTATTTATACCAACAAAATTATTCCCTCTATTTGCTGATAAAATTGGTACCGCATTGCTAAATCCATTATTCAGACCATGTAATGTTAATAATCCTGTACTGGTATCTGTATAGAAATTAAATCCATAAGAATCTAATAATGTGGGTTCTGCCAAATGAAGAACTCTTTGTTTGCCAATATTAGTATTACCAATAAGTAATGCTCCGGTCATTGTATCACCAGACCTATTTACTTTATCATTTAACTGAGAAGCTGTAGCAAAGTTTGCCGGAGTGAAATTTCCAGAATCCCAAATCGTTTTCTCAGGTCCCCAAGTATCATCATCTATGGCAGTTCTTCTTTTTAAATTCTCTCCGGTAAACAATATTTGTTCCTGTCTGTGAGAAGGGTCAAAATTACTCCATTTAGCCACGGTTAAAACTCCCTGCCAAGCATCACCGGCAACTTGTGTATCATCTTTATATTGAAAATCCCATTGAGCAAATCTGTCATCATAAAACGACGGAGGTCTTACCGCGCCTCTTGAATCTGTTATAAAATTTCTATCATTATAATAGAGTTGCCCCAAATTCACAGCATGGCTATTTATTGTTCCATTAGGAATAACAGGGCTTTGCGAGAAACTTATAGTATTCGTAAAAGTCTGAACACCGTTTAAAGTTGCATAACTTGCTAACTGAGAATTTATGCTTGATTGCGTTACATATTGAGAGGGATTAAAATTGCCTGAATGCCATATCCATCTTGGGTCATTCCATTGAGCAGCATCGCCATTTCTAGTTCTAAGCCCAAATCTATTACCACCATTTCCGTATTCACCAAATAATTCTGTAGCGTAATAGCCACCTAACCCAGAAAAATTTATTACTGAACCTGGTGAACCTGAACCCGCCCAAGAATAATCAAACCATGTTTTATTTACATGAGAGTCAGATTGGTTAGCAAGACTACCCGAATGATTTATTTTATGATAATTAGCATTCGTAAACTCTTGTGTTGCTAATGCCACATAACTTGTGGTTGAACCATTATCAAAATACAGGTAAGGATATTCAATACCATTGGCTGTAGGATAATTCCCTGAACTAAAACCAATTCCTTTTGCATTTTCTAAAGCATTGGCTTTCGTATTCGGATTAAAATTACCCGCATGCCAAATACTATTTCCTTTATATTGAATTACTGAATCATTTACAGAAAGTGAAGTTGCAACTGAGTAAGGATATTCTCCCCAACCCATATATAAATAATCTAAATTACCATTAGTTGTCAAAGAACCAATCCCTCCTATATTTTTAGTATCATCAATAGACTGCCAAAACATACCCGTAGCATTACCACCAACATCTACTTGCTGTATTATAATATCTCCATTAGGTTTAATTTTACCGCCACTTGTTAATGTACCTCCAGATAATTTTAAATAATTAGCTTCAAGATAATCTACTGTATTAGTACCCGTCCAATAATTACCTAATTGACTTTGACTTACTTTAGCATTCCATTCACTTGCAGAACCATAGTTTTTAGTAATAATATTACTATCTATATTTAAAAATATTCTATAATCATTTGGGTCACCTATATGAAAACTAAAACCTTCTCCAATTGGATGAAAATCTCCTTGGAAATAAGATATTCCAGCATGGTCATATTCTCTGAAAGACCAAATTCTATTTCTTTGATTTCCTTTTAAATTGTATTGTTGAATACCCTCTTGAACATATACTCTATCATTAAAAGCTTTTTCTGCGATAATAGTCTGTGGAGTATGAATAGTAACATAATCACTCAACTGTGCAGAAGTTGCATAATTTGCACTATCTAAACTTCCATCAGCTTTTAAAAATTGATTCGAATTGCCACCATTTACTACAACAGAATTTATTTTAAGTCTACCTCCATTATCAATTTTAGCTATTTCACTAGGATTATAATTAGTATCTGTAGTAAGGCCAACGTCACCATAGAAAACTATATCACCAGCATTACCAAATTTAATAAATGAGGCATAAGGCTTATTTGATTGATATTGGTTTGACGTAACATACTTAGCCTGACCTATATAACTTCCTACCGTATCAGCAACACCACCTAAATAAATCCTATTACCATCTTGCGAAGAGGATTCTAAACCTACATAATTTCCATAAGGAGATAAATCATTTTGTACAATGCTTGCAAATGGTGCTTGAATCCTGTCAATAAACTGAGTGTAATCATTAGCAACAACTATTTTATGAATCGAATTTCTATATAGAACTACATTTTTATCATTTAAACTACCAAGTAAAAAACTATCTTGAACTGATTGTAAAAATCCGTGCGCATTTGTTGAGCTGTTGCCATCTAATAACCAACTTGTATATGCACCTGTAAAAGTTTTTAAATCACCTATTTGTTGATTAGTTGAAGTTTTAACATAATCAGCAAGCATAGGTATTGAAACAATACCTTCATTAGCTTTATTAATCCATTCATCAACATATCCTTGATTAAAATTTCCTGTATGCCAATAATCAATATAGTCTGTATATAGATTTGAATTTTGTGGACTACTTTGATACTGTCTGAAACCAAAACCATTCTTATTAAAGATGATAAGATTTTGATTTCCTCCTGAACCATCTTGATAACCTCCAAAATGTAAGTAATCCGCATAAGGATAATTGTTATTGTTATTCCAAGAACCAAAGCCATATTGAAATGATTGAGTACCCAAGTGATTTGGTGCAATACCTCTGTTGTCCTCATATGCTTTATAAGGTAACCAATTGTTAATATTAGTTTGAGTAATATTATTAACCGGATGCGTGGTTTGAATAAAATTATCCGGATTCAAATTCCCTGAATGATAAGCTTCAAACCAGTTTGTACTTCCTAAGTTATTCTTTGTTCTAAACCATAACCTGTGTGTATCCGGAGTATTATGCCCATTGTTATAATATAATTCTAAATTATTAAAATCATTATTACCGTCAGAAAATTTAATGTAACCTCCATAAGAGGCATTAATGGGTCTATCTGAACCACCCCAGGAAGAAGTATTATAACTTGATATAAAACCTCCTTGTGGTAAATAAGCATCTAAAGACACAGGAACAGAAGAAATTGTTTCTGATCTAATTCTATTTCTATTAAAAAAAGCCTCATTACTTGCTGTAACCAGACCTAAATCGGTTGCTATTTCTGCATGCGTTCTTCTACTAATTTTTTTTGTAGTAGGGTTCCAAACCAACACAAAACCAGCATCGTTTGGAACACTTTTTACGATAATCTCGCCTTCAACGGAGACGTGATTATTAAAGTATTCTGGAGCAATCATTAATCTAATCTTGCGGTTAAGGTTATTCTGTATTCATTCGGTGCTAAAGGTGCCAAAACGTCTATCTGTACATCATTTTCTGTAATTGGGACACAACTAACATTTATTCTTCTGTTATCTGCATTTCGGTAGCAGGTATAATCAACGTTTCTGGTTTCCCAATTGTGCGTTAATGGAAAAGTTACAGACGATCCGTCACCTATTTGCCATGTTCTGCTTTTAATTTTTGCATCCAAAACAACTTTTGTAGATCTTGGAGTCATTGCTTTAAAGACATCAGTTCCCGCAATTGCTTCAGCTTCTGTAGCGATCTGAATAAGACCTTTCACCGTTTCTGTAGCATCTACAATGTCAGGAATACCTTTTTCTATAATTTGATAATTTGCAGGAACATTGGTAGCGTCATCAATATTGGCAATAAGATGGTCACCAGTAGACACGGGCTCATTACCTACCCAGCCATTTGCTGTAATTACCCACACCATACCTGTTTTGATGCTCGCTGATGTATTTGGTGACGGAGCCGTCATAGAACCTTTAGTAGTTGAAGGAATATAACCTCCCGGCTGATAAATCAATGCTCCTGTAAGACTTTGTCCTATAAAGTTTTCGACATACGTTTTAATCTTATTTGACGACCATGTAAATGTATTAGACTGAATGGCATCATTCAAGAAAATAGAAACAATATCTGCATTGGTTAGATTTCGGCCCGCTACTTTAATCACATGCCCTGAACTATTGGTCAGAATCTGACTCAACAACAGAAGTCCGTTGGTCTGATCTGTCTGAAAAGGATTATTTGTAAGCGGATAATCAGGATGCACGTAATTTTGAGACAAATCAATCCACTCGGTTCCGTTCCATTGATGCAACTGACGTTTATAATCAATGATCCAACCTGCAGGTACATTATTCGTACTAGGAAATGTATCAAAATATTGAAAACGGGTATGTTTCAACTCTCCAAAAAAATTATCCTGATGTGCGTTATTACTAATTATTGCGTTATTATTCATGGTTTTTTATTTTTTTATGGTTTAACTTTTAAAATGAGAATGTTAATTGGATTAGGAAGATTTCCCAACATATTGATCTCTATGGTTTGATTGGTTGCATAATCGTCAATATTTATTTTTTTACCCGTAACACTATCCCGAGCCTGAATGATTACATTCTCTGTTTCAAGGGTGTTGGGAAATACGGTACTTTCTGTGATTTGTACCACTGCACTTGTAGGAGTCTGTGAGATCAGCAAAACTTTATCATAGATCTGCTTATTAAATTCCTGTTGATTTTTCGGGCTTTGTAACCAGCCGTAGTCAAGTAATAGCTTTACTTTATCTTCCCTTGATTCTCCTATGGGAATAGCTTTTAAAGCTTCAATATCCTCACGGCTTTTTTTAATGAAACCGACTATTTCTTGGAGCTCATCCAAAGACAGATCATCAGATAACAATTTCTTTTTAATACCTTCTATCTCCAATTCAAATGATTGAAAAACTTCTTTAAGCCCTTCGATATTTTCCTTAGGGATTAAGTACTCTTTGTGATAAAACGATAAAAATGTTTCTTTAAACTGTGTTTGCGTCGGAAAATCTCCAGTTTCAAACCAACTGAAGATTGTATTTAATGGTGTACTCATTTGATGATTGAAAATTAGTTTTGATACAATTGATAATTAGGGAAAAACTTATCTTATTCATAGACTGATTACCTTGAATAAGATTTTATATTTTATCCCTCTTTTATCATCCTATCTATTAGTAAATTATTTGCATGGTCATCATCAAGAAAACCATGAATTTTATTTTGCAAAAAACAAATCCGCTTCAGCTTTTCTTCTTCGGATCAAACCGTTTAAAGTCTTTCCTCCGGCGGTAGTATATCTCGAAGTAAACCAATCTTTAATAGTTTCTGAATTTGCTTTTTTATTGATTAAAGAAAATAAAGTATCAGAACCTCCCGTATTATAAGTGTGAGATACAAGAGCATCAAATTGATTTTGTGTAAGCGTGATTTTAATTTTATTCTTCACTATTTTTTCATACGTTGGTAAAACAGATGAAAATAATTCTGCTCCTTTTTCTTTGCTGATGGAAGCATCTTTCATGGTTACTTTTTTTCCACCCGGATAATATGTATTTCCGTAGCCTATTGTCGGGATTCCTGCTGAATCCAGATAAGGTTTGGAACTGAATCCTTCAAATGATAAAATCAGATTGATTCCTTTTTGTGATGTTTTCATTTTTTAAAATATTTATAGATGAAAAAGATGAAGATTAAAAAAAAGATAACGATTGTAATGACAATCCAGGTTCCGGCTTGAGGTCCATTCGCTTTTATTGTTCTTGTTTCTTCAAAAACTGCAGAATCAGCTTCTTTTATTCTTTCCTTTGAAACAGTATTGTGAGCCAAATCCTGAATAATATTGGTAAATTTTTCTTTTTTAACCTCCGATTTTTTATTGTCAACCTTTGTATAATGATTGTTGATCGAGTATTCTGCATTTCCAATGATCGAAATGCTTTGAATGGTGTCTTTGCCAACTACATTATGAAAAACAAAAGGATTGGATGAATCAGATTTTCCTGTAATCAATATTTCCCCGGATGTTTCGTTTTTCTTTTCTTTTAACAATGCATCAACAGAGGTATTTTGAGCGGATTGTATATTTTTAACACTTACAGAATCTACTTTTACCTGTTCCGTTTCTTTTTTGTTTTCTTGATAAGTCGTTGTAATTTTATGTTTACTTCGGCAACACAATATGAGGCCACTGAATAAAATCAGCAGCAGAATTTTTGCTTTCATAAGCTTTATTTTTTTTGAAATTATTAGATCAGGAAGCCAGAAACCGGAAGAGAGGATTTATTGTTTTTATAAAAAAAATTCTAAGTTTTTCATTTTTTTCATAGTGACTTCATTCAAAATCTATTTAAACTTTTATAAAATAATATTTTGTTGGAAACGCAAAGGCGCAAGTTCTTTATCTTCTTTAGTTTTTAAGGCGCAAAACACTTCGACTTCGCTCAGTGTGACTAAAAAATTTCGAAAAGGATTTAAAAATAAAACAATTAAAATTTTATCGCAGATAAAATCCTTGCGGCCTAAAACAGTTTATACTATAAATTGTGCCTTTGCGATTACCAACAATTAAAGTTTAAACAAGCTTTCAATGTATTTGCTGTCTCTGCAAATTATAGACTAAAAAAAATCCAACCTAGATCTTCCAGCTTATTTTACGTAAATATTTTATCTTCTTTCACGTATTCTTTTTTGATACTTTCTAAAAGCATCTCTACACTTACTTTGTAATCAGGAGCTTTGGATGCGATTGTTTTTAAACTCACATCTTGTATGACGTTCATGATATTAGAACCGGTAAGTTCGTATCTTTTGGCAATTTGGTTTAAATTAATCTCTTCAAGCTGCAACTGTTCTGGTAAATTTTGTTGCCAGATACGCAAACGTTCTTCATGTTTTGGATTATTAAATTTGATGCAGCTGTGAAAGCGTCTTGTAAAGGCTTTATCCATATTATTTTTAAAGTTAGATGCCAAAATAATAAGTCCTGAAAACGTTTCTATTCGCTGTAACAGGTAAGAAACTTCCTGGTTTGCATATTTATCATGAGCATCTTTTACAGACGTTCGCTTTCCGAAAATAGCATCTGCTTCATCAAAAAATAAGATCCAGTTTTTATTTTCTGCTTTATCGAATAATTTAGCCAATTGTTTTTCAGTTTCTCCGATATATTTTGAGACCAACATAGAAACATCAACCCTGAAAACAGGACGCTCCGTATATTTTCCTAAAAGGCTCGCTGCAAGAGTTTTTCCGGTTCCAGGTTCTCCGTAAAATAACACTCTGAAACCCGGTTTGAGTTTTTTCTGCATGTTCCAATCTTCCATCAAAATTTGGCTGCTGTTGTACCAGTCTTCAATGGTTTGAAGTTCGTTTAACGTGATTTGAGGAAGTATTAAATCATTCCATGATCTATCGGTGTGTAATAATTCTGCAGGGAAATCGTTGCTCATTTTTGGCAATAATTCTACTCCGAAAATTAAAGTATTAAAAGCTTCCTGATGAACACTTAACTGGCTATTCATTGGTGCATGCTCATGAGCTGAACTTGAAAATGCAATAAGTTCTTCTTTAATTAAAACCGATTTTGGACTGAAATAATCCAGCACTTTCAATCGTTCTGAAATATTTTCTCCCCCCAAAATATATTGAACAGCCTGAATGGTAGGATTAAAAAGTCTGCCATTATCATTGCTAGAACAATAATCAAACAGTGTACTATTTGGAAATTCTAAAAAAATGCGTTTCAGCAATGACGGATCTAATCGCGGTAATAAAGCCATTAAAAGAATCACAACTTCTTGGTGTGTAAGCGCTTTCACTGAAATATAATCTCCTAATTGAAAGCCTTCATGGTCATTAGCTTTAAATTCGGGCGCTCCTGTATTAAAATCTTCTGAAGTATTGTTGATACGCCATGTAATAACCTCTTCTAAATGAGTAAATAATTTTTGTATTTGTTCTGGTTCCATTGGTTTTTTAGTCTTTTTAATTTTTTAAAATTTACTCTTCTTCATCTCTTTAAATAAATTCTTTATCTTGGCTTTCTTTGATGCACTGATTAATCCTGTTTTGACCTTTTTAATTTTTAAAAACATTTACTAATTAGCCACTAAATGCAATTCATATTAGAAAGTCTTACCTAAACTGCCGAAACAGTCTTTTTAGAAAGTCTTTCACTTACTGGAATTCCTACTTTTTAAAGAATCATCAATCTTCCGTTTTCACGAAATCATTCTTTACTCTTGAAAGAAAATAACAGATCTTAAAACCAAATCCATTATTCTGCTTCCTGGATGAAATTCTGGTGATCGTGCATCAGAAAATTCCAATATTTCAAAAGCAAAAGGCTTCCCTTTATAGAGCATCTTACTCGATTGTATATTAAAATGTTTCCACATTATTTGTGGTTTCTTTCAATAAACCTCAACCGAAAAGTTGCTCACCTATGAATAAAAATAACTTTTGTAACATCTCATTTTTCATTGGTTTTTTTTATTATTTTATTTTTGATAAACAAAATTTACTTTTCTTTGATTTGTGAATAAAAATAAACTTCACTTGAAAAGTATTTCACATTCCAAAATCTTATCTGAATTGTCGAAATATTGTTTTGAAAATCTTATGCGATTGAGATTATATTTTTTTATGAATTAATGATATAATTGATTGAATCATTATCGTCTCGTCCCAGAATAATTTTTATATCAACGGGTTGCGATCTCAATTTTGTTCCATTAACATCAATTTCCAACAACATTTGAATAAGAGAATATGGTTTTCTATGATGTGTTGAATATTTAAATGAACCAGGTCTGGTAAATGTTCCTGATGGAGAAAACTCCCTGTAATCTGCATTTGGTTTGAAATAATTAATAGGATTAAGGTCTATAACCATTTCATTAGATGTTACAGGATATTCAGATTGTCTGCCCCAAGATTCAGCATCCAAAGGAAGCTCCTGATAAAATCCTGCGCTTTTTTCATAACCACTTTTAAGTGTTTTTTGTTGTTTGTAACGTTTTATAATAATCTTTGGTTGATATTTATCGATATCTAATTCAGTTAATAATTTTACGTTTAAACATTTATAAACAATATTTCTGCTTAAAACATGTACATATTTATCTATTTGTTTGGGTTCATTTCCTTTTAAATCTTCGATGTTTATATGTCCTCTGCCTGATTTTTCGATATCTTCAGCTACATAGAAATGATAAAATTTTTTCTTACTATTTCCTGACGCTTTTACATCCAGTCCAAAATTAAATTCATTTAAATGCACATAATTATCGATAAACCTACCAAATTGAGTTTGTGTGGGATATTTACCTGTTTCAAAATAGGTTTTCAGCTCCTCTCTTTGCGTGAATTTATTTTTTTTTTCCATGACATTTTAGTTTTTTTATGATTTATGTTTTTAATATGCTTGTTTTCCGGAGCTAATTTTCTTTATGATTTAAAGTTCAAAATTCATCTATTTTTTGTTCTTATTGAAGTTTTTCGGCCTCACTATTCAGTAGTTGCAGTAACTCTTATTTCTTTAATAGTCAGTCTCTTTATAATTTAAATTCCACAGTTTAACCTTCTTTATCCTTTCTGATAAATTTTTGTTTTCTGCTTTCTCTAAAAGCAGAAATTAAACATTTTTAATGTTTTAAAATCTTTGAAAATTGTATTTAGTTTATCACTGAAAAGAGTAATCCTTAATCGAAAGCAGTTGTTGTTAATGTACCATCATCTGCTACTGTGACTCTAAATCTATTACCAATAGGCGAAGTAAGTATAATACCTTTTGTAGAATCTGTAATTTCAATATCTTTTGTTCTTGTAAAAGAAGCATCAACGTAAGCTTTGTCAACTAAACTCTTATTTGTAAATCTACTTGAATAATCTTCTGCATAGACAAGTCCTTGATTACCTATTAAAGCTACTTGTGCTGTTAAATTTGAAATTGGACTTGTATTAGAAAACAACATGCCTTCAGAGCCTGTAACTACATTAATAAAAGATTCACCCAATCCATCTCTATGAACAATACTTGTCATCATTAGATTACTTGAGATAGAAGCAAGAATACTTTGGTTAGAGTCTTGTAAATATGTTTGGAAACCACCATTAGAAAGGTCTATATTTATAACACTTTGAGTAGCTTCATCAATAGCATAAGAGCCATTATTTAGTACTCCTTGTAGACTCACTTTGCTATCTACATAAGCTTTATCTACCAAACTCCTATCAATAAAATCAGCAGAATAATCAGATAAATAAGCCAAGGCATTTTTTCGTAATTGAACCGAAAATTCTTTATCTTTATTTTTAACTAACATATCAATACTAGCTAATTCATTCATAGGTATAGTTACATTAGATACACTTTGCCCAAAATAGCTATAATATTCATAATCATTAGAAACTTGACTAAATGAAATATACGAATTTTGAAACTCATCAGCTGAATAAATATCATAAGTAGAATTACCATTAACACCAATAGCTTGGTATCCGTTTTCTAAAACAGTTTGCAAGTTAATACTTGATAAATCAACAATTCCTGATAATTGATCCCATCCAGCTTCTCCTGTATTATTTAAATCAAGAACATATACATAATTATCTCCTGTGTTTAAAAGATTATAAACATCACCCTGTGACATATCAGTAAGAGCATTAAGAGCATCCAAGTTAGCTACAGATCCTTTAATTCTATAGTTGCCTTCATTTTCTGTAGGGAGCTTTTCTTCTTTATGCCAATAAGAGTCTTGCCATTCCCAGAACTCTTTCTGTGTAGGTCTATCTCCATTTTCGAATAATTTTTTTAATTCTTCTTTTGATTTCATATTGTAATTTATTTTGTTTTTAAGGAGGAAATTTTGAAAATTTAATTAGATTAATTATTGAAAAATAAACCTTAACCGAAAGGTTGTCCCCATTTGAAAGTCTTACGAAACTGCTGAAGCAGTTTTTTTACAAAGTCTTTCTTTTACCGGATTTCCTACTTTTTAAAGAATCAACTCTCTGTTTTCACAGAATTCTTTTTCTGCTCTTAAAAAGAAATAATAGTTCAGCCATGCCCTATTATTCTGTTCTTGGACGAAATTGTAATGCTCACGCATCAGAAAATTCCAATATTTCAAGAGTAAAAGGTTTCCTTTTAAAGGACATCCTACTCGATTGAGATTATATTTTAGTAATTATTATATAATTGAATTGCTTTTTGGAATGCAATTGTTATCTATCATTGAAAGTTCAAAATTCATCATTTTTTTGCTCTTATAAAAGTTTTTCGCCCCTCCTATCCTGTAGTTGCAGTACCTCTTATTTTTCTTGATTATAAACAAAAATTTCAATATTTCCGAAGTCTCCTACCATATCAACAGGAATAGACTCGTCTTTTTGGATCATAAAAACATTTAGCCCAACAACATGATCATCCATTCTTACAGACATACAATCTACGGGAGATGATCTCTTAAATGGAATATTAATTTTGCTGTTAATCCAAACTTTCCCTTCAGGAAAAGCTTTTTCCAGCACCCCGGTATAAAATCCGGTTTCTTCGCGCCTCCAGTAAATATCTCCAATCGTATTTTCTAATACAATAAACTGAGGTTCAAAAGATTTTTCATCTATACGCAATAAAGCTCTGTAAATTTTATATTTTCTTCCAGGTTCCGTGGAATCTAAAATACCTAAAGCCGTTTTCCATGAATAAATATTTTCATAGTCTAAATTGGAAGCATCTCTTCTCGTTAAATAACTAACATGAGAATCTGATGACCATAGATGATTTTCTAATGCATTTTTATCAGCTTTATTTTGAAGATTCACATTCAGTTCCTGAACTGTAGATTTATCCGCTTTAATCTGAAGATTTGCATTCGCATTGGCTAATCCTTCTTCAACAATTTTTATTTTATTCAGCTCTGGCTCAATCGTAGCTTTGTCTGCCTTAGTTTGAAGATTGGCATTCAGTTCCTGAACTGTAGATTTATCTGCTTTATTTTCAATACTCGTTGTAAATGTGCCGAATTGCTCAAGAACCGAAGCTTTATCGGCTTTATTTTGAAGGTTAGTATTTAAAGTAGCGACTCCGGTTTCTACAGCTTTTATTTTATTAAATTCTATTTGAGCTGTTTCTACATCAACTTTTGTTTCAAGACTAGTGTTTAAGGTATTAAACTGTTCAAGAATCGTAGCTTTATCCGCTTTAATTAGAAGATCAGCGTTCACATCGACTAATCCATCTTCAACTGCTTTTATCCTGTTCACTTCTTGCTGAAGTGTTGATTTATCTGCTTTAGCTTGAAGATTTGTATTTAAAGTAGCAACTCCGGTTTCTACAGCTTTTATTTTATTAAATTCTACTTGAGCTGTTTCTACATCAACTTTTGTTTCAAGATTAGTATTTAAGGTATCAAACTGTTCAAGAACTGTGGCTTTATCAGCTTTAGCTTGAAGATTTGAATTCACATCGACTAATCCGTCTTCAACTACTTTTATCCTATTCACTTCTTGCTGAAGTGCTGATTTATCGGCTTTTGTTTGAAGGTTGATATTCAGATTAGCTACTCCGGTTTCTACAGCTTTTATTTTATTGAACTCTACTTGAGCTGTTTCTGCATCAACTTTAGTTTCAAGAGTCGTGTTTAATGTGGTAAACTGTTCAAGAACCGTAGCTTTATCAGCTTTAATTAGAAGATCTGCACTCATATCGACTAATCCGTCTTCAACTACTTTTATCCTATTCACTTCTTGCTGAAGTGCTGATTTATCGGCTTTTGTTTGAAGGTTGATATTCAGATTAGCTACTCCGGTTTCTACAGCTTTTATTTTATTAAATTCTACTTGAGCTGTTTCTACATCAACTTTTGTTTCAAGATTGGTGTTTAATGTATTAAACTGTTCAAGAACCGCAGCTTTATCCGCTTTTATTAAAAGATCGGCGTTCACATCGATTAATCCATCTTCAACTACTTTTATCCTATTCACTTCTTGCTGAAGTGTAGATTTATCTGCTTTAGCTTGAAGGTTTGTATTTAAAGTAGCGACTCCGGTTTCTACAGCTTTTATTTTATTAAACTCTACTTGAGCCGCTTCTACATCTACTTTTGTTTCAAGATTGGTGCTTAATGTGTTAAACTGTTCAAGAACTGTGGCTTTATCAGCTTTAATTAGAAGATTTGAATTCACATCGATTAACCCATCTTCAACAGATTTTATTCTGATTACTTCTTGCTGAAGTGCTGATTTATCGGCTTTTGTTTGAAGGTTGGTATTCAGATTAGCTACTCCGGTTTCTAAAGCTTTTATTTTATTAAATTCTACTTGAGCTGTTTCTACATCAACTTTTGTTTCAAGATTAGTATTTAAGGTATCAAACTGTTCAAGAACTGTGGCTTTATCAGCTTTAATTAGAAGATTTGAATTCACATCGATTAACCCATCTTCAACAGATTTTATTCTGATTACTTCTTGCTGAAGTGCTGATTTATCGGCTTTTGTT